>Ga0129306_1000025_pt1 | contig 244687 bp, 202 predicted proteins | sample P827metagenome_FD_94438 | JGI IMG/M metagenome (GOLD analysis project Ga0129306, IMG submission 94438) | Capybara group fecal microbial communities from Wisconsin, USA - P827 metagenome | ecosystem: Host-associated > Mammals > Digestive system > Large intestine > Fecal | place: USA: Wisconsin...
ACTAGATGTAGTTGTTGCTTCTTCCTCCTCTGCCTTCTCTTCTGCTTCATCCTTGGCAAAACGTGTGGCAAGAATCAATCCTGCAACGCCGGCAATAAAGGTAAAGATAGCGATAAACTGGGATGTTGAGAAGATTCCCACGTTTCCTCTGTCAAGATCACCTCTTAAATATTCAATAAGGAAGCGGCCCACACTGTAGAAAATAAGGTAAAACGCTGTGGTCTGTCCGGGCTTTTTAAATTTCTTATCATAAAGGAAAATAAGTCCGAAAGCCAATATGAAATCTGCAGCCGACATAATAAGCTGAGTGGGAATAAGAGGTATATTGTTGGGTGCAAAATGGGAATTCTTAAATGTTACTGATAAAGGTCCGGCGCACTCTCTTCCGTAACAGCATCCTGCCAGGAAGCATCCGATACGGCCGAATGCCTGTCCAAAGGCTACAGATGGAAACGCATTATCAATGTACTTTAATGCATTGAGTTTGCAAACCTTGCAGTATATTAAAGCTCCCACAATACCACCTATGATTCCGCCGTAAACAACCCATCCGTTAAAAAACTCACGGAACAGCGATGCGGGGTCGTTTATAAATCTGTCCCAGGTAGTAATCGTATACAGAATTTTGGACCCTGTAAATCCGGCTATAACACAAGAAAAAACAAAACCGAATATTCTCTCGGGGTCCAATCCTCTCTTCTTTGCTCTTTTTTCAGCTGTAAAATAGGCAACCAATATACCTATTCCTATCATCAGACCATATCCGTAAACCGTAAATGGTCCTATATGAAATAATTCGTTATACATCTTTATCTTTATCCTCTTTCACTACTTTATTAAAGACATGGGCAATCGTATCATTTTCAAAGGGCTTGGTTATGAAATCCTTCGCGCCATACTTAACCGCCTCAGTCATCTTGGACTTCTGACCGGCAGATGTAACCATTACAACCCTGGCTTTAGGGTCGTATTCCATAATAGCCTTAAGAGAATCAATGCCGTTCATAACAGGCATGGTTATGTCCATGCTTACAACATCAGGCTTCTTCTCTTTATACATTTCAATGGCCACCTCTCCGTCGGTAGCTTCCCCAACAATCTCATGACCTTCTGCTTCAAAGATATTCTTAAGAATCCTTCTTGAAGTTCTGGAGTCATCAACAATTAGTATTTTCGCCATACGTAAGCCCTCTTGTCAGTTCCAAAGAATAAGCCTTAATTTCTCTCCCCTGATCAACAGCGGAATCTCGCACATAACGTTATCCGCCGTTCTGATACGCTTCTCTGCCATCATATCGGGTGGCAACAATTCCAAATCAATTCCCTGAGTACTTCTCATGGAAACGTAAAGGCCATTGATGCAGTTTAGAAGTTCCGCACAGGAATCCAAAGCATCCATGTCCAGATTATGGAAATCTTCCATTGCAAAAAGGTTTGCTGCTTTGAGGAACCCTCCATCCTCTTCCATCAAACCCATGGTAAATGCAGCATCTCCGTCCGCATCGTCAACGGTCTGAAACGAGCCGACACCTTCTGACTTTAATGATTGTATAATAGTTGCCTTCTTTAATGCAACCTCTCTGTCAACACATCTTATTATGGTTCGAATGGCAATTCCTATTTGCTCCTTAAACATCATAAGCTCATCAGGAATATACCCGTTTATTATCCTGTCGATGTCTCCACTTTTCAAGGCATCTGCAAGTTCCGGTTTCAAGCCGTTATCTTCTACGTAATCATCTATTATTTCAAGAGCCTTCTCACCCTTAATCAGATCCATATCCTCAAGGGCCTGAAGAAAAACCACGTACTCATTATGTTGTTTCGTCAAAAGATAGTCAACCTGATCTTTGGTAAGATATCCCATATCGATGGCAATCTCACCAAACTTCTTATCGACTTTGGCCTGTCTCTTATTTACTTTCCTAGTCTGCTCTTCTGTCATTAAGCCTTCAGAAACGGCAATCAGACCAAGTCGGACTCTCTCTTCCTCGGTGATACGGATAAGCGCTTTAAACTCCTCCATACTGATCTGCCCGATTTCCACCAGGTAATAACCCAGTATGTTGGCAACCATAGAAACCCTCTCAAATACAATTAGCTAATCGGAACCTGTTCTTATAAAAAAAGGGGCAGGTGTTATCCTGCCCCCACATGAATCTTATTTTTTCTGCAAGAAGCTGGGAATTTCCAGTGACTTGTTTGAAATACTGCTGTGAAGTTCAGTCGGTGATTTAATTTCAAATACAGGCTCTACTCCTGCAGGTTTAACAGGGGTCGGATTGAAGCCCTGAACTCCGGGAGTCATGGTTGTATTTGCAAATGTCTTATTCCTGAAAGGATTGACAGCTGAAGTCTTGGGAGCACCAAGGCCTGTAGCAATAACTGTAATCTCACAGGTATCAGGTCTGGACTCATCGTATCTGGTACCGAAGATGATGTTAACATCTTCACCTGTGAGTTCACCGACATAGCCTGCTGCATCAACAGCGTCATTAAGTGAAACATCACCGGTAACATTGATGATAACCTGACTTGCGCCGGTAATCGTTGTCTCAAGAAGAGGACTCTCAACAGCCATCTTAATAGCTTCAAGAGCTTTGTCATCACCCTTGCCCACACCGATACCGATATGTGCAATACCCTTCTCCTTCATTGCAGTCTGAATATCTGCGAAATCGAGGTTGATGTCCTGAGGAACATTTATCAAATCAGTGATACCCTTAACCGCCTGCTGTAAAACCTCATCGGCCTTCTTCATGGCTTCGGGCATCTTCATATTCTTATTTACTAAATCTTTGAGCTTATCATTAGGAATGATAATTAACGTATCAACCTGTTCTCTGATACGCTCAATACCCATAAGGGCATTTTTCATTCTAACCTTACCTTCAAAAGTGAAAGGTCTGGTAACAACGCCAACGGTAAGGATTCCCATTTCCTTGGCAATAGAAGCTATAACAGGAGCTGCTCCGGTACCGGTTCCGCCACCCATACCACAAGTAACAAAAACCATGTCTGCGCCCTTAAGAGCGTTCTGTATATCCTCAGCACTTTCTTCTGCTGCTTTCTCACCAATTTCGGGCTTACTTCCTGCACCGAGTCCTTTGGTTAATTTCTCACCTATCTGAATGCATTTGGGGGCCTTACATAATCTAAGTGCCTGCATATCGGTATTTACGCCGATAAACTCTACTCCCGTAATTCCCTCTGCTACCATTCTGTTTACTGCGTTATTGCCTGCTCCGCCTACGCCAACAACAATGATTCTTGCTGCGGAATCAGAATCATTTGTTTTAATCTCAAGCAACGGTAGATCCTCCTTTAAGTACCTCAAAAATCCCACTCATTTATCATATAATTATTTTTATAAAATTGCAACACTAATCATCGGTAAGATTATCGGGTAAAAATATTATACTTTCTGACTTTCCGGTCTTGTCTTTCATGTCCAAAACCCCCTTTTTCCCTTCAAGACTGGGAAGGATTTTGGGGAGTCTCATAATTTTCTCATCAAGGTCATCAGAGCTTCCGAATTCCGCCCTGACATCGCCAAAATACAGTGTAAGTCCACCACCGGGGCCAAAGTCCATTCTTCTGCAATCCAATGAATATTTAGTCAACAGCTGATTGGTGGAAAGGATCTTTTTAAAAATCGTCTCGTCCTCCACCGGCAGCGGTTTGCCAAGAACCATGAAGTCGAAGCTTAAACCTGTAATCTGGCATATTCCTTCGGTCTTCACGTTGGAACTTTCAACCACTGTTCCGTCCTTATCGAAATACATGTACTTGCCAAGATATTCAACATATCCTGCCAAAGCCTTCTCATAGACACTGATTCTTATTGTGTCATTTGAAATAATGGTAACCTGGATTGTATCAACAAAGGGAACGTCCTTAAGTTCCTTATTCTTGTATTTCAGCGAAAGATATAATGAATTGTCCCCAAGGGGGCCTTCCATTACAATTTCTTTTATCTCGTCGGAGGTGTAATGAACATTGCCGTCAACATAAATATTCACTACCTTGTAGTGCATAAGCATATAGTAAATAAATGCCACCACAGCGAGAATAATCAATAATATGCTAAGCGTTTTCACCATGAAGCGCTTCTTTTTTCTTTTTTTGACTTCTGCTTCAAACTGATACATCAGGCATCCTTCAACTCTATACTTCTGGCAACATTAAGGCATACCCCTATCTCCGCCATCTGAAACAGAATGGCACTTCCGCCGTAACTGATAAACGGAAGGGAAATACCGGTATTTGGAACCGTGTTGGTAACAACCGCCACATTAAGGATAACCTGAATAGCCACGTGTCCCAAAACGCCAACCACAAATAGTGCTCCAAACATATCGGTTGCATTGTTTGCAATAACCACAAGTCTCCAAACCAGGAGCACAAACATAAGAAGAATTGCTATGGCTCCGAACAGTCCAAGTTCCTCACATATAATGGAGAAAATCATGTCGTTCTGCGCCTCAGGAATATATCCAAGCTTCTGAATACTCTGTCCCAGTCCCTTGCCCCAGATTCCTCCTGAACCGATGGCGTAAAGTCCCTGCAGTGTCTGGAAACCGGTATCACTTGCATAGGCCTCGGGATCAAGCCAGGCCAGAATTCTTGCACCTCTGAATCCAAGCTTATCGGAGAATCTTGAAACTATCAGTACCACCAGCGCTCCTGCCGCCAGTACACCAGCTCCAAGAATAATAAATCTCTTATATTCAGGACTTGCCACAAAAAGCATAACCACAGTAATTCCCATAACAATGATTGCGGAACTTAAGTTATCTGTTATGAAATAGATCATGGCCGTATGAGGCAAAGCCATAAGAATCACAGTCCAAAAACCTTTTCTGCTTTTGATTGCAGGTCCCAGTCTTGTAATAAAGCTTGCAAGGAAAAGTATAAGCGCCAGCTTGGCAATCTCTGCCGGCTGTATGGAGAACCTGTCGTTAGGTCCTATGAAAATCCATCTTCTTGCACCGTTTCTCTTGGGGAAAAACAGTACGCAAGGAATCAATGCCATGGATACGAAATATGCAATTGTCGAGAATTTCTCCCAAAAATGATAGGGGATAAAACTCAAAACAAGCATTACAGCAAGTCCCAAAGCGGACCAGATTCCCTGCCTTTTCAGCCAGTAAGCTGCATCATTGTATTTCTGTGATGCCATGTAGGAGCTGGACGAATAAAGCATAATAAGTCCAAATCCCACCAAAAAGATGATGATAAACACCAAAGAATAGTCAAAGTAGTATTCAGTTTTCCTTTTGTGACGACTGAAGCTCTCTGCCATGAACCTTTCCTCAAGTTCTATAAATCATTTACCATCTCTTTGAACTGTCTTCCTCTCTCCTCGTAGTTAGGGAACATACCCCAGCTTGCGCAGGCGGGAGAAAGCAATACCGCATCACCGCTTCTTGCATTGGCAACGCATATATCAAAACACTCTTTAAAAGAGTCTGCAAAGCAATAGTCTGTAAAGCCATGAGATGCTGCGCATTTTGCTATGGCTTCTCTTGTCTGTCCGATAAGAACCAGCTTCTTAACCTTTCCGTCAAAGGCCTCGATCCACTCGTCGTAAGTATTGCCCTTATCGTATCCGCCACCTATAAGAATGGTGGGCTTACTCATTGCCTTAATTCCCTGGATGGCTGCATCGGGATTGGTTCCCTTGGAGTCATTGTAGTAATCCACTCCGTTCTTTGTGGCAACATACTCGATTCTATGTTCCACGGCCTTGAATTCCTTCACTGCCTCAAGAATCTTATCCATGGAAACGCCCATGCCTCTTCCGATTGCAATGGCAGCCATAACATTTTCTATATTGCAAACGCCCACAAGATTCATATCTGTATGCACATTAAGAATCTGCTCTTCTGTCTTGCCGTCTGTGTAGAAAATGTGGTCATCCTTGTAGAAATAACCTTTGGGAGGAACCTGAGAAGAAGAAAACCACGCAACGCTTGCCGGGCACTTATCTCCAAACTCCCTTGTATATGAATTATCGAAATTAAGGACGCAGACATCATCTTTAGTCTGGTTCTTAGATATATCTGTTTTTACCTTGTTATAGCATTCCATTGTGTGGTGTCTGTTAAGGTGATCCGGTGTTACATTAAGAATCGCAGAAACTGCAGGATGGAATTCATTTATGGTTTCAAGCTGGAATGAGCTGACCTCAGCAACAATTGCGCCCTCTTCCTTTGTATCGAGAGCCTCGAGAGTCAGAGGATTTCCGATATTTCCCACAACAAAAACAGGGTTATATTCTTTTTTAAGAATTTCTCCCACAAGGCTTGTAGTGGTAGTCTTTCCGTTGGTACCTGTAATGGCTGCGAGCTTGCCCTTTGAAGCAAGATAACCAAGTTCAAGTTCTCCCCAGATGGGAGTACCCTTGTCGGCAAACTCCTTAACGATGCCCAAATCTGTGGGAACACCGGGGCTCGGAACCACGACATCTATAGAATCGGATACTTCCTTTGGAAGTTCCTTTACAATCACTTCACACTTCAAATCAGAGGGAACTCGTCCCTTAATCTCATTAACGTCGGCATTTTCGCCGCCATCAAAGAGAATGCAGCGGGCTCCAAGGGCATTCAAAAGCTTTAATGCTCCAAGTCCGCTTTTTCCGGAGCCTATAATCAATACTTTCTTATTGTTAAAATCATACATTTCTAATACTCACCTCTATTACCATAAACCGGCAAAGCCAATAACGCAGGCAACCACGGTTACTATGGTGAATACTCCCACTACTCTTGTTTCTGACCAGCCACCTTTTTCAAAGTGGTGATGAATGGGAGCCATTCTGAAAATTCTTTTTCCTTTGGTAATCTTAAAATAAGATACCTGAATAATAACGCTTAACACTTCCACAAAATAGATGATTCCTACAATGGGAATGAAAAGAGGAAGCTCCATCATATAAGCGCAGCCTGCAACAAATCCGCCGAGAGCCAGGGAACCTGTATCTCCCATAAAGATTTTTGCCGGATAAAGGTTATATACCAAATATCCCAAAAGTCCGCCAAGAAAAGCTGCGGCAATGGGCTCAATGCCACCTTTAAGCATTAGAGATGCAACAGCAAAAAATCCTGCAACAACGCTTGAAACGCTGCTTGAAAGGCCATCCACTCCGTCGGTAAAGTTGGTTCCGTTAACGGTTGCTATGGCAATAAAAAACATTGCCGGAATTGCAAAAACCCCAAGTTCAAGTCTCATGCCGTTTGCAAAGGGAACCTTGAGAGTCAGATCAAGTTCGGTAAATGAAGATGCAACAAAATAAAATGCTGCACACACTATAATCTGAAGTCCCATCTTCTGCCATGCTTTAAGGCCCATTGATCTTTTCAGCACAACTTTAATGTAGTCATCAATAAATCCCACAGCAGCAAATCCCCACATAAGAATCAGAACGGGAATTACTTTGGGGAAGCTTCTCACATAAAAAAGTGAAACGATTGTGGTTGGTATAAGGAAAATAAAACCGCCCATCATCGGTGTTCCCATTTTCTTTAGATGGCTTTCCGGTCCTTCACTTCTTATGGTCTGCCCTGCTTTGACTCTGGCCATGAATTTAATCCATGAAGGTCCGATTAATAAAGCAATGGCAAGTGAAATCAGGAATCCGGGTAAAATCTGTAACATAACTATGCCTTCTTTCTGTCGGTACACATTATCTTTTCTATTATAGTAGATAATGTCAAATTATGAAAGCAAATCAGGTTTATCAGCCGTCAACTGCCGTGAAATCGCTTCTTGACATATTCTGTCCCGTGTCGGGATCAATCAAATCTCCTGTTGCGGGATCCTTTAAATATCCTGTAGCAGGGTCCACAGGGAAATTCTTCCACTGAAGATTAAGGCCGCCGTTTTGCTCGGAAGCTACAGCATCTCCTGTTGTTCCCTCAGCAGGTGTTCCTTCAGCATTCTCGCCTTCGGCAGGTGTTTCTGTTGTCTCCTCGGGAGGAGCTGTATAAGCAAGGGTAATCTCAAGCTGCTTAGCTGCAAGTTCCTGCTGTTCCTTCTCTGAAATAGGCTCTGTCATATATATACCCATATAAGGAAGGGTTTCTGTAAGAATATCTCTGGTAAGAAGGCAGGCTAACTTAACGTTATCCTGAACCCAGTCATTTACTCTGTCGACTACAACATAGATGGCAATCTTGGGGTTATCTGCAGGTGCATATCCCATAAAGGAAACAACATATTCATTATTGCCTCGGGGAAGAGTCTCGGCTGTTCCTGTTTTGCCTCCGATTCTGTATCCTGCAGGTCTGGCTGCCTTACCTGTTCCTTCCGTAACAACACCGTTGCAATAATCAATGATTGTATTTGAAGTCGATGTTGAAATTGTTCTTCTAAGTACTCGGGGCTCAATGTTTTGTATTGTGGCTCCGCTTCCGGAAACAATCTTCTTAACCATATGGGGCTCATAGTAATATCCACCATTAATAAGAGAACAGAATCCGGTTATCATCTGAATCATGGAAACGTTAAAGCCCTGTCCGAAAGAACTTGTTGCAAGCTCCGCAGGACGCATGTTTGATGAGTTGTAAACTACAGTATTGGTTCTGGCTTCACCCGCCAGGTCTATATTGGTCTTCAAGCCAAAATTATAGTTCTGCTGATACTGTAAAAATATATCCTTACCTATTGTAAGGCTCATCTGCATGAGTGCAACGTTACAGGACTGCTCTATGGCCTGCTTAACATTTACGGTTCCGCATCCGCCATATTTATAGTTATGGCATCTGATTTTCTTGTCGGCTACTTCATAAGCGCCTGTACATGTATAGGACTCATTTCCGGTAAGTTTACCTGACTCGAGTCCACAGGCAACGGTGAAGGGTTTCATTGTGGAACCGGGCTCGTATGTCTCGCTTATACAGAAATTCTTCCATAAGCCATTGAGCTTCTCGTAATACTCTTCATCGGTAAAAGCGTCTATGGCCTCCTGTGAGTAATACATGCTAAGATCCTTGGGATTGTTTAAATCAAAATTGGGATAACTTGCCATTGCAAGCACATCGCCGTTATTTACATCCATGATGATGCATCCAAGGTTGTTGGCGCCAAGGCCTTCTCTCGCCCTGTTGGCATATGTATCATTGAAGCTCTTGAGATTTCTTTCAACAATGGACTGGATAGTCGCATCAATGGTAGTTACAAGGCTGTATCCATCCACAGCGGGCTTCGTTGTTCTCTCAAGGTTTTCGTCTTCGTCAAGATAACCGTACTCTCTTCCGGGGGTTCCGTTTAATACGTCATCGTAGTACTCTTCAAGTCCGTATGCACCGTTGTTATCGGCATTGGTGAAGCCTATAACGTCGCAGGCGAGAGTGCCGTTGGGATAATTTCTCTTGTAATTATCTTCAAACCAGATTCCCTTAACATTCTTAGAGGCAGTTTCATCGTTCATGAAATTCAGGTATCCCTCAACCTCGCCGTATGTCAGACCTTTAGCCGCAACATAATAGGCGGATTTGGGGTTCTCCTTAACCCACTTTCTGACAGCATTCATATCAATGTTAAAATACTTGTCGAGAGCTGCCATTGTAGGCTCGTAATATGCCTCTTTATCATTTATGACTTTGGAATCGATGATGAGATTATAGATTTTTTCACTGACTGCAAGAGGGTTTCCGTTAGAATCAAAAATATCGCCTCTTCTGGCGACGAGAGTCTTTGAAGTATATTCCTGTTGCTCCAAAACCTGTTTCTTGTATTGCTCTCCGTTGTCTCTGTTAATGTAAATCAAACGAAGGCTTAATCCCACAAAAGCCAGTAGCACTATTCCAAACAGCACTACCAGCTTTTTCTGCATTCTTATTGTAAATCTTCTTTCTTCTCTTTCAGACCTGTTAGCCATGTTACTCTACCGTCCTTAAGGAATTTCTGCCACCTGCTTCACATAGTCGCTTCCTTCTCCGGAATATGTGACAATCTGGCCTTCTGTGGCATAAGTCATTCCAAGCTCTCCGATGGCAATCTGCTTAACCTTCTCAAGGTCAACGTTGCCGGTTGCTCTGCTGTAAGCCTCATCATTTGAAAGCTTTAATGTGTTAAGCTCGCTCTCAAGTCTTGAAATAGTCTTAACGTTGCCGGTAATCTCGGACTGAAGTCTGATGTAGAATATCAAAACAAGAGCTGTAACAACCATTGCCGCAGTAAGAAAAAGTATATACCCGGGATTCATCCTTTTGGCATACTGTCTGTTTCTGACGGTGTGGTGGCTCAGCCTCTTTATGGGCTCCTCAATTTCCTGCTGAACAGTCTTAGGAACAACGTTTCCCTGTACATAGTAGAGGTTGTCTCTGTATGAAGTTGTGTTTCTGTTGTTTCTTCTCTGATTCATCTGTGCCATCTTGTCACTTCCTTGTGATCATCCTTTTTTCTCAAACACTCTAAGTTTCGCGCTCTTAGATCTTGAATTTACCTCCAGCTCCTCTTCCGTGGGGAGTATCGGCTTGTTTGTTATTACTTTACCCAAAGGCTTCTTGCCGCAGACACATACCGGAAAGTCCGGTGGACATGTGCAAGGGTTCTGAGCCTTTTTAAATGCGCTTTTCACTATTCTGTCTTCCAGTGAATGGAAGGTTATGATGCAAAGCCTTCCGCCGGGATTAAGGAAATCAATCATTCCGTCCAGTGAATTCTTAAGTACATCCAGTTCTCTGTTGCACTCAATCCTTATTGCCTGGAAGGTTCTCTTTGAAGGATGTCCTCCTGTTGCCCTTATCTTGGCAGGTATTGCGGCTTTGATAATCTCATTGAGCTGTCCCGTTGTTCTTATGGGCTCTTTAGCTCTCTCTGCCACTATGTGCTTTGCTATATTCTTAGCGAAATTGTCTTCGCCGTAATCTCTTATTATTCTGTACAAGTCCGACTCGGAATACTCGTTTATGATGTCTGCAGCCGTAAGGGACTGTCTGTCATCCATTCTCATGTCAAGTTCTGAATCATATCTGTAGGAGAAACCTCTTTCTTCGTTATCAAGCTGATATGAGGAAACTCCTAGGTCGAGGACTATTCCGTCCACTCCATTGACGCCGATTTCTTTAAGTCTCTCGGTGGCGTATTCGTAATTGGATCTTATAATCGTTACTCTCTTGCCAAACTCCTTAAGTCTCTCGCCGGCAGCCTCGATTGCCGCTTCATCCTGGTCTATACCGTAGAGGTGACCTTTGTCGGACAGCTTCTTGCATATCTCATAGGAATGTCCGCCACCACCCAGGGTTCCGTCGACGTATATTCCGTCGGGCTTAATCTTAAGTTCGTCGATTGTCTCCTTAAGGAGAACCGAATAATGATTAAATTCCATTCTCTAAACCTATATTCGAATGCCCCAATCTGCCATCTTCTCAAGGGTATCTGCAATATCCTGAGTATCGCTCTCGGCTTCGAAGCGATCTTTGCTCCAGATTTCTATCTTGTCTGCAAGTCCCGTAAGTATTACATCCTTCTCAAGTCCTGCGTATTCTCTTAAGTCTTGTGGAATAAGGATTCGCCCCATCTTGTCGACTTCAACATCCGCTGCGCCTGAAAGGAAGAATCTTGCTACCTGTCTTACTTCCTTACGGTTCATAGGCATTTCCCTCAGGGTTTCCTCGAAGGCCGTCCAGCCTTTCTCATCGTAGATTGTCAGGCATCCGTCGGCTCCTTTGGTGACTACGAAGCTGTCTCCCAGCTGTTCTCTGAACTTTGAGGGAACAATCAGTCGGCCTTTGGCGTCGATCGTATGAACATATTTACCTTTATACATAGCGATCACCGCCTCCAAATGTGTGGTATAATCATTTCTTAAGAATTACCACTTTGAACCACTTCTAACCACTTATCACCACTTTTAAGGTTATTCTACTCCATTTTCTCCCACATTGCAAGTAAAAAATCGCGATTTTTCGGCATTCCTCAAAAATCGCGATTCAAAAAAGATGCAAAAAAGCCCAACATCTAGTGTTGGGCTTTCCGGTCACAAACTATATTTTGTTAAGAAATTATTAAGAAATCAGGGTGACTTTTTTTGCTACTTTTGGTTTACAGTATGGTCTCCATGGTGGTCTTAAGTGGTTTCATACCCATGGCTTCATAGAACTTCCTGGCAGTGGGATTCACGTCCCACACATTCAAGGTGATTCGGTAGCAACCGCTCTCCTTTGCAAACTTTACCACATGCTCGTAAAGCTCAGTAGCAATGTGCTGTCCTCTGCACTTCTCATCCACACAAATATCATCTATATATAATGTAAGCATGTCGTGCAGATTTGCCACGCCTTTTGTTTCCTCAAATTTACAGAAAGCGTAGCCCTGAACTACTCCGGCAAGGTCTGTGTAAACAAACACAGGCGTATTGTCATCTCCGAAAATATCAAGAATCTCTATATCCGTATACTTTTTGGTTCCATGAATAAAGATATCCGGGCGTCCATCAGCGTGCACCTCGAGCACCTGGTGAAGCAAATCATTAACTCTGTTAAGATCTTTTGCTTTTGCGCGTCTAATCATCTATATTTCCTTTTCTGTAAGATATAACGGATTACTCCGCATATTTTACACGTTGAATCTGAAGAGAATTACGTCTCCGTCCTGAACAACGTAATCCTTACCTTCCATACGAACCATGGCCTTCTCTCTTGCTGCTGCAAGGGAACCGGTCTCAAGAAGATCCTTATAGTTTACAACCTCTGCTTTAATGAATCCTCTCTCAAAGTCGGTGTGAATCTTGCCGGCTGCCTGAGGTGCCTTAGTGCCGATCTTGATGGTCCAGGCTCTTGTCTCGTCCTCACCTGCGGTAAGGAAGCTCATAAGTCCAAGGGTCTTATAGCTTGCGGCGATGAGCTTCTCAAGACCTGACTCTTTAAGACCTAAGTCTTCCAAAAACATAGCCTTCTCATCATCGTCAAGCTCTGAAATCTCCTGCTCAATCTGAGCACAGATAACGAATACTTCGCTGTTTTCTTTAGCGGCATACTCTCTTACTTTGGCAACATAAGCATTGCTTGCGCCATCATCAGCCACTTCATCCTCAGCCACGTTAGCAGCATAGATAACAGGCTTATATGTAAGGAAGTTGAATTCCTTCATAAGAGCAAGTTCGTCCTCATCCAAATCTTCCATGGTCTTGGCCATCTTGCCTGCTTCAAGATGTGCTTTACATCTCTCTAAAAGGGCATTCTCTTTTGCAAGACTCTTATCCATTCTTGCCGCCTTTGAAACCTTGGATAGTCTTCTCTCCAAAACTTCAAGGTCTGAGAAAATAAGCTCGAAGTTAATTGTCTCGATGTCACGGAGAGGATCTACGCTTCCGTCAACATGGATAACATTGGAATCTTCAAAGCAACGTACCACATGTACGATTGCATCAACTTCTCTGATATTTGCAAGGAACTGGTTTCCGAGGCCTTCACCTTTTGAAGCGCCCTTTACAAGTCCCGCAATATCAACAAACTCTATTGTTGCAGGAGTCACCTTCTTGGAGTTGTACATCTCCCCCAGCAGTTTGATCCTCTCATCCGGCACTGCAACAATGCCCACATTGGGATCTATGGTACAAAACGGAAAGTTCGCCGCCTGAGCTCCCGCCTTTGTAAGTGAGTTAAATAATGTTGACTTGCCGACATTGGGCAAACCCACGATTCCTAGTTTCATTTTATTTCCTCCATGCCCGAATTTACGGACCTTCCTATATTTTATTTTGGAGGTTTACGCCAATTATACGCCAATCGGTGCAAACCTATTGATTATTTTTCAGGGGATTCATCTGTCATATGTGTACCCGAAAAAGAGCCTAAGTGCAAGCAATACATTAACACAAATAGGCTCTTTTTTCAATATATTGGCGTAAAGTCAAAAAGGCGAATCAACTTATCATTCACCTTATAAAGTTCGTCTTTAAGCCATGGATACTTTGCTAAAATATCCTTTAGCTTTGTTTCCATTGTGCTAATTCTCCCTTCTTTAATCTCATCTTCATACTTCTTATATAATCCCATTTGCCTTAAACCACTTCTCTACCGCACCTTTAGAATTCGCAGCCTGGCTTCCGGTAATGGAGAGTCCTCTCTTAACCTCTGCGCCTTTGGCATATTTCTTTACATCACCCTCACTGGATCCCATGCCGCTTCCCTCGTTAGTGCAGAGAGGAAGTATCGTCTTTCCGGTAAAATCATACCTCTCAAGGAAGGTGGCAACTGCCATCGGTATCGTTCCCCAATAGTTCGGATATCCGAGGACGATGGTGTCATAGTCATCAATGCTTTCAAGATAGGTTGCAAGCTCCGGTCTTGCGTTGTTCTGCTTATCCTTCTTTGCTTCATCTATGCAGGTCATATATACCGGTGAATAGGGATTCTTCATTTCGATCTTAAAAGTATCCGCTTCTATCAGCTCTTTCATGAGTCCTGCCACGATCTCTGTGTTTCCAACCTTTACGTATCTCATTGCTCCGCCGAAATAGTTTTCATCCGCCCTTGAAAAAAATGCTATCAATGTCTTTGCCATCCTGATATCCTCCGTTTGATTTTTCAGCTTTTGTGCTGTATTTCTTTCGTTTCCTGTTTACATTTTCACACAAACAGGTTACTATGTCCAATAGAAAGGTTAAATAACTTATTTAATTTTTAAATATCACGATTAATGGAGATTATTATGACCACAAAACAGATAGATTACTGCATAGAACTTGCCAGAACGCAGAGTTTCTCAAGGGGCTCAGAGAACCTGTTCGTCAGCCAGCCTACCTTTTCCTATCAGATAAAGCTTCTTGAAGAGGAAGTGGGCTTTGATATCTTTGAAAGAAATGGAAAAGGCGCAACTCTTACTCCCGCCGGTCAGCAGTTTGTCAGTTTTCTGGTAAATATGCGTGAGGATATGAAGCGCGCCATTGAACAGGGGCAGAATTTCAGTGCCAGATACATGGACAGCATAAGCATCAGCCTTATGGTAAGACAGGCTATATACTTCCTGCCTGAAGCCATCCGTAAATTTGAAGAAGGTCAGACACACGTACAGATTACTCCAAAGTTTCAATATGATGGCGGCATGGACTCATTCTTAAAAAATGAGGTCGACGTACTTTTCACCCTGAAAGAGCATACAAAACAGCTCGCAGGCACAATAGTCCACGAGCTGTTCAAAAGTCACATATATCTGATCACTGACAAGGATGATCCTCTTGCCTCAAAAAGCATCATTACCGACGAGGATATATACGGAAGAACCCTTATGGTCGGCGGAGGATCCCCGACACTTCTGCGTTCAGTCCAGCAAAAGCTTATGTCATCCGGAAAGATATCCTATTTCAACAGTCCCGATCATGAAACCACCCTTACCAATGTTGCTGCAGGGCGAGGCATATGCCTTGCTCCCGGTTTCCTAAATGATCACAGCGGACAGTTTGCCTGGATTCCATATGACTGCAAGGATACCTTTGACTGTGTACTCTGCTCCCATAAGACGGATAACAGAGAAAGCCTGCAAGCGTTCATAAGCACACTGAAGCATCTATACGATGAAGCAGTGGCTTTTCCCCTGTAAGATAAAACACAAAAAAGGGTAACCACGCCGATGTCTCGTAGGGCATGGCTCTATTATTTCGTACGTGCCTCAATTTTGGTGAAAATCATCGGAGCAAAAAAGAAGGTACAAAAGTACGCCAGCAGATTCTGCACAAATGCAGACAGCCACGCAGTCGGCAGCGCTGAAGCAATTCCCGATGCCACAACTGCCGCTGCGAAGTAAACAGCCCCTCCGATTATAGCCCTTATTATTTTTTGAACGGCCTTCAGATTATCGGTACTAAAAGCAATCAGTTTCTCCTCCAGTATCCAGGCGGTAAGAAACCCGATGGCCAGTCCTGATTTACTTGCAAATGACGCAATCGATTTTGCCGGATCATAAAGAACATTACCCGCAGCATCATAATCAATCGGATAATCCTTTAAACACACAAATATCATTGCAAGCGCAATTACCGCAACTGCTATGCAGTAAAAAAGCAGCCTCTTCTTCTCAGAATTCTCTGTTTTTTTCTGAATGATGCCTGCCAGGATCATTCCTGCCACAGCAACCAGGAGTCCCATCAGAACATCCTGTGGAGTATGTACTCCAAGATAATTTCTTGAAAAAGCAACCAGAAGAACCAGGCAGACGCAGATTATTGATACTGCCTTTTTCTTCCGATAAGCATATGCAACAGAGCCGAAGGCCGAGGCGCTTCCCTGGGTGTGGCTGCTGGGAAAAGAATAATCTCCCGCTCCCTCAATTGCTTCAGCCGCAGGCTTGATCAGTTCCGATCGTATCCAGGGCCTGTAAACGCAGAAAATGTTCTTAAGAAAAACATTGATCACCGACCCCACGGAAAGTGACAGCCAGATAAATTCCCCCTTCTTCTTATCAATGCAAAAGAAAATCACTAAGGGTATCAAAAGAATAAAAATACCTCCGGCGGTATCGGTTATCAACTGTATCAAGCTGTTGATCCACCCCGGTGCGCTCTCTCGAAGTCCCTGTAAAAAAATCAAGTATTTAATATCCACGCAAGATTCTCCTTAACTATAAAAGATTTTAGTGAGATTCTAATCCAATATCCTGTCAGATTCAACACATATTTTCTTAATGATTTCTTAAAAAAACACCGGCCGAATTGATCCGGCCGGTGTTTCCTTCTGCAATAGAATCGTCTATCCGATTCTTTCTGCAGTTATTACAAGTCTGTGGGTTGCAATATATATGGGTGTGCAGGTATATAATGTCAGAATCTCTTCATCTGTTGGGTCAAGCACGGACAAATCTGTGGGTTCCACAACCTTTATATCCGTTACCAGGTATGAAAAAGTCTGTTTCGCAGTATCCACATATATAAGATCATTTACCTGAACTTCATCCAGTCTGTTGAAGAACTGCCCGAAGTTATAGTTACGGTGTCCAGCTATAACGCAGTTTCCCTTGGCTCCGATATAGGCTGTATCCTCCTCATGTCCCAGTGCATCCTCCAAAACACCCATGCTGACACCCTCCCTGACAGGATTCTCGGAATCAATGGAGGGAATCCTTAGCATGTAAAGGATATCTCCTTCCACTGCCTCATTTCCGCCGGGAATCGTTTCAGGCTCGCTGCTTTCATCAGGTGTTTCTTCGTCTGAATAGTACGCCTCTGCAACCTTTGCCTCAAACTCTTCAATAGCCGCCTTTCGCATAATCTGCTGCTTTATATTAATGAACAGGCAGCCCAGTATCATAACGGCACCTGCCGCAATAAATATATAACCGATAAATCTGATAATACTTCTTTGTCTCATAACTACTTACGTTTCTTCTTATTGCATATAACCATAAGAGCACCTGCAATAATCAAGCCGTATCCTGCACCGTATCCGGCCATGGTACCCATAAATCCTCCGGTCTTGGCAAGTCTGAATCTGTCTTTATTTACCTTTCCGAATCTGGGTTTTGTCTTAACTGTGGTGACAGTCTTGCTGTCTTCAATAAGTTTGTTTTCTTCCACGGGAGCCACAGTCTTCTTAATGGTTTTGACATCCTCGTCGTCGCTTTCTGATGAGGATGACTCACTCGGGCCCGGGTTTATCTTGGCCGGTGCATGCACTGCTTTCTTTTGAGGGATATAATCACTTACAACCAGTTCTCCCTTTTCATCAATCATGGCTACCTTTGTAATCTTCTTGCCGGTTTTGTCTGTCACTGTGATAAGGTACTGTACCTGCGGTGACAATTTCATTTCATTGACATCTGTCCCGGTCCACTCCGGCGTACCGCTTATGCTTGCCGGTATTCCGTCCTTGTACTCAAATGGCGTCAGTGACAGTTCGGAAATTTCCAATGGAAGCGAAAGTTTAGCCTTTGCCGTATCGTCAAGCGCCTTCTTTGCTGTGGTATCTATGATTTCCGTAGCGATGATAGTATCGCCATCCACATCAAATTCCGGAACAGTCGTAGGTATCACAGCTTCCGGTTTGCCTGTTATGGGATCTTTCTCAACTTTTATGATGATTTTTTTGGTTGAGGGTACAAAGCCTTCGGGAGCATCGGTTCTCTCCAGAACATATTCACCCTCCGGCAGTTCTATTTCTCTGAAAGTTCCGTCGCTTGTCCATTTTTTGATGATTTCGGTGCCTTCCTTAATGGTAAACTCCGCCCCCTTAAGTGACATTCCATGTTCCCCCGAAATATCATCAACCTTAATTGTCACATTCTCTAAGGGTGAATCATACATTGTTATCCTGTCACCTGTAAGAGTAACATTGTCTGAAGACATTGAAGTGATTTTCAATTCACCTGTGGCTTCATCGATTCTGAACTTGTATCCGGTTACAGAGTCCCCTTTATATCCAAAGGGCTTATGGGATTCCTTAACCTCGTACTCAGTACCATAGATAGCTTTAAAAGGTTCCGGACTGTTTGAATTCCAGACCTCCGTTCCACCCTTATATACAACTATTTTCGGCGGGTTGGGATCATCTTTGAGCTTAGTCAGGTCTTTTGTGCTGTCGGTTTTGTCAAGGAGCTCGAAGCTTATATTCCTTGATGGCTTGGAGTTATAGATTGTGTTGTTGTCCTTCTCGGCGTAAGCAGTTCCGTATCCTTTTCCTTTGGTCGTAACCTCAATACCTTCCTTTAATGACTCCGGAACCTCGTATCCGTCAGGAGCCTTTGTTTCCTTGAGGATATATTTCTGATTCTCCACAAGAGTCCCCACAAACATAATCTCGCCATCCGAGTCGCTGTCCGCCTCATCTATCACCTGTGTTCCGTCCTTATCCCAAAGTTCAAAATGTGCTCCCGGCAGGATCAGGTCATTATCGTTCTCATCCTTAAGGCCTGAAATGTAATAAACATAGTTGGCAAAACTGACAGATGAAAAATCGGTTAATTCAAACTTTTTATTGGAAACGTTCTTGTTTCCGTCTCCATAACCTTTTAATGCAACATCATTGGAAAAATCATTGGCCTTCTTGTTAAGCATTAATGCCGAATATTTAAGAACATATGCCCTTCCGGTGCTGCCCTTCGGTATAACAACCTGAAGCTTTGTTTTCGGATTGCTTTTGTCAACTCTAACGATGGTGTCTATCGGTGTTCCGATCTCGGATAACGAGCCGTCACCGGGGTTGACGCCGGCCTCATACAGTTTGACGCTGTCCTTGTCTAGCACAAGACTTGCACCGATAACATCCTCTACTATAACTTCATCAATATCTGCGGAATACAGATTCTGTCTGGCCACATTGAGATCTATCGTGTAGTCGATGATTTCCGGGGAGCCGGCACGCTGTTTACCTTTCTTATCGATTACCCTGTTTTTAAACTTTGTGGTGCAGGAAGCCTTTGTTTCCAGCGGATATTCGTGGCTAATGACAGATGCCTCATTTGAAATCAGAATGTTGCTTTCATTGTTTGCAAAAACTGCTCCATCTTTTACTTTTGCATCAAATTCGATTACCGTCTCAGCCGTGATTTTTGAAAAAGCAAAAGCTACCCTGTTGTCACTGTACTCGACCGTTCCTGCTCCTGTATATGAGCCTTCCACATACTCAAGTCTTTCGTCAAGAGGGTCTGATACAACAACGTTATTCATTTCCATCTTGTTCTGGTTGACGGTTATGGCGTAATGAATAATATGGGTATCGTAGTTATATTCTCCTGCCGTTTTTGCGATTACTGTACTGGAAAAGCCTTGAGTCGCCGTGTCGGAAGCTTCAGCATTTCCCTTCGAATTCAGAGTGACTTTATTTTCATAGTTCTTCGAAGCATTGCTTCCCCAGATGCTGTTCTCGGAATCCGTAAGCCTTGTAACTACCCTGAAGGACGCAGATCGGCCTTTAATATTGTCCCCAAAGTCTATTACCACATTGTTGTGATCGGCAGTATTCAAGGAGTATTGACCGGATGCATCCGCATCATTTATCTTTACGTTCTTAATCTCAACGTATTCCTGGTCACTCGGGATGATGTCGTTAACCACGGCCTTCTCTAATGCCTGTTTATTTTTGTTGACAATAACTTCCCACTCCAGGGTGTGATCTGCGGGATTTGCTTTGATTGCTTTCTTTTCGATTGCGGCCTTCTTGGTTACACCGCCGCCCTTGAAATCAGCTTTGACCTCAGGACCCTTCACATTGGTCCATCCGTCCCCTTTCCCCGAGGGATCATATTCGTACTCGACCCAGACTTTGTTGGTCGGTACGCTGTGATTTTCTTTTAAATAATTCTCGAAATCCTCAATCTTCGCCTTATATGTAATGGTGTAAACCGCATCGCCGGACATGGTATCAAACTTCAGATCAAGGCTGTTCTTATATGTTTCGGTTACATCCGTTTTGGTAACATCGGGATTGACCTGAACACTCGATTTCGATATGGTTATTTTCTCTCCGGAATCGACGGAAATCTTATCATGTACTATCACATTCTTAAGATTAAAACCATTATTCCTTACAGTGATTTTCCACTCTGATTCACCGTTTGCATCAACCTCACTTGTGCATACCTTATCAACCCACTTTTCCACTGTTCTCGTGAGCTGCTTAGCTACTGAAGCCGATATGTCCAGGGCATCGTAACCTTCACCCTTGGGGGCAGTTACTCTGACTCCGTTTTTAACCTTGGGTGTTACGGTCGCATTTTCGTTTTTATCCTTGGTAAGAGCGACAAAATCCACATGGGTATCATACTGAAATTTAATGGCCTTGTTTTTCGTGCTATCCTTATATGTCCAGCTTATGGCATTACCGCTTACCGTTGGCGTTACAGTATCCCCGTTTAACGACTTAAAGGAGTCGGGCACATACGTATGTCCCTCCCCAATGGTGTCCTTAAAGTTATAACCGGTTGCATAGTCCACCGGGTTGTCACTGTTGGTAAGCGTAACCGTCCATGTTATATTTCCGTCAGCGTTTATCTCGGATGCACTCTTGGATAGTTCAGGTTCCTTGGGTTTATACTCCTTGATGTTGATCTTATATTTTTTGTTTCCAAAGACCAGTTCATATGCATATCTGTCATGATCGGCAATGACATCATTATTTAGCTTGAGCTTAAATTGAGCCTTGGCATTGAGTGCCGTACAATAGGGATCTGTTTTACCGTCGTTTATCAGTATTGTGGTTTTGCCGTCGGGAGCGTAGGTAAACTTACCGAACTCATCAGTCCCGTTTTGAATGGTAAAGGATTGTTCTACATTATCGCGCAACGGTTCAGGTATACCGGGAAGTTCATAGGTGTTATTTCTTTTCACATAATAACCATCGAACTTACTGTTAAGCTTACCGTCATTGGTAATCACAATCTCAGGCCTGAAATTGTATGTAACCTCTATTTCGTCACTTATGGAAATGTCATTGACATCAGATGGGCTCAGCTCTTTTCCGTTTACCGAAAGAACTATGGAATCAATAAGGTCTCCTTCATTGACTGCCAGCGTGTCATCCGCAATCTTATCCTCAATGGAAACCACGGCATACTGAGAAAAATGTTCTGCTTCAAAGCACACTTCTCCCTCCAGCACAGTGGTGTCAACAGCGTTTACTCCGTTAAAGGAATCCTCAACATGGAATACCTCCATGTCCTTATCGGGGTTTGTTATGGCTTCAATTGTATTAATGTTCTTAATGGAAACATTAACGACGCCTTTATCGGTATCAGGCTGTACTTCATTGCCGGCGGCATCGTACATTGTGATATCAAAGGCTCTGATATTGGTGATGGTCTGAGAATCAGACAATTGACTTGCAATCTTCTCCTCAATAGAGCTTATTACCCCGGCACTTGTAAGTTCTGTAATCACAGCGTAAGTGCCTGCAGGGAATACGCCTTCCGGTGCATCGATGCAAATATTGAGATCTCCGATTTGTTTATTTTCACTTAAAGGTGCAGGAGTCGGAGTTTCCTCCTTAACCTCTTCCTCGGGTAATGCTTCTTCAACTAAGGCTTCTTCATCTGAAGCATCTTCATCTGAAACTTCTTCTGCGGCCTCTGTTTCTTCAGAGACAAGCTCCACAGGCTCTTCAACGATTTCCGTCGGAGTCGCAGAAGGAACTGCAGTAGGCTCTGCCTCAATCTTCTCCCAAAGTTCTTCGTCTTCAAGAGATAAATCAATGTCAGCCTCATCCTCGTTTATGTCGTTTGAGGCATGCACATTAATAGAGGGCGAGTGATACACGCCCAAAACAAGCGCTACGCAAATAAGCATAGCGAGTATGCGTCGACCCATTATATATTATCTCCCTTCCAAGATTGATTAATTATTTATACCCTTGCTTAAAGTCTTTAACCCCGCTACTACAGATTATAGTGTATTCGCGGCTCTGTCAACAGATTTTGAAACCTTTTCCCTCATTTTACGTAATAATGTCTCGCTATCCACTTGGATAAACCATCGAGGCCCGGATAAACGATTCGCTCACTCATGTTTAGCTGATCTAACATATCCCTCACTCTCCAGCGAAGTTTCTTGTCAATTATGTACTTAACCGTATCCTTTGTGCTGTCGGACAAAAACTTCTCAATGTCTGTTATGCCCATGGGTACAACCGCAAAGAATGAGTGCTGGTTAATGATTCTCTGGTTAAGCGAAGGGGGCTCTATGATGACCATGGAAGTGTCCCTCATATCCATGTCATATTGTCTTAAGCTGTTTCCTGTAATCTCCTTAAGCATATCAACCGTAAAAATGGTGGAATGCTTGGCATTGACTGCGTCCCTGTAGGGGTCCGGAAGATGATTGACCATCTCTGACATATTGATACGCCATACCGCACAGTCATGCTTATCCATATCCTGATTGTCCTCCTCGGTCACTGCGAAGTTAAGACCAACCAAAGCAGATTGTGTCCAGTCAAGAAGCCTTGTGGGAAGGCCGTAGTGCTGGCCGAGAATCATCTGTCTCCATACCGACTGACCGATAGACGGCTCATCATTAATGGCATACTTTGCAAAGTTCTCCAATATGGCAGGCTCCAGCTGCTTCTGAAGATTCTTACAGTTTCTGCTTAAGCTCGTATACATCTTAAAGGATGCATCTGACATTCCCCTGTATATATATGAACTTCTGTTGCGATCAAGATCAGGCCTGTACTCCTGCTCTGTCAGAAGAGGCAGCAACTCCTCCAATGTATCAATGTGGACTTCTTTAATCATAATCTTCTCGCTTTCGGTTGCGCTCCTTAAGGAGCCGCTACAGGATTATTATACTCCACATGCGCCTTAGATTTCCATTCCGGATTTATCTTCAACCTGAACGCTGAATTTAACCGTGACACTTTCACATTGATAATTTGAAATTGTCAGTGAACCTTCTCCTTCTCTCAGGCTTCTTACGTACGTGCCTCCCATTCCGCCTTTAAGTCCGAACATTTTGGGTCCGATTATTTCTATGGCACCTGATGCTTCCAGCATAACCGGCTCTCCAAAAAAACTTGCAACGTTTCCGTTCTCATCAACAGCCCGTATTCTTACAGCGGAAACATCGTAGCTTTCCCTTTCGATGAGGGCATTCCTGCTCACAGCAACCTCAAGGTGAAGTTCCCTTGAAGGCTTTTTAACCAAAGTTTTGACCACTCTTTTTCCCTTCACCCCCTCAAACATGTACTCGGTGGACGCATCTCCCCAATTCCCAACATACTTATTAAACAGCGAAATGAGATCAGCCGGGTTTTGCCTGTATATAATCACAAGCTTTGCCATCAGGGCATATACCCGCTTAGGTGCGTGTCCCATTCCGTAGATGGCTATCATATTAAGAAACTCTTTAAGCAAAGCCTTATACTTGCCAGTTCCCGATTCACCCTTTTCGATGGCATCGCCGATAAAATCATCTATGGCAATCGGACCATGGCTTAAATTCTTATAAGGAGAATCCTTTGGAAAATACTCCTTAATAAAGCAGTTGTTCTTATACATCCTTATGCTGTCCGCATTGGATATCATCCAGATCCGGCCTCTGTTACATGCCGGATGTTCGCCTATATCCATGGAAGAAGTCAGGTAAAGCACATCCTGCCTGTCGGAAAGCGCGCTGTATATATAGGCCGCCGGCTTCATGTTTCTGAACATATCAAGGACTCCATGATAGCAGATCCGGTCGCCGCTGCCGAATTCCTTGTGGGTATTGTAATCGGCCATACACCAGCCAAAGGAGCCTGCGATATCAGGCTGCCCTGCAACTGCATCAAGAACTCTTGCATGTCTTAAGGCATGTTCTCTTCTCTGCTCCTCGGGATCGAATGATTTGGTCGGATACATATGACCATTGTACTCGCTTATCAAGTAAGGCCTGTTCACATCAGGAGTCACTTTGGACTTTGGTTCGCAGCCTGGGTTCGTTCCATCATGAACAAAGTCGTTATATGTGTACACGTCTTCCAGAAAACTGCTCATTTTCGTGGCTCTTACACCCCCTGTGGGTCTAGTGGGGTCAAGAGCTCTTGCCGTTTCATTGGTTCGCTTATAAAAATCATCATCGTCTACGGATTCGTTGATTCTGACACCCCAAAGAATAATCGATGGATGATTTCTGTACTGTAAGACCATGTCTCTTACATTTATTATTGCCTGTTCTTTCCACTCTTCGTCACCGATATGCTGCCATCCCGGAATTTCGGTAAAAACCAGCAGCCCCTCCTCATCACATTTTGAGATAAAACTTTGTGCCTGCGGGTAGTGAGAGGTTCTTACGGCATTGAGTCCCAGTTCTTCTTTTATTATTCTGGCATCTTCCTCCTGTAGGGATGCCGGCATGGCATATCCCACATAAGGATAACTCTGGTGTCTGTTTAAGCCCCGAATCTTAAGCTCTTTGTCATTAAGATAATACTTTCCGTCCCTAAACTCAGACTTTCTAAAGCCGAAGCGAACCACCGTCGCATCAAGGGAATCAGACTCGCCCTTCCTTTGAAGGCTAAACTTAATGTCATAAAGCTTCGGGGATGAAACATCCCATAACTCGACCTTCCCGGGGTTAAGAATCATTGATTCCACAAGTCCCGGCATGTCAAAGGAGGCAAATTCCTTTCCATCGATATATGCCTTTATCTCAAGTTCATTAAGGCAGTCGCTGCACTCCTTCGAAAGACTTATCTTAGCGCCAAGTCGCACTTCACCTTCGGCGAAATCGGAATACAGGAAAACATCCTCAATGTGGCATTTGTCACTTACCGAGAAATACACATCCCTGTATATCCCCCCGTAGGTCATGTAATCAATAACATAGCCAAAGGGAGGCTGATTCAGGTTCTCACGGCTGTCTACTCTGAGAGATATAAGATTTTGCTCACCGTATATCAGTTTATCCGATATATCTACGGTAAAAGCAGTATATCCGCATCTGTGAGTCAGAATCTCCTCTCCGTTAATATAAAGCGTGCCTTCATGAGCCACGCCTTCAAAGGTAAGCCTTACGCTCTTTCCCTTCCACATCTTTGGAGGAATAATGGTTTTCCTGTAGGAGGAAACCATGGAATATACGCTTTCATCGAAATAATTAAAAGGAGTTTCCTTAACCGTATGCGGAAGACGAACCTGGGCAAACTCTGAGTCATCAAATTCCGGAAGCATATGTTCCTGCAAAAAGCACTCCTCAAAGCGCCAGCCGTTCATCAAATAGATTCTTTCTGACATGCGGCCTCCTTTATAAGACTCTCTCCTATTCTTATGGTTTGCCCATCCACTACTCCCTTAAGCCATTCAATACCCGTATAGCCCTCTCTCCTGAATCTCATAAACTCGGGAACCCAGAGGCAGCAATGGGAATTGGCTCCGTTTGATTCAACCGGTTTGCCGTTAATATCGTTGAAGTTATAGTCATATAAGAAAAAGCTGAAGGTTGGAACGGATTTCTTCAAACGGGTCACCGTATCGGAAATGATGCTGTGCATCCTCTCTGTAGCCTCGGGAGGCCAGCCCATCTCCTTCCTTGTGTCTATATAATTCTGAAATCTCGTAAGAACTCCGTCCTTTATGGAAATCAGATATCCGATCTTCACTCTGTCCTTCTGATGCTCGTATGTATATTCAAGTCCATCCGCCACCACATTGTCGGATTTGATTTGGGCTTTGATGGAATCCGGCACCTGCCAGAGTTCTTCGGCACATTCTTTGTAGTCCAGCTCAAGAGCTGCTCCGTCTATTATGCATGTGCAGTCTTTGCAGTCGGGAAATCTGTCTAATATATCGTTTCCCACAAAAGCTGTACCAAAGCCGCCGGCACTGCATCCGAGGACAACAAGTTTGTCCGGATTGGGGCAAATGCCCTTAATAAAGTCAATACATGAGTGAAGGTTGATATTGCCGTGGGCATAGAAAGTCCTGGTTAAACCTTCTTTATCTTCGTAGCTAAACTCTCCCCGGCCTGCATGCAAATCTCCGTTGGCATAGGGTACGTACAAAAGGCTCCATCCGTAGAAAGGACTCTTTTTGCATTTCTCATGAAACAGCCCGAGCCTGGCAAAGGCGTTTTTGTCGGGCTTACAGTATGCGTCATAAAATGATAAGGTCCCCTCAACATATTCGCCTTCAGAAGGATATGCGGCTGATAATTTGTCAAAAATCAAGCCTCCCCCATCAAGCGCTATGATAAGCTTATTTTCCTTTCCCTTTCTGAAAAGACCATGGTACCTGCTTCCATCTGAGCAGACTGCTCCTTCGGGATAGAACTTGTAAAGGTGATCGGTCTTAATCTGACCCTTATAGTCATCAACCTTTTGGTATCTCTTCATGTCCCCCAGAAGTTTTATCCATTCGATATACTTCAAAAACATGTACTTCCCTCCTGTTTGTTGTACGCATTTGCAAAGGCTTTGAAGAACTCATTTCTTTTAAGAACCTCTTCCGGTTCACCCTGATCCTCCACCTTGCCGTCCTTCATCACTATCACGACGTCGGATTCCTTAGCTATCTCATAGCTGTGGGTTACAACGATGGATGTTCTTCCTTTCATCAGGGTTCGAATATTTTTCTTGATTTCCTTTTCGGTAACAGAATCAAGATTTGCTGTTGCCTCATCAAGGATAAGATAGTCCGGATTTCTAAGCATGGCTCTTGCAATGGCAATTCGCTGCTGCTCCCCTCCGGAGAGTTTTTCACCGTTGGGACCCACATTGAAATCCAGGCCCCCCTCATGTTTACCGATTACATCTTCAAGCCCTACAAGCCTGATGACGGTATCCAGTTCTTCAGGGCTGACTTCCTTAGTTCCGTATAGGACGTTTTCCTTGATGCTTCCCTCAAACATAGCTGCACTCTGACCGACAACGCCGAATTTCTCACGCCATTCTTTCAATGGCACATTGTTGCTGTCCTCCTCGCCCATATACAGATTTCCGTCAAAATCCCCGTAGATTCTGTCTATGACCTTAAGCACTGTGGACTTGCCGCTTCCGTTGGGACCCACAATGGCCGTCACTTTACCCTTGGGAATCCTTAGGCTTACTCCGTCAAGCACCTTTCTGTCCTCATATTTAAAGGAAACATCAGCCAGGGTTATATCACCCCGGGCTTTTGTTTCTGTTTTCCCCTCTTCAAGCTTTTCTTCATTCTCACGAAGGATTGAAATCAGTTTGTCGCTTCCTCCTCTGGTGGCTGCAAATACCGTCGGAAACTGTGCAAAGAATCTGAAGATCAAAGCAAGGTTTCCTCCGTAAGCATAAAAAATCGCCAGGGAAGTGGTGGATTTCAAACTGCCGTTTTTGATCATAACGGCTCCAAATAAAAAGGCGGCCAAAAAAAGGATAAATGTTATAAAGCTTTGGCCGAACTGAGCCATGGTAAGAGCCATGGCATTATACTTATCAGCCTCATATTTTCGGTCTATGTATTCAAAGGCCTTACCGGTTTCCTTTTCCCCGCTGTTCATGGCCTTAATAAATCTCATTCGATTAAAGCGTTCCGCAAGAAAAGCTGTCAGCTCCGCAAGTTTTGCAGTGGTATATGCAGCTCCGCGTTCGCTGTATTTTGCCGCGACAAACATAAGAGCCATGGTTATAAGGAATCCCGCAACCAGCACAAAAGCGAGCTCATAAACCGCAGCGTCACTGACAAAAACCATAAGGAGAAATGCGATCAGGGTACATGACATCTGCAAAAGTTTGAAGGGCTGATATGAGTATTCGGGATCGGAAGTTATACGGCTTAGAACATGGTTAGGTCCTTCCCTGTCAAAATATCTGAAGGGCAGGTTCATTGTCTTCTTCCAGACCTTTTTCCTTATGGCTGTGGCCAGATCTACGAATCCCAGGTCTGCAATCACACTCAGATACATGAAAAAGTATCCCAGTGCACACATTAAAGCATAGACAAAAATTCTCGAAACACTGTCAAAATTTCCAACGGATAATTCAGCCATGGAATCAGCCTGGGTTGCTATAACAAGGGTCCCGGCCACATAGAAAACAGAACCCAGGATGGTTCTTATTACCGGGATATTGCTGCCTTTGTACAGTTCTTTTAAAGACTTTTTCATGACGCATCCCCCTCCTCTCCATTCAGAAGGTTTTGATAGACCACGCATCTGTTCTTTAACTCTTCATGGGTTCCCATATCCAGGATTTTCCCCGAGTCGATAACTATTATCCTGTCGGCATCCTTCACCGTTGCCAGGTTATGAGCCACTATTATCCTGGTTTTATCCGACGCATATTCATCAATAAGGGCAGCTATCTCAAGAGACCCTGCCAGATCCAAAGCGCTGGTACACTCATCAGCCAGAACTATTTCAGAGTTCTTAAGGAGCATTCTGGCCACAGCAAGGCGCTGTCTCTGGCCTCCCGAAAGTTTAACGGCATTGGTTCCAACCTCATAGTCAAGGCCACCCATGTGCCTGGTGGACTCTTTCATTCCGACCTTGTCAAGGAGTTCGTAAAGCTTATCGTCAGAGAAGTGCTCACCCATTCCATAAGTCAGCATATCCCTGATATTTCCGGAAAAGCCGGGAGCATTCTGGGGCAGATAGGCACAGTTCGAGCGATATGAGCCAATCTCATATTCCTCGATATTTCTGCCCCCAAGATAAATGCTCCCCTTCTCCGGCCGATAGAACCTCTCCAGAAGATTGAGTATTGTAGATTTACCGGATCCGCTTTTTCCCACAATAGCAGTTTTGCTCCCCTTCTCTATTGCAAAACTGACATCGGATAGTATGGTTCTGTTCCCATATGAGAAGCTTATGTTTTTAAATTCAATCCTGTCATCCTTAAAGCCTTTGCTTTCTCCGTCACAGTCGTCCTTAAGCTCAAGGATCTGGTGAACTCTCCCGGTAGCACCCTGGGCTCTTTTCCAGAGAACCCAAAGGGTAAGATGTGCCGCAATGTATGTCTGGTAAGTGATTGCAAGGCCAAAGTAAGTAATAAAATGTTCCCTGGTGATACTGCCATTTAAAAGTTGTGTGGCGCCTGTTAACATGATGATGACCATGGGAATAATATATAAAATGTTGGAAATAAGCGTATTAAAAGCAACAGCCCAGGTGTTTTTCTTCTGGGCATTTCTCATTTCATCAATAGCTGTGTTGCCGGAAGATACCTCATCTTCAGTTTTGTTGTATGCCTTAATGGTTTCTATATTGTTGACCTTTTCCGCAAGGATTGCGGTCAGTCTCGCAATCGAAGCCTGCAGCTTATTAAGGGCATTATATGAAACGCTGCCTGACCAGAGAGAGCCGATCACAATAACCGGAATCACAAGGACAAAGCCAAGCACCAGATAAACGTTTCCCATCCTCGAAACTCTTATGATTGTGCTTATGACAAAATATAACCTCGGTATCTCATTGACCAGCAAATCAATCAGGAACTCTCCCACGAATTCCGTATCTGCCGTAATACGGGAAATAAACTCCTTGGGATTCTGAGCCTCAATGTCCTTAACCTTAAGCAAAAAGGCCTTCTTAGTCACAACCTTTCTGAAATCCCTGCTGATTAAAGCTCTTGCCACAAGGGTTATGTAAGTTGAAACCAATCCACCCACAAACTCGGCAATTGCAAGAAGAAACAAAGTGATACAGGTGGCAACCGCCAGATTTATCGCTTCATTTCCGTCGCCCAGGTTTATTGAAGTAATACCTGCTACTTTTTCAGGAATGATTAACTGAATTGCCGCTCTTCCCAGATTTAAGAGGAAAGCAACGAAGATTAATAACTTTGGAAGTTTAATTGTTCTAATCAAATTCGGTCTCCTTTTAACATAAAAAAGCCCTTTCCTGATGGAATACTACCATAAGGAAAAGGCCGCGTAAACTCGCCGTTTCACGTTATCGGACATGTTTTGGAAATATGTCCGATATCTACTCTTCAGACAACCTGCCGGAAAGCTCCATAAGCGTATCGATTGCTTCCGAACGAAACGTATCGTAATAATCGCTTCCATACATTTTGGCAAGATTCTGCAAAACTCCGAACACTCCAAAGGCATGGTACAGCGCTTTTATGTTTAATAAGATGTCATCCCTGGTGCCCTTTTTCGTCCCCGAAAGCTCCCCTGCCATCAAATCCTTCAGGTAAAAACTGAATTCTCTCCCAAACACCCCGGTTTCAACCAGAAGCTTAAGCTCATTCCCATCCTCTGTAAGAGAATTAAAGAACTCCCTGTTAAGATGCTTTCCCCTGATCTTCTCCATATATTCCGCACTGATCTCCGCCACCACATCCCCCAGAGAATGATAGTTATTATAGAAAGTAGACCTGGAAATCCCTGCCTCCTTGCAAAGATCCTGCACTGAAATATCAATAAATTCTCTCTTCGCCGAAAGCAGAATAAGCGCCTCTTTAATAGTTTTCTTAGAATGAAGATTTCTTTTGTCCATGTTATTCATTATATCAAAAAAGGCAGCCGTGTGGCTGCCTTCAATGTTTGCGAATTATGAAATTACTTTACAGTAACTTTTGTGATGTGGGGGTTAGCACCCTCATACCAGTAAAGGAATCCCTCTACGTCAACTGTAGCGCCCTCTTCAAGACCGCTTACAAGATTGTAGAACTCCTCATCGCTGCCGTTAAGGTAGTACTCAAGGCAAGCGCTGAGCTCGTTTCCATCTTTCTCAAATGTTACATAGATGTCATCGCCGGGCTGATCGTTCTTGAAAGCAACAGACTTAACAGTTAAATCTGTGAAGGATACAAGCTGGTTCTGCTTCTCGATGAGCTCGTCCTTGCCAAGAAGGTCTGTTACATCAACGGGTGAAGCAACGAAGTTGCCATCCTCGATCTCGAATGTAGCGTCAACGATCTCAACTTCACCTGACCACTCAGACTTAACACCGGTAACTTTAATCTTTGTACCCTCTGTAAGCTTTGCGTAATCATCCTCAGAGCAAGCCATCTCATAGATGAAGAATGCTCCGTCCTCATTCTGTGTATAGATGGTAGCTTTGTCTTCCCACCATGACTGCTTAGCCTGTACATATGTCTCAACTACAACTTCTGTGTCAAGATCAGCTGCAACGAAATCAGCGTAAGACATAACATCTCCGGCTGCATCTTCATTTGCAGGCTCTTCAGTAGCAGCTTCCTCAGTTGCTTCAGCAGCGGGCTCTTCAACAGTTGCTTCTGTTGTCTCAGCTGCAGGCTCCTCAGTAGCAGGTGCCTCTTCCTTGCCACATGCTACGAGTGAAATACCAAGAGCAAGTGTCAAAACCAATGCTAATGTTTTCTTCATAATGTTCCTCCTATTTGCATGACTATGTTGTGTTTATTCCATGCAAACCGATTATAGTAAAAAATATTGTAAAATACAATTACTATTTTTGATACAATATTGACAAGGCATATATTAATTGATAGTATTCAACCAAAATTTGCCACTGCGAGGTATCTGACATGACCGTGCAACAGCTAAACTACGTAATAACCATTTCCGAAATGGGGTCATTTAACAAAGCATCAGAGGTGCTCTACATCTCTCAGCCCTCCCTTACCAGCGCAATTCAGGAACTGGAAAAGGAACTTGGAATAACCATATTTAACAGAAGCGGTCGAGGAGTTACCTTGACAAACGACGGTGAGGAATTCATCCAGTATGCCAGACAGGTCTATCAGCAGTACGAAAGACTTCTTGAAAAGTACACCGGAGAAGGGAATCTCAGGAAAAAATTCGGTATCTCCGCACAACACTACTCTTTTGCTGTAAAGAGCTTTGTAGAAATGGTAAAACGCCTCGAAGGAGATGAATACGATTTTGCCATAAGAGAAACCAAGACCAGGGAAGTTATAGACGATGTGGCTACTGGACGAAGCGAGTTAGGAATCCTGTATCTTAGCGACTTCAACAAAAGGGCCATAAATAAGATACTGAGCACCAACTCCTTGGAGTTTCATCATCTGATTGACTGTGAAGCCTATGTATATATGTGGAAGGGCCATCCACTGGCTAAGAAAAAGAAAATACACTTTACCGATTTGGCTGACTACCCTTGTCTCTCCTTTGAACAGGGTTCCACCGGTTCCTTCTATCTGGCGGAAGAAATCTTATCAACCGCTGAATACAGTCGAACAATCAAGGCCAACGACAGAGCAACAATGCTTAACCTTATGGTGGGGCTTAACGGATACACTCTCTGCTCCGGCATCATATGTGAAGAGATAAACGGTCCCGATTATGTGGCTGTTCCCTTTGAACCGGATGATCCGGACATAGCAAGCCGAATGGAAATCGGCTACATAATAAAAAAGGACATGATACCAAGCAAGGTAGCACTCCTTTATATAGAAGAAATCAAAAAGTACCTCGGCGTTTAACTATAGCCGAGGTACTTTGTTATAGATTCAACCTATAACTGAGTATCGCTTTCGTGTATTGGACAGTTCTTTTACCTACCTATATGATGGGTATATGAAATAACTCACACGGAAGGAGTCGGAAATGACTAACTACTTTGCAAACCGAGTAAGATTACACTTTTGGAATGAACGAATGTGTCGATGTAGACGCTGTAGATAAATCAAAAACAAAACCAATAATAAAACCAATAACAACACAAAGAAAGATGAGGAAATTAAAATGAGCAATTATAGATTTGAAACATTACAGTTACACGTAGGACAGGAACAGGCAGACCCCACCACAGATTCAAGAGCCGTTCCCATTTACCAGACAACATCTTATGTATTCCATAACAGCAAGCATGCTGCTGACCGTTTCGGTCTTGCAGATCCCGGCAATATCTACGGAAGACTTACAAACTCAACTCAGGATGTTCTTGAGAAAAGAGTTGCAGCTTTGGAAGGCGGTATCGGAGCTTTGGCACTTGCATCAGGTGCAGCTGCTATCTCCTACACCATCGAAGCTTTGGCACAGAAAGGTGATCACGTTGTAGCTCAGAAGAGCATCTACGGTGGTTCCTACAACCTTCTTGCACACACACTTCCCAACTATGGTATTGAGACAACCTTCGTTGATATCCATAACCTCGATGAAGTTAAAGCTGCAATAAGACCCAACACCAAAGTTATCTTCCTTGAGACTCTTGGTAATCCCAACAGTGATATTCCTGATATCGATGCGATTTCTGAAATTGCACATGCAAACAATATCCCTGTTGCTATTGATAACACCTTCGGTACACCCTATCTCATCCGTCCCATTGAGCACGGTGCAGATATCGTTGTTCACTCAGCAACCAAGTTCCTTGGCGGTCACGGCACAACCCTCGGCGGCATAATCGTTGATTCAGGTAAGTTTGACTGGGCAAAGAACGCAGATAAGTACGCTCCCATTGCAAAGGCCAACCCCAGCTACCACGGAATCTCCTTTGCAGAAGCAGTTGGAAATGCAGCATTTATTACCTATGTCCGTGCTATCCTCTTAAGAGATACCGGCGCATCAATCTCACCCTTCAATGCTTTCCTTCTTTTACAGGGAGTTGAAACACTTTCATTGAGACTTGACAGACACGCTGAGAACACTAAGAAGGTAATTGAGTTCCTTAAGAAGAACCCTAAGGTTACAAACATTAATCACCCTTCAATCGAGAGCCATCCCCAGCATGAGCTTTACAAGAAGTACTTCCCTAACGGCGGCGGTTCAATCTTCACCTTCGACATCAAGGGCGGCAGAGAGGAAGCATGGAAATTCATCGATGCCTTGGAAATCTTCTCACTCCTTGCAAATGTTGCTGATGTTAAGAGCCTTGTTATCCATCCCGCTTCCACAACACACTCTCAGCTTTCCAAGGAAGAGCTTGAGGATCAGGGAATCTTTGAGAGCACAATTCGTCTCTCCATCGGTACAGAGCATGTAGACGATATTATTGCAGACCTTGAAAAAGGCTTCGCAGCGATATAAAATAGATATCGACTATTGTTTTGAATAGTTATAACTACATTACAAATTCCGGCTCCAAAGCCCCCATTCGGGCAGCGGAGCCGGATTATATCGTTTGGAGGAAAGAAAAAATGGCTAACACTACCCAACCCCATCCCCTTAACAAGAAAGCCTTATGGCTTAGTCTTGCTATCTTTGTGGGCCTCATTCTCGGAGGTATCTTAGGTCTCGTGATTCCCGACTGGGCTGTGAATATCACAAGCTTCATCAGCACTGTTTATCTTCACGCTCTGACCTTAATGATTTTCCCTTTAGTATTCTGCTCTTTGGTTGTGGGAATCACATCCATAGGAAGCATCTCTGCCACCGGTAAAGTAGGGGGACAGGCACTTCTTTATTTCGTAGGCACAACACTCTTTGCCAGTCTTATCGGACTGGTGCTTCCCAAAGCATTGGGAATAGGCAAAGGAGTAAGTATTGAGCTTATGGAAGCTGATGTGGAGGCCGCTCCCTTCACAGGACTTCTTGATACCATAAGAGATTTGATTCCATCCAATCCCTTCGCAGCCTTTGCAAACGGCAACATGCTTCAGGTGCTTGCTTTCGCCATCATCGTTGGTGTGGCTTGTGTATCCCTTGGAAAGAAAGCCAAACCCTTTATCGATCTTTGTGTTTCAGTTAACGAAATCGCAGTAAAGGTTGTTTCGGTTGTTATGTACATAACTCCCCTTGGAGTTCTTTGCTCCGTAGCAGGTATGGTTCATGCCAACGGCCTTAAGACCATCCTCTCTCTTGCTTCGGTTCTCGGCGCTTTGTATCTTACAATGTTTATATACATCGTAGTTGTTTACGGCTTTGTTATTGTAAGACTCATCGGTAAATTCAGTATAAAGGACTTCTTTGTTACTGTTCTTCCCGCTGCTCTTAATGCCTTCGGAACCGCTTCAAGTTCAGCTACACTTCCCATCAGTAAGAGATGCGCAGATGAACTTGGTGTATCCAACGAGATTTCTTCCCTGGCGCTTCCTCTTGGAGCAACAATCAATATGGATGCAGTTTCTATCGTTATGTCCTTCATGATTGTGTTCTTTGCAAATGCCTGCGGAATCGAAATATCCTTTGGTCTTATGGCAGTAGTTCTTTTAAGCAACACCCTGCTTAGTATCGGAGCTCCCGGAGTGCCCAACTCTGCCATAGCTACCTTTGCTGCCCTTTCAGCCATCGCAGGTCTTCCTGCCGGAGTTATGGGCATGTATGTAAGTGTTAATATTCTTGTGGATGCAGGTGCTACCTGCTGTAACGTTCTTGGAGATATTGCATGCTCAGTGGCAATGCAAAGAACCTGCAAGTTAGAAAAAGAAGAAAATTCCGAAGCCGAAGAACTGGCATCGTAAATCACAAAAGCAAGAATTAAGGCTCCCTCGGGAGCCTTTTATTATGCCTTAAATTACTTATTCGATTTCAACTTGCCTTTAAGAACAAAGAATCCGATTACCACCCATGCAAATATTAAAGTGCCAATCAGGGTCTTCGAAGCAGCAGGAAGAGGGCCTAAACTTTTCTTTCCTCCCCCCGCACCTGAAGTACCGGAATCCAGGTGATAGAGGGCTTTCACCTCTTCATAGGTGGCGTCAATAAACTTATCATCCACCGTCTTCTTTCTACGAACTGCCTTGGTTACATTTTCTATTAGCTGTCCTGCCGCATCTCGAACCGATGTGGAGCCGTTAAATACCGGAGTCACGAAGGTATTGGCCGTGTTATCCATAAGAAGCTTTGCTGCTTTGATTTTCACATCATAGTGTAAATCTGCGTCCTCTCCCTCTGCCTCAAGATACTCCCTATATTCGGCAGCATTCTGAGCCTTCAAAGTTACAGGAACATATCCCTCCGTCTCCGAATAAGCTATCTGAACCTCATTTGTAATAAGGAACTGGGCAAAGAGCCAGGAAGCCAATACCACGTCGGAATCGGCCTTGTTGAAAACGCAGACCGAAGGTCCCTGGGAAATCATCTTGGGATTAGCGGGATCAAACTGAGGTATTGTCATAACCTCTGTGTCAAAATCAATAATCTTCTCCTTTGCTATATCAACCAAAGGAGCTTTGCTTCCCATCCATGTAGCTCCCGCAGTGGAGTCAATGGCGAATATACACTGTCCTGCATTAAGGAAGTTCGCAGGATATCCGGATATTTTGAAGGTGGAGAAAGCGCCGTTTTTTGTATGCGCTGCCACTGTCTGAAGGATCTTTCTCGTATCGTCGTTGAAGAGAAGTACATTTCCGGCTTCGTCGGAATAAGGTGCATCCAGCTGCTTAAGGCTTTGAATCATCATGTTATCCGTTGACTTGTAGATAAAAGGAATCATAACCTGTCCGCCGTTTATCTTAAAGTTGCCTTCCGAATCCTTCTCCATTGCTGCCTCAGAAACTTCCCACACAAAGTCCCAGGTCAAAGTCTCAGGCAATGTATATCCCAGCTTCTCAACGAAGGTTTTATTCACATAGCAAGCCTCAGTAGAACGCATAAAGGGAAGAGCGTAATGGTTCTCCCCAATCACGCATTCAGCAAGGAATTCAGGTACAATCTCCTCTTCCCTTACGGAATCGAATCTGACCTCACTTCCTCCAAGTCCGAATCTCTCATCCCTAAACAGATCATCCAAAGGAATGACTGTATTGTTTCCAGTAATATATGTTGCAATATGGTCGGGATATGTAATACACACATTGGGTGTGGTGTCCGTTGAAATATTGGTGATTACATCGTTGTATATCTTGCCGTAATCCGTGTATAAACGCATGTTGACCTTAATGTTCGGATACAGGCTTTCGAAATCGGATATGGCCTTGTTATATATGGCGGTCTGAGTCTTGTTGGTATCGTTTTTGGCCCAAAAAGTTATCTCAATGTTCTTACTCTCATCGAAGGTTTCCGGCACCGCAAAGGAACTGCCGCCCCTTTTGCCGTGGCAGCCGCTCAAAAGTCCGCATATTAAGATCAAACAAGCGCATAAGCAAATGCTTTTCTTCATAATCATCCCTTTGTACCGCCCCTGGCTACGCCATCCATAATCTTATGTCTGAATATAAGGAAAATCACTACCAAAGGCACTGATATGACCACAACAGCCGCCATCATGGCTGGAACATTCTCTCTTCCGAAACCGTTCTCTCTGATTTCCTGAATACCGTTTGAAACCAAGAAGTAATTCTGGTCATCGGTAATTAACCTTGGCCACACATAGGAGTTCCAGCACTCAATAACCTTTAAGATGGTTATGGTGACAATTGTGGGCTTTGATATGGGCAGCATTACTTTGATGAGATATCCGAAATCAGAGGTGCCGTCTACCTTGGCTGCTTTATAAAGATTCTCGGGAATCTGCTCAAAGTTTTCTTTCAAAAGATAAATATAAAACACTGAAGTTACAGAGGGTAACACCAGTCCCATGAAGGTATTCCTTAAGTTCAGATCCGTAATTGTTACAAAGTTGGTGATAATAACCAGCTCATTGGGAATCATCATAAGTGAAAGGAAAAGAGAGAAAACCAGATCCTTCCCCTTAAATGAGAGTCTTGCAAAAGCAAAGGCTGAAAGTATTACCACCACCATCATAAGAAGGGTCGTAATGACAGTGAAAATAAATGTATTAAGGAAATACTTTGCCAAAGGTACTGCCGTAAAGGCTGTAATATAGTTCTCCATGGTGGGGCTTAAAGTGAAGAACTTTGGAACATACTCAGAGTTATAAGCACCATACCCTTTAACTGAAGTAAGAATCATCCAGTAGAAAGGGAAAAGCACAATCAGCCCCCACAGGGATAACAATATGTAATTAACAATTCTTCCTGCTTTCGTCTTCATTGATAGTACACAGTCTTTCTGCTTACCATAAGGTTAATGGTGGTTATGGTAAATACAATGGCAAATAGAATCAAAGCTGCGGCTGACGCGTAGGAAGGATATCCTCCGCTGTTGCCGTAAAGCATGTCGTAAACATAGCCTACAATGGTGTTCATTCCCGCTGCATTAAGGTTGGTGCCAAACAGGGCAACCTCATCGGAATAAGCTTTAAACGCCCCGATAAAGCCGGTGATTACCAGATAGAAAACCATGGGGGAAATCATGGGCAGCGTAATCTTAAAGAATACTCTCCACTTTGGGGTGGCATCCACCTGAGCTGCCTTGTAATACACGGGATCCACGGAAGCCAAAGCGCTTGTAAGAATAAGAATCTTAAAAGGCATTACAACCCAGATTGTATAGAAACACATTACAAACATCTTGGCCCAGTAAGGTCCGTCTATAAAGTCCACGGAGGGACCTCCGAAAAGTTGTATAAGCAGGGAAACAAGGCCGTCTGAATAAGCGGTCTTTTTAAACAGAATCATGAAAACCAGACCAACTGCCAGAGTGTTTGTCACGTAAGGCAGAAAGTATACTGTCTGGAATAAATCCCTGAGGGCCTTGATATTGCTGAGTCCCAGAGAAATAAGAAGAGCGATTCCCGTAGACAGAGGAACCGTAATGATAACAATTATAAATGTGTTCTTCAGAGCTTGAATAAAGAAAGGGTCATGAAGCACATAGGAGAAGTTATAAAATCCTGTTCCCCAGAAACTTCCGGATGCAAAGTTGTAGCCCTCCTCAAAGGAATAAACCACAACATCCACCAGAGGATAAACCATAAAAACTCCAAGGAAAGCTATGGCAGGCAAAAGGCACAGCCAGGGTGTAATACTCTTCTTCATAGTCTCACCCTCTCTGTCGTTGTCTTGTCAAAGAGTCTTACTTTGCCTGGTTTAAGGGTAAATCTTACTTTGCCGTCTGATACATCATAGTTCTCTTCCGAGGGAATAATAGCTCTTATATTAACTCCGTTAAAAGCGGGATGCGTAGCAACGAAGCTGGTATCTCTTCCCATTACTTCCCGGTTAACGAAATCGCATTCAAGAGCCCCCTCCTTATCAAGGATGAAGCCTTCGGGTCTTATAGCCACTGATACTTCCATGTCCTCTTTGCCCGGTGCGTCCAAAACGGCGGCATCTCCTATATAAACCTTCCCGTTTTCAATTCTTCCGTCAAACACATTTATCTGAGGAGTTCCAAGGAAGCATGCAACAAAAAGATTGGCGGGCTCATCATAGATTTCCTGGGGTTCACCCATCTGCTGCAAAACACCGTCCTTCATAACCACAATAACGTCAGAGATACTCATGGCCTCCTCCTGGTCATGGGTTACAAACACGGTGGTGATTCCGGTTTCAAGCTGGATTCTCTTAAGCTCTTCCCTGGTCTGAAGTCTAAGTCTCGCATCCAGATTTGATAAAGGCTCATCAAGAAGGAGAACTTTCGGGTTTTTCACAAGAGCCCTTGCTATGGCAACTCGCTGCTGCTGTCCGCCGGACATCTCGTTGGGGCGTCTCTCAAGAAGGCCGTCAATCTGTACAAGTTTGGCAGCTTCTCTCACTCTCTTATCCATCTCTTCCTTGGTGAGCTTATTCTCTCCTCTTAAGTTTCCAAGAGGAAATTTAATATTCTCATAAACCGTAAGATGAGGATAAAGGGCGTAGTTCTGGAAAACCAGACCTACCCCTCTCTCCTCAACGGCTACATTGGTCACATCTGTATCTTCAAAAAAGATCTGTCCCTCAGTAGGTTTCTCAAGTCCGCAAATAAGATTAAGGGCAGTGCTCTTTCCGCATCCGGAAGGGCCCAGTAAGCCTACGAACTTGCCGTCAGGAATGGTAAAATCAAAGTCATTTACAGCAATAACGTCCTCTTTAATCTTCTTATTCCTGTTGGGAAATCTTTTTGTAAGGTGCTTTAAAACTATCTTCATGGTTATCCCCCATCAGTGGTCATGATTTGTAAACTCCACATAAATCATACTACCATTATTTCATCTTCAAAGCACCTATTAATTTAGCAAATATCATCTTTTAATGCTTCGATGATATTGTCGTTTTTAATCTTAACGGTGGAAAACAACATGCTTACTCCCACGATTGCAAAAACAGCAACTACTACACCTGCATAAACAGCCACATTAACTTCAAAGGGCGCGTGATTGTGGTTCTCGGCCTTTAAGTAAATCATGTAGCTTAAGATTACCGAAACCGGCACTCCGATTACAACACCTCTTATTCCATAGAGGAAGCTTTCAAGGATCATCATTCTCTTAAAGCCCTTTTCCTCCATACCTACGGAACGATACATGGCAAATTCTTTTCTTCTGAGTAAGACTCCTGTTGAAATCGAATTCACAAGATTCGCAATGACTATAAGTGAAACAAGGATTGTAAAGCCGTACATCATTGTCTTAAGCATCATCAGAACGGCCATTGATGACTTCATTTCACCGGTAATATTCATTACGGATGAGTGATGGTACCCGTCATATTCAAGGATATCCGATACTTTCTCAATCACTTCTTTGTTATTGTCGGTGCTTATCATAATTGTGGCCACCAGCTCTGAAAGATCGGTGTATTTACACTTTTCCCTCAGATATGAAGACTGAGAAATCAAAACGGCTATGGTCTCCTTGCCCATTACTTTAAATGCAAATTCATCAGGATTAAACTTCACGAGCCCTGCGATGGTGACCATAGGGGGGTTGTTTGGGCTGTCATCATAGAAAAGCCTTGCTCCGATAATCGAGTCGTTGAATACTCCCTTCTTGGAAGGCTTGCAATAATATGTATCAACAAGCAGTCCCTTTAAATCGCCCTCCATAAGGGCCTTGGCATCATAACCGTTTTCACCTGCGATTCTGGTAAAATCTTCATCCTCTATAACAATTGCATCTATCATTCCATGTCGGTCAAACAGCCACTTGTAATCATCCGTAAGATAGTCCGTATTAAGGATATCTTTATTGGCAGGAACAAAGTTTTTCTTATTATCCACGTTTTGATAATAGAATTCGATACCATCTGACATATGTATTTCGTTGATGCCGGGGACAGTGGAAAGTGCTTCCTTTAATCGGTCTGTCTCATCGTATCCGCAGGTCACGGCAACATCGCAGGGAATGGTTATCCCATAGGGATTGGCAGCATCTGCTGTTTCGATAATAAACGTTGTTGTAAGGAACATAACTATTGCTGCCCCGATGGTAAAAGTGATAACCGTTCCTTTTCTTCCGTTTCTCTTTATATTCTTATAGGCTAGTTCTCCCTCGTAACCAAATATCATTCGAATCAAAGGATTTATTCTGAGTTTTTTTGCCTTAACCTTAATTTCACCGGTCTGTCTTAGTGCGTCAACAGGCATGATTTTGGATGCCTTATATGCAGGGACAGATAAGGAGACAAAAACTGTAATTACAGCAATTAAAACAATAAATACGATGATAAATACCGGTGCATAGAGCGGAATGGATCCTCTTACACCATCCATGACTCTGAATATATCCGCCGCCAGCAACTTGGGACCAAGAAAATTTAAAGTGGCATCGCTGCCCAGTATTCCCATAAGGATACCCAAAGGAATACCGATAACTGCCAGAATTAAGCCTTCAAAGTAAATTGAGCCTCTCTTTTGGGCTTTTGTGGCACCGACACTTGCAAGCATTCCCAGGTATTTTACTTTTTCAGCAAGTGACATGGCGATTGAGTTGTAGATAAGGACGATTGAAACAAGAACTACAACCCCAAGGCCAATAAAGAATACTCCAAAGAACTGGAATATACTCTCTCCCATATCTTTAAAGCAAAGAAGAGACAAAAGATACTCCTCATTGTATTCAAGCTTCTCAAGGCCGTACTTTGCCTTAATATCGTTAAGCTGACCTGCTGAGGTGTGATCCACCTTTTTAAGACTGACATATGCATATGTATCCTCTTTTGCGCCGAGTTCATCGATTCCCCTGAACATGGCAAAGGCAGGTTTTGCTTTATTCTCGGTAATAATTGCCGTAACAATACAGGTCTTTTCCCCCAGGGAGTGAAACTCTTCGTCAGGACGATATCTTCCGAAGAAATAACCATTATCCACACTGTCTTCACTGCCGGGCATAAAGCGTCCACCCTCCTCAAAGGTAAAGGTATCACCAACTTTAACATCGAGTCCCCTCTCCATTAAGAAAGCGGCATCTAGAGCAATTTCCCCAGAATTTTTAGGGAGTCGACCTTTATACTTATCGCCAAACATCTGTGAAAAATAATCCGTGTTTCCATAACAGATACTTCCGACTCTGAATCTGTCATGTCTGTCCAAATCTATTCTGAATCCTGCGTTTCGAGCATTCTTTACAAAGATTCCAACCTTATCGATTTTCTCATCATTCTGTAACTGAACAATCTGTTCATTGGTTGGATTTTCAAAAACACCCTCATAGTTTCCCATGGATTCTACCGACATATTACCCATGAATTTAAGGAACGAAAAACATCCGATAAAAATAGCTGAAATAAGAGCAGTTGAGAAAGCAATTCCCAAGATTGTGATAAAGCTTCTCTTTTTGTTCTCCATGAGATGCCTTAGTGTTAGCTTCTGAATAATGTTCATTATGCTCTCACCTCATCTCTCACAATTTTGCCGTCTTCGATGGAAATAACTCTGTCTGCGCTTCTGGCAATTCTCTCATCATGTGTAATGATGATGACGGTCTGCTTGTTTTCTCTGTTAAATTTTCTAAGGAGTTCCATAATCTCCTTGGTGTTCTCGGTGTCGAGATTACCTGTAGGCTCATCGGCAAGAAGGAGCGCCGGATTGTTAATAAGTGCTCTTCCGATTGAAACTCTCTGCTGCTGTCCACCTGAAAGCTGATTGGGGAGATGCTTAATCCTTTTTTCCAAGCCAAGTCTTACAATTAAATCATCAAGCAGTTTCTTATTGGGTTTCTTCTTATCAAGGAGAATGGGTAATGTAATATTCTCCTCAACGTTAAGGATGGGAATCAAATTATAGAACTGATAGATAAGACCGATCTGTCTTCTTCTGAAGATTGCAAGAGCGGTTTCGTTAAGCTTTGTAATATCTGTTCCCGCGATTTTCACCTCTCCGGAAGTGGGGATATCAACGCCTCCAAGAATATGCATGAGAGTTGATTTACCCGAACCCGAAGGACCGATTATTGCAACAAACTCGCCCTGCTTTACATCAAGGGAGATATTGTCAAGGGCTTTGACCTCTGTCTCGCCTTGTCCATATGTTTTACATAAATTTCTGATCTCTAAAATATTCATTTTATTTCTTTCCTTTCAGTAGTTTATACCAAAAGGATAATCTTTCCTCATTACACGTCGGTGACAGAAAAATTACAATTTTGTAATAATACTAAATCACCGTTTTATAGAACTTTATGGTAAAAACAGAGCCCTCTCCGACTTCGCTTTCCACCAGTATCTCGCCCTTTTGTTTCTCGATAATTGTATTGGACAGGGAAAGTCCGATTCCCACGCTGTCAGCGGATGAATTCTTGCCTCTGTAGAACCTTTCAAATATGTGAGGCAAATCTTCCTTCGCTATTCCGGAGCCGTTATCTTCTATTTTTACAGCACAGTAAATGTTGTTATCCTCATATGAGACAGAAAGCCTTCCGCCTTCATCCATATGTTCTGCACAGTTTTTCATTATGTTAGTAAGAGCTTCCGCAGTCCACTTTTTATCACAGTTAATCACTGCATCCGAGACGCTGCCCTCTTCATTAATTACATTAATCTTCTTAAGCTCCAGAAGGACCAGCAAAGGCTCAAGAGATAAGCTTACAAGTTCCCTAAGAGAAATCCTCTCCTGCTTCAAAGTTACAGACCCTGCATCAATCTTTGAAATCTTAAGAAGATTTTGAACAAGCCAGTTCATCTTCTCTATCTGGGCACTTTGAATTGCAATAAACTCCTGTCTCTTTTTTTCATCGGTTTCATCCTTTAGAAGGTCGTTCATAACCGTGATTGATGTGAGGGGAGTTTTCAGCTGATGTGTAATATCAGCCAGGGCATTTGCAAGGTTTATCTTGCTTTCCTTCTCATAATCTTTCACATTGATAAGTCTGCCTACTGCTTTATAAATATTGCTTCTTAAGATAGACAGCTCACCCTCCTCATTCTCAAGAGGAGGAAGGGTCGTCTCTCCACTGAGGATTCTTGTGAGATAATCATTTAACTCTTCCAGCTCTTTACGGCGTTTCCCAAACATAGCTATTCCTCGTTATCAATGATATAACCCAGTCCTCTTACCGTTTTAACGATGGCAGGGTTGGCTGAGTCTTCTTCAATCTTATCCCTTAATCTCTTAATGTAAACAGTAAGGGTATTGTCGTTTACAAAGTCACCTTCAATGTCCCACATGTTTTCAAGAAGTTTGTTTCTTGAGAGGACTACACCTCTGTTATTTAAAAGAATCAGCAGAAGTTTGTACTCAACTGCAGTTAGCTCTACATCAACTCCGTCCTTAAGAACCTTTGCCTGTTTTGTGTTTATTGTGATATTTCCAATCTTTATCACGCCCTCTCCGCCTGCGCTGCTGTAACGGCGCATAACGGTTTTGATTCTGGCCATAAGCTCTCTTACCCTGAAAGGCTTTGATATATAATCATCTGCGCCATAATCGAGGCCCATAACAACATTAACCTCGTCATCATAAGCAGTCAGAAAAATGACAGGAATCTCCAGGTTCTTCTTTATTTCTTTACATACCTCATATCCGTTTCCGTCCGGAAGATTAATATCAAGTATGCAAAGATCGAAGGTCTCAGAACTCACGGCTGCCATGGCATCCGAAACTTTTGAAACCCATTTGACTTCATAGCCTTCATTCTTAAGTGAGTATTCGAGTCCCGTGGCTATTGCGGGATCATCTTCAAGGAATAATATTTTCATGCCTTCAATTATAGCAATAAGACAGGGCGCCGACAACAAATGTCGACGCCCCGTCTTAAATATATATGATTATAAGTTTGCTTTCAGTTTCTCCGCATCTTCACTGAGGTTTTCAACCAGTGAATTGATGTGGGTTACAATCTGCTGATTCTTCTTGCTGGTATCAAGAGTTTCCGTAGCGTGGGCTGTAACCTCCTCAGTTACTGCCGATGCTGTTGAAATGCTGTTAACGATTTCCTCGTTAGCCTTGGAGAGACGGTCAACAATATCGTCCAGCTCCTTTGAATGCTTCTCAATTGCTTCTACGCTTGAAGAGATCTTGTCGAAACTTTCTGCGGTTTCCGTAGCGCATTTGCTCTCCTCTTCACCTGCCCTGAGCAGATTCTCAATGGTTTCTACCATGGCACCTACCTGGGAAGTAACCTGATTGATAAGTCCTGTGATATTCTCTGTAGCAGATGTTGTCTGACCTGCCAGGTTTGATATCTCAGTAGCAACTACTGCGAATCCTCTTCCTGCGTCTCCTGCTCTTGCTGCCTCTATGGATGCATTAAGGGCAAGAAGGCTTGTCTGGGAAGCAACGCTCGTAATAATATCTGTGATGGAGTTCATCTCCGCTGCTGTCTGTCTGAAAGAATCCAGTGCGTTTGCAACATCCTTACCTGCAGTATCGACCGTCTCGGTAAGCTTGTTCATTCTCTTAATGTTCTCCTGACCTGTTGCCACAGCCTCTGCCGTAACCTCAACATTGTCGGTAATGGTCTTGGCAGATGTCTCTACATCATTAATATGATTTGAAATCTCATTGGTCTGAGCAAGCTGATCCTGCGCAGCGTTTGCAGATTCATTGGTTCCCTGAGTTACCTGCTCCATTGAATCCAGTGTCTGATCGATTGACTCTTTAAGAACTGTCATCTCATCGGAGAGCGAGCCTGATGTTTCTGTTACTCTCCCCGAAATCATAAGAACATCCTCGAGAAGTTTCTCCGTCTTGGCGTGCTCTTTTGCCATTCTCTCCGTTCTTATCAGCTGGAAAAGGTGATTGGTTCGGCTTACCCAGATGAGATATATAATAATCATTATTGTGAGAAGAGCCTGTATCTCAACCACTGCAGTATCGGTAACCTGCCCCTGAAGGAACTGATTAATAACCGACGCGATATTCACGATTATTACGCCGATTCCTATTCGCATTATATACTTAACATCATCATAAAGGGTTATGATAATTAGCATAGGAATCACATAAGTGAAAACCAGTGGGTTGTCACTTGTCAGCAAAACGAAGGCATACATTATGGCATAACCCACACCGGATATCTGTTTGATTAGTCTGGTGGTTGGATCCCTTCGTATAACTATCTGGCAGGCAATAACCGGAATATAAGCCAATGCTACAACAATAAGCACATAGCCAATGGTTCTGGTTCCCTTAACAACCTCAAGTACATATGCCAGAGTTATGATTGTACAGATGATAGTCAGAGCAAGGGTAACTCTCTTGTTCGCAACAATCAGTTCCTGATCATCAGATTCAATAGTAATGTTCTGTTCGTTCATATAAGCTCTCCTTATGATAATGTAAATTTTACTTTGCAAAGTCAAATTGCGCTTACATGTGGTTATTATAACACACTATTGTCAGAAAAATAAAGTATTTTGTGAAATATAAAAAGCCGGGAGTTCGAAAACTCCCGGCTCCCACTTACATCGGTCTACTTAAACAATCCGCCGGCAATGTCCTTAGCTTCCTTTAAATCAATCTTTCCGTCTGCCAAAGCCTCTTTCACCTTCTTGACATCGGAATCGTCAACTTTGATTCCTGCCTTGGTAAGAAGTTCCTTGGCCTGTCCTAAATCAGCTTTGGAAAGAGAAGCCACAAGATCCTTATTGCCCATAACCTTTGTAATAATATCTTTAATATCCATTGTGAAACCCTCCTATATTATTATTCGTAAGCGACCATATTGGGGGCGCTAAGTGCTTTTATTATATCACATAATCGTCTGCGGAGGTCCACAGGTTAGCAACTTTAAGAAATTGTCTGGTGCGCTCGCTCTTGGGATTAAGGAATACTTCATCGGGAGTTCCCTGCTCAATGATATTTCCTCCATCCAAGAAAGCTACCTTGGTTGCTATGCTTTTAACAAATCTCATTTCATGGGAAACGACTATCATGGTCATTCCGTCCTTGGCTATCTCATTCATAACCGCCAGGACTTCACCTACCCATTCGGGATCAAGGGCACTGGTGGGTTCATCAAAAAGAATCACCTGAGGGTCCACTGCCAAAGCTCTGGCAATACCTACCCTTTGCTGCTGTCCGCCGGAAAGAAATGCCGGATAGGAATCAGCCTTATCCGCAAGTCCTACTCGGTCAAGGAGTTCCAGTCCCCTCTTCTTTGCCTTTGCCTTATCCAATTTTCTTACATAAACAAGGCTCTCTGTTACATTTTCCAGTGCAGTCTTGTTGGCAAAGAGATTATAATGCTGGAATACCATGGCTGTCTTGCTTCTTAATGCGTGAATATCGTGCTTGGTTACATGCTCGGCATCTACCTTAACATCGTCCACCTCAATAATTCCGCTTTGGGGTGCATCTAACCAGTTAATGGTACGAAGAAGGGTTGTTTTACCCGCTCCGGAGGGTCCGATAAGAGTTACAATATCACCCTTGTTAACCTGGAACTTTACACCATCAAGGACTTTATGGTCGCCATATGATTTTTTAAGATTAGTGATTTTTATCATTTCACTACACTTCTTTCGTATTTTCTCACACGCTTCTCCAAAAGAATCAAAAGTCTTTCAAGAGCCAGGCAGCATACCCAGTAAATCAGTGCCACAACAATATAAACCTCAAAGAATCTGAAGGATCTGGTTCCCACAATCTTTGCGGCGGCCATCATCTCAATAACAGAAATGTTGAAGATTAAGCTTGTTTCCTTAAGCAAAGAAATAAGTGAGTTTCCAAGAGGTGGCAGGGCTACTGTAAAGGCCTGAGGAAGAATGATTCTTCTTAAAGCCGTGAAGGTGTTCATGTTAACACTGTAGCAGGCTTCCAACTGTCCCGCATCCACGGAAAGGATGGCGCTTCTTATGGTCTCGGACATGAAAGCTCCTGTGTTTAATGACAAGGCAACAACCGCGAAAACGCTGGCAGGAATCCCTGATACATTAAGGTTGGTTCCCATGCTTTCATTTAAACCCTTAAGCATAATGGGGATACCATAATAAGCCACAAGGAGCTGTACCATTGCCGGCGTACCTCTTATAAAAGATACGTATACAGCACAAATTTGCGATAACACCTTCACCTTAAACGTCCTTATTAGTGCCACCGCAAATCCCAAAATCAAAGATATAATTCCCGAATACAGGGCTATCTCCAGGGTGACCGGAAGATACTTAAGTATCTCCGGCACCGTGGAAATCATGTATTCGATATCAAATACTTTTCCCATGTTTTATCCCTTATTAGTCAGGTATTCTTTCCTTAACAGCCTCCAATGTGGTGTAGTCGCCGCCAAGGTACTCCTCAATGATCTTACCAAGCTCACCGCTTTCGATAAGCTGCTTTAAAGCCTCGTCAACCTTGGGAATGAGTTCCTCATTCTTGTCGTTCTTTGCAAAGAGCCAGTATGTAGGAATGGCTTCCTGGTCGCCTCTTAAAACGAAGTCAATATCAAGGCCCTGCTCTGTAATGATCTTGCTTCCTGTTACGGGGCTCATAAGTGTTGCGTCAGATCTGCCTTCCTGTACCTCAAGGAGTGCCTTTGTTACATCACCGTCACCGTAGTTGATTATTACTTCGTTACCGTTGGCTGCATTCCAGGTCTCGATATCGTTGGCATAAGAGCTGCCTACACCTACCACAACAGACTTGCCTTTAAGATCTTCCATGGTCTTAATGTCATCTCTGCCCTTCTTGAAAGCAATTGAACCGAGATCATATGAGTAAGGTACCTCAGAGAATAAGTATTTAGCTTCTCTGTCAGGATTTCTCATAATCTGGCTGACAATCAGATCATATCTTTCAGCCTCAAGGCCTACGAAAATTGATGACCATTCTACTGCTTCATAGGTGAATTCCACATCGGGAAGCAACTCATCGACAGCCTTGGCTACGGCAATATCGAATCCGTCAGGCTGGCCGTCCTCGCCAATGTAGTTGAAAGGTGCATATGCACCCTCAGTTGCAACTCTGTAAGTCTTAACTTCTGTTGTTGTCTCCTCTGTTGTCTCCTCTGCTTCGGGAGCTGCTTCAGCAGTCTCGGCTACAGTCTCTTCCTTCTGTTCGGGAGCCTTAGCTTCCTCCTTGGCCTCGCCGCATCCTGCAAGTGTGCCTACTGCAAGAGTTACAGCGAACAATGCTGCTAATAATTTGTTTAAATGGTTCCTTTTCATAATTTTTTCCTCTTTTTATTATATATATTTATTACTCTGTGAAAAGTGCAGTTGAGTAATATCTGTCTCCACTGTCGGGTAAAAGTGCAACGATTGTCTTACCCTTGTTCTCAGGTCTCTTTGCAAGTTCAATTGCTCCAAATAACGCTGCGCCTGATGAGATTCCTACGGAAATGCCTTCCTTCTTTGCAAGAAGCTTAGCTGTTGCAAAAGCATCCTCATTAGCTGCGGTAAACACCTCATCATAAACCTTTGTATTAAGTACATCGGGAACAAATCCTGCACCGATTCCCTGAATCTTGTGTGCGCCGGGTTTACCCTCTGAAAGAACAGGTGAATCCTTGGGCTCCAAAGCTACTACCTTAATGTTGGGGTTCTGCTCCTTAAGATACTCGCCTGTACCTGTAACGGTTCCGCCTGTACCAACGCCTGCGATGAATATATCAACCTTTCCGTCTGTGTCTCTCCAGATCTCGGGACCTGTGGTTGCTTTATGAACAGCAGGGTTAGCAGGGTTAACAAACTGTCCGGGAATGAAACCTCCGGGAATCTCCTTGGCAAGCTCTTCTGCCTTTGCGATGGCACCCTTCATACCCTTTGAGCCTTCTGTAAGAACCAGCTCAGCGCCGTATGCTTTAAGAATGTTTCTTCTCTCAACGCTCATGGTCTCAGGCATTGTAAGGATGATCCTGTATCCCTTTGCTGCTGCAATGGCTGCCAGACCGATACCAGTGTTTCCTGATGTGGGCTCAATGATAACTGAACCTTCCTTAAGTAAGCCCTTCTTCTCGGCATCTTCAATCATTGCCTTGGCGATACGATCCTTAACGCTTCCTGCTGGATTGAAGTACTCAAGTTTAACGAGAATTGTTGCCTCAAGTCCAAGCTCCTTTTCAATGTTTGTCACCTCAACTAAAGGTGTGTTTCCGATTAAATCCAGTGTTCCTTTGTAAATGTTTGCCATATCTTCTGTCCTTCTTTCTTAAGTTTATTTGGTATGCTTTCTGCGTATAAAAAAACCCGGAGGCTTAATCGCTTCCGGGCATTGGCTCATAATCAAGATGTTCTAAGCATCCTTAAGAGGCGTGATTGTCGGCATGACATCGCCCCAGCCTTATTGCAGCCCGGGAGTTAAACATTCGACAACACATACAGCATTCAATTGTCTTGGTTGCGATGTTAAACATAACTGATGTCTCCTTCACTCAAATTCAAGTACTTGTTTGTACTCGTTGGAATGATATTACCAATAATCGCCTACTATGTCAATAGGTTTTTAAAAATTTGTTTAAGCAAATTCTTTTCTGAGGTTCTCAAGTGCCTTAATCAGGGTACTTCTGGGACATGCCACATTTATTCTCTGGAAGCCCTCCCCCTCGGTTCCAAACATCTTTCCTTCATCAAACCAAAGCTTGGCACCGTTCACTATTCTTTCGTTTATCTCCTCATCCTTAAGGCCAAGGCCTCTGAAGTCAAGCCAGAGAAGATACAAACCCTCCTGCTTGACGAGCTTAATCTTTGGAAGATTATCCTCAAGATATTTTCTTGTATAATCTGCGTTATCCTTAATATACTTCAAAGCTTTATCCAGCCACTCATCCCCATGTGTATAAGCGGCTTCACAGGCCACCAGGGCCGGAAGACTTAATTCATCGTAGCCCGTTGATGTAAGCTCCTTTTTGAAGTTTTCTCTAAGCTCTTTATTGGCAATAAAAATGTTTGAAACCTGAAGTCCCGCCAGATTAAAGGTCTTGCTGGGAGCTGTGCAAATCACGGAGTTATTAAGGAATTCCTCTCCAAGCCTTGCGAAGACTGTATGCTTTCTTTCCATGGCAAAATCAGCATGTATCTCATCACTTACAACGATGACTCCATTCCTTATGCAGATTTCTCCAAGCCTTCTAAGTTCATCCTCAGTCCACACACGTCCAACAGGGTTATGGGGACTGCAAAGAATGAAAAGCTTTACATCATTGTCCTTGATTTTCTTCTCGAAGTCCTCAAAGTCAATTTCATAATGATTATCCTTAAAAACCAGGCTGTTTCGCACAACCTTTCTTCCATTCTGCATAACAGTTTTGGCAAAAGGATAATAAACAGGCGTCTGAATAATGACTCTGTCACCCTCATTGGTAAAAGCTCGCACTGCCTGAGAGATGGCAAAGACTATTCCGGGAGTCTTAACAAGCCATTCCTTCTCCACGTCCCAATCGTGTCTTCTCTTCATCCATCCCTTTAATGCTTCCCAGTAACCGTCAAGGCCTTCGCTGTAACCATATACTCCAAAACTAAGGGCCTCGTTTAATGCGTCAACTATATATGAAGAAGTCTTGAAATCCATGTCCGCTACCCACATGGGCAGAATATCCTTTGGCTTCCCAAAATACTCCGGAAAATCGAATTTAACACTCCTTGTTCCGTATCTGTTTACATATTGATCAAAATCAAGATTTCTCTCAGCCATATTCCAAACCTCTGTTTTCATGCAATTTCATTCATGCTAACACCATCCACCTATCCAGTCAATAGGTTTAATTAAAAATAGATATTGATTTACCCATTAACCCTGCGGTATAATAGGTGAGTATTGAGAAAGGAATACCATTATGATTTCTACTAAAGGCAGATATGCATTAAGAGTAATGATAGATCTGGCAGAGAATGAAAATGGGGATTATATCCCTCTTAAGGACATTGCTGCCAGGCAGGAAATATCCAAGAAATATCTTGAGATTATTGTGAAGGAAATGGTTGCCGGAAAGCTTATTACCGGAGCCAGCGGTAAAGGTGGCGGATACAAATTATGCCGTGAGCCCAAGGATTACACCGTAGGTGAAATTATTGAGCTGATGGAAGGATCCCTCGCCACCGTTTCATGTTTGGCCAAAGACGAGAACGATTGTCCTCATGCTTCTACATGCCGTACTCTTCCCCTTTGGGAGGAGTACGACCAATTGGTTCATGACTTTTTCTATGGAAAGAAGCTTGTAGACCTGATTCATAAATAGAGCGCATAACAAAAGGCGATGGAAATAATCCATCGCCTTTTTCTATCAGTACTGTTTTGATCAGTCGACAATTTTGATTCTGCCTTCGCCGTAAGGATCTGAATACTCTTCTCCTACTGTTCCCTCAAGCTTATCAACAATATAGTTTATAAGAACCTGGTTATCAATCATAACGCTGTCAAGAAGTACGTTGTTGTCGGCGAACATTGTATATCCATCACCCATGTTGAGTAAGAGATAGTCATGACATGCAACTGTGTAAGTCTTCTCAAGGTCAAGAGGCTCCTCTCCAACCATAATATCCTTTACTCTTGCATCGCCGTCAACCTTTACAAACATCTTGTTTTCGTCAAGTACAACAGGTGACTCAACATTTACGTCAATTGTAAATGAAAGACCTGATACCTGTAAGAATCCGCCGTACTCAGCAGGAAGAGCATTGGCTGACATCTCAAGTGCTTCATAAATCTCCTCACCTGTAGCTTCAACCATGCACATGCTGTTTCCGAAAGGATGTACCTTGATAATATCGCCGTATGTGATATCGCCTGCATTAATTGTGCTTCTTACACCACCACCGTTTACAAATGCGATGTCAGCACCGCTCATTGCACGATATGCATCGGCACAAAGGTCACCAAGGTTGGTCTCTGCAACACGTACGATTCTCTCGTCTGTTGCAGGATCTGCAATTACAAGATCAACATCTGTGTGTGCTACGACTGTATTAATAATCTCCTCGTTCTCCTCGTTAACCGCATCGATTACATCCTGCATGGTTTCTTCCTCGGAAACCGCATCATTAACGAGAGTAGAGTGAAGAGTCTTGTCATTGCTGATTGTAAGAACACCAATGTTTGCAAGCTTGGTTCCGGTTGAAGTAAGAATTACTTCATTTCCATCCTTATCCTTAACATGCTCTTCTACCCATACAGAGTGAGAGTGTCCGTCAAGCACAGCATCAATACCTGTTGTGTTCTCAATAACTTCTGTAGACATCCAAGGTGAGCAGTCAGCTTCTGTTCCAAGGTGTGTAAGTGCAATTACAAACTGAGCACCGTCAGCACGTGCGCCGTCAACTGCTTCCTGAACACATGCGTATAATTTTTCTCCTGTCTCATCCTGCTCAAAGGAGTAAATGAACTTGCCATTGTCATCCATGAAATATGCAGGTGTGGAGGTTGTTAATGTCTTGGGTGTACATACGCCGACAAAAGCAATCTTAACTCCATCAACTTCTTTGATGACATAGGGCTCAAAAACTGCTTCCCCATTCTTGTCAACAAAGTTACATGATACATAATCAAAGTCAGCCTTATTTGAAAGCTCAAGGAATCTTTCCATACCATAGTCAAACTCATGGTTTCCGGGAACGGCTACATCAAAGCCTGCTTCGTTCATGATGTTGATGATGGCTTCACCCTTTGAAAGAGTTCCGACGATATCACCCTGGATAGCATCACCGTTATCAACAAGAAGAACTGTGTGTCCCATAGCTTCGTATGCATTTTTTACAGTTACAAGATCCTGATAACCAAGGTTATCTTCGATTCCGCAGTGAACATCGTTTACATACAAAACAACGATATCCTTGTCAATGCCAAGAGTGGTATCTTCCACTGTTTCCTCAACAGGGGCCTCGGTGGGTTCTGGAGTGGGAGCTGCTACTTCTTCAACCTGTCCCTCTCCGCAGCCTGCAGCCATAACAAGTGTTGCCGCAAGCAAGATTGATAATAATTTTTTCATAAAATCCTCCTATTTATAAGAAAATACCTGTTAGTATTTTTCTTTCTTATTTGCCAGTTCCGAGTATATCAAGGAATAGTTTTCGTATCTGACACGGCTTATCTCTCCCTTTGAAAGCCTGTCCTTAACATCACAGTCAGGTTCATTTATATGAACACATCCTCTGAATCTGCATTTATCCTCGCTCTCGGCAAACTCCGGATAATAATCTTTAAGCTGTTCCTTCTTCAGATCAAAAACTTCCAAAGAACTGAATCCCGGGGTATCAAAAAGGAAGGTGCTGTCATCCAAAGCAAATATTTCCGAATGCCTTGTAGTATGTTTTCCTCTGTCCACCTTTGTGCTTATGGCTCCGGTCTCCATAACCTCTCCCCCGAGGAGATGGTTTATGATTGTGGATTTTCCTACACCGCTTGGGCCGGCAACCGTGGTTGTTTTGCCTTTAAGGAGTGCATTAAGCACATCCATACCGACTCCGTATTTGGCACTGACGAACAAAACAGGAACATCCGATTGGGAATATATTTCAAAAATCTCATCCTTTGATTCATCATCTGCCAGATCGGATTTATTAAATACAACCGCAACCGGAAGATTCTGCTGCTTCATCATAATAAGGAATCTGTCCAGAAGGTTGAAGCTTGGTTCAGGATGGGTGGTGGCAAATATAACAACCGCCTGATCCACATTGGCAACATTAGGTCTTATGAGCTCGCTCTTCCTGGGAAGAATGGATATGATATTGCCTATACCCTCTTCATCAGGCAAAGCCTCCACCAAAACGTTGTCCCCAACTAAAGGTTTGACCCCCTGCTTTCTGAAAATCCCTTTTGCTTTACATTCAAGAATACCGGCTTCACTTGTATAAACATAGTAAAAACCGGCAATCCCTTTGATTATCTTTCCTTGCATAAAAGCTTAAGCCCCTCCGTATTGTCCTTACTCTTCCGCAAAGACAACAGATCTGGTAACCGTCTCCGTCTTCTCTTCGCCGGGTACGGTTACAGTTTCTCCGGCTTCATTGGTAACGGTAGTGCTTTCTGTAGTGTATTTATATTCTAATGTAACGGTTCCTGATGAGCACTTAAGATTTCCGCTGTTTACGCTGATAGGGAACTTGGATGTCTCAGTATCCAAAAGCACAATGCCATCTGTACCCTTTACAGTTACGTGAACAGATAATCCGGCTTTGTAGTTAGGGCCTTCCTCTATTGAAGGGGAAGTGATGCTTCCGCTGTAACTGTATGTCTTAGGCTCTGAACCTTTGCTTATTCTGATATCAATGGCTGTACTCTTCTCAACATAAGAACCTACTGCCACGCTCTGATAGCTTACTTTGTCTGCCTCAACCTGTGTTGAGAACTCCTCTGTAACAGCACCTAAAGTAAGGCCTGCTTCTGTAAGTGCATTTGTGGCATCTGTCTGAGTAAGTCCGATAACGTTAGGCACTCTCACTTTAGTGTCTTCCTGACCCATGCTGACCTTAACAGTGATGACAGAGCCTGAGGGAGCTTTTGAACCTGCTTCAGGATTCTGTGAAACAACGTAATCCTTGGCAACTTCGCTGGAATATACTTCCTTCTTATTTACCTTAAATCCCGCCTGCTCTATTCTGTTAAGAGCATCCTCATAGCTTAAATTGGATGTGTCGGGCACTTCCTTTCCGTCTGTGCCTGAGCTTACTGTAAGTTTAATGGTGCTTCCGGGTGAAACCTTGGCTCCGGCAGAAACATCTGCACTTATAACAATTCCGGCCTCGTAAGCTTCCGATTCAATATAGTTGACCTCAGGGTTAAGGCCCATGGCAACCAGTGATTTCTTAATCTCCTCCACATTCTTGCCGGCAACTTCAATCATATCCACATCGGCAAGAACCGTGGTCTGGGTTGTATCCTCGTCAGGGTTATTGGGAGTTTCCTTTTTGCCAAGACTGAATACGCCAAAAATCTTTCCAATCAGAAAAATAATACTGCAACAAATGAGGACGCCGGCCACCACCGCAAGAATTGTGGTAATCTTCTCCATCTTGTTGTCGTACTTCTCATTATATGAGTCCTCATCCTCATAGATTTCGTCCTCATACGCTTCCTCTTCGCCGTACTCATCATAAACATCTCTTCTGAGTCTCAGTGAATCATCGGAGTCATATTTGCCGGACTGACGCTTAATCTGCTCCATATCGGAATCGGTAATCATTCTGGTACCGGCTTCCTCATCGGGATCGTTCATTACAACGAAATCGCTCTCAGGATTAATGAGGGACATCTTAAGGTCTTCTATTAATTCGCCCATGGACTGATATCTTCTGTCAGGGCTCTTCTGTGTACACTTAATAACAATCTGCTCCACGCTGTTTGGAATCTCGGGAACAAATTCTCTGGGAGAAGGGAGCTCCTCCTGGATGTGTTTGATTGCAATGGCAACAGTAGTCTCGCCATTGAAAGGTACACGTCCCGTAAGCATCTCAAAAAGAGTGATTCCCAATGAATAAACATCACTTCTCTCATCGGAATAACCGCCCCTTGCCTGCTCAGGGGATGTATAGTGAACAGACCCCATCACGTTTGATGTAATGGTGTTGCTGGTTGCAGCCTTGGCAATACCAAAGTCAGTAACCTTAACCTTGCCTTCTTTTGAAATGATAATATTCTGAGGCTTAATGTCTCTGTGAATGATGTGGTTATTATGAGCGGCCTCAATACCCATTGAAACCTGGATGGCTATACTGATAGCTTCCTTAACGGAGAGACGGGCTTTTTTCTCAATGTATTTCTTAAGAGTGATGCCCTCCACGAGCTCCATGACGATGTAGTACATGCCCTCTTCCTCGCCAACGTCATAAACATTGACAATATTGGGGTGCATAAGACCGGCTGCGGCCTGAGCCTCAACCCTAAATTTGGACACGAAATTAACGTTCTCAGAGAATTCCTGCTTGAGAACCTTAATGGCGATAAATCTATTCAGTTTATGGTCTTTGCCTTTGTAAACATCGGACATGCCACCGGTGCCGATTTTTTCCAGCACTTCGTAGCGCTCTCCAACCATCATTCCGATTTTTATCATATAAAAACTCCTTAGTTTGCTTGCTTAAGCGAAGGGCTCAATAATAACGACTGCGATATTGTCTGCTCCGCCGTTGTCATTAGCGGCTTTCACCAATTCCTCGGCTTTCTCGACAATGTCTCGCTGACCCTTCATAATTACGAGAATTTCCTCATCCTCCAACATGTTGGTTAATCCGTCGGAGCACATAAGAATTACGTCACCCTTCGAGAGGGGAACCTTGAAGAAGTCAACCTTAACGGTCTCACTTGCTCCAATCGCTCTCGTAATAATATTCTTGTCAGGATGCCATCTTGCCTGTGAACGCTCAAGCCCACCCATACGGATCATCTCTTCAACCAAAGAGTGGTCTCTGGTAATCTGGGTTATCTTGTCATTGACAATATAAAGGCGGCTGTCTCCAACATTGGCAACCTGAAGTACGTCATCTTTAATGGTAGCCACAACAAGAGTGGTTCCCATTCCATATAAATGAGAATCCTGTCTGGCTTTCTGTCTTATATGGTCATTGGCAATGCCAATGGCTCTCTCGATATCCTTAACAGGGTCTTCTTCAGTGGAAGTGCCCAGCTCGGTAACCAGCGTCTCCACAGTATACCTTGAGGCATAGTCCCCCGCATTGTGTCCTCCCATACCGTCAGCAACGATAAAGAGGTTGGAAAGAGTCCCCACAGGTTCCTCTGAGGTAAAAACATAGTCCTGATTCAGTTCACGCAATTTTCCGATATCAGTGATGGAAAATGTCTTTAACACCTGCCCGGGCTCCTTTCATAAATTTGGGTGGAAATCATTGCTCTTGCAAAAAACTACGGCGAAGCTGTCCGCATGCGCCGTCGATATCCCTTCCCATTTCCCTTCTAATAGTAACATTTATTTGTTTTTTTTCAAGTTTATTTTTGAATGCGGCGACTCGCTTGTCCGTGGAAGACACGTAGTCTCGCTCCTTTATGGGGTTAACGGGAATAAGGTTTACGTGGCCGTTTACTTCTCTCAAAATGTCTGCCAGTTCCTCGGCATCCTCATCGGTATCGTTGACTCCTCCCACGAGACTGTACTCGAAGGTAAGTCTTCGGCCTGTCTTGTCAAAATAATGAAGGCACGCCTCCTTGATTTCCCTGATGGAATACTTGTTGGCAATGGGCATCAGACTCCTTCTCTTCTCATCCGTTGTGGCATGAAGGGAAATAGCCAGAGTAATGGACAGGTCCTCATCCGCCAGCTCATAAATCCTTGGAACCAGGCCACAGGTCGATACAGTTATGTTTCTCTGAGAGATGTTAAGCCCGTGTTCGTCCGAAAGCATCTTAACGAACTTCACGGTGTTGTCGTAATTGTCCATTGGCTCTCCGGAACCCATAACAACCACGTTGCTGACCCTTTCCTTGGTATCCAGAGTTATTGCATAAATCTGATCCAATATTTCAGAAGTGCTAAGGTTCCTCTCAAGACCGTCTATTGTGGATGCGCAGAACTTACAGCCCATTCTGCAACCCACCTGAGAAGATACACAGACACTGTTTCCGTGTTTGTAAATCATCCACACACTCTCGATAAGGTTCCCGTCGGGAAGTTTGAAAAGGTACTTTCTTGTACCGTCAATCTTGGACTCCTGAACCTTTACAATCTCCAAGGTGGTAAGGGTATAGTTTTCTTTAAGTCTCCCTCGAAGGTCGTTCGAAAGATTTGTCATCTCATCAAAGCTTCTAACGAGCTTCACATGGAGCCAGTCATAAATCTGCTTGGCCCTGAAGGCTTTCTCTCCCATTGATACTATTTCATTATTCAATTCGTCGAAAGAAAATGATTTTATATCTTTTTTATCCATATGTCAAATCAGCTGTTCTTTATAAATCTCGATACAAAGAAACCATCCGAATCATAGAAGCCCGGCAAAATCTGAAGTCTCCCATTCTTAAGTTCTGTCTCGGCTCCTGCTTTCTTTACATCCTCAATAAGTCCCTCATTCAGATAGGGAGTAATATCTGAAGGCTTAAAGCCCAGATTGTTTTCTATATATTCTGCATTTCCTGTATTCTCAGGCGCTGAGATCGAACATGTACTGTAAATTAAAGTACCGCCCTTTTTCACGTACTTTGATACCACATCAAGAATGCTTCTCTGAAGCTTAACCACCTCATCCATCTGGGACTTATTGACATTGTATTTAATGTCTCTCTTTCGCCCCATGACTCCAAAGCCCATGCAGGGCAAATCGGCTATAACCACATCTGCCTTTTCGATTTTGGATTCATCGATATCAGTGGCGTCCCATTCCTCCACGGTAACGTTCTTTAAACCCATTCTCATAACGCTCTCGTTAATAAGAGAAGTTTTGTATGAGGTCAGGTCTCTGGCAATCACAACCCCGTCTTTCCCTGTAAGTTCGGCGGCATAAACGCTTTTTCCACCCGGAGCCGCACAGACATCCATAATGCTGTCGCCCTTCTTTATGCCTGCTGCCATGACGCAAATCTGACTGCTTATATCCTGAATGGTAAACTTCCCCTCAGCAAATCCCGGAAGCCTTGTAACTCCTCCGCTGCCTGTAAGGGTATAGGCCCTTAGGCTGTATTTATTCGGTAAAATACTGGCTCCTGTCTCTTCTATAGCCTTAATAAGTTCCTCAGCTTCCTTATCCGAAAGGCTCTCGCTGACTCTGATAACCACCGGGCGTTTCATAAGAAAAGCTTCAAAAACCCTGTCGCTTTTATCCGCCCCCAGATAGGAGTCAAACTCATCTATAATCCACTCCGGCATGGAGTATTTAATCATCCTGTATTCTTTTGTGCCCACAGGCGGGTACTTAACCTCTTTATATCCCCTGTCCACACTTCTTAGCACACCGTTTACAAAACCTGACAAACCCACAAAGCCCTTCTTTTTGGCCAGCTTTACTGCCTCATTGATTATGGCTGATGAGGGCACCTTATCAAGGAAAATGAGCTGGTATACGCTCATCCTCATGAGTTCCCTAATAAAAGGCTTCATCTTCTTAGCCGGGGTCTTTGAAAAGGAATCGATTATATAATCCAGTTCGATTCTTCTTTCTATGCTTCCCTCGGTTACGTTCTTGATGAAAGCCTTCTCTTTGTTGTCCAGATAATCATACTTATCAAGGACATTTCTTATTAAAATATGGGAATACTCATCGCCACCGTTAATGCTCATAAGCATGGTGACAATGAGTTCTCTTGAATTGACGTTGTTTTCTTTCATAAATCAGTCTGAGAGTATGTCTCCCTCATTTAATGAATAGCCAAGCAGGAATTCCTTAACGGCCATCCTTCTCTTTCCTTCAATCTGGATGTCCTTAACTGTAAGTGCATCTTTTCCTGTCATTACGGTAAAAGCGTCTTTATCTACTCTGATGATGCTGCCGGGTTTAGCCCCTGTTGAGCCTGCCTTTGTAACATCGGCGTTAAACACCTTTAATCTTTTGCCGTTAATAAACGTATAGGCACTGGGCCATGAGTAGAGGCCTCTGATTTTTCTCTCTATTACCTCTGCTGCCTCGTTCCAGTCAATAAGCCCAAAGGTCTTATCCATTTTGCCAACCTTTGTGGCAAGGGCTTCATCCTGAGGAACGGCTTTCAGTTCTCCCTTTGAAAGCTTATCCAATGCTTCTGTGATCATATCGGCTCCAAGGACCATAAGCTTGTCAAAAAGGCCTTCTGTTGTCTCCTTCTTCTCAATGGGGATTGCTCTTTGAAGAAGGATGTCTCCTGTATCCATGCCCTCATTCATCTGCATGATGGTTACACCTGTCTCTTCATCCCCGTTGAGGATGCTCCATGCAATGGGGGAAGCTCCTCTGTATTTGGGAAGGAGTGAAGCGTGAATATTGATACAGCCATACTTTGGCATATCAAGTATCTCTTTGGAGAGAATCTGTCCGAAGGCTGCCACAACAAACACATCCGCCTCGTACTTTTTAAGCTCCTCCACATTTTCGGGAAGCCTTATCTTTAAAGGCTGGAACACACTGATGCCGTGTTTGATTGCGCATTCCTTTACCGGTGAAAAAGCGACCTCCTTGCCTCTTCCCTTCTCTCTGTCAGGCTGGGTGACAACCAATGTAACTTCATGTCCCGCTTCTATTATTTTTTCCAATGCGCCCACCGCGAAATCCGGTGTGCCCATAAATACAACTTTCATTTACTGCTCTTCCTCTATGGGCTCTGCCACTACATCCTCTAACTCGCCCTCAACCTTTGTTGTATATAATACTCCGTTAAGATGATCGTTCTCATGAAGAATTGCTCTTGCAAGAAGTTCCTCACCCTCAAGCACAAATTCCTTCATGTTCTCATCCAAAGCTTTGACTTTAACATAGTTGGGTCTTGTTACCATTCCCCTTTTGCCGGGCACCGAAAGGCATCCTTCTGTTCCGCACTGTTCACCTGAGGTTTCAAGAATCTCGGGGTTAATAAATACGTGGGGATCTTCTCCTGTGGTATCTATAACAAAGATTCTTTTGAGAATGCCAACCTGAGGTGCTGCAAGACCAACTCCGTCAGCCTCATACATTGTATCGAACATATCGGCAATGAGCTCTCTTGTTCTATCAGTCATCTGTGTAACTTCCTTACACTTCTTTAATAAAATCTCGTCTCCGATTTCTCTTATGTTTCTAAGTGCCATATTGTCCTCCTTTAGCTCATGTTCATTGGATCGTAGTCAATGACTATGGTTTCATTCTTGTACTTCGGATCTTTGAATTCCTTTTCAAGTTCAAGTTTCATGCCATTAAGTCTTTCCTCATCGGAATCCTTCACATAGAACCTGTATCTGTACATATCGTTGATCCTGCTTATTCCTGCGGGAGCAGGACCTATTAAATGTACCCCCTCATATTGCTTCTTAATCCCCAAAGCCAAATCATTTGCAACACCGACTGCTCTCTCCTCATCCTTTGATGATATGAGAACGCTTAGCATATGGCTTACGGGCGGGTAATCCATCAATGATCTGAATGCTATTTCTTCTTCGTAAAAAGCTTCGTAATCCTGCTTGGCTGAAAGAGTGATTGCATAGTGTTCAGGCTGGTATGTCTGAATCACAACCTCACCGGGTTTCTCACTTCTTCCGGCTCTTCCGGCAGCCTGAGTCAAAAGCTCAAAGGTTCTCTCACTGCTTCTGAAATCTCCCACGCTTAAAGACATGTCCGCAGCAAGTATTCCCATAAGGGTAACGTTGGGGAAATCATGTCCTTTCACAATCATCTGAGTACCGATAAGAATATCGGCCTCATTATTGGCAAAAGCAGAAAGAATCTCCTCATAGCTGTCCTTGTTCTTGGTGGTGTCCGCATCCATTCTAAGGATTCTTGCTGCAGGATACATCTGACGAAGTTTCTCTTCGATTTGCTGAGTACCTGCTTTGAATCCCGAAACATACTTGGATCCACACTTAGGACATATTTTAACACTTTCAGTGGTATATCCGCAATAATGGCAGATCAGAAGCCCGTTGTTGTGCTGGTGAAGAGACACGTCACAGTGGGGACACTTAATAACCTCACCGCAGGCTCTGCAGGATATGAATCCCGCATATCCCCTTCTATTTATAAAGAGCATAATCTGCTCTTTTTTACCTAACCTGTCAGTAATCAGTTCCTGAAGTTTTCTTGAGAAGATGGAGCGGTTGCCGCTTTTTAATTCCTCTCTTAAGTCAACCACATTTACCTTGGGAAGTTCCCCTCCGTTTAATCTCTCATCAAGAACAAATTCCTTATATATTCCCTTCTTTACTCTGTAGGTTGCCTCCAGGGAAGGGGTTGCGGAACCGAGAATCAATGTGGCGTTTGATATTCTTGCCAGTTCCTCCGCCGTTTCTCTGGCATGATATCTTGGCATTACCTCACTCTTATAAGATGTCTCATGTTCCTCATCTATTATGATGATTCCAAGATTTATAAAGGGAGTAAAAAGTGCCGAGCGGGGACCGATAATAACATCGAGTTCTCCGTTTTTGGCTCTCTCAAACTGATCGAACTTTTCTCCCTCGGAAAGGGTGGAGTTCATAACAGAAACTCTGTCTCCAAACCTCTCGTAGAACCTCTTGGCAGTCTGATAGGTAAGAGCAATCTCAGGGATTAAAACAATGGCCTGTTTGCCTTCCCTTACCACCCTTTTAATAAGTTCCATATATACTTCGGTCTTACCGCTTCCGGTAATGCCTCTTATCACATAGGTTCTTCTTACGCCGCCGTAGAAATCCTTCATAACAGAATCCACTATGGCCTGCTGTTTGGTGCTTAATGTCTTTCCTTCCCCGGAAGCTTCCTTTCCCGAGAAGGGATTTCTGTATACCCTGTCGGCTTCAACTTTAAGGATTCCCTTTTCCTCAAGGGCGGTTATTGCCGTCTTTGATACGTTAAGTTTCCCGGTTATAAGTTTCTCCGGAAGTTCCTCCGCCTCAATAAGTTCGGAAAGAAGTCTTGCCTGGGCTTTTCTGTTCTTTCTTAATGCCTCGGAAAGCTCAGCCCTTGCCTCATCCTTTGATACCGCAAGAATAACTTTTCTCTTCTCTAACTGCTTTACGTTTTTCTTCACGGGCAGAACCGTCTTAAGGGCCTGGATCATTGTAGAACCATAGGTTTTTCTCATCCAGGCAGCAAGAAGGACCTGTTTCTCCGCCACGGACACAGTGTTCTTTACAACGCCCTCAAGTTCCTTTATCTTTTCAGGCGGATACTCGGATGTCTTCTTTATCTCGGTAACATAGCCGGTAATCATGCGGTTTCCCTTGCCAAAGGGAATCTTTACCATGTTTCCGACTTCTATCTTGCCCTCGAGCCTTTCGGGAATTTTGTACTCGAATGTACGGTCAAGACTCTCGTGTGAAATTTCAATTATTATGCTTGCGTACATTCTCCGGTTCCTTTCCCTGCCCTTAGCAGTAATTTTCAATAATTATCTGGGCTTTAGTTATTCCTCTGAAGGTGTTAAGCCCCAGCTCATATGTAATGTTTGAGACGTTTCCCTTTTCTTTTATATGCCTGTCAAAATCGTCGGCATCTCCAAAGAAAACCGCCTCTCTGGCCTTGCCCTGCTCATCAAGAATGGTGTATTTGCCATACTTTCCGTCGGCCCCCATTCTTTTCATGTTTATAAACTTAATATCTTTTCCCGCAAACAATGGCTTTGGATTTCCTACGCCAAAGGGCTCTAACATATCAAGTTCCCTTGCAAGGCTCTCCCCCGCATAGCTTATGGGAAGCATCATATCGATGCTTATCTTTTTGTAAAAATCATCATCCGTAAGGGTGCACTTTTCGTTAAGCTTCTGTCTTAATTCGTCCTGTTTCCCTGTGGGTATGGACAAGCCTGCAGCTAACTTATGGCCCCCGAACTTTGTAAAGATATCCCTCACCTCGCACATGGCTTCAAACATGTTGTACTCTTCTATGGATCGGCCGCTTCCCTTTAAACCCTCTTCTCCGTCCGTCAGAATGAAGGTAGGCTTATTGTAGGTTTCTCTGATTCGCCCGGCTATGATGCCCGCCAGACTTTCATGACATTCCGGAAGGTACACCACAAGGACCTTATCCTTATCATAGCCTTCCTTTTCTATTATCTCCATAGCCTTCTTGGTTCCATCAAGAGTCATACTCTTTCTGGAGTCGTTAAGGCTCTTTAATTCTCCCGCCAAAACTGCTGCATCTGCATCGTTTTCGGCCTTCAGCAAATCGAAGGCCCTCATGGCCGAATCAAGACGCCCTGTGGCGTTAAGAGAAGGACCTATTACAAAGCCAAGATGATAGGCGTTTAAGCTCTTTTTATCCAGACTGTTAACCCGCATAAGAGCGTCAATACCTTTGCAGGGTTTACTTCTTAAAAGCCTTAACCCCTCCTTGACAATAACTCTGTTCTCTCCAAGAAGCTCCATAACATCGCAGACGGTTGCCAATGCAGCAAAGGGCAAAAGCTCATCAAGAAGTTCGTCAGACCTAACCGGACTTCCAAACGCCTCATTAAGGGCCTGTATCACCTTCATTGCCACCACTGCACCACAGATTCCTTCCTGTGGATAATTACAGTTTGCCTGCTTTGGATCAATGACAGCATCAGCAGGAGGAAGGGTTTCTTTTTTCTCTTCTCCTTCCATTTCAAAAGGAACTTCGTGATGATCCGTTACCACCACTTTCATCCCAAGTTCTTTTGCAAGGGCCACCGGTTCCTTCGCAGCAATACCGTTGTCGCAGGTCACTATTAAGTCCACACCATCCTGGTGGGCTTCTTTTATCATATTTTCGTTAAGGCCGTAGCCGTCCCTTACTCTGTGGGGAATGGCGACATCGACATTGCCGCCAAGTTTAGTCAGACCGACAAATAAAACGTGGCTGGCACAAATCCCATCCACGTCGTAATCTCCGATTACTCTGATTCTGACTCCACCGTCTATGGCTTCCTTGATAAGCTTGCATCCTTCATCCATGCCATAAAGAAGATGAGGGTCAAAAAGGGAGTTTCTGTCTCCCTTAATGAACCTTTCAATCTCTTGGTCATCAACCACATTACGGTTTCGTATTATCCTTGCTGTAATCGGACTGATATTATATTTCCTGCCGATTTCCTCGAAATCAGCCTTTTTATTCATCACAAACCACTTTTCCATACCATAACTAGTATAGCATAGATGTGACAGTTCTAGTAATGTTCTTTTACTTCGATGAGTACCCCAAGGTCCTTGGCGGTGTCAAAGTATTCGTAGGCTTCATAACCCTTCTCCTGCTTGAAAATGGATTCATAGCCTGCGGCCTTCATTGTAGCCTCATCATTTTCGAGAGGTCCGTCTGATAAGAAGCAGACGGAGTATATTGAGGTTCCGTGCTCCTTAAGCCAGGCTGCCCAGGGATCGTTATCCCCCAGGGGCTCGATGATTTCGAACCAGAAGTTGTCGCTGAACACGCTTTCAACTTTCATGGGTGTGTCTGTAATGGGGCGACCCTTGTAGGTGGTTAAGGGTGTTCTCACCATCTTGTGCTCCTCATTATCCTTGGGAGCCGTACCGGTGCCAAGTAAGGTTTTGTATCCCTTAACTGTCCTTTCCAAGTCATCTGTTACGACTATCACTTTGATTACATTTGTAGACGATAGTGCCATGTGTTTTTCTCCTTCGCGATATGTTATCTGTTGGTAAACCCTCCATCTGTTATAACCTCTGCCCCCGTTACATACGTTGCTTCATCGCTCGCCAGGAAAAGTGCCACGTTGGCAATTTCTCTTGGCTGTCCGATATGGCCTATGGGAATGTTCGCAAGGATGCCTGCTCTCATGGACTCATCACCCTTTACGAAGTCTGTAAATGCCTTTGTCTCGGTAGGTCCGGGGCTAATGGCATTTGCTCTTATTCCTCTCTCGGCCAGCTCTCCCGCAAATGATCTTGCCATGGAGCGCACTGCCGCTTTGGCCGCATTATAAACAAGTGCATTCTTTCCGCCCTGGAAGCCGGCAATTGATGAAATAAGAACAATTGCTGATTTGTCGGACATGTAAGGCAATACCTTTTGCACTGTGAAAAATGCGGAGAAAACGTTCAAATCCATGGTGAGTCTGAACATCTCGGGAGTAATGTCCTCAATCATGTTGTTGGGACCGTTACCCACAATAGGAAGAACAGCTTTGACTTTTCTTCCTGTTTTTTTAACTGCCTCCCCAAGTCTTTCAAGGTCGGCGATATCTGTTGCATTCACCTTAAGAATGTCCAATACATGCGGGTTTTCGCCATATAATCTTTTAGCTTCTTCCTCATTAAAGTCAGCTACGATTAAATCTGCGCCTTCTTCAAGGAACCTTTCTGCAATGGCACGGCCTATGCCGGCTGCAGCTCCGGTTACCACGCAGAGTTCACCTTTCATTATCTCTTTATTCATGTAACTCCTCCTCTACTTCAAAGCTCCTGCGCTCATTCCGCGTTCAAAGTTCTTCTGCATGCAAAGATATGCAACGATTTCAGGAATAGCTGTAAGAACGGCTGCCGCAAGAATCTTTGTCTGGTCGTTTGTAAACTCACCCTGGAAGTATTGAGGGAGCAACGTTACAGTCTGCATAGAGGGTTTCTGTAAAAACAACAAAGGCAGGAGGTATGAGTTCCAAGAATTTATCAATGTAAGCATTGCCACTGCGGATCCAATAGGTTTGGTTAATGGCAATATTACATGCAAGAACGCCTGCGTCGTCGTTGCTCCGTCAATTTTGGCTGCTTCCATCAATTCACTCGGTATTCCTGCATCAAAATTTCTAATAAGGAGAATGGTAAAAGGTAATTGCAATGCCGCCAAGGGGAAAATTACCGAGAAGAATGTGCTGAATAAATGCATCCTTTGGAATGTTACAAACAAGGGTGTCAACAATATTACTTCAGGCAGAGTAAGGGCTACCAGGATTAACCAGAAGAATGCTTCCTTGCCAAGAATGTTAAGCTTTGCAAATCCGAATCCTGCAGTCATTGAAAGTACATAGACTATAAAGATTACTCCGGCTGAAATGATTATTGAGTTTCTGAAATAGGTAGGTACCACTCCCGTGTTCCATACCGCTGCATAGTTATAGAATCCTCTTCCTCCAAGGGACCCCAAGAACATCTGTAAAAGGGGAAGGAGGTAGGGAAGAGTCATTACAAACAGGAGAATCTGGAGCAGTATTTTTTTACGTTTTGATTTTATTCTTAACATGCCACTCAATCTCCTTTATTTGCTTTGTTGGTCAGAAACGCTCCCACAACCGCCATTACAAGAAGCATTACAGAAAGTGCAGCCGCATATCCCAAATGGGACTGTCTGATTCCCTGTCTGTAAATATAGGTGCCCAGGAATTCGGTGGCGTGGTCGGGACCGCCGGTTGTAATAAGGTAAGGAATATCAAAGGTTTTAAGAGCTCCGATAACTCCAAGCATTGCCAGTGATACTGTTGTTCCTTTACATCCGGGGAAAACCATGGTCCAAAGGGTTCTGATGTTGCCTGCGCCATCAATCTGAGCGGCTTCAAGCATTTCCTTGTCGATCTGGCTCATAGCTGCGTAATATAGGATAAAACTCATTCCTGTGAATTCCCAAACAACAATGGCCATTAGAACATACAAAGCCGTCTGAGGTTTGGAAAGCCAATCCACGGTAATGGGAATATGTACGAAATCAAAAAACTTCTGAAGCATTCCCTGAGGTGAGAACATAAGTCTGAATACCGGTGCCATTGTGGCAGGTGCCAGAATGGTGGGTATGAAAATAAGACACTTATGAACAGTGGGCAGCTTAACGTCGGAATGAAGTATGGCTGCAAAAACAAATCCCAGGAAATTCTGAACAACAAAGGTAATTGCGAAATATACTATTGTATTTTTAATTGCTTTCCAGAACACCATATCCTTAAACATCTTGGTGTAGTTGGCAAAGCCTACTCTCTCCATAGTGGGGCTTAAGCCGTCCCAGTCCATGGTAGACAGGTTAAACGTAAAGAAAATCGAATAATAAATCATGATTATCAGGAAGAGGAATGCAGGAAGTATCCATATCATGCCGTTGTTCCTGATTGATAATTTCTTTTTCATGAAATGTCTCCCCAGGTACATAAGGGCTTCTTATTGTAAGAAGCCCCTATGCATTATGTAAAATCCAATCCTGTTATTTATTCCACTGCTGCAAGACGAGCTGCGCCGTCCTCGGAAGAAAGTGTACCCGAAGCAACACCTGCAAGAACATCCATCATAGCCTGGTTAAGGTCAGCTGAAATGCCACCGAAACGAGGGTTGTCAGGATTTGCCATAGCGTTTGTAAGGTACTCCTGAACGGGCTTGTTCTGCTTCTCAGGATTTGTAAGTACTACGTTGTCCCAGTTAGGGCTTACTGACTTAAGAACAGGTACAAGGTTAAGGGAATCAGCAATCATCTGCTGTCCTTCCTCACTTGCTCCAAGCCAAAGTGCGAAGTCTGTAGCTGCCTGTACATCTGAAGCATTAACAGAAACTGCTGTTGCATAGTCGATATCGCAGAATACATATCCTGTGTTACCTGTGCCGGCAATGTCAGGGAAGTTAATGGGAACCATTGCGAAAGGCTCATCTGTTGATGATGCAGCTTCCATATTTGCTCTCATTGTGTCAGGTAAGCAGTTCATGGTGTACCAAGAACCCATCATTACCATTGCAGCCTGTCCTGATAAGAACATGTTGTTTGCTTCGGGATACTGCTGAATACCTAAAGCACCATCCTGCATGATTCCCTCGTCAAAGAGTTTCTTCCAAAGGTCAAGAGCCTGTACAAATACGGGATCGGTCCATTCAGCCTCACCTCTTGTAGCCTTGGTGAATAAGCCGGGTTCGATGTTGTCGCAGATTGCATGGTAGGTATCCATGTTGAATGCGCCCTGTCCTGCACCCTGTACGAATCCGATGATTCCGTTTGCCTTGAAGGTATCGCATGCTGCTTTCCACTCTTCAAAGTTTGTGGGAACTTTTACGTTATATTTGTCAAATAAATCCTGGTTAATCCAAAGGTTACCTGCGTAAACTGTACCAACACCGAGAGCCTTTAACTCGCCGTTAACAGTCATGCTGTTCAAAGAAGCCTCGTTGAGCTTATCTCTGTAGTCGTCGCCAAGATAATTCTTTAATGCTTCTTCCATATTGATAGCCTGGCCGCCGAAAATACCTACGCCGCCGTTTGCACTACCCGCGGATACCTCGAAGATATCTACGCCTTCGCCGTTTGCAAGTGCAGGTTTAATAGCTGCGTCATAATCGTCAACTGTTGTCTGCTTCCAAGTGATCTTCGTATCAGGGAATGATTTGTTGAACTCTGCAATATACTGCTCGTTAAGAGGTGAACCGGGTGTCCATCCCCACCAAACAAGATCAGCTTTTCCGCCGGCTTCTGTTGAAGCTTCGGAGCTCTCTGATGTTGCTGCTGCAGCGGTAGAATCTGAAGATGTACCTGCTGATGCCCCCTCAGCTGAACCACAGGCAGTAAATACCATTGAAGCAGTAAGCAATAATGCCATTAATAATGAATTACGTCTTTTCATTTTTTCATCCTTTCTGTTTGCCTATCTTTGCCATAATCCCTGAACATACTTAACACTTCTTTCATATTCTTCATCCGTGTTAAGATGCTCAACAATAAATGTCATATCCGCATCATATGAAAGCGCAGTTTCTATCAGATGTTTGATGTTCACACCACCGTTACCGGGGTATGTTTCCCTGAAGAAAATCGTATAATTCTCCTCCATCTTCACATCCTTTAGGTGGCAGCTCTTAACAAGCTTACCCAGTTTAGAGAAGCACTCATCGATGAATTCCTCGTTAAAGAAGTATCTTCTTGGCGACGTCATCCAATTGAATACATCCATGTGAACGGCAAATCTGTCACGATCCACCGCCTCCAAAAGTCTCAGATATTCATCCGGGCCGTCAGGAATCATCCACGGCATAGGCTCTATGGTAAAATACGTGTTCCTGGGATTAACAGCATCTATTATTTCTCGGATGGTTTCAACACCCATTCTATATGTGTCACCTGTATAGTTTTCTTTAAATGCTCCATCCCATCTCGGGCCCCGGGCTCCCAATATATTTACGCAGCACCTTGCACCTATTCGGTCGGCAAGTTCCAATTGCCCAATGGCATATCGGACTGCTTCTTTCCTCTCGTCATCATTGAGAGACAAGGTGTTTTTCCATATTCCCACTTCAGCCATGGTCAAACCCGCATCCTTGGCACACTTTACATATTCATCTATTAACTTGTCATCGTCATTACAGGTAAGATGAAAATTGATGGCTTCAAGTCCCAAGGACTTCTGTTTCTTTACCCATTCTTCCGGTGTGTTGTGCGATAAAGGTGATGATGTACCAAGTTTCATACTCTGCGAATCTCCTACGCGTTAATTAGTTGTTGTAGCTCTCCAAAAGTTCAATAATGCACTTAAGCTCAGGTGCTTCAAGATAGTTGTACTCTCCGCCGCCGTCACCATATACTCCGTGCTGAATAAGTTTTAATCCTGCAGCCTCTGCAGCCACAACCTTTGCCTTTGAATCCTTAATCTGGAATGCCAGATGATGCATGCCTTCTCCCTTTTCATTGAGGAAGTCTCTCCAGGTTGAGGGCTTGTCGTTGGGCTCTATAAGCTCAATCTGAAGTCCCGGATTCACATCGATAAATGCCATGTTGCAATATGCTTCCGGCGCAGGTACTCCCTTATAAGTTGTCTGGGTGATTTCGTAATCACCGATGGGCTGTGTCTCGGGAACGGGAAGTCCCAGGAAATTTGCCCACTCAACTTTTGTCTTTTCAACATCCTTTACAATGAATCCCACCTGTGCAATAAGATGAGTTCCTAATACTCCTGCCATTTTCATATCCTCCTTTTTTATAGACAATCTATATTTTGACCGGGTGTCAGTGGCTCCGGCCTTTCACAGGTGGTTTGTACTTCATATATCTGTCCCTTTGAAACGGATTCTCTGATTCCGCAAAGGACTTCCGTTACATGGAGTATGAAGTTTTCTCCCGTCCTGTTTTCTTTATTGTTTTCAACAGCAGTTGCCAGGTCCATAACCCCGATTCCTCTGGAGTAATCCTTTACCCTTGGAAAAATCTCCGGCATCTCATAAAACCTGCTCCGCCTTTCATCAGCTTCTTTTGTTTTGTTAAAAATCGGATCGATGAACTGCTCTTTCCTGTATACCTTTGGTGTTCCTCCTCCAAAGTTTGGATCCGGATAGGAAATGGTTCCGCAGTCCCCGAATATTTCAAACATCGGAAGGTCCGTTTTATAAATGTCAAAGCTAAGATTGAGATTCACCAGAACGCCATTTCTAAGGTAAAGAAGAACCGTGTAAGTGGTATCAACATTTACCGGAATATCCGTACCTGCCTTATCACCCACATATAAGTGTCTGGTCTTATTGGGCTTTGCGCCAAAACCCACAACTCTCTCCACCGGCCCAAGAAGGCTTACTATAGCCGACACGTAATAAGGTGCCATGTCAAAAACCGGTCCGCAGTTGTCTTCGTAGAAGAATCCCGGATTCGGATGCCAGGTCTCCGCTCCGAATATCATCATGTTGGCGGTAACCATAAAGGGCTTTCCGATGATTCCTGTGTCAATATAATGTCTGACACTCTGAAGTCCCGATGAAAGGAAGGTGTCAGGTGCGCACCCAACCTTAACTCCTTTTTTCTTTGCAAGCTCAAGAACCTCTCTCGCCTGCTCTAACGAATGAGCAAATGGCTTCTCACTGAAAAGGTGCTTGCCCGCTTCTATTATTTTCTTATTCAATTCAACATGAAATCTTGGAGGTGTCAGATTGATAACAATCTCAATATCCTCATCCTTCAAAAGTTCCTCTGTGGTATATGCTCTCTCAACCTCAAATTCTTCTGCCAGTTTCCCGGCAAGTTCTTTGGTGACATCGGCACATGCCAGCACGTTTAATCGGGGATAAAAAGCCTTGATATCGGCAAGATAAGTTCTGCTGATAACCCCACATCCCAGAATTCCTACATTATGTCTATGCATTATGACCCCCAAATGTTTTGAAACAATTATTCAGAAATCAACTGATGTTTCTAAAATCATATTATTCCCATTTCAGTCAAAATGATGTGAATAAACAGTTTTAAAACTGCGCATATTTTGCTTTTATATTTGGCTTATTTTCGTAAATATTGCCAAAACTATGCACATATTGCTATAATGTTGCCATAAAAAAGGATGGAGGAAAAACGATGCTTCTGGATAACCATTTTGAGGACTTAACTTTTTCTGAGGACAGGCTCATAAACACTTCTCATACCGTTGCCAAGGCTTATACCAATCTTGTCCATTGGCATCCCTTTGCCGAGATTCTTTTGAGCCTTAAAGAGGGAAATGAAGTAGAGCTTAACTTTAGAAAATACGAGATGAATCCCAACGATTTCATCATTTCATACCCCGGCGATCTTCATACCATAAGAAACGTCTCCATGGATTCCTTCTTACTTGTTCAGTTTCCTTTGGAGCTTGTTACAGTGGTTCCTGATTTTAACAGGATCAAACCTCTTTTGGTGAAGGCCCCCTACTGTAAATACAACGTTAACGATACTGAGATAGGCAAGATGGTCCTTACCATCAAGAAGATTGTAAACACCTCCAGAGACACCGGAACCTTCAGAGAGGCTTACAACTATTCTCTTTTATTGAAGTTCTTCTCCTATTACGGAAAGTGGTGTATGGATAACAGAATAGATGAAAGCGACTCCACCGATGAGGCTTACTACAAGTCCTCAAAGCTAATGGCGGAAGCCTGTCTTTTCATATCGCAAAACTGCGCAGATCCCCTGTCTCTCGACGATGTAGCCAAGAAGATCGGTATCAGCAAATCTTACTTTTCTCATCTTTTTAAGGATTATACTCAGATGACCTTTGTGGATTACCTGACAAAGGAGAGAATAAGAAGAGCCGAGGCAATGTTCCTCGACTCTAAAAAGAAATTTATTGATATTGCATTTGAATGTGGTTTCGCCAGCATCTCTTCCTTCAACAGAAGTTTCAAGAAGATAAAAGGCATATCTCCAAGAGAATTCAGAAGCGCAATGATTGAGAAAACCAGCTAAGGAAATCCCTCTAATAGAGGATTTCCTTAAGTTCTTCCTTGCTTGCAAAAGGTCCGGGGATTGTGGAAACTCCACGGTGATTTCCGAGATAATCCACGTTGAATACAATATCGGAACCGTCTCTTTCCTCAAATCTTTGCTCAGGGTTATAAACCTTTCCAAGCATATCTGTGTTAATTATTCCGTCGGCAAAATCACCGATAATATCATAGATATTGGTCTTGAGCTTGTATCCGGCCTTGCTCTCCACAAGTTCAACCGAAACCTTCTCCTTCTTGTCCACCAGTTTATTCTTCTCCTTCTTCCAGGCCTTGGCGCCGTTTAAGTAAGCGTTGCCCTCTGACCATACAGGAAGGTGATCGAAGTGACCGGAAGCCAGTTTCATCATATCAGGCTTCTCCACATCCATGTCAAAACGCTTAATCCACTCGTCATAAGTAGGATACTCGTCCCATACATGAGTGCCCACAACCTGGTGGTAGGGTGAGCCCTTATGCTCCTTATTATCAACGGGATAATACTGGACAAAGATGTTGTTGTATATTCTGTTGTCACCGTGAAGAATGGTGTTGAATCCCATAACTTCTGTTCTGTGGCGCATGTGATAAGGAGTGTAGCGGCGTTGGCTTTTACCATCGATAATGCTGTCTACGCCATCTCCCACTGCTGTAAATGAGCCGAGAATCAGGTTATGAATGATTCCAAGTCCCTCAGTGGCAACTCTTAAGCCGTAACGGGAAAGAAGAATGTTGTTATCAATCAATGTGGGGCCGTGTCCAACCTCCACAAAGATATCCTGGCTTTCCATTCCGCCCTCAAGCTTGGTGCTGCCCTTGGGCATATCGTTGTCGTGGAGTAGGTTCTGTGTAACCCTTGCTCCCTGTGCTTCCCAGTCAAGCCAGATACCCATTGTACAGTTATGAATGTGGTTTCTTCTTATCAAAACATCGATTGCCGCATGAAGCTTAATGCCCGAAATCTCGGCGCCTCCAAGCTCCATCATGTTGTTGATGTGATGAATGTGGTTGTCCTCAATAGTTGAGAAAACGCAGCCCATTCTTCCTACGATACCTGTCTGCTGACAATGATGAATGTTACATCTTCTGATTATGTGATTGCCGATTTTGCCCTTAATCCAGCCGTGATACTGGCCGCGGCAAACCGCATCTCTCTCCATCTGTGTGGGGCCCTTGATGTGATGGTTGGTGAAATAATGGTCGTTTTCGGGATCGTAATACTTACCCAAGGAGATTCCGCAGCACTTGCTGTTCACGATCTCACAATCCTCGATGATCCAGCCATAGGCCCAGTGAGGACCCACCATACCATCCTGATAAGCAGCCGGAGGTGCCCATGTGGTTGCAGCCTTTTCTACAAAGAAGCCGCTGAAGGTAATAAAGTTTACGTGCTCCTTTTCGGGCATGAAGCACTCTCTTCTTACGTTAATCTCCACCTTCTCTTTTCTGGGATCCTTGCCCTGGAAGTTGGCATAGATTACAGTCTCATTTCCTTCCTGAAGGGCGAACCATTTATACTTGGTCCATTCCTGCTCCCATGAAGGGGTGTAAACCTCAGGCTTTAAGCAGTCTTCAAGAGAAGTTGCCTCATACAAAGCCTTGTCATTTAAATAAACACAGCCTGTGTGTCTTTCTGTCTTTGCAAAATACCAGTCGCCGTAAACCAAAGTTGTATAGGGATTGTATCCGTTAAAAACGCCGTTATCTACTCTTGTAACCCATACGTCACCCTTGTACTTCTTCCAGTTCTTCACTTCCTCGGCACCGGAAATAACAGCACCCAAAGGCTCCACAGATTTGTAGATGATTCTGTTTTCCTTTGTACCGCCGTTAACGGGATTTACATACTCTCTGTAAAGGCCCGGTTTAACCAATACTTCATCGCCGGCAACAGCTATCTTTGCAGCCTCATTTATTCTCTTAAAAGGTCTTGCTTCAGAACCGTCACCGTCACATCTTGCCGCAGCATCAACATAATACTTCATATTCTTACCCCCATTTATTCTTTATGTGCAATTTGGGGCCTGTCCCCAACTGTCACATTTGTGTGGTCTACAGCAAATCTGCAATTTCGTATATAAGTTTTTCAGTCTTCTCAATTCCAAGGCAAGGGTCTGTAATAGACTTACCGTAAACACTTCCGCCAACTTCCTGGCATCCGTCCTCAATGTAACTCTCTACCATGAAGCCCTTAACAAGTCCTGCAATGTCCTTGTTATTCTTCATTGAGTTAAGAACATCCTTGATGATTCTCGGCTGCTCAAAAGGATTCTTACCTGAGTTAGCATGGTTGGTATCAACTATTACAGCAGGATTCTTTAAATTCTTCTCCATGTAAAGTTCATACAATCTTGCCAGCTCTTCGTAATGATAGTTGGGCTGTGACTCACCGTGTTTGTTGGTGTAGCCTCTGATAATTGCATGAGCGTAAGGGTTACCTGATGAATGAACCTCCCAGCCTCTGTAGATAAATGTATGTGAATGCTGAGCCGCAAGAATACCGTTAAGCATTACGGAGTAATCGCCTGATGTGGGATTCTTCATCCCAACAGGAGTTGCTAGTCCGCTGGCTGTAAGACGATGCTGCTGGTTCTCAACGCTTCTTGCGCCCACTGCAACGTAAGCCAGCAAATCATCAAGATACTGGTCATTCTCGGGATAAAGCATTTCATCCGCGCAGGCAAAACCCGTCTCCTCTATAGCCTTCATATGCATGTGCCTTGTGGCAATGATTCCCTTGAAAAGATCGGGCTTCTCGTTGGGATTGGGCTGATGAAGAATTCCCTTGTATCCGTCACCGGTTGTACGGGGCTTGTTGGTATAAATTCTGGGGATAATGAAAATCTTATCCTGAACCTTCTCCTGTATGGGACAAAGTCTTGAAATATAGTCGATTACACTGTCCTCTCTGTCTGCGGAACAGGGTCCGATTATAAGCAAAAGCTTGTCATCTCTCCCTGAAAGAATAGCCTCAAGTCCTGCTCTCTTTTCACTGACAACCTTATCCATCTGGCCCGTCACAGGGTAAATCTCTTTAACCTCTATGGGAAGTGCCAGCTTCTTCTCGAATTCTACGTTCATTTCTCTACTCCTTATTGAACTGAGATCTTCTCTCTGTCGAGAGTCTCATCTTATCTTTAAGACCTTCTCGATCGTCCTTTTCAATCATGCTTCTTATTTCGCCCATCTCGCTCATAAACTTATCAATCTGACCAAGAAGTGCATCCTTGTTAAGCAAAAACAGCTCGCTCCACATTGTTCCGTTTATGTTGGCGATTCGGGTTAAATCCCTGAAGGAATCTCCCGTGTAATCCTTGGCCTTCACCGAATCCTCGCAGGTCATAAGTGACACCGCGATGCAGTGAGTAAGCTGGGATACATAGGCTATCATGTCATCGTGTTCCTCGGGGCTGAGAATTGATACACGGTAAAAACCAAGTACTCTACCCAGGTTCTCACACCACATGATTCCTTCATCTGTATTTTTATCAGTGGGTACAACGATGTAGTTGGCATCTCTGAAAATCTTATCGCTGGCGTTTTTGACGCCCCAGACTTCCCTGCCTGCCATGGGATGAGCTGAGATGTATTCAACATCCGTATCCGCAAGTTCCTCCTGAACCTTATAAAGGAAGGAGCTCTTTACACCCATTACATCGGTAATCTTTATTCCTTTTTTGAAAAAACCCTTATTCTCCGAAATCCACTTAACCACTATGGAAGGATAAAGGGCGATGATAATGCAATCCGCTTTCTTGATAAGCTCAGGATCATCGTGGTCCGCTCCCTCATCAATTATTCCATTGGCAAGTCCGTATTCAATGGCTTCCTTATCCTTATCGATTGCCAGAACATGATGACCTATTCTTTTAATGGCTTTGGCATAGCTTCCGCCCATAAGTCCAAGTCCCACAATAAGGACATTTGATTTGTTAACCCACTTCATTATTGTTCCTCACAAAAATAATCAGTTCCAAATCGACCTGCTAACAAGTCGTACATCACAAGGCCGCTCATGGCTTCAACCACCACTCTTGCCCTGTGTATAATAGCGGGATCATGACGACCCTCAATCTGAAGATCTCTGTTCTCTCCGCTTACCAAATCTATGCTTTCCTGTTTAACGTAAACAGAAGGTGTAGGCTTTATAGCCAGTGAAAAAACAATAGGCATCCCATTAGTGATTCCACCGTTTATTCCGCCGTTATTGTTGGTAGTTGTAACTACTTTCCCGCCCTCATTTCTGAAGGAATCATTATACTCGCTTCCCTTAAGTGTCGTGCCCTCAAATCCTATGCCAAACTGCACTCCCTTTACTGCGGGAATTGAGTACATGGCATGAGCAAGAACGCTCTCAACCGAGTCAAACCAGGGCTCTCCAACACCTGCGGGCATTCCCTTGATTTCAGCCTCAAGGACACCACCCACGCTGTTTCCTTCGGCTGCGGCTGCCTTAATAACATCTTCCATCTCTTCCCATGAACCTGTTACTCCTGCAACGGATTTAATCTCACATGAAACTTCCACGCCTTTTTTCTTAAGGGCAGGCAAAACAATTGCTCCGGCTGCAACCAAAGCTGCGGTTATTCTTCCGCTGAAGTGTCCGCCACCTCTGAAATCCTCATATCCATGGTATTTAACACTTGCAGTGTAATCTGCATGTCCGGGTCTTGCTATGCGCTCTGCCTTCTCATAATCAGAACTTCTCTTTGCCACATTTGGAATAAGAATGGTCAAAGGAGTTCCTGTGGTTTTTCCCTTAAAAGCACCGCTTACAATCTGAAATTCATCAGGCTCAACGCGGGCTGTGGAAATAACTCCGGCAGGTCTTCTCCTTGAAAGAAGTTCTCTTATATATTCTTCATCAATCTCTATGCCCGGAGCCAATCCGTCAAGAACCGCTCCGATGTAGGGACCGTGGCTTTCGCCAAAAAGTGTTATTTGTAAGCTGTTTCCAAAGGTATTTTTCATGAGAATCCTCTCTATGCTTCCACCGCTTTAATTCTCTTTGAAAGTTCTGTGGCATCCATTTCTCTGATTTCAAATGTTCCGAGTCGCTTCACATAGACACATTTAATTGTATCACCGTTAGCCTTCTTGTCATGAAGAACCGCCTTCATGGCTTCCTCTTCGACAAACTTAGCCTTCACCGGAAGGTTAAGCTTTGTAAGAAGCTCCTCAATTCTTTCTCTTACTTCGCCGTCGCACATGCAAAGCATTCCAAGGCCTACGCACTCGCCGTGCAAAAGCTCTCCCATAAGGGAAGATTCAATGCCGTGGCCTAAAGTATGTCCGAAATTAAGCACTCTTCTTAATCCGCTCTCCTTCTCGTCTTCCTCCACCACGCGCTTCTTAATCTTTATTGTCTTATAAATGATATTTGAATAATCGTCAGTATCGTAATCCTCTTCAATATCGGAGAAGAATGTCTCGTCAAAGGTTGCGGCCATCTTCACCACTTCAGCCATTCCGTTTGAAATCTGGCGCTTTGAAAGAGTCTTAAGAGTATCCGTATCAATAATTACCTTCATGGGCGGATAAAACGCACCGATAATGTTCTTAACTCCCTCGAAATCAATGGCTGTCTTTCCTCCAATGGATGAATCCACCTGGGAAAGAAGGGTTGTGGGAATATTGTAAAAATCAATGCCTCTCATATATATGGAAGCCGCAAAACCGGATAAATCTCCGATAACGCCACCGCCTACGGCAACAACACAATCTCCTCTTGTAAAGCCCGCTTCAAGCATGGCCTTCTCAAGTTTCATGAGATTATCGAGGTTTTTGCTCTCCTCACCCTGTTTAAGAACAACGGTTACCGGCTCTTTGGAAGCTCTTGCAACTGCTTCGGAATACTCCTTTGGTACTCCGTCATCGGTAACAATAAGAACCTTCCTGTTTAGCTTTAAAAGTTCTCCCACTTTAGGAAGGAGTCCGCTTCCAAGGTCAATATCATAGTTTCCTGTTTGAGTAATTACATTGATTACGTTCATCTCTACCTCAAATCTTGATACCGGGTACGTATCTGCCTACTATTTTAACAAACTGGCACTGTTTTTTTAAGTCCTCAAGCATTTCTTTGCCTTTGGCCGAATCCAGATCTCCTTCTACCTCAACGTAGAAATAGTATGTCCAGTTGACTTTCTTCTCAGGCCTGCTTCTTATGACTCTCATATTGAAGCCATGATCACCGATTTGGGAAATTGCCTTTGCAAGTCCGCCGGCCTCATTCTTAACAGTGAACATCATTGCCGATGTGCAATCAGGATCCTCTTTCTTAACGGGATTCTTTGAAAGCACTGCGAATCTTGTGACGTTGTTCGCGCTCTGATTAACATCTGTTGCAAGAACTTTAAGACCATATAACTCTGCAGTCTCTTTGCTTGCAATTGCACCAACCTCAGGGTCTCCACCGAAAGAAACCTGTCTTGCTGCTCTTGCGGTATTCTCATAAGGAACTGTTCTTAATCCGCGCTCCTCAATGAATTCGTGGCACTGCTCAAGGGCCTGAGGATGACTTAACACTGTTCTGATGTTTTCAAGCTTTGTGTTCTTGGTTCCCACAAGGCAATGGGAAATGGATAACTCATATACGTTGTCAAACTCTAATGAACCTCCGTAAATAAGGTCCATAACCTGTCCAACTTCACCTGCGAAGCTGTTCTCAATGGGAAGAACCGCCACATCGCATTCACCGTTCTCAACCTTCGCATATGCCTCGTCGAAGGATTTGCAGCTGACGAACTCTTCGCCCTGATAAATCTTTCCTGCCGCAATACTTGCGAAGGAACCTTCAATTCCGCTGTAAGCCACTTTTAAATTACTCATAATTTTTCTCCTTTTCTTAGGAGCTATCCTTAAAGGCGCCTACACCTGACATAACAAAAGGCGCCAACCTTTTAGGATAGCGCCTTAATTTATCTTGGTTATATTCCTCAGCGTCTATTCCTTAACCCTTATTGAACGATTACGATAATAATAAAAGTAAAAGCCAAAAAAGCCTGCAAAAAAGCAAGCCTGGGTAAAGTAAAAGAATACGCTGTTAAGTTTTGAAAGTAAGGTTGCCAAATTCATATTATTTGCCTTTCATTCATAACTCTTTAATGATTTTACACTTTAAACCGATAAACTGTCAAGAACTTTGTTTATACTTTTTAAATTAAAGTGCAAAAAAGGGAGAGATGATTTCATCTCTCCCTTCGTATGAAACCATTTTATACTATGCAGTCTTCTTGTTAGCTTCGTCTGATGCCTTATCATCTTTCTTAGCTGAAAGAATCTTGTTAACGATGATACCAAGGATAAGTGCTGTAGCTACGGAAGTAATTGTTACGTTTCCGAAGCGAAGAGCAAGTCCGCCGATACCTGAGATAAGGATTGAAGATACAACGAAGAGGTTCTTGTTGTCTCCAAGGTTAACGCCCTGAAGCATCTTAAGTCCGCTTACTGCGATGAATCCGTAAAGAGTCATGCACACGCCGCCCATTACACATGAAGGAATGGAGCTTAAGAATGCGATGATGGGGCTAAGGAATGAAACAACGATTGCAAGGAATGCTGTTGTAACGATTGTAACTACTGATGCGTTTCTTGTGATAGCTACGCAAGCGATTGACTCGCCGTATGTGGTGTTGGGACATCCACCGAAGAATGCACCTACCATTGAACCAACGCCGTCACCAAGAAGTGTTCTGTTAAGGCCGGGCTCAGTTAAGAGGTCCTTCTCTATGATTGAGGAGATGTTCTTGTGGTCTGCAACGTGCTCAGCAAATACTACGAATGCAACGGGAACATATGCTGCAAAGAGTGTTCCTAAGTATGCTCCGTCAATCTGTGAAAATCCGCTGATAGCTTCTACAAATGTGAACTTGGGAAGTGAAACGAATGTTGAGAATGTAACACCGCCATCTCCAAGAGCCTTAATGGGGCTGAAGTCAACAATCATAAGTGATGCATTTCCTGTAGCTGCACCGATTGCTGTGAAGATTGCTGCAAGAGCATAACCTGCAAGGATACCGATGATGAAGGGGATTAACTTAGCCATCTTCTTACCAAAGGTTGAGCAGATTGTAACTACAAGGAGTGTAACAATACCGCAAAGGATAGCAAGAAGTGTGCTTCCGCCTTCTACGTTTGACTTCTGAAGGTCGCCTACTGCACTGCCTGCAAGTGAAAGACCGATGATTGCAACTGTGGGTCCGATAACTACTGCGGGCATGAGTTTGTTGATCCAAAGAACTCCTGCAAATTTAACAATAAGGGAAATAACTACATATACAAGACCTGCCATGATAGCACCAACGATAAGTCCTGCATAGCCTACTTCCATAGAAACAGCTCCGGCAAAAGCAGCTGCCATTGAGCCAAGAAATGCAAATGATGATCCTAAGAAAACAGGGCTTTTAGCTTTTGTGAAGAGAACATATACCAATGTTCCTACACCTGCGCCAAAGAGTGCTGCGGCAATTGACATATTTGAGCCTGCAGCTGAGTTTGTGATTACGGGAACAGCGATTGTTGCTGCCATGATTGCAAGCAGCTGCTGGAACGCAAACACAAGGGTTTGGCTGAATTTCGGTTTGTCTTCGACATTAAAAATCATTTTCATACACTTTCCTCCTGCATATTCTGCACACACGGGTGCAAATTAATATATTTATTAAAAGGGCACCATGCCCTATTAACCAAAAAGTTCTACCGCCGTAATGTCCTCGAATGGCGGAAGTTTTACAGATATATGTTCAGACTTGGCTGTGGGAACATTCTTACCCACATAGTCTCCTCTTATAGGAAGTTCCCTGTGACCTCTGTCTATAAGCACAGCAAGCTGAATTGCTGCCGGACGACCATGTGCCATAATTCCTTCCATGGCAGCTCTCGCCGTTCTTCCTGTGTAAAGAACATCATCCACAAGAATTATTGTCTTATCGTTTATGTCAAAAGAAATCTGGGACTCATGAATCACGGGTTCTGCCGTATCATGCTGCATATCATCCCTGTAATAGGTAATGTCTATGCTTCCCACCGGAACATCGTTGCCCTCAATTTCTTTTATGTTCTCGGCAATAATCTTTGAGATGGGAATTCCTCTTCTCTTGATTCCCACAAGACAAATATTATCGCTTCCGGCATTCTTCTCCAGTATTTCATGGGCTATTCTCTTAAGTGCTCGTCCCACCGCTGCATCATCAAGCAGGGTTGCTTTATACTGTGCTGACATCTGTTTCTCCAAAAAAAATACCGCGACTATGCGCGGCAAATTAACATTCTAAGCCCGGACCAATCCCCGGGAATCCTATATGTTGAACCTTGCCGGCATCTCTGTACCGTTCTTAAAGGAACCTTTTATTTAAAAAAATTATATACTATATCTTGTATAGTGTAAAGTTTTTTTTGTATAATCCGATATATATATTGTTACGGGTAAAATCACACATTTTCTCAACATGTGGTTTATAAAACTACATTCATGTGACTTATATGTGACCGGTAACGATTATTATGTAGTAGCAAATGGAGGAGATAAATAATGACTAACACAATTAAGGAAAATGACATCGGCAACAGTTTTGTCATCGAAGTCAAGAGTCGGGAAAACTATACTTGGCAAGGGACAATAACTTGGGTCGAAGGAAAACAGAAGGAAAACTTCAGAAGTGCATTGGAACTTATGAAGCTCATTGATTCAACACTGGAGAAAAAAGAAGACTGATTTCAGTCTTCTTTTTTTGTAATAAAAATACCGGGCACTTTCGTGCTCGGTAAGTTTATTTAGAAGATTTAATTACTTTGTAACCTTCTCCTCTTTCTTAGCCTGGAACTTTCTGTACATAGCGTATCCGGTACCACCGAGTACTGCTACTACAAGTAACCACCACCATGTGAGGTGCTCTGTATCAGCGATGTCAGCTGCAAGAGCGGGTCCCTGAGGAAGGATTGTTGCAAGTCCATCATCTGACTTATTGTCTTCAGGAACAGTTGCTGCAAGAGCTGTCTGAGGAGTAGCGAGCTCTGTTGTTGTATCTGCTGCTGCGGGAGCTACGTTAACTGCTACGCCTGCGCCACCAACTGCGGGTGCTGCGGGAGCTGCAGGAACTTCTTCAAGAGGAGCCACAACGAGAGTTGCTACGCCACCGATTGTTCCTTCGTCTGTACCACTTTCTTCACTTGATCCACCTGAGCTAAGTGAATTGATTTTGTTAACGATATTCTGGTAAGCCGTTTTAGCTGCATCAGCTTCTTTAGCTGCCAAATCTGCTGCTGCCTGAGCATCCTTGTATGCCTGCTCAGCTGCCTCAAGTTCTGCATAAGCTGCCTCAAGTGCCTCTGCTCCAAGGTTTGAATCCTTAATCTTCTTGATGGCATCTCTAGCCTTAACAGCTGCCTTGCGAGCCTTCTTTGCATCAACAGCAAGTTTCTTGGCAACATTTGCCTTGTATGTGTACTCACCAACTTTAGCCTTTGCAGCCTGGAGGTTCATATTAGCTATCTGCTTAGCGCCCTGATTGTAAGCTGTAGCACCTGCGTTGTATGCAAGCTTGCCGGTGATATCGTCAAGAGCTGCCTTTGCGCCTGCAGTCTTGAGATCCTGCCAGTAGAATGCCCACTCAGCCTTAGCAAGATCAGCTTCAGCTTTCTTTTTAGCTCCAATTGCTTCGTTAAGTTCTTTTCTAGCCTTCCAAAGTTCAATGCCTAAGAAAGTTTCCCTCTTCTTAGAATCAACAAACTTCTTCCATGCCTTATCAGCTTCACCCTTAGCTTCTTCGTATGCTGCCTTCTTTTCGTTGTAATCTTCTACAGTACCAAGATTATTGGACTTATTTGTCCTGTCTGTGTTAAGAGCTGACAAGCTATCGATGCCTGCAAATTCACCTGATGTGTATGATGTTGAATACTGTGCAGGTGTTTCCGAACTGTCAACGCTGTAGTATACTGTGTATACTGTCTGATCATCACTTCCCACTTCAAATCCAGGAACTTCTCTCCAGAAAAGCTTGTTGCCGGTGTATGATTTTTTCTCTTCTTTAATCTCTTCGGGAGTCTTATAAAGAACCTCTCTAACCTTAACAACGGGGCATGCACCAGACTTGGCAAGTTCATTTAAATACTTCTTCTTTCCATCTCTGCCGATGTAATACCATCCGCCCTTATACTTGCCGGCTCTAGAATCTACGTTGCTATCCCAAAGCAGTGTGCCATCATTATAACTATATTGTATTCCACCCCTATCATAGGTGTAATCGAACTCTTCGAAGTCTAACTTTCTCGTAGACGGATCGACCATCTCATACCAATACATATGCTGCTTAGTTTCATCAACATAATCATACATAACCTGAGTCTTGGTAACCTTCTCACCGGGAATAGTTCTGGCAACCTCATATTTAAGGATTCTGCCTTCACCAATCTCGGCTTTAAGCGCTTCAAGATCAGTAACTTCATTTTTTACGCCAACATTAATGTAAAGGTTATAAACAGGAATGTAATTGGTGCCTTCATCGATATGAGATGCCTCAAGCTTGTATCCAGCCTTCTGCTGGTACTCTGCAAGCTGGTCTGCAGTAATAGTCTCATATACTCTCTTGGGAACATCAACCTGTGATAAAAGAATCTCGGGATACTTTTCTGCAGGCAATAGTTTCCAACCGCCGGAACGACTCTTATAATACCAACCTGCTACATGAGATTGTCCTATGCCATTTCTGTTGTACTTTACATCACGATTTATGCCGCCATAGTTTACAGTTCCTTGCTGCCCATTCTTATCGTATTTAGTATCATTGCCTCTAACGATATCCTGCTTTTCTGTTCCAGTGCCATTGTAGGAGACATCATATGTTGAGTTATTATAAGAAACAGCTCTTGTCTCTTTGTTGTCAACAATAATATAATTTGCTCCCTCTTCACGAGCTGCAATAGCAAATTCAAGTTCTTCCTGGGTAAGAGCAGTCTTACCATCTGTACCCTTGACAATAATTGCGTCAGCGATCTTCTGAACATTCTGAGTAACCTCAGCAACCTTGATTACCCCGTTCTCTACCTTATAAGTATAGAATTTTTTGTTTCCATCTGAGTCAGTAACAACATATAATGCGCCGTCAAACAGTTCTGTATCAAACCTGCTTGCATTATCAAGCTTTGAAATGTTATTGACAAGGCTGATAATAGCTGTTTCTTTAGCCTCATCCGTTGCTGTATTACTAAGAAGAATGTCCTGGATCTCTCCAATGTTGTTTCCGTATTTCTCCTTAAGAGTTGAGATGTTTCCATCGATTACATTAATATCATTCTGGATAGCATCCTTAAGTGCCTGATTCTCCTTACCTTCATAAGCTTCTTTAATAAGGTCATAAGCATCCTGTAATTCTTTCTTAATCTTTAAAGAATTGGCCTTACTTGCGGCATCATAAAAATCTTTTCCGTCAGCCCATAATACCTTCTCGGCTGCTACAAGAGCCTTCTCCAATGCCTTAACCTTGCATTCATCTGCAAAGATATCCCATCCATTAGGAGCCTCTGCAAGAGCCTGACGTGCCTCAGATACTGCATCAAATGCATCTCTCCAAGCCTCGGTCTCTTTATCATACATGTCATGAGCATACGCGTAATCCTTGTCAAGCTGCTTCTTCTCGCTTGCAAGATCTTTTAATCTCTTCTCAATTCTTGTAAGTTCACCCTCATAATATGCCTGAGTACCTTTAGCCTTGAGAAGAGCTGTCTCCATCTCTTTCTTAAGAGCATTGGCATCTGCCTCAGCCTGCTTAGCAAACTTAACTGCCTCTTCTGCATCTTCAAGGCCGTCTGCTACTGCCTTATCAGCTGCTTCATTTGCATTCTTTGCAATAGTTTCAGCCTCTTCGAATTTATCTTTAGCTTCACGATAGTAGTTATAAGCTTTAGTTGCTTCGTCCTGAGATTCCTCGGCAAATGTAGCTGCATCTGCTGATGCCTTTCCTGCGATTCCGGCCTGTGTATTAAGAATACCTAAATCATCTGTTCCGTTGGCAACTTTCTCAGCATCTTCAGCTGTCATAGCCTGTGCTGTTGCATTGCTCTGAGCTGTCTCTGCGTTACCTGCAGCTTCGTTTGCTTTCTCTATCTTCTCATCAAACTCACCAAGCTTACTTGTTAAATCTTCCTCACCCTTATCAAGGATTCCGCTTGCATCATCAAGATGGTCGCCTGCGTTCTCATCAAACTCATTTGCGCTGTCATCAGGCTCAACAGGTCTAACAAAAGGCCATCTGCCTTCCCATACTACTGTCTGCTCATCGTACTCATCAAGTGCTACATCAGCAAGGTCGTCATTCCACTCTTCATCAAAAGGAACCTGTGCCCAATATGCATCGTTGTAAACTTTCTGCTCTGCCTTCTGCGCATCATCAGTTAACTTTGAAGCGTCTTTGATTGCCTGCTCATTATCGCTAGCTACTGCAACTGCCTCTTTAACAACTTCAACATTTTCACCTGAACCGTTGTCATCATTAAGCTTAGGTTCGCCGGGTGCTGCTGCGAATGCTGTCATTGAAGGTGTAGCAAGAACTGTTGCTAATCCGATAGTCAATGCTTTAACTACTCTTTTGTTCTTTAACATGTGTTTTCCCTCTTTCATATTGAATACCAATTTATTAACTGTGCCGTTTGATGTGAAATAACTTTTCGTTTTTTCATCATTCACCTTTAAAGACTTCCGCGCAACTAAAAGTGGCTCAAATTTTTTAAAAAAATCTTAAGATTTTTTGGGAAGCCTCCGATACATAGTGTTTCGTCCATGTTTTACTATAAAAAGTCCTCTATTGTATAAGTGTCATTCTGGGACAAAATTCCTAAGTAAATCACAAAAATATTTCAAGTTTTTTTGCAAAATAAGAAAGCCTGCTGTAGCGGCACAAACTACAACAGGCTCTCTCGGAGAAAATATGAAAAAGTTAATCTTCGGCTACGTTCAGGGTAGAACGTATTAACCGCAGCATCTCTATTACGCTTCGGAAGTGTTCCTTCTTGTTCCCTTCAACCCAGGTTAAGGTCCCTTGCCAGGTGCTGTTCTCACAGCTCTTAACCTCCAGAACGAAACTGCTTCCTCCGCTGGTTACTGTCATCTTTCTTCTCAATTATTTCACCCCCGTTACTTAATTAAATCTTGACCTTATGCTTCTTTCGGTAGTAGATTGCACCGCCTATGCCCGCAAGGAGCGCTAAGGATGCTAATACATAAAGTGCTATTCCCTTCTTGTTTTCTTCATCCGTCGGCTTGCTGTCATTTACATAGCCTCCGTAAACACTGAAGTCTTTGACTGCGAGTCTTACGTTCTCGCTTTCATATCCGGAGTCTGACATGAACTTATCCATGTCGATGATTTCGTAGGTACCAGTTGACTGGTTATAAACAGTCATAAGCTTCTTCTCCGTGGTGACACTGTCAGTGGGAATTTCGCTTTCTGTCTCATCATCTTCCTTAACTTCCAGCAAGTCCTTCACGCTTGATGAATGTTTACCTACGTTGACTCCGTCGGTTTCAAGGCTTTCCGTGGCTACAGTTTCATTATTTGAAGCCTTTCCTTCCACGGCGGGTGCCCTTCCTGTTCCGCCGCCTGTAGCTTCTCCTGTAGTCTCGTTGGTGCCGTCCACGGTTTCTGAGCTTCCCTCAAGATCAGGTTCGTCAAGTTCATTAACTTCACCTGTTCCGGTGCCTCCGCCTTCACCATTTGTATGGGCTTTCTTGGAGTTTTCTTCTCCTCCTAAACCTGCTGCCTTCGAACCTCCCACAAGGGATTCTTCTCCGGTTTCTGATGCAGTGCCGCCCATGGCCAAAGCTTCGCCTCCGTTTCTTTCGCCTTCCGTGGATGCGCCGCCTGGGGTTCCGTTTCCTGCCGCTTCTCCTTCATCCATGTTACCCGCAATGAGCATTCCGTCAGCGACATTACTCTTCTTGTTCTCGGAATCGCTTCCCTTAACTTCGTCGGTATCAATTCCTATGTCAAAACCACTGTCCTCTTCAACGTTCCTTAAGGCCTTGTTATCTCCCGCCTTCTCGGTATTATCTTCATCAAAGAGAACCTTTTCTGTAGACTTGTCAAAGGCTGTTTCGCCGCCTTCGTTATTGCCCTCAAGCAGTTCACCGTTGTTGTTGCCTACAACCATGGTTGCAAGTCTTTCGGGTGTTCCCGCCAGTTCCGCGACACGGCCCGTTGCTCCGTATGAGGAAGCCGCAGGTTTTAACAAGGATTTATCTCCGCCAAAGTAAACCTTGATATAGTCGATAAGGGACATCTCATTCTTGATGGAATTATCGAAGAGATACTCTCCCGTCATGTAGTTGTAACCGACTATACCTCCGTTAGCGTATTCCACGAGGATAAAGGGTGCAGATGTATTAAAGTTATTTGACATGTATACGATTCCGCTTCGCTTAAAGTCCTCGGGAGCATTTATGTTTTCACCCATGTAAAGGTCATACATAATTCCGTCGTTTCCGAGCACAGTCAGATACTCGTCTCCATCCTTCGTATACATGACTGCGGAATCCTTGATATTTTCAATGGAGGAATGAATGATATTCACATTACCGTTCTTGCTCTTAAGTATCTGGGCCTCACGGTTAATGGCATCATCTGCACCGCCTATCATCGTGTACTTCCAATAAGTTGATACAGGCATTCCATTAAGGTTGAATTCTTCAAGGGCCTTAGAGCTTGTTGTAAGTTCTATTGCCTTAACCGCATCTCCTACTGCACTTCCGTCAGAAAGATTAATAACTGTTCCCGATGAGGTAAGTCCCAATCCTTCATAGATATTTACAAACTTACCGGAAATCAAAGTTGCCGTAGGATCTTTTCCGTCCTCGCCTCTCTCTTCAGCGCTGCTGCCGTAGCCTTTGACTACGCCGCCATCTGTCACGTAGTAGTAAGCGGTATCGTAAGTCATAACACGTCTCGCAAGTGCACGAGGCTTATAGATATATGGATTGCCGCCTTCGAGTGACTCGCCCTCTTCGCTTTCTTCCTCATCCAGGGAGTCTTCATCCTTATAGGCCATGGTGTAGTCATCGAGGAAACTGTAATCCTCCAAGATGTCTTCTATCTCATAGTCAACACCGAGAGTCTTTCCGTCTTCACTCATGGAGGCAATGTATGCGCCTACATCCGCATATCCATATTCAATTCTTATCTTCTTGGCAAAATCATAACTTAGCGTCAGAACTCTTGAATTCTTCTCATCGTAATTAAGAAGTGTCTGAACTGCAGGTTCGGATTTATTTCCGTAATATACCTTTACATATGTAGATTCTGCCTGCAAAGCATTCTCCGCAAACTCAATGTTTATTGTTGATGCCGAGCTTGCATATACCACAGGGTCTGATATTACGGGGCGCATTATCCTCATGGCTGCCCTTAACCTTATCTTACCCAGTGAGCTTGTAGGTGCGGGAAGATTGATATTCTTCCTTACCTGGTACTGTGTAAGAAGATCATTTGCCGCAGCGTTATTATTCACTCTTATATGAGGAAGATAACTCTTACCCGAAGCTGCGCCGTAATTTCCGTTGGCGTAAACACCTGTGTAAGTCTTTGTATCAGCTGTAAGAATTACGTAGTAGTATCGTCCTGTCCAACCTGGATTTGTATTTCCCGTGGTGGAGGATACATGGTACATAGTATAGTAAGGACCGTGAGTCGCAAGGTCTGTTCCCGTAATAAGACGAACGTTTAAGGTATTGGTTGTATCCTTCTCCTTGGTGTCATATACACCTGTTCTGTCATTACTGTAGACTACATATCTTGCCACATCAGAGGTGCCTTCTATTACGTTATACTGAACGAACTTGGCACTTCCGTTCTTTGCCCAATCAGGGGCATCGGAGTTCTTAAGGAATGCCAGCTTCACAGTTCCTGCTGTGGTTTCCAGTTCAGTGCTGTCCCAGAAGAAGGTTATGTCGGCTTTATCAACAGTCGATCTGTCCTTGGCATCACCGTAACTTCCGCTGGTCTGATTGCTTCTGTTAGCTCTTCCTTCAAAGCCGTCCACATTTCCTGCGAAAGCATAGGCATGGGTTCCGCCGGTGGCTGTAATCTTCGAAGCAAGACCAAGGTTTCTGTATGTATAAGTAATTTCGTTTGCCGAACCGGTCTTGGGAAGAGAATCTGTAGCATTGACTCGTCTTCCGCCATCGGCTGCCGCACCGCTTCCGCCGTGAGAGCTTACTGCTTCGCTTGAGGCCATGGTAAGATCTCCCACCAAACCTCCGGCATAATCCTTTGCACTGACGGTTCCTGCAAAATAGTTTCCAAAAAGCGACGCAGTGGAGTAACCGTAGTTGTCCTTGCCGCTTACCTTGGTTACCGTGTATCCGTTTCTGTATGCACCGTCAATACCGCCCGCGTAGAAGTTGGCAGCTATTACATTTGCATTGGAGTAGCTGTACTGAACACTTCCTGTGAAGTGATATCCCGCTACACCTCCTACGTAGTTGTTACCTGAAACGAAGTATTTATCATCTGCCTTAGGCGATGCATCACTTTCAGGTTCTGCGTAGTAGAAGCATCTTGACAGTGAATTGTTAAGGTAACCTGCCACGCCGCCGACATTATTGTGTTTAGGCGCATCTATGGTTGTATTTACAGCACTCGAATAGTAAACAGGATAATATGCATATCCGGTAACACCACCGACGTTCTTTAATTCCGTCGTAAGGCTTCCCGCCTGGTTAAGTTCAATCTTGGAATCCTCAACCTTACAATAGTAGATTGAACCGTCAGAGGACTTGTAGCCGTATCCCAGTCCTACGAAACCATGGTTGTTAATCTTAATCTTCGTTCCCTTAACCATGTCGTAGTAACTGATATAGGAAATCTGTCCTGCGATACCGCCTACATAGTTATAAACTGCGGTGGTATCCTTGACTGCGGTTACCAAAGTGTTGTAACAGTGGCTGTCGTAGTCATCTGTACAGTAGCCGAACATTCCGCCTATGTTATTAACGAATCCCTTAACCACAATGCCGTCTACCATGTTGCTGACATTGGTTTCCGCTGTGTCATAAGGTGATGTTTTCACTACTCTTGTGTTGTATGCCCCGGCAGCGTTAATCTTGCCAAGGAAGTACACATTGGTGTAGCCAATTAGTCCGCCAATGTAAGTACTGTTGGTGGTAGGATTCTTAAAGCTTATGGTTGTAGTTGAAGTATCTGTAAATCCGTCCGCATCCTTAGCTGCTGTTCCAGTAAGGGTTACGTCCGCGAAGAAGGAGCCGGTTTTACCGGATATTCTTCCGGGCTCAAAGCTTCCCACAATGCCGCCGACTCTCGCATTGGCATTTGAAGTAACGGTGAAATCTTTACCCTTAATCTTATAGAAGCTTGCCTTGCCTGCTCCTCCGGAGATTCCTCCTACGTATCCGTTTCCGAATACATTTACATTGGTAGCATCTATGTTTGTGAAAATCGTATTACTCTTCGCATAACCCGTAATACCACCTGCATAGGGACTTGCAGTTGTAGCGTTTGTTCCTATGGTTACATTATTTAAAACAATCTTTCCGGCATCGGGATCTGCCTCATCATACTTACCGATGCATCCACCGTTCTGGTATCCGATAATACCGATAAAGTTGTTGGCCGAGGTGCTGTTAATGGTGATGTTTTTAAACTCCATATCATAAACCGCACCTGATGAAGTTCCGATAAGACCGATACAGTCACGGCTCTTTGTGTTGACTGAGCAGTTACTGAATCTAAGGTTTGATATCTCGGAATTCAGTCTGAAGATAAGGTTCTCGTTTGCATTGGTGAGTCTGATGTTACTTAAGGTAAGCATTGAATCACCGGTTCCCACGGTTCGGAAGCCTCTCAGACGTCCTATCTTTGCGTTCTTTGTATAAGCTGCTCCCGACGAGAAATCGATATCATTTACGATTCTGAAGTTCTCATAGTTGCCGTAATTGGTCTCCTCTTTAATGTACTTATTCCAGGTAGTAATATCCGCAATATCCGCAAAGAGCATAAGGGGAATTCGTACAGGGTTATTCTCGAAATTTGAATTACCCGTTATTTTTCCGTCAGCGCTCTTATAGCTTATGGACATAAGCATGTAACTGTCTAAGAAATGCTCCTGCTTGATGTCATACTCAATAGGCTGTCTTGCGGTACCGCTTGCATTAAAGGTTGCTTTATAGTTGTTATAGAATTTGGAATTAAGATCCTCTATTTTATAGCCGGTAATGACATAGCCTTCAGGGCCTTCAAGGTCAAGAGCAATACGTCTTTCTGTTTCATTGACGAATACGCTTGTAACCTTTATAAGGTTGTTTTCAACCTTGGTAAGGCTCAAAGGTATATCCTTCTCCTGGAAAGGCATGGGCACACTTGTGCCGTAGTAATATAGCGTAGGCAGGTGTTCTGCTGCTGCCTTGCTGTAATCGTAAGCACCGGCATCCATATCAAGTAGTGATGAATCCGTATAGGTGGCAGGATTCGTGGCCTGATCATATGTGATAAGGCCAAATGTGTTCTTGTCACAATCCTTTACGGTACCCTGATATGATTCATCTGAAATAAGTATTCCGTCCTCGTCAAATTTGGCTCTGGTAATACCGTTATAAAGCTGAACCTCACAGCCGTAGAAGGTGCTTCTTGTTCCTGCCATGGAACCTGTTGTATATGAAACGTCATCTGAATCCGTGTTGACACAGATTACATTTCCAAGAGCAACACCGGACATGTTGTTTCTCTCGGCGATGGTTCCCTCGGTGATGTTGATTTCACCTGCTATACCACCCACGTTATCCTGGTAACTCTTTACGTTTACTCTTGAAATTATATTGGTCATCATGTTGGTGACACAGCCCGCGGTATGGTAACCCACAATTCCGCCTACGTTGTTGCCACGCACACTGATATCACCTGTAGCATACAGATTTTCAAGGGCTGAAGTTCCGCTGTAGCCTACTATTGCTCCTGCACCCAGACAGGTTCTTAAATCGTTTGCTTCTATTTGAACGTTTCTTGCAAAACAGTTGGTGACTCTGCAGCCGTCAGCTCTAGCTGCGATGGCTCCGATTTTGCCTTCCGTATTGGAGTTGGCAGGTTCGGCATATGTAATCTCTGCGTCGGTTGAACTGCAGTTTTCAATCAGAGTTCCACCGTATGCATAACAAACAAGGGTTGTCAGATATGTTCTTCCCGTAATATGAGATCTTACTGTGTGAACGTTGCTGACCTCTCCATATAATGCTGTGATAAAACCGTTGTAATCTCTGTTTGGAACATTGGCGATGAAATCCTCTATGCAAAGGTTCTTTACAGAGCCGTCAACTCTTGTAAACACAACGGGGTTATATCCGCTTCCCGTAAATGTAATATTCTTAAGGCAGAAACCTTTTCTTGTGGCATTGTTGTCCTTTTCGACGCCGCCTTTTCCCATTCCGCCGTCAAGTTTTCCGGTATATGTGTTAGTTACGCAAATTCTGTCTCTTGGGACACCGGAGAAATCAATGTCGCATGCCAGTCTTGCGTTTTCATCAGGTTTCTTAACCACATAGTTGTACCAGTCATCCGCAGTCTCAATCAATCTGTAGAAATCGACTGCAAGAAGTGCGTCGCTTTGTACAACAGATGTGGAGTTTCCAACGGACACGGTAAGGTTCTCTATCGCATACATGGACACAAACTTGGCAGGATTTGAAACCTTAAGATACATAGTTGTGTATCCGTCAAGCATGGTTGTTTTTAAGGTGTCATCTTCGTAGAGGTCGGTGTCAAGGTTCTCGATTGATACTGCTTTGATAACGGCGTTCCGGGGGTTATTAAGTCTAAGTTTGATGAGGGCTGAATCGCCGTTTTCACCGTATGAGATCACCTCCGTGGAAATTACTTCCACCAACCTTGTGATGTTGCGATTAGGCAGAGGTATAAGCTCCTGATCCGGGAGCTCGTTACTTAGGGATACATGAGGGTAGAATCCAACCTCAACGGGCTGCGCATCAAAGCCCGCGCCCAGAACCTCACCTTGCCAGTTGTAATCATATAGTGACTCCAAACCAATCATATGTTGCTTGGTAGATTTGGCATAAACATTATTACCTTCATTCCAGTAGTAAATTCCGGAATGGGTTGCACTGTTGACACCGAGGGCAGGTCCAACAATTTCTGTGTCGTACATTTTGCCGTTATATGGCATATTGTAGAAGGACTGTCCGACGCTGTACATGCTTTCGCAGTTTCCGATTGCATAGCCGATTATTGCGCCATACTGCGTGTCACGTGCCTTTGAAGCATTCATGTCGGGGTTTGATACCACCACGTTTACAAGGGAGAAGACATGATCGGTCTTACCTCTTGAATTCTGGTAGCCTATGATACCGCCCACATTGATTCCCGAACCTGCCGAGGTGGTCTGGGTCACGGAATTAATGTCTGATCCATAAACGTAACCGTTTCTTACAACACCATCGTTAAGGTATACAAGAAGACCTGCGTTGCTTCTTGCGGAAAAAACACAGCTATCTCCCTGAGGATCATTCTTTATAACGAAGCGCTCAATAACACCGCTGGCTGCGTTTCGTCCTGCAACAAGTCCGTAGTAGATGTTGTTGGTTCCGGAACCGCCAAGGTAATGAACGAAAATATCGTGAATATGTCCGTAGTTATGTCTGCAGAAAATACCATGGTCATACTCTCTTGTTGTGGTATGATCCGAAAACTCAAATACGGCGTTTTTAATCTCAGCCTTGGGACCGATATTTGAGAATATAGCTCCTTCATTCTTATAGTTATTCTTCTGAAGCTTATATCCCTGGAAATCAATTTCTCCCCTGAAGGTTCCTGTTACACCCGCACTGGGAAGCGTTGCCTTTAAAGCACCGTTACTGTCATAGTCAACTTCATCCATGATGATGTCACCGGTAACAACAAATCTTGCGTTGGGATTCTTGCTGATCTTTTCTACAAATTCTTTAGCATTTGCAATCTCAAAAATGCAGTCTCTTGCATTGAATTCCAATGTGTCAAGAATCAGCTTGTTTTTGTTTATAATTACGTACAGAGTCATTTTGTACGTATCATCCGCCTTGTTAACCTTCCACTCAGAGTTGGTTCTTATGGTATTAGTACCGTCATCATAAGCGTAATTTTCTACCTTTGTAAGGCTTGTATCGAAAGTGGAAGTAATATCAACCCCATTCTTCTCCACTGTGATGAAATAAGGCATCTGGCCGTTCATAATGCGGTCATCATCGTAGATAAGAACTCTGGTCTTGGCGGTAAGTCTTGTAGCCGAGAAGTTATCAAGGCTTATTAATTTGATATTTCCCGAAAGGTTAATGGGATTATCAATAAAGTGCTGGTAAATAAGCTTGTTGGACTCAAAAGTCTCGTTGGTGTATCCTTCGTTGTACTCAACGGCAACGAAATTCATAAAGAAGGTTTCCGAAGGATCAAGTCCCGTAAACTCATAGGGAACAGGTGCGTCTGTATTCTTCGGTACACGTACGGCCCTTACCAGGTTCCTGTGGCTGTCATACAAATTAAGTACCACAACATGACCCGAGTTACCTGTGATGGCTCCGTCGGGATCTTCTATTTTTACGTTAAATCTCAAAGTGCCGGCCGCCAAAAGATCATCGGTAACCGTTACCTTTGCAGGCTCACGCATGGTCTTGAAGGCAGACCTTGTAAGAGATACGTTCATCTCATATCTCTTGCCGTTATAAAGGGCATAAACCACGGGAGTGATTGAATACTCCGTCATGCTTGTAAGGTAATAGGGAACCTCATCACCCACAACAGGATTATTCTTAATATCCCTGAAGTTCTTAAGAGCTTCCTTTTGTGCGTCTGAAAGGCCTTCGCCCTTCTCGAAATAATTGGCGTCCATCAATACACTTCCGGGAGTCAGATTCTTGTTTCCGGTGTCAGGATTGTAACCCGTGAAGTTATGCATTGCCTCATTATCAAAAACCATACCCGAATGAACTCCGGGGTTGGCTCCCTCGGTAGTATTAATAAGAAATACCACGTCAGAAAGAAGGCCCTGAAGAGTTTCATTGGTCTTGGCATCGTTTATTGTGTAAGTTATATTTGCACTGTGCGCTGTTACATGGGCGATATTTACATCAATATAAATATTGCCAAGGGAAGACAATGTAGCTGCCTTAAAATCAATGCTGGCTATCTCATCGTGTCTAAGGACTCCTCTCCTGTTGTCAAGGTCGTAGTCCGTAAGGAGATAGACATAGTATCTCTGGTTAAGATCAAGACAGTTGGCTGTTATCTCAACGTCACTTGCCTCCAGTGCACCGTTATTTAAGGTGTAATCGTTGGTATTAAACTTATAGACAAAGTGAACCGTACTCTCATTATCGGTATTGGCTCCGACTCTGGAGTTATTATTGTCTATGTATCCCTTTGCGGCATCCCACATGGTGGCGTCATCCGCATATCTTTCCTTCTTGATGGTGCTGATTACAAGATAAACGTCTCGCTCTGATGCAGGGCCGTTTTCAGGTGCTACGGATGCTGTGTCGGGGTCAATTATATTAACCTTAAACCTGGCCTCACCAATCTTGTTGGTAACAAGTTCAATGGAACCCTGAGGTCTTGATTTACAGGTGTCAAATGTGCCTGTATTTCTGTATATCTGAAGGTCGTTACCAAAGTAATCCTTACCTGTGACTACATAGCTGTAGGAGCTGTTTGAATCAAGAACGGGAAGGGATTTAAAATCAGCCAGTGCCCCTTTCTTGAAATCCGTTACTGCGGAAATATCAATGACAGTAACAAACTTCTCCCCTGCTATTCCGTCCTTTGTAGCTGTGAGAATCAGATTCTTAGGATCAAGTCCGTAAACCGCCTCTTCATCCGTTACGGTCTCGTCGTAGGTTACATTGGTAATCTCTACATAATTGTCATAGTAGAAAGGTATATCCTTATAAGTGATTCCGTTTTCGGTACCTTCTTTGAAGTAAATACTTCCAACCTGAGAAAGATCTCCGGTTCTTACGAAGATGTCCGAAGCCACGGACTCGACTACTCTCTCGTTGTGCTCATCATAATATGTGAAATATACGTTTACTCTGTAATCTGTGTTGGGCTTAATGTTACCGCCACCTGCTGTAACCGTACCTGAGGATGAGGTATATGTTCTGTACGCAAGAGTCTCCTTGCCGTTACCCTCCTGCTCATAAAACTCGAACTGAACCTTTCTTAATCTGTCAATTCGGGACGCAGGGTCGTTTACGTCAACTCCTACTCTTACTCTGTATACGCCGGGTGTTGTACCTGTTATGGTGACAACAGGTTTTATATAATCCTCCACAAGGGGTGCCTCAGCGTCCTTGGGAGTTTTGTCCGGTCTTAAGCTGTCCGGTCTGACGCCGTTGGTACCCCCTTGTGGGGATTTGCGTGATTTGGCCCCGAAGGCTGCGGCAGTAGCTGCAGGAGAAAGAATGGCGTCATATCGTTTAGGACGCTCCTTCTTCTCACGCTCCGGTTTTTTGACCTCTTCCTTTTCAGGTTTGGCCTCCTCTGTTTCAGGCTCCTCAATAATCTCCTTTTCAGGTTCCTCAATTATCTCTTCTTCAGGGAATTCTTCAGCTTTCTCGAAGTTCTTCTTATCATAGGTAACCCCAAGATTAATCAGAAGCTCTTTATATGTTATTTCCCTATCGCCAACGGTAAGAAGTGTATCGGGAGTCATTCCGTTAAGAGCTCTGTAATGCATCTCCTCGTCGCTTATCTCGCAATAGGTAAAGTATTTCTCGGTAAAGAAAACAACACTGTTCATGGGCACTTCTTTTGCCACGCCCTGATCAACCACAAAGTTATCCAGTGTTACAAAGAATCCGTTGGGAAGTCCCGCAAAAAGATACTCGTCATCTGCAGCACGGCTTCCGTCGGGGTTAAATGAAATACGTTCGCTTACGGAAAGTCCCTTATAAGTCGAGAACTTCTCGTATTCGTTGTTGAAAAGCTTTGCCCTGTCATCGAAAAACCAGATTCCGGCTCCTCCGTTAATAATCAGGGGAAAGTTAATGTCAATCTTTGTTTTCTTGTTCTCGCCCATGTAATATGAGCTGCCTCGGGTATATACGAAATCCAGAGCATCAAAAGGATAAAGGCCTGCATCAACCTCCTCGGGTTCCTCCTCAGGATCGTTCATGAGTAAAGCGGATACGGACTTGTCCTCAATGGCCAGTCCGCCACGATCCATCTGCATGAATATGTTAAATCTTGTCTGTAAAAGGAGCAGGATTACAATAATTGCTGCTCCTATTGCAAAGCATATCTTCTTCATGACATTCCCTTCTTCATGAACCTAGTTCATATCTATTACCGCAACCTTATCCACTGCAGAGTAAAGCAGTGCCTCTCCGGTGTTGGTGTAAAGGACATCTAGGCCCAGATTGAGAAGGAATCCGGATTTTCCCTCGGCGGTAACCAAAACATCGTTGATTCCCACCACGTTGTCCTCGTCTGTTTCACTGTTGTGATATTCAACACTTCCCGCATATCTCACCTTCACATATGAAAGTGCGGGAAGGTCTGTTGTAACATTACCGATACGCAGTTTGACAGGCTCAAGGAAGATGTACAAATCCGAGCCGTCGTAGAGAAAGCCGCCATAGCTCTGGGCCTTCTTCTCTCCCGAAGTAAAAGTAACCCTGCCGGTGTCCTCGGTAACGGTGGTAAAATAGTTGATTCTCTTAACGTCAGTTCCCTCGGAAGGAACCATGAGAAGCATGTTGCAGGGAAGAGATAGTTTGGTCTCCCCCTTGTACAAAAACGGAGTTTCCGCAACGGGCCTGCCTTCTGCGGTAACACTTCCCCCGTTTTCTCTGAATACCGTGTCTGCGGAGTAATTTAATTCGGTGCCCTCAAAGAACTGATGAAGCTCCGTATTAGGCCTGAATGCAGCCAAACCGTCAACATACCAGAACACAAAAAGGGCCAGCACAAGTAATAAAACTCCTGCCACACCTATTTCTATCATGGTCACTGCTTTCATTGGTTTAGATCTGTTTATCATGCGTTAACCTTCCCTCCGTCATCACGGCTTTCAATAATGTTGTAGACGCAACCCATAAGGTCATACAGCGCATAAAGCACCAGAAAGATTGCCAAAAAGATAAGTGCAATCATAATCTTCACATCAAAGAGAACATTCTCAAGATATGAAATGAGGAATCCCGAAACATACAAAAGTCCCATAATAAGTGCGGCATTGAAAACGCTCACTATCATTTCCTTAAGCCTTCTTCTGCACAGTCCATAGATGAGCACAAGGCTTCCGTACATAAAGATGTGGACGGGGTAAACCTGGCCCTTGGCAATCAGTAAAGAAATAACCAGATAGAATTTAATCAGGCACATGGCAAGAAGCACCGAGTCCATCATCCTTGCTCCGTAGAAAAAACCGATTACTCTCAAATTTCCCTTTTGCCATGAAAACTTGCGGCAAAGGAACAAAAGCACAGCGAGCAAAACTACGGTACCCACGGCAGTAACAATCATCATGGTCTTAAGGAGAATTATCTGATTGATTATTTTCCCCACTAAAGTTTCTGTCATAGTTTGTGATCCTCAATCAAAAGGTAAAAACTATTCTTCTTATGCATGTAAAAACCGTGGATGGGCTCGAATCTTATTACGTCAGACTCTGTTACCATCTCTACGCTTCCCGAAATCTCTCCAATGAGAGGCATGTAATCTTCCATGATAAGAATGTTGTAATCTTTGCTGACAACACGAATCATCCGGATGTCCTCAAAGGTCTGCATTCCCTTCACTCTGTCCACCACTCTGGCACTTATTTTGTATGGAATTTCATATTCATCTACTAATGTATTCTTCAGCATTAAACTTACCTATATACAGGAAATTGGATTCGTCGATTCCGTCGTATGCTCCGGAAATAATGTTCTCGACATCGTCCAAAATATCGTCTATGTGTACCAGTTCACCCTTGATTCCCGTGTAGTTCTCGGCAACGAACATTGGCTGTGTAAAGTAGTTACGAAGCTTTCTTGTACGATAGAAAACGTTGGTATCAGCCACTGAAAGTTCATCTATACCAAGAACGGCGATAATCTCTTCAAGTTCACGATAACGGGAGTAGTATCTTAAAACTTCCTCAACGAGTCTGTAGTGTCTTTCACCGATTTTGTCTATATCGATGAGCTTACTTGTTGTTGAGAAAACATCTACCGCAGGATACAGACCTTTCTCTGCAACCTTTCTGTCAAGAACAATCTGTCCGTCAAGGTGAGCCTGAATTGTAAGAACCGCCTGGTCGGTAACATCATCTGCAGGGATGTAAATTGCCTGGAATGATGTGATGGAACCGTTTGGTGTTGAGTTGATTCTCTCCTCCACATCACTTATGGCGGTTTCAATGTTTGCGGGATAACCGTTCTCAATGGGGATACGGCTAAGCTCTGCATTAATCTCACTCATGGCCTGAACGTATCTGTAAATGTTATCTACGAAAAGGAGAACATCCTGGTTTTTCTCATCTCGAAGGTACTCCGCCAGGGTAAGACCCGAGAATATGGCCTTTGATCTGGTGGCTGAGTTCTCTCCCATCTGTCCGAAAACAACAGACATCTTATCAAGGAGGTTTGCGGAAAGCATTTCGTCGTATAACTCCTTACCTTCCCTTGAACGCTCGCCGACGCCGACGAAAACGGAGTTGGAATTAAGGCCTGTATATACGTTATGGATAAGCTCTTTGATAAGAACTGTTTTGCCTACACCGGCACCACCCAAAAGGCCCATTTTGAAGCCCTTTTGCATGGGAGCGAAGAAGTCAAGAACCTTGATTCCAGTCCAGAGAATTCCACCGTTAAGGTTGATTTCCTCAAGAGTCAGGTTTCTGTTATAAACGTTTCTCTTATGTACTTCCTCTATCTGCGAGTCATCAAGAAGCTTTCCGTATGAATCGAATACCTTTCCGAGAATTTCATCGTTGTACTGAATTTCAAGTCCGTGTTCCGCCTTGTAAACATCAAGGCCCTTCTTAAGGCCCACAACGTTCTGGAAAGGAATGGCGGAAATAACGTTTCCGTCCTCTTCCACTACCTCAAACTCGATTCTTCTTCCTTTACTGTTGGTATAGAGAATATCCCGGTACTTAATCTTCTCGTCGTTTATAAGCACCTGTATATTAAGTTCTGATACCGATATAATCTTGCCTACGGCTGTCTCGCTCACGTATATGCCCTCCGATTAAATGTTTTGCTGTTTTGCTTTTGGGGTTTGCCGGGTATTCCCCTGTTGCGCCTTAAATCCGTTACAATCCGGTTTAAAGGAGTGTCGTTGGGGGTTGTCCCCGCCTCCTTAAAAACCTTCTGCAAAATTCGATCAGCGTCTTTTACCTTCATCTTAAATTCGCATTCGCTTCCGATGCACATTAAAGACCCTCCCGTTTTTAATACGCCCTCGTCTTCGTATAGTTATCCAAAACCTTGGCAAACTGCTTGTCTTTGTTCCGACGTCTCTCTTCCATAAGCCTTATTTCATCCCTCTCATCAAGCTTATTTAAGGACTCGGTTGTTACATTCTGTCTTGATATATTCTCCGATGCATAGCTTGCCGCTGCTGCAATTTCCATGGAGTATTTCACGTACAGGACAACCATGTTCACAAGAAGATCATCCACATTCCCCTCGAACGAGAAGTCTTCTTTATAGTCATCCTCTTCATTGGCTTCACCCTTCGGAACCGGGTAAATCTGCTTGTCAACAAGCGCCACCTGTGAGGAATTGTAGTAATGGTTATAGACTATTGAAATTTTTGAATATCGGCGTTCCCTTATGGCTTCCTCGAGAAGCCCCATTACCTTGCCGTTATCCTCGTCGTACTCTTCCCTTGTTTGAAAAAGCAGAAGCTTCTCCTTATCGGAAGGTTTGATTTTTCTTCCGATTACTATCTGCTTCACATCCCTCTCTGCATCTCCTGCCTGATCTCCCAATGTCTTTTTGACCAGAGCATTCAAGTTGCTGCAAAAGCCCATATCGGAACCTATATAGATGTTCAGTTCCGGCTTTGTGGGGTCAACCTTGTGCATCTTATAATCCAGGGAAATGTTTCTGTTGTTGACTATGTTGTCAATCATCCTGGTAAGAATCTGCTCCATGGCTGTGTACTTCTTGGACTTGTTTCTTGACTTGTCCACCCTTAAAAGGGAGTGGAAGTTCATAACCTTAACGACGCTTCTTATACTCATACAAAGTCTCCGACTACTTCCATGAAATCTTCTTTAATTTCTTCCGGCGTTCTGGGTGAAAACTTATATTGCAAAAGTCTCTCCTGAAGTCTCTCGCCCTCCTCGATGTTGGCCTGCATTTCAGGGCTCATTTCATCGATGTTGGCAAGCTGATAAACTTCCTTTGTTTCCAAATAGCTTAAGAACTTACGTCTTACCACTGCGCCAATCTTTTTCATGTTGGCTTCCTGTACGGCACCGCCCAAACGTGATACGGAAAGACCGTAGTTGATGGCGGGCTTTAAGCCCTTTTCAAAGTTCTTTCTTGAGAGAACCAACTGGCCGTCTGTAATGGAAATGATATTGGTTGAAATGTAATCCGTAATGTCTCCGCCTCTGGTTTCGACAATGGGAAGGATTGTGATAGAGCCTCCGTCCTTGTGCTGGCATCCCTTCTCAAGAAGTCTTGAATGGGTGTAGAAAATATCAGGGGGATAAGCATCACGTCCCGGTATTTTACCTGCAAGAAGTGAAATCTCTCTGTGGATGTCTGCATGAGATTTCAGGTCATCTATTACCACCAGAACATCCTGGCCCTCCCGCATGTACATTTCCGCAATGGAAAGTCCCGCATAGGGAGTAAAGAACGATACCGGCGGCTCATCATCGTTGAATGCCGCAAGAATCAATGTATACTCCATGGCGCCCTTCTTCATGAGATTGTCGTACAGCTCACGGATATTCTTCTTCGTTTTGTTGACTGCTACGTAGATACAGATAACGTTTCTGTCCTTCTGGTTGACGATGGTATCGATGGCTATCTGGGTTTTACCCGTCTTTTTGTCACCGATAATCAACTGTCTCTGGCCGTATCCTATGGGGTAGATAAGGTCGATACCTGCGATTCCGGTGTAAAAAGGTCTCGAAACCTCACCTCTTTCCATGATTGGGATTGCGGGGGTCTCAATCATACAGGGGCGAAGGTTTTCAAACTTTTCGCCCACCAGTCTGTCTTCCCCGAAGATATCCACGATATGGCCGAGGGCGGCTTTGGAGTACATGGCACAGAAATCATACCCCGTAGTCACTACCTCGTCTCCAACGTATATGGCGTCAATTCTCTGAAGAAGTGCAACCATTACAGAGTTTTTACCGATGGAGGTGACATATCCCACTGAGTGATTGGCAATAACAACCCTTTCGTAAAAACCAACCTGCTCAAGTCCGACCACCTCTAGAATGTAGTCTTTGACTTTTGAGACATAGCCAACCTCATAGATATTTTTCATGTCCTTCATGTTGCGTAATTTGGCGTTAACAAGATTTTCAATATATGTGCTCATTCTTCTTCCTCGATTTGTAGATGCTGTAGTCATACAGTCTGCCCTGGTATACTATTCGAATACCCTCGCAGACATTCTTATCGAACATACAAACCACGTTGTCGGCAACGTTGTCGTAATTCTCGTCTTCTTCTCCAAGGTAAGCTTTCAGCTCAGGGGTCTGAATACTTACCGTCTGCTTAAGCCATGAAATAAAATCAAGGATGTCAAACTCTTCGATTTCATCCATGGGCTCAATGAACTCACCAAGAAGTGCCTTTTCCTTTTTCTTCAGCGAATCATATAAAACCTTTAACTGCTCGGTTTTCTCCAAAGTACAAAGGTCGTAGATTGCGTTGAAATTTAGAAGCTCCAGTATGGATTTGGCTGCGTTGTAGCGCTCCAAATTGCCGTGGTAAGGAAACTTTTCAAGCACAGTCTTTATAATGGAGCTCTTATCCATAACAAGCAGGTTTTTGGCCGTTTTGTAATCGGCAAAGAACCCGTTGTCGATGTAATGAGATACAGGAATGTAAGCATCTCTTATTACGGGACGAGGCTTGTAGAATCTTGATACCTGCATGGCATTGTAGTCCTGCTTTAAAATCTTAATTCTTTGTTCCACCTCTTCCTTGGACTCTTTCAGTTCTTCCAGCTCATTCATTTTCTTTTTGAAGTCACTGTCAAACTCCTTCAGTTTTGAAAGGAAGTAGACATTGACCTTCTTACTGGCATTCTCCGTGACAATCCTTAAGGAGGCCGTGACAAAGTAAATCATGACCGCCATAATCACGAAAATCGCTATAAATACAGCTATCATGTGCTATCTCCGATCAGATTGAAAAAGGATTAAAGAACAGTAATACAAGTACAAATGCAAAGAGCAAGAGTAAAAGCAAGGTTATGATAATTGCCACAAACATAACTGACTGAACTACGTCACTCTTTGTCTCCGGATTACGTCCGATGGCTTCCGCCACCTTTGCACCCAGAATCCCCAATCCGATTCCCGAGCCTAAAAAAGCCATGCCAAGAATCAGCCCTACCGCATGCATTGTTTCCGCTAAAATTGAATCCATATTTTCCTCCAATCAGAAATTAATCTATTTAGTGTAATACTCCCGTAACTTCGGGAAGACTGCTCACAACATTCACGTTCTGATACGTTGCAGACTCAAACTTCATTGTTAAAGGTTTATTCTCTGTTGTCTCAGAAATAGGTAATGTAAAACTCATGCTCTTGCTGTCTCCTCCGGCAGCGGCTGCTGCTCCGTCAACCTGCAAGGATGATCCCATTTTGTTTCCGTTAAAGTAAACGCCAACTGTCGCCCCCGACAGCTCATATCCGTTGTAAGACTTTACGGTATAGTTGACGGTTACAAGAGTCTTTCCGTCTGTATCTTTGCTTGTTGAAATCTTATTAATCTCAATATATGCGATATCTGCTTTAGTGGTTACCTTGGCCACATCCTGATTAACCGTGACAAGTTCTGTACTTCCGGTTGAATCCTTCTTATAAGCCTGATAGCCCATCTCCAGCTTGTAATTCTTGCCGGGTTCAAGGCCTGTTACCGTATACCTGGTATCGGTCTTACTAAGATGTACGGTTTCCTTCAAAGGATTGCTGGCCGCAAGGTCATAGACATTCAAAAATACATCCACGTAATCGTTTGTAAGGTCGTTTACGAAGTATTCAACGTCAATGCTTGATACGGAAGCCGTTGCTTTCTTTAAGCTGATCCACTTGGTTGCAGAAATGGAAGCATCGCTTCCTTCGCCACCTTGTCCGCCGTCTCCGCCATCGCCGCCGAGACCGCCGTTTCCGCCCTGGCCTCCGACACCGCCGGTACCGCCTGAACCTCCGGCGCCACCGTTTCCGCCAAGACCACCGTCACCGCCGAATCCGCCTGAACCTCCGGTGCCGCCTGCTCCGCCCGAGCCACCAGTACCGCCTTGTCCGCCGGTACCGCCGGCTCCTCCGTTACCACCCATGATGGTGATAACTTCGGGATTTTTGGCCATCAGCTGTGCATCAGGTTCTTCCACAATTCCCTCTGTGTACAAAAGAGGCCGTTTGGAATAGAGATTGGTGCTTCCGATAATGTTCTTTAAGCTGACTACGTTTCCGTCTTTGGCCATAAGCTCACTGCTTACGTCAAAATAAAGTCCGTCGCTTTCTAGAACAATGGGTTCAATAACATTGACGTAATAATCATCATTCATAATCATTGCGGTTCCGCTCTTATGAATGTTGATGGTTACATAGCTGTCGGATGAAAGTGAACTGTCTGTGGAGTTTATATCTCGCCCCGTCATTACATAAAGCCTGTCTCGAAGCTTATAAAGTGACGGTGTGTTCATGTCCTCCACAACGTTCACATCCTTTAATTTGTCTACGGTCCCGTCCCCGTTGATTTTGTATGAATCTCCGTAAATGGTCATGCTTGATGCGGTAGGATCGTAGATTACTGTGTTTTTTCCAAGGCAATACACATCATCGTCCGCGGTCTTCAGATAGTACTTGTTGTCCCATTTCTTTCTAACCGAACCTTCATCCTTCATGTCCACATATTCGTTGTCCTCGGTGTATACCGTGGAGCCCGGAGCCACGGGGTATGCCTCGTTTCGGTTTTTTACCACAAAGACAACCGCCGAAGAGAATACCACCAGGCCGGCCACAAGCATAATACCCAGCGCGTTAAAGGACATGGTGTTTTGCTTACTTAACTTTCTCACGTATATTTCCTCACTATGTTTATTCACCTGTGGTCTGGACTGTTTCGGTCTTAACCCTGGTATCAAGGTCACCTAAAAGATTGCCCGTGCCGCTTCTGTACTGAATCTTTACGTCATACCACTGATCAGAATCAATGGATGATGATGACCAGTCAAAGGTCTTCGTAAAGGATGAATTCTTCGCCTCATCCTCAGATATTTCAATACCGTTCTCGGTAGTGGTGTAAACCATGGTTCCATTTGAGTTATATGCCGTAAGGACAATCTTTCTGACGTTAGCGAAGTTACTGAGGTTGTAGAATTCAATCTCCAATCTGTCCACCGTAGCGTCGGAACCAATCGATGCCGTGGCTGCCGATCCTGTGCTTACGGTAGCTTCGCTGAATACCAGTACATCTCCTTCAGTCTCATCAAATCGTCCGTTGTTGTTAAGGTCTGCCTGACCCTCCACTCTTACGATGTAATCACCGGGATCCACATTGTTAAAGGTAACGGTTTCGTACTCTGCTCCACCGGAGTTTGTAAGAACTACATTTTGTGAGCCCACAGCATTATCTGTATCTGTTCTCTTGTAGAGACTTACTGTGTACGTTCCGTCAAGGATTGCCTTTTGTGAATCCGTGCAAGTAACCGAAGCATTGATATTATTCTCCGAAGGAGTAGCTGTCAGCCTGAAGTCAGGAAGTGTAAGACTTGTGGGTGTCTGCACAGGAAGGATGGTGAAGCCCAATTCTTCGTCGGGATCACTGTCATCCACTGCCCAAACTCGAACGGTATATGTGCTCCCCAGATAGAATCTTCCTGTTCCGGGGTTCATTGTTGTGCTGAAGGGATTATTCTGATCCGCTCTCTGGCTGTAGTACTGATATCCGGGATCACCAAGTTTATCTATGGTTCCTTCTGCCACAACGCTGCCGTTGTCAATGTCTGTTCCGCTTACAATCTTGTACTTGACCGTCATGCCGGTACCCTCATCACCGGGGATGCCAAATCCGAAGGATACTGTCTTATCATCGTAGGCATTGTATGAATAGCTGGGTCCGGTTACTCCGATATTTATGTATTTAAGTGTTTTAAATGTGTACTGAACCTTAACTCTTTCTTTGTCAGGATCAATACTGTACAAAGGACGCTCATTTCCGTTGCTGTCGTAAGCGAAGAACAAAACGCCGTAGTTGGTCTCGGTGGACAGCTTTCTGAGCCTCAAAGTAAAGTTATTGTTCGTAACCGTAATATAGGTCTGATTCCTGAACTCTGTAGTGCCATAGTCAGGAGTTGAAGCATCTGTGCTTACCTCGAAGAATTCGCCTCTGTCATCGGAATTCTTTTTAAGTTTTACGACTGTGTCAGCGCCGCTCTTCTGAATCAGCTTCGCATAGATTCTGTCAGTGCTTACTCCGTGAAGAGACATCTCAAGGGTTGCTGACTTGGCGCCTGCGGTAATTCTTTCCTGTCTGATTGCTGCAACTACGGTACCCATGGTAATGTTAAGGGTCTTGTTGCTTGTGTCGGTTCCGTCATAGATACCAAAGTCAAATGCGCTCTTTGCCAGTTTCTCTGCAACGTAGTAGTTCTCTCCTATGTGAATACCGTTCTCATCGAAAGTAAATCCGCTTAAAGGTGCGGTTTCAAACTGGGAGTTTGAAACAAGAGCGTTGTAGTAATACCTCTGGTCCATGGTGGCACTTGATCTGTTGCCGGGGTTGGATGTTACATTAAGTCCGCCGCCTGCAACATTTCCGGGAATTACCATGGAGCCCAATGTTGTAGCTCCAAGGCCATAGGTTGTCGTCCAGTTACCATCCTCTCTCTGTATATATTTTGTTGTTCCGTCACTGACGTTCACTCTTCTTAAAGCAAACAGGTTCTCACTCTCGGTACTTGACTCATAGAAGGTTCCCTTGTCGTAGTCATCCATAAGACCTTCATAATCACTGAATCCTGAAGATTTTGTAGAGTAATAGCCGTTTACGCTGACACTTAAGTTAGTGCCGGGACTAAACTTGGCAGCAAGAGGACCCTGATCAACATATGCGTATCCATAAGGTGTTGCGGTTCCCGAGAGTTCTCCTCTGTAATCCACGTAAACAGGATCGTAAATAACGCTGTCGTTACCGTTGCTGAAGACTACTCTAAATGCGGAGAACTTATCCAAATCCGTTCCCATGAACGTCAGTCTGTATCTGTAGTTACCTTCGTTTACAAGAGGTGCCACAGTTCCGTCAGAAAGTTTATCCGCTGCGTTATCATTTGTGGTCCATGTAAGACCCTTAAGATAAATATTGTTTGCGGATATGGTTTGAGTCTGGAAATGTTGAACCGGCTTGGATGTAATATATTTTGTTGCTTCCGAAGCGGCTGACAAGGTCTTGTAGGGAATTCCAACACTATAGTAAATTCCGTCTGTACCAAGTCCGTCAATTGTCAGTGCCTTAAAGTCGTTATTGTTTCTGTATCCGTCGGTATCATCCATTCCCGGTACATTTACAGTTGATTTGGTTGTTGATGTAGCTACCCCGGCATATGTATTGGCCTTTGTAATTTCAAACGCCGCTTTGCCCGCATTGTCTGTAATGATTGCTTTATCCGGGTCAATAATTCTGTAATTCCAAATGTCTTTTCCGTTCTCTGAGAAGAGAGGATATCTCTCAGCTACGGGTGTCTGCATGTCAAGGGATATTACAGCGGATCTGTACAACGGAACAGGTTCGCTTCCGTATGCGCAATCAGGGTAGAAATGATCGTTATCGGGATTGATACAAGGGGTGATTGTATGATCAGCCAATACCCTGTATGCGATGATATATCTCTTACCTCTGGTCAAAATATCTTGATCTTCTGCACTGCTTCCGTCAGGCTTCTTCCAGGTCATTACATATGAGCCAACACTCTTTGTACCCTTGAAGTAAAGCTCTGTGTCACGAACGCCGTACTCCATACCATCTCTTGTATGTTCACCAACAAGAACCAGATTACACTTCACATCTGTTCCGTATGTGTAGGTTCCGTCAGGGTTTGCCGTAACAGTAGCTATACCTTCTGAAAAATCATCGGGTGCCTTAGGATAAATAAGCTGGTTGGATGCAATGTCATAATTATCATCAAGTTCATAGATGTAGTAATAAATCTTGTTTACATCCGCGTATCCGTAATCTGCTCTGAATCGGAGTCCAACCACTGTGCTGCCGTCAATTCCGTCTTCCGAATAGCCTATAGCCGCTGCGGAATTGGGAAGAGCATCTACAACAACCTGTCTGTTGGGATTGTTGGCCTGTACGTGTTTCTTTGAGATTCCGAATCTGATAACGTTCTCGCCTTCCTTGAAGGGAATTGTGTTACCACTTCCGCCGGTTCCGTCTGCAAGATTAAGGGTGTAGTCGTATGCTCCGATGACCTTAATCTTGAACTCTCCGCCTGAGAAAAGGGCGTTATCGTTATTATCAATACCAAAGTCTGAAGGTGTGATTTCAAATACCGATGTATCACTTGCAGCTTCAGAATCTTTAATTGTAAGGCCCTTACTTTCTTCAGGCCCCGTAAGCTCTGCGTCAGGGTTGTATTCTGTCTTATCACGTCCAATGAATGCAGTGTCCTTGAAATAAGAGTCATGGGATCTTGTATCTCCGTCCGCAAGAACCGTTGCATTACCAACGATTCTCTCAAGCCCCGAATCCTCCACATGAATAAGCTGTAGTTCCAGCCTTTCAAGTACGGATGCAGAATATTGAGCCTGTCCGATTTCATCCGCGTCTTCCGAAAGAGATGTGACGTTAATGCTGTATCTGAAAGCAGATTGGGGATTGGCAAGTCTTCTTGCAGCCAAAGCTAAGGGCTTATGAGTCTTGGTATTAACTCTGGTGCCCGTAAAGTATGTGCTTGCTTCGGCACCAGTAATGTTTCCGTCCCCGTTTGTATCCTGGGGACCGCTTAATATCAATGTGTAAACGGAATCCTGATGAAGCCCCTCTTTCTTGAAGGGAATGAGCCAGTAGTTTCCGTTAGACTTGATGATATCTCCCCATTCTGTTGTATAGTTCGTTTCGTAATTATCCTTGTACTTAAGTGTGTATGTATCCGCATACTCACCGGAAATGGCAAGTACAAGGGGATTGGTGCCTCCTATATGCTGAAGGACCGATGTGTTGTTCCAGTTACTTGATATATCTCCTGTACCATCTGTGATTTTGATGAATCCGGAAATTGTATCCGCACTCTGCTGATTCTCATCAATCAGAAGTTCAACCATAAGATCCGTGTTAACCGCGCTTAAGTCAGATACATTGGAGAACAGTGTTGATATCTCCATATCTTTCTCGTTATCGTTGAACATTACGGTTACGCGTGCTCTGTAGACATCCAAATCTCCCGAAGGAATGGAGAATGTATGCCCTGAAAGCTGAGTCAAATCCTTAGAGTATGTGGCAACAAGTTCATCCATTGACCCGGTCTGAAGAGCACTGGATATATCTGAATCCTTAAATAAATCGATTCGATAACTTGAAATTCCGCAATCAGGATCCGCAATGGGATTAAGGTTTACCGTAATAGTGTGATTCTTGTCATTGGAGGTGATGGTAGGTGTCATAAGTGCTACCGATCTCCTCTCTCCAAAAGTGGCGGTTGCGGTATAAATCTCGTAATCGTAAGGTGTCTGCTTAAGAGTCTTTAGCTCTACTTCGCTTCCGTCTGTGGGAATGAGTTCATTATTCACAACTACATTTCCAAGTTCTGCATAATAAGTTGTATTGCTCTTTACATCATCAAAGGATATAGGTCTTCCTGCAGAGCCGGCAGAAGGATTTGCATCATTTACTATGAATGTTGCTCCTGTGCTGGTGCAATTAAACAAAGCGATAGTCTGCTTTTGGCCATTGTCATCGTAGTAGAAGAATCTTACGTCATAACTGTCTACCTGACCGGTTACTTTGGTTACGGCCGATATCTCAGTGTCCGTAACATGATCCTTTGTGATTCCTATTCCCAAAGGTTCCGTTCTGAAAATCTTCTGGAAAAGGATTCCGGTTTGAGGGCTTTCTCCCTTGCCCGGTAAGTATTCGCCTTCAACAACAAGCACGTACTCTCTGTCCGCATTTAATCCACTGAAGGTCAATGCTCCACTGCCACTTTCTATCTTGGCACCAAGTTCCAGCTGCTTGTTTTCCTTGTCTGTACCTGCTACCAGTTGCATGGTTTCTCTGTCATAAACCTTTACCTTGGCACTTCCGGCTGTAAGGGTATTGTCCGGATCTTCCATGTTGAAATTCATGGTGGCACTTCCGGGAGTTACTGAATAACTCCTGTTGTTTTCGCCTGAATTCACCCTGATCTCAGGTCTTGAATAAAGGTCAACAGATTGAAGCTGGCTTGCACTTGCTGCAGTATCTGCATCTTTGCCGGCTATACCTTCGGCACCGTCATAGCCCATGATTCCGGTGTCACCTTCAACACCGTCTTTGCCGAGTCCGCCGGTGGAACCCATGGCGCCTTCAGAGCCCGCTTCTCCTTCTCCGCCTTCTTCGCCTTCCTTTCCTTCCTCTCCGGCTTCACCCTGCTCGCCGTCGGTTCCGTCGGTACCGTTTACGCCGTCTTTACCGTTTATAACGTTGAAAGTAGGAATAGTAGGGCCGTCTTCTATGTTTTCATCTATGTCGATGTAGCTGTCATCATCAATTGTCATGTCGTCAAGAGAAAGAACCGCTTCTCCGTCCACCATGAAGTTCTTGCCCACAAGGTTAAGCTCTGCGCCTCCTCTTGTGACAAGTGTGCTATCTGCAGCAACTGTCTGATATGTTCCTGACTGATGGGAAATTCGAACGATACCGTTGTCAACGTAAGTAAGCTGAACATAATCAGAGAACTGAACATCATCGCCGGAAGTTTTAAGCGTTACATCAGGGGATAAAAGCATGTAGTCCCGGTCTGAAATCTTCCAGATGAATTCTGTTATGTTCATGGCTTCGCCGCGGCTGCTCATTTCGTAGGCGCCGCCGTTTTTTACAAGAACGGTGTTCTTTGAAAGGCTGTAATAGCCATAATTAGATTCCGTTATTTCGGAAACGTCCATAATAACGCCCTTTTTGAAGGATCCAAGGGAGCCGTCATTATAGTGAATAAAATGGTCCGAATCAATTAATTCATTCGTTCCTGTTGCGTCTTTAAAGGAAATCTGAGTACCATACTTCTCTTTATACTTGGTGCCCTGAGTGAAGTAATACTCCATATTAACGTTGTCGGTAACAAACTCTTCATCCGATGGATCGAGAATAAAACCGTCAGCGACAAAAGTTCTGGTGTTTCTGGCATTATTGACCGCAGATAGCACAGCAAGCCCCGCACCCAAAGCCAATACTGCAGCCAAAATAAACATAATACCCTTCTTCATAGTAAAACTCCTTTTGGTCTTCCTTTTCGGACATAATTATGCAAAGGCATCAAAATTAGAGGGTCTAAAAAAGTCTAAACCCATACAATGTCCGCATATTTGGTTTGAAAAAATTTGGAAAATGGTTCCCTTCTTAAACCGAAACGATTTGACTATTTAATGTCTAGTCAAAAAGACCGTAAAGAGATGAATTTGCAACTCCCCATAAAAAGTTATTAATTATCTCTCAAAACTCCCACTTTATTTCATCAGATTTTTGCATCAAAAAAAAGTGAATTTTTTTACATTTTAGGGGGACAAATTTTACTTAATCGTTTAAGTTCTGTAATAATTTTGTAATATTTATTCAAAACAGGGTAATTTTTTAAAAAAATGACAGGGACATGGTCCCTGTCAAATAATTTTATAACTATTCCCCTATACCGAAAATGCAAATCAGCTTGGATCGGCCCTTGTTGATGCTGCCAAGCAGGACTTCAACAGAGGGGAAAGGACCCATTGGTACTCCGTTTCCGTACACATTGTGGGCAATAAGGCCCGACATTTCCCTGTTAACATTAATGGTGTGGATCTGCCTTTTGATATTGTCCTTATCGTTATAGATGGTCAAAATAAAGGTGTCATATAAGGGTTCAATCCGCCTGATTTCTGATTCATTACGAACGAAATCACACTTATACCCGTTCTTTGAAAAGAAGTCCAGCAGGGCCTTAGGGGACGTCCCAAATCGCCCGCCGAAAATCATTCCGTCCTTCTCAAATTCAGAAATCAGTTTTGGCAACGAGAAGCCTGAAATGCCTCCGAGCCTTACAAGTGCATTGTAAGCCGCGATTATCTCGCATCCCGAAAAAGCCAGATTCTTTTTTCCAAAAGAAACGTCCTTCAAGTCCTTCTGATTCTCAATGAACCCTTCAATCCCGTTAGCGGCAAAGAACTCCTCATTCTTCTTGTAATGATCCCTTATTTTTCTCTTGCTTATATGGGCTATCCTTCTTAAGAATTCCATAAAGCCCAAAACTGTCTTATTACTTACGTGTCTTGGAATAAAAGCCAAGAACCCCTTAAACATATTTACTGCTCCGTCTCATAAAATGAATACTTGTTTGTACCGCTTCCCTTGCAGGTGTACATGGCGGTATCCGCAAGTCTATATATTTCCTCATAATTTCTTGCTTCTTCGCTGTCACAAAGAATCGCACCTACACTGACGCTTACCTTCAGATCATCTATGCCGTCAATGCTGATATCATTTATAAACTCAAACAAACGCTCAAGACATTTTATCCCGACTTTCATATCTGAGATATCTGCTCCGAAAACCGCAAACTCATCGCCGCCGATACGGGCCAGGATATCCTTTCGTCTGAATGCCTTCTTTAAGCATCCTGCTATGCCTATAAGCACCTTATCACCAATGGGATGTCCGTAGTTATCATTGATATGTTTGAAATCATTTACGTCAATGATACAGAACATTCCGTCAACATCCTTCTTGATGAACTGTTCTATTCTCTTTTGTCCGCTGTCTCTGTTAAGTAATCCCGTAAGGCTGTCTGTTTCGGAGAGGATAACGAGTTTTTGCTCCATCTCCTTGTTGGATGTAATGTCAGCCAAAGAGGTAATGATAACCGAGTTTCTGTTGGAGAGAACCGTCAGCTTTGAGTCGGCCTTAATATATGTGCTTCTGCCGCCTATATGATAAACCGGGTACTCATAGGAGATTTCATCCCCTTCCTCCTTGAGTTTTCTAATTTTCTCCCTTATGATCTTGGCTGAGTCCTTAAGCACATCCGCCACCACATCCGGAAAGATATCGTTCATCATAATGTTCAAAGGCATATCAAAGATATCTGAGGCTGCCTCATTACATATGATGATACGGTTATCCATATCCGTAACTATTACTCCGCCGGATTGCATATGCAGCATTTCCGCATAAATCTCGTTCTGATTCTCCAGAGCCTCCTGAAGAGCCTTTCTGTATTCCAGCTCTTTCCTCTCAAGATTTCTGATATCCCTTTTTCTCTTAAGCTCCTGTCTCTCTCTGGCATCAACATTCTTGACGCCTACCATAACCGTACTTTGATTCAGGTCCTTCTGAGACTTAACAAACTTCGTCTCGTAGTACAGAATTGCACCACCGAGAACAATTCGATAAACAATGGTAAACTTCCCGTTTTCCTCAAGTTCCCTCACAACATTTTCTCTTGTAAGGTTCTCCTCCATGTAGCTGACGTCATCACCGTAAATTGCCTTCTTAATCATTTCGCCGCAATCCGCGAAGAAATCATCTCCCTCGGTCTTTAACTGCATCATTTCATAGAACTTGGTGTTACTGAAGGACTTATAGGTATTGTTTTCCATGTTGACCCAGAAAATAATGTCATATTCATCAGACAGGGCATTGATAACCATGATTCTTGCTTCATTTTCTCTCTGATGTTCAAGGTATACTTCATTCTCTGTCTCTATGGAAATGTTATAAATAACAACTGCGACGCCGCATATCATAATTGCCACAGCGTAGAATGGGAGAATCGGCAAAGCAAACTGGATAACAGCTCCCAACAGCAAAAGAACCGTAGCTGCAATAACAACCAGGCTTCGCATTTTCTCAAATGCTTTTGTTTCTTTTCTGTAGTGGTTTATGGAATTAAAAATGACAAAAATATAATAAAACACATAAACCAGGACGAGGCCAATGGTGTACAGGTTATATTTCACCGAGCCGTCGGGATTAAACTCAAAGAAATAGCTTGTGGATACATTGATGGCTATTACCTGGTATCCGATGAGGGCCGGAACGCCGTCAACGATGTAAAGTTTCCTGTCTCTGTTTTGCATTATCATAAACAGGTGGGCCGAGGCATATTCGTACCACATAAGCTCTACCAGTATTCCGAAGCAAAGACTAGCGTAGAACACTGTCCTTTTGGCATCGTAGAGCTTATTGTTTATTGCGTAAACAGAAAAGCCCCACACACCGTCAAACAGTGTGTAGAGCAAAGAAACACATAAAAATCCCGCAAAAAATCTGATGTTCAGATTCTTTCTTCTTATTCTGATAACCCTGAAGAGTACCGAAATAAGTGCAAGTATTACCATGGCTGAAGTGATGATGTAAGTACGGCTTGTCATAAATAACGGGCTCCTTTCAAGTCAATTATTTAAGAACGAACTCCATAACTACGGGATTGTGGTCCGAATATTCAAAGCCGGCATCGATATTTCTGACGCTTACTACTTCAATATTATCAGAAGCAACAAACCCGTCCACTATCACTGTAAAATTGCCCTCCTCATAAGGAACGTCGCAATTTCGTGCAGTGGGTACTACCTTCCCTTCATCATATTCTATACATCTATTAAGACCCTTTGGAAGAACCTCCGTCGGAAATGGCATTGTCCATCCTAAAGGCGATTCGTCCAGATTATCCAATAACTTCAATGAATTGTCGGTAAAATCATCGTTAAAATCTCCACCGACCAAAACATAATTTCCGGCTTTATACTCCTTCTCCATATCTTCAAAAAGCATTTGAAGCTGTCTGGAATGGATGGAATCGCTTCCGCCGTATGCCGACAGATGGGAATTGTAAATCACCAGCTCTTTTCCGTTATCTGTAGGTATTCTGGAAATCGAAAAGCATCTGTCCAGATCAATGATCTTCGTAATGCTTTCAGATATGGGATAACTTCTTCTTAACCCATCAGTAATATTGTACTTTGAAAGTGTCAATATTCCTGACTCGTTCTTACCATGTGGTTCGGTAAATGGATACATCAGAAAAGCTGAGTCAAAATTCTGTGCAAACACACTGGAGTATCCGGGGAACTTTTCTTTCAGCTTTTCGACCTCGTTTACGTGATAGGATCTTGTACCGTTAAGGTCCACCTCCTGGAAAACCACAAAGTCTGGGTCAAAGGATAAAGCCATGTCTCCTACTTTATCTACACAGTTCTCCACACTTTCCTTGCTGTCACCCCAGGACTCTTTTCCTCCGTCCATAAAGAAGGTATAGTCTTTTGTGTAAGCGCCAAAACCTATGTTGTGAGTCACAATGGTAAGATTCTCTCCAACCCTTACCTCATTAAGGTCGGAAACATTCTGTGGCTCAAGCTTTTGATTGTCATCGATTCTTTTATAGCTTCCGAAGAGATATACTGCATAGCCTATGACAACCAAAAGGAAAATACCAATCACCCATAGAATGATTCTCAAAAGCTTCGGCAGCTTTTTCTTATTCTCTTTGCTCATATTTCTTCCCTATATCTTATGCGTTGGCAGCCGAATCAACCTCTTCAAGGAGCTTATAGTACTGTTTGTGTGCCTGATCAAACTCCTTGTTGAATCTGCTGTTCTGACCCGCATGTAATCCTGTTACATATGAATGAGCAAGATGTTCATTCTCATTTGCTCTTGTTATGGTGGCAATGCCGATGTTGGAACAGGTATCGGCAATACTTCCGATGTTTGAGAGGATATTCATGAAGATTACACCTGCAGGTATTGAACACTTACCCTCTCTAAGCCTTGCCAGGTGATTATCATGAACTGTATCTATCATCTCATCAATAACCTCTTCCAAGGGCTCAATGTGGTAAGCAGCATTTACATCCCTCTTAATGAATGCAGGGCGGGTGTATTCAAGAATCTCTTTAAGAAGTTTCTCTACAACCTCCATTTCCTTAAGGGCAACTCCGGAGAAGACGATTCCATCCTTCCTCATGGATGTTGCTGCATCTGCTATATGAACGGCGTGATCTCCCAAATGTTCAAATTCGGATACCACTCTGTGGTACTGGTTCAAAATCTTGATGTGCAGTTCTTCACTTACATGAGGAGAGAGCTTAACCAGATAGTTATCTACACAGTCTGTCATGTAGTCAATATTCTCTTCCTCAGCGTAAATCTCTTTGACAACTGCTTCATCATACTTCTCTACAAGTCCCAGTGCTTTCTCGATGTTGACATACGATGCCTCAAGCATTGTAATAAGCACATTGTAGCAGCTTCTGAATGCAAGAGCGGGTGTTGAGAAGAATACAGGGTTCAATGCTGAAATCTGCTCAGCATATTTGTTGGCAGCCACGGCCTCATCCTTGACAATCTTCCGGCTTAATTTCTCATAAACGCCTGTCAAAGGGAAAAGTACAATAGCACAACCCAGGTTGAATACCGTGTTGGTGTTGGCTATTCCTCCCGAGGTAAGCTCTCGGTTCCAAAGAGAATCCAAAAGCCCAAGTCTGTATATAATACCGACAACCACAAGTACTGTAATCGTCTCACTTAAGTTAAAAAGGATATTTACTATGCCTACACGTCTTGCATCCGCCTTGGCACCTATGGAGCAGACTATAGCCGTTGTAACACAATCTCCGAGATAAATACCTACAAGCACTACATATATTGTTCTGAATGGAATGCCACCCGCAATGGAGAAAGCCTGCAATATACCGATTGTTGCCGATGAGCTTTGCAGTACGAATGCCACACCCGCACCTGCCAGATATCCAAGCACAGGATTATCGCCCAGGCTTAAAAACACTCTGCCAAGCATACCGTTATCGGAAAATTCTGACACTGCTGCTGTCATATTTAAAAGTCCGGTAAACAAAACACCGAATCCGATGGCGATGTTACCAAGGTTATCGGACTTATTAAACTTAAAGAACATGATTAGCGAAATTCCGATAATCAATGCAAGAGGTGCCAAAGTCACCGGCTGAAAGAATCTCAGCCAAAAGTTTCCGTCTGCATTGACATCAAGAAGTCTGATAATCTGACCCGTAACAGTGGTACCTACGTTGGCACCGATAATAATTCCTAATGACTGTCTTAGTGAAATGATTCCGGCTGCAACCAAACCGGATGTGATAACAATGGTTGCTGTGGACGACTGGATAATCGCTGTAACCGCTACGCCAAGGATAAAAGCCTTAAGCGGATTGTTTGTAACCTTCTCCATTACGACCTTCAGCGTTCCGGATGAGCCTTCCTTCAAATTGCTGCTCATCAGCCTCATTCCGTAAAGGAAAAGAGCCAAACCTCCAAGTAGCGATATGGCGTTAAAAATGTACATGATACTCTCCTGTGATATTCCTTTTATTAACTTTTCCGCCCATACCCCTACTTCCCATTTTATCAACAACCACTACAAAATTCAACGAAAAAAGAGGACGGAATAACCGTCCTCTTAAATTCCTTTCATTTCCGAAAAGACTTACTTTGCGTAATCTGTTACTCTGGATTCTCTGATGACATTTACCTTGATCTGTCCGGGATATTCCATCTCGTCCTCGATCTTCTTTGAAATGTCTCTTGCCAGAATAACCATATCTGCATCAGTAACCTGTTCAGGAATTACCATTACACGAATCTCTCTACCCGCCTGAATGGCAAAAGATTTGTCTACGCCTTTGAAATTGTTGGATATGTCTTCTAACTGTTTAAGTCTGGTTGTATAGGTCTCTAAAGTCTCACGTCTTGCACCGGGTCTAGCAGCAGAAATAGCATCTGCAGCCTGAACAATGCATGCAATCAGAGACTGGGGTTCTACATCACCGTGGTGAGCTTCAACCGCATTAACCACAATTGCATTCTCTTTGTACTTCTTACAAAGCTCGGTACCAAGCTGTACATGTGAACCTTCCATTTCGTGGTCAACTGCTTTACCGATATCATGGAGTAAGCCTGCTCTCTTGGCAAGTCTTATATCAAGTCCCATCTCGGCAGCGAGAATACCTGATAACTGTGCAACTTCAACGCTGTGTCTTAAAACATTCTGACCATAACTTGTTCTGAACTTCATCTTACCAAGTAATCTGATAAGTTCAGGGTGGATTCCGTGAACGCCAACTTCTAATGCGGCTGCTTCACCCTCCTCCTTAATCATGGTCTCAACTTCTTTCTGAGCCTTCTCTACTGTTTCCTCAATTCTTGCCGGATGAATACGTCCGTCAACAATTAATTTCTCCAGTGCGATTCTTGCGACCTCTCTACGGATAGGATCAAAGCCTGACAGGATAACAGCTTCGGGAGTATCGTCTATAATAAGGTCAACACCCGTCATGGTCTCAAGGGTTCTGATGTTACGTCCCTCTCGTCCGATAATACGGCCTTTCATCTCGTCATTAGGGAGCTGTACAACTGAGATTGTAGCTTCGGATACATGATCTGCAGCACACTTCTGAATGGCTGTAATAACAACTTCCTTAGCCTTCTTGTCAGCTTCCTCTTTCGCTCTTGCTTCCATCTCCTTGATGAGCTTCGCGGTTTCAAGTTTTACATCATCTTCAACAATTTTAAGTAAATAATCCTTTGCCTGGTCGGAGGTTAAACCAGAGATTCGCTCCAATTCCTGTACCCTTTGCTCATTCAGCTTGGAAACTTCCTCTTTCATCTTGTTGAGGGAGTCTTCCTTCTGTGACAAACTTGCTTCCTTCTTCTCGATTGCATCGGACTTCTTGTCGATGTTTTCCTCTTTCTGCTGGATACGTCTCTCGGAACGCTGAATTTCAGCTCTGCGCTCTTTGATCTCTCTCTCCAATTCATTCTTGTTACGAATGTTTTCTTCCTTTGCTTCAAGGAGAGCTTCACGTTTCTTGCTTTCAGCAGTCTTAAGGGCTTCATCGATGATTTCACGAGCCTTATCCTCAGCAGAGCCTATCTTAGCATCAACAACTTTCTTACGGTAGCTGTTGGTGATAATCGCTGTAAGAGGAATTGCAATCACGAGGCAGATTGCCGCAGTGATAACAATAGTGGTCATCTTTCAGGAGCACCTCCTTATTTAATTTTCATTGTACATGCGGTGCGAAAACCGCCAAATCTATTATAGAGCGCCTACACTTTAGGCATTCTAAATGCATCTACAACATATAAAATTTTATACTGTAGACTATGTTATGTCAAGTAGGTGCCACTTTCTTTTTCTAAAAGTCAGAATTTCTGATGCAATTTGAAATGGAATCGTATGAATACCCTTTTCGCATCAAAGAAGCTATCATTTTCTGCCTCTCGGTATAGTCGGCTTCATGGGGATTAAATCTCTTTTTGGCAAGAATTCGCCTGATTTGTGTCTCCTCATCTATTCCCGAGTCGCTGCTTTCTTCAAAGGACCTAAAGGCTTTCTCGATATCTCTGCCGGAAACTCCCTTGCCCCTTAAATCATTCTTCATTCTCGTAAGGCTTCTTGTATCCTTATAAGTTTCAAAGAATTCAAGACAATATTTGACATCATCAATATATCCGAAGCCCTTAAGGTACTCTATGGCCTCGTCAACAACCGTCTCAGGATATTCCCCTGCGTCATATTTATCTCTAAGCTGCTTCTCTGTGTAGGGTTTCTTGGTAAGAAGAGCAAGGCCTCTAAGCTTTGCTCTCTTTGGAAGAAGTTTGGTTGTTATGGCCTCATATGAGGCCCTTGAAATCTCAGAATTTAAAGAAATGTTATATTCCTTAAATTCGCCTTTGTATAATACAAAGGCGAATTCATAGTCAATATATATGCGGCTTCTTTTCTTGTCCAATGGAACAATATCCGTAACAATCATTTCATTACCCGCCGGAAATTATTTGTCGGCTTCTGTATCAGTCGGAAGTCCGTAATGCTCTCTAACTTTATTCTCTATCTCGGCAAGAACTGCGGGATTATTCTCAAGATAAATCTTGGCATTCTCTCTTCCCTGGCCAATCTTCTCGCCGTTATATGCATACCATGCGCCGGACTTGTTAACAATATCGATATCAGCTGCAAGATCGAGAATATCGCCTGATGCAGAAATTCCCTTTCCGAACATGATATCAAACTCTGCTTCCTTGAAAGGAGGAGCAATCTTATTCTTAACAACCTTAACCCTGGTTCTGTTTCCGATTACCTCACCGCCCTGCTTTAAGGATTCAATTCTTCTTACGTCCATACGAACCGATGAATAGAACTTAAGAGCACGGCCACCTGTTGTTGTCTCTGGATTACCAAACATTACGCCAACCTTCTCACGAAGCTGGTTAATGAATACAACTGCGCAGTTGGACTTGCTGATAACGCCGGTAAGCTTTCTCAAAGCCTGGGACATAAGTCTTGCCTGAAGGCCAACGTGGGAATCACCCATCTCACCGTCAATTTCAGCCTTGGGTACAAGAGCTGCAACAGAGTCGATAACTACAATATCGATGGCGCCTGAGCGAACCATTGTCTCTGCAATCTCAAGAGCCTGCTCACCGTTATCGGGCTGTGAAATGTAGAGGTTGTCGATATCTACGCCAATATTCTTGGCATATACGGGGTCAAGAGCATGCTCCGCATCAATAAAGCCTGCGATTCCGCCTCTCTTCTGAACCTCCGCAATCATGTGCAAAGTAACTGTGGTCTTACCACTGGATTCGGGACCGTATATCTCCACAATTCGTCCCTTGGGAATGCCACCAAGACCAAGTGCAATGTCCAAACTAAGGGAACCTGTGGGAATGGTCTCCACATTCATCTGAGCGGAAGGGTCACCAAGTTTCATAACTGCGCCCTTACCATACTGTTTCTCAATCTGCAGCAACGCCGCGTCAAGTGCTTTTAACTTTTCGTCTCTTTCCATTACCTTCTCCTTTTGTCCGAACATTAGTTCTAAACTAAGAATAAACAAATGTTCGGCTTCTGTCAATAGTTTTTTTGTAATTTGTAACTCTTCGGGAAATTTTCGGCGAAAAGCCTAAGAAATCAATGCTTCGAAAATGGATATTTTTATCTTACATCGACTTCCTCAGTTTTACAAATTAAATTTTTATAAACTTTTTGTTCTAGAAAGATATGGGGCTTCCCTTGTCGGAAAAGGTAACCTTGCTGTAATATTCAAGAACGCTCTTTCTCAAAACCGTAAGGGCAGCTGAAGTAGCCTGCTCTCTTATTCTTTGTCTGTTTCCCGAAAAAATGTATTTATACGCTTTGGATTCACCCTTTATGCAGCAGCCGATAAACACGGTTCCCACGGGAATCTCATCGGTTCCGCCTCCGGGTCCCGCAAGTCCTGTTACGCTTATGGCAACATCTGCCTTGGATTCGGCTGCGGCTCCCTTTGCCATTTCATTGGCAACCTGTTCGCTTACTGCAGTGTACTTTTCAAGGGTAGCTTTTTTGACTCCCACAAGTTTCCTCTTGGCCTTGTTGGAGTATGTGACAAATCCATACTTGAATACGTCGGATGCCCCGGGAACATTGATAATTCTTGAGGATACCATTCCTCCCGTACAGGACTCGACTGTGGAAATCGTAAGATTGTTGGCTGTGAGAAGTTCAACAACGTCCTGCTCTAAGGTGACATCCTCCCTGGTGGTGTAAATGGCGGCACCAAGTCGGTTCTTAATCTCTTTAACCACTGGTTTAACCAGCTTCTTGGCCTCGTCCTCATCGGCAGCCTTGGCAGTAACCCTAAGGTGAACCTCTCCGGGCTTTGCATATGTGGCAATGGTAGGATTGGTCTGCTTCGAAATAATGTCAGATAGAATAGAAGCCACCTTGCTCTCTCCGATTCCGCAGATCTTAATGGTCTTGGAATAGAGGCAGTCAGGTACGACTTCCTTAAGATACGGGATAACCTGGTCCTCAAACATAGGCTTCATTTCTGAAGGAGGCCCCGGCAAAAGAATCAAATGAACATTGGCATCTGAAATGATTATTCCGGGTGCCGTTCCGTTTGGATTATACAAAACCTTTGAGCCCTCCGGAACCATGGCCTGCTTCCAGTTGCTCTCAGGAATATCTCTTCCGAGTTTGGCAAAATAATCACTTATATCCTGCCTCTGTCTGGCGTCGCTTACAAGATTTCTGCCCATGACCTTGGCAGCGGTTTCCTTGGTAAGGTCATCCTCCGTAGGTCCAAGTCCGCCGGAAAGGATAACCACGTCAGATCTTCCTACGGCAGTTTTAATTTCCGCCGTAAGTCTTTCTTCGTTATCTCCCACTACACTCTGGTAATAGCAAACAAGCCTCAGTTTAGCGCATTGTTCCGCAAGATAGGCCGCGTTTGTATTAACTATATTCCCCATCAGAATTTCGGTTCCCACCGAAATAATTTCAACCTTCATCTTAGTCTTCCTTCATCACATCCCAGTTTTTGATCAGATAATCCAATAAGCTTATGATTGTAAGTGCCAAAGCAACATACATAACAATGGTTGTAAGAATCTGAAGAGCAGATATGTTGGCAAGCATAAGACAAATCATCACCATATGAGAAACTGTCTTTGACTTTCCCCACATGCTGGCCGCCAGTACTCTTCCCCTGTCAGATGCCACAAGTCTGAATCCGCTTATAATGAACTCTCTTGCGATGATAATAACCACTACCCATGAAGGAATTCTTCCAAGTTCGATAAGGCAGATCATTGCCGAACATACAAGGAGCTTATCCGCAATGGGATCCATGAATTTGCCGAAGTTTGTAATAAGATTGTGCTTTCTGGCAATCTTTCCGTCCGCCAGGTCTGTAAGGCTTGCAATAATGAAAATTCCAAGGCTTATGAAGTCTGCATACTCCGTTACAAAGCCCCAGTCAAAACCTGCATGTGCACACAAAAGAATCACTACAAAGGGAACAATAAGAATAACCCTCGCAATGGTAAGTTTATTTGGTAAATTCCATTTCATAAAACTCTCCTCCTATTCATTAACCGGTTCACCAATCAAATCGTATTCGTTGAAATCGGTGATTTTGACATCGATAAAATCACCGCTCATCAAATTCCGGTCCGTCTTGATAAAAACGTATCCATCTACACCCGGAGCATCCATGTAGGTTCTTCCCACATAAACGTCCTCATTGGTGTCTCTTCCCTCTATAAATGTGCGATAAACCCGTCCCACTCTCTTTTCGGACAAATCGTATGAAACCGCCTGCTGCAGCTCCATAATTTCGTCTCTTCTGGAATCCTTCACCTCATCCGGTACCTGGTTCTCCATAGTGGCTGCGGGAGTATTCTCCTCCGCCGAATATGAGAAAACTCCGAGTCTGTCGAACTCTATCTCATTGACGAAGCGATAAAGCTCTTCGAAATCCTCCTCCGTCTCTCCCGGGAATCCTGTAATAAGGGTGGTTCTTAAGCAAATATCCGGGATTTCCCGTCGAAGCTTGGCCACAATTCTTTCAATGTCGGCCTTGTCCGTCCGCCTGCCCATCTTCTTTAAGATGGAATCGCTGCAGTGCTGAATGGGCAAATCAAGGTAATTGCAAACCTTTGCTTCTTCCTTGATGGTGGCTATAAGCTCATCATCAATTTCCTCAGGATAGCAATACTGAATCCGAATCCACTCCAGTCCGTCTATCTTACATAACTCCTTTAAGAGTTTGGAAAGGCTCTTTTTGCCGTATAAATCTGTTCCGTAAAGAGTGGTTTCCTGGGCCACAAGAATTAATTCCTTAACCCCCTGACCTACCAGTTCCTTTGCCTCTTTAACGAGGCTTTCCATGGGAACGGATCTGTACTTTCCTCTGATTTTGGGAATTATACAGTAGGTACAGTTCTTGCCGCAGCCTTCCGCAATCTTAAGGTGAGCATAATGCCCTCCCGTGGACACAAGTCTCTTCTTTCCCGTGATGCAGGGAGCACTTATATCCTTGTAAAAACAGTGGCTTCCACTCTTCTCCAGACAGTATTTGGTTGCCTTGACTATATCGTCAAAAGAAGATGTCCCTACAATTGCATCTACCTCGGGAATCTCTTTAATAATATCCTCTTTATATCTCTCGGAAAGACAGCCGCACACAACAATTCCCTTAAGCTTACCGGATTTCTTAAGCTCGGCAACCTCAAGTATTGTGTTAATGCTCTCCTCCTTGGCATCACCGATAAAGCAGCATGTGTTGACTATAATCACGTCTGCTTCCTCTTCGATATCGGTTATGCGATATCCCGCCTCGGAAAGCATGCCAAGCATCATTTCCGAGTCCACCAGGTTCTTATCGCAGCCTAGGGATATTAACATAATTAAAGGCGACTTTGAATCCTCAAACGTCGCCTTTATCGCATTATTATTCTGCTTCATCATCGCTAAGGATCTTAATCTTACCTTCGTTTAACTCGTCAACTGCAATTGATAAAGGCTTTGTTGTAGCAGGTCTGTCAACCAAAGGATCTGCTCCTGCAATGAGCTGTCTAGCTCTCTTTGATGTTGCCATAACGATGGAGTAACGGCTGTTTACTACAGGTGCCTCTCCGGGTTCAACCTCGCTGTTAACTACTTTCATAAGATCTGAATATGAGGGATGTAACATATTATTTCTATTCTCCTTTCAAACAGGTGCCAAGCTCATCTCTTAGCTCACCAATAAATTGTCTGTTACGTTTCGGCGCCGTCTTGGCGGCAGCCACAACATTTTTTATATTAGATACGCATTCATCAAGCTTATCATTGATAATAAGGTAATCGTAGTTTTCGATTCCTTTGGCTTCTTCAGCCGCTCTCTCAATACGTTTCTTTATCACTTCTTCTGTCTCGGTGCCTCTGGATCGTAATCTTCTTTCAAGCTCCGCAATACTGGGAGGTGTTATAAAGAAAAGCACCGCATCATCAAACTGCTCCTTAATCTTAAGAGCACCCTGAATTTCTATCTCAAGAATTACGTTCTTGCCCTGAGCCAGCTGGCTTTCCACATAGGCCTTGGGAGTTCCGTAATAGTTGTCACAATACTGAGCATACTCTAAAAGTCCGCCGGCTTCAATGGTTTCCTCAAATTTCTCCCTTGAAACAAAGAAATAAGTTACCCCTTCTGCATCACCCGGTCTCGGTGCTCTGGTTGTCATGGAGATGGATAAAGCGTACGCATCCTTATCCTTAACCAGTTCATTAACCACCGTGCCTTTGCCGGCCCCCGAAAAACCTGAAATGACTATCAATATTCCTCTGGGTTTACTCATTAGCGCCTCCGTTTTCAATCTGTGCTCTGCTTGCTATTGTATCGGGAAGGAGAGCAGAAAGAATCACGTTCCCGTTCTCGGCAATAAGAACAGCCTTGGTCTTACGTCCCTGAGTGGCATCGATAATATTGCCCTCTTCTCTGGCTGTCTGAACAAGTCGTTTCATAGGAGCCGAATCAGGGCTTACTATGGCCACTATCTTGTCCGTATTAACTATGTTGCCGAAACCTATATGTGTAAATTTAGCCATATTCTTATTCTATATTCTGAATCTGTTCTCTGACTTTCTCTATGTCGGTCTTTAATTCTATCGCAACATTGGAAATTGTCAAATCGTTGCACTTGGAAAGAATGGTGTTGGCTTCTCGGTTCATCTCCTGAGCTATAAAGTCAAGCTTTCTTCCTACGCTTCCGCCCTCGGTAAGGGCTTCCTTAGTGGCTTCAATGTGGCTGTGGAGTCTGACAAGCTCCTCATCCACACAAACCTTATCTGCAAAGAGAGTTACCTCGGTGAGGATTCTGTTCTCATCGAACTGGGCATTGCCAATCATCTCCTCAACCTTCTCGGTAAGTTTCTTCTTATATTCATTTATAATAACAGGGGCTCTGTCCTCAATAATCGAAACGTTCTTTAGCATGCCCTCAAGCTTGCCAAGTAAATCGTTCTTAAGGTTCTCTCCCTCATTCTTTCTGGTCTCTACAAAGCCCTCACAGGCCTTGTCGATACAACCCTTAAGTTCCTTCCAGATCTCTTCCTCATCCTGAGTGGACTCTTCCATTGAAAATACTTCGGGGTATCTTGATAAGGTGGATACACGAATATCATCTTCAAGAGAGAATTCTTCCGCCATCTCCTTAAGATACTTAAGGTATTCCCCTGCAATATCCTTATTGTACTTGATGGTTACATTCTCTTCGCTGAGGTCCTCAAAAGTGATAAAGATATCTACTTTACCTCTCTGAATATATGACTTTAGTTCATTTCGGATTGCCGCCTCGAAAAAGTTAAGCTTCTTAGGCATTTTGATGGAAACATCAAGATATCTGTGATTTACGGACTTCATCTCAACGGTGAATTTACGCTTCTCATTGCTTACTTCACATCGTCCGAAACCGGTCATACTTTTAATCATTTTCAGTATTCGCACCTTTCACAAAACAGTATTTTTATTATAATGTAAACCATTCCCATCGTCAAGGCTGTATGATATAATAAAGGCTCTGAAAATGCTTTATAATAGGGAGTTTACACCATGGCTTTTGACGGCATTACCGTTTCCAATATAGTAAAAGAATTAAGTGACAGGCTTACAGGTGCACGCTTAAGCAAGATAGCCCAGCCGGAAAGTGACGAGCTTATTCTCACCTTAAAGGGAAGTACGGGCAATTACAGACTTCTTATGTCTGCCAATGCCACTCTTCCCCTTATTTATCTGACGGAGAAGAATAAGCAAAGTCCCATGACAGCTCCGGGCTTTTGCATGCTTTTAAGAAAGCACATAGCCAACGGCAGGATTGTATCCATAACTCAGCCGGGGCTTGAGAGAATTGTGGTTTTTGACATCGAGCATCTGGATGAGATGGGTGATTTGCGCCATAAGAAGCTTATTATCGAGCTCATGGGCAAACACAGCAACATTATCTTCTGCAAGGAGGATGACACCATCATCGATTCCATCAAGCATATCTCGGGTCTCGTAAGTTCCGTCAGGGAAGTGCTCCCCGGAAAGCCATACTTTATTCCGAAGACTCTTGAGAAGGCAGAAATAGCTGATGCCACAGCCGATTCCTTTAAGGAGGCAATCAAGGCAAAACCGATGCCTCTATATAAAGCGCTTTATGGTACATACACCGGCCTCTCTCCCATTATCTCCCAGGAGTTATGCTTCATGGCAGGTCTTGACGGAGAAGCCCCCACGGCAGCTTTTGGTGACTCTGATTTTGATAAGCTGTTTGAGAAGTTATGTGTTATCAGAGATCGGATTTCAAAGGGTGATTTTGCCCCGGGAATAGTATTTCAGGGTGACGTTCCCGTAGAGTATGCGGCTTTTACCTTAAGCATATATAACGACACTTCTCACACCACAAAGAACTTTGAGACCATGTCCGAACTTCTTGAGGAGTACTACGCAAAGAAGGAACTGGTGTCAAGAATGCGTCAGCGTTCCGCCGACCTTCGTAAGATTGTCCAGACGGCCTACGAGAGAAACGTGAAGAAATATGACCTTCAGATAAGGCAGATGAAGGATACGGAGAAAAGAGATAAATACCGGGTTTACGGCGAGCTTTTAAATGCCTACGGCTACGAGGCAAAGCCCGGTGACAAGTCATTGACCGCCGTCAACTTTTATGACGGAAAGGAAGTTACCATTCCGCTTGATGACACCATCTCTGCCACCGCAAACGCCAAGAAGTACTTCGACAAATACCAGAAGATGAAGCGAACCTTCGAGGCTTTGAGCGAGCTGACCGTTGAAGTTGAAGGCGAAATTAAGCACCTTGAATCCATTATGACCTCCCTGGATCTGGCCACCGATGAGTCGGATTTGACAGGTATCAGGCAGGAGCTTGTGGATAGCGGATATATTAAGAAGCGAGGGAAAGACGCCCCCAAAGCAAAGAAAAACCTTCCTCTCCACTACAGGGATTCGGAAGGTAATGATTACTATGTGGGCAAGAACAATTTCCAGAACGATGAACTTACATTTAAGTTCGCAAAGGGCGGCGACTGGTGGTTCCACGCCAAGGGAATGCCGGGTTCTCACGTGATTCTTCGAACCCCTGAGAATGTCAAAGAGCCTTCCGATAAGGCCTTTGAGAGAGCTGCGGCTCTGGCAGGTGCCTACTCCAAGGGTCGTGAACTTGACAAAATCGATATAGACTACGTCCAGAAAAAGGAAGTCAAAAAGCCAAACGGAGCAAAGCCCGGATTTGTTGTTTACTACACCAACTTCTCCATGACCATAACTCCCGGCACAAAGGAACTTACCTTAGTGGAGTAAATGAAACTTACGAGCCACATTTATAAGGGTTTTGCCCTTAGGGATGTGGCTTAATTCTTCTTCAGTAACGGCTCCGGACTTAAGGATGACTACGCCGTAAGCCATAACGCCAAGCACTATTGCAGGAACAACCGCAACAATGTTTATGGGCAGGAGCGCATAAATTCCATAGTACACTCCCACTGCCACTGCACCCATAACAAGGGCGCTTATGAGAGGAAGTATAAAGGTTGTCTTGGCTTCCTGTCTGTAATCCAGGTATTTAGCCACTGCAATATTATTGAAGATGCACATGCATCCTGAGTAAACCACATTGCCGATAACAAGGCTGTACAGACCAAGATCGGTGTAAACGAGAATCGCCCATACAACTCCTGTCTGAATAAGAAGGGCTGCAGCCGCATTTATAACAGGAATATTAACCTTGCCGATTCCCTGAAGTATGGCGTTCGACATGGTGGAAAGGGAATAAAAAATAACCGAAACCGCCAACACCATAAGAAGCTTTGATGCCACATCAAGGGATGCCACCTGAGGGAATAAGACTCTGGTTACGGGCTTTGCCAAAACTCCAAGGCCCACTGCCGAAGGAATCGCAATAAGCATGGTGCACTTTATTGCAAGGCTCACACTTCTTCTGGTGGCATCATAATCCTTCCTGGTAAAGGAACTTGAAACTCCCGGGATCAGCGCCGAGGCAAAGGCCGATGAAATGGCTATGGGAATATTTGAAATTACTATAGGCTTTCCGGAGTATATTCCGTATAAGGAATAAGCTTCGGATTCACCGATGCCCTTTAATCCCGTCATAATGGTGATAAAAATCTTCTGGTTAACCACGGGGGAAAGGTTATAAATTGCCGTACTTAAAATAAAGGGCGTAACAACAGAAAGAAGAAGCTTGAAAATATCTCCGTAGGAATCATCGATTGGAGTTCTGTCTCTCTCAACTCTTCTTTTAAACATCTTGCGATTAAGAATATATATCATAGCCATGAAGAATAAGGCTATCAAAACACCGGCTCCCGTTCCCAGGGCTGAACCCATGGCGCCGTATGTGGCTCTTTCTGTGTTATATGCAATCTCACTTTCAGCTGTGGGATTATCGTAAATCATCATACTTCCCATCATGAAATTGATAAGAAGGTAAGCGGCACCTATGCTGACAAGAGCGTTGAGAATCTGCTCCAGTATCTGAGATACCGACGTTTGAACCATGGATTTATGGGCCTGAAAATAGCCCCTTAAGACACCGAGAATTCCTGAAAAGAAAATTGTGGGAGCAAAGACTCTCAGTACCTTTGCTGCCGCCTCTCCGTCCACAATGTTCGGAGCAAAAACTGCGCAAAGAACTGCTGCCAATCCACCCACAACTATTACATAAACAAAGGCACACTTAAAAACCCTGTGAGCATTTCTGTACTCTTTAAGGGCAAGTTTCTGTGATATAACTTTTGAAATTGCAGAGGGGATACTGTATGAAGCCACCAGAAGAATAATGGTGTACCAATAATAAGCGGCGCCGTAATAGCCGTTACCCTCATCACCTATAATGCTTGTGAGGGGGCTCCTGTACAGAAGTCCGATGATTCTTGAAACTATTCCTGCTGCCGCAAGAATTCCCGCCTGAACTATGAAATTGTTGCCTTGTTTTTTCTCGCTCATAAAAATACCTACATTAGGCATTCTATCATCTTTAAAGGCTCTTTTCCATAGCCTGCTTCTTAATTATTTCCAAAGGCTTCCTCTAAAGTGTGCCAGCCGAGAACCGCGCATTTTACCCTGGCGGGCATATGAGCAACATCTCTTAAAGCCGAAGCTTCCTCCAAAGAGTCAATCTCCTCTTCCCTTGCCTCTCCCTTAATCATTCTAATGAATATATCAGCCAGGCGAAGGGCTTCTTCCTTCTTTTTCCCAATAATAAGACCAATCATTATGTCGGCACTGGCCTGGGAAACGGCACAGCCATCTCCGGTAAAACCGGCATCCACTATAATATCGTCATCACATTTAAGCTTAAGCCAGATATCGTCTCCGCAGTTAGGGTTGACGCCCTCAAGAACAATATCCGGATTCTCGATATCATGCTTGTGGTAGGGGCTCACATTGTGCTCTGTAAGTATTTCATTGTAAAAGCTTCTGCTTTCCATAATCCATCCCTTTTCTAATCGTTAAAGCCCATTCTCTCACGTATGGAGGCTACACTTTTGGTAAAAGCGTCAATCTCCTCCTCCGTGTTATAAAACATAAGGCTTAATCTGGTTGCCGAATTAACACCCAAATACTCCAACAGCGGTCCGGCGCAGTGATGTCCCGCTCTCACATCTATTCCGTCGGCTTCAAGAATTGCGGAAACATCATGGGGATGAACATCATCCAGAGTAAAGCTGATAATCCCGTGGTGTTTTTCTGCACTGTCGCCTCCGAGGATATGCAAGTGAGGTATATTCTTCATTGCCTCAAACGCTCTCTTTGTAAGGGATTCTTCGATTTCATTCATGGTGTCAAAGCCCACCTTATTAATGTAATCGATGGCGGCACTAAGGCCCACAGCTCCTCCTGCGTTAACGGTTCCCGCCTCAAACTTATGGGGAAGCTCGGAGTACTTGGTGTAGTCGAATCTTACAATATCAACCATCTCTCCGCCTTCCATAAAGGGAGGCATGGCTTCCAGAAGTTCCTTTCTTCCGTAAAGTACACCTATACCCATAGGCCCAAACATCTTGTGTCCGGAAAAGGCAAGGAAATCAGGGTTCATCTTTTTAACATCGATGGCCATGTGAGGAGCGGACTGGGCAGCGTCAATAACCGCCACGCCGCCCACCTCGTGAACTCTTTTAATAAGGTGATTTATAGGATTCAAACTCCCCAAAACATTTGAAACCTGTCCCATTGCCGCTATCTTTGTTCTCTCTGTAATTGCCTCATCAATAGCAGCAGGGTCGAACTCTCCTTCTTTGTTAGGATAGAGATATTTGATTTTTGCCCCTGTTCTGTCCGCTACCATCCTCCAGGGAAGCAGATTGGAGTGATGCTCCGTAATCGATACCACTATCTCATCGTTTCGGCACAGGTTGTTAAGTCCGTAACTGTAAGCAATAAGGTTGATGCTTTCAGTTGTATTTCTGGTAAAAATAATCTCTTTAACGGAATCGGCATTAATAAAGCCACGAACCTTTTCCCTGGCATCCTCATAGGCCTTTGTAGCCTCAACACTTAAAGGGTAGAATCCCCTTAAGGGGTTTGCGTTCATTTTTTCATAGAATCCATATTCAGCCTCCAAAACGCACTTGGGCTTTTGGGATGTGGCTGCATTATCAAGATACATGGATTTCTCGATTTCAAATATTGGGAAATCGGCTCTGAAAGCTTTGCCGTCCATTGTTACAATACCTCCGAAACTAATTTGTCTGTTTTCTCTCTTAATACATCGTCATCGATTTCTCTGATGAGTCTTGAAAAATTACCGTATGAAATCATCTTTTCCGCTCCGGCTTTATCTATACCTCTTTGGTTGAAGTATAAAAGAACATCGTCCGAAAGACTTCCTATCTGACATCCGTGGGCTCCTTCCACATCCTCTTCTGTACAAAGAATAAGGGGGATACTTCCGTTTATAACGTCCTCACTCAAAAGAAGCGCATGTTCGTTTTCTTCTCCCTTTGATCCGGCGCAGCCGGTTTTGAAATCAATGGTTGCTCTGAAGTTCTTTTTCCCCTCGTCCTTCAAAACCCCGTTTGCAAGAATATCGCTTACGGTCTCCTTGCCTCTGTGGTTTGCCACGTAATTCATGTCTGTAATCTGGGTCTTTCTGGTAAGGTAAGCCACATCCATGCTGCACTCACTTCTGTCTCCGGTAAGCTCAGCTGTGGCGCCTGAATAAACATCTCCTCTGCCGGGAAGAATCTGAATTATGTTTAACCTGCCCTCTCCCCCTACATTGGCATTAACTTCATTTATCAGCCTGTTTCCTTCCTCCGAAGCGTCAATCTGTACAAGCTTAAGCTCTCCCCTGGGAGCTATATTTATATCCGTGTTCACATTTAATGTGCCCACAGCCTCATAGTTCATGATTACCGAAAGGCTCTCATTCTCCTTGACATCTATGGTAACCTTCGCATCTTTATGTCCTGATAAATTGAGAATTCCATTCTCGGAAAAATCTATATTCTCATAAGTACCGGGGTCATAATCCAGGTTTACTTCGTTCAGTCCTATATGATTAAAGGTTCTCACAGGTAATTTGTTTAATTTCATTATCCGATACTTCCTTTCATCTCAAGTCTTATTAAGTTGTTCATCTCAATAGCGTATTCAAGGGGCAATTCCTTTGATACGTTGTCAGCAAAACCGCTGACTATGAGAGTCTTGGCGTCTTCCTCCGATAAGCCCCTGCTCATGAGATAGAATACGGCCTCGTCACTGATCTTTCCTATCTGTGCCTCATGTCCTATATCCGCATAGGGAGTTCTTATATCCATTGCGGGAATTGTATCGGAACGGGACTCGGAGTCAAGCATCAAAGACTCACAGGATACTGCCGATTTACTGTTTACAGCATCCTTTCCAATCTTAACAAGACTTCTGAAAGTACATACTCCGCCGCCCTTTGAAATGGACTTGGTGCTCATAACCGAACTTGTTTCAGGAGCCAGCTGAACAACCTTTGCTCCCGTATCAAGATTCTGACCTTCATTGGCGAAGGAGATACCTGTAAACTCCATTTTGGCACCTTTGCCCCTTAAGATGCTCATGGGATAAAGGTATGAAAGATGTGAACCGAAGGATCCGGTAATCCACTCGATTTTGCCTCCCTCATCCACCAATGCTCTCTTGGAGTTAAGGTTATACATGTTCTTGGACCAGTTCTCAATGGTGGAATATCTGAGTCTTGCATTCTTATGAACAAAGAGCTCCACCGCACCTGCATGAAGATTGGCCACGTTGTACTTGGGCGCCGAACATCCTTCTATGAAATGCAAATCGGCTCCCTCATCCACAATAATCAAAGTGTGTTCGAACTGACCTGCACCCTTTGCATTCAGTCTGAAATAGGACTGAAGAGGGAAATCAAGCTTCACTCCCTTGGGTACATAAACAAAGGAGCCTCCTGACCATACCGCACCATGAAGGGCAGCAAACTTGTGATCCGAAGGTGTGATAAGCTTCATGAAATGTTCCTTAATCATGTCAGCGTATTCGGTTTTCAGTGCGCTTTCGATATCAGTGTAGATAACGCCGCTTTTTGCAACGCTGTCCTTAACATTGTGGTACACAAGTTCAGAGTCATACTGGGCGCCAACTCCCGCAAGGGACTTTCTCTCTGCCTGAGGGATTCCAAGCTTTTCAAATGTATCCTTAACCTCCGCAGGAACGTCCTCCCAGTTATCTGCCATCTTGGCATTCTTTTTTACATAGGTCGATATATGATTAATATCAAGTCCGTCAAGGGAAGGTCCCCAATTGGGAAGTCCCATGCTGTTATATATTTTTAAAGATTCAAGTCTTAAATCTCTGACCCAGTCAGGGTCATTCTTCTCCTCAGAGATTTTAAGAACTATCTCCTCTGTAAGTCCTTCTTCAAGTCTGTAAGCATCCTTGTCTTCATTTCTGAAGTCATACATGCTTCTGTCAATGTCTTCAACGTATGTTTTCTCTTTCATGGGCTACCTCACTCTTTCTCTTCGAAGCCCTTTGCGTTGATTTCATCAACAAGCTCTCTTCCGCCGGTCCTGTCAATCTTACCTTCAATCATCACATGAGCCCTGTCCACCTTAAGAGACTCAAGAATCTTGGCAGAGTGGGTGATAATAAGAAGTGTTCCTCCCGTTCTCTTCTTATATTCATCAATACCTGCGGATACTGTTCTTACCGCATCTACATCAAGTCCTGAGTCTGTCTCATCAAGAATTGCAAACTTAGGCTCTAACATAAGAAGCTGAAGAATCTCGGCTTTCTTCTTTTCACCACCGGAGAATCCAACGTTTAAATCTCTCTCGGCATACTCATAATCCATATTAAGGACATCCATGGTGGCATGTAATTTCTTCTTGAAATCCCAGGCCTTAACCCTCTCGCCCTTTACCTGCTCCAAGGCACTCTTAATAAATGCAGACAAAGAAACTCCGGGCACCTCCAAAGGATTCTGGAAAGATAAAAAGAGTCCCTTCTTGGCTCTCTCATCCCCTCCTTCCTCTGTGATATCCTCACCGTTAAAAATAATGCTTCCCTCAGTCACCTCATACTTGGGATGCCCGATTAACGCATATCCCAAAGTAGATTTACCTGTTCCGTTAGGACCCATTAATACGTGGGTCTCCCCTTCAGGAATCTCAAGGTTTACCCCATTTAAGATTTCCTTTTCCTGCACTCCCACGTGCAGATCCTTAACCTGTAATAACGTGTTGCTCATATCTATTTACTCCATTTCTGTTGGTTAATACGACGACTGTCATCAACTGTGACGAGTGGATTATACACCTATTCGCCCGCTAGGTAAATAGATTTTAAGAAGTTTATGGATTTTTTATAATTTCCCGGTTCCTGTACCCGTTTCTTTTATCACTTTCTTCCTCTTTCTTCTTTTCCCATGCCTTTTCTTCCCTACCGCCCCTCCTACTTCCGGACTCTCCTACTTCTGGGCGGATAAATCCGCCGAAAGTTTCCTTTTATCCGCCCGTTTTCCCCATCTTTTGCTTGCTCGAGCATAACAAAATTGCGTTTTCCTCATTTTTATCCGCCCGGATCCTCCCTTCCTCCTTGAAGTGAGCATAATAAAATCGCAATTTTCCCCTTTTTATCCGCCCGTCTCCCCCTTCTCTCTCTGAAGCAAGCATAATAAAATCGCGTTTTCCCCTTTTTTATCCGCCCATCTCCCCCTTCTCTCTCTGAAGCAAGCATAATAAAATTGCGTTTCCCCTGATTTTATCCGCCCGCTTCCCCTTTCCGCATTTTAAACAAGCATAATAAAATCGTGTTTTCCACGATTTTATCCGCCCGCCCCTCCTTTCCGCCTCTCAAGCAGGCATAACAAAATCAAGAAAAGTCCTTTTTTATCCGCCCGCTCCGAAATACGGGCCTCAATATGGCCCACATACCTCTTCCAGCATGGTATAATGAGAAGGAATCCCCCTCTAGTAAACGAGGGGACAAAAGATTAGTAATCCAAGGAGGAAGTAACCTCGTGAGGAATAAAAAAACAAATGCCTGGACCATAGTGCTCCTTATCTCCGTCGCAATTCTATTTGTGATGGGGCTTGTGAGCAACGCCCTTGAAATCGGAGAAAGACTTAGAGGTGCCCACGTATTCCTGGAAATTGCTTTCTATATACTTATTGCGGTTGTGGTATTAGGAGGAATTGTTTATCCAATTCTCGGAGTCTTCCTTGCCCCAATCTTCTCCCTTGAAAAGCTTCATAACGCAGATGGAAGTGCAAGGCAGAAATGGTGTAAGAGACTTGTAAAGAATCTTCTTGAAAATGTGGAATTAACAGCCGAGGAGCAGGAACAGGTCAGAGGTTTCTTAAAGCTTGAAGATGAAACAGATGATAAGTTAATTGAATTCTTCGACAGGAAGATTACTCCTGAATTAAACAAAGAAATATATGATACTGCCAAGAAAATCTTCATCATCACAGCAGTATCCCAAAACTCAGTATATGACATGCTTGGGATGGCAGCCGCAAACTTCTCTCTCATCAAGAGAATTACAGAAATCTGCGGATTCAGGCCTACCAATGCCCAGGTATTCAGACTCTATATAAGGGTGTTCTCCATCACACTTCTTGCAGGAAATCTTGAGGAAATGAATATAGAAGAATTGATTCCCATGGCTACGGAAGGTGCTTTAGGAAAGGCCCTTGGCATAGTGGCTGCTTCGGCAACACAGGGTGCCATCAATGCCCTCACAACACTTCGCATGGCATCCATTGCCAAGAACTATCTTCTAAATGCCGATGTTTCCCAAACAAGAAAAGAGCTTCGGCGCAAATCCTACGCCGAAGCCTTCAATATTCTTAAAGATATTCTTAAACAGGGAATGGAAGAAAAGGTTAAGCAACCCGTAAAAAATCTCTTTGGATTCAGAAAAGCTGAAGCAAAAGAAACTGAGTAAGGACCTACCCTATCAACCAGTCGTACATATCCTGGTAATGCTTTGCAGATTCTTTCCATGAGAAGTCTTTTGCCATGGCTCTGTCAATCATCTTGTTCCACTCGCGCTTCTTATCGTAGTAAATCTGCTCGGCGTATCTGATGCAGGCCATCATCTCATGGGCGTTGTAGTTTGCGAAGGAGAATCCGGTTCCGGTATTCTCGAATCTGTTGTAGGGTTCAACCGTATCCTTAAGTCCGCCTGTCTCACGCACAATGGGCAATGTGCCGTAGCGAAGAGCCATAAGCTGGCTTAATCCGCAGGGCTCGAAAAGCGAAGGCATTAAGAAGGCATCGCTTGAGGCATAGATTCTGTGTGAAAGCTCCTCTGAGTAATAGATGTTGGCAGATACCTTGTCGGGATACTTCCAGGCAAAATGTCTGAACATGTTCTCATATCTGTCCTCACCTGTTCCAAGAACCACAATCTGAAGATGATCCTGGCATATCTCATCAAGAAGATAAGAAATCAGGTCAAATCCCTTCTGGTCGGTAAGTCTTGAGACGATACCAATCATCATGACTTTATCATCCACAGGGAGATTCAGCTGTTTTTGCAAAGCTCTCTTATTCTTAACCTTCTCCTTGCGGAAGTTGATGGCGTTGTAATTATCGGTTATATATTTATCCGTCTCGGGATTGAAAATATCGTAGTCGATTCCGTTTACGATGCCGCGAAGGTCATTGGAGCGGGCTCTCAATATTCCATAGAGATTCTCTCCGTAAAATTCGGTCTTAATCTCCTCTGCATAACTCTTACTTACGGTGGTTATGGCGTCAGCAAACACAAGACCGCCCTTTAAAAGGTTGCCGTCCTTGTAATGCTCAAGCTTATCAGGTGTAAAGTAATAATCTGGAAGACCCGTGATTCTTTGCACAGTCTTCAGATCCCACACACCCTGGAACTTAAGGTTATGAATGGTCATTATGGATTTGATTCCGCGATAGAATTCTCCCCCTTGGAATCTTTCCTTGAGATATACGGGAATAAGACCCGTCTGCCAGTCATGGCAATGAATGATTTCCGGTCTGAAATCTATAACCGGTAAAATCGAAAGTGCTGCTTTACAGAAAAATGCAAACTTCTCAATTTCAAATACAACATCATTTCCGTAAGGCCCATAGCCGCTGAAATAATGCTCGTTGTCAATAAAGTAGTAATGCACCCCATCTTCGACCGCCTCGAAAATGCCCACATACTCATCGTGGTTATTGATGTTTACATAGAAGTTGGAAAGGTATTTAAGCTTGTCAGCCTCTTCCTTCTTCATGCAGGTGTACTTGGGAAGTACAACTCTCACATCATAGTAGCGCTTGTCGATATACTTCGGCAGTGCGCCCACAACGTCTGCCAGACCTCCGGTCTTGATGAAAGGAACTCCCTCGCTTGCTACAAACAATACATTATGCATTTTTCAAATTACCCCTTCATTTATTATTTCTATTCTTCTAAATGCTGAGTGATACTCAAATCATTCTCTAAGAAATTGACGCCTGCTTTGCAACCCGTAATAAGCGTCATCATGGGTGAAAGATGTCCGATATCGCAGTCCATGATAATCGGCACATTATATCTTCCGAGAATTCCCGTAACAGCCTCGTACATGTCAAGGTCGGGCATGGTCTCGCCAAAATGCATGGGACGTCCGATAAGAAATCCCTTGGCTGTACTGAACCACCCTGCGGAATGAAGGTGCCACAGGGCGCGCCTTACATCGTAGGGAGTAAGGTCACAGGACTCCAGAAACCACACTATTCCGTCGCCTTCATATCTTTTGTTAAAAGCAGCCATTCCGTCGTACTTGGTTCCAACTATATTGGTCAGCACATCAAGACAGCCTCCGAGAAGTCTTCCGCTGAAGGATGTTTTCTTAAAGGGATCCTTGTAGGCACCCTTCTCGTAAACCTTCATGATTACGGGCTCGGTATCATTTATTGTGGCATAAGGATTCTCTTCGGTTCTTAGAGATTCCTTTTCCCACCTTGGATAGTTATGTGCGGTCAGTTTCTCACCGGTCAAAACCTTAAGCGCATCTTTAATGCTCTCATGCCATGGATCCTGACCAAAGGAGCCTGCATTGGGCCCGTAGATTGCAGCGGTATCACAAAGAGTGGGCAACAGGAAGGTCAGATTGGTGTTGTCTGAGAAACCCATGTACCATTTGGGCTCATTGGCTGCTATGTTCCAGAAGTCCATGTACGCCAGGGTCTCACACATCAATTCACCGCCACCTACGGCCATGATTACATCGATGTCAGGGTCAGCCATGGCTGCATTAACTTCCGCGCCACAGTCTTCAGGTTTGGTGCTTATTCCGATTCCATCGCCCTTGCGGCAGTTGGGACCCACCTTAACGTCATATTCCAAGGCCATGAACTTCTCCAAAGCCTTGTCAAAAATGGAAATATAGGGCTCGGTGGATGCTCCGTAGGAAGGGGCAACAAAGCCTATGGTTCCATGCTTTTTGAGGAATTTTCCGTAACGCATAAGCACCTCCTTTTCACAAATTTAATTATAAAGTAAGCCGATTGCGGTTGCAATCGGCACTTTAAACAAGATTTTTCTGAATTATCTGACAGGTATTCCGTTGACCTCTACAGAATCATTAATCTCTATCACTATGCAGTTTCTGCCGTCCACCTCTTTAGTGGTAATCAGGTCCAGTCTCTCGGGGTTAACTTTAATTTGGATATCGGGAGTTTTTACCTCAAAAGCCTTCTTGTTATATACGTTGCTGACCTGAAGGCTCATATCCTTGCCCGCTGCGGCATCGTAATAATCCTCGAAATCGCTAAGCTTCTCTTCCTTGACTCCGGATGATTCAAAGAGGCGCTTCATCTCCTGCTTGCCAAGGCTTAGTGGTTCAACCTCCTCTGCGTGCTCCTCAATCATCTCAAGGATATTCTCGTGGATGTTCTTAACTACCTCGTACTCGCAGTCATCACCCAAAGTTTCCTCGATGATGGTCTGGAAGGTTTCCTTCTGAATCTTGGCTGTAAGGGGAAGGGTTCCTCCAAAGAGCATGTCTGTAAGATTTTCGTGAAAATCAGCTGCATCTTTTGTATAGAAAAGGGTGCTGTGAATGTCGGTTGCTCTGTCATTAAAAGCAGGGAAAACAAAAGCAAACTCAGGCATGTCAACCACCCAGTCCCTTATCCTATTGGCAAAGGAATTGGATTCCTGGAAATATGAAAGACCGGGCTTTGAAAGGTTTACGGGACAGATGCAGGTCATAATGTACTCATAAACCTCATCCGAACCGTCCTCCACCTCTATTCCGTCGGTGGTCTTCATGGGAATATCATAGTTGTCATGGATTAACAGAATAAGATAATTTCCGGTGTAATCATAGGAATCAATAATCTTATCGTAAAACTTCTCAAGCATCTCCTCATCGTTAAGCTTGCTGTTTCGAAGCTTAAGAAGGGTGTTCTGGGTGCCGCCCTCTTCCTCGGAAGCGAGAGGAAACTCCAGATTTACAAGGTTCTTTCCGATGGTGCCTGAAAGGGCCTTTCTGAAAATCTCAAAGTACTTGAAAATGTCTTCTTCAGGTAATGTAAGGAAGGGCTCCTTAAATACCATCTTTTTATTCTTCTCCGCATCCACATAGCAGCCACAGATTCTGTCGATGGCGCACTTTGACTGTGTGAAGCGCTTCTTAATCTCATTTATTTCAGGTTTAAACATAATAACTCCTAAATCAATACATTATTTTATGCCACAAACTGGAAGGTGCAGAAAGCAGCATACACAATTAAAAGAATAATACCCTGATAGCGGGAAAGTTTGCCTTTAATCAGTGCAGGCACAGTGAGGAAAAGCATTACAAACATCATTACAGGGATGTCTACCACCAGGCTGGCATTTAACCCGTTAATGGTTTTCTCCACAGGAAGATTAAAGGGCTGCAAAAGAATTGAAAGGCCGCTGACCAATACAAGGTTAAACATGTTGGCGCCTACAACGTTGCCTAAAGAAAGTGCGCCATGGCCCTTCGCCAGAGCTGTAATTGCTGTAACAAGCTCAGGAAGTGAGGTTCCAAGGGCAACAAAGGTAAGGGCAATTACCGACTCGGGAACGCCAAGTTCTGTTGCGATGATGGTACCATTGTCAACAAGCAAATCTGCGCCGACTGCAATTAATGCTGCGCCAACAATCAAAAGTACAACATCCTTCCAGAAGGGATTCTCCTTCTTTTGTTCTTCCTCTCCTTCTTCAGGCTCTACGGGTACTGCCTCAGGATGCTTAATGGCATTTCTTACCTGAAGGGCAATGTAAACCACGAAGATTGCAAGAAGAATGGCTCCCGATAATCTGGTGAACTCTCCGAGTACATAGGCATTGAAAAGATAAAATGCCGCAGACAAAAAGAAAAAGAGCACAGGAGTCTTGAAGGACTTCTTATCCACCGGGGCAGGTTTAATTGCTACTGTCAAAGCCGCAATCAGTGCTGTGTTACAAATAACCGATCCGATTGCATTACCGTAAGCAATCTGGCCATGTCCGCTGACAGCGCTGGTGGCCGAAACCATTACCTCAGGAAGAGTCGTTCCTATTGAGACAACTGTTGCTCCTATTAATAATTCAGGTACATGAAATCTGTGTGCAATTCCGGTGGCTCCGTCTACGAACCAGTCGCCACCCTTTATAAGCAGAACAAATCCAAGAATGAATAAAAGTACAGGTACTAACATATCTTTGTTCTCCGTTTCTTTAGTTTAAAGCTACAGAGAACATTATATCACAGCTTCGCGATTCGCTCTACCGCTTCTTTGGTCCTGTCTGCATTTCCAAATGCGGTAAGTCGGAAGAAGTGCTCGCCGCAGGGGCCAAAGCCTACACCGGGAGTGCCCACAACCTGAGCTTTGCCTAAAAGATAGTCAAAGAATTCCCAGCTTAACATATCATCGGGAGTACGAAGCCAAATGTAGGGGGCATTTTTGCCGCCGTAAACTTCGTAGCCCGCGGATTTAAGTCCGTTATAGATCACCGACGCGTTATTCATATAGTAGTCAACCAGAGCCCTGACTTCCTTCTTTCCCTCATCAGTGTAGATGGCCTCTCCCGCTCTTTGAACAATGTAAGGAGCACCGTTAAACTTGGTGCCGTGTCTTCTGGCCCACAATGAATGAAGCTTAACGCCGTCAATCTCCAAATCCTTGGGAACAACTGTATAACCAAGTCTTAATCCTGTAAATCCTGCTGTCTTGGAGAAGGATCTGAACTCGATGGCACACTTTCTCGCCCCGTCGCACTCATAAATGCTGTGAGGCACATTCTCTTCTCTAATGTATGCTTCGTAAGCGGAATCATAAAGAATTACCGCTTTGTTTTTCAATGCGTAATCAACCCAAACCTGGAGTCTGTCCTTGGTGATAACTTCTCCTGTAGGGTTGTTGGGGAAGCAAAGATAAATCATGTCTGGAACTTCACTTGGAAGCTCAGGCACAAATCCATTCTCCACTGTGCAGGGCATGTAAATCACGTTCTTAAACTTACCTGTTGCCTCCACATACTCCCCTGTTCTTCCGGCCATAACGTTGGAATCCACGTATACGGGATAAACAGGGTCGCAAACCGCAATCCTGTTGTTAACATCAAATATTTCCTGAATGTTTCCGCAGTCGGATTTTGCGCCGTCGGAAACAAAGATTTCATCGGCAGCTATGTCGCATCCTCTTGCGGCATAGTCATTCTTTGCAATGGCACTTCTTAAAAACTCATAACCCAAGTCGGGAGCATAACCTTTAAAAGTTTCCTCCTTGCCCATCTCATCGGTGGCATCATGAAGAGCCTTTAAGACACTGTCTGTAAGTGGTCTTGTAACATCACCGATTCCAAGACGGATAATGTCCGCATCGGGATTGGCCTCCTTATATGCCTGCACCTTCTTTGCTATCCCTGAGAACAAATAGCTTCCGGGTAACTTAAGATAGTTTGAATTTATTCTTGCCATTCCAAAACTCCTTCAAAGGATATCTCGGCGGGACCTGTCATATAAACATGTCCGTCCTTAGCGTAATTAACCTTAATCACGCCCCCGAGCACCTCTATATTAACATCTGTATTCCTCTCATAAAAACCGTTCAAAACACCGGCAACCGTCAAAGCCGAGCAGCCTGTTCCGCAGGCCATGGTCTCTCCGGTGCCCCTCTCCCAGACTCTCATTTTTACATGAGTTTTGTCTATGTTTTGAACAAACTCGATGTTTGCTTTTTTAGGAAAAAACGGATGTATCTCCAATGTAGGCCCAATACGGTTAATGTCAATGTTGTCAACATCATCAATATATATGATTCCGTGAGGATTTCCCATGGAAACGCAGCTGATTTTATATTCCTTGCCGGAAGCCTCTATGGTATGCATTAAAACAGGCTCCACAGGATTATCGACCATTGAAGTATTAACGGGAATCTGTGCCGGCGTAAGAATAGGCTCTCCCATGTCGACTCTTGCAGATTTAACCTCATCATCCTTTATGAAAAGAATGATGTGTTTAACCTTTCCGAAACTTTCAATATCCACTTCGTCCTTATCCCAAAGCCCCTTGTCGTAAACGTACTTCGCAACACACCTTATTCCGTTACCACACATTTCAGATCTGCTGCCATCCGCGTTATACATCTCCATCTCAAAATCGGCTATATCAGAGGGGTTAATAAATATAACCCCGTCTGAGCCGATTCCGAAATGCCTGTTGCTGACATTTCGAACGAATTGAGGTTTTGAGAAACTGTCTATATGGAATCGGCTTCCGTCTATGTAAACATAGTCGTTGCCGCATCCATGCATTTTGGTAAACTCGATTTGCATCTTTCTTCCTCTACAGATTGCTGTATCCCATAAGGGACTCATCAACGGCCTTAGCCGCCGCTCTTCCTTCAGCTATTGCCCACACCACAAGAGACTGGCCTCTGTGCATATCGCCGCATACGAAGACTTTATCCTTACTGGTGGCGAAGGCCCCTTCCTTTGTAGCCACATTGGTTCTGGCATTTCTTTCAACACCAAAATCATTTACAACATAGTCCTGGCTCCCAAGGAATCCCGCTGCTATTAAAACCAGATCAGCCTTCATTACCTCTTCGCTTCCCTTTACAGGTACCATATTCATTCTGCCTGTCTTGGGGTCCTTCTGAGGCTCCAGTTTAACTGTTTTAATCTCTTTAAGTTTGCCATCCTTATCCTTCACAAACTCGGTAACCGTAGTCTGATATATTCTTGGATCACTGCCAAAAACAGCAATTGCTTCTTCCTGGCCGTAATCGGTCTTAAGAACCTTGGGCCATTCGGGCCATGGATTTGACGGGGTTCTTGATACGGGAGGCTTTGGCATCATCTCAAGCTGAATGACACTTCCCGCACCAAGTCTTATGGAAGTACCAACGCAGTCATTTCCTGTATCACCGCCGCCGATGATGACTACGTTTTTACCCTTAAGATTCCCCCATGACATGGTCTTACATTCGGTAAGCTTAGCCACATCATAGTTTTCATCCATAAGCTTCTTACTGACTTCCTTTAAGAAATCCACTGCAAAATAGATACCCTTTGCATCTCTTCCGGGAGCGTTAATGTCTCTGGGATTGGAAGCTCCGCAGGCAAGGACAATTCGATCGTACTCCTTAAGCAAATCCTTTGCCTTCACATCTTTTCCAACATCAGAGCCGTACTTAAACTCAATGCCCGATTCTTCCATAATCTTTAGTCTTCTGTCGATGACTCTCTTATCAAGCTTCATGTTGGGAATACCATATCTTAGTAAGCCGCCTGCTCTGTCGTTTCTCTCAAAAACAGTAACCTTGTGGCCTCTTGAGTTAAGGGCTGCTGCCGCCGCAAGTCCTGAAGGACCGCTTCCTATAACGGCTACTTTCTTGCCGGTCCTCACAGTAGGTACCTTCGCTTTTACCAATCCGTGTTCAAAAGCATATTCTATTATGTATTTCTCATTGTCTTTTGTGGTGACGCTCTCTCCGTTTACGGAACAGGTACATGCCGCCTCACAAAGAGCAGGACAAACCCTTGATGTAAACTCCGGGAAACTGTGGGTGAGAGAAAGTCTCTCGTAGGCCTGTGCAATGTTTCCTCTGTACAAAGCATCATTGGTCTCAGGCACAAGGTTGTGCAAAGGACATCCCGATGCCATGCCGCTTATCATCTCTCCCGCCTGGCAAAAAGGTATTCCGCACTCCATACATCTGGCTGCCTGAGCTTTTCTCTTCTCAGGAGACAGGTTCTTGTGAAACTCGTCAAAATTTTTGATTCTTTCAAGGGGGGCTATGCAAGTATCGTTTTCTCTTTCATATTCCAAAAAACCGCCGGGTTTTCCCATCTTACTTACCCTCCTTTTCTCTTGCATTGAATGCTTCGATTGCTGCCTCTTCAGAGTTCATACCCTGTTCCTCAAATGTGTGGATGAGGTGCATCAATGATTTGTAATCCGCAGGGATTATCTTTTTAAACTTAGGCAGATACTCGTCAAAATCCTCAAGAATCTTTGTGGCCTTCTTTGACTTGGTATGCTTAACGTGTTTCTTTAACATATCCTTCAGCTCAGCCACATCCGCCTTGCTTTCTACCTGCTCCATGAGAACCAGTTCCTTGTTAAGGTTTCTGTATAAGTGATTGTCCTCATCAAGTACGTATGCAACACCGCCGCTCATGCCGGCAGCAAAGTTCTTTCCGGTGGGTCCTATTACCACCGCGCATCCGCCTGTCATATACTCGCATCCGTGCTCGCCTACGCCCTCAACCACAGCTCTTGCTCCGGAGTTTCTTACACAGAATCTCTCACCTGCCATGCCTGCTATATAGGCTTCACCCGATGTAGCACCGTACAAAGCAACGTTACCAAGGATTATGTTCTCCTCAGGCTCATAGCCTGCGTCATCCGGCGCACACACGGTAATCTTACCGCCTGACAGGCCCTTGCCAAGGTAGTCGTTTGCTTCACCTGTGATATTTAATGTAAGGCCCTTTGGAATGAAAGCACCAAAGCTTTGTCCGCCGGCTCCCTTACAGTTAACAACAATTGTATCTTCCTTGAGTCCCTCGGGATTCTTTCTTGTAATCTCCGCACCGAGAAGTGTACCGAAGGCTCTGTCTGTATTCTTTATTTCAATGGAAACCTTTGACTTTGTTCCCTTCTTTATGGACTCCATAACGCCCTTGTCCGCAAGAAGAACTCTCTCATCGGGAGTGGTCTCAAGCTTAAAGTCATAGAGATTATCCTTGTCGGGCTTATTGTAGGCCTCCACGGGGGCAAGGATTTGATCAAGGCTAAGCTTAACGCCTGTATCCTCTTTGGCCTTAAGGAAATCCACACGTCCCACCAGCTCATCAAGGGTTCTTACCCCAAGCTTTGCCATGTACTCTCTAAGCTCTCTTGCTATGAAAAGCATAAAGTTCTCAACGTACTCAGGCTTTCCTGCAAATCTCTTTCTGAGCTCGGGGTTCTGGGTGGCAATACCCATGGGACAGGTATCAAGGTTACAAACTCTCATCATTACGCAGCCTAAAGCTACCAATGGTGCTGTGGCAAAACCGAATTCCTCAGCTCCCAAGCATGCGGCTATAGCCACGTCTCTTCCACTCATAAGCTTTCCGTCTGTCTCTATGATTACCCGGTCTCTTAATCCGTTCATAATCAACGTCTGGTGCGTCTCTGCAAGTCCCAGTTCCCAGGGAAGGCCCGCATTATGAATTGAGCTTATGGGAGCGGCACCTGTACCTCCGTCGTAACCTGAAATAAGGATTACCCTTGCTCCTGCCTTGGCAACACCTGCAGCAACGGTTCCGACTCCTGCCTCACTTACAAGCTTTACGGAAATCCTTGCGTTCTTGTTGGCGCACTTAAGGTCAAATATAAGCTGTGCCAGATCCTCAATTGAATAAATATCATGATGAGGAGGCGGTGAAATAAGACTTACTCCGGGAGTAGAGTGACGGGTTTTGGCAATCCAGGGGTACACCTTTCCTGCAGGAAGATGTCCGCCTTCACCGGGCTTGGCTCCCTGAGCCATCTTAATCTGAAGCTCCTTGGCACTTACTAGATATTTACTTGTTACGCCGAAACGGCCGCTGGCTACCTGCTTGATTGCAGATGATCTGTCATGGTCGGTTCCTGCGGAAGCAATTCTTTCATCGCTCTCACCGCCTTCACCACTGTTTGATTTGCCTTTCAGATGGTTCATGGCAATGGCCAGCGCTTCATGTGCCTCCTCGGAAATTGAACCGTAGCTCATGGCACCGGTTTTGAATCTCTTTACGATTTCCTTCTCGTCTTCTACTTCTGAGATATCGATGCCTTTTTCCGGAAATTCAAAATCCATAAGGCTTCTTAAGTAACCTGTCTCCTCTTTGTCAACCATTGAGGTGTAGGTCTTAAACTTCTCATAATTACCCTCTCTCACTGCGCTTTGAAGCATGTGAATTGTCTGAGGATTGTATCTGTGCTTCTCGCCCTGTGAGCGCATTTTATGGCGACCCACAGAGTCGAGAGTCATGGTGGTATCAAGTCCAAGGGGGTCGAAGGCCTTGGAGTGCTGTTTGTCTGTATTGTCTGCAATATCCTCTAGTCCTATCCCGCCGACTCTTGAAACCGTACCGGTGAAATAAGTATCGATTACTTCTTTGTTAACGCCCACTGCCTCGAAAATCTTGCTGCCCATGTAGGACTGAATTGTGGATATGCCCATCTTTGAAGCAATCTTTACGATGCCCTTTAAAACTGCGTGGTCATAATCCTCAACCGCCGCATAGTAATCCTTATTTAAGTTACCCTCGTCAATGAGACGGCCGATTGTGGCATGAGCAAGATACGGGTTAACCGCGCAGGCACCAAAGCCTAAAAGGGTTGCAAAATGATGTACCTCTCTGGGTTCACCGGACTCTAAGATAAGAGACATGGCGGTGCACTTCTTGGTTCTTACCAGATGCTGATGCACTGCTGCCACCGCAAGAAGTGAGGGCAGGGCCACCCTGTTTTCATCCACTCCCCTGTCGGAGAGAACAAGGATGTTGGTGCCGTCCTTATATGCCTTGTCCACCTCAACAAAAAGGTGATCCAAAACTCTTTCAATGGGAGTGCTCTTATAGTAAACAGTTGAAACCTCGGACACCTTGAATCCGGGCTTGTTCATTTTCTTAATCTTAATCATGTCAAGGTCCGTAAGAATGGGATTGTGAATCTTAAGGACATGACAGTTCTCAGCCTTCTTCTCCAAAAGGTTGCCGTTCTTGCCCACGTACACGTTAGTAGAGGTAACGATTTTTTCCCTGTCTGCATCAATTGGCGGGTTGGTAACCTGAGCAAAAAGCTGTTTAAAGTAGTTAAACAAAGGCTGATACTCTCCGGACAAAGCAGCCAGGGGAGTGTCTATTCCCATGGACCCGATCTGCTCGGCGCCGTTTAAAGCCATGTTAAGAATGCTTTCTCTGCACTCCTCGTAGGAATATCCAAAGGCCTTAAGGAGCTTGATCAAATCGTCTCCCTCATAGCTTTCAGGCTTGATATTGGGAATTTTTAGGCTCTTTAACTCAAGCATGTTTCCGTCAAGCCATTCGCCGTAGGGCTTCTCCAAAGCGTAGTGTTCCTTTAACTCCTCGTCACCGTAGATTTTGTGTTTTTTCATATCAACCACAAGCATCTTGCCGGGGTGAAGTCTTTCCTTCTTTAAGATGTGTGCCTCCTCCAAATCAAGCACACCAACTTCGGACGCCAGAATCAGTCTGCCGTCATCCATCACATAATATCTGGAGGGTCTTAATCCGTTACGGTCAAGAATTGCCCCCATAACGTCGCCGTCTGAGAAAAGAATGGACGCAGGTCCGTCCCAGGGCTCCATCATTGTAGCGTAGTACTGGTAAAAATCCCTTCTCTCCATTGAGATTGTATCGTTGTGACTCCAGGGCTCGGGAATGAGAATCATGGCAGCCAAAGGAAGCTCCATTCCGCTCATCATAAGAAATTCAAGAGTGTTATCAAGCATTGCGGAGTCTGAACCGAACTTGGGGATGACGGGAAGAACACGGGTCATGTCATCCTTTGAGAAGGTCTTGCTTTCCATGGTTTCTTCTCTGGCAAGCATCTTATCCACGTTACCCTTGATGGTGTTGATCTCGCCGTTATGCACCAGCATTCTGTTGGGGTGTGCAAGCTTCCATGAAGGGTTGGTGTTTGTTGAGAATCTTGAGTGAACCATGGATACGTTTGACTCGTATCTTTTATCCATTAAATCAAGGAAGAAGGTCCTGAGCTGTCCCACAAGGAACATACCCTTATATACGATTGTTCTGCAGGAAAGGGATGCAACATAAGCTGTATCTGTGCTTTGCTCGAAGATTCTTCTTACAACATATAATCTTCTGTCAAAATCCAAATCGTTCGTGGTCTCCTCAGGTCTCTTTACGAATCCCTGAATAATGCGGGGCATGCAGCTGAGTGCTTTGCTTCCGAGAACCGATTCGTTAATGGGAACGTTTCTCCAGCCAAGGAATTCCAAACCTTCTTTTGAAGTGATAACCTCAAACATCTTTTTGTCTCTTGCACATTTAAGGTCATCATCGGGCATGAAAAACATTCCTACGCCATACTCTCTTTCGCCTCCGAGAGTAATGCCCATTTTCTTACACTCATCAGAAAAAAGTTTGTGGGGAACTCCTGTGAGAATTCCTACACCGTCTCCTGTTTCTCCTGTGCCGTCCTTACCTGCTCTGTGTTCAAGGTTCTCGACAATACTTAATGCATCACAAACAAGTTTGTGACTTTTCTTTCCGTTGATATCGATTATTGCACCGATACCGCAATTGTCATGTTCAAAAGATTGGTCATATAATCCTTGATTGTTCATAGTTTCTTCCCTTTATAATTTTCTGTTTAACGCCGCCTCAATAAGGCCCTTAAATAAAGGATGTGGTTCATCCGGTCTTGACTTGAATTCGGGATGTGCCTGGGCTCCCACGAAGTATGGATGATCTTTAAGCTCAATCATCTCAACTATTCTTCCATCGGGGGACATGCCGGAAAGTACCATTCCCGCACCTTCAAAGGCTTCCCTGTAGTCGTTGTTTACTTCATAACGATGTCTGTGTCTTTCGGAGATATCTTTTTTGCCATAAAGCTTAAATGCTTTGGTTCCTTCCTTAAGTACACAAGGATAAGCTCCAAGTCTTAAGGTTCCGCCGATATCTTCAATTCCTTCCTGCTCAGGCATTAAAGCTATTACAGGATCCGGAGTATCGGGATTAAACTCGATTCCCGAAGCCTCCTTAAGTCCTAATACATTTCTTGAAAACTCAACTATTGCAAGCTGCATTCCAAGGCAAATACCAAGGAAGGGAATGTTGTTCTCCCTGGCATATTTAACTGCAGCTATCTTTCCTTCTATTCCTCTGCTTCCGAAGCCTCCGGGAACCAGTATTCCGTCAACATCTGATAAGAGTTTTTCGGCTGCGCCCTCAGTTTCCAGTTCCTCGGACTCAATCCACTTGATTTCGACTTCCGCTTTGTTGGCGATTCCGCCGTGTTTTAAAGCTTCGGCTACACTAAGGTATGCATCGTGAAGTGCCACATATTTTCCAACCAAAGCAATCTTTACTTTCTTCTCTGGATGCTCGAAATCCCATACCATCTGTTTCCACTTGGAAAGGTCGGGCTCGGGGCAATCAAGTTTTAAGCAATCACAAACCGCCTGGGCCAGTTTCTCCTCTTCCATCATAAGTGGAACTTCGTATAAACTCTTCGCATCCAGGTTTTGGAGAACGTGCTCTTTTTTTACATTACAGAAAAGGGCTATCTTGCCTCTTATGTCATCATCGATGGGATAATCCGAACGACATACCAAAATGTCCGGCCAAAGTCCCATGCTCTGAAGGGTCTTTACGGACATCTGTGTAGGTTTGGTTTTCATCTCCCCTGAAGCCTTAATGAAGGGAATCAGAGTTACCTGAATAAGAATTGCGTTCTCTCTTCCAACCTCAGCCTGGAACTGTCTTAAAGCCTCCAAAAAGGGCTGGCTTTCAATGTCACCTACGGTACCGCCTATCTCGATTATTGAGATGGTTTTTTCATTCGCATCCTGCTCCTTGTAGAAGCAGGATTTTATCTCGTTTGTGATATGGGGAATTACCTGCACGGTACCTCCGCCGTAGTCACCGTGCCTTTCTTTATTTAAAACACTCCAATATATTTTTCCTGTTGTTACGTTACTGTTATGATTAAGACTCTCGTTAATGAATCTTTCATAATGGCCAAGATCCAGATCCGTCTCGGTTCCGTCGTCCGTCACATAGACCTCACCATGCTGAATGGGATTCATTGTTCCCGGATCCATGTTGATGTACGGATCCAGCTTTTGCATGTTTACGTGATAGCCTCTTGCCTTAAGAAGTCTTCCAAGAGAGGCTGCCGTAATTCCTTTTCCTAACCCCGATACTACACCGCCCGTTACAAATACGTATTTAACCATCTCTTATACCCCGCTTGCTCCGTAGTTTGAAAGAACTCTTGCAGAAGGATCGTTAACGTTACATCCCTCCCACTCTTTGTTTGGCATCCAGAAATCTGTTATCATTTCACCCTGTCCGGGATAATATTTCTCAAATATTTCTCTGTAGAGAAGTGATTCCTTGGTAAAAGGCATAGCATGTGTATATACTTTTCTTCTTGCCTCAAACTCGGCATCGGTGTACTGGCTCTCAGCGTACTCTTTTAAGTAGTTAACCATTGAATGTCCCACTGCATCGGAAAAAGCAGCTTTCTCTCGCATTAAGATATCCTCGGGTAAATAATCCCCCTCGAAAGCATGTCTTAAAAGGTATTTACCTTTGTTGTAGACGTTCATCTTCTTTGCGGGATCTATGCTCATTACATAATCAACGAACTTAAGATCACCGAAGGGAACTCTTGCTTCAAGAGAGTTAACGGAGATACATCTGTCGGCTCTTAATACATCGTACATGTAAAGCTCTCTGATTCTCTTTGCTGCTTCCTTTTGGAACTCCTCTGCATTAGGAGCGAAGTCTGTGTATTTGTATCCGAAGAGCTCATCCGAAATCTCACCGGTCATGATTACTCTGACCTTGGTTTTCTCATGAATTGCCTTGCAGACAAGGTACATTCCTATGCTTGCTCTTATGGTGGTGATATCAAAGGTTCCAAGCAGATGAATTACTTCGGGAAGTGCATTTAAAACATCTTCCTTGGTAATGATTACCTCTGTGTGGTCTGCCCCGATGTAGTCTGCGACCTCTTTGGCATACTTAAGATCGATTGCATCAGTACTCATTCCTATAGCAAAAGTCTTAATAGGTTTCCTTAATATCTTTGCGGAAACAGCACATACAAGTGAGCTGTCCAAGCCACCGCTTAAAAGGAAGCCAAGAGGCGCATCTGCATCAAGTCTTTTCTTTATTCCTTCAACGAGTAAGTCGTGGATGTTTCTGCACACTCTCTCGATGTTGTCCGTAACATACTCTTTGACATCGGTCATGTCTCTGTAGCAGTAGAAGTTTCCGTCTGCGTAATAGCATCCGGGAGGGAAAGGATAAATCTTATCGGTAAGACCTACAAGGTTCTTGGCCTCTGAAGCAAAAATGATTTCACCTTTCACCTTTGTATATCCGTAGAACAAAGGTCTGATCCCGATGGGGTCTCTTGCTGCCACCAGGCTCTTTTTCTTTGCGTCGTAGATGATGCAGGCAAACTCCGCATCAAGTTCTTTAAACATGTCAAGACCCTTCTCTTCATATAAAGGTAAGAGTATCTCGCAGTCTGAAGTGCTCTTAAAATTATAATTATCGGAAAGTCTCTCCCTTATCGGTCTGAAACCGTAGATTTCACCGTTACATACAACCTTGTTTCCATTCAAATTGAAAGGCTGCATTCCTTCCGGTGTAAGGCCCATGATTGAAAGTCTCTCGAAGCCAAGGATTCCTCCCTCGAACTTCTCGATTCTTGTGTCATCAGGTCCTCTTGAGATTGTCTCAGCAAAGTGCTTGGCAAACTCTTCTTCGCTGATTGAACTTCCGTAATAACCCATTATCGAGCACATGTCAGTTTCTCCTCTTTCCTGCAAGCTCCTCAGAACTCCTCCTGAGGCATAAAAAAGGGGCACTTTGGAGAAGCTCCAAAGCGCCCTTGCTTGCATTTCGTAAAATCAATTTTTATTTATAATGTATGATTGTATACACTTGTACAACTCTTGTCAAGAACTTTTTTTCTACAGGGCTCTTGCCCTTTGGTGCAGTTTGGGACAGGCCCCAATTGCACGTCAAAATAGAAACTTATCTTTTTTGCCTTCTATGTAATAATACTCTTTTGCCGGACTGTCCATGACAAACTGGTTGCTACCGTCACCAATACCCCCATCTCCGCTCGCAAAGATGTATAATGGAGCATCTGTCTTATCCCTGCCAAACTCACAGACCGTACCTTCAATAGTATATTCATCTCCATTAACTGAAATACTGACGTTCTTCAGCGCAAAATCATATTCATATCCATACATTGAATAAGCAAGTCTTGTTGGCATACCCGACTCATTCAATCCATATAATTTTAACCATCCACCATCAATATCAAGGAGTTTTGTATCCAAAAACCAATAACCCTCCGCTGTTGATTGAACAGTGTTTTGAGTGTCGTCGGAGATGTCTTCTCTTTCAGCATTTTCCGTTACTGCTTGCTGTTGACTCTTTTCAATGGCGTAATTTCCATCCGCAAACATTATGGTGTTATCATCATTATTCCAATCCTTGAAAATAGCCTCATAATAAGTACATACCTCAAGGTCAGAAGCAGCATCTTCTCCGATAGAAAATATCCACTTTTTTCCGCTTCTTTCAAGTTCAGTTCCCTCAGCAACTACTCCATTCTCTCCAATTCGATTCATTGCCCAGTTACTGCCATCAGAAGAAATCTCGTATCCGCCCTCTCTATTATCATCAAAATAAAGACGAAGCCATAGTTCACTTGCTCCATCTTTTATTAATTCTAACTTGTCATCACTAAGAGCAACTGTGATTGAACCATCAGCCTCTTTGGTGACGCTTAAACCTTTTTGTTCATTCTTGTCGCTTTCAGTCTTCTCTATAACTTCATCCTGTGCCGCAATAGCCTTCGAATTGCTGTCACCATTTTCTTTTTCAACTATAGGCATTGTTTCTGATGCCGTCTGCTTTCCTCCGCAGGCACACAGCATAAAAGCCATAAGCATTACCGTTATAACAGTTTTCCTTTTCATAGGTATAAGTCCTCAAATATTATTAAAGCTGTTTATACGAAACTATCTCAACATTTGTAGCATATGAGAGTCCGTCCACCTGCTGATAGTTTCCATCATAGTATGTGTACGAAATAGGTGTGTCAGAAAATGTAATCTTTATTGTACAAATACAGTTCTGTAAATCTCCATATTGATCATATATGCTCTTTGCAGCTGCAGGAGCAGGACAAAAGACTGTGTTCTCAGAATCCCAGAAAACCAAAACACCGCCATCAGGGTCAGGCAGCAAATACTCAAGTTTTCCTGTAACAGTTACTGTCTTGTTTCCAAGTCCACCTTCCATGCAATAGGTTCCAAGATTACCTAAAACGGAAGGATCGTCTGCAGAATAAAATACTTCAGTATCAGAATCCGTTGCTGCTCTGAACCCATTGTCATCAGACTGAGGCTCAGCTTCTTCTGTAGATGCCGGTTCAGGATTGGATTCAGGCTCAGCAACCTGTGCGGTCTCACTCGCCTGTGTTGTGTCCGTCTGTGCTTCGCTTTCCTGTACAGCATTCTCCACCGGTGCTTCTGATGCCTTGTTTGCGGAAGCATCACCTCCACACGCCATAAGACTCATAGCACAAAACATAATAGCAATCACTACAGATAATATTCTTTTCATAAGAATCTCCCTTCTACCTAAAGAATTGGATATAAAACCTCATACTGTAGGTTAATATCACTTATCTGTTATTATCATCAATTTTAGGCTCCCCAACCATTGCTTTAATTATTGCCGTTATGTCAGATATTACGAAAGGGTTGTCTCGATAGATGCTATGAAACGAGAATATGGAATTCCCGAAACCCAAATAAGAAACATGTAAATGAACATGCCAGGATAGCCCTATTTGTTAGATTTCTTAATTTTACGGAAAAACAGTTGCCCCCAGCGTGCTCAAATACGAATCTGCGGATTGATGTTTTACTAAGGCAGACTTTATCGAGCCGTCAGTACTTAGGTGCCGTATTGTGGCACCTTATGTACCGCTACGTGCGAGATATAAGTGCGAACGTGTCTGCCATGTAAAATATCAATTCGCAGATTCGCCCTTGCCAGACCCCGACGGGAGGCAACAAAAAAGCCCCGGCAAATGCCGGGGCCAACAAGCCTGGGTAGTTTAGTCTACAGGATACTTCCCTGTGAAGCAGCCTGTGCAAATTTGAAGATTTCCTGCGATGGCCTTAAGACGGGATACGTCCAAGTACGCCAGTGAGTCTGCCCCGATAATCTTTCGGATCTCTTCAAGGGAACGATTGTGGGCCAAAAGCTCATCCTCCCCTGGTACATCGGTTCCGAAGTAGCAGGGATGAAGAAACGGCGGTGAGCTGATTCTTACGTGAACTTCGGTAGCACCTGCATCTCGAAGCATTCGAACGATTCGATCCGAGGTGGTTCCGCGGACGATGGAGTCATCAATCATGACTACTCTCTTGCCTTCAACAACTTCCCTGAGGGCATTAAGCTTAACACGAACTGAGCTTACTCTGGCTTCCTGTCCGGGCTTAATGAAGGTACGTCCCACATAAGAGTTCTTAATGAAAGCCTGGCCATAGGGAATGCCTGACTCGTGAGCATATCCGATGGCTGCCTGAATTCCTGAATCAGGAACGCCGGTTACGATATCGGCTTCCACAGGTGAATCTTCGGCAAGATATTTGCCTGCCAGGATTCTTGATTTATAAACACTTACCCCGTCAAAGTAACTGTCGGGACGGGAGAAGTAAATATACTCGAAAACACAGCGTCCCCTTTGGCATTCGGGGATGCATCTTGTTCTGTCGGAGTTAATGTGACCTTCGGAGTCAATTGTAACAACCTCACCGGGTTCCACGTCTCTTACGTACTTGGCTCCAATGGTATCTAAAGAACAGGACTCTGAAGTAAAAATGTAAGCTCCGTCTCTCTCACCTATGCAGAGGGGTCTGAATCCGTAAGGGTCTCTTGCTCCGATAAGCTTTCTGGGAGACATGATAACCAGGGAATATGCACCTTTTATTCTGTCCATGCATCTTCCCACGGCTTCCTCAACAGAAGCAGAGTTAAGTCTTTCTCTGGCAATTATATATGCGATAACCTCAGAGTCAATGGTTGTCTGGAAAATTGCTCCTGTGTAAGCAAGTTCTTCTCTCAACTCAGCTGCATTAATGAGGTTTCCGTTGTGAGCAAGTCCCAAAACACCTTTGACATAGTTAATTACCAAAGGCTGAGCGTTCTCACGAACCGAAGCTCCGGTGGTGGAATATCTTACGTGTCCCACACCGATATTGCCCTTAAGCTTTTCAAGTTTCTCCGATGAGAAAGCCTCATTAAGAAGGCCCATGTCCTTATAGCAGGTGGTGTTTCCTTTGGGACCTTCCGTATCGCTGACGGCTATACCGCAGGATTCCTGGCCTCTGTGCTGAAGGGCATATAAGCCGTAGTAAATGGAGTCGGCTACGTTTTCCCCAACCGGTGCATACATTCCAAAAACGCCGCACTCTTCGCCAAGTTTCATTTCATCAAATGGCATCGACACTGATTGTTACCTCCTCCAAAACATCCAGTAAAACTCTTACTGTATCAAGGGATGTGAATATGGTTACGTTGTTCTGTGTAGCGCAACGTCTGATGGCCTGACCGTCCTCGTAGTGAACACCCGAAAGGATTGCACGGGTGTTAATTACGTAACTTACATAACCTGCTCTGATGGACTGCAAAATCTCATCGCTGCCCTCAGAAAGTTTCCTTCTTACCCTGGTCTTAATACCTCGAGCCTTTAAAAACTCTGCGGTACCGATGGTAGCTTCAATATTAAAGCCAAGGTCGTAGAATCTCTTAACCAGAGGGAAGCATTCTTCCTTATCTTCGTCAGCCAAAGTAACAATTACTGTTCCGTAATTTGAAAGCTTAATTCCCGAAGCAATCAATGCCTTATACAGGGCTCTGTGAAGAGTTCTATCGTATCCGATGGCCTCACCTGTGGACTTCATCTCAGGAGAAAGGTACGCATCCATTCCCTTTAATTTGGAGAAGGAGAATGCAGGTGCTTTTACAAAGAATCTGTCAGGAACCTTGGGACACATTACAAGGTGTCTCTTTCCGTCTCCGATGTCCACAAACTTGTTTATTCCGTCTGCCACTCTCCACTCGGGGTCAAACTTCTCCATAAGTTTGAAGAGCTCGCCTCCAAGCATTACCTCCGTAGCCATGTCCGCCAGGCAGTAGCCTGAGGCTTTAGAGATGAAAGGAACGGTACGGGATGATCTGGGATTGGCCTCAATAATATAGACGTTGTCGTCGTCATCCACAATAAACTGTATGTTGAAAAGTCCGATAATTCCTACGCCAAGGCCGATTCGACCGGCATAGTCAACTATGGTTTCCTTAACTTTTTTGCTGATGCTTGCGGAAGGATACATGCTCATGGAGTCGCCGGAGTGGACACCGGTTCTTTCAACCAGTTCCATAACGCCGGGGATAAATACGTCGCATCCGTCGCAGATTCCGTCTATCTCTACTTCCTTACCCTTAATGTATTTATCAACAAGCACGGGCTTGTCCTCGTCCACTTCTACCGCTGTCTGAAGGTAGTGACGCATGTCGGCTTCCTTTGCCACAATCTGCATTGCACGACCGCCTAAGACGAAGCTGGGGCGAACCAAAACAGGATAGCCGATTCTCTCAGCTGCCTTTACACCGTCTTCAATGCTTGTAACTGCAACACCCTCGGGCTGAGGAATCTTAAGTTCCTTCAATACGTGCTCGAAGCTGTCACGGTTCTCTGCCTTATCGATGGCCGCCGCGTCGGTTCCAATCAGCTTCACTCCTCTTTCTGCCAAAGGCTCGGCAAGGTTAACTGCCGTCTGACCACCTAAAGATACGATAACGCCCTCAGGCTTCTCCTTTTCGATGATGTTCATAACATCTTCAACCGTAAGGGGCTCGAAGTAGAGCTTGTCAGACATGGTGTAGTCTGTTGAAACCGTCTCAGGGTTGTTGTTAATTACAATGGCCTCGTAACCCTTGGCCTTAATGGTCATGATGGCATGAACGGTGGAGTAATCGAACTCAACGCCCTGACCGATTCTGATGGGGCCGGAGCCAAGAACAATTACCTTCTTTTTATTCGTTACCACCGACTCATCGTAGGTGTGATTTATATCTTCATATGTTGAATAGAAATAAGGTATGTAGCTTAAGAACTCGGAAGCGCAGCTGTCTATCATCTTGTAAACAGGTAAAATTCCAAGTTCTTTCCTGATAGCCCTTATTTCATCTTCTGTATGGCCGGTAAAGTACCCGATTGCTCTGTCTGAGAATCCCGCTCTCTTGGCCTCAAACAATGCCTTTTTGTCCTTGCTTATATCAGGCAAAACCGAAAGCTTCTTCTCTATGTCAACAACATCTTTAAGTCCGTTGACGAAGAAGGCATCAATAAGGGAAGCCGAACAGATTGTTTCCACTGCCTCGCCTCTTCTTAAGAGCTCTGCTATAGCGTAGATTCTGTCGTCTTTTGACTCCTTTATATAAGCCAGTAAAGAAGCTGTATCTTCATCATCGAACTTATCAAGGTGAAGATGGCTTGCTCCGATTTCAAGGGATCTGATGGCTTTAAGAAGCGCCTCAGGGAAGGAGCGGCCTACACTCATGGTTTCGCCTGTGGCCTTCATCTGGGTGTTCAGATCGTTGCTTGCATCCGTAAACTTATCAAAGGGGAAACGGGGCATCTTGCATACCACATAGTCAAGTGAAGGCTCAAAGCAGGCGAGAGTGTTGGCAAGTTTAATCTCGTCAAGTCTCATGCCTACGCCGATTTTGGCAGATACTCTTGCGATAGGGTAGCCGCTGGCCTTTGATGCCAAAGCCGAGGATCTTGAAACCCTGGGGTTAACCTCTATTACATAGTAATTCATGGACTTCGTATCAAGGGCAAACTGAACGTTACATCCGCCCTCCACCTTCAAAGCTCTGATAAGCTTTAAAGCCGAGTCACGAAGCATGTGATATTCCTTATTGGTCAAAGTCTGTGAGGGCGCCACAACAATGGAGTCACCGGTGTGGATACCAACGGGATCCAGGTTCTCCATGTTACAGATGGTGATGGCCGTATCGTTGGCATCACGCATTACCTCATATTCGATTTCCTTGTAACCCTTTACGCTCTTTTCAACCAAAGCCTGGTGAATGGGTGAAAGGGATAAGGCGTTTTTAAGGATGGTCTTTAACTCATCCTCATCATCGGCAAAACCGCCGCCTGTTCCGCCAAGGGTAAAGGCAGGACGGATTACGATGGGGTATCCGATGTGCTCAGCAGCCTTTAAACCTGCTTCCATGCTCTCAACTATCTCGGAAGGAAGCACGGGCTCACCGATGCTTTCGCAAAGCTCTTTGAAGCGCTCTCTGTCCTCGGCCTTATCAATACTGTCGCCGTCGGTTCCAAGTAGCTCAGTGCCGCACTCTTTTAAGATGCCCTTCCTTTCAAGCTGCATGGCAAGGTTAAGACCGGTCTGTCCGCCGATTCCCGGCAAAATTGCGTCGGGTCTTTCTTTTCTTATGACCTTTGCGATAAATTCAAGGGTTAAAGGCTCCATGTAAACCTTGTCCGCAATGGTCTTATCTGTCATTATAGTCGCAGGGTTTGAGTTACAAAGAATAACTTCATAGCCTTCTTCTCTGAGAGAAAGACAAGCCTGTGTTCCTGCATAGTCGAACTCGGCAGCCTGTCCGATTACAATTGGACCGGAGCCGATAACAAGAATTTTGTTTATATCAGTACGTTTAGGCATTCTTATTTTCTCTCTTTCTTAAAAGCTTTCATGTTATCGATAAATATGTCAAAAAGATAAGCTGAATCCTGGGGTCCCGGAGCGCTTTCCGGATGATACTGCACGGAAAAAGCGTAATCTTTCTCACATCTCACACCCTCGATGGTGTTATCAAGCAAGTTTATATGAGTTATCTCAAGCCCCGTACCCTTAATGCTGTCAGGTTCCACAGCATATGAGTGGTTTTGAGAGGTAACTTCTATCTTGTCCGTTAACATATTCTTCACAGGGTGGTTTCCTCCCCTGTGTCCGAATTTAAGCTTATAAGTTTTGGCACCATATGCGAGCGATAGAATCTGGTGTCCAAGGCATATTCCAAAGATGGGATACCTGCCTTTAAGAGTTCTTATGGTTTCGATAACCTCCGGTACATCCGTGGGATCTCCCGGGCCGTTCGAAACAAAAACTCCGTCGGGCTTAAGTTCTTCAATCTTTGAAGCATTGGTGTTCCATGGAACGATAGTGACCCTTATATCTCTCTTTTTAAGAGACCTTGGAATGTTCATTTTCATTCCGCAGTCTATGGCAACGACATGTAAAACTCCCTTTTCCGAGTCCTTAAAATCAAACTCTTCTTTGGTGCTTACCCTGCTAACCGCATCATGAGGTACCTCTGATTTTGCCATAATGGCTTTGTAGTCTGAGGCATCTGATTCCTTCGAGGTAATCAGGCACTTCATGCTGCCCTTGTCTCTTATGATTCTTGTTATGGCTCTGGTATCTACGCCATAGATGCCCGCAATGTCATAACGCTTCATAACAGTATCCAGAGTATCTGCCGCTCTGAAGTTTGACGGCAAATTGTTATACTCCCTTACAACAAAGGCTCCGATAGACGGAGTCACCGTCTCATAGTCATCATTGTTCATGCCGTAATTTCCGATAAGGGGATAGGTCATCACCACTGCCTGGTCGGTATATGACGGATCGGAGAGAATTTCCTGATATCCCACCATTGAAGTGTTGAAAACCAGTTCCAATACCTTATCGCCCTCTGCGCCGAAGCCGTATCCCTCAAAGATCTCGCCGCTCTCCAGCACAAGCCTTCTTTTTTCGCTCATTTTTCTCCTATGTGCAATTTGGGCCTGTCCCCAAATTGCACCTACTCCTTTACGCACCTTAAGGGCCCGCTTTCGCGTGCCCTTTTAAGGTATATTTTTTATTTATTCTACATCCTGGAGTGCATCAAAATTCTCTTCACCTGTTCGAATCTTGACTACCCTCTCAACAGGATATACAAATATCTTTCCGTCTCCTATATGTCCGGTATACAAAGCCTTCTTTGCGGCTTCGATTACGGAATCTACAGGAATCTTGCTTACAACCACCTCAACCTTAACTTTGGGAAGAAGGGTTGCATCCATCTCAACTCCACGGTATTTCTCGCCGGCACCTTTCTGGATACCGCAGCCCATTACCTGAGTCATTGTCATGCCCGTTACGCCCAGATCATTCATTGCATGCTTCAAAGCATCGAATCTGCTTAACTTTGCAATGATAACAACCTTATTGATTCCGGAGTCAACTGCCTGTACCGTCTTAATAACAGGAACCGCAGCATCTTTCTTGGCTTCGCTGGCCTCCTCGTAGGAATCGCTTCCAAGGGAAGTGTTCTCGTTGATTTCCATTGTCATGGTGTTTGAAATATCCATGATGGAGAAGCCGGCATATGCTGAAGGAAGTCCATGCTCTGTAGCATCAAGGCCGATGAGTTCTTCCTCTTCTGAGACGCGCAGACCAATTGTCTTCTTCAAAACAAAGAATGCAATTGTAATGGTTACAACTGTCCAGGCGATTGTTACGCCCATACCGCCAAGCTGTTTGATTAACTGTGAAATACCGCCGCCGTAGAAAAGACCTTCGGTAATTCCTGCTGAGGCAAAACCGGGAGCACTCTCAGTAGCGAAAAGACCAACTGCGATTGTACCCCAGATACCGTTCATCATGTGAACAGCAACTGCACCAACGGGATCGTCTACGTGTAATACGTTATCAACGAACCAAACACCGAATACTACCAACAGTCCTGCAACCACACCGATTATAGCACTTCCTGCGCAATCTGTAACGTCACAAGGTGCTGTAATTGCTACAAGACCTGCAAGTGATGCGTTGAGACACATTGAAACATCGGGTTTACCATATCTTATCCAGGTGAAAAGCATTGTTGTTACAGTAGCTACTGCAGGAGCAACTGTTGTTGTAAGGAATACAGATCCAAGTGTAGGAAGATCTGTTGCTGCTGCTCCGTTGAATCCATACCAGCCAAGCCAGAGGATGAAAACACCGAGAGCACCGATTACTAAGTTGTGACCGGGGAAAGCATTAATTTTGCTAACCTTGCCTGCTTTGTCTCTCTCGAACTTGCCGATTCTGGGACCAAGCATTGCGGCACCGATTAAAGCTGCAATACCACCAACCATGTGGATACAGTTGGAACCAGCGTAATCGTGGAAGCCCCACTGTGCAAGGAATCCGCCGCCCCAGGTCCAGTGAGCCTCAATGGGGTAAATCAATGCTGAAATAATTGCTGAATAAATACAATAGGTTGAGAATTTTGTTCTCTCAGCCATGGCACCTGATACGATGGTTGCTGTTGTAGCACAGAATACCAGGTTGAATACGAAGTTTGAATAATCAAAATCTCCGTAACTTGAGAATACGTTGAAGCTCAAGCGTCCCATGAATCCGCCGATGTCACCTGCATCGGATGCCATCATAAGTGATGCGCCACATAAGAACCATACCAGGGTTCCTATACAGAAATCCATGAGGTTTTTCATGATGATGTTACCGGCATTCTTAGCTCTTGTGAAGCCGGACTCTACCATCGCGAAACCGGCCTGCATCCAGAATACCAATGCGGCTCCGATTAGGAACCAGACTCCGTAGACCTCGGAGCTGATTAAACTCATAATTTCTTCCATAATAATATCTCTCCTCTATTATTTTTTCCAAGGGGTGCACGGACGACGTGTCGTCCGCTTTCCACCTAAACTACATGTAGAACAAAATCTTTCCGTATGTAGGATAAGGAATAACATCTTCGGGTACGATTTCTTCCAAGGCATCAGCTACTGTTCTGATGTCATCCATATCTTTTATTACGGTGTCTTTGTAGAACTTGGCTGCTTTAAGTACATCAGCCTCCTTCTCGGCTTTAGCGGTATCTTTAACAAGTTTCTCGTAAAGAGCATAGAGCTTGTCGTAAGAAGCGCTGATTGACTCAAGTTGTTTAACCTCAGCTTTGCAAGCAACTGCACTTACTGCTGCTTTCTTGGCTGTAATGGTATCAGCCAGAGTCTTGGTGTAACCTGATACTGCAGGCATGAATTGATGTGCCAGCATATCTTCAAGAGTCTTAGCTTCGATATGAAGTGTCTTAACGTAGTTCTCAAGAAGAATCTCGTATCTGGAATTGATCTCGCTCTCTGTAAATATGCCATGCTTTGTAAAGAGCTTTACATTCTTCTTTGCTATGAAGCAAGGAAGGGAATCAACGGTGGTCTTAAAGTTGTAAAGACCTCTCTTCTTGGCCTCCTCAAGCCATGCGTCTGTATAACCGTCACCGTTGAAGATGATTCTCTTGTGAGCTGTAAGTGTCTTCTTAACGAGTTCGTGAACTGCTTCTTCAAGTTTTGTTTTGGAAACGCCCTTAAGCTCCTCGTAGAAGAGGTTTAATGATTCTGCAACTGCTGTGTTGAGAATTACGTTAGGTCCTGCTACTGAAATTGAAGAACCGAGCATTCTGAACTCGAATTTGTTTCCTGTGAATGCGAAGGGTGATGTACGGTTTCTGTCGGTGTTGTCCTTGAAGAAATGAGGAAGCACTGTTGCGCCCATTTCCATTTGAACTTTGCCGCCCTTCTTGAAAAATTTACCTTTCTCAATTGACTCAACCACTGCTGTAAGCTCATCGCCAAGGAACATTGATACAACAGCCGGAGGTGCTTCGTTAGCTCCAAGTCTGTGATCGTTTCCGGGGCTTGCAACGGAAAGTCTTAAGAGGTCTGCATAATCATCAACCGCTTTGATAACTGCTGCAAGGAATACAAGGAATTGTGTGTTCTCTGCAGGGGATTTGCCGGGCTCAAGAAGGTTAATTCCTGTGTTTGTGGAAATTGACCAGTTGTTGTGTTTACCTGAACCGTTGATTCCTGCAAAAGGTTTCTCGTGAAGGAGACATACAAGACCATGTTTTCTTGCCACATGTTTCATAAGTTCCATTGTCAATTGGTTGTGGTCAACCGCAACGTTTGATGTCTCGAATACGGGTGCCAGTTCATGCTGGCAGGGAGCAACTTCGTTGTGTTTGGTCTTTGCGGGAATTCCAAGCTTCCAAAGTTCTGTGTCGAGATCGTGCATGTACTCGGAAACTCTTTCTTTCAGTGCTCCGAAGTAATGATCCTCCATCTCTTGTCCTTTGGGAGGCATTGCACCGAGAAGTGTTCTTCCTGTGAAAATCAGATCCTTTCTCTTTGCGTAATCCTTTTCATCAATAAGGAAATATTCCTGCTCAGGTCCGACCGTTGTTGCAACACCTGTTACATCCGTATTTCCAAGGAGGTTAAGAAGTCTTGTTGCTTCTTTACTTAATGCCTCCATGGATCTTAACAAGGGAGTTTTCTTATCGAGAGCCTCACCGCCGTATGAGCAGAACGCGGTGGGAATGTATAATGTCTTATCTTTAATGAAAGCAGGTGATGTAGGATCCCATGCTGTGTAACCTCTTGCCTCGAAGGTAGCTCTCAGTCCTCCTGAAGGGAAGCTTGATGCATCGGGTTCGCCCTTAACAAGTTCCTTGCCGGCGAAATCCATAATTACCTGTCCGTCACCTGTGGGGTTAATGAAGCTGTCGTGTTTCTCAGCGGTGGTTCCTGTCATGGGCTGGAACCAATGTGTAAAATGTGTGGCTCCGTTTTCTACAGCCCACTCTTTCATTGCAACTGCTACCGAATTGGCTACGTCAAGTTCCAAATGTGTATTATTATCGATGGTCTTCTTAAGTGCCTTGTAAACATCTTTGGGCAGCTTATCGCGCATCACTTTGTCATTGAATACGAGACTTCCAAATAATTCGGGAATCTTTACTTTGGTTTCATCCATAACTCTTTTCCTCCTGGATTTTTGTTTTTGATAAAAAAAGAGGCGCCTAGAGATTAAATCTCTAAGCGCCTTTGCTTTCGCGTTTTGTTTTTATATTGTATGATTGTATACAGGTATTCAATCCTTGTCAATACCTTTTGTAAAATATTTTAAAAAAATTTAACTGCACCTTACAAGATGGCAGTAAATGGACTCGTCTCCCGCCTCCTTGTAGGTTTCGAAAACTCCTTTAAAAACCACGGAATCTCCTACTTCGGGATACTCCTTTGTTTCATCATCCCAAAGAAATTCAAGTCCCTGAGAGCAGCAAGCCAATGCATCTGCTATAACCGCGAAGTGGTAGGTTGTATCTGTTTCCTTAAGGTACATCTCATCATAAATTCCTGAGATTTTGAAGGTTTTGCCCTCGTACTCTGCGGGGTCATTCATCATCTGGAAAACCGTGGCATAAACCATATCCTTTCCCATTACCGTAAGGTCATAATCCACGCTGGGGTCTGCTTCCTTAACCGGTTCAGGCGTCGGCTCTTCTGTGGGCTCCGCCACCGTATCAAAAATCTCCGGAGTTGGAGAGGCTTCAGTTTTTACCTCCGCTTCCTTCTCTGAAACAACCTGATCTATCATGGATGTGTCGGTGTTTCCTCCGCAGGCCACAGCAAAGGTTACCGCCGCTGCCAGCACAAGAGGGGCAGCCAACTTCTTTATCTTCATAACCTATCTTCCTTTAATCATACCTATTACATGGAATATGGCAAAAACAGCAATATCCATCATGACGATTGTTGAGCCCACAGGCGTGGAAAAGATAATGGATATAAGCATTCCACCCAGGGCGCAAACCACCGAAATAATTGCGGAGGTAATTACAACCCCCTTAAAGCTTTTGATAAGTCGCATTGCCGACAGCGCCGGGAAAACAATAAGAGCTGAAATAAGCAATGAACCCACCAGATTCATTCCAAGAACAATGATTACCGAAGTGATAATGGCAATCACATAGTTGTATGCCTTGGATGATTGACCTGATGCGTCCATAAAGGACTCATCAAAGGTAACCGCAAAAATCCTGTTATAAAACAGAATGAAAAACGCAATAACCAAAAGGGACAATATGCCGCAAAGCCAAACCTCGCTTGCCTTCAATGTAAGAATTGACATGGAGCCAAACAAAGTGCTGCACACATCCCCCGACACATTTGAGGAAACCGAGAAAACGTTTAATAACATGTAGCCAAAAGCCAAAGCTCCAACTGACATCATTGCTATAGCCGCATCTCCCTTAATCCTTGCCCTGCTTCCGGACTTAAGGAGAACTATGGCAGTCAATACCGTAATAGGAAGCACCAGGAAGGTGTTGCTTGACAGGTGTAAAACCATAGCTATCGCCATTGCTCCAAAGGCCACGTGAGAAAGACCGTCTCCGATAAATGAATATCTCTTAAGAACCAGGGTCACACCAATAAGTGAGGAGCAAAGGGCAATCAGCACACCCACAATAACCGCATACCTTACAAAAGGAAAGCTGAAATACTTAATCAAAGTCTCTATCATTTCCTGCCCTCCTCTTCCTGCGTATTAAATCCCTCGGAGCTCTTAAGGTATTCATCAAGACTTCCAAAGAAAAATCCCTCATCCGAAAGGTGAAGAATCTTGTTGGCATATTTATATGCCGCATTCAAATCATGGGATATCATAATAACCGTTGTTCCTTCTTTGTGAAGTTTCTCGGTCAGTTCATACATCTCTTCCGTTGCCAAAGGATCAAGCCCGCTTACAGGCTCATCAAGAAGCAGCAGTTTATCTGCGGCACAAAGAGCTCTTGCCAGGAGAACTCTCTGTTTTTGCCCTCCGGAAAGCTCCCTGAAACACTTCTTTCTAAGATTCTCAATTCCGAGTCTTTCTATATTGACTCTTGCAGTCTCCTTCTCCTTCTTGCCATAGAAAAAGCGACTTCCCATATGGGGAAGGGTGCCTGAAAGTACAACCTCCTCAACAGAAGCCGGGAAATCCTTCTGGGCTTCCGTCTGCTGGGGCAGGTATCCAATCTTACACTTAGCCGCCTCATCATCAAAACGTACCTGGCCGGAAATAGGTTTGATAAGTCTTAATATGGTCTTCATAAGTGTGGACTTACCGGCACCGTTCTCGCCCAGAATAAAAAGATAGTCTCCGCTTTCAAGAGAAAAATTCAAATTCTCCAAAATGGGGATTCCGTCATATCCAATTGATAAATTCTTTACTTCAATGTATGACATTCTTACTCCTTACCAATAATCCATACATTCATCTTTGCATCGCTCCTATTATATCCCCCTCATTCCCAAAATGCAACCCAATTGCAAATTTTAGGTGCAGAATGGGGACAGGCCCAAATTGCACGCTTCGTGTGCAATTTGGGCCTGTCCCCATTCTGCACCTATATCTCCTAAAACACCTTCCTGATTTCATCAAGAAGGGATTTGTAGTTCTCAATCATCTCCTGATGATTTGCCTTAACATAATCCCAGTTCTCTTCTATGCATGCATTCTCCAAAGCCTTGGCCTTCTCCGAAAGAGGTACGGCACCAATGTAGAGGGATGTGGATTTTACCGCATGGACAAGAATTCTGTAATCATCCCAGTTTCCGGCTTCGTAAAATTTGATAATATCCCCTGTCTTGTCTTCCTCTATGTAGGTCTCAAGAATGGATCTGTACGTATCTTCGTCAAGACAATAGGACAGGCCCACTTCGGTATCAAGGAAATCAAGTTTATCCACCAGAGAGCCCTGCACAGGTTCTTCAAGTTTTCGCCGTCTCTCAGCCTTCTCAAACTCAATTTCTTCCCTGCTTACAAGTCTGACCTTATCAGGAGGCAGGTACTTTGCAAGGCAGGCTTCCAGGGCAGGACCCTGAACAGGTTTGGAAAGATAATCATTAAATCCCCACTCAAGATACTGTTCCTTGGCCCCCACAACGGCATTGGCGGTAAGGGCTATAACAGGAGCATCCTTGCTTAGATTGTCCTGTGTCTTTTTGAGTATCCAAAGAGTTTCCACCCCATCCATATCGGGCATCATGTGGTCCATCAGGATAAGGTCGTACTTCTTGTGCATTACAGCTTCAAGGCAGGCGCCACCGCTTCCTGCCGTATCGACCTGAATTTTGGTCTGCTTGAGAAGTCCCATTATAACTTCAAGATTGACTTTTATATCATCCACAACGAGTATCTTGGCATCCGGAGCCACAAAGGACTCATGGTACTCATCCGTGTGGTAGATGCTGTTTCTGATGCTTTCCGCAAAATCACCCATGTGGTCTTTGTTAAGAATCTTCTGAGGAATTCGTACCGTGAATACAGAACCTTTTCCGTAAGTGCTTCTGACATCAATGGTACCCTTCATCAAATCCACCAGGCTCTTTGTAATGGTCAAGCCAAGGCCTGTGCCCTCGATACTCTTATTTTTCCCGGAATCAAATCTTGCAAAGCTGTCAAAAAGTTTGGGAATATCTCCCTCTTTTATGCCCAAACCGGTATCCTCGACGCTCATAACAAGAATCATGTTATCGTCTTCCTCCGGCTGCCATCCGAATACCACCCTTACGGTTCCCTCTTCGGTATATTTAATGGCATTGGTCATAATGTTAGTCAGAATCTGTCTGATTCTTGTCTCATCACCGCTAAGCTCCGATGGAATGGTGGGGTCGTTTTCGATTATCAGATCCAGATCCTTCTTCTCCGCTCTCTGATGAAGGAGATTATAGGTGTCGTTAATTACCGATGCCAGCTCGTATCTGCTTTCCACCAGTTCGATACGGCCCGCCTGTATTTTTGAAAGGTCCAGGATGTCGTTTATAAGTGAAAGCAGCGCCTGCCCCGCATTCTTTATGCTGGAGGCATAGTTTATTATGGATTCCTCTTTGCTCTCCCTAAGAATCATCTCATCCATGCCAAGGACGGCATTGATGGGAGTTCTGATTTCATGGGACATATTGGCAAGAAATGAATCCTTGGCTCTGTTTGCCTTGGTAAGTTCATCAACCTTGGCATCCTCTTTCATGGTATAGCCGACAAACCTGGCTACAACAAGGAGAAGCAGCATGGCCGAAATCAGCGACAGAATGATTCCGCTTCCTGTTATCACCGAAACCGTATAGGTATTCTGTGTAACCGCTTCGGTGATAATCTGAGATTTCTTTCCGGTAAAAATGCTGCCCACCACATTTCTTCCGCTGTCAAAAATAGGCATATAATATCCGAAGTACTCTTCATTGTCTATATAAAGACTTGATATGTAACACTCCGTCTGATTCTTATATACAATCTCGTACACATAATCCGGTATCGGAAGCACTTCAATACGTCTGCCGATGTCGTTTCTAAGGGAAGTAACAATAAGTCTGTCCCCGTAATACATTGCAGAATAGATTTCGCCTTCCTCAGCAAGGGAGTCAAAGAGCTTATAGTTATTGTTAATTACAAAGGTGCCCTTAATGATATTCCCCGATTTCAAAGGGATGAAGTCATCGCTGCTCATAACCTTATAAGAGCTTTCGATTACAAGAGCAGTACTCTTAAGCTCTTTTTTCACCTCATCGGACATGGTCTTATTAACGGTCCGATAGCTGGTAAGTATGGTAAGGGTGCCCATAATAAGCACAGGGATAAGAGCAAGAATTATTACCTTGACTAATAGCCTGACCCCTCGGCTCCCGTACTTTCTTCCCTCCAGTAACATTGCCAGAGAAAAATCGTTATTTTCTACTTTGTCCTTGTTTTTCTTTTCAGTATCCATAACCTCTACCTAATCTATTAAATAGGAGTAAATATTGGACTGCACCTTATAGTACGCTTCTATTCTGCACCAATCCACAATTTCCTTATATCCGGCCTTAAGTGCTGATGTCTGCATATCCTTAATAACATCAGCAAACTTTTCTTCGCTCTCTGCATATATTGCATTCCAGCTTCCCACCTTTATGATATTGCTGATTCTCAAATACGAGGAAGCCAGCTCCTCAGGCAATTCTTGCTCCACATATGAATCAGGCGCAAGAACATAGAAGTCGGACTGACTTAAATATTCAGCCTCGCTTTCCACATTATGTTCTTCAAGCCACTCATTTTCGATTTCATAATTAAGCTGGTTACTCTTCATATTTATCCAGGTCAAAACGTTATATTTCTGGCCGGTGGATCCCTGAATTGCAGTATCTTTGGACCATACATCAAATCCAAAAAACGGCTCCCCTTCACTGTATGAGCCCATATATCCGCTGCTCATATCAAACTGATAATTAGGGTGGTATAAGGCTTCGAAGCCCGGATTAAGAAGTACCGTGTTCCCGTAGATATCGTAGTCCCAGCAAACTCCCTTTGGCCCATAGTAGGATGTCAATGTTCCGTCCGGAGAAGACATCCAGTCAAGTATTGCCATGCAAAGTTCCGGATACTCCGTGTTCTTTCCTATACACCAGAACTGATCCTCTCCCACAGTCTTAAGACCTCTTACCAGATTGACCTGCTTCTTAAAGGTCATGGGCGCCATCATTTTCTCATCAGCCAAATGCTCGATTGTATTGTAGGCGTCATATCCCAGCTCTGAATCAACACAAAAGAGATTCTGTCCGTCCGCATAGGAAGCATATACCATTTGATAGGACATCTCTTTGGACTTTGGATTAATAAGTCCCGCCCGATACATCTTATTGTAGAATTCCAGACACCTGATGTACTCGCTGTCATCATCCAGGGCTCCGTAGAAGGTCCTGTATCTTGGATTATAGAACCCGAGGTAAAAATCTTCATATCCGAAAAACGCTTTTACTGTATCCGAAACGCTTGTGTTCAGAGCATCTTCCCGGTTACTGTATATAGTTGCACCATAGACTTCCTTCCCTGAGTCAGAAAAACCGACTCTGTCCTTCATCACACTCAGAATGGAAATATAATCATCCATTTCCTCGGGCTCCGGCAGGTTAAATCTCCTGAACAAATCCCATCTGATATCCGGATGGTACTGAAATTCAGCATATTCTCCATCCCTGTATGCCACTTCATCGGGTATGCCATACAGTTTTCCGTCGGTCTCCTTTTTACTTCTGTATACGGCAACTTTCATGTTGGCACCTATGTTTGTACCATATTCGGAAAAAAGTCCGCCGTCTTCCAGATTTCTAATCAAACCTCTGTCCATACAATCCTTTAGCCTATCGTGGGATTTAAGCAACACAAAATCCCAATCACAGCGACCTGCCTTGGCATTTTCTAAATAGTCTCTGTCATTGGTATCCACAAATTCAAATTCAACATTAAAAAGGTTCTTCATTATCTGACCGAACCAGCCGTCCTGCACACCTCTCTTGTTGTTAAGCTCATTGTAGACTTTAAGGGTAACTGTCTCCTCAGGGATAATCGCCATAACCTTTTCACTTAAAGGTTTATATGAAGCATACATATCCGTCTCGGGAATTTCTCCCTCTTTCGATTCCATGGAGTACAGATAAACAGTTTTTTCTGTCAGACTCCCGCATCCGTTCACAACGAAAAAGGCAACGCACAAAACTAAAGACAGGCATTTTTTGACTACGTCGTTCCTCATATTTTTGCTCCTGTCAATATATATTATATAATAACATTGATTTGTCGCATAATTCAATACTTTTTCATTTTCTTTCTGTTATAATGTGAAAATTCTCAGGAATTTGTCGCACAAAATAGTCGCAAAATTAACACCATGTAGTATTGATAACTACATGGTGTCGTGTTATTATGATAATATAAATTTCAAAAGAAAGAAGTGATACTATGACAAGAACCAAACTGGCTGATCGAACTCTCCCTGACTACACCAAAGGAGAAGAAGCCGCCAACATGATCACACACATTGTGGGCGCAGTATTCGGAATCGTCGCCCTCATAATATGCGTTGTTCTCTCCGTCAGAAACCATGACGGTTTCTACGTGGTAGGAAGCGCAATATACGGAGCATCCCTGATAGTGCTTTACACCATGTCAAGCGTCTACCACGGACTGAAGCCCAACATGGGAAAGAGGGTCATGCAAGTAATTGACCACTGCACCATATACTTCCTCATAGGCGGAACCTACACTCCCATTGTCCTGGGGCCCTTAAGAGAGATCTCTCCCGGCTGGGGCTGGACCATCTTCGGAGTCGTATGGGGTCTGGCAATTTTCTCCGCTGTGCTTACAGCCATCGACCTTAAGAAGTTCGCCATTATCTCCATGGCAGGCTACATCGGAATCGGCTGGTGCATAGTCATTGCCATCAAGCCCACCATACAGGCCATCACCATTAACGGCTTCTACTGGGTTCTGGCAGGAGGCCTTGCCTACACCGTGGGCGCCATCCTCTACGGCCTTGGCAAGAAGCACCGCTACATGCACTCCATCTTCCATGTCTTCGTCCTTGCCGGCACCGCCCTCCAGTTCATCGCAATACTCAAGTACGTTGTTGCATAACCTGCTTTACTGCAATTATTCGGCAGGTACATAATTACATCACACGGTAGACGCGTTCTCACTTAGATCTCGCACGTAGCGGTACATAAGGTGCTAAAAAACAGCACCTAAGTACCGACGGCTCGATAAAGTCTACCTTAGTGATATAATTATGTACCTGCCTTTGACATTTTTGGTATTTAGTTGGCCTTGCGATCTGCCGTTTTGAGGACAGCCTGCACCAGTTCCTCGGCGGTTTGTGGCTTTGCAGGATCCTTGGGATCGTAGGTGCGTCCCTTGGTCAGGACGTCTGTGCCGTAGTCCAAGAGTATTTCGGACACGAAGCTTCGAAGGACATTGCTTTCGGCTCCAAAGACAAGGGAGACGAGAATATGGTCCCCGTCGCCGCAGGTGACATTCTTTGCGGAGATGAGGCAACACATTGCCCCGTTGGTGGTGCCGGTTTTAAGGCCGATGGTTCCCTTCACATTGTAGAGAAGGGGATTGGTGTTTCTGGCGAGGAATCCCATGGAAGGAAGGCTGGCCTCCTTCATTGAAGTAATTTCAGTAACCTGAGGGTATACAGCAAGAAGATATTTTACAAGAGTAAACATGTCATTTGCCGTGGATCTGTTCTGAACCTTGGCGGTAACCACGTCATCGGTATATGTGGGAAGCCCATTGGAGTTATAGAATCTGGTTGACTCACTCAGTCCGAGACTTTCTGCCTTGGCATTCATAAGCTTCACAAATTCGGCTTCGGTACCTGCCACATGCTCAGCCAATGCCATAGCACACTCGTTGCTGGAGGCAAGAAGCATTGCCTTAATCAGCTCGTTAACATTGGTCTCAAGGTCGGTATCAAGCCTTACTACTCCATCCTCTCCATATGAAAGCCTGGAAACAGCATCAGAAATATAGACTGTATCATACATTCCTATCTTTCCTTCAGATATGGCATCCATCACAAGAAGATAGGTCATAAGCTTTGATGTACTGGCAATAAGCACTGTCCTGTCGGGGTCGTATTCGTAGAGAATCTCACCTGTGGTTGCATCCGCAAGAAGGCAGCTTCTGCTGGCCATAAAGAATTCATCTTCCTCAAGCTCCTCCATGTTAACGGAGAACTCCTCCGATGTATCCACGTACAGTTCATCATTATCGAAAGTCATTTTGGTGTCTAACATCATTGCCAGCTCAGGAACGTTGATAAAGCAGTCGTAGACTCCATCAGTCACACTGCCCACCAAAGTGAATCTCTTAAGCTCCACATCATCCATAAACATGGGAGTAGTCTTAAGATTGAAATTGTAGGTAAAATCAGCCTCCATGGCTTCCTCGTCAAAGGGCTCGTTCTCTCCGCCTCTTGCTCCGTAGGGGATGCCGGTTTTTATAGTGATTTCACTCTTTGAAACAGAAACGTCAAACTGCTTATCCGTGCCCGAAAGGGCTGATGCCATATCTCTCAGGGAGACATAGGTATTGTTTGTATATGTAACGTTTAAAAGCTTAACTGTATAAGTTTTGCCGTTTACGTAAAGCCTTCCGTTTTCCGGAGCTTCCTGCTCGCCCTGGGCATAAACCCTTCCCTCAGGAACGAGAAGAAGGCAAATCAATAGCGGAAGAAGCAGGATGCATAATAATCTCTTAAATCTATTCATTGATTTCTCCCTCCCACTTCTCGTAGAGCACAGGCTCAGCACCGTTTTCAACAATCACAAGGGTATTCCCGTTGCAAAGATAAGTCTCTGCTCTTGTACTCCTTTTGGTTTGGGAATCAAGTTCATCAAAAGAAGGAAGAATAGCCGGAGCATTCTCCTTTAGATAAGATATCAGATCGCACCCCAGGGTTTCTGTAATAAGTTCTGTCGGATCGCCTGTGTGGCCGCCGGCTTCAAGACGTTTTTTGACCAACGCAGTCACAGCCTCTTCAAAGGCATTATAAGCAAGTTCTTCGCATTCCTCGTAGGAAGCCCTATCTAAAGCTTCATCAAATTCACCCTTACTTTTAAATGTAAGGATAACATTGTACTCTATGGAGGGGACTATGGCTTTTACATCGATTTCATCTCCGAGTCTCGCAAGCCTGATATAGTCCTCAATACCTTCGGTAACCGATTCGGTCAAATCCACCTGCCTTACCCATTTACTTTGCTTGGCAAGTCTCTCTTCCTTCGTCAGAAAGAAGAAAATCATCACACTCATAAGTAAGAGCATAATAACAAAAACTGCTATTACGCCCCCGAAACCTCTTCTTCTCTTTCTTGCTGCCATATTTTTAATCCTTAAGAAATGCCTTTACTCTTTCAAGATTCTCCAGCCCCACTTCGCGGCCGGCGTTATATGCGTTCATAAGTCTTTCAGGTTCTCTTACAATGCCTGCCACATTTAAGGGTGCCTTGGGTTTAAGAATCAAAACCTCTCCCGGAAGTTTCTTCCCAAGCTCATTAATGTGTGCAATTTGGGCGTTGTATCTGTTATGTCTTGTGGCAAGAGCATGAACCATGTTTGGATAATTCCAAAGTTTAAGTCTAAGGAAAGGCAAGAGCTTGTTTTTGCCTTTTCTGTATTCCTCAGGCTGGGTGAGAATAACCACGTTCTTCTCATAGCCGATGCTTCTGAAGTAATCAAGGGGAACTGCATCACACATTCCGCCATCCAAAAGTTCCTTGCCGTCGATGCGAACAATCCTGGAAACTCCCGGTAGTGAGGCGCTGGCTCTGAACCACTGAATATCAATGGCATCACCTCTGTCACACTTGTGGTACACGGGCATTCCGGTTTTGACATCAGCACAGACAACATAAAACTCCATGGGATTGTTTCTGAAGGTCTCACCATCCCATGGATCAAGCTCAAAGGGGATTCGTCTGTAGCAGAAATCTACTCCAAACAGATCACCGGTTTTAATCAATGACTTGATACTGCAGTATCTCTCATCCTGACAGTATTTAACGTTGTACCTGATTCCTCTTCCGATTTGCTTTGATTTGAAGTTACAACCAAAGGCGGCACCTGCGGATACTCCGATGGCGCCGTCGAATGTAACTCCATTTTCCAAAAATACGTCAAGGATGCCACAGGTGAACAATCCCCTCATGGCACCGCCTTCCATTACTAAACCTGTCTTCATTTATGGTATGGCTCCTTATTAATTATTCTAAACCCCCGATATAACTGTTCCAAGAAAATGAGCTGCATCAGCTGATGTGGAAATGTCATTTTGGAAAAACTGATAAGCTCCTCGGACCTTTTCTTTATTATATCATGTAATCCCAAAGAACCTCCAATAATAAAAACAAGATGGCTGACACCCCGGCCGGGAAGTTTATCGATTTTGTTCGCAAACTCCACCGAATCAAACTGCTTTCCTTCAATTGCAAGTGAAAGCACATAAGAATCATCGGGAATGAGAGCCATTATTCTGTCTGCTTCCTTCTTTTTAATCTGAGTCTCCACAACATCAGATGCACCGTCCGGGGTCTTTTCATCTTTCACATCCAGTATCTCGAGTTTACAGTACCTTCCGAGTCTCTTGGAGTACTCAGCGATTCCGTCTCTCAAATACTGTTCCTTGACCTTCCCGACGGTTATGAGTGTTACTTTTAACAATTAAACTATATACTCCCTTATTCCTTGTGTTCATTGGCTCTGAAAACAGCAACCATGTCCTTTGCAAAGCTTACAGGATAAAGCTGCACCATGGTTGACTGAATCAGCCCTTCTATTTCCAATTTAAAAGCAATCTTTACGAATTTCTCATTATAGGTCTCAAACATCTTCTCAAAAAGCTTAACGCTTTCTACATCGATTGCATTGACCTGTGGTGTGGAAATATCAACGCTTCTTTCAAGCATTGTTGCCATACTGGTGGCAGAAGTTCCCATCATCTGGTTCATTGCCTCCGATACTGCGGACAATTCCATCTCACCGATGGTACCTTCAACATTGGTGCCGTCTCCACCCATCATAAGATTTGTAAGGCAAAGAACATCCCTCTCCTTTAAGATGAAAACGTTGTTTCCCGCAAGGCCAAGAACGTAATGAATCTGTACGAAGATACAGGTCTTCTCAAAGTCATCCATAGCCTCACTTCGGTTGATAATCTTAACATTGGGCGTAGTGATGTTAACCTTGTGATTAACCATCATACTAAGGGTCGTTGCTGCATTTCCAAGACTAATGTTCGCGATTTCTCCTAATATATCCAGGTCATCTCTTGTCAGTTCTTCCACTAATCACACCTTCTTTGCTTTTTATGAAAATATAGAGATATTATACACCAATTATTAGAATAATAAAAGAACTTTTGGACAATTGTCCACGCAAAAAAAGCTCCAAGGCGTTTAAGCCTTGAAGCTTTCATTCAATCTTTATTTATTATAAGATTCGATTACTTAAGCTGTGCAGCAACCTCTGCAGCGAAGTCCTCGTTCTTCTTCTCCATACCTTCGCCTACTTCGAAACGAACGAACTTGGAAATAACGATGTTCTTATCTACGCTCTCAAGGTACTTGCCAACAGACTGCTTTCCGTCCTCAGCCTTAACATAAACCTGATCAAGAAGGCAGATCTCTTTAAGGTGCTTGGAGATACGTCCCTCAACAAGACCACCAAAGATCTTGTCAGCAGAGATGTTAGCCTTATCCTCGATAGCAAGAGTAGCAAGAGCTGTCTTAGCTGCCTCAGAAAGGAAGTTGGGAAGATAGTTCATGTTGCTCTTCTTCTCTTCGTAGATAGCCTTGTCCTCATCGCTCCATACACCATTGCAAGCCTTCTCAATAAGCTTGTTGAGAATGGGCTTGGGAAGTGAGAAGGGATCATTTAATGCGCTCTCAAGAGTGATCTCTTTCTCCTTTGCAAGCTCTTCAGCAGAAATCTCGTTTCTGGAGATGTATGTGGGATTCATAGCAGCAACCTGCATTGCTACGTTTGTAAGTGCTTCCTTAACAGCGTCGCCTGTAGCTCCGTTAGCTGCTACAAGAACACCAATCTTACCGCCGCCGTGTACATAAGAAACTACTGTATCACCGCTAACCTTAGCGAATCTTCTGATGGAAAGCTTCTCACCGATGGTAGCTGTCTTCTCAACAAGAACTTCCTTAACGGTCTTGGAAGCGTCATCAATCCACTTCTCATCCATCATACCTTCAACATCAGCTGCAGATGAAGCAAGAGCCTGCTTAGCTACTGATTCAACGTATGTCTGGAATGTCTCGTTCTTTGCAACGAAGTCTGTCTCAGAGTTAACCTCAACAACAACTGCGTTATTGCCTTCGATAGCTGTACGAGTAATACCCTCAGCAGCGATACGAGCGGCCTTCTTCTCAGCCTTAGCTGCTCCGGATTTTCTTAAGAATTCAACGGCTGCATCCATGTCACCATTGGTCTCTGTAAGAGCTTTCTTACAGTCCATCATGCCTGCGCCTGTCATTTCACGTAAGTCTTTTACCATTCCGGCTGTGATTGCCATAATTATGCCTCCTCTGTTTCTGCTACTTCTTCGATATCTGTAGCTTCGCCTTCTGCCTCAGCTACTTCCTCTTCTGTATAAGCTGCCTCACCCTGATTAGCTTCGATAACAGCATCAGCCATCTTAGCTACAATAAGCTTTACGGCTCTGATAGCATCGTCATTACCGGGGATGATATAGTCAAGTTCTTCAGGATCGCAGTTTGTATCGCCGATACCGATAAGTGTGATACCAAGGCTGTGTGCTTCCTGAACACAAATTCTTTCCTTCTTAGGATCTACTACGAAGATAGCATCGGGAATTCTTGACATGTTCTTGATACCGCCAAGGTTCTTCTCAAGCTTCTCCCATTCCTTCTTAAGCTCGATAACTTCCTTCTTGGGAAGAACATCGAATGTGCCGTCCTGGCTCATCTCTTCGATCTTTCTAAGTCTTGCGATACGAGACTGGATGGTCTTGAAGTTTGTAAGCATACCACCGAGCCATCTCTCGTTAACATAGTACATTCCGCAACGCTCTGCTTCTACCTTAACTGCATCCTGAGCCTGCTTCTTGGTACCAACGAAAAGAATTGTACCGCCCTGAGAAGCGATGTCCGCAATTGCTCTGTAAGCTTCGTCAACCTTACCTACAGACTTCTGTAAGTCGATGATGTGGATTCCGTTTCTCTCTGTGAAGATGTAAGGAGCCATCTTAGGGTTCCATCTTCTGGTCTGGTGTCCGAAGTGAACACCTGCTTCAAGTAACTGTTTCATTGAAATAACGCTCATTGTAATACCTCCGTTTGGTTTACGCTTCCGCAGTATGTCTGACGGGCGTCACCGTCAACCTTTACAAACCCCTTTGGGGCACCTATAAAAGCCCATACTACGTGATTTATAGTCACAACGCAAATATTTTAGCACAAGAAAAACCCCTATGCAAGGGGTTTTTAAAGGTTTTTTATTAATTTGACTCACCAACAAATATTTTGGCCATCTCAGCGTATGTCAAATCGTATGGAATCTCATAAGTTCCTACATGAAGTCTCTTGTCATACCCGTTGGCGCAAAGGAATGAGTCGAAGTCTGCAGCACTTGCCACAAGCCCTGCTTCCTCCACCGCTCTTGCAACGGTTACTGAACTGTCTCCGCTGTTTATTCTGACGGTTACAGTTGAAGATGAGCCCTGATTGGTGGTTTCTTTTCCGATGGAATCAGGATCTTCAGGTCCCTCAGGTGTCTCCGCCTCAGCTTCAGGAGTGGGTTCCGGAGTGGGTTCCGGTGTAGGTTCCTTTGTAGGCTCCGGTGTAGGTGCCTCGGTGGGCTCAGGTGTGGGTTCTTCAGTGGGTTCAGGTGTAGGAGTCGGTGTTTCTGTCTTTTCGGGTTCCGGTGTGGGAGCCTTTGTGGTTACAGCCACTTCTCCGGAATCTGAACTGAGCACTGCCGATGCCTCAATAAGGGATGTGGACTCTACCATACCCAGCTCTTTGGCTCTCTTCTTTACTTCCTCATCAGACATTTTGTTGTGATTAAGATAAGATATGGAAAGGATAAGCGCGGTAACAAGCATTCCTATTCCGATACCTCGCAAATAGTATTTCAGTTTCATTTCTTGCCGCCCTCAAACAATCCTATTACAAGTTTAACCTCACCAACGCCCATATCAAGTTCCTTGGCAATAGCCACATTTGACTTGCCGGCTTTGTGAAGTCTGATAATCTCTTCGTTTCTTCCGTCGGATCCCGAATCCATAAAGTCTCCGCCGAAGTCCATTACTTCCTGGGTGCTCTCTGTTGCAAAATCATCCCCAAGAATTTTATTCTCAGGTTCCACCTCGGGAGTAACCTCGGGTTCCTTGGCTGCAGCGTTCTCTTTCACGGTCTCCTTGACGGTTTCCTTAACAGTCTCCAGCTCTTCCTTGGTTTCCTTGGCCTCCTTCACCTTCTTATCCACCGATGCTGCGGTGTTTTTAAGGTTAACGGACTTCTCATTGAGCATATCATAAAGAAACATTACTTCCTGATGATTCTTATTAATCTGATCAAGAACCGTATCGGAATACTCATTTATGGACATAATCTTCTCATTGGATACCCTGTCCATAAATCTCTCCGTCTTCTCAACGGCATAGGAAATGGTCTCGTCAACGGTTCCTTCAACCTTTTCCTTTACCTTGCCGATTTCTTCATCAACAAGAGTTTTGATTTCTTCCTTAGCCAATTCTTTTGTTTCTTCGAATTGTTTCTCTTTCTTTGCAGGAATAACAAAACTGATTACAAAAATAATAATTCCCGCAATGATAAGCAGAATTTCAAGTGCTCCCATGTGAACCTCCGTGTCACTAAAAGCACCCGGTTTTCGTCCGGGCGCATTTATTTTTATATCTTTACGTCAAAACTGCTTTGACCTTTCATGAAGGCCTTGGCCTGTGGCCTTTCCTTCTCGTCTTTGTCCTTATCAGACCCTTCTCGCCTTCTTCCGCCGTTTCCGGAATAATGGTTACTTCCCTCTTCCTTGGCGTCAAACTTTCTCTGATGGTAATCCGCATTGTTCTGCGCATTTACCTGATGAGGTTTCTCATTAAGCTCCTTGTCCAGCTGGTTCTGAAAGTGACCCTGGTCAAGCAAGGATTTCTGTTCCTCATTCTGGCGGATTGCCGAATAGTCTTGCGTTCTGGCGATGGTTCCGTTAAGCTCCAATGGGCTTATTCCCATGATTCTCTCCTCCCCGGTGAATCAAACGTCAGTTGAAAGCTATAATTTTTACGTCACCGAAACGTTTAACAAATCTGCAGTATGTGGCAGGTTTCTGGATAACCATGGATACTTCCGAGATAACTACCCTTGTTCCCGGGAATACATCTCCCTGCACTGCCACCTGAGCATTATTCTTGTTCTCAAGAAGGGCTGAAAGTCCTTCAAGTTCCTTAAGGGCCTTATCAAGCTCGGTACTCTTTTGAATATGAAGCTGTCTGAGGGTCAGAATATGCTTTAATGTTTCTCTTTCTATTTTGATACCTGTATTCTTCTTGGCATCGAAGTTATTAAGCGTAGGCTCAATATTTGAAAGAACCTTCTTAAGTTCTTCAACCTCTGCCTGAAGCTCCACATATCTGGTTTTGACTTCAGGTCTGGCACCGACCTCTACAACCGTTGCGGCACCCATTTGAGATCCAAGCGTTTTTACATTGATTGCGTTGGTGGCAACCACGTGACCTCCGGTGATGAATCCCTTCTTACCGGATACATTAACCTCGTCTCCCGCAAAAACCTTGCTGTGAAGGATTGAATCGGAAGAAACATATCCTCCTGCCGAAGCGGTAACGTTCTCAAGGAACTTACTTATTATATTACCTTTTGCGGCAAGGACACCCTTGCCCATTCCGTTAACGCCACGGTCGATTATAATATCGCCTCCGGCAACAAGCAAAGCACCCTCTACGACGCCCTTAACTCTGATGTTTCCTTTGGCTCTTACTTCAAAATTGGCTGTTACGTTTCCGTTTACCTCGACACTTCCGTCGAAATTTATATTACCGGTAGAAACGTCAACATTCTCAACCTGCAGAACATTTGAAACGAATACCTTGCCGTCTACAAGAGTAACATGTCCGTCAACACGCGAGAAAATGGAAAGATGGTCATCGGATATATCAATGTTACGTCCGTATTTAAGGTATCCTTTCTTAACCTCTCTGGGACGAAGTCTCTCTCCCTTGACATTGAAGCCATAGTCGCCGTCGTCCGCAGGAATAATCCTTGCAAGCTCCTGATTTCTGGAGCAGGGAGAAACGGTATTAAGGTTGAAGAAATCCACACTTCCGTCCTCTTTAACCGCAGGTTTCATATTTATTTCTGTATTGAAAAAATACTGTATCTCCGCATCTCTTCCCTGTCTGGGTTCAAGTCCCTTGGCAGCGATAATGTCTGTACAGTATGGTCTTTCTTTGGAAAGGAAGAATTCCTTTAAGGTCTCCTCCTGAATACCGTACTCAATGTAACGGTACTTAAAGTCCCTCATCAATTCGTCGAAGGTAAGAAGTTCTCCACCCACCGTAGGCGCATAGAATCGAATCGTTGCAGACATGTTGTCCTCAGCGATATAAAGATAATAAGATTCTCTTTCCTTCGGTCTGACAATCTCTGAAAGCAACAAAAATCCGGGCTCATCACAGACAGCCTTCAATTTGGCAATGTCATAGCTGAACCCTCTTGCATCGAGGTAATCTGCCACCTCAATCATTCTTACAGGCTCGCCCCCGTCTAAAGGGCCATGAATTCTGACGCCTGTCCCGTTTTCTGTGTCTTCTAATTGAAAGAAGCCGTTCTTCATCTTTCCCTCTGTTCCCTAAGAAATGCTTGTAAAGACCCCCATATAGCTCCCCATTTTAGTCCTCATCTTCTGCAAAGCCTTGGTATGAAGCTGAGAGACTCTGGATTCGGAAACTTCCAAAACATAACTTATTTCTTTTAGTGTAAGTTCTTCGTAGTAATAGAGTTCGATAACCCTTCTTTCCTTCTCAGTAAGGATTTCCAGGGTTTCCCCCAGAACCTTCTTGAGTTCTTCTTTTTCAATGGTCTCTTCAGGGCCGTCGAATCTGTTGGAGTTATGGAATGCAGGATTCTGAGGAACATCCGCACCCTGGTCCATATACTCGTTCAGTGAGACGACATTGGTAATTTTCATCTGAGACTGCCATTCTGAGTATTCGTCGTCGGTAATACCCAATCCCCTTGCAACCTCTTCATCTGTGGCACCTCTGCCGGTATTCATCTCAATGTCTTTAATGACACTTTCAATCTGTTTCTGTCTTTGACGGATGGTTCTCGGAATCCAGTCCATCTTTCTGATCTGGTCAAGTATTGAACCTCTGATTCTTAAACTCGCATAGGTTTCAAACTTTACCTCTTTAAGCATATCAAACTTATCGATTGCGTCAATAAGTCCAAAAATGCCGTAACCGCATAAATCGTCGAACTCCACGGTGTAACCCAGATACATGCTGAGTCGACCCGCCACGAGCTTGACGAGTGGGGCATATTCCAATATAAGCTTTTCACGAATTTCAGGAGTTTTGCGCTGGGAATATTCATCCCAAAGCTTACTTCTAGCAGCTTCGTCCATATAACCGCCCGCCCTTTAATTATACTTCTTCTGCCTCGTTTTCATCTTCCCCTTCGGCAGTAGATATATCTTCGGCATCGTCCAAACGTTTCTGGGCTTCAGCCTCTTCGGCAAGCCGCTGTTCTTCAGCCAGCCTCTCTTCTTCTTCCCTCTTTTGTTCTTCTTCGTTCTGCCTCTCAAAGCGCCCTACAATGTATGTAAAGATACATCCCAGGGCGTAGAAGATTAACAATGTAATAAAAACACTAATCAGCTTTTGCTCTATTGTGTAGTGAAGGAAATAAGTTCTTATTACCGCTATTGCTCCGGCTATGAGCATTACTATCAGCGGAAATCTCTTCTTGCTCAAATTGTCTTGGTTCCCTTTCCCACTGTTCTTATTTCATAAACTCCCGTCTCCGGGTAGAAAACAACCGTACGACCGTAATTCTCGCCGCAGTCCTCGGCCAGTAGGGGTATGCCCAATTTCTTCAGTACCGTACGACAAGCCTCAGCATTTCTTTCACCTACTCGCATCAGGCTTGACTTTGAGTCAAAGCTGAACATCTGGGCACCGCCTGCAATCTTGGCAACCATTCTGTTTCTGACGGCTCCAAGTTTCTCCATTTGCTTGACAAGTTCAACTACACCTGTGTCAGCAAACTTGGCGATGTTAGTGTTCTCTTTCATTACTGTACTGTCGGGCAGCATAACATGAGCAAGACCACCAATACGATTCACTTTATCAACAATGGCGACTCCGACGCAAGATCCTAATCCCAATGTCGTGATACTGTCAGGACTCTTGCAGGTCTTCAAGTCGGCCATACCAACTTTAATGACTTCTGCCATACGACTTTCGCTTCCTCTCAAAAGTTTTGCTAAAAGTTTAACTTACGATTCCTAACGATCTCAAAATTTTGTCGTATGATTCCAAATCAGGCATTAGAACAAAGAATCCATCGATATCTATGTCATCTGAAAACTGAGATTGGATCAGGAGAATCTTATCTCCCACCATTCCAAACTGAATAGCCGGCACACTGAGTATTGCGGCAGCCATATCAACAGCAAGGAACGGGACTGACGGATAAATCATCATATTTGTAAGGGTTGAAAGTGAGTTCAAATACGCACCGGTAATGATGTTTGAAACCTCTTTCATTGCAGATGTTTCCATCTCACCAAGTTCGCCGGGCTGAATCTCCATCCCCATCAGCTTACCTATCAAGTGCTTAGCGGCTTCCAGCTCAATAAGGAACATCATACTTCCTGTGATGTCTCCCTCTACACCGAGGAATATACCTACAAGAATCTGCTCCTCGCCACCCATAAGCGTTGCAACATCCTTAAATTCCAGCAGTTTAACCTGCGGAACCTTCATGTCAACCTTACAGTTAAGCATCTGGGATAAAGCCGTCATTGCGTTTCCTGCGCCAATATTACCGATTTCCTTAAGGATGTCGTAATACTGCTCGCTCATTGCATCTAATGAATTAACGCTCATATCCAACCCTCTCTAAATACGAATTACAAATACGATTAAAGATCCTTCTCACTAAGTACTGCATTCAGTTCAAGGAGTGAAATCAACTGCTCATTGTATTTGCCGACTCCCTGAAGATACATGTTCTTCTCTTCCTGCTTTGCATCGTAGGTAAAGTGTTCAACGTCATCTTCGGAAAGAGTAACAACCTCTTTAACCTCATCAACAATGACGCCTACTGTACCGTGCTGCTCAAGCTTGATGATGATAATTCTTGTATCCTTGGTGTTTTCAACTTCTTCATAACCCATTTTGCCTCTGATGCTCATAACGGGAATAACTTCTCCACGAAGATTGATTACACCCTTTAAGTAGCTTTGAACCTTGGGCACTCTGGTGATGTGCTGCATACGAACAATATTATCGATGTATTTGATGTCGATTCCGTACTGCTCGCCGCCTACTTTAATAACAATATATTGAACTCTATCATTGGTTGTCATCAATTCATCCATTGTCTATTTCCTCCCTTCTAGAAACAAGCATTTGCATCAACGATGAGGGCAACTTCGCCATCGCCGAGGATTGTAGCACCGCTTATTACCTTGCACTTGTTGATGTACTTGCCTAAGGACTTGATAACGATTTCCTGCTGTCCAATAAGCTCATCAACTACAAGACCTGCGAGCTTGTCACCCTTCTTAACGATAACAACTACCATATCGTCGTCTTTTGTCTTGTTTGTAGGAGCGTCAAGAACCTCTGACAAACGAATCAAAGGAATAACAACGCCTCTTAAGTTAATAACTTCCTTAGCCTGAACGTATTTAATCTCGCTGGCTTTGACATCTTCGATGGTCTGGATGGATCCAAGAGAAATAGCGTATTTCTCATCACCGATACAAACCATGAGAGCCTGGATAATAGCAAGTGTAAGAGGAAGTCTGATTGTCCATGTACTTCCCTCACCGAGCTTTGATTTAACCTCTACTTCTCCGCTTAAGGATTCAATCTTGGACTTAACAACGTCAAGGCCAACACCTCTTCCTGAAACGTCTGTAATCTGTTTAGCTGTTGAGAAGCTGGGAAGGAAAAGAAGGTCGATAATTTCCTTGTCAGACATTGTAGCTGCCTGCTCAGCTGTGATTGTTCCTCTCTCAATAGCTTTATTCTTAACTGCCTCAACATCGATTCCGTTACCGTCATCTCTTACCTCGATAACAACGTTGTTACCATCCTGGTAAGCGTCAAGGAAGATGGATCCGACTTCCGGCTTGCCTCTCTGCTTACGAACTTCGGCTGACTCAAGACCATGGTCTGCGGAGTTACGTAACAGGTGCATCAAAGGATCGCCGATTTCATCTACTACGGTACGGTCAAGTTCTGTCTCTTCACCTGACATGTAGAGTTCCATCTTCTTGTCAAGCTTCTTGGACAAATCTCTGATCATACGAGGGAACTTATTAACTACACTCTCGATAGGAACCATTCGAACCTTCATAACTGATTCGTGAAGGTTGGTGGTTACGCTCTCAAGGTACTCAATCTGTTCATTGAAGGATGATGTCTGAGAATGGTCCTGACCCGCTGCCGAAACAAGTGAGTTCTTTGCGATAATAAGCTCGCTGACCAGATTCATGAGCACATCCAGTTTCTCGATATCTACACGGACGGTTCTGTTTACAACAGGTTTGCCTGCCTTCTTCTCGTCCTTTGCAGGAGCTGCAGCCTTTGCGGGAGCGGGAGCTGTTGTGGCAGCACTCTTTGTCTCCTTGGGTGCTTCCTCAGCAGGTGCCTCAGCCTCTGTTGCTTCTGCAGCGCCTCCGGTAAGATCAGCTTCGGAAAGAAGTTTTCCATCTGCCTTCTCAATCTCGGAAACGCTTGTGATTGCTGTCTGAATCTTATCCAGGTCAGCATCACTGATTATAACAAGGGTAAAATTGGTATCGAATCTTTCATCTTCAATATCCTGAGCAGAAGGATCTGATACAGCAATCTCTCCAAGTTCTTCAACTGCTTTAAATACCAGGAAAGCTCTTGCAGCTTTAAGGATACAGGAATCCTGAACCTTAACATCGAAGAAGTAAATCTTCTTGCCCTGCTTCATTGCTTCAGAAAGAACATGTACCTGTTCTTCTGCAAGCTTTAAATTAACTGAAGGTGCCTTTGCTGCAGCTTCAGTTGTCTCAGCCTTAGGTGCTTCTTCAGCAGCTGTGGCCTCTTCCTTGGGAGCCTCTCCCTTTCCTGATTTGCCATTAAGAATGGCATTCAGTCTCTCGATGATTGCGGTGTTTTCATTTTCACCTTCATCGGCTGTGCTTTGAATATTTGAGATATACTCATCCAAAGCGTCCAGGCACTGGAATACAACGTCAATAATCTCTGAGTTAACTTTAATGTTGTTATTTCTAACCTCAGAGAAAACATTCTCCATGTCATGGGTGAGATTCTGCATTCTCTTATATCCCATGGTTCCTGCCATACCCTTAAGGGAATGGGCAGCACGGAAAATCTCATTGATGGTATCCATGTTCTCGGAGTCTTTCTCCAATTCAAGGATCTGTGTGTTCAGGTTCTGCAAATGCTCTTTTGATTCGTCAAGGAAAATCTCTAGATACTGGCTAACATCCATATCAACTTACCCCCACATTTAAAATAATCTCCTGCGCCAATTGGTCAAGTGGTGCCGATTGATTGGAAAGACCCGCATTATCAACAGCCTTAGGCATGCCGTAGACTACACAGGTGTTTTCGCTTTGTGTAATTACGTGAATATTCTTTCCGGACTTCTTGAGGTTCTTAATTCCCTCAGTACCATCAGCACCCATGCCGGTCATTACCACACAGCAAATCTCATCGAATCCTGTGTTGGCCAAAGACTCGTACATATAGTTTGCACAGGGCTTTACACCTTCTCGGTTGGGTTCGTCCGTATAGTGGATAGCGTAATCTGCTCCGCTCTTAACTATGTTCATATGAGCGCCGCCTTTGGAAATGTACGCCCACCCTTTCTTGATTCGCTCACCTTCTTCAGCCTCCTTAACATTAAGCTCGCCTAAGCTGTTAAGTCGTTCTGCCAAAGAAGCGGTAAAACCAACGGGCATATGCTGTACCATTACCACAGGTGCATTCAGATTGCCGGGAAGTTTGGGAATAACGCTTTGCAGTGCCTTGGGTCCTCCGGTGGAGCTTGCTATGGCAACTATCTTATTGCCGCCCCTGGAGCTTCTGCCCTTTGATGCCAAATCTGCAAGTTTCTTTAGAGTGTCATCCTCTCTTACCTTAACAGGTTCGGAAACAGCAGCTGCATTACTTTCGGATACCGCATACAAAGTGTTTAAGAAGTGATTCTTAAACTCATCGTCTCGACAGTCCATAGCTGAATTGGGCTTATGAACAAAGTCAACGGCTCCGAGTTCCAAACATTCGATGGTGACCTGAGCGCCTTCCATAGTGTCGGTGCTTGCCATCATGATCTTGGCCTTAATGTTCTTCTTGCGGAGTTCTTTTAAGAGCTCTATGCCATTCATGATAGGCATATTCACGTCAAGAACAACCGCGTCGTACTGACTCTTCGTCAGTAAATTCAAGGCTTCCTGACCGTTTCCGGCAATATTCACTACACGGAATCTCGTGTCACCATTGATTATATCACAGAGCACTCTTCTCATGAGTGCAGAATCATCAACCACGAGAACTTTTTTCATATTTTTTGCTCCTATTAGATGCTATTTACTGTCAATTTCCTAAAAACCGCTCTCTTTTCTACGATTTTTTCGTTCTTCTTGAAATATATATCTTATTATTTCTTCTCGTTCTTCCATATTAATGTCCATATATTGAACGCGGTGTTCGAAAGTGCCGGGTTTATGCTCTACTTCCTTAACCGCCAGGACTTTTCCTACCAGGCAATACTCCTTTTTGCCTGTGTCAAAATTCAAATTGTATTTACAATAAATAAGCTGGTCCTTATCGTATTTATAGTTCGAAATAAACCTGATTCCGCCACCGCTTATATCCACGATTATCGCTCTTCTTAAGGGAATTGTTCCATTGAGAGGAACAGCATCTGTGGACTTGTCTCTTTTTTCCACCGCCTCAACTTCTTCCTGCTCTAACTCCCTGGATCCCATATCCAAAGCGCAGCTGAATCTGTAGAACTCTCTTCTTTGAATCTTTCTTATATTACTGGTAAGTTCCAGAACAATGATGTAAACATTGTTGCTCTTATATCTGTCTACAATTCTGGCATCAAACTGATAAAGAAGTTTACCCTCATATACATTTACGTCGTACTCGCTGTCAACGGGAAGCAAAATAAGCTTTGACTGCTCCATGGGCATCAAAACCTCTATGCGATCGTCCGAAAGAATATCGTATACTTTGGTTTCGTATACTTTCTTGTTATCCTCCGCGTTATCGTATTTCACTCTTTCGATGGATATAAGGTCTACCCTTGACCCTACATTGACAAACTTTGATAACATTTTTGCTACCTCTCCTGATTATTTAAGCTGTCTTGAGGCAATAATATGCGAAAAGAATGCAGCCATACCCCTCTTCTGTTTAGGAGTCTCCTCTTCCATGTTCATAAGGCTTCTGGCAATCTGCTCAAAGGCAAGACTGGACTTTGCCGTGGGAGACTTGATTGATACCGGCACCTGACCCAAAACAGCCTGCATAAGCTGGTTGTCCTGAGGTATCTCGCCGAGATAACTCATGGGAAGTTTAAGGTATCTTGCGACGACGGCATTAAGCTTGTTGTACAAAGCTTCACCCTCTCCCGGTTTCTCAACACGGTTTGCAAGCATCTTAACCACCGATGTCTCAGTGGAAAATCTGGGATGTCTGTGCAATGCCTTTAATAATGAATAGGCATCTGTTATAGACGTGGGCTCCGGAGTGGATACAAGTATTACCTCGCCTCCGGCCACCAGAAACTCCAGTACCGCATCCGAAATTCCCGCCCCGGTATCTACTATTATTATATCAGCAATGCTGTCTAACTGGGCAAGATTCTGAATAATATATGTAAGGTATTCACGGCTTAAATTTGCCATTCCGGCAATCCCCGAACCTCCGGAGATGAAGCCCACCTCCATGGGTCCCCAGGTGATAATATCCTTAATGTTTTTACCCTGATATATCAAATCAAAGAGGTTGTACTTCGGAACTGCTCCGAACATAACCTCAATATTTGCAAGACCAAAGTCCGCGTCAAGGATGATAACCCTTTTACCCATTTTTCTGAACTGAATGGCAAGATTAATGGATGTGTTGGATTTACCTACTCCACCCTTACCGCTTGTGACCGTAATGATTCTGGCCAGGGGTCTCTCGGGATTCGCCACCTCATTTGCTTTAATGATATTTCTTAACTGTTCGGCTTGATCCATCTACTGTTTTCCCCCAAGTAATTGCTTAACTGTCTTCTGCGGATTAAAAACTTCGATATCATCCGGAACGTTCTGTCCGCAGGTAACATAAGAAATGGGAGAATCCGTGTAAAGTTTAAGATTCAGCAAGTTTCCGTATTCACAGGTCTCATCAAGCTTTGTGAAAATCAGCTTGAAGCTGCAAATATCCTTATAAGTATCTGTAATCTGCAATAAATCCTTATATTTTGTGGTGGCACTAAGCACAAGGAAAATGTCCTTGTTTTCCTTATCCTTAAGCGCCTCCGTGAATTCTCCGATATTTTCCTGTTGTTCTCTGTTCTGATGGCTGTGTCCCGCAGTATCGATAAGTATGTAATCGAACTCGGAAAAATCCGAAATAGCGGTTTCCATCTCCTCAACCGTGTATATGATTCTGAAGGGAACCTTTAAAATATTGGCGTAGGTTCGAAGCTGCTCAACTGCGGCGATTCTGTACGTATCGGCTGTAAGCAGGGCAACCTTCTTCTTCTGTTCTACACAGAATTTTCCTGCGAGTTTGGCGATGGTTGTGGTTTTACCTACTCCGGTAGGACCTACGAACATAAGAACCTTGACGCCGTTTTCGGCAGGTTCAATCTCCTCGGCCCTTCCAAACTTGAGTATCATCTTCTGATATACCCCAGCCAGCACAAAATCTATGGGCATATTGGGCTTTTGAATCTTCTCCACCTCATCGAGAATCTGGTTGGCGTACTTCTCGTCAACCTCATTGTCGATCATGGTGTTGTATAAAAGCTTGGTAAACTTGTCAATTTCTGACTCTTCTTTAACTTCTTCCTTGGCTTTGGAAACCTCAGACTCCTGATCATCCTTAAGAAGATCGTCATCCTTAATCTCCTGCTTCATTATCTGTTTTTCAAGAAGGTTCTGAAGGCTTTCAAGCTTTTCTTCGATAGCTGCCTGTTCATTGGAAATAACGGAAGGCTTAACGGGTGCCACCGAAGCGACAGCCGGTGTTGGAGCGGGAGTCGGTTTTGCCACAGCAGGTGCGGGCTTCTTCTCCCTGTACTTTGCCTGCTCTTCCTCCAAAGCAACCGTCACCTCTATCATCTGAGGCTTTAAGAAGGCAAAAAGTCCCTTCTTCTTCACGTTCTTCACGTTCATGACAACTATATTTTCGCCAAGCTCTTTCTTTGCAATCTCTACAGCTTCGGCTTCAGTTTTTGCCTGGAATTTCTTGATTATCATTATGCTGTCACCATTCCGACTGACTGTAATTCAATATTGGACTCTATCTCGTTATAGGATATGACAATCAGATCCTTGAAATAGTCCTCAGTCAATCTCTTAAAATATATGCGAACAATGGGTGAGGTTATAACAATAGGATTCTTTCCGAGGTTCTCAAGCTTAGCCACTTCGGCCCCAAGAGAATCCATAATCTTTCTGGTCCTTTCCGGATCCAGATTAAGATAAGCACCCTGCTCTGTCTGTTTAACACTTGCCATAATCTCCTGCTCAATCTTGGGATCCAATGTTACAACGCTTGTCGTTTCATTGGCAGGGAAGAACTTGCCTGAAATTGCCCTCTTTAAAGACTGTCTTACATATTCGGTAAGAATATCCGTGTCCCTTGTGGTGGTGGCATAATCCGCAAGTGTTTCAAATATAGTAAGCAAATCTCTTATGGAAACACCTTCCTTTAATAGGTTCTGAAGAACCTTCTGAATTTCGCCTATACTGAGAAGCTTAGGTACAAGTTCATCAACAAGGGATGGGTTTGTCTCCTTAAGGTTGTTAACAAGGTTCTGTACATCCTGCCTTGTAAGCAGTTCGGCGATGTACTGCCTGATAACTTCAGTAAGATGGGTTGCAATGATTGAAGGGGGATCAACAACCGTATAGCCAAGGCTCTCTGCCCTTTCTCTCTGTCCCTCTGTAATCCAGATGGCGGGCAGATGGAATGAAGGCTCAAATGTGGGAATACCCGTGATTTCCTCTTCAACATAGCCGGGATTCATGGCCATATAGTGATCAAAGAGAATCTCTCCTTCGCTGACCTGAATGCCCTTAATCTTTATAATGTACTGGTTGGGGTTAAGCTGAATGTTATCCCTCAAACGAATGATGGGAACAACAGTACCAAGCTCCAACGCAATCTGTCTTCTTATCATTACTACACGGTCCAATAGGTCACCACCCTGACTGGCATCAGCCAATGGGATAATTCCGTAACCGAATTCAAGCTCAATGGGGTCAACCTGCAAGAGGCTTGTAACATTCTCAGGCTGCCGGATCTCCTCCGCAGCAATCTCGTCCTCGTCCACTTCACCCTCGATTTTGGCGGTTTCGATGGTGCCCTGAATGGTTCTTCCGACAACTATGAAAATCATTCCCATTGCCAGGAACAAAAGGGTATTTAAGGTGGTTACAAGGCCCAATCCGCAAAGAATTGCACCTGTAAGATACAAAGCCTTCGGAATACCGAAAAGCTGCGACACAAGGGTATGGCCGAAGTCTGCATCCTTGCTTCCCTTAGTAACCAGAATACCTGTTGAAAGGGAAATGAGAAGGGAGGGGATCTGTGATACAAGGCCATCACCAATGGTGAGGATTGCATACTTTTGAAGTGCATCCGTCATTGCCAGGCCTTCACGTGTGGCACCCATTATCACACCACCGATGATGTTGATTGCGGTAATCAAAAGACCTGCGGCAGCATCTCCTTTTACATACTTAACGGCACCGTCCATGGAACCGAAGAAGCTTGCTTCCTGCTGAATTTTGTCACGTCTTACCTTTGCTTCAGCATCGGTAATTGCGCCTGTATTAAGGTCTGCGTCAATAGCCATCTGCTTACCGGGCATAGCGTCCAGGGTAAATCTTGCAGTAACTTCAGCTACACGTTCAGAACCTTTGTTGATTACAAGGAACTGTATAAGTACAAGAATAACGAATACGATACTTCCGATGATCAAGTCGCCGCCTCCGACAAAGGAGCCGAAGGTCTGTACAACGTTTCCTGCATATCCCTGACCAAGAATCAGACGGGTTGAGGATACGTTTAAAGCGATTCTAAAGATTGTGGTAAATAAAAGCAGTGTGGGGAAGAAAGCCAAATCCAGCACTTCTTTTACAAACATACACGAGAAAAGAACTATAAAAGCAATTGATATATTAAAAGCCAAAAGGACGTCCAGAAGAACGGAAGGGATAGGAACAATCAGCATAACAAATGCGGCTACCAAATAAAGCGCAACGCCGACATCCGCTCTTTTCATATTGTTTCCTCCTTCCATTTATTCTAAACCCTTCCCTGGAACTTATAGACGAATGCCAAAACTTCCGCCACCGCCTGGTACAATTCCGGGGGTATCATTTCTCCCACCTCAACGCTTGAATAAAGCATTCTGGCAAGAGGCTTATTCTCTACGATTTCGATATTGTTCTCCTTGGCTGCCTCCTTTATCTTCTGTGCTAAATAGTTTTCACCTTTGGCAAGAACAATGGGTGCTGGGTACATATCTGCATCATATTGAATAGCTACAGCGTAGTGAGTCGGGTTTGTAATTACTACGTCTGCCTTTGGCACGTTCTGCATCATACGTCTCTGGGACGCCTGCTGCATACGCTGCCTGATTTTGCCCTTGATTTGAGGGTCACCTTCTGTCTGCTTGTACTCGTCCTTAACTTCCTGCTTGGTCATCCTCATATCGCGCTTGAACTTCGTTCTCTGATAGATGAAGTCCCCCGCGGCGATAATTGCATAAACCGCAGAAATTCGGATTCCCAGATCCACCACAGTCTCCAAGATCAGGTTCAAAGCCTGCATGATGGTCATGTCGTACATTGCAAACAGATAATAAAGCTTATCCTTCGCATAACTGTATACGATAATTGAGATAAGAATTATCTTCATAAGTGCTTTGACGAGCTCTACCAAAGCATTTACGGAAAACAATCTCTTCACCCCGTTTAAAGGATTGAGATTACTGAATTTCGGTGTTAAAGGCTTAAGGGTCGGATGCCACTGAACCTGAACAAAATCACAAAGGAAAGCGACTATGAATCCGGTTACAAATACCGGAAGGCATATAATAAGTACCCTTAAAAGACCATATCTGATTAGAATAATAAAATCATTCTCCGGTACCATTCCCTGATACTGAATGGTAACGTTGGGAATCATTCCGTACACTTCCGAAAATGTGGAAAGAAATGTATTCCCCATAAATCCCGTGGCGAACTTTAAAGTAAGAAACAAAGCTAAGATTCCGGCTCCGTTTGCCAGCTCTTTCGACTTGGCAACCTTACCTTCTTTTCTGGCATCCTCCAGCTTTTTGGGAGTAGCCTCTTCCGTCTTCTCGCCGCCGGGGCCCTCTGCAAAGAATTGGAGGTTATACCTTAAACTCACATCATGCCCTCCACAAATGCCACCACCATTGTCTTCATCTCTGTGAAAATGAAGTCCGCTATTCCCGGCAACATTCCCACGGTCAAAAACAAAGCGCCCAGTCCCACCAGAACCTTTAACTGCATACCTACAGCAAACATGTTCATCTGAGGTGCTACTTTCGCCAATACACCAAGGACTGCATTCAAAAGAATCATTATTGCAAAAATCGGAAGACATATTCTGAAAGCGATTGAAATACTGTCTCCCATGAAATCTATAAAGCTTTTAAGAAGACTGTCGGTATTAAAAATCATTCCGTTTACGGGAATAAGCGTATAGGTCTCTGCAAAAGCTTTAATAAGATATCGGTGCATACCGCTTACTATAAGAAGCAAGGTCACCATATACTGATAAAAAACACCTGATATCGTAACACTCTCTCTTGTGGCGGGATCAACCAGGTTAACCATGGAAAGGCCTACCTCCATGTCTATGACGGAACCCGCGAGGTTGACTATACTGTTACAGATTGTAGCAGCAAAGCCAATCATGATTCCCACTACAACTTCCTTCATGACTATTACCGCAAACCCTTCGACCGTAGCGTACTCCAAATTGGGCCTTGACGGTGTCAGCATGTAGTAAAGCAGAACCGAAAACATGAATCCGAATGCAATTTTCACTCGCCTTGGCGTGTTGGTCATGGAGAAAAACGGTGCCACGAAAACAAAGGAAAGCACTCTCGCCAATACCAGAAGGAAGAATTCAAAATCAGCTAAATAGAAGGCTCGACTTATCATTTCTACCACCTCTTATTTTACGTAGAGGCTGAAGTTTGACCACAGTTCGTTCATGAAGTCTGTCATCTGGGTGAGCATCCAGTGACCCAAAAGCATCAGGGTAACAAATACACCGATGATCTTCGGAACAAGTGTCAATGTCTGCTCCTGAATCGACGTAATGGTCTGAATGATACTGACAATAAGACCGATAGCAAGAGACACCAAAAGAACAGGTGCGGACACCTTAATAATCAAATATAATGCTCTGTTGGCAATAGCTACTATCTCGTCTACAGTCATTCCCATAATCAGTTCCTAAACGTCAGTAAAAAGTCTTAACAAGGTTTACTATAATCAGATTCCATCCATCTGCCAAAACAAAAAGGAGAATTTTGAAAGGCATTGAAATGGTTGTAGGCGGCAACATCATCATACCCATACTCATAAGGGTCGAGGCCACCACCATGTCGATTATAATAAACGGGATATAAATCAAAAATCCAATCTGGAAGGCGATACGAAGTTCGCCAACCATAAAGCTGGGAATCAGCACAGAAAGAGGAATTCCATCAAGGGACCCATCCCATTCCTGTCCCGAAATTTCCATGAAGACTTTCACATCCGAAGACTGAGTCTGAGTGTACATGAAATTTCTCAGGGGCTGGAGGGCTGTCTTAAAGAACTCGTCCTGTTCCATCTCTCCCGCTTCAAAAGGTTTAATCGCCGTATCATTAATCTCCGTAAATGTAGGAGTCATAATAAACAGCGTAAGAATAAGCGCCAGACCGATTAATACCTGGTTCGGCGGCGCCGTGTTTGTGCTGAGCGCTGCCCTGGTGAAATGTAATACGATGATAATCCTTGTGAAGGATGTCAACATCAGTATCAAAGTCGGGGCCAGCGTTATCAGTGTAAGGAATATGAGGATCCTTAAGTTGCTGTTTAGGCTGCCGTTTCCATTGTTGACGGAAATCGTGAAGTTAGTTCCGGTATTCAGTTCATCATTGGCATTATCGAGTCCTGTATTGTCTGTCGATGAATCGAGCAGAGAGTCCAATATTTCGCTTGATGTGTCAAGATTATCCATATCTCCGGATCTCTCCGTAATATTACGAAGAGTCGCTGCATGGGCTGAAATTTTTGGACTGATACACAATATGCCCACCGTAACCAGCAGGCATATTATCTTCACAATCTGAATTCGACGAAGCCGGCTTCTCTTAAAATCAATCACTTTAATGCCTACTTTTCGGAAGGATCCTGTTTTTCGTCAAAATTTGTCTTCTTATTTCCTTCAAGGAACTTAGTAAACAAATCCTTAAAGTTCCCGATGTTTTTGTCGGAATCAGAGAATTCTTTAATCTCCTCCTTTGGCACTTCGCATATCACCGTTACGGTGTCCTTGCAAACTGCCAAAGCCACATATTTCTCACCAATTCGGACAACCTGAATATACTTACCGGTGCCAAGCCTTGCCGCCTCGATAAGCGCTATATTTCCGCCGCCCGTGTTCTGTACCTTTTGGTAATTGGCTATAAAATGGGTTGTGGCCCAGGTAATGCCAATCACCAAAATAAACAGAAACAATACGGTAATAAACTGCAGTGCAGAATTACTCTTCTCTGATATAGTCAATAGAATCATGGTTAGCCGACTACTTTCTTAACTGCCTCCAATACACGATCTGCCTGGAAGGGTTTAACGATGAAGTCCTTGGCTCCAGCCTGAATAGACTCGATAACCATTGCCTGCTGACCCATTGCGGAACACATAATTACGGTAGCTCCGGGATCGTTGGCCTTAATCTGCTTAAGAGCCTGGATTCCGTCCATTTCGGGCATTGTGATGTCCATAAGAACGAGGTCGGGTTTGGTCTCGTTGTACTTCTCAACAGCCTTTACTCCGTTCTCAGCTTCTCCTGCAACATTGTATCCGTTCTTTGTAAGGATGTCCTTAATCATCATACGCATGAATGCTGCATCGTCACATACTAAAATGTTTTTTGCCATAATTTTCACTCCTATTTGTGTTTATTTGACTATTTCTGATACTCTAACGCCAAAACTTTCTTCGATAACTACTACTTCGCCTCTTGCAACAAACTTACCGTTTACCAATACATCTACAGGCTCACCGGCAATCTTGTCAAGTTCAATAATTGTTCCGGGTGCGAAATCAAGGATTTCCGATATGAGCTTTGTGGTTCTTCCGAGCTCTACCGTGACGCCAAGAGGCACATCCATGATAAGGTCGATATTCTCCTGTCCCGGAGCTGCGCTATATCCGCTGGAGAAATTCTGGAACTGTGCGGGCTGGACATTGATGCCCTGTGCCATCTGGGGCATTCCGTATCCCGGCATGGGATAAGGCATTCCTCCCGGCGGCATCTGATATGGCATTCCCTGAGGTGGCATTCCGTATCCCGGCATTGCCGCCTGATTCGGATCCATTGCCGGCATTCCCGGTGGAGGAGCCATTGGCTGATCCGGCATGGGTGCTGCTGCGGCGGGGGCCGGAGCAGGCGCCGGTGCAGGTGCAGGGGCAGGTGCCGGTGCGGGAGCAGGTGCTGCTTCAGGTGCTGCGGCGTCTCCGCCACCTCCTGCGCCCATCTGGTTATCCATAAAGGTCTCAACCAGCTTCTTGGCAAAATCCACAGGATACAACTGCATCAATGAGCTGTCTACCAATTCATCAATCTGCATCCTGAAGGTAATCTTAACAAATGTCCCACCAAGGAATTCTGCTATCGAAGATCCATCCTCTACTTCTGAAAGATCCGTCAGTCTTGCGTCCGGCGGGCTTATGTCAATCATGGTTCCAAGCATTGTGGAAAGAGATGTCGCCGATGCGCCCATCATCTGGTTCATGGCCTCGGAAATTGCACTTAAATGCAGGTCTCCGATCTCTCCCTCTGTATTGGTTCCGTCACCTCCCATCATCAGGTCGGTGATTACCTTAACGTCATTTTCCTTAAGGACTAAGATGTTGCTGCCGTCAAGTCCAGCAGTGTACTTGATCAAGATGAAAACACAAGGCTTCTCGTATGCGTCAAGCACAGTCTGCCAATTGGACAATTCAACAACCGGGGTAGTGATGTTTGTCTTTCTGTTTACCAGAGAGTACATGGTGGTTGCCGAAGTACCCATGCTGATGTTTGCAACTTCGCCGATTGCGTCTTTTTCAACATCGGAAAGAAGCGATTCGTCAGCGGCACCCGGTTCAACAACGGATTGCGTTGGTTCGTTGTCTTCGGTACTCATACCACTCAGGAGCGCGTTTATTTCGTCCTGAGATAACATGCCATCCATTCCTTAATCCTCCTCTCTGATGACGGAAGTGACCTGAACCGCATAACGGTCCTCTTCAGTTCCCGGCATCGCAGTAAATTTCTTTATATTTCCGACATAGACTGCAAGTTCCTGATCTACCCTTGAATCCAGTCGTATAACGTCTCCAACCTGAAGGTTTACAAAATCGTTGACTGAAACGCTGCTCTTACCCAAAAGGGCTTTCACAGGAACCTCAACTCTTCTGATCAGAGATTCGATGTAGTCATCATATCGTGCGTCATCTGTTTCCTTCATGTTGGCGAACCAGTACTTGGTATTAAGTCGGTCCATAATGCTCTCAAGCGTGAAGTAAGGCAGACACACGTTCATAAGACCTTCAACGTCACCCATCTTAAGGTTTAGAGTAACGATTGCTATCATATCATTTGGTGCAATTACCTGTGCGAACTGGGGGTTGGTCTCCAGCCTGTCCAGGTATGGGTTTATATCTACCACATTCTTCCATGGTTCTCGGAGAAGCTGCACACATACAACCATGGTCTTCTCCAGTATTGTAAGCTCTATATCCGAAAATTCTCTGGACTTCTCCATCTGAACTCCCGGTCCGCCAAGCATTCTGTCTATCATGGCAAAACCAAGGTTGGTGGATAAATCCAATATTATATTTCCGTTTAGGGGAGCAAAGTTGGCAATTCCCAAAATAGAGGGGGTCGCCAGTGCATTCGTGAACTCCGAAAAGGTAACCGTCTCGGAGCTGGCTACGTTTATCTGTACATTCTTACGAAGATAAATCGGTAAGTTGGTGGAAAGCAATCTTCCATAATGCTCGAATATGATTTCCAGTGTCCTTAAATGCTCCTTGGAGAACTTTGCAGGCCTTTCAAAGTCGTAATTCTTGACCTGTACCTCGCCGGGATCATTCATGTTATCCACGTCCAGCTCGCCGGTACTCAGCGCTGCCAGCAGGTTATCTATCTCGTTCTGCGATAATACTTCGCCCACATCGTTCACCTCCTTTTAACTGTATTTAAGCAAAGGAGCTTTACTGATACAGGAAATCTATGAAGTTAACCTTGTAGATAAACTCTGAACCGTATTCGCTCTGGATTCTCTTTAGAATCTCCTTTGATGCGGCTGCATTGTTGTCAGCTCTCAAATCCTCTATTGTGCATCCGCTTAAAACATCGTATACAGCAGCCTTCAGCATAGTATCGTGCTCGCCTGCCGCAACGCTTGCTCCGTAATCCTTATATCCGGGATCCTTCGTATTCATTGAGAAGGATACGCTGGTTACGAAGTAATGATCCTTTCCATCGCTGCCGCTCTTAAGAGTAATAGTCAGCTGATCGGCAAACTTATATGTGGCGGTGTCAGCTATGGAAACTGTAGCCACAGGTTCCTCAATACTTGTGGGATCCGTCAGATCCAATGACATGGCAGCCGATATATCCTCAACCAAGGCTGCTGTCTTTCGGCTTGTACCCACCACAGAGAACATCATGACTGCGGTAAGAGCTACGTTAACCACCAAAAGTGCCAGGATTAAAACCGATATCAAATTCCTTTTCATAATCATCCACCCCTAGTAATCACTTAGTTCGTGATAGATTCTTATTTCTACGCGCCTGTTCTTGGCTCTTCCTTCGGCAGTGGAATTGTCGGCTATAGGCTTGTATTCGCCCCTGCCCGAAGTCTTAATCATTGCGGGATCAAGGCTTGTGTTGGCAAGAAGATAATCAAATACCGCCAAAGCTCTGGCCGCCGAAAGTTCATTGTTGTTGGCATACTTAGCAGAGTGCATGGGGACATTGTCGGTATGTCCTTCAATCTCTATGGTGTACGCCGCGTACTTTTCAAGTATTGCGCCTATATTGGCCATTACCGGGAGAATCTCGCTTCTAAGGACTGCCTGTCCCGAATCAAAAAGGATTGCTCCGTTCAAGGTAAGCTGAACATACTGGGATGTGAACTGTATGTCTATCTTGCCGGCCAGGTTATTCTCGTTAACTGCCTCGGCAATCTTCTCTGCAAGTTCCTCTGATGCTTTAAGCTTCTCCGCCTCAAGTTCATCAAGAATTTCCTGCTTCTCATCTACAGCTTCGGCCTCCTCGTCGTTCTCGGCCATCTTACCTGTACTGTTTATGTATTCGTCAAGCTCATTAAGCTGGCTTACGCCGCTGCTTATAAGTACACCCTCTCCGATTGCGGTGGCGCCGCCCGAGAGGATACTGATTGTCTTTGTGAATGATGCCGCCAACTGCTCAAATGCTTCAGCGTCAATAGTTGACATTGAGAAGAGAAGAACGAAGAAGCAAAGCAGAAGGTTCATCAGGTCGCCAAAGGTGGCTGTCCAAGCCGGGGCCCCCGGTGGCGGCGGATCTTCCTTGCGCTGTTTGCCCATTTACTCTTCACCTCCCTCAGAGGAAGTGTTTCTCTCGGAAGGAGCTAAGAAGGACTTAAGCTTCTCTTCGATAACTCTGGGGTTCTCACCTGCCTGAATCGAAAGCAGGCCCTCTATCATAACTTCCTTCTCCGTAATCTCCACGGAGTTGTTATATGTCAGCTTCTTGGATACAGGTGCGCAAATCCAGTTTGCAAGCATGGAACCATAAAGTGTTGTGATAAGAGCTGTCGCCATGGAAGGTCCGATGGAGTCAGGGTCTGACATGTTCTGCAGCATGTTAACCAGACCGATAAGGGTTCCGATCATACCCCAGGCAGGACCCATGGAACCTACATCGTCCCAGAAACCGATTTTCTTCTTGTGTCTGGTTTCGATACACATAAGCTCTGTTTCCATGATGCCACGTACAAGATCGGGATCTGTACCGTCGACTATAAGTAAAATTCCTTTTTTCAGGAATGCATCGTCAATTTGGGAGGAAGCTTCCTCTAACGACAATAAGCCTTCCTTACGTGCTACGTTGGAAAGCTCGATGATTTTATTGATTGTGTCTGCCGTGTTGTTTGCAGGAGCTTTAAGAATCAGGGTGAAGCTCTTAAGGCCTGCAACGAAGGTAGCAATTGAATTGGATGCCAAAATCGCACAAAAAGCACCACCAAAAGTGATAGCTGCCGAAGGGACATCAATGAAGTTACCGATGGTCTGAATACCACCACTGGTAATGATACCCAAAAGCATCATGCCAAGGCATAACACCAATCCGATAATTGAAGCTATATCCATGCAATACCACCCGATATTTTCGCTCTATTTTGCAAAAACATCCTTTCTATACGATTTTACTAAATTTTTCAGGTCTTGTCTACTTTCTTTTATAATAATTTTTCTGCCTGTAGTGAATGTGACAACCGTATCAGGAGTCTCTTCAACCGTCTCCATCAAATCAGGATTTATCAGCAGTTTCTGTCCATTCATTTTTGTTACTTCAATCATTATGTAAACCTCCCAAAATGATTTGTCGGAATTGTCCAAATTGTTTGCAGAAAAATATTATGTAAACAGGGATAAGGGTGCTCTCCGAACACCCTTATCCCTATCTCTATTAAATTACGATTTAATTAATTAATCATTATCTCTTAAGGTTTGTGAGCTCCTCAAGCAATGTATCCGAAACTGTAATGATTCGGCTGTTTGCCTGGAAACCACGCTGTGTGGTAATCATTGAAGTGAACTCTGCAGAGAGGTCTACGTTACTCATTTCAAGAACACCCGTTGAGAAGTAACCACCGTTTGCGGTTACATCAACACCGATTCCATCGAACTCGCCGGAGTTTGTTGATGCGGAGTAAAGGTTGTCACCTTCTTTGGTAAGACCGGATGCGTTTGCAAATTCTGCGGAAGCTATCTGTCCGAGAAGTCTTGTCATACCATTGTCGTATGCCGCATAAATCATACCGTTGTTCTGGATGGAAACCTGAGTCATCTTACCAAGTCTTCTACCGGTTCCAAGGCCCTTTGTATCACCGTTCTTACCGGCTATTGTTGAGGTACCCTTGTTGTCGTACATCGAAGATGTCTCAAAGTCGATTGTGATATCTGTAAACTCACCGCCAAGTTCGCTGAGTCTTAATGTGACTGCTGTTGCGTTGTCAGCACCACTGATGCCCTTGAACTTACCGGTGTTGGTATCGTAATCGATTGTGGCGCCCTGAATCTCACGCTGGTCCGCATGGAGAGTTCTGTCTGTTGCATCCTGGGCAATACTTGCATTAAGGAGATCTACTGTGAGTCTATGTCTTGTAACGGGAGGCGTTGCTGTATCATCCGCCTTAATCCAATATGTGTAGAAAGCCTTCTCGCTACCTTCAAATCCAAATGCTTTTGCAAGTTCATTTACAGCTGCATTGTACGCATTCTCGTCTGCAAAGCCTGTGGTATCAGCATAAGCCTTTAACGCGCCATCAGTATCGAGGAACTGACTAAGAGTTGCAACTGCCGTACCATTATAGCTTAAAGTTCCGCCGTTTAAACTGTATCCCTTTGCAAGGGTGAAGTCCGTCTTATTATCTGTCTGTACACCACTGCTTCCAAGAATCTTGCTGAAGTCCTGCTCAAGTACATTACCCTTTGAGTCAATAATAGAGTCAAGCTCAAAAGCATACTCGCCGGCAGTATCTGTAGCCTTAAGGGTAAGCTTTGCTGTGTAGCTGTAACCTAAAGCATCATAGAAGTTAACGTTACGAATAAGTCCTGATGAGCTTGTTACATCAGTGTCGTTCTTATCTATGATTCCGGAGAAATAAGCTTTGGTTGTTGACTCAGGGGGATAGGTCATGTTTTCAGCGCTCATGATTCTGAGAGCCGAAACTGTATCCTTCTTAATCTCCATGGTTTCCTGGTCAACCTGCCAGCCCATTACGTTATAACCAATGCTGGTCATTGCAAGGTTACCTGCACCGTCTACGTAGAATGAACCGTCACGGGTGAAGAAGTTTGAATTTCCGTCTGACACGATGAAGAAGTTGTCACCGGTAATCATGATATCAAAGGGGTTACCTGTGGACTGAGCTGAACCCTGTCCGGAAATATCTGTATTGATGGCACCTGATTTAACACCAAGACCGATCTGACGGGGGTTGATACCACCGGTACCGGTTGTGGCGTTGGGTCCTGATGCATTCTGCGTTGTCTGGGACATAAGTGCCGAGAAAGTAACTGAAGATGATTTGAATGCTGTGGTGTTAACGTTTGCGATGTTGTTACCGATAACGTCCATCCTGGTCTGGTGTGTTTTAAGTCCTGATACACCAGAGAAAAGTGATCTCATCATAAGCTAAATGCCTCCTGTAATGGAGAGCCGCTTCTTCATTCCGTCTGTCGGTCGGGAATGAATAACCTCCTGTAAGGTCCGGTTATGCTATTACGGCTCCGTCAATATTGGTGAATACGTTCTCGTTTGTTTCTGTCTGGTCCATTGCTGTTACAACCGTCTTGTTCGGTACATTTACTATAAATGCCAGCTTATCTACGATGACCAGTGAATCTTTGATTCCTTTTTCGCTTGCTTTTGCAGCTCCGTCACTTAAACGTTCGATCTGGTTGTCGGAAAGTGTTATGTTTCTGTCTGCCAGTCTGCCTACCGCGTGCTTCGAAAATTTAAGGTTCGCAATTTCTTCTGCCTTGATTTTCGATTTGAAGACGTCCCCGAATTTAACTTCAGGTGTTTCTTTGATTGCAGCGGGTTTGTTCTGGTTTAAGTACTGGTCCTGCAGTGCTTCGATGGAAAGGAATCCTGTCTTTTGAAATGACATTTGATTTCCTCCCTTCTGTTCCTTCAGAACTTTAGATCCGTCTTAGATTGATGTGGAATCTTCTGTCGTTGTCTCGTTTTCCTTTGCTGCTTCGTACTCTTTGATACGTTCCCTTACTACATCGGCTTTTTCTGCGTATTCCTTTAGAGCTTTTAATGCATCTGATGCAATAAATGTTTTCTGGTAGTCATCCATGCCGTTGTAGATTGACCAGAGACTGTCGATTTCAACAAGGTCTTTCTCTGAAACAGCGTTAACTGCCGGAAGCTCTGTAAGCCTCTTAATAAGATTGCTTGCCAGCGCGTATGCATCCATGTAGGTCTTATCAACAATGCTTGTTACATCACTTACGGAATAGAGGCTTTCATCGATTGAAACATAGGCTTTGCCGTTTTCATATGTTACATAATCAACTTTGCCCTGGACACTCTTTGTTACTCCGTCCTCATCCTTGGTTTCGATCATTACTTCCTGTCCTACCAGTGATGATGCTCTGGAAAGTTCCATGCTGGCTGCCATGTTCTGAATCTCTTCAACCTGGGTGAATGTAGCGTACTGGGAAATGTACTCTGTGTTGGAAGTAGGTTCCAGGGGATCCTGGTACTTCATCTGAGCTACGAGGAGCTGAAGGAATGTATCCTTGTTCATATCAGACTTAGTCTTGTTGGATACCTGAGAAGCAATAGATTCCTGAGATGCGGTTTTCATAAACTCGCCCTTATCATTTACATATGCTATTGAACTCATTAATACTCCTTTCGCCCTTAGGCCATGTAATCCACCGTGCTGCCGTTAGCTTCCATCATGGAAACGGCTATGGATTCTTCTTCGCTCAAATCCTCGGGAATTTCTTCGAGTGAATTCAAGTTGATTCTTCTGGTTCCCTGTCTTCTGGTTCTGTCTTCGTTCTGTCCGTTTTCTCTGTCTCTGGAATTCTCATATTCCTGAGCAAAAGCATTTGTCTGAACGGAAACTTCGATGTTGTCAACCTTGACGCCCCTTGCTTCGAAGGTTTCTTTAAGTTCAATCATCTGAGCTTCGAGGATTGCCTTAACCTGCTCGTTCTGAGTTGTGAACTGTGCGGTTACCATTCCTTCTTTGCTGGAAAGATGAACGTTTACTGCTCCGAGGCTTGCAGGATGAAGCATCATCTCGATATCTGATGTGTCAGGCTTCACAGCTACGTGGATTCTTTCGATAACCTGATCCATTACCTGTCTTGCTTCTGTGTAGGTAAAAGTAGAATCCGCTGTTTCTACAACTGTCTCGGTGACCTTGTTTGCGATATTGTCAAGAAGGATATTTCCTTTGGCTGCACCGTCGTGAGCTTCGTTCTTATTATCCTTTGATGACTTCGTCTCGGGAACTTCAGAAATTCTGCTGTCCTCTTTAACCTGGACTTCCTTGCCTTCTTTCTGAAGGTCGTTTGTTTTGGTTTCCTTTGAAGTCTTGTCTTCTTTTACTTCGAAGGTTACCTTGATGTCGTTATCTTCTTCTTTGGTTGCCTCAGCCATTACATTTTCAAATGCAGGTGCTGCTGCTTCAATAACTTCATCTCTTGTTACGTTGTTTTCTGCTGCCAGATTGTCAACTACAGTTCTAAGTTCTTCGTTTAACTCATTTACAAAGTTGTTAAGGTTTTCGTCAGTTACCAGGGCAATGGGCTCTGTCTCTCCTGCCACCTCTAGAACAACCTGTGTAAGATTCTCGGGGATAAGGATATCTACCGGCTGAAGTCCCATCTTTTCGATGATATCGATAATCTCTTCGGGTTCCATTTCGAACTCCTCAGCGATTTCTGAGATAGCTTCGGTAATTGCTTCCTTAACCTCTGTTTCAACAGTTTCCTTAGTTGCTGCATCCATGGGTTCTGCCTGCTTTGTTTCTGTGGTCTCGTTTGTTTCTTTAATTTCCTTTGCGGGACCTTTCTTACTCTTCAGGCTCTCACCGGCATTTTCTTTACCGGTAGTCTTGGGATTCGAAGCCTGTGCTTCGGCTTTGTCTCCTGTCTGACCCTTGAATACGTCTGTAAAGCTGCCGTCTTTTGACATCTGATTGACATCCGGCGCCTGGGGTGCAAAATCCATTACCATGGGTCTTGTACCGTTTACAGGTGTGTAAGTCATTCGCATTCTCCTCTCTTCAGTTTTCAAGGTACGGGTTACAAAGATTATATCGGTTCATAACCCGAATGACTTAACCCTCAGGGTCCATAATTTTAGTAATTTTTGCAGCTGTTTCTTTTTCCATAACGCCCAAGATTTTACCTCTGTCATCGGCGTTCATAAGTCCAAGTATTTTGGCCACAAGTTCAAGGTTATTGGTCATCTTCTCAAAGATGCCCGCTGCCTCCTTTGGCTTCATTTCCGAGTAAGCCTTGGCGTAATCCTCAAGTTCCTCATCCACCTGTTTCTTAACTATGGCCTGTTTATATAATGTCTCTGCAGTTGTGGGGTCTATTGACTCGAAGTATTTGATGTACTCCTCAGGTCCGGGACCCTTCTCCGCATATACAACTTCTTCATAGAATTCATTCTTGATTCTCTGGAATTCCACCTGCATGTCCTCGAATTCCTGGAGTCTCAAGACCTCAGCTTTAAGTTCTGCTATCTCCGCAGCCTGTAACTCCTCTGTAGATCTGGAATCCTCAATCTGTGACTCCAGAGTCTTCGAGTACTCAACCGCATCACGAAGGGATGTGTAGCCCTCATAGCTGTCCTCGTAGCTGGTCTCCATAACGGAATCAGAAGGCAGAATCTTGTTTACAACCGGAACATCCTTAAGGATTGGTGTAAGAATTCCCGAACCGAATCCGCCTACGTCCAGCTTGACAAGAAGGCATAAAATGGCAAGCCAGATTACAACTATAACAATGGTAACAAGGAAAACGGATACACTTCCGCCTTCTTCATCTTCCTCGTCCAGCTTCGCCTGTCTCTTGGCGATTTCCTTGGCCCTTTTCTTGGCTTCCTTCTTCTGTTTGGCCTGCTCGTCTTTGAGCTTTTTCTTCTCGTCCGCTATGGACTTCTTCTCGGCCTTTATTTCTTCTTCGTTCATGAATTCCTGATCTGCCATCTTTAATCACCCTGTGAATACATATAACTTGTAAGTTGGTCTATTTCCTTCATTTCCGCCCTGTTTTCCTCCTTGAGGAACTCCTCGAAGGCTTTCTGTCTCAAGGTCTCCTGGGCCTTTCTTTCAACCATGCACTGCTTTAGCTTCTCCGTAGCTCTGTCCACACCTTCCTGTGCCAGCCTTACCTGCAGAATCTGCGCCTCTATGAAATCATCTATAACCTTAATTGCTGCCTGGTTTTCTTTTATCTCTTTTACACTGAGGCCTCCCGTGAGGCTTTCTCTCGTGCTCTTTATATAGTCGTTTTTTCGCACTCTTAACTCCATAAGCCTGGCCTCTTCGTTGTTTAAGGCCTGCTGAGCAAGGCCAAGTTCCTGCTTGGCCTGAGTCTCAAGCTTAAGTTTGATATTTAAGATGCTTTGCATCCTGTAGCGAAAACGTGCCATTTACTATCTCTCTTCCTCCGGAATGTCCTCGATTTTGGGATTATCTTCCAAAAGATTAATAAGCATACGCCTGGTATCTTCGAAATCGAACTTCTCATCCGTCTCCTGCATCAAAAACTCGTTTATGGCATCAATCTTACTGATGGCAAAATCAATTGACGGGTTTGAACCTGGTCTGTAAGCTCCGATGTTTATCAGATCTTCCGCCTCGTTATAGGTAGCCAGCGCGTTCTTAAGTTTTCCCGCTGCTTTCTTGTGATCTCTGTCAGCAATCTGCGACATGCATCTTGAGATACTCTGCAGCACATCAATCGCGGGATAATGATTCTTGTGAGCAAGCCGACGGTCAAGCATTATGTGTCCATCCAGAATACTTCTTGCGGTGTCTGTAATAGGTTCGTTAAAATCGTCACCATCTACAAGCACCGTATAAAGCCCTGTAATAGAGCCCTGTTCTATACATCCTGCTCTTTCAAGGAGCTTGGGCATCTGTGCATAAACGCTGGGAGGATATCCTCTTGTTACGGGAGGTTCGCCCGATGCAAGGCCTATCTCTCTTTGTGCCATGGAGAAACGGGTTAATGAGTCCATCATAAGAAGTACATCTTTCCCCTTGTCTCTGAAATACTCAGCTATTGCGGTGGCGGTCTGAGCTGCTTTATGTCTCTCCAGCGCCGGGCGATCTGAAGTTGCAACCACAACCACAGACCTGGCCATACCATCTTCTCCAAGGTCTCTTTCTATGAATTCTCTGACCTCTCTGCCTCGCTCTCCGATAAGGGCGATGACATTGATATCAGCCTTTGTATTTCTCGCGAACATACCCATAAGGGTAGATTTTCCTACACCCGATCCGGCAAAAATTCCGATTCTCTGTCCCTTGCCTATGGTTATAAGACCGTCAACCGCCTTTACACCAAGGGGCAAAACCTCGTCAATAATCTTTCTCTTCATAGGATCCGGCGGAAGGCTTTCAACACTGTAGGGAGTGCCGCCCTCAAAGCTTCCACCTTCAATGGGCTCTCCAAGGCCGTTAAGGACCTGCCCAAGCATATCGTCACTTACATTTACCTTAAGGACGTCCCCGGTATTGACCACAATACTTCCGGCGCCTACGCCTTCAGTAAGATCAAAGGGCATAAGCAGGGTCTTCCTGTCTCTGAAGCCTACAACTTCAGCACGAATAGGCTTAGCCCCTTCCTCCTCCGGATAAATCACACAGATATCTCCCATTTTAGAATCGGGACCGGCGGACTCGATGGTTAAGCCGATAACGTTGACCACTTTGCCTTTTTTTACATAAAAGCTTTGGTTCAACAGCTTCTTATACTTTTGAATTTGGATCTCGGGTGCGTTCAAATCGTTTCTCCCCGAAGCTTATTCCTTCTGGTAGGATAAAATCTTAAGCTTCTTGGATAATTCCGTAAGTTGCGTATCCAGTCCGCAATCGTAAATCCCGCTTTCCGTTTCGATAAGGCACTGTCCCTTTGCCAGGGAAGCATCCTCCACAAACTCCAAAGAAGCGCTGCCAACGATTGAATCGGCTTGAATAAGCTTCTTTTGCATACTGATGTATGCGTAATCCTCTTTCGCCACATGGATTAAATAGTTCTTACTTGCCTCAATGTGGTTTAAGGAATTGATAACAAGATATGACACAATGTCCTTGTAGGAGGACATGTCAACATTGAAAATATATTTATAGATATCATTGATAGTCTCAACCAGATCAGGCTCAAGATTGGCCACCATCTGCTCGTACTCTTCGGCCATTCTCATGCGTTCCTCGGACAGTTCTCTTCTTTCTCTGTCCAGGCGCTGCATGCCTTCCTTGTTACCCTGATCGTATCCTGCATCGTACCCCTTCTTACGGCCCTCCTCGATGGCTCTTTCTCTCTCTTCCTCGATTTCGGCTCTGGCCTCCTCCTTCATCTTCTCGATTTCTTCTTCAGCCTGAGCCACCAGCTCTCTGGGGTCCGGTCCTTCATATACAGGTGCTTCGAATTGGGAGGCGTCGAAGTCCTCCATGGGAACATCGGTTTCTCCCTCTTCTCTGGGAAGTCCGTCCTCATTTTCCACCACGTCAATCTGTCTTGCGGAAAGGCCTGCCTGAAATCCTCCGGAGTTGTTGTTTTGAGGATGTGTTTCCCTGTATATCTGAAGCTTCTGGGCTATGATTTCATTGCTGTCAATCACAACCTTGTCTTCCTGAGGAACTACGGTGTTAAAATTTTTTACAAGGTTATACGACAATCTCGTCACCTCCGCCTCTGGAGATTACAATCTCTGCGGAATCCTCGAGCTTACGTATGATATTAACAATCTTCTGCTGAGCTTCCTCAACATCCTTCATACGCACAGGGCCCATGAATTCCATATCCTCTTTGATCATAACTGCGAGACGCTTTGAGAGGTTATTGAATATTGCAGTCTGTACCTGCTCGTTCGCACCCTTGAGGGCAATAGCAAGATCAGAGTTGTCAACATCTCTAAGCACACGCTGGATAGCTCTGTCGTCCAGAAGAAGGATATCCTCGAATACGAACATCTTCTTTCTGATTTCGTCCGCAAGCTCGGGCTCTTCGATTTCCAGAGTCTCCATAATATGCTTCTCTGTTCCACGGTCTACGGTGTTTAAGATATCTACTACCGCATCTACACCACCGATAATGGTGTAATCCTGGTTTACGAGGGATGCAAGCTTGCTCTCCAGCACTTTCTCCACCTCTTTGATGACATCGGGACTTGTACGGTCCATCATTGCAATTCTCTTGGCAACATCAGCCTGTCTGTCAGGCGCAAGGGCAGATACGATCATTGCTGCCTGCTGGGGAGACAGGTACGACAAAATAAGGGCGATAGTCTGCGGATGCTCGTCCTGAATAAAGTTTAAAAGCTGGGTTGCGTCTGCTTTACGGATAAACTCAAAGGGCTTAACCTGCAAGCTTGCAGTAAGTTTGCCGATAACCTCCACGGCCTTCTCGCCGCCAAGGGCGTGCTCCAAAAGTTCCTTTGCATATCCGATACCACCTTCAGCAATGTACTGCTGAGCAAGACACACTTCGTAGAACTCATTGATTACCTGCTCTTTTACCTGAGGTGTTACACTTCTTGTATTTGCTATTTCCAGCGTTAATTCTTCAATTTCTTCTTCTTTGAGATGCTTAAATATACCGGCGCTTCGTTCGGGGCCTAATGAAATCAATAGGATTGCCGCTTTCTGCAGGCCTGTTATTTTCTCTTCCGAATTTCTCGGCATTACAGGTTACCCCCATTCCTCGTTCAGCCAGTTTCTTAAGAGGTTGGCTGCAGCCTCAGGATTCTCATCCACAAATTTCTCGATCATCTTTCTGGTCTCAGACTTGGTCTCAACCTCAATATCCGAAACATCGATCTCGGGTGCGGACTGAAGCAAATCTTCCACAGACAGTTCCTCGGCTTCCTGAGGAGCTTCCTTTGTGGCCATGCTTCTGAATACAACGAATCCCAGCAGTCCAAGGATGAGAACAATAAGGATGATTGAAAGAATGTCTCCTGCAGCCATTCCTGTAGATTCTTTGTCCATGAACTCATTTATCTGATAAGCCATGATGGTGATGCTTTCCCTTGGCATGCCGGTAGCTGTTGCAACCGCATTGTAGAATTCATCATCCACCGTAAGCTTTATAGCCTCCGAATTGGCAGCTTTATATTCATCCCAGGTGATTCCGTCCAAAAGTCCCTGGCTCTCGGCATCAGCCTCATTGATTACGTTGTAATTGATGGCCGTAATCGTAGCTGATGAACCTGCATAATTTATAGTTCCCGCAGGTACCTCCGATGTTGTGGTGTAGGAGTTTGGAAGATACTTACGGTACTCTTCGGACTCCGTTGCGGACTCGTTGGATACATCAGCGTACTCGTAAGCCGTGGTGTCGTCATTGGAAGTGGTTCCGGGAATTCCACCGTTACTTCCCGTGGACTCGGAGTTATAGATAGTCTCTTCACTCATCATACCCTCAGTTCTGCCCGCAGGAGCATCATAGGTCTGGGTCTGCCTTGTTGTTGAAGAGAAGTCAATATCAAGGCTGCATGCAACTTCAACAGAATTAAACTGGCCCGTTCCGAGAAGCACACGTTTAACAGAGTTAATAACCTCGCCTTCCTGCTGAAGACGGGCATTAAGCTGTGAGGATGCGATTCCGCCTACGCTTATCTCGTTGTCTCCCGAGAACCAAAGCTTGCCGTTGGAATCTATGATTGTAATGTGGTTGGTGGTTGTATTGCCGAGAGATGTGGCTGCAAATCTGGCAATATAAGAAGCCATTTCCTCTGTGAAATCGCCGTTAAGCTTAAGGAAAATGGCACAACTTGACTCCTGAGAGGATGCTATAAGGGTTCCGTCCTGCTCAGGAATTGAAAGTTCGACTTTTGCACTCTCCACCGCATCCATTATCTCAATGGTGGATGAAAGTTCGTCCTGTTTATATTTTACGTATTTCTTCTGTTTATCTGATTCAGTAGTGGAAAGACCGCCGCTTACAACGTCGTCGATGGTCATTCCCTGGGTGGGAACACCTGCGGCGCCAAGTGCCAGTCTCGCCTTGGAGTAATCTTCCTCAAGAACACTTATAACCAGTCCGTCCTTGCTGGTCTGATACGTTATGCTCTGGCCTTCCAAGAGCTCTATTATCTTTGATGCCGATGCCGTGTCATCGCAAACCATCAACTGTGTATATACCGGTTGCGAAAGCACCATGACAAGAATAGCAAACGCCAAAATAACTATGGCGGCTACCCCCACAATTATGGTCTTTTGCTTGGAGGTAAACTTATTCCACCAATCAACGACCTTCTGCCAAAGCTCCTTCAGTTTTTCGACCATGGTTAATTCTCCTTACTGCTTCCTTGCGTAACTAAATCTGAAGATTCATTATCTCCCTGTATGCCTCTACAAACTTATCCCTCACAGCAACAGTGTACTGCAATGCCGTAGATGCCTTCTGAAGAGCGATTGCCAGATCATGTGTACTCTCACTCTCTCCAAGGGCAAACTTTACTTTCTCATTCTCTGCGCTTGAAAGATATACGTTGGTCTCTTTAATGTTATCGATAGCCGCACCAAGTATGGAATCAAAGAGATTTCCCTCCACTTTCTTTGGTGTTGCTTCACCCGAATTAACAACAGCAACCGGGGCTATAACTCCTGAAATAGGTGATATATGATTCATTATTCAGCAATCTCCAATCCTTTCATTGCCATGGCTTTACTTGCAGTAAAAGCCGTCGAGTTCGCCTCATAGGAACGTGTTGTATCGATAAGATCCGTCATTTCCTGAACGATGTTGACATTGGGATACAATACATATCCATTCTCGTCTGCATCTGGATGAGCGGGATCATAGACTTTGATGAAATCCTGCACAGTATCCTCGTAGACTCCGTGAACCTTTACTCCCTTGCCGGAATACTGGTCAATGGACTTGGACAAAATGTGCTTAAAGTTGGTCTTTGAATCCTTCTCCTCGAAGGTCACCATCTTACGTCTGTAAGGTGAGCCATCCTTGGTTCTTGTGGTTTCGGCATTTGCAACGTTCTCAGCAATGATATCCATACGATATCTCTGGGCCGTCATGCCGGAAGCATTAATGTTGAAAGATGAAAACATGGACATGAGCTAAATCTCCTTTCCTACTGCATTACCCTGCTAAGGTTATCAAATTCATTGTTGATGCTGGCCATGATTCCGTTATACTTGGTCTGGTTGGCTGCAAGGTATACGCCCTCTGTATCGGGATCTACATTGTTGCCGTCAAGCCTATAGGAATAGCTTCTCATGTCAGTGAAAACCTTGGGCTTCAGTGAATTGAAATTGAGGTTTGCAATCTGCTTGTCCAGATTGTTCCTGTTGTCGATGTTTTCGGTATAGCGGCTGATTCGAAGGGCTTTCTTGAGCTCGGATTCGAAATCTACGTCCTGCCTCTTGTAACCGGGAGTATCCTGGTTGGCAATGTTGTTGGAAATAGCCTCGTGTCTGGCCCATGCACCGTCTGCCGCCTTGTCCAACAGGTTGATGTAATTAAATGCGCCGGATGAAAACATAAACTTCTCCTTTTAGTCTTACATTAAACCTATCATATTCATTATATGATATTTCAGAAAAAACACAAGATGTTTTTATCAACTCTCAAAAAAAATCAATATCTTGGGGTTTGACCTTTTTTGCCCATAATGGGAGATGTATATAATATATCGGATAAAAAAAGGACTTATTGAGGCTTACTCAATAAATCCTTTTATCTTTCTTATCTGTCAATCTTCCATTATGACATCAAATTTTAATAAATCTAATTACTTCTTGATGTTCTGTTTCTTAAGCTCGGCAATCTCATCGAATACCACATCATTAAGAACCTTGATATAGGTTCCCTTCATGCCTGAAGATCTTGACTCGATTACGCCGGCACTTTCAAACTTACGGAGTGCATTAACAATAACAGAACGTGTGATTCCGACTCTGTCGGCAATCTTGGAAGCTACAAGGATACCCTCCATTCCGTTTAATTCGTCAAAGATATGGGTAATTGCTTCCATCTCTGAGAATGAAAGGGTATTGATAGCGGATTTAACCACATCAACTTTTCTCTTCTCCTCAGCGCTCTCTTCATTGACAGCTCTGAGCATTTCAAGACCCACAACAGTGGTTCCGTACTCAGAAAGAATAATATCGTCAATATCATACTGCTCACCCTGCTTATAGATGAACAAGGTTCCAAGTCTCTCACCGGCAATCTCGATGGGGGTGATGATAGCCTGGTATGCGTTTATGCTGTCTCCCTCAAAACCAAGAGTCTCAAGGTTAACATTCTCCTTCGTGGAGAGAATAGCCAAAAGGCGCTCGTTAAGCATTCCGTCAACAAAGCCTCCTACCTGATCGTCAAGGAGCTGAGTGATGGTGGCAATCCCTTCAACTTCGCCGACACCGAGCACTTTACCTTTTTTGCTGATAACCAAAATGTTAGAGTTGAGAATTTCCCTCATAACACGGCAAATATCGTTAAAAACGACTTTGCTTGAATTGTTGTTGTGTAAAAGTTTCCCTATTTTTCTTGTCTTGTCAAGCAGCTGTACACTACTCATATCTCCGCCTCCTTATTACTTGTATGCGTTTGCATTTCGGTAAAGGTATCCCCCTGAATCCATAACCGAGTATTGACATAGTAACACAAAATTGGTCTTGTTGCAACACATTTTGCCAAATTTTTAGACTATTTCTATTTTTTATTCAATTATACCAATACATTTTCTGTCTATTTGGTAATTATTCCGATTTAGCATCTGCGGGTTTGGTCCAGGACATGAAATCGCACTCGGGAGCGCCGATACAACCATAGTATCTGCGGCCTTTTCTCGTTTTTTTGATAACAATGTCTTTTCCGCATTTAGGACATGCTATACCGGTTTTTTCAAAGTAGGGCTTGGTAAATCTGCACTCGGGGAAACCGGGACAAGCCAGGAATTTACCGTGGGGGCCGTACTTGTATACCATTTTTCTGCCACACACTTCACAGACTTCGTCTGATTCTTCGTCGGCAATTTTTACACTTTCAAGTTCCTTCTCTGCCTTCTTAACAGCCTCATCAAGATCAGGATAGAAGTTGCTTACAACTCCCTTCCACTTAACGTTTCCGTCTCCGATTCCGTCAAGAAGCATCTCCATATTTGCTGTGAAATTCACATCAACGATGGAAGGGAACTCATCTTTCATGATTTTATTGACAACTTCACCAAGTTCTGTGGTGTAAATGTTTCTGCCTTCCTTGGTTACGTAATGTCTTGCAAGAATTGTTGTAATAGTAGGTGCATATGTACTGGGTCTTCCGATTCCCAGTTCCTCAAGAGTCTTTACAAGGCTTGCCTCTGTAAAATGTGCAGGGGGCTGTGTAAAGTGCTGTTTGGAATCATACTCCTTAAGGGTAAGTTTGGTATCCTTGTCAATGGTTTTGCTTAAGGTGTTTGTTTCCTCCTTGTCATCCTCGGAAACATACACTCTCATATAACCGTCAAAAATCTGCTTGGAAGCAGAGAAGCTGAATTTATTCTCCTTCGCGGAAATCTTGACGGAAGTTGTCTCATATTTTGCCTCACTCATCTGGCTTGCTGCAAAACGCTTCCAGATAAGCTGATAAAGTCTAAGTAAATCCTTTGGCAGGTTGTCCTTCAAAGTAATGGGGTCCCTGTTAAGGTCTGTAGGTCTGATGGCCTCATGAGCGTCCTGAATCTTATGGTCGTTCTTTTTGGTGTTCTCTTTTTCGGAAAGATATTCCTCTCCGAAGTTGGCTGTAATATATTCTGCCGCAGCTTCCTTAGCCTCATCGGAGACTCTGGTGGAATCTGTACGAAGGTAAGAAATAAGACCCACTGTGCCTTCTCCCTTAATCTCAACGCCCTCGTATAGCTGCTGAGCCAGACGCATTGTCTTCTGAGTTGAGAAATTTAAAGCCTTGCTGGCCTCCTGCTGCATTGTTGATGTTGTAAAGGGAAGGGGCGGTTTCTTGCTTCTTTCGCCGACTTTGACACTGTCAACTTTAAACTCCGCTCCCTCAAGGGATTTAAGAATCTTCTTGAGCTCAGCTTCGTTCTTAATCTCACCCTTGTCCTTGCCGTTGCCGGTATATTTGGCTACAATGGCTTTCTTGGTGCCGGGCATTATAAGAAGAGCATCCAAAGTCCAGTACTCCTCAGGAACAAACGCTGCTATCTCTTCCTCCCTGTCACAGATAAGTCTTAGGGCAACAGACTGAACTCGTCCCGCGCTTAAGCCTCTCTTAACCTTTGCCCAGAGCAGAGGAGATATTCTGTATCCCACCATTCTGTCAAGAATTCTTCTTGTCTGCTGAGCATCCACAAGGTTCATGTCGATGCTTCTTGCGTTCTTTAATGACTCCTTGACAGCATTCTTTGTGATTTCATTGAAGGTGATTCGATATACCTTCTTATCCGCAAGCTTTAAAGCCTCGGTCAAATGCCATGAAATTGCTTCTCCCTCTCTATCAGGGTCAGTTGCCAGATAAATCTTGTCCGCCTTCTTGACTTCCTTTCTCAGAGCAGCAACCACGTCACCTTTTCCTCGTATTGTTATATACTTGGGCTCATAATCATGTTCAACGTCCACACCAAGCTGACTCTTTGGCAGATCTCTGACATGTCCGTTGCTGGCCATAACCTCATAGTTGGGCCCAAGGAATTTTTTGATTGTCTTCACCTTCGCAGGTGACTCCACAATTACTAAGTTTTTCGCCATATATGTTTCTTTGCCTCTTTACTTTAAAAGTCGATAACAGCACACACTATACAACATAATTCTTTGACACGCAAGACCTTTCTATTTAAAAAATATTCTTTAAATCAATTTTAAGGTCCTCTAAATACAGATTTTATAAACATTTAATAATTATTTAGAGACGTTTTATTTTTTTCCTGCCCACAACCTGTTATAATCTTCTTGAATCTTAAATTCATCGGATGTTCATCCGCTTTTTCCATTTTTGAAACAATCGAAAGGAGTTTTTATGATTGTCAAAATTAAATCCGGTGCCATGCTTGGCGTGGAGATGGTTCCCGTGGACGTAGAAGTCGACGTTTCTAACGGACTGCCCAGGTTTGAACTGGTAGGATTTGCCAGCAGCGAACTGCGGGAGGCAAAAGAAAGGGTAAAAGTTGGCCTAAACAACTCTCAATTACCCATACCCGTATCCAAAATCACAGTAAACCTTTCTCCGGCCAATTTGCCCAAATCAGGCACCTCATACGACCTTCCCATTGCAGTTGGCATACTGGCTGCCTCAGAATTCTTTGATTACGAAACTACGGAAGACATATTTATGGCCGGAGAAGTGGGGCTTGACGGTTCTCTAAAAGGAGTCCCCGGAATACTTCCCATGGTTTCCCAGGCCAAGAAGAAAGGTCTAAAAAAGTTTCTGATTCCCTATGAGAACAAGGATGAAGCAGCTTTTGTGGAAGGCATCGAAATAGTACCCTTGAAGGATTTAAAAGAAGTTTTCCTGTATCTTTCAAATCCCGGGAGATACACTTCTGAATACCTGTATCGAGACGAAGGTGAGTCGTCTGCGGTAAAGCCCGGCGATTCAGGCCCACATGCTGACTTTATAGACATATACGGCCAGGAGAACGCCAAGCGGGCTGCCCTTATCAGCGCGGCAGGTTTCCACAATCTTTTGATGGTTGGTCCTCCGGGAGCAGGTAAAACCATGATTGCAAAGCGTATTTCCGGCATTCTTCCTCCTTTAACCAGGGATGAATCCTTAGAAGTTTCTTCTATATATAGTGTGGCGGGACTCTTAAAAGAGGGAAAGGGCATAATTACCGAAAGGCCCTTCATTTCTCCCCACCACTCCATGTCCGATCAGGCCTTAATTGGCGGAGGCAGAATTCCAAAGCCGGGCGCCGTGTCTCTCTCTCATCGTTCTGTCCTTTTTCTTGACGAACTCACCGAATTCAGACGTTCCACCTTAGACCTTTTAAGACAGCCCCTTGAGGACAAATGTGTAACCATAGCAAGAGCCTACGGGAATTACACTTACCCTACAAACTTTATGTTAGTGGCAGCCATGAATCCCTGCCCCTGCGGATATTTCCCGGACAGGCAAAGGTGCCACTGTTCTGAGCCCGAAATTGCCAGATATCTGTCCAAAATATCCGGTCCAATTCTGGATCGAATAGATATGACAGTGGAGGTTTCAAGGCCTCCTGTGGACACCATAGAAAAACATGGAGAAGAATCAAGCAAAGATTTGAGAGAAAAGGTGGTGAAAGCCAGAGAAATCCAGAAAATACGGTATGCCGGAAAGCCATACGCCATGAATTCGGAACTCTACGGCGAGGACTTAAACCGTTTCTGCAGGCTTGGCAAACCCGAAAAGGACCTTATGGCCAAAGCCTTTTCATCCCTGGGCCTTAGCATCAGAGCATACCACAAGATAATAAAACTGGCCAGAACCATTGCCGACATAGAGGAGTCGGAGGCCATAAACGTTTCACATCTTGAGGAAGCCATCAGTTATCGAACCATCAACAGAAAATATTGGAATTAAAGGAGAATATAAAATGGATAATTTAAGCAACGAGCTGCCCTTTCACCTTTGGCTTTCAGAAGTTCATATAAAGGATGAAAGCAAAATAAAACTTCTTACTTATTTCGGAGATCCCTCCAAGCTCTTCTTTGCGAAGGATGATGAGTTAAAAGCCCTATTGGAAGTGGGATTTATTAACAACTCGGAGGCAGAGCGATTATTTGCAGCCAAGAAACAAAGTGACATCTACTCACCCTACCTGGCCATGACCAAAAAGGGAATTCGCATTCTGCCCCTAAGTTCCCCCGAATATCCTGAAAAGCTCAGAAGTATTCCCGGACCTCCCGCCTATTTGTTTGTGGAAGGACTTCTTCCTTCCATGAGCAAAAGGTACGTGGCAATAATCGGCACAAGAGTAGCCAGCAGCTACGGTCGAAAAGCCGCGGAATACTTTGGCTTTGAGCTGGCCAAAAAGGGAATAGGAATCATTAGCGGAATGGCCAGGGGAATTGACGGAATGGCTCAGAGAGCAGCCCTAAGAGCCGGGGGACAAAGCTTTGGAATTCTTGGCTGCGGTGTTGATATCTGCTACCCGAGCCAGAACAGGGATTTATACGATTCCTTGAAGGAAAAAGGCGGATTAATCTCCCCTTTTCCTCCGGGTACAAAGCCACAGCCCTATCTTTTCCCCGAAAGAAACAGAATAATAAGCGGACTATCCGATGCAGTTCTTGTGGCGGAAGCAAGATTAAAAAGTGGGAGCAAAATTACAGTGGACTTTGCTTTGGAGCAGGGACGAGACGTTTTTGCCGTACCGGGGCGAATCACAGATCCAATGAGTACAGGCACCAATGATCTGATTAAGCAGGGAGCTTCCATTGCAGACAGCATAGATTCAATTCTTGAAGTTCTTTTGGAAGGCAGCGTTCCTGCCGGCTTAAGTCCCGCCCAACTGACTGAGAGAAAACTTGAAGCCCTCCGGGACGAGCTGCCGTATGAGCAGTTCGGAATAGTCAATGTACTGGAAGATATGCCCATGGGCCTTGATGAAATATACAAAGAAGCCCGGAAGGAAAACCCAAGTCTCTCTGTCTCGAGATTGCGAAGTCTTCTTACCGAGCTTTGTATCGATGGATATGTAACTGATGAGGGTGGCGGTTTCGCCAGATGCTTTTAGAGCTTCATTGCCATGGCATCCTGATCCTGTGCAAACTGTAATGCCACATCCTTGGTAATAACCTGGTTCTGATAGAGCTGGAGAATTGCCTCGTCCATGGTAATCATTCCAAGCTTTCTGTTGGTCTGCATTACGGTTGCCAGCTGATGTGCCTTGCCTTCTCTGATAAGGTTACGTACCGCATGGTTGGCAATCATAACCTCAAATGCTGCACTACGTCCCTTTCCGTCAGCCTCAGGAAGGAGCTGCTGTGATACTACAGCCTCCAGTACGTTTGCAAACTGTACTCGTACCTGTGTCTGCTGGTGAGGAGGGAATACGTCTATAATACGGTCTACGGTACTTGCCGCACCGATTGTATGTAAGGTTGAAAGAACAAGGTGGCCGGTCTCAGCTGCTGTAATTGCAACGGAGATGGTCTCAAAGTCACGCATCTCACCCACAAGGATAACATCGGGATCTTCACGAAGTGCTGCTCTTAAAGCTGATGCATAACTTTCTGAATCAAGTCCTATTTCTCTCTGGTTAACCATTGATTTGTTATGAGAGTGAAGGAACTCGATAGGGTCCTCCAGAGTAATAACGTGAGCCTCTCTGTTCTGGTTAATCTTATCTATGATTGCGGCAAGTGTTGTGGACTTACCACTTCCTGTAGGGCCTGTAACAAGTACAAGTCCTCTTTTCTTCTTGTACAGATCAATAACTGCCTCGGGAAGGTGAAGCTCCTCCGGTGAAGGGATTCTGGTTCCCACAAGACGGAAAGCCATTGCCACAGAGCCTCTTTGCTTGTAGGCATTAACTCTGTAACGACCAAGTTCGGGAATGGAGAATGACATATCGTATTCTCCTCTCTCCTCAAATATCTCTCTCTGGTTGGGCTTCATTACTTCCAGCACAATCTCAAGAGTGTTGGGAGGCAGCATCTTGGGATAGTTGTCCATTGTGATAAGCTTGCCGTCCACTCTCATTTTGGGTGGAACACCGACAGTAATGTGTACGTCAGAAGCTCCCGCTTCTTTGGCTTCTCTTAAAATTTCCTCAATCAAAACTCAAACCCCCTAAAGAATTTCAAAGATGTCCGCGGATTCATATGCCTCCTCAGGCTTAAGATATCCGCACTCAACAAGTGTATCTGTGTCAAAAATGTACCTGTTGTCCAGGGTCTTCATAACGTCGTTAATCCAAACATTGTTGGAAACATTGTCATCTGAAAGATCCAGAACCCTGTTGTTGTCAAAGCAAAGAACAAGCGGCCTGAAAATATCTGCTCTGTTCTCTTTGATTACAACACCCTTCTCGCCGTTGTTGAGTACCACACACACTCCCGGGAATAGAACGTTTATGGATGCCAAAAGGGCATTTACGACGGAGGGATCAAAGAAATGGTCCTCTGCCAGCATGTAGTGGAAGGCCTTAATCTCACTCTCAGGTTCCTTGTCAAGCTGCATGGCTGTGAGAGAATCGTACTTGCCTGCTACTGCAAGAATCTTTGCGCCGATTGAAAACTTGGAAAGATCCGTGTTAATGTCACCTACTCTGTAGCTTTCAAGAATCGTGTGACTCTGTTCACAGATTCTCCTCACATCAACGCCATTGGGAAGAGCCTGATGTATAACACTGAAGGCGTCCTTCTCAAACATGTTAAGTCTTCTGTAGCCGGCATCGTCAAGGTCATCGCAGTCTGCAATGTCATCAACCACATCAAGTTTACCCATATCATGGACAAGGGCTGCGGTAATGGTTGTAAGCTGCTCATCTACCTTTATATTCATAACGCGCGTTATCAGTGCGCAAAGAATAGCAACATTAAGAGAATGTCTGTATGTATAATTCTCTCTGCTGCGCAGATTCTGATGGAATGTAATCTTCTTATTAAGGTTAGCGTAGTTCTTGATAATCATCGAAGCGATGGTTTGAATCTTGGCTGCGCGTCCGGTCTGCTTAATCCTCTTAAGCTCCTCCTCAAGGGAAAAGCTCATCATGGTCTGGAATCTTTCAAACTCCAGATCTTCCTGACTCATGGGTGGAACCGGTTCCGCGGGCTCAAGAATGTAGATGCCCAGTAAGCCAAAGTTCTCGATACTGCTTATGGCCTGCTCGGTAACTTTGGAATTCCTCTCGTACAAGAGTACTCCGTTCTTATTGTATATGGGTCTGGCCAGCCTCATCCCCGTCTTGATTTCCCTGGTCTTAACGAATTTCATGTAACCCTCTTCCCTGTGCCACATGGCACCTATGATATACAATATATAGTATACGCTTTATTTAATTAACGTACAAGTGTTTTCTTATACTAGAACTGTGCGAAAACATAGTTTGACACATCAAGTCCTCTGTCAGTTAGGTACACTTTATCCCCGTCAGATACCAGAAGTCCCTCATTTACGCCTCTTTCCAAAACCTTGCCGTAAACCTCCTCGATATCTTTTCCAAAATATTTTGCAAAATATTTTTTTGAAATGCCCTCTGTAAGTCTTAATCCGAGAATCATAAACTCCTGCATCTCATCTGACTTGTTCAGTGTCTCCTCCTCCACATATTCCGCCACTCCTCCGGCCTCGTTGTAGGCTGCAAACTCAGAGGTGTTTTTAAATCTCCTGTTGCCTATAAGGGATGCGGCCCCAAGACCAAGGCCAAGATAATCTCCTCTTCTCCAATAGACTTTGTTGTGCCTGCACTCATGGCCTTCTTTTGAGTAGTTGGAAATCTCATATCGGTGATAGCCCTTCTCGGCCAGCACTTCCTTGGTCAAAACGTAAAGTTCTCTGTCCAACTCCTCATGATTCTCATCAGTAATAAGATATTTGTAATCTTCATAGAAAGCTGTCCCCGGCTCGATAATAAGGCTGTAGGCCGAGATATGCTCAGGATTAAGAGTACAGACTTCATTAAGGGTATAGAGGTAATCTTCCTTCTTCTGCCCAGGTATTGCCGAGATTAAATCTACATTTATATCATCAAATCCGGCCTCTCTTGCAGCCTCGAAGGTGACCCTGAAATCCTTATAGGTGTGAATTCTGCCAAGAAGCTTCAACTCCTTATCAACCGCAGACTGTAAGCCTATGCTTAATCTGTTTATTCCCAGATTTCTGTAGGCTTCAAAGGTTGACTTGTCCCACACCGTTCCCGGGTTTACTTCAATGGAGATTTCGCAGTTTTTTGCAAGATTATATGAGGATTTAATTTTTGCAAAAAGCCTCGTAAGCTCCTCTACAGTAAGGATTGAAGGCGTTCCGCCGCCGAAGAAAATACTTATGACTTCCCTGTCCTTGTAATCCTCACTTCTTGCCTCAATCTCGTAACCTAAGGCAAGCAAATACTGCTCCCGGGCAGCATTTGTCGCGGGAGCAGATAAAAAATCGCAGTATAAGCACTTCTTTACACAAAAAGGAATATGTATATAGAGACTTAATTCTTTCATTGTTTATACCTAGTTTTCGTCAAGTTTGAGAACGCTCATGAAGGCCTTCTGAGGTACTTCTACGCTGCCAATCTGGCGCATACGTTTCTTACCCTCTTTCTGTTTCTCCAAAAGCTTCTTCTTACGGGTAATATCACCGCCATAGCACTTTGCAAGCACATCCTTACGCATGGCTTTGACTGTTTCTCTGGCGATAACCTTGCCGCCGATGGCCGCCTGAATCGGAATCTCGAAAAGATGCCTCGGGATCTCATCCTTAAGTCTCTCGCACATTCTTCTGCCTCTTTCGTAGGCCGAATCGGCATGTACGATGAAGGAAAGGGCATCCACCTCTTCCTTATTGATAAGAATATCAAGCTTAACCAGCTTCGACTCCTCATAGCCCTTGATGTCATAGTCAAAGGATGCATAGCCCTTTGAGCGGGACTTAAGCGCATCGAAGAAATCGTAGATAATTTCATTTAAGGGAAGCTCGTACTTAAGAAGAGCTCTTGTGGACTCGATGTACTCCATTCCAAGGTACTTTCCGCGTCTCTCCTGACAAAGCTCCATAATGGGGCCTATGAATTCCACGGTAACCATAATCTCCGCATTTACAATGGGCTCTTCCATGTAAGCAATCTCTGCGGGATCCGGCAGGTTTGAAGGATTGGTAAGTTCGATTACCTCTCCGTTTTGCTTATGTACCTTATAAATAACACCCGGTGCTGTGGTGACTAAATCAAGATTATATTCTCTCTCAAGTCTCTCCTGAATAATCTCAAGATGGAGAAGTCCGAGGAATCCGCATCTGAAGCCAAAGCCCAAAGCTATTGATGTCTCCGGCTCATACTGGAGGGAAGCGTCATTAAGCTGAAGCTTCTCAAGAGCATCTCTAAGATCCGGGTACTTGGCTCCGTCCGCAGGATACATTCCGCAATAAACCATGGAATGAACCTTCTTATATCCGGGCAAAGGCTCCGCGCAGGGATTCTGGGAATTGGTGATGGTATCACCCACCGCAGTATCCTTAACGTTCTTTATTGATGCGGTAATATATCCAACCATTCCTGCTGAGAGCTCATCGCAGGGAATAAACTGTCCGGCTCCGAAGTAACCTACTTCCACAACCTCTGCGGTGGCCCCTGTGGCCATCATCTTAATGGGTGTACCCTTCTTGACGGTACCCTCCATCATTCTCACAAATACGATTACCCCCTTATATGAATCATAAAGGGAGTCAAAAATAAGAGCCTTTAAAGGGGCATTAGGGTCCCCTTTGGGGGCAGGAATCTTTTTGACCACTGCTTCCAGCACGTCCTCTATTCCGATGCCGTTCTTGGCCGAAATAAGGGGTGCATCCTGGGCTTCTATTCCTATAACGTCCTCAATCTCATCGATTACCCTCTGAGGCTCGGCGCTTGGAAGGTCAATCTTATTGATAACCGGGAATACATCAAGGTTATGGTCCAGTGCCATATATACATTTGCAAGGGTCTGTGCCTCGATTCCCTGAGCCGCATCTACCACAAGAATAGCTCCGTCGCAGGCCGCAAGGCTTCTTGAAACCTCATAGTTAAAGTCTACATGGCCGGGAGTGTCAATGAGGTTAAAAACGTACTCCTCTCCATCCTTGGCCTTATAGATTGTACGAACAGCCTGGGACTTGATTGTGATACCACGTTCCCTCTCAAGATCCATGTTATCAAGAACCTGCTCCTGCATCTCTCTTGATGTAAGAAGGCCCGTCTTCTCTATTATTCTGTCTGCGAGAGTGGATTTACCGTGATCGATATGGGCCACTATGCAGAAATTTCTGATTTTACTCTGATCTGTCATGTTTATTTCCTTAAAAAAATGGACTTCGTAATCGAAGTCCATTTTATCAAAACCTATTAACTTAGGCAATAGCTAAGCCAAGGAAGCACCGAGACTCTTACATTCATCAAGAACATCAGGTGTAGGCGCATTGTTGGCCATTACGGCATCGCAGGAAAGACGGGCACCTGCTGCATTGCATCTGTCCTCCCAGTCTCTCATCCACTGGCCGTCTCCCCAGCCGTAGGAACCAAAGAGCGCAATTTTCTTACCTGAAAGAGCTCCTTCAACTTCCGTGAACATGGGCTCAAACTCAGATTCCTCCAAAACTTCGGCGCCCATTGCGGGACATCCGAAAGCAATTGCGTCAAAATCTGCCACCATATCGGCACTGAAACTTGAAGGTCCGAATACGCAAACGTCTGCGCCTCTTCCCTTTGCACCTTCCTCAACTGCTGCAGCCATTGCTGCTGTATTTCCTGTGCCACTCCAATATACTATAGCTACTTTACTCATTATAGCTTCCCTCCTTGAAATAAATTTGTTTTAAGAATTACTTCTTCACGTGAAATGCATTCATTCCGGGATATACCGCAGAATCCCCAAGCTGCTCTTCGATGCGGAGAAGCTGGTTGTATTTTGCCACACGTTCTGAACGGCTGGGCGCACCGGTCTTAATCTGACAGGTGTTCAATGCAACTGCAAGATCCGCAATCGTTGTATCAGCGGTCTCGCCTGAACGGTGGGATGAAATTGCGGTATAACCTGCGTTGTGAGCCATCTTGATAGCCTCAAGTGTCTCAGATACGGAACCGATCTGGTTAAGCTTAATAAGAATTGAATTGCCGGCTCCAAGAGCAATACCCTTGCTAAGGCGCTCTGTGTTTGTAACGAAGAGGTCGTCGCCCACAAGCTGAACCTTGTCACCAATCTTCGCTGTCATTCTCTGCCAGCCTTCCCAGTCCTCTTCATCAAGGCCATCCTCAATGGAGATAATGGGATATTTATCAACGAGTTTCTCCCAGTGAGCAATAAGCTCATCTGAAGTGAATTCCTTGCCGGATTTGGGCTGCTTGTAGAAGCCTTTGCCCTTCTCGCTCTTCCACTCTGATGAAGCTGCATCCATAGCAATCATGAAGTCCTTTCCGGGCTCGAAGCCTGCAACCTTGATAGCCTCAAGAATCTTCTCGATGGCATCCTCATCGCTGGTAAGTTTATTGGGGGCAAAACCACCTTCATCTCCTACTGCGGTAACGTCTCCCATATCCTTAATGAGTTTCTTAAGGTTATGGAATACCTCGGCACACCAGCGAAGACCTTCCTTGAATGAAGGAGCACCAACGGGCATAATCATAAATTCCTGAGTATCTACTGCGCTGTCGGCGTGAGCTCCGCCGTTAAGGATGTTCATCATGGGAACGGGTAAACGGTTGCCGGATACGCCACCAAGGAATCTGTAAAGAGGAATTCCCTGAGACTTGGCAGCTGCTCTTGCTGCTGCGATTGAAACTGCAAGAATGGCGTTGGCACCAAGCTTTGATTTGTCCTTGGTTCCGTCAGCCTTAATCATTGCAGCATCAACTGCGTATGTATCAGATGCGTCAATTCCCTTAACTGCATCGTTGATAACGGTATTGATATTGTTGACAGCCTTGGTAACACCCTTACCAAGATATCTTGACTTATCGCCGTCACGAAGCTCCAGTGCCTCAAATTCACCTGTGGAAGCACCACTGGGTGCGGTACCTGATGCAACGGTTCCGTCTGCCAAATATACTTCAGCTTCAACTGTCGGATTTCCTCTGGAATCAAGGATTTCTCTTCCGACAACTTTTTCGATTGTCATATTACTCATGAAATCTTTCTCCTTTTCTTATGCTGTTCAAACCAAAACTCCCCCTTTCGCAGCCGGGCTGAGGCATAATTCGAAAAGGGGGAATTACATGATTTATTCGTAGTTAGCCTCGGCTAACTGATAACTATTTTAACTATATTCACCCTACATGTCAATAGGTTTTTGAATTAAAATAAAAAAAGCGGGTAACCCTTGGAAAATCAAGGATTACCCGTTATATACTCTATGATTCTGTTCCCAAAAATTCTGCCGCATCATCGGGGATATCATCAAGTTCCGTATCGGAACCTGTGTCGATATCGAGAGGCTGCTTTTTGAACATAACATCATACATTACAGGAATGATGAAGAGTGTCATGAGGGTTGCATATGCAAGACCTCCCGCAATAACCAAAGCCATGCCTCGGCTGAGCTGTGCGCCCATGTCATCTCCTATAATAAGATTTGACTCGGCAAGAATAGTTGTAAGGGCTGTCATAAGGATGGGGCGCATTCTGGTTTTACCTGCTGCAATAAGAGCTTTATGCCTGTCAAGGCCTCCCTTTCGCAGCTGGTTGGTGTAATCTACGAATACGATACCGTTATTAACAACAGTACCCATCAAAACTATGAGTCCCATGATTGCTATAACTGAGAGGTTCTCTCTTGTCACAAAGAGTGAAAGGAAACCGCCGGTGAAAGCAAGGGGTACGGTAAGGAGCACGATGAAAGGACTTAACAGGCTCTGGAATTGGGCTACCATTACAAGGTAAACCATCAGAAGTCCGAGGCCTGCAACAAGTGCCATCTGCTCTACCATCTGAATTACCGTGTCATACTCACCGCTCATTTCAACGGAGTATCCTCCGGGAACCTCATATGCATCAAGCAAAGGTTCCAGCTCTCTTGTCAGAAGAGTGATATTATATCCTTCCTCAACGTTGGCGGTGACTGTCATATATCTGGACTGATTCTTACGATCGATTCTTGTAACGCCATCCTTGATTTCGACAGTTGCAAATTCACCGAGCTTATGCTCCTCCGTAACAGTGTCGTTATCATCGTCTGTTACCTGAACATCAAAGGTGTAGTCCAAGAGATTCTCCTTGGTTAAGGGCTCAAGCTCATTAACCACCTTGATATCCATATCAATTCCGTCAACGGTAATGGTTACCGCACTCTTCTCATTGGTAAGCTTATCGTTTATTGCCTGATATATCTGAACAACGCTTAAGCCTTTACTCATGGCTGCGTTCTTATCGATGTTAAGGTGCAAAATCTTATCCGCATCCTCCTCACCGTTTGAGATATCGGAATATCCCTCGATGGAGTCAACAATCTCCATAATGTCTCTGGTTATGGACTTTAATGTATCCAGATCCTCACCATAAACGTTGATGCTAAGACCTGAACCTCCTGTAAGACCATCCATCTCGGATGAGGCTGTATCCAGGGTAAAATCTATATCCATGTCCGCCACGGAATCTTCAATATCCTTCATGATCTTTCTGATTTCCGCATCTCCGGCGTTCTCATTTTCCGTAAGCATCATAAAGGACATGGTTCTGAAGTTCTCCGGGTTGCTTGCCAGCTGAGATACCATAAGTGTCTGATCTCCGCCGTTCATAACACCGATTGAACCTATGCCCTCAACCGTCAGAAGTCTTTCAATAACCTCATCTGTGGTGGCATAAGCCTCTTCTTTTGTGGTGTCCTCTGAGTACTTAAGGGTTCCCTCAATCTGGTTCATGGTCATATCGGGAATTACCACAATACCCATTCTGAGTACAAGGAAAATGGATAATCCCAAAAGGCCAACAGCCGCAAGGATAGGCACTGCCTTAACCTTAAGACACCATGCAAGAGCCTTTCCGTAGGCATCAAGGATTTTGTCAAATAACGGGTGTTCTTTTGCCTTTGCATTCTTAAGAACAGTGGAACTTGCCGCAGGCACAACCGTCATGGCTATGGCAAGGGATGCCAACAGACAGAACACAATGGTCATTGCCATAGGCCCCATCAGGTCTCTTACAAGACCGGATGTGTATATCATAGGTAAAAATACGCATGCCGTGGTAAGAGTTGAAGCCACAATAGCTCCCGCAACCTGTCTTGTACCCTGAACCGCTGCTCTGGGCGCCGCGATGCCCTTACTTCGCAATCTGTATATGTTCTCAATAACAACTATGGAGTTATCAACCAGCATACCGATACCCAGAGCCAGGCCCGAAAGGGACAGCATGTTGAGTGAAATTCCACTGAAGTACATGCAGATAAGGGCTGCAAGTACCGATAAAGGAATACTTATCGCAACAACCAGGGTAGGCTTAACATCCTTAAGGAAGAAAGCAAGAATGATTATTGCAAGTATTGCACCTATGATCATGGACTGAAGTACGCTTCTTACAATAAGGTTAATGTAATCGCCCATGTCCACAAGCTTAACGGCCTCAAGTCCCGGGAATCTTTCCATAAGTTCATCACTTGTGGCTTTAACAACCTTACTTACATCGTTGGTTCCCGCTGTGGAACTCTTAAATATGGAAAGAATAACCGAAGGCTTGTCTCCAAGTCTGACGTAGCTGTCCATAGAGTTATCAATCACCGTAATGTCAGCCACATCGCCAAGTTTTACATCGCCAACGTTATGAATATTGGTTAAAACTATATCTTTAAGTTCAGAAACTTCTTCGTAGTTCTGACCTACCTTAACAAGCCATGAGTTGTCAAGCTGATCATCCACATAACCTGCAGGCATCTCAAAGTTCTGAGCATAAATAAGACCTGTCAAAGCATCCAGAGTAAGAAGCTGATCCGCATTGGCTTTCTTCTCAGCCTCCGCACGCTGCTTCTCATACTGACGAACTGCGTCGTTGTAGTCATCCCAGCCGTCTGTAATCTTCTTTTGGCCATCAGTAATCTGCTTCCAGCCGTCAGCAATTTGATCCTGACTGTCATTTATAGTCTTCCAGCCATCATCTAACTGTTTCTGAGCATCTTCCAACTGCTTTTCAGCTGACTCAAGTTGAGCCTCTGATGATTCAAGAGTTGCCTTCCCGAGAGAAAGCTGCGCATCTGCACTACCGAATCCGGCTGCCGCTTCCATTTTTGCTCTGTCCGTGGCTAGTTTAGCTTCTGTTAGTTTATCGCCTGTCATATTATCAAGCTGACCATTTGCCGAAGCTTTGATTGTCGCGATTACAGATTTTGAAACCTCAATCTCCACATTTAAGGCATCAATTTCTTTTTGATAGCTCTCCTTCATCCTAACTGATGCGTCATTAACCATTGTCTTCGCTTCTGTCACACTCTTATCTTTAAGATCTGTTGAAGCAAGTCCAAATTTGCCAAGCATCTCACTAAGGCCATAGGCTTCTCCCGCTGCTAATTCATCCTCCGAGAGTGTAGTGTCCGTTGGGTTATTATCAATCATATCTAGCAATCCGGGCGTGCCAGAAATATTAGGCAACATGGAATCCAAGATTGCGGGTGCGGCTTCCAAAGCCGCGATCTGCCCCTGTTGCTCAGCAATTTTATTTTCATATGCGCTGAGCTGAGCAAGCGCCTCGCTAACTGAGGTAAGGTCCTCATACGTTTTTTTCTTGGTTCCTTCGAGTTCCTTCTGCTTTTGTTCCAACTCAGACTTACTGTCTGCTATTTTTTGCTTGTTGTCCTCTAACTCCTTTTTTCCGTCATCCAGTTCTTTTTGGCCATCAATAAGATCCTGCTTCCCATCGGCAAGTTTCTTCTCTGACTTGGCCATATCATTTTTACTTTTATTTAACGATTCTTGAGAATCCTCCAGCTGCTTCTTGGCATCGTCCAGTTGCTCCACAGCTTTGGCAAAGGTTCCGTCAAGGCTTGCAAGAATCTTGTCGTTTAATACATCAACTTTTTCCTGATTAAGTTCTACCTGAATTGTCTTGTCTACAAGACCTAAGGAAGAAACAGATGCGACACCGTTTTGCTTCTCAAACTGGGGAGTGATTTCATCCTCCACAAACTGGGAAAGGGCATCCATCTCCATGCCTTCCATTCCAACGGCCAGATAAACGTTAGCCATCATGTCAGTGGAAAGCTCAATTATCGAAGGAGTTCCTGCCTCCTCCGGTAAGTACGGGGCCAGAGTATTCAAGGCTCCGGAAACTTTTACCATGGCGCTGTCAAGATCCACATCATCCTGGAACTCAAGCTGCACCATTCCGTAGTTCTCATTACAGATACTAAAAACGTTTTTTACCCCATTGATAGTTCCGAGAGAGCTCTCCATGGGTTCGCATATCTGTGTTTCTATTTTCTCGGCGCTGGCACCGGGATATGTTGTCAATACCAAAAGGTATGGAAGGGATATTTCAGGCAGAAGGTCTAACTGCATCTTCATCATGCTGACCACGCCCAGAACAATTGCAATAATTATGCCGACTAGCACAGTGAATGGTTTTTTGACACTAAACTTAAACATATTTCCTCATTTCTAGAATAACAACATATGGTTAATTCTCCCCTCCCGCAGAGTTAGCCCCTGCTTACTCCCTTGATTATACCCTTTATTAATTATTCTCGAAATGGCAAAAATAAACAATTAAAAATCTATAAACTTTTTATAAAATGTTCATTTTAGCGAAAAAGCTGATGTTTTTTTAATTCGTATTCCATTAGCAGTTGCAAAATGGACAGCCTCTGTGCAAACAAAAACGGCATGGTGCGCCCATGCCGCTTCGTTTAACTATTTAGTCTTCTTCAGCATTCCTCTGAAGTCATCCACAGAGACACCTAACTGCTCCGAGGCCTGTTCATCGGTTATAACTCCCTTTGTGAATAACGATATCAACGTATCTCTCTCCCCTTCTGCTCTTCCTTCTGCTCTTCCTTCTTTTCTGCCCTTTTTAATCAGTTTCTCAGAAGCTGTTTCGTATATCTCTCCACCCATTACTCTCTTTACCTCCTCTTTCGCCTTTTGATGCTTTCTGAGCACATAATTCGTAACCTTACCAAAAGCATCCATAACATCAATGTATTCCTGTTCAGTTATTGTCTCGTTTTCTCTCATCGTGATTGCAATTTCCTTGCAATCTTCAATGAGTTCTCGGGATGTCTCAGCGTTTATCTGATTCTTCTTAAAATCTTTCTCGTATCTTAACAGATAAAACGGTATGAGAACAATCAGGTTTTTTCCGAATATCTTATCCATGGTGTAGTCAGAAAGTCTAATCACCTGCGACTCATAAACCATGGTTCTGTCTCCCTGAACCAATTCAGTTCTGAGAACTTCCGGCGTGTTCCTGGTACTCCTTAAATATATCACACATGACCGCGGAAGTTCTACTCTTTGAAGCTGATTATTCTTTGCCGCCTGTTCTATCGCAATATAGAAATCGTACTGGAACATTCTAAGGACCATCTTCCCGTCCTGAGTGCTCTGGCATTCTAGATGATATAGGTGTCTGCCGATTCTGTATACAGAGTCCGTCACCACCTTTCCACCCTTTTCATAAAATTCATTTCGAAGCTGCTCAGGCTTCGTTTTTCTTGTGTACTCGGTTCCAAAGGCTTCATTTATCAGCTCAATAAAGAGATAGGGCGTCTTTTGAGCCAAAGTCCTAAAGACCGAATCGAAAACATGACTATTCAATTAACTCCTCCCATAAAACGTTTAATTAGTTTAAGTGGATTGTTCGGACGATCTGTCCGAGAATAGATTCGAATGAATCTTTTGAGAATATACCAAATTTATAAGGGAAAAATCTATTGACCGATTCTACAAAGATTTTAAGGAAAAGCTTCCCGCCACACGAATAAAGCCATCGGGAACGACGTGTTTATCGTTCTCGATGGCCTTTGTGCAATATTCTATGTGCAATTTGGGGCCTGTCCCCAATTGCACATTACAGCCCTATGCCTCTGCCTCCTGTGCCCTTCTTGCACTGATGCTGTAGGCAATTCCCAGAACCGCTACCGTAAAGGCTGCGATAACGCCGATGTTTCTTAAGAAATCAGGAAGCATATCGCTTGTCATGCTCTTAGTTTCAAAGAGCATATTTACATTGCTTGTATACCATGTGGTAGGTATGAACTTTGAGAAAACCTGCATTCCCTTTGTAAAAAGCTCTGCGGGAACAAAGATTCCTCCAAGGAATGAGAGAATCATTGAAAAGCTTACGGAAAAGATTGCGATATGTCCGTCGTGCTTTGCAAAGGTTCCTACAAAGTATCCTAAAGCCATGCAAAAGATTGCAAACATTAAAAGGTTAATGAACATGTAAGGTGCAACGGCATTTCCCTTTAACTCATTCAGATTGAAGCCTGTGATAATTCCAACAAAGAGAATAAATGCAACAAACATGATGATTAGGTTTCCGGCAACAATGTACAGATTTCTTTTTTTAACAGAAAGGGCTGAGCAGTTCATTCTTTTGATCATGTCAGGTTTGTTGAAAACCACCATGATTGAAGCGATACAGTGAATGAGAACTGTCATGATTCCGTAGCCTGAAAAGTAGAAGAAATATTTGAAGCTGTCGGATCTCTTTTCGGAGTTGTCAGGTACATAAGTCTCAGTTGCCGCTTCCTTTGAAAGGTTTGCAGCCGCCTTTGAAAGAGCTTCTTTATTGTCGATTCCAAGAGCCTTGTATGATCTGAAAGCATTGATAAATCCTTCAATCTTCATATCTACGAAGGCTCCGTTATAGGAGTTGGGGGATGATGTTGAATTAAGCTTTACATCCTCATCCTTTTCAACTGCCTTTTCAAATCCTTCAGGAATGGTAAGGAGATACTGAATCTCTCCGAAGAAAAGGGCATCCTGAAGTGAGTCATTGTCTGCAGGTGCCTCCACAAGGTCTTCCACCTCTTCAAGATAGGAAACCAGTGCCCTTGATACCTCACTTTCATCCTCATCAATTACGGCTACCTTCACCTTAACACTCTCGAAGGAATATGTGTTTCCACCGGTACTTAATGAAAGTCCGATGCACATGGCAAGAGCCACTCCAAGGTAAACCAGAATTGCTATCATATTTGATTTTGTTATTGAGAAGAATGTCTTAAACACTGACATATTTATTCCTCCTTACGGCGAAGAAGCTAAGAACCACAAGCACAACCGCTTCAACTGCCAATATAGTCAAACTCTTTGCGAATCTTGTATAGTCACTGTAAATCGATAATGAGTAGAAGCAATCCGCTATTGCGGAAGAGGGATTCAATCTTGAAACAATGGGAGCAACTCTGTCCATAAGTCTCTTTAAATCCGGGCTCATAAGTCCGCTTAAGGCACTGGATCCAAGAGAAATTGCTAAGGAGATTGCTATTGTCATTCCCTCGCTTCCCTTTGCAACGCAGGATGCAAACTGTCCAAGCTCAACTCCCATTACACATCCCAGGAACACCACTGCTATGCAGGGGAGAGGCTGGCTGAACACAGGAATCTTTAAGATGTACTTAAGATAGGTAACCACCAGCAAAAGTCCCACGAAATGTATACTTACTGCAGCGGCCAGATCTCCCATCATAAGGGTAAGTCTTTTTGTTCCGGATACCGTTTTTCTGGCACCTATGGGAGAGTTTACAGCCTGTATGTCCTTGCCAAGTACCATTCCTATAAAGCTTCCGAAGAGACAGGCCATTCCTATCAATGCGTAGAAGTACTGAGCTTCCGTATCGATTTTCTCTCCTCCGAGACTTACTTCTTCCACATACTCTTTTCTGTTTTCATTTACATCTATAACATCCTGAACCCTGGTGTAATCAATAGTTGCAGCATCTTCAATAAGTTCAAAGCTTCTTGTGTATTCATCAGCAAACTCCTTTAAGATGCTGGCTCCCAGTCCGCCCTTACCCATCTCAAGGGTAATTTCGTCACCAAGTCTTACTATTCCTACAATGGATTCGTCTTCCAATTTCCCTTCAGCACTTTTTAAATCGAGATTTAATATATTGAAGATTCTCTTTCCATCCTCAAACTCAACCTCTTCCATCATTTCCACAAAGGAATCGTTCTTTTCGGACTCTGTCTCTTTGACTATGGCTACATCGAGTGTCTCGATGCTGTTCTTATTTATTGAGTTTCCGAAGGTTACAAAGAAAAGGGTCCCGAGAAGTATCGGATATATGAAAGCCCAGAACACTGACATCTTTGTTTTCAAAAGGCTTTTCACTCTGTACTTATATATATGCCAAAACATTTTCTCTCCTCCTTAATCCCTTAACTCTTTTCCTGTAATCTCAAGGAATACATCGTTGAGTGTGGGAAGTTCAGAGTAAACTCTTCCGAAGTTTACATTGTTGTTCTTAAGGTAATCAAGAACTCTTATAAGGTTATGAGTGCCACCCTTACAGGAAACAAGCAGATGATTTTCTTCATATGTGGCGCTTGTTACATGGGGGAGTTCCTTAATCTCGGGAAGTTTGCTTTCGTCAAAATCAAGAATCTCAATTCTTATCTTCTCACTTGTGGGAGTCAAAGCCTTAAGCTCATCATTGGTTCCTACCGCAATTGTCTTGCCCTTATCAATGATTGCGATTCTTGTACAGATCTGCTCAACTTCTTCCATGTAGTGGGAGGTGTAGATAATTGTTGCTCCCTGTCTGTTGAGCTCTTTTATTCCCTCTAAGATGTTGTTTCGGCTTTGAGGATCAACTGCTACTGTGGGCTCATCCATGAAGATAAGTTCAGGTTTGTGAGCGATTCCGCAGGCGATGTTAAGTCTTCTAAGGAGACCACCTGAGAGTTTCTTAGGATAGAACTTGGTAAAATCTTCAAGTCCTACAAACTTGATAGCCTCATCAACATACTGTTTTCTAAGGGCCTTGTCGGTTACGTATAATCCACAGAAGTAATCAATGTTTTCTCTGACGGTAAGTTCGTCAAACACTGCTACGTTTTGGAGAACCACGCCGATTTTTCTTTTTAAATCGTAACTGTCAGGCTTCATCTCCTGACCGAAGACCTTGATTTCACCCTTTGAATATTTTAAAAGAGAAAGGATACAGTTCATAAGAGTGGATTTACCGGAACCGTTGGGTCCCAAAAGTCCGAATACCTCGCCTTTGTTAACGCTTATTGACAGGTGATCCAGAGCCACCAGCTCCTTGTATCTTTTCACTAAATTATCAACTCTTACTACTTCCATAACGACCTCCTAAAGTCAATTAATTGTTTCGTTGTCTTACATGTACCATAATAAACTGTCAGTAATCACTCTGTAAGTGAAGTGTGTAATGAAATGTATATGACAAATGTCATATTTTGTTCTATACTTGGCTTATGTACGCGATAATACCAAGAATTCTCTTAATTGCACTGTGTGCGGTAACTGCATATAAGGGTGGAACGGCTGATTATCTCATTGCCCTTTTGATTACCTTCGCCATCTCTTCCATAAGCTTCGCTGCAAGGAAGAAGGCGGCTACCTACTCCCTTTGTGTAGTTTATTTAGTCATGTTCTTTATTATTCCCACCCAGACTTTGTATTATCTTCCCGTTATCATTTTCGAGATTACCGTAATCAGTCTTCATATAGAGAAGAAACTTCCTGTTTTTGACAAAACCCTTATTCCCTCAATTGCAGGCCTTATAGTGGTGGCTTTATGCGCCCTTTCATATAAAGAGCACGCGTTATTTATTATCCTTATCAGCCTTTTGGCTCTCTACCTTGCCTATGCAAGTCTTCTTATTAACGGACTTTGGCTAAAGGTCATGGGACAGGCTGACGACAGAAGGCAATTGGAGGAACTGATGGAGAAAAGAGCCGCCGATTACCAGGACAAGCAAGACTACGAGGTTCACCTGGCAACCCTTAAAGAGAGGAACCGAATAGCCAGAGAGATTCACGATAATGTGGGTCACCTCTTATCCCGGGCCCTTATTATGATGGGAGCAATTGATGCCATTAACGAGGATAAGGTCCTCGGCGAACACCTGGGAGTTCTCAAAAACACCCTCTCCGATGCCATGGATTCCTGCAGGGTAAGCGTTCACGATTTGTACGATGATTCAATTGATCTTAAAGGAAGTCTTGAAAAGCTGGTGGAGGACTTTAAGTTCTGCCCTGTAACTCTGGAATATTCCTCAGGATCCAAGATAAATAAGGATATTAAATTTGCGGTGGCAGGCATTGTTAAGGAAGCCTTGTCCAACATTGCCAAGCACAGTAACGCCACCTGGGCCAAAGTGGTTTTCATGGAGCATGAGAATCTTTATCAGCTTCTGATTGAGGACAACGGCACTTCCGCCACAAAGGGTGACGGAACCGGCATTGGCCTTAACAACATGCAGGATCGAATAAATGCCCTCGGGGGTACATTTTATATAAGGAACGAAACGGGATTCAGGATTTTTGCAACCATTCCCAGATCCCAAAAGAAGGAGAAATAATGCGAGTACTGATTGTAGACGATGACGCACTGGTATGCAGTTCACTGAAAATAATACTTGAGAAGGATCCGGATATTACCGTTGTGGGTATAGGTAATAACGGTGAGGACGCCGTGGGTTTATATAACTACCTGGCACCGGACGTTCTTTTAATGGACATTCGAATGGACAAGAAACTTGGAACTGAAGCTGCAGAGGAGATTCTTAGAGACTATCCCGATGCCAAGATTCTCTTCCTTACCACTTTTTCCGATGATGAATACATTCACACCGCTCTTAACTGCGGTGCCAAAGGATACCTTCTAAAACAGGATTATGACTCCATAATCCCTGCTTTAAAGGCCGTATCCATGGGACAGACGGTTTTTGGCGGAAACATTATGGAAAAACTTCCCACTCTCCTTGGGAAAGAAGTTCACAATGAGTTTAAGGGTGAGGAGTTCGGCTTAAGTGAGAAGGAATGCCAGATTATCGGCTGCATCGCCGAGGGCTTAAGCAACAAAGAGATTTCCGAGGAGCTGTTTTTAAGTGAGGGAACCGTTCGAAACTACATCTCCTCCATCCTTGAAAAACTGGCCTTAAGAGACAGAACTCAGATTGCTGTGTTCTACTATAAAAACAAATAAAAACTATTGACACTTTAGGCTTCTTCCTATAAAATATCTTTCGGATGTTTGCATCAGCTGACCGTGTCCGGCATCAGATGCGACAGAAAATTATCGAAAAACAGACCATTTGATGGAGGTGTAGATCTTTGGCTAATATTAAATCTGCTAAGAAGAGAATTCTTGTTGCTAAGACAAGACAGGACAGAAATAAGGCTATTCGTACAGGCGTTAAGACAGCTATGAAGAAAGTCTTCGCTGCAATCGAAGCTAACGATAAGGCTGCTGCTGAAGTTGCTTTAAAGGAAGCAACCAAGACAATTGAGATGGCAGCTCAGAAGGGCGTTTACCACAAGAACAACGCTGCTAGAAAGGTATCTCGTTTAGCACTCGCTGTTAACAAGATGGCTTAATAGGAACTTACTACTGCTGGTAAGTAAATAATTTAAAGCAAACAAAAACTCGCACCGTCATGCGAGTTTTTTTGTTGTCTTTATTTTCTTATCTTGAATGGCCTCCACCGCCATGGGAGTGGCCGCCGGAGGAAATGTGATGGCCACCACCGCCACCACCGCCGCCGTAGCCGCCGGAGTCAGATCTTTCTATTCGTCTCTGGCTGATGGCCTTGCTGATGAACTGGTCATACATAACTTCAAAGTTAATGCCATTCTCTCCGACGTAGGTGGATTCGTTTACGGTCTTCTTACCTTCCTTGCCCGATGCATAGATGGCAATAAAGATTATTGCAGCAATGGTAGGAATAACAAAGTAGGCATAAATGGGAACCTCAAGTTTGGTTTCCTCATTTCCCATATATCTTGCAATATCCTCAACATAAGTCTTGTAGGCCCTGTAGGGATCATATTCCACATAGTCATAGACATCGTCAAGGACTCTGTCAATCATGTTTGATGAAAACTTCCGTTCAACGCTTCCTGATGTTGAAAGCCAGGTGTGAATCTTTCCGTCAGACTCTCTGAACCAGTTATCAAGAAGGATACAGCCGTCGCCATCATCACTTTCCTTTGTCTTATTCCAGCCAAAGCCGTACTCATCGTAGAAATTGTCGGCTTTTATCATAACGTACTGATTGCTGGGGACATTGGGGTCATAGGACTTTGCGTATTCTTCCAATGACTCCTTCATGGTAAGAAGGATAATGTCGCAATGAGCAACCTGCTCCTTTTCCGCAATAAGTGCTCTTAACTTGTCTTCCTCTTCATCCGTAAGCACATCACCATAGTCGAAAACTCGCTCGTTTTCTGTACAATATGTATTTACTCTCTCGTAGTTAACTGCGTTTTGCCTATTCCAAATCATGGAAATGACGCAGATTATAATTATGATTCCGCATACCAGGAACCATATTCTAAAAAATCTAAACCAGTTTCTCATATGATTCCTCTTTCTATACTGCGTGCATTACTACCATAAAGGTCACAAATATAAGAGCCCATAAGGTAGCAGCGTAACCTAAGATTTTGCCCATGCTTCTTGGAGCCTCTCCCACCAGTTTACCGGTCTGACCGTTTATGTAGTAGGTGTAAAGCTTATTCTTATATGAATAGATGTACTGCCATACGGGAAGGAGACTGTATTTGTCGCTTCTTGAGGCAATATCTATGTTCTCATACATTGGTGTAATCGTGGTGTAAGCGCCTGTAATGGAGTTTCTGATGATTTTGCTCGCATCGTTTCTGGCCCTGGTCTCAGCTCTGTAAGCCAGCTCATCGGAGGTCTTGTTATAGCACTCCGAATAAAAGCCCGAAAGATCCGGCTCTCTGAAATCTTTTAAATCCGCATAATCATAGGGCTCCATTAAATCCATGGAATCGTCGGGCATAACGTCAGACGCATCCACAGGCACCCTGTTAAACTTGGCTGCCAGCTTCCTGTGGATTCTGAAAATGGAAGTCTCTGTGTACTCTATATCACCGGAAACCCATCTTCTGGTCTTTGTGGCATTGGCCTCAAATTCGCCGTTAACATTCATGTCATAGAGAAAATACGGCACATACATGCCTGTCATCTTCTCCAAGCTTTGAGCTGAAAGGAAATCCGAAGGGGCGAATACCTTCTTCCTAAAGGCGTTAAATAAGATTTCCTTGGCTTTTTCCTTGCTGATTCTAAAGGGCAAAAGTTCCGAGGGCTTATATTTGCCGGTTACTCTCTCATCGTGGATTAGATAATGCCCACAGTATTCACATCTTTCTGCCGAGGTAAAGGGGCCCGGTTTAATTGGCGCACCACAGTTAAGACAGGTCTCAAGGGAGTTGTAATTCTCACCCTCTCCTGTCTTCTTATCCTGGGTTTCCTCTCCGCCGCAGTGGGGGCAGACCATCATCCCCTTATCAGGGTTATATACTATATTTCCGCCGCAATTCTTACATCTGAAAAACATTGAAGCTTCTGCTCCTTCTATGCATTCTTGGGAGGGCACTGCTTGGGAATAAAGCCCTCAAAAATGTAAACGTCAAAGTCATCAATTCTTGCATCAAGCTCTTCCTGGCTTCTTATGGTCCAGGCCGCAGACATGGCGTTATAGAAGTTCTTATTGATTCTTCTTGAAAGATTCCTGTAAAACTTGTGGTTATATGCGATAAAGTCAGGCTTCGCGAGGATGTTTAAAAGCAAATACTCCATGGCCCAGTAAAGGGGCGTATGGTACTTCTCGTTATCCGCATGCATGTAGCTGTCGGACAACTGGCCTCTTACGATGTCATTTCTGTTCTTCTTATACCACTTAACTGCCAGGGGATTAAAGGATTCCATGCAGTATAGGCCCTTGTAATCCTTAAGAAGCTCATCTGCCTTGGGGCAAACCCTCAAATCGTTGTCATTGGCCTTAATCTCCACGATAAGAGGCACCTTGCCGTCCACCAATTCAAGCACATCTTTAAAAAGCGGAATCTTCTCCTCTGTGTCAAATAGCCTGAACTGTTCAAGCTCTTCCAGTGTGAAATCAGATATCTTCCCATCAACGCCACACACTCTGTTTAAAGTGTCGTCGTGGAACACAACAGGAATCAAATCCTTTGTAATATGTACATCAAGCTCGATTCCGTAGCCTGCATCCACAGCCTTCTTAAAGGCCGCCATGGAGTTCTCCGGAGCCTCACTCTTATTATCATGAAGTCCTCTGTGTGCAAAATACGCCTGATCCGTAAAGGGCTTTCTAGCCTCTTTGTGGCTCATCCTTGGCATAATCAGGATAAAGTAAAGCACCATAACGCACACATAAATTAAAAGTAATATCTCAATAATTGTAAGCAGCATAAATCTATACCTCCAAGGGAGTATTATACCACAAAAAGGTGCTATAATACTAAATCATATATACACGTAAAGGGGAAATAAAATGAATACTGAGAAATTTGAGAAGTCCTGCGGGGCTATCACTTTCACAAGAGAAGGCGGGGAGATCAAATATCTCCTTGTGGAAGAAATGCATGGCGCAATCAGCTTTCCTAAGGGACATGTTGAGGGAAACGAAACCGAGGAAGAAACCGCCATGCGTGAAATCGAGGAGGAAACCTCTCTTGCTCCCTCCTTTATTGAGGGCTTTAAGCGGGTCCAGGAATTCCCGCTTCTTGATTCTCCCGGAACCACAAAGCAGGTTGTGTATTTCCTGTTTGACTACACCGGACAGACTCCAAAGATTGTAAGACCCTATGAGGTCAGAAGTTTAAAAAGCCTCCCGTTACAGGAGGCCTTAAATACGATTCAGTTTCAAAATATGAGAGATGTACTTGTAGAAGCTGACGATTTTATCAAAAAGCTTTAATGACGTCTGTCCTTGCCGGTTTCTTTGTAATAGCGGGACTTGTCAACATACATTATCTGCTCGGCTTTCTTGACCAGGTCCAGAATGTTGCTTCCCTCTCCCACAGAGTAGCCCAAGGAAATAAATCTTCCACCATCATAAACCAATGCCGCAAGGTCATTCATTCGTTTTGCGAAGGAATCCTCTGTGGCATTTTCTATTATGCAAACGAACTCATCTCCGCTTACTCTGAACACTTTTCCGTCGGGGAATGCGTTTCTCAAAGCCTCGGCTGCCTTAATTATAAGTTTGTCGCCGGCTTCGTGCCCTATATGGTCGTTGGTTTCCTTAAGGGAATTTACATCTGCAAAAACCGCTGCAACCTCTCCTTCGAAGGAATGGCTGCCAATGTAAACCTGATAGCCTCTCCTGTTGCCAAGGCCAGTCAGAATGTCATGTACCGCCAATTTGTTGTAAAGCTCAGCGTTGGAAGTTGCTTCCGCAATAATTCTTGACTGGACAATAACATATACAACTGCCAGAGAAACTGCCGCTCCCACGAACCCGTTTCTTACATCTGCCGCATGCTGCCCCAGTATTATGAAGGACAAAAGCGGCACAATTACAAAGAGTGACGTAACCGCAGGGCTGGTTATACCGAATGCCTTGTGGTAACGTATAAAGACTACAACCGTAGCAATAAAGCAAATTGCGCCGGTAATCTTACTGTAAGGATTCCAGGGGCCGTTCGCAAAGGTTCCATCCACCAGAGTAAAAAGCTTCCCGGTAAATGCTCCGACTGTCACAAAAATTGCATCTATAGAACATATTACAGTAGTCAAATAGGGGAAAGCCTTGGGAAATTTCCTGTCAGTTTGAGTAATAAGATAATAGAAATAGAAGGCATAAAATGCCATGACACAGTCAATAAGAATGTATCCTAAGAGAGTGAAAATAAAAGTTACGGTCACATACTTGCTTTGTCCATCAAGGGCCTGACCCGCCATCTCGGCAAGCAGTCCTGCAAAGCACGCCCACATACAATAGCGGAAATGCCTGGTAAGCCTTATTGCATCCTCGGGAACCTGGTAAAGGCCAATAATAATTATAAAGATGAACAACGCTGAAATCAGGTTTACAAATACTATGACGGAATTCATCCGATCCTCTTTCTCTCCCCGGGTGGTACTATTCTACTATTTTACCTTATTTGAAATACATAGGCAACAAAAAAAGGTGCAGTTTGGGGACAG
>Ga0129306_1000027_pt1 | contig 238953 bp, 181 predicted proteins | sample P827metagenome_FD_94438 | JGI IMG/M metagenome (GOLD analysis project Ga0129306, IMG submission 94438) | Capybara group fecal microbial communities from Wisconsin, USA - P827 metagenome | ecosystem: Host-associated > Mammals > Digestive system > Large intestine > Fecal | place: USA: Wisconsin...
CAAGCTGAGGCAGCCACCGCAAACAGAGGCCATGGAAGAAGAACCGTTGGATTCCTGAATTTCGGAAACCACGCGGATGGTGTACGGGAAGTCTTCCGGCAGCGGAAGAACGGCAGCGAGAGAGCGTTCGGCCAGGTGGCCGTGACCGATTTCGCGGCGGCTCATGCCGAGGCGCTTGCATTCACCCACGCAGTACGGCGGGAAGTTGTAATGCAGCATGTAGCTCTTGGAGCCTTCGCCCTGCAGGCTTTCGTAGCGCTGTTCGTCGGCCTTGGAGCCGAGCGTGCAGACCACGAGACCCTGGGTTTCACCACGCTGGAAGATCGCAGAACCGTGGGCGCTGGGGAGAACGCCCAGTTCGATTTCGATGGGGCGGACTTCGGTCGTCGTACGGCCGTCGAGGCGCACGTCTTCGTTCAAGATCATTTCGCGCATGGCAGTGCGTTCGTAGTCGCTGAAGATTGCCTTAGCGTCTGCAACGAGAGCAGGATCCTGTTCTTCGTCCTTGCCAATGATAGCGAGAATGCGTTCGTCTTCGAGCATCTTCGCGCAGAGGTCTGCCATAGCCGGATAGAAGTCGGTCTTCACCATGTTGGAGTGGACGTCCTTGTTCAGTTCGTCCCAGACCACTTCCTTCACCGTGGCGAGAAGCTTTTCGTGGGCTTCGCCAACGTGCTGCGGCTTGAGTTCCATCTTGGGCTTAGCGCAGCGGTCCACCAGTTCCTGTTGGGCCTTGCACATAGCCTTGATAGCTTCGTGACCGGCGAGAATTGCGTTGATCATCGTGTCTTCGGACACTTCGTAGGCACCGCCTTCCACCATGCAGACGGAATCTTCGGTACCGGCGACCACCAGGTCCAGATCGGCGCAGGCCATCTGTTCGTAGGTGGGCATCACGATGTTCTGACCATCGACCACGGCCACGCGTACGGCGGCAACCTGCTGTTCGAAGGGCAGTTCCGAAAGACCGATGGAGAGGGATGCTGCAGACACGCCGAGCACATCCGGTGCAAACTTGCGGTCAGCAGACAGAACCTGCACAATCACCTGGACTTCGCGGGTGAAGTTCTCGGGGAACATCGGGCGAATCGGGCGGTCAATGATACGGGCAGAAAGAGTTTCTTCGTCGGAGGGGCGACCGGCTTCGCGCTTGTTGTAGCCGCCCGGGAGGCGACCAGCAGCGTAGGCCTTTTCGCGGTATTCGACGGTGAGCGGGAAGAAATCGCCTTCCTTCTCTTCGCCGTAGCAAACGGTAGAAAGCACGAAGGCGTCGCCCATCTTGGCGACGGCAGCACCACGTGCCTGCTTTGCAATACGGCCCGTTTCAAACGTAATGACGCGACCGTCGGGGAGTGTCACGGACACTTCCTTGGGGTCCAGCATCTTGCCGTACTTTTGATGATATGCATCAATAGACATAGATTATCTCCAGTCCGCAGATTAGCCGCGGAGACCGAGTTCCTTGATGAGAGCACGAGCGGCGACAATGTCCTTTTCGCCGTAGTACTTGAGGAGGTTCTTGCGCTTTGCGACCATCATGGAGAGCCCGCGCAGGGAGTGGAAGTCCTTCTTGTGGGTCTTGATGTGCTCGGTCAGGTTCTTGATCTTTTCGGTGAGGATAGCGACCTGCACGCGGACGTTTCCGGTATCCTTTTCGTTGGCGCCGAACTTGGCGGTGAGCTCTGCAGCTTTTTCCTTAGTGATAGTAGCCATTATAGCCATTCCTTTTTTTGATTGTTTAACTAATTACATGTTTATGCCCGAGTTTCCCTGCTTTAGGCCCAGTGGAATTGGCGAATCTGGACGCAGAACCAAGGCAAAAATGCAACTTGGGGGAAAGATAGATAAAAGGGGCTAGGATCTAGGGGCTAGGGACTAGGAAATACCGCGAAAAAGGGCCCAAAATAAGGCTTTATTGGCACTTGTCATCCCCGCCACATTCTTGTCATCCCCGCCACATTCTTGTCATCCCCGCGAAGGCGGGGATCTCCTCTCCTTACAAAGGGGGAAGCCTCCCCCTCGGCGAAGCCTTGCCCCTTCCCCATGTCACCCTGGAGGAGCGCAGCGACGATAGGGTCCACGGCAAGTCTTCCCCTACCCCCTCTCCTAGGGGCTCCGCCCCTAACACCCCACGCCCTCTTGTCATGCCGCACACCGATGCGGCATCAACTTTTCATACTATCAAAAAAGCACAACACAACCATCTTTTGAACAAATCCGAGTCTCAAGGGCGTTGTCACCCCGGCCTCCGAGCCGGGGCGCCTGCAAAAAAGACCGTCGGTCGCGCCTTCACTTCGTTCGCCGCTACCCTCTTTTTGTCATGCCCTTCCATCAAAAAAATTCCAACCGCTAACAAACCCGCACAAATAAAGGTATATTCAGAAAGTAGGACTTATAGGGGCTTTTTATGAGCAACGGTAAAAAATAAGCCGAGAAGAAAATTATTAAATCTGATCATTCTCGGCCTCCTCGGAAATGGCAAGCACATCAATATCGCTCATTTCCATGTAGTGGACAAATTTCTCGCGTACAGCCGTCCGCATGCGCAGGATTTCTTCCGGGTCCTCATTCCGAGAAAAAAAGCTCACAAGTAGACGAACAAATTTTGCCTAGAAAACAGCAGAAAGTCTCACTCGAAGCATTCCCGAATAGTCTGGATGATTGCGTCCTGCTGGTCGTGGGTCATCTTATTGTCGCTGGGAAGGCAGAGCCCGCGGGCAAAGATGTCGGCACCCACGTCGGTGATGCCGCCTGCGATGTAGGCGTTGGTGCGGGCGCGGCCGTTACCCTGCGCGGTGATGAACGCGTGGCTCATGTACATGGGCTGCATGTGCATGGGTTTCCAGATGGGGCGGCCCTCGGCGTTCATGGCGGCGATGCGTTCCAGGATTTCCGTGGGGCAGCTCTTGCCCTTTTCGTGGATGTACAGGGCATCGGTTTCGCCGCGGACCTGCTTGCACATAGCCTCCTTATCGATAATCAGGCAGCTGAGCCAGAAGTTCGGTTCGCTGTTGGCGGCGTCGTAGGGGTTCACCTGCACCGGGAGGCCCTTCAGGCCCTCCTTGTAGCGCATGTAGATTGCCTTTTTCTGGGCGATGTGCTCTTCGAGGTAGGGCATCTGGCCGCGGACCACGCCGGCGATGACGTTGCTCATGCGGTAGTTGTAGCCCACTTCTTCGTGCTGGTACCAGGCGGCCGCCTCGCGGCTCTGGGTGCTCCACTTGCGCACCTTGTCGGCGTCGTCCTTGCTGTCGGTGAGGAACATGCCACCGCTACTTCCGGTGATAATCTTGTTGCCGTTGAAGCTGATGGCGCTGTAGTCGCCGAACTTGCCGGTCTGTACGCCCTTGTAGGTGGCTCCGAAACTTTCGGCGGCGTCTTCGATAAGGAGCGCGTCGTGTTTTTTGCAGATGGCGCGGATTTCGTCCACCTTGCCGGGCGTTCCGTACAAATGAACAAGCACCACCAGCCGCACTTCGGGATAAATCTCGAAGGCTTTCTCAAGAGCCTCCGGGTCCATGTTCCAGGTATCGTACTCGGTATCAATGAACACGGCCTCGCCGCTCTCGTAGGCGATGGGATTCACCGTCGCGTCAAAAGTCATATCGCTGCAGAACACCTTGTGTCCGCGCAACGCTCCCTCGCCCACCTTGGGCATGCCGTACAGGGCCTCGCCCGCAAGCTTTGTGCAAAGGTGCAGAGCCGCAGTCCCGGCGGAGAGCGCCACGGCGTACTTGCAACCAATCTTTTCGGCGGCGAGGCGTTCCACCTCGTTGATGTTAGCACCCACGGTGCTCATCCAGTTGGTCTCGTATGCCTCGGTCACATACTTGATTTCTTCGCCATGCATGGTGGGGCTAGAGAGCCAGACTTTCTTTTCAAAACACGTTGTCATACAGCAGGCATCCTTACCGTCTTGTTAAATTCTTCAGGAGTGGTGAATGTGGGTACAATGTGATGCAAGGCGGAAATGGCGGTCTTGTCGTCGTTTTCCTGGGCCGCATTCTTCAATGTCCACAGTTCATTGATAAAGGTATCGGCATCAATCTCAATCTGCTTTCCGATATAGATGAGCTTGTTCTTGGTCTTCTGCAGCCCTTCTTCGTTCATCAGCAATTCTTCGAGCAGTTTTTCTCCAGGTCGCAGTCCCGTGAACTTGATTTCCACATCCTTGTAAGGCACCTTTCCATACATACGGATTAGGTTTTCAGCCAAGGTCACAATCTTCACGGGCTGTCCCATATCCAACACAAAAATCTCGCCACCGTGGGCAAAGCTTGCCGCCTCAAGCACCAAATTCACCGCCTCTGGAATCGTCATAAAGTAACGGATAATGTCGGGATGTGTCACTGTCACGGGCTTGCCCTGCTCAATCTGGCGCTTGAACAGGGGAATCACGGAGCCGTTGCTCCCCAGTACGTTTCCAAAGCGGGTGGTCACGAATTCAGTCTTGCAGTCCTTTTGTTGTGCAAAGAACTGCACGATCATTTCGCAACAACGCTTGCTCGCCCCCATCACGTTGGTTGGGTTCACCGCCTTGTCGGTGCTAATCATCACGAACTTTTTCACGTTGTGCAGCAGCGAAAGCGTGGCCATGTTAAAAGTGCCCACCACGTTATTCTTGATGGCTTCCATGGGGTTATTTTCCATCAGGGGCACGTGCTTGTGGGCCGCCGCGTGGAACACCACCTGGGGCTCATATTTCTTGAAAATCTGGTTCATGCGGAAATAGTCCCGCACGCTGGCAATCAGCGTCACCAGATTCAGACGGTCGCCATACTCCATCACCAGTTCCTGCTGGATTTCGTAGGCATTGTTCTCGTAGATATCCACGATAATCACCTGCTTGGGCCTGTACTTTGCAATCTGGCGCACCAATTCGCTACCGATGCTGCCACCCCCGCCGGTGACCATGCAGACTTTACCCTCGATGAACTCGCGAATTTCAGAATTGTTGAACCGTATGGGTTCACGTCCTAACAAATCCTCTACCTTGATATCGCGGATTTGGCTTACAAAACTGGTCGAACCCGTACCCACCGCAGAGGTATCCAAAAGGCTTCCAATAAAGGGCAACACCTTCACCGGAAGGCCGGTCTTTCCGCAGATATCCAAAATGACCTGCCTGTCCTCTGGCGGGCAACTGGGAATGGCGAATATAATCTGCTCAATCCGCATTTCCCTGGCCACCTTCGGTATGTCGCTGGTGGAACCCGCCACCAGCACACCGTTGAAGGGCTTGCCTATCTTGTAGCGGTCGTCGTCTATCAGGCACACGGGATTGATATTCTTTGCAGACCCCGTATTTTCTCCATGGCTTGCATCATTCTGGTTGTTACGAATTTCATTCAACAACAGCATGGCCGCATTTCCGGCACCGATAATCATGGTGCGCTTACGTTCGGCCTCATGCATTCCCGTAGAAACCAATGACACGAAGGTCCTGCGGAACAGATAACGGAACAGAGAAACTCCCACCACCGCCACAAAGGCGTGAAGCAAGGCAAATTCCCAGAACAGGTCCTTGTGGAACAGGTACACCAGGCCATAGGCCACAGCGATACCCATCACGATTCCCTTGACACAACTCAGGTAATCCCGCTTGCTAAAATAACGCCAGAGCTTGTTGTAGGCACCAAAAAACAGCAGGCTTCCGAAACAGCAAATAATGCTTACGACAATAATGAGAAACAGGTCCGGGCGACCGATTCGGGCGGCAAAAAGGGGCAAGGGGTAGTTGGCAATCAGGGCCGACACCGCCACCACAAAGGCATCGGCCAGAGCCAGCACCCGCTTACGCAAACGGAAGCTGTTCATCAGCGCCTTGAAGTGCACGCTTCCCTTAATTCTCTCTTTAATGTTCGCCATATGCTACCACATGAATGAAACTCTAATGTCTGCCGCCTTGGAGTCACCCAAGGTCAACTCTCCCGAAAAACCAACAAACCGTCCGTTGTACCCGATGGCTGGAGCCACGGTATAAACAAGAGGCGCCCCATGGGCAAAACGCTTGCGCACCGTCTTGTAAGGGTCTTCGATGTTACTCCCGGCATCGGTACCCTTCCACAGCCATTTCTGGTGTACGCCCGCAAACAACTGTCCAAGGGACCCAAGGGCCGCCTGGGCATAAACCGTCCAGTCCACCGCCAAACTGTTGGGGCCGTTGGGATTCCCGAGAGGAGCCCCCAGGTTCGCAAGCTGTGCATGGGCGGTATCGTAATGGCAATAGGTGTAGGGCTCCACACGGGCGATTTCGGCGATAGTACCCGCGCTGAGCCGCTTTTGCCCCACGTAAAAGTCGTGGCCCGCCTGCAGGCCCAACATGCCCGCCCAGCGGTTGTTGCTGTACTTGTTTTCGTAAACTGCATTGGGAGATTCCAGATCGTCCAAGAAGAACTCACCATAAAGCCTGACCGCGCTGAGCAAGCGGTAGTTCATGTCCAGGGCCAGAGCGCCGTTGTTTACCCGCTCGGTGTAGTTGCCCTTTTCAATAAAAAGCGGAGCGATGGGCACGAACAGCCAGGGCTTGTTCTCGTTGTAGAGCACCTGGATTTCACTCATGCCGATAGTCAAGTTTCCCAAGGCCAGTTCATAGCGGTGGGCATACAGGTTCCTATCGTTCAGGTTGTTCCTGCTGTAACTCCAGCTGTCCACCCGAAGGTCTGCATACACGCTGAACACCCGCAGGGGTCCAAAGGTCAGGTCCAGGGAGAGCATGTTATAGGGCAAGGCGAACTGGTTCAGGGAAAGGTTGTTGTAGTATCCCGGCCCCCAGTGGAGTACGTCACGGGCCAGTTGCAGCCTTGCCCAGGCGTAGTTCAGGGCCATGTGGGCCCTGTAGCGGGAATAGCTCACGTAATCGGCTCCGGCATTGCCTTCCTTGGTCTGCACGTCAAAAACCTCGCCGTCAAAACTCTTGGGCTTCTTGGCGGAATGCTCGCCGGCATACATGCGGGCATCCAGATCAAAATCCAGGGAGTCGGCGTAACCCCGCAGGTAAATGCCCCCGTCAAAGGAGGGCCACAGGGTATCGCCCAGGGGTTCGCTGCCACGGTACTCCGCCCCGAACACAGGAGACGCCGCCACCCCAAAGCTGTGGTTCCTGCCAAAGAACTCCCCGGTAGTATCGGCCATGAACATCATGGCTCCGGATTCCGTGCGGGTAAAGTTCCGGATAAAGCCGTAGTCGCGCCTGGGGTAGGTAAAGAACTGACGGTCCTCCCCCACGGTCTGCCGATGGTACTCCATGAGCATGGGAGAACGTTCCAGACCCTGCAAATTCCGGGTACGTTCGGAACCCACCACAGGGGCAGCCCCTGCAGTTCCGAAGATAACCCAAAAAACGCCCCAGAAGAGCAATATCCGGAGTTTCATTTGCATTTGACAGAAATATAGAATTCTCTATTAAACAAACTTTCTTTTTCGATACAGCCTGGTAAAAAAAGAGTTACTTTGGCTTAAACCAAAGCAAAAACGTCTCAAAAAGTTGACCCTGGTCACCCTAAATTCTTTTTTACAAGCCAATTTGGCCACATTATTATATTTTTGGAGCCGGGTGATGGGTATAAGAGAGGTAACATGAAATTTCCGTTCTTTAAATCCCTTTTGATGGCAGGAGCTCTCCTGTTGGCTTGGAATTGTAGTGACGACACTACCCTGCCAATGGGTGCTCTTTCCGGAATGTCCGAAAATGTCCACGTTATTGATATCGGACCCAATGAAAACCTTTACGTTGCTGAAGACGGAACGGTCTACGATTCCCAGTGGAATGTCTTTGGTACATATACCGAAGGCAATATCGTCACAAACGAAGGGGAAACTTTCCTGAGCGGTGTTGATTTGAATGAACGCCCCCAGGCAAAAATCATTGAAACCAACGGCGGCACCAAGATGGTGGAATTCGATGACGGCTCCGTTACGGATATCCAGGGCAACAACATTGGCACCGTCGATGAAGGCGGTAATGTTGTTGGCGACAATGGCGAAATCATCGCTGAAAATCCCGATGCACCCACTGTAGCATCTTCTGCAAGCGGAACCAACCCGACATCTGCGGGAACTAATCCTGGCACCAATCCGGGCGGAAACAGTGCTGCCAGCACCAGTTCCAACTCCAGCGGAACCCACAATACCCCCACCTCCTCTGCAGCTGCACAACAGGGCGGACAGTGTGACGGTCAGTGCTATGACGCCCCTTCGGGCAAATGTGTTGCCTATTATGCAGAACAGGTTGGCCCCAATGGTGAAAAGTACGCCTACGACAAGTCTTGCACCATGAATTGCTATTATGACCCGACTGGCAAAGATTGCAAAAGCATGGGCGGCGGTACTGTGACCCCGCAAAGCAGTGCTTCCCAGCCTCAGAACCCGGGCCAAAGTTCTTCTTCCAAGCCCAAGAGTTCCAGCAGTAAGAACCAGACGCAGAGTTCCAGCAGCCGTGCCCAAAGCCAGGGATCTTCTCTGTTGCCAAAGGTTGTTTCGGGAGCCCAGACCCAGTCTGGCTATGCCACCCGTTATTGGGATAGTTGTAAACCCCACTGTGCCTGGGAAGGCAAGGGCGGTCCTGTTGCTAGGACTTGCCACAAGGACGGTTCTAGAGCTGGCACTGGTGAGACCTCGGCATGTGACGGCGGTCCCGCAGGTACCTGCACCGACCAGACTCCGCAAATCGTGAACGACACTATTGCCTATGCTTTTGCGGCAACGCCGGGTGGCGGAAACGACTGCGGCAAGTGCTACATGCTCACCTTCAAGGGCACAGGCGCTTCAGCAACGAACACCCCCACCGATGACGCCCACAGGTCTATCAAGGGCAAGCACCTGATTGTCATGGCTAGCAACATCGGTTACGACGTAAGCCACAACCAGTTTGACTTGATGATTCCCGGTGGTGGAAACGGAGCCTTCAACGGTTGTTCGCAAATGGGTCTGTCTTGCGCAGGAGCATCTCATGGAGGATTCCTCACCACCTGTAATTACAGCAAGAGCTGCCTTATCAACATGTGCAACCAGGAATATGCTAACAACACCAGTATGAGAAACGGTTGTTTGTTCCTTGCCAACTGGATGAACGCAGCCAACAATCCCGAAGTGGACTTTGTGCAGGTGGAATGCCCCTCCGCACTTAGCGCCAAGTACTAAACCTTTTTCATTTAACCTCCATAAAGCACCTGCCGCAAGGCAGGTGTTTTTTTGTGGGCCTGCTTTTTGCTACATTATCGTGCAACGTAAAGGGGATCCCCGCCGGAGCCTGCCCTGAGCAAGCCGAACGGGCGGGGATGACATTCTCTTGCAGGGATGACATCTTTTAAACACAAGGACTATACTATGCCGAAACTTCGTTCGCTCAAGACTATGGAAGGCCGTGAAATGGCTGGTGCACGCGCCCTGTGGCACGCAACAGGAACCAAGGTGGAAGACTTTGGTAAGCCCGTTATTTGCGTGGTGAATAGCTATACCCAGTTTGTTCCGGGACACGTTCACCTGAAGGACTTGGGCCAGGTTGTGGCCCGCGCCATCGAAGCCGCCGGCGGTGTCGCCAAGGAAATGAACACCATCGCCGTGGATGACGGTATCGCCATGGGCCACGACGGCATGCTTTACAGCTTGCCCAGCCGCGACCTGATTGCCGACTCCACCGAATACATGGCTAACGCCCACCGCGCCGACGCACTCGTGTGCATCTCTAACTGCGACAAGGTGACTCCGGGCATGCTCATGGCCGCCATGCGCCTCAACATTCCGGCAATTTTCGTGAGCGGCGGCCCGATGGAAGCCGGTCACGTGACCACGAAGGACGGCAAGGACCGCGCCCTCGACCTGATTGACGCCATGATCGATTCCGCCGACAGCACCATCAGCGATGAAGAAGTGGCCGCCATTGAAGCGAACTCCTGCCCCACTTGCGGCTCCTGCTCCGGTATGTTCACCGCAAACTCCATGAACTCCCTGACCGAAGCCCTGGGCCTTAGCCTCCCGGGTAACGGCACCATCGTTGCAACGCACGCCGAACGCAAGAAGCTGTTCGAAGCCGCCGGTAAGCGCATCGTGGAACTCTGCCACCAGTATTACGATTTGAACGACGACAGCATCCTCCCGCGTAGCATCGCCACGAAGGACGCCTTCGAAAACGCCATGCGCCTCGACATCGCCATGGGCGGTTCCTCCAACACCGTGCTCCACTTGCTCGCCGTGGCACAGGAAGCGGGCGTTGACTTCACCATGAAGGACATCGACCGCCTCTCCCGCAACACGCCGTGCATCTGCAAGGTCGCCCCCACCGTTCACAACATCCACGTTGAAAACGTGAACCGCGCCGGTGGCATCATGGGCATTCTCGGTGAACTGGACCGCATGGGCCTCATCCACAAGGACGCAAAGACTGTTCACGCGAAGACCATGGGCGAAGCTCTCAAAGTAAACGACCTGAAGCGCAACCCCAGCGAAGAAGCCAAGCAGCGCTACCTCGCAGGCCCGGGCCGCAAGTACAACCTGGTCGCTTTCTCCCAGAATTTCATGTACCCGGATCACGATCTCGACCGCGCCACGGGTGCTATCCGCGACGGCGAACACGCCTACACCAAGGACGGCGGCCTCGCTGTTCTGTACGGTAACCTCGCCGTGGACGGCTGCATCGTGAAGACCGCTGGCGTCGATGAATCCATCTTCAAGTTCACCGGCCCCGCCGTGGTGTTCGAAAGCCAGGAAGATGCCGTGAAGGGCATTCTCGACCCGAACGTGGTGAAGGCTGGCGACGTGGTCGTTATCCGCTACGAAGGCCCGAAGGGTGGCCCCGGCATGCAGGAAATGCTCTACCCGACCAGCTACCTCAAGAGCCGTCACCTGGGCAAGTCCTGCGCCCTCCTCACCGACGGACGCTTCTCCGGCGGAACAAGCGGCCTCTCTATCGGCCATGCTTCTCCGGAAGCCGCCAACAAGGGTAACATCGGCCTCGTGCACACGGGCGACGTCATCGAAATCGACATCCCGAACCGCAGCATCAACGTGCAGCTCACCGACGAAGAGCTGGCCGCCCGCCGCAAGGAAATGGAAGCCCGCGGCACCAAGGCATGGCAGCCGGAACACCGCGACCGTAAGGTGTCCAAGGCTCTGCAGGCTTATGCGGCAATGGCCTCAAGTGCAGATAAAGGTGCTGTCAGAGACCTATCTCTGATTGGCATTAAATAAGCCATGCGTTGAAGTTCTTACTGTGAGCCGTAGGCGACTCGTATTAACGAGTCGTCGAAGGCGAGAGCGAGGCGAGGTCGTAGGTTCTTATTTGCGATAGAGCCGAGCGGTCATCATAGGGTGCCATGCGTGACCTCTCCCTCATTGGTATAAAGTAATTCAGATCTAGATCCTTCGACTCCGCTGCGATCCGCTCAGGATGACACGCCGGAGTTTACCCCGCACTTGATGCGGGGCGGGGATGACAGCGCTGGACACGACTCCGCAAGACAGCGCCCGTCCATCGCAAGCCGGGGCGGCGCCGAAGCATCCAGGGTTGTTTAAACCAGAGAAAAACAGGGCTATTAACCGCAAAGGCCACCCCATCGGAGTGGCTTTTGTTATAATTCCCGTAGTCGGAGGTCCATCTCATGGATAGTAAAAAACTGGCTAGTGTAATGCGCGTAGCCATCATCGGTACCTTTCTTGCGGCAATCATCCTGGTTGCAGGCACCTTCTGGAATGGCCGGAGTGCCAGCGCCGATACCGAAAAGGCCGTCCGGAGCGTAAGCCTTTTGTACCTGAACGAACTGGCCGAACGCCGCGAGCAGGTAGTGGCCGCAAGGCTTGCCAACTACATAAGCGACATGGACATCGCCGTAGGCCTAATCGAGAAAGAAGACCTCAATAGCATCGAAAGGCTCCAGAAGTACCAGGCCCGCATGAAACAGCTCTATGGCCTCGAAAAGTTTGCCTTCGTCGATACCACGGGACTAATCTACACCTCCCGCGGAACCCGGACCGACATCGAACTTTACAATATTGACTACAACCACCTGACCAAGCCCGAAATATCAATCAAGAACGTAGATGCAGAGAACAAGACCGTCATTATAGCCATCCCCGTGGACAGGCTCCCTCTCGAAAACCGGATTCTCGTGGTGTGCTTTATGGAAATAAGCGTTCCCAGCCTGATTGACGGGCTTTCCTTGCAGGGCGAAAAGAACAACGCCACCTTCTGCAACATCTATACCCAGGACGGCAATTCCCTCACCAACATGGTGCTGGGAGGCCTTGCCAGCGAAGACAACCTGCTGAACGCCGTCCAGCGGGCAAATTACGACTCCGGATACTCCTTTGAAAAAGTGAAAGAAGATTTCGCCCAGCATAAGGAGGGCGTAGTGTCATTCACCTATAACAACATCCGGGAAACGCTGTACTATGTACCCGTGCACAACACGGACTGGATGCTTACCTACCTTATCCGTGAAAGTATCATCAGCGAGCAAATCGGGTCCATTTCTTCGGGAATCATCTTCCGTGGCCAGTGCCTTTCTGGGCTTACCGCACTTGTGCTGGTCGGCATGTTCGCCTTTGTCATCGTCCAGATCCGGCGCAACACGAGAATCCGGTTGGAACACGAAATCCAGGAAGCCAAGGACCGCATCAAGCAGGAATCCCTATCCGAAGCACTGAAGGTGGCAGAAGAATCCAACAAGGCGAAGACCATATTCCTTTCCAACATGAGCCACGAAATCCGCACTCCCATGAACGCCATCATCGGTCTCGACAACCTGGCCCTTCACGAGCCGGACATTTCGGACAAAGTGCGGGACTACCTCACGAAAATTGGGGGTTCGGCAGAACACCTGTTAAAACTCATCAACGAAATACTGGACATGTCCCGCATCGAGGCGGGAAAATTCACCCTGAAAAAGGAGGAGTTCTCCTTCTCAAAACTCATGGAGCAGGTGAACACCATGTTCAGCGTCCAGTGCGAAGAAAAGGGACTCAGGTACAACTGCCATCTTGCGGGCCAGATAGACGAATACTTTATTGGCGACGACATGAAACTCCGCCAGGTGCTCATCAACATCCTCGGCAATTCGGTCAAGTTCACCAACAAGGGCGGGCGCATCGACCTGAGTGTAGAAAAGATTGCCTCGTTCGAAAGGAATTCAACGCTCCGCTTTGTCATTTCCGACACGGGCATCGGCATGAGCAAGGAATTCTTGCCAAAGATTTTCGACTCCTTCGCCCAGGAAAACACAGGAAATTCCAGCAATTACGGCGGTTCGGGCCTTGGCCTTGCCATTTCCAAGAGCATCGTGGAACTGATGAACGGAAACATCGAGGTGGAAAGCGAAAAGGGCAAGGGCACCACCTTTACCGTCACGGTTACCCTGCAAGATTCCCACAGGAGCCATTCATCCGATGGGGATATCAATGTTCGGCTAAATGAACTGCACGTACTTGTAGTCGATGACGACCCCGTGGCCCTGGAGCATGCCCGGCTTGTGCTTGAACTGGCGGGCATCACTACCGAGACGGCAAAGTCCGGCAAGGAAGCCGTTGAAATGGTCAAGCTGCGCCACGGACGAAGGGAGCCCTTCAACCTGATTATCATAGACTGGAAAATGCCCGAAATGGACGGAGTGGAAACGACAAGGCAAATCCGTGCCACCACCGGCGACGAGTCTGCAATCATCATCCTTACCGCCTACAACTGGGACGATGTCCTGGACGAAGCCATTCGGGCAGGCGTCGACAGCTTTGTTGCAAAGCCGATCTTCACGGGGGCGCTGCTGGATGAATTCAAGAAAGTCCTCAAGAAAAAACAGAACGCCCTCCTGGGCAGCCCCAAGAAGGCCGAGCTGCGGGGCAAGCGCATATTGCTTGCCGAAGACGTCGACGTGAATGCGCAAATCATGGAAAACGTGCTGGCCATGCGGGAAATACAAACCGACATAGCCACCAACGGGAAAATCGCCCTGGAAAAATTCAGCGAACGCCCCGCAGGCTATTACGACGCCATTCTCATGGACATCCGCATGCCCGAAATGGACGGCCTGGAGGCAACCGCCGCCATCCGCAAACTGGACCGCGAAGACGCCCAGAAAATTCCTATAATAGCACTTACGGCAAATGCCTTCGACGAAGACGTGCAGCGAAGTTTGCAGGCGGGCATGAACGCCCACCTTTCAAAACCGATCCAACCAGAAGCCCTTTTCGAGACCCTGGAAACGATACTTTCATAACGGAGAAACCCGATGAAGAAATTTCGACAGAACAGGACCATCAAGAGAAACGTACTCATTGTAGACGACGAGATAGTCAACCGGGAAATCCTCGGAAACATTCTCTCTACGGAGTACTCGGTAAGTTACGCCGACAATGCGGAGCATGCCCTGAAAATCCTTGCAGGGGCCGATTCGGACTTCTCGTTGGTGCTTCTGGACTTGCTCATGCCCGTCATGGACGGTTTCGCTTTCCTGCAAAGGCGTTCCGAAGATGAAACGCTCAAGCGCATTCCCGTCATCGTGATGACCTCGGAAAAGGAATCCGAGGTACGGAGCCTGAAACTGGGAGCCGCCGACTTTATCAAGAAGCCCTTCGACCTGCCCGAGGTGGTACTTGCCCGCTGTGAACGAATCATCGAACTGTTCGAGGACAAGAACCTCATCAAGCAGACCGAAAGGGATGCCGTGACAGGACTCTACACCCAGGACTACTTCTTCGAATACATCCGCCAGATCGAGCACTGGGACAGCGACACCTGCCGGGACGCCCTGGTCATCGACATCGAGCGGTTCCACCTGGTCAACGAATTCTGCGGAAGGCCCTTTGGAGACCTGTTGCTTTCCAAGATTGCTGAAGCACTGGAAAAGGAACTTCCGTCCATGAGAGCCATTGCCTGCCGGTCAAACGCAGACACGTTCTACATTTACGCCGCCCACCAGGAGGGCTACAGGAACGTTTACGACGCTATCCAGAGCGTGCTCGCCGACTTCAAGATGAACAACATACGCATACGCTGCGGGCTCTGGGAAAATGTGGCCAAAGACGTAGAGGCGGAAGCGTGGTTCGACCGCGCCAAGATTGCCTGCGACCAGATTCGCGGGGATTACACCCGTTCCATTGCTCGCTACGACAGCGAAATCCACGCAAGGCAGGTTTTCGAGGAAACACTCATCCACGACTTGCCCGAAGCTATTGCCAACAAGGACCTGAAGGTCTATTATCAGCCCAAGTACAATATCGAAGGGGACTCCCCAAGGCTTTCCAGTGCCGAAGCGCTCATCCGCTGGATTCACCCGAAGCTCGGGTTTATCAACCCTGGAGACTTTATCCCGCTTTTCGAATCCAATGAGCTCATCCAGAAGGTAGACAATTTTGTCTGGAACGAAGCCGCCATCCAGATTCGCAAATGGAAAGAACAGTATGGAATCACCGTGCCCGTTTCGGTAAACGTATCCCGCATCGACATCCTAGACCCGGCTCTCGAAGCCAAGCTGGACGGCATTCTCAAGGAAAACGGGCTCTCTTCCGAAGAATACCTGCTGGAAATCACCGAAAGCGCCTATTCCGAAAACGCCAAGAGGCTAATCGAAATGGTGGAGAGCCTGCGCAGGAAGGGTTTCCGTATCGAGATGGACGATTTCGGTTCCGGGTATTCCTCGCTCAACATGATAACGAGCCTCCCCATCGACATATTGAAAATCGACATGTCGTTTATCCGCAATATGGAAAAAGACGAACGGAACATGAAGCTTGTAGAACTGGTCACCGACATCGCCAGGTTCCTGAACGTGCCCACCGTGGCCGAAGGCGTAGAAACGGAATCCCAGCTGAACACCCTGAAAAAGATGGGCTGCCAGATTATCCAGGGATACTACTTCTCGAAGCCCGTGGCTCCACAAGAATTCGCGCAGTTCATCGAGAAGGAACTTGAACGCAGGAAGGGCGCATGATTTCCATAGGATCCCTGAATGCCTTTGGGGCAAATACCGAAGAAGGGCTTGCCCGCTGCATGGGAAACGAGGCCCTTTACCTGAAACTCGTAGGCGTCATGCTTGCCGACAAGAACTTCGACAAACTCAGGAGCGCCATCGAAAGCGGGAACCTGGACGAAGCCTTCGAAGCGGCCCACGCCCTGAAAGGGGCCCTCGGGAACCTCGCCCTCACGCCACTGTACGAAAAGGCAGCCTCCTTGACGGAATTCCTAAGGAACCGAGCCGAAGCGGACTACGGGGGGCTGGTTTCGGACCTGCTCGCTTCAAGAGACTCGCTTTTATAGGAGTTTACTTTTGTTTTGCTATTTTTACAGAAAACATAACGGAAAAGAACTTTATCGAAGGGGTAATGCTGGCCTTGGATGCTAGATGACATATTCGCACAACGAAAAAGTCCCGCAGAGTGCGGGACTTTTCCATTAGACATCAACGGAAATTACTTTCCGAATTCCTTGGTGTAGGCGGCAGTGTTCTTGGCGCCGGCCTTTTTCAGTTCCTTGATCAGGCGGGTGTAGCCTTCGTTCTTGGCCCAGTCCATCACGGAGTAGCCCTGGCCGCACTTTACGTTTACATCTACGCCCTTCTTGATAAGGAACATCATGGCGTCGTAGTGACCGCCCTTCACCGTCAGGTGAATCGGGTAATAACCATCGGGGCTCTTGACTTCGAGAGGGGCGCCAGCGTCGGCCAGCAGCTCCAACATGTCCACCTTGCCAGTCTTGGCGGCGATAGTCACGGCCGTGCCCAGGTTCTGCACATCTACGCCTTCTTTCTTGAGCTGGGCCAGAAGCAGGGTCACCACTTCCTTGTTGCCCATCATCACGGCGTTGTCAATCACCTGTTCACCGTTGCCGTTACGAACATTGGCCTTTGCACCGTGGTCGAACAAGTAGTTCAGCACCATCACGTTACCCTTGTTGGCGGCGATGGCCACGGCGTTGTTGCCGTTGTCGGCGGCGGCGTCAATTTCCATAGAAGCCTGCAAGAACAAGGTCATCTTGGCGGTATCGCTGTTCACCGCATAAGACACGAACTGGTTCGGCGTAAAGGCGATTTTCTGCTTCGTCAAGTACTTACGCACGGACTGGGGATCGTTGGGGTCCATCGTATCGTTACAGGCGGTAAGGCCAGCTGCCAGCAGGCCCATAGCGCACAATCCAAGGATTTTTTTGTTCATTTTCGGGGCTCCGTAATAGTTTTTTCGTTTTCTGTCACTAAAATTACACTTTTTTTCGGGAAAATACACATTTTTTTCAAAAAAAAGCGATTTTTTGCATTATTTTCGGATGATGAGCTTGTCGCCAATGCGGATTTTGGTATCCTTCAGGTTATTCCAGCGGACAATGTCCTCGATGGTCACGCCGTACTGGCGGGAAATGTCCCACAGGCCCTCCCCCTTCTTGACCACATGGACCCGCTCCTTGGCAGGCTTTTCCGGCTTGGCTGCGGACTTTGCCGGCTTGGCCGACGATTTCTCGCTAGAAGACTTGTCCGCCTTGGCCTGCTTTTCAGAAGATTTCGGGGCGTTCTTCACCACGGTCTGGGTAAACTCCGGAATCACCAGGGAATCCCCTACAGAAAGGCGGTGGCTGTAGCCGCCGTTGGCCTCCAGAAGCATCACCACGGGCACGCCGAACTTCTTCGCGATTTCGGCATAGGTGTCGCCCTCGCCCACCACGTAGCGTTCGCCCTTGGCAAGCTTCGGAGCCGAACTCGCCTGGGGCACCACGGGTTTCAGTTCCGGCTTGGACACAAACAGGGTATCCCCCGGATTCACCACGTGGTCTTCCTTCATGGAATTCCACACCCGGATGCTTTCTTGAGACACGCCAAAGAGCCGAGCCACCGTAGCCACGTTGTCGCCCAGCTTGGCCACATAGGTCTTGACTTTCGCAGGCTTCTTGCCCGTAGATTTCTTGGGGGTGACCTTGATGGGAATCAGCAGGGATTGTCCCGCACGAATACGGGTGCCCTTCATGTCGTTGGCCTGCTGGAGTTCCTTCACCGAAATGCCGTACTGGCGCGAAATCACGCCCAGGTTTTCGCCCCGCTTGACCTTGTGGTGGTGCCAGCTAGAAAAGTTGTTCTTTTCCATCTTGTCGTAGCCATCTACAAAGGCGCTGCGGGTGCCCACCGGCAGGCGGAGCAGGTAAGAATCCCTGTTGGGCGGCGTGCACCACTTGACCAGTTCCATGTTCAGGCTCCGCAGGGTGTCTTCAGGGACCTTCAAAACCTTGGCCACCTCTTCCAGCGGGAAAGAGTCAAAAACCGTCACCGTGTCAAAGTCGGGCCTGTACTGCCGATTGATTTTCATGTCGTACTGTTCAGGATAATGGCCTATGACCATGGCGGCCAGGATTCTCGGCACATAGCGCATGGTTTCCTTGGGCAGTTCCAGATCCCAGTAGGTCACCACCTGGGTGGTGTCCCAGGTAGAATCGGCCATTTTTTCCTTGACCAGGCGGCGCACGCGGCCCTCACCGCAGTTGTAGGCGGCCATGGCCAACAGCCAGTCATTGAACTCATTGTACAGGCGCGACAAATACTTGAGGGCGGCCGTGGTGGCCATCTCCGGATTGCGGCGCATGTCCACCCAGTAGTCCACCGCAAGGCCGTAGCGTTTGCCCGTCTCCGGAATGAACTGCCACATGCCGCTGGCCTTGGCGCGGCTATAGGCCTTCAGCTTGAAACCGGATTCCACCAGGGCGAGGTAAATCAGGTCGCGGGGCATGCCCATCTCGTCGAGTTTAGAATAAACTAACGAGTCGTAGGCAGTCTTACGGTTAAGGGAGCCTTCGGTAAAGGACCGGGCCCCGCCGCTCATGTAGAAAATTTCTTGCATCACCCGTTCGTTGAACACCACGGGCAGCGTAAACTGAGCCACGTCTATGGTATCCAAGAAGTTTTCGATAACCTGCAAGGCAGCGCTATCCGCAGCGCCCTCATCCAGGGCATCCACACCCTCGATAGACACTTCGTTCTGCTCAAACACCCCTGCATCTACGCCGATTTCTGAAATGTTGGGGTAAACCTCGTCCAGGGCGTCCACAATTCGGAGCGGCATCTTCGCCCGGTATATGGAATCAACGGATTCGGGAACATTATGGTAAAGGGTATCGTGCTTTTCGGCAATGAACTGCCGCAAGGATTCGTCCAGGTAATGCCTGGCCAAGAGCCATTCCTGGTTATCCATGGCTTCCAGGGCGTACTGGTAATAAGTCCAAGAAGGCCGGACCGCCAGAGAATCGTGGACCTTTTCCCGGAGGGCTACCTGGGCAAAGGATTCCGGACCGTCTTCGGAATATACCAAAGAATCGGGCTTGCCGACAGGGCCGCCCGAAGGAACATCGTTTGCAACTGGAGCCTGTGCCGGGGCACAGGCGGCTAGCAGGATAGCCGAAAGAAAGGTTCCCAGGACTACGATATGCCTAGAAAGGCATATCACTGGTCGTAATCCAGGTCTTCGGCGTAGTCGGACCAGATCTGGTCGCGCTTGAAGGACGGCTGGTCAAAATCCACCTCTTCGTCCAGTTCTTCTTCCTCCTCCTCGATTTCCTCTTCGATTTCCTCGTTAGGGAAAGGAAGGGAATTATCGAAAGAATCACTCTTCGGCCTACGGCCGCAATGGTACGCATAGTTCAACATAGAATTCTCCTCAGTGCAGGACACGACTGATTCCAACCAGGATTACCCCGCTCATCACCAAAGACGCCACTATCTGGAGCACGATGATGACCCTATTGACCCGATAGGCTTTTTGGGCCTTTCTGTGCCAAGGAGGGAGTCCTGATTTAGTCTCTCGGTTCGGTTCCACGAGTGGAAATGTATACATAAACTTCAAAAAGTCAATACCTTTGTGAAAAAAAATTAAATTTTTTGCGATGAACGCCAGAAAAATATTCCTAAGTCTTTGCCTAGCAACGACTTACGCTTTTTCGCATACCGGGGCAATTCGCAACGGTGACGGCTTCAGAGTACCCTCGTCCACCACCCTAGGTCAGGGATTTTTCTTCTTTTCCGGGAATTTCGAGAACCTGAGCGACGGCTCCCCCATGGCTATCGACGGATTCGAGGACGCCGGTACAGGCAAGGAACACGAAGTCCCGAGCAATATTCCCTCATCGGGCGGAGCCCTCCAGGCCTCTTACGCCCCCCTAGACTATTTCGAATTCGGCATTTACCAGCCTATCTACTATGACGGTCAAATCAAGGAGACCGATTACAAGACTACGGGGCTGGGCGACATGCAGATATACGGCAAGGCCTCGCTCCCGACGGATTTTCCCCTGAAGCCCGCAATCTCCCTTGAGGTATTCGCCCCTACAGGCACCAAAGGCGCCGGTTTCCGCCCCAGACGCATCTGGAACATCAAGGATGAAAATAAAACAACCCATGCCTATACCTACGGCAGTTGGTCCTTTGCCACAACCCTGTACCTGACTCTTGAACTTTTTGACATTGTGCAATGGAATACCTATTTCGGTCACTTCGGCACAGAGTACGTAGTATGGGGAAGCGGGTTCAACCTTTTTCCACACAAACTAATATCCGTCATCCTTGAAATTTCAGGTGAAACAAAAATCAGTCCAAGCAGATTCAGCAACCACCTGGAGAAAGACGGTTTCCGCTTTTCGCCTGCGGTAAAGCTCCACCTGCCACAAGATTTCAATTTACTCCTAGGCGTCGACCTTGGTCTTGACTATTTCAGGGGAACAGAACTGCGCAACGGTCACCAAGTCACCCGCGAAAATGAAGGAAAAGACATTCACTACACCGTTTCGGGAACCCCGAAAATTTCTATGACCATCGGCATAAGCAAGGCCATCGACTTCAGCTGGAAAGATGCCGACCGCGACGGAGTGCCCGACCGACTGGATATGTGCCCTGGATCTGCCCGCGACATGGTGGTAAACAGCCGTGGATGCCCCGTGGACGAAGACCAGGACGGCGTGCTGAACATCGTGGACGACTGCCCGGGAACTCCCTTGGGCGTAAAGGTGGACTTTTTGGGTTGTCCGCTGGATCAAGACAAAGACGGAGTGCCCGACTACAAGGACACTTGCGCCAACACTCCGGAGGGCATGGCAGTAGACGCAGTCGGGTGCAAACTGGACACCGACGGCGACGGAATTGACGACAATGCGGACCAGTGCCCGAACACCCGCAAAGACGACCCCGTCGACGGCAAGGGCTGCCCCCTGGACGAAGACCACGACGGAGTGCTTAACGAAAACGACGCCTGCCCGGGAACACCCGAAGGCTGGAAGGTCAATCCCTTCGGATGCCCCCTGGACGAAGACCGGGATGGCATCCCCGACGAAGTAGACTCCTGCCCAGGAACGGAACTTGGAGAAACCGTCAACAAGGACGGCTGCCCCGTAGATACCGACGGCGATGGCGTTTCTGACCTGCACGACAACTGCGCCGACACTCCTAAGGATTATCCCGTAGACAAAAACGGCTGCCCGCGGGACACCGACAAGGACGGGGTGCCAGATGCCATCGACCAATGTCCCAAAACCCCGGCAGGAGCTGTCGTAGACAGCCTGGGCTGCATCATGGACTCCGATTTTGACGGAGTGCCCGACCACCTGGACAAATGTCCCGCCACACTTCCAAAGGTCAAGGTAGACGAAAGCGGTTGCGCCCGCAACACCAAGCAGGACCTGAGCGCTATCGCCAAAGAAGTGAAATTTTTCAAGAACTCCAACAAGCTTATCGCCTCTAGCTATACCGCCCTGAACGATGTTATTATGCTCATGCGCAAGCACAACTTTACGCTAGAGGTAAGTGGTCCCGAAGGTAAAATCAAATCCATCGGAGAATACCTAGAAGGCAAGGGCTTTGACTCCAAGCTCGTGACGCTTACCCCCAAGGCCGGCGAAATCAAGTTTATCGCCACCGGAGTGAAGTACGAGGAGTAGGGGTTAGGGGCTAGGATTTAGGATCTAGGGGTTAGGTTTTAGGTTATAGGTATTAGGGTCGCGGGTCTCAAGAGGTGTCATCCTGAGCGCGACCGCGCGAAGGATCCAGGCCAGCGTCTCGTCTCTGGTATAAACGGCAAAAGCCCTGCGTTGCAGGGCTTTTTACTTATAGTCTTGTTCGTGTGTTCCCGGCATCCGCCGGGATGACAGCCGGAGTGCCGGGAGCAACCGGGCTACTACTTGCCGGACTTGGGCCGCTTGTAACCGAAGGACTTCAGCAGGTCTTCCTTGACCTTCTTGGTCTGGCCAAGCTTGTTCACGTTGGTCGCATCGTCGAAGGGCGGCAGGTCGCAGCGCAACTTGCTCTTCATGGTGATTTCTGTCTTGTAGACATAGGCACCGGTAGCATACAGGCGGCCGTTGGCCGTATGCACATCGCCGTTCCTGTCGGGCTTCATTTCAAAGTACATGGTCAGCACACCGGCATCGCTTGCATAGCTCGGGTCGTTCAGTTCCTGAGTAAAGCTGAAGTAATCCACGAACTGGCCGAGAGAGGTGTAGACCCAAATCTTGGCGCTCATCTTGGTGTCGTAGATGTTTGCCTTGCTGATATCGCTACCCAGCTCCGCCTTGAAATCGGCATTGCAGTGTTCTGCCACAAACTCGTCCACAGAGACCTTCTTGCTGCCTACGGCATCCACCGCATCCAGCAGGATCATGCCGTCTGCACCAACCAGGTCGTCAAGCGTTGCAAGACCGTCAACAGAGTTGATGACCGGCACCTTGGCCTGGATTCCGAGAGTCGGACCCAAGTGGTTCTTCAAGCCAGGATAAACCTCTTCACCGGAGGTGACTTCCTTGTTCTTGAAATCACCACCCACCATGGTCTCGATTTCCTTGTCGGTCTGAGGATTGTAAATGGATATGGCAAAGGTCTGACCCTTTTCAGGTTCCTTGGCGGCGTAGTACTTGTCCACGTCTTCCTTGGTAATGGATGTCACCGGCTTTTCTACGGAAATATCCACGTCCTTGGTGTTCTTGGCCATGACGTACACCACATCGGAAGCCTCGTTGCCAGCCTTATCGCGATAGAGACGAACAATCTCGTTCACTTCGCCAGGCTGCAGGCCTTCAACGTTCAGGCTGTCCTGTTCAACGCAACCGCGACCGTCCCCAAAGTCAACGCACCATTTCACGTTGACAGAATTGGAATGGAGCACGGAGTCATTTGCAGGAGACATAATCTTCACCTTGGGCGGGATCAGGTCCACAATGATGAACACGGACTGGGTCGAAGAGTTGCCCATCGCATTCACATAGGTATAGCTCACCGAATAACCTACGTTGCCATCCTTGTCCTTGGTCACATTGCCCTTCTGGTCAACCGTGTAGCTTACCTGCACGGTGGTCTCGCCCATGCCCTTGGCCTTGGTAGTAAAGTCGTAGGTCACGGAATAAAGGACCTCGCCTTCGGTGAGGGAGTACATGTACACAGGGGCGGCATTGCCCGTACCGGAATTTGCGTTGCCGGAACCGCCATTACCGCTAGAGCCACTGCCACCGCTAGAGCCATTGTTAGCTCCGGCGTTTGCACCGCCGTTGCCGCCATTAGAGCCGGATCCACCGTTGGAGCCAGAATTCCCCGCATTGGACGTGCCGCTGTTAGAGGCGGTGTTGTTCACCGTGGTGGTCTTCAGGGGCTGACCCGTAATAGCATCGGCCACATAAGACACGTTCACCGTCTTGCCGCCCACGTTCACCTGGTAAGACACCGTAATGACCTCGATGGAATCAATCTTTCCATTGGCGCCAATCACCGGAATCTTTTCCACGTTGCCGTCCTTGTCCGTCACGTACGAAATCGTCACATCCACGCCGGCAACCTTTTCTGTGTAAGAGACCTTGACCTGGTCCTTGTTGTACTGGGAATAGGTCACCTCGGAAGCAGGATTGTCATTGAGCACAGGGCCGGCGGCAGCAATCTTGTCCATGACATTGTAGGTGTTAGACGGAATGGTCACCGGTTCCAGTTCCGTATTCACCGTAAAGGTATGACTTTCGTAGTTGCAAGAAGAATCCGAATAGGTCTCGTCGATGACCGGTTCCCTAATCGTAATCACGATGTCGTTGTTCTTCTTGTTCACGTATACGGAGGTATCGCCTTCGGCAGGAGTTTCCACCAGGGTGTAAATGCTTGCAGAATTGTCGTGGTTGGCAGAGGTAGTCACCGTCACTTCGGGAGTACGAGTGCTGACAAAGATACCCACGGTTTCCGTGACGCCCTTGTTCTTGGTGGGGTCCGTGTAGGTAAGCGTCACCACATTGTAACCTTCGTGGAGGTTGGTGAGCAAGGTGTCCGGCATGGGCTTGCCATCGGCGGTCCACTGGAGAAGCATGCTGTTCTCGTTGATATACAGGGTTCCCACCGGATTGGTCTGGCTCCAGGCTCCACTACCCGTTTCGGCGTATGTCACCTGAATGTTTGAGGATTCCTTCACGTCGGCGATATTGATTTTAACCGTAGCCGTGTCGGCGTTGCCGTCCTGGTCGTAGACACGAACCACCAGGCTGTAAGATGTCTTGGCTTCGTAATCGAATACAGCGTTGGTCTTTATCTCACCTGTAGTCGCATCAATGGTAAACAAATCCTTATCACCACCGATAGCCTGGAATTTATTCTGGCGGTTCTCGTTCTTTGTATCCTGGTCATAAAGTTCCAAGGTTCCAACCGGAGTCCCCTTGGGCTGGTTTTCGGCCACGGTCATAGTGGCGTCATTGATTTCGGCACCTTCGTTGATGTCACGGATGGCGATATTGACAAAGGTCTCATCGCGGAGGCCGCCGTTATCTACAACAAGAACCTTTATCTTGAACACCGTATCGGTCAGTGCTTCGAAATCAATGTCCCTGGCCACCGTAATTACGCCCGTGGTCGGGTCAATAGCAAATGCCTGACCGTTGTTTCCGCCGGCAAAGCTGAACGTCAGGTCACCATCTTCGGGATCTGTTCCCGTAACCGTTCCCACCGGAGTTCCCACCGGAGTATGTTCGTCAATGACCTGGTCGGGAATTCCCGTGATTGTGGGCTTCTCATTGCCGTCCTTCACCGTGATGTTCGCAACAACATCAACACACAGGGTATCGGCAGCTGTGCCAGGAGTTCCCAGATCGCACACGCGAATTGTTAGCGAGTAAGAAGACTTGGTTTCAAAGTCTATGATATCCTTAGCCACGCGGATTTCGCCGTCATCGTTTTGGCCAACACCAGAAGACTTTATGGTAAAAGCCCCATTTTCGTTGCCGGCAACAATACTGTATGTCAGTTTCAGGCCATCTTCAATATCGGATGCGTTTACCCAAGTCACATAGGTATTGACAGAAGAATTCTCCTGGACCTCAGACGGATTGGTCTCCACCACTGCCGTAGGCCGTTCGTTTACGTCAATGACATGGACCAAAACAGCCGTCTTGGTCGTATTCGTCCCATCGGAGACATCAATGACCAGAGTGTAGTCAGAAACATCTTCGAAGTTAGGAGCCTTGCTGGCCGTAATCACACCAGAAGAACTGATCGCAAATGTTGAATTCGCATTACCCGCCGAAATGGAATAGCTCAAGGTCTTGCCTTCCGGATCTGTGCCGGTAACTTTACAAGTCTTGGTGGTGGTCTTGTTCTTCTGATAGAACGGGGTCTTGGTATTTTCCTTTATCCAGCAGGTATCCTGGGTAACGGAAGGAGCCTCATTTTCATCGGTGATATTCACCGTGGCTGTGGCCGTTTTCGTCTTGCCACGGCCATCGGAAACCGTAACCGTAAGGACAAAGAACTTATCAGAACTTAGGGCATCGTAGTCAATGAGAGCCTTCACCACGATATTGCCGTGCTCATCAACCCTGAAATAGTCCGCACCATTCTGTGTCGCGCTGGTAATACTATAGGTCAGCGCGTCGCCATCCTGGTCACTTGCCTCAATCCAGCAAGGCGTTACCAAGTTGATTGGAGAATTTTCGGCGATCGTACAAGAGGTATTCTTGGCTGTGGGAGCCTCGTTCACATCGATAACCTTGATAAGGGCCAGCGTCTTAATGGGTTCATTTACTCCATCAGAGACGCTAATAACCAAGGGGAACTCCGGCGTAGTTTCAAAGTCAGGGGCCTTGCTTGCCGTTACCACGCCAGAAGATGAATTGACCGCAAATGTCGTATTCGTGTTACCCGCAGTTATGGAATAAGTCAAGGACTTGCCCTCTGGGTCAGAGCCTGCCACGGAACAAGTCTTAGTGGTAGTCCCATCCTTCTTGTAGAACGGGGTCTTGGTATTTTCCTTTATCCAGCAGGTATCGGCAGGAGCAGCAGGCGGTTCGTTCACGTCGGTAACAGTAATCGTAGCCGTCGCTGTTGTCGACTTGTAGCCGGAAGCACCATTCTTATCCTTTACGGTAATGGTAAGGGTGTAAGAACTTTGGGTTTCGTAGTCTATGGCACCGTCAGTCCAAATATCCCCTTGGTTATCAATCCGGAAAAGTTCCTTGCCTTCACCACCTGTAATCTCGTACTTCAGGGTCGTGTTTTCCGGGTCATTAGCCGCAATATGACAGTTTGTATAGGTATTGATGAGGGAATTTTCTTTCACCGAGCCCGTGCAATTGACTGCTACAGGGGGTTCGTTTTCATCCAAGATATTTACGACAACAATAATGTCTTTATAAAGACCTCCATCATCAGAAACCCGCACCTTAAGAGGATACCTCTCAATACGTTCAAAATCTAACTTTCCCTTAACAGAAATCTTGCCCGTGGAGGCGTTGATAGCAAAGGAAGCCGTACCATTTTCGTCGTTAGCATTTCCGTCAATGATACTATATGTCAAATTGTAAAATTCTCCAGTTTTTCTGGTCGTGGCATCCACGTCAGAACCTGTCACCGTGGCAAAGACAGAATCTATAGGCGCATTTTCGCGGACACTTACTGTAAACCCGGAGGCATTAGGAATATCATTCATCGGAGTCACATCCAGGATCACGGTATAGATCGCCGTCAACACATGTTCTTGTTCATCTTCGACCTGGAACTTTATTGAATCCAACGGAGTTCCACTCTGATTTGCATTTGGAACATACTTCAACTGGGGAAGATTAGCACTAGAAATAACCTTTCCTTCAGTCACCAGGGTCGAACCCAAGAACAAGGAACCGCTTGGAGGCAATTTCTTGATAATCACATTGTAAATGGGAAGCACCGTTTCATCAGAACAATTTGCCGGGAAAGCAGAACCGGAAAGGATAATAGAGGCGTCTTCCGGCAAAGAGAAACGGCTGTTCTTACTGTCCACATTGCATGGGGACGCCGAGCCGTCATTGTCGAGAATCTGGAAAGGCACAGTCCTGTCACGGGAGCCGTCGGGGAATACTCCTCCCACCATATTGAAAATTCTCAAATTGAAAAATTCGCGACTTTCAATATCCTTGTCATCGTGTATCCAGACCTTTATTTTATCTGCAGCCCTAAGCTGAGTTTCCCCCTTGTAAATACGGGCAGCATAGACAGTGTCCCTACCGCATATTGGAATATGGGTTGCAGCCGTATCTATATCATAAAAATTCGCATTATTGGACCCAGTGTTCGCTGCGGTACCGCTTATCAAGAAGCAGTAGTCAAATTCCACGTTTGTTTCGGGGGCCTTGTCGAGTTCAATGTTCAAAGACGTTCCCGTATAAGAGCCCGCACTAGCAACAGCTTCAAGAGAATCGTTTTCAGAAATTTTCTGGTTCGAGGCCAAGTTCAGGCCAATCTGGGGAGGATCAAATGGAACATACCTAAAATCACCTGAAACATCTGCCTGGAAATCCAGGTTGTTTGCAATAACCTGCCCAGCTAGTTTGAAGTGACCGCCAATGGTTATTTTGCCAGTGGAAATCCAGGACCCCTGAAAATTTGCATCTACCCAATAATCCCACTTGATATCCTTGGGGGTATAGAACAGGACATTCCCACCATACGTTTTGTTATCTACATAGGTAAACTTACTATTATCCTCACCAGTCCAAAAGCCCTTTGAGGCGTCATAAGTCTGCCCCAGTTGCCACTGCTTCGTAGTCCTATTGTACTCGACACCGTTTTGAACCGTAAGCACCTGTATTCTCAAATCGTTTGCAGCATTGAAAAATACATAACCATTCTTTGAATAGATACGCGTCAACTTTCCCTTAGGCGGCATCACAATATAGAGGGTCTTGTTATTGGTACAAGACACATTCATCTGGTCAATATACAAGTCGTAAGTTCCATACTCATTCGTTTGGACCGTATCAGGGGGAACATGAATAAAAAACTTTTCTCCACCATAACAACTTGTCATGTTAATGGACGTATCCATCTTCGCCGGTGCAGGCCAAATGGGAACTTCCAATTCCGTATTCACCTGAGGAACCGTTGTTGGACACTGAGCATAAGTTCCAGCCTTCTTGCTCAATGTATAAGTATTGTTGTAAACAGCACCATTTAACAAATTATTCCAGGCCACCAAATTTCCATCGTACTGTCCGGAAATCGTTCCTTGTACGCACCAATCTCCTTCCATAACGTTATTGTTCTGCAAAGAGACCGTCAGGTTACCAAGGATGCGAACAGGACCTGCAGTAATGGAGTCAGAGCTACCTGCATTAAAAGACAGGTTTCCGCCGACTAGCGTCGGACCGCCAATATGGTGGTGCGGGTAATTAAACACAACATTGCCATCAGCCGTTCCGTTATAGCCGATGTTGTCACCAATGGAGACCTTCTGATTAGTAAAATTCAGGGAGTGGGTGCCCCACAGCTTGTACTTCATCAAGCGTTCCCAGTACACCTGCTGCTCATCAGAATTTTCATCGAAAGACGAGCCAAGGCTCTCAAAATACAATGGAGCCACCGTCGCGGCAAACGATGAACAAGCAGCCCCGACCACCAGGGCAAGTCCAAGTAAATTTTTCTTTAACACCCACATACACAGTCTCCTGGGCAAAGCCCAACTCCGCAAGGTCCCCTCGACAATGCGGCACACACTATGTTAAATATACTTTATAAATCTTCTATTTCAAAACGGAATGTTTCGATTTGGATACATTTTAGTGATAAAAACACCATTTTTTTGCATGTTTAATAAAAAAACAACCCCCGATAGCATCGGGGGGGGCGCTTTAATATCCATAGCCACATTGCAAATCGGTAGGGGCATCATCATTGATGATAAGCAAATAAGCCTGACCCGCCGAGACACTGGTTCCTGTTGAGCACCAGTTTTCTTTGCATGAAGCGATGGTCTTCCCGTCAAACGATCCTACCGTAACGGGTGAACCCGTTGGCGTAGAAGCAGATTTACACCTAAATGTATGCGAAATAGACGGCGTTATTTTGTACTTTCCTGGAGCATAGTCCTCAAAAGTTGTCGTCGACGGCACTCGAGTCTCATCCACCACCACATACGTCACATCAAAGGTTTTTGACCTTGGTCCCAAATAATTACTCAACGTCAAGGTGTAATTGACCTTAGCATCGGTAGACATTCCTTCAAAGGTTATAGCGCCGCCCGTGTAATTGGAGCCACTCGACAAGGGGATGGACTCTCCCGTCACCTACAATTCATAGGAGCACTTGTCGGAATCATAGTTACACCCCGTTATGGAACTCGGCGTAATTTTGTAAGATGCCTCCCCAGCAAACGTCGTTATATTACTTACAGCGAAATTAGGAATGACCTCTTCTGAGTAAACGGCGTAAGCACTGGCACAACTGACTTCCGTAACCTCGTCTTCCTCATTTGTAATGTACACTTTAACCGCCTGATTTATGGCCGTGGTGTAAGTTCTAGAAACACTAGTTCCATGTTCTCCCGCCAAAGCACCGGCCCAATCAATAGACTTGATTTCATAGCACCCTGCGGTCTGAATAAGATTCCACTCGTAAGAAATCTGTTTTGGATTATTTTTCCATATATTGTCGTTAGCATCTGCAGGAATCTTTGTTCTACTACACTGATATGTGTTGGCGGTCTTGCAAGGGGATTTGACCCTTAACGGGTCGCACACCACATTTTCTCCACCCATGGAGAACTGTACACCCTCTTTTACACCAACCGTCGAAAATGAAACAACAAAATCATATTTTTGTTGAGGGGCATTATAGGAATGTTCCTCATGTACTATGGAAGCGCCTGTGTTTTCCACTGTCACGTTCCATTCTACCTCGTTATAACCGTTGCAGGTGTTATCCTCTGCGGGAGTAAACGTATAGGTAACAGATTCTCCCTTGATTCCCGGACTAGGCAAGGCAACACAAGTTCCCTTAAGAGTTTGTGGACCACAGGCCATTGCATTAGAACTAACTCCCGTATGGTGCGTGGCAGAACTACTACTCAATTGAACCACCGTCTCGGAACTACTACTCTCGGACACTGAACTTACATTAACAACAATCTTAGAACTGCTACTACGTTCATGATAAATACTAGAACTGCTCGCCACTCCCAAGCTAGAACTGCTACTGCTCAAGAAACTCAAGTCCACTGAACTACTGCTGGTTACCTTCTTGGAGCTGCTGCTACGGATAACCGTAGAACTGCTAAGAACCTTTATGCTGGAACTGCTGTTCAAAAAGCTCAAGTCCACGGAACTGCTGCTGGTGGACTTCTTGGAACTGCTGCTGCGGTCATGGGACACGGAGGTTCCGCCCGAGCCAGAGCCATTGCTGTCAGCGCCATCGCCGCCGTCGGTATATTCATCCACATCGTAGCCGCTGGCACTGCTCCGCTTGCTGGAGCTGCCCGAAGTAGCGGTACTTCCGCTGCTGGTCACGTCATCGTCGTCATCGTCATTACTGTTAGAGGAAAAATTGAAAACCGGAAGCTTCTTGCCGCTCTTGTCGTAAATGAAGGCGGAATCCCCTTCTACTATGACGATATTTCCAGAAGAATCCCTGAGCACCTTGGTGTAATCACCCTTGTAGATTTCTCCGGTCTTCTTGGCCTTTTCCCAACAGGCCTCGTCTTTTTTACAGGCTTCGACAATGCTGTCCAGCATGTCGTAGTCGATGGTACTCGGGAAACGGCTGATCATCAAGAGTTCGGTATCGGTCAACGAATCCACCGAACCGTCACCGCAAGACCAAACCAGAAGCCCTGCCGCCAAAATCGCAAATCCCAAGACACTTTTTCTAAGCATATCTCCCCCTTATGTAGCCATAAGCGACAAGAGTGTAGTATAAATATAATATTTGAGGGCTTTCCGCACAACCAATTGTAAAAAAAACTATGCATTTTATCACGGATAAAGTGATTTCCTGCAGAATTCCGAGCAATTCATTCCAAAAAAAGCAACCCGCCGGTTATTTCGACGAGATGCTTTATCGGTGATCCCGACTCAAGGCCGGGATGACAATTCGGGATTAGAGCAAGTCCTTAGAGAAGATCCTTAAAGAAGTCATTTCCCTTGTCATCCACGAGGATAAATGCCGGGAAGTCCTTGATGGTAATCTTGCGGATGGCTTCCATGCCCAGTTCCGGGAAGGCCACGATGTCGTTGCTCAAAATGTTCTGCTCGGCAAGGATAGCCGCCGGGCCGCCGATGGAGCCCAGGTAGAAGCCGCCGTACTTGTGGCAAGCGTCGGTCACGTCCTGGCTGCGATTGCCCTTCGCCACCATAATCATGGAAGCACCCTTGCTCTGGAAGCGCATCACGTAGGGATCCATGCGGCCGGCGGTCGTGGGTCCGAAGCTTCCGGTGGGCATGCCTTCCGGAGTCTTGGCCGGGCCGGCGTAGTAAATCGGGTGGTTGCTCACCACTTCGAGCACGGTCTTCTCGATATCGGAGAGGGCCTCGCCCTTTTCCTGCTTGTCGAAGATTTCGGCAATCTTCGCGTGAGCCATGTCGCGGGCCACAATCATGGTGCCCTTCAGATTCAGGCGTGTCTTCACCGGGTACTTGGTGAGTTCGGCAAGCACGTCCTTCATGGGGCGGTCGAGGTCGATTTCTACCGCCGGGGCCATGTTCACGGCATCGCCCTTGGACAAGTACTGTTCCGGATGGTGTTCCATCTTCTCGAGCCAGAGGCCGTTCTCGTCGATCTTCGCCTTGATGTTGCGGTCTGCAGAGCAGCTTACGCCAATAGAGACCGGGCAGCTTGCCGCATGGCGCGGGCAGCGGATGACGCGCACGTCGTGCACGAAATACTTGCCGCCGAACTGGGCGCCGATGCCCGTCTTCTGGCAAATGTGGAGTACCTTCTCTTCCATTTCCAGGTCGCGGAACATGCGTCCGCCTTCAGAACCCGTAGTCGGAAGGTCGTCCAGGTAGCCGCAGCTAGCCAGCTTCACGGTGTGGGTGTTCATTTCGGCGGAGGTTCCGCCAATGACGATGGCCAGGTGGTACGGGGGGCAAGCCGCAGTGCCGAGGGTTTTTACTTTGTCCGAAATAAACTTCTCAAGAGACTTGGGGTTGAGGAGCGCCTTGGTCATGGGCCAGTAGTAAGTCTTGTTGGCAGAGCCGCCGCCCTTGGCGACGAACAGGAACTTGAGGTCAGCCCCTTCTTCGGCGTGGATGTCAATCTGGGCGGGCAAGTTGCAGGCCGTATTCTTCTCCTCGTACATGGTGAGGGGGGCAATCTGGCTGTAGCGCAGGTTCTTGCCGGTATAGGCGTTGTAGATACCTTCAGAAATCGCCTTTGCGTCGTCGGCGCCGGTCCAGACCTGCTGGCCCTTGTGGCAAATACAGATGGCAGTCCCGGTGTCCTGGCAGAACGGGAGAATTCCCTTGGCGGCGACGCAGGCGTTCTTCAAAAGCGTGAGGGCCACGAACTTGTCGTTGTCCGATGCCTCCGGGTCCTGCAAAATCTTCGCCACCTTCTGGGTGTGGGCCGGGCGGAGCCGAAAACTCACTTCTTCGAACGCCGCCTGGGCGATCTTGGTCAGCGCCTCGGGGGCGACCTTCAAAATCTTCTTGCCTTCGAACTCGGCGACAGAAATGCCGTCCTTGCCGAGGTTCACGTATTCAGTCTTGTCTTCGCCGTGCTGCACGGTCGCTTCGTATTTGAATGCCATAGTTAGGTTTTAGGTTGTAGGTTGTAGGTGTTAGGTTGATTAGTTACAGGATGTTTACGTCAAAAGTCAAAGAAGGGCCGTGAGCCACAAGCGACTCGTATTGACGAGGCGTGGTGGCGAGAGTGAGGCGATGCCGGAGGTACACCCCCGAGATTGAGCCGAACGGTAATTAAAGGGGAAAGCCTTCCCCTCGGTGGCACGTTGTTGCCACCTACCCCTTCTAGCGGGCTTCAATCGCCAGCCCGCAACGCCTGGCTTACAGTTCATATATTACAAGATAAAATTTCCATGCCCAAATGGAGCGTTTTCGGCTCTTTTAGGCCGCAATAATCAGCAAAAAAGCGACAAAAGGATAAAAAAAGCGGACAAAATGATTTTTTTTGAAAAAAAGTGAGCAAATCGGACAAAGAAGTGCTATTTTTAGAGCGTTAAAGTTTAAACATAGAGAGGATTACTATGAAGATTAAGAATCTGTTGCTGGCAACCATGCTGGCTTCTGCCGTTGCCTTTGCAGCTGATGCCGCAAAGCCTGCCGCCGCAGCCCCCGCTGCCGCTCCTGCAAAGACCGAAGCCGCCGCACCGGCTGCTGCTCCTGCCCCGGCTGCTGAAGCCGCTGCTCCCGCAGCTGCTGCCCCTGCTGAGGCCGCACCGGCACCTGCTGCCGAAGCTGCTCCTGCTGCCGCACCTGCCGAAGCTGCCGCTCCTGCCGCAGCCCCTGCTGATTCTGCTGCTCAGCCTGCTGCCGAGGCCGCTCCCGCCGAAGCCGCTGCCGCTCCTGCTGATTCTGCCGCTCAGCCTGCTGAAGCTGCAGCACCGGCCGACTCCGCCGCCGCTCCTGCCGAAGCCGTAGCCGCCGCAGATACCGCCAAGGCCGACTCCGCCGAAGTGCTGGAAGCCAAGACCGAAGAAGCTCCGGTTGACAGCGCCGCCCTCGCCCAGTCCGAAGCCGACAAGAAGGCCGCCGAAGAAGCCGCCAAGGCCGAAGCCGCTGCTCCTTCTGAGTCTACCGCTTCTGCCAAGTCCTCCATCATGGAAAACCCCTGGGAATTCCTGATCGTGTCCGCCGCCTTCGTGGCGTCCGTGCTGGTGATTATCTTCACCGGGGACTGATACTGACCGCTCGTTCGTCTTTTTGAGCGAAGTTCCTCCGGAATCTCACTCGCTCTCGCAACCGCCCCAGTTTAATAACTGGGGCTTTGTTGCTCACAGAAGCGACAGTTCTAGTTTTATCTAAGGATTAAAAAGCCCGACCTAGGTCGGGCTTTTTTTGTTTGCGACAAGGGAGGGCTTCCGCCCTCCCTAAGACCCTCCCTACACGTTGTATTCGCTACAATCGCAAGGTTAAAAACGCCGGATCGCGAATACAACCGTGGGCGCTCTCGATGAGAGCGCTATTTAGCCTTTTTCATAATCTGCTTGAGCATGGAGTTGAGCTTGCCGATCTGGACGGGGGCGGCGGGCTTTTTTGGCTGCTGGCCCGGGCGTTCCTTACCGGCAATCTTGTTCTTCAGGTCGGCGATGGTGGCGTGGCCCTGGATGCCCCCCTGGGGGCGTCCGCCGCGGTTATCGCGGCCGCGGCCACCGAAACCGCCCTTAGGTCCGCCGACACGCTGGCCGCGCGGGCCACTCACGCCTGCACCGGCAACACCGTCGGTAGATTCCTGCTTCATGGAAAGGCTGATACGCTTCTGGTTTGCGTCCACCGCCACCACACGAACCTTCACGATGTCACCCACCGTCAAGGCCTCCTTGGCGTCGGCAATGAACTTGTCGCTGATTTCGGACACGTGCACCAGGCCGTCCTGATGGACGCCGATATCCACGAAGGCACCGAAGTTCGCCACATTGGTCACCACGCCTTCCATCCAGCTTCCCGTCACCAGGTCGTTGATGGTCTTGATGCGGTCGTCGAACTTGGCGTAGCGGAATTCCTTACGGGGGTCGCGGCTGGGTTTCTGGAGTTCTTTCAGAATGTCGTCCAGGGTAGCCTTACCCACCTCGTCAGAGAGGAACTCCTCCAGGTTAATGGCCTTCACCGCTTCGGCGTTGCCCACCATGTCCTTCACGGAGACTCCGGCCTTTTCGGCCATCTTCTCTACCAGGGCGTAGTTTTCAGGATGCACGGCGGAATCGTCCAGCGGGTTTTCCGCACCGGGGATACGCATAAAGCCTGCGGCCTGTTCAAAAGCCTTGGGGCCAAAGCCCTTCACGTTCTTCAGGGCTTCGCGGCTGGCGTAAGCGCCGTTTTCTTCGCGATACTTCACAATGGCTTCGGAAAGGGTGCTGCTCAGGCCCGCCACGTGGGAAAGGAGCGGAGCGGAGGCGCTGTTCACGTCCACGCCCACCATGTTCACGCAGCTCTCCACCACTTCGTCCAGGCGCTTCTTCAGTTCGCGCTGGTTCACGTCGTGCTGGTACTGGCCCACACCAATGGACTGGGGGTCCACCTTCACCAGTTCGGCAAGGGGGTCCTGCAGACGACGACCGATGGAAATGGCTCCACGGGTGGTCACGTCCTCTTTCGGGAACTCCTGGATGGCAATCATGCTGGCACTATAGACAGAAGCACCGGCCTCGCTCACAATGACACGGGGCGGAACCTTGCCCTTGAACTTCAGGGCCATCTCACCACAGAAGGCGTCGGTCTCGCGGCTTGCGGTACCGTTACCGATGGCAATCAGGTCAATCTTGTACTTGTCGATAAGCTGCATCAGGTAGACGCAGGCACCGGCCTTGTCGTTCTTGGGTTCGTGGGGGTAAATCACGCCATGGTCCATGAACTTGCCGTTCTCGTCCAGAACGGCCACCTTGCATCCGGTACGGAAACCGGGGTCCAGGGCAAGTACGGCCTTGTGGCCAGCGGGGGCGGCCAGCAACACGTCTTGCAGGTTCTTGCTGAACACCTTGAAAGCCTCCTCTTCGGCGGCGTCCTTCAAAAGCAGGCGCACTTCGCTTTCCATGCTGGGCTGCAGCAGGCGTTCCCAGGCGTCCTGGCACATGTCTTCCAGGTAGGGTTTCCATACGGAATCCTTCTTGATGACCTGGGCCTTCAGATAACCCACCAACTCTTCGGTAGGCACTTCGATAGAAAGGCGGAGTACCTTTTCCTTTTCGCCACGGCGGAGCGCCAGCATACGGTGGCTCGGAATCTTGGAAACGGGTTCGCTGAAGTCGTAGTAGTCCTTGAACTTGGTCTCCTGCTTTTCGAAATCCTTCTTGACCTTGCTGACCATGACGCCCTTCTTTTCCATCTGGGCGCGGAGGTACTGGCGGAATTCCGTGTTGTCGGCCACTTCTTCGGCCAAGATGTCGGCTGCACCCTTGAGGGCGGCCTTCGGGTCGGCCAGGCCCTTTTCTTCGGAGAGGTAAATGCGGGCGATTTCTTCGGCGGTATTGCTGGTGTCTTCCTGTTCCCACATCAGGCGGGCGAGCGGCTCCAGACCAAGTTCCTTGGCGATGGTGGCGCGGGTGCGCTTCTTGGGCTTGTATGGGGCGTAAATGTCTTCCAGCAGGGTCTTGTCCTTGCAGGCCTCGATCTGGGCCTTCAGTTCGGGGGTAAGCTTGCCCTGTTCCTCGATGCTCTTGAGGATAGTCTCCTTGCGGTCGGTCAGTTCCTGCAGGTAGTCGCGACGGTGGCTGATGTCGCGCAGTTCAATTTCGTTCAGGGTTCCCGTCTGGTCCTTGCGGTAACGGGCGATAAAGGGGATAGTGCCCCCCTGGTCCATGAGTTCCAGGGCCTTGGCCACGCGCCAAGTTTCAAGTTTCAGCTCTTCAGCAATAATGGCAGAAAAATCCATAATTCATTTTCCGATTGGAGGGTCCTAGTCTTCCGAAAAGGCCCTAAGTTAAACAACCCGGCGGCGTCTGCCGCAGGGCACCCTCGCGGGTCTGTTGAATATAGTAATAAAAGGTGGCCTAAGGCGACTTTTCCAGCACTAGCGGCGGCCAGAAGGTCTCGGTTTCGGGGCCGAAGAAGTCCTGGACCTGGGGGCCGGCTGGCTGATGGAGCCGCCCTGGTTCCTGGAATCGTAACGACGGTTGTCGTAGCGTCTGGAATCGTCGTCGCTGTCCACGTAACGGGTCGGGAGCCTTTCCGGTTCAATACCGCCCGGGCCCGGTGCTGGCCGTCTTGCCGCAGGGGCCGAAGGGCTTGCCGCAGGGTAAGACTGGGGAGCGGGCGCCGTCATCACCCGGGTGGCAGGTGCAGGTACTGTACGTGTAGCCGGTGCAGGTGCCGTCGACATTCTGGCTCCAGAGGGAGCAGGCGCCACCCGTACGGCAGGAGCGGGAGCCACACGGCTGGCGGGAGCCGGAGCGGGCCTTCTCGGAGGCGGGCTGTTAAAATGGTGGGGCGGACGGTAGCGCCTCGGGTGCCGGGGAATCGGCCGGTGGGCATACCAGCGGGTATCCCGCACGTAGATAACGCGGGGGCCCCAGTCTATCCAGCAGGAACCCCAGCCCCATTCGCCGAACCAGGTGCCCAGCCACACGCCGGAACCGTAATAGACACGGCTATAGCCGTCGTAACGCACGTAATAGACCACGCGGGGGTTATAGACCGGCACGTACACGTATTCCTTCTGCACCGGGTAGATGGTGATGTTGTCGCCGGTCTCCACCTTCACCTGTTCATTTGTCTTCAGGTGTCCGTAGTCGTAGGCCTTCTGGCGCATACGCTGCACCGCCTCCATCACGTCTTCTTTCTGGTTGGTGACGGCATCGCCCAGCTGGTCGGTCCAGGTGCGGTACTTGCTCATCATGGAAAGCACCGACGGAAACGGCAAAAGAGCCTGCACGCTGGGGTCGTATGGCAGGTTCGCCTCCTCGATGGCGTTGGCGAGGGTCTCCCCCTTCAAGTTCTTGTGAGATTCCGCCCACAGGGCGGCGGGGGCAATCTGGTTTCCGTAGGTGGAAGCGTCCAGTACCTGCACCAGCAGCGGGTCGGGGTAAAGGGCGATGTTTGCCACCAGGGTGTCCAGCTCCGAAGTAGAATAGTTGGCCTGGGCAAAGCCTGAAACACCAAGGCAAAGGACCAGCGCGGCCATTACATTCAGCAATCTCGAAATCAACCTGTCCACGGGAACCTCCTTTGCAGTTCCCGTTAAATATACAAATTTACACAGCTTTGAATGTCCATTTTTCTCTACCAAGCTGGTAGAGAATATCACAATCGGAACAAATCAATTTCTTCCCGAGTCAGTTCGCACATCGGCTTTCCGACTCTTTCCGCATAGCGGGACAATTCCAAAAGGTTGACATGCATCGACGGAGCATCCTTGTACGGATCGGGAACAGCCTTGTAGGCCTCCATCGATTCCGCCAAGATGACGGGTCCTTTAGTTCCATTCATAGGTGTATGTCTCCAAAAGATGTTTTGCCGCCTTTTCATTCACGAAAAAATGGTATTCGTGCAATGAACCCAAGAATATGGCTCCTAACACGTCAATATAGTGATTTAGTAGTTCCTTGTTAAGGGCAAAACCATGAATCGCCCCTTGATATCCCCACTGAATTGACTTATCGGCAGCAATGGCGAACAAATGTCCACCGACCCCAACGTACTTTTGCGAACCATTCAAATGCTTATTATTGCGAGGTGCCGTACATGCCCAATGAATAAAAGACGCCACAGAATTTTTGTCGTTTTTCACCCCTACAAGTCCCTGTATTTCGTTGTTTTCCTTTAGTGCAAGGGCAAAAATCTCGACATTGTCCGGAACTTCAATCCAGTTAATTCCCCAACCATTCTTTTCGTTGAATTTTTTCAGGAACGACCGGCTTTCTATCCTGAACACAACCGTTTCCTTGATTTCACCAGTTTCAGTATCCTTGAGGCATGGGACAATTTCGTCAAGCCAGATACCGACACCACTAGTTTTCGCATCATTCATCTTCTACTCCTCCCCCGCAGACATGCTGAAACAGCGAGGCTTTATTTTTTGTCATTGCGAGCTAATTCTACTCGCTTGTGCACTAAATATAAATTGTCAGAAAGACTTTGTCAAGAGGTTTCTACAATTTTTTTCTGGGCGTTACCCCTACAGAGGCTGGCTGTATTCGCTTCGCTCACGGAGCCTTGCAAGCAGGTCTCCGCCCCAGGGGGTCACGCTTCGCAGGCTCGCTATCCCTAACGCAAAAAGTTTTCTTGAATAAAATCTTTTCTACATTCCGTGAAAATAGGACGTTTTTATGGAAAATACTTTTGCAGTGTTATCAATCGCATTCCAACTATCTGGAGCCGTTTTATTAACGATTAGATTTTGGGGTAAACTTAATGACGAAATTTTGCAGCAATACTTCAATTCGCCCGAAAGCATTTGTAGGGATGACGGAGAAGACGTTTTCCTACACAAAGAAAAAATTCAAAGGATTTTCAAAGGAATTTATCTTACAAGATTTTCCTTCGTTTATATCGTATTAGGCTACGCTCTAAGTGTTTTTGATATATCAATTTCAAGATGTTGTGCGATTCTGGTAATCTTACTTATATCTTTGACTCTAATTTTACTTGCACACATAGTTTGTATTTTTATATGTAAAGTTAAATATTCCACAGACTTAATAATTCCTTATGATGAAGCTGTGAAAAAAGGGAACGCAGTTCAAGAGATGTCGCAAAAAGAAATCAACGACATGATAGATTCTTTGCAATGATGAATTTGTAGAGGAAAGAAAACCTTTCACGAACTAAAAAAATGTTGTTGTCAACGTCCCTATTTAAAGAGTGTAATCATCTTTGACGCAACGAATGGAGAACCCGAAGTAATTGATGGCGTCGCCCAAATAGGCGTCATTGCCGTCGTAGAGCAGGTTCATACTATAGGCGTTGTCGTTACTCCACTTTGTAGAACTCCAGAAGTTTGCATCGTTGCCGTCGTCGTGAAAGTTTCCACCGTTGTCTCTGTAGCCAGCAGGGAGCGCTGAGAATCCAAAAGCATCCGTACCGTTACCACCGTTGTGCCATCCCGTCTGCGATTTGAGAGCCTTTGCAATGTTGTTCGGACCTCCTACATTTGTGAGTAGAGTATTCCATTCGGCATAAGATGGCAGGTGCCAGCCATTGGGACAAATTCCCTGTATTAACCCTTCGCCCAAATTACAATTCTTACCGTCACCGCATTCCTCCTCTGTCTTGCCCACGGCCGCAACCCAAGTATAAAGGCGGCCTGTCACGGCACAATTGGACGTTGTAGCACTATTCTCGGCTCCATAGCACCAACTGCGGCCATCAAGGGTTGCATCGTAGTAATTCAAGTTTTCTGCCATCCAAGTCTGTATGCCATCGCCCACGCCGATAGTCACTGTCCTATATGTCTGCCCTCCTCGTTCTGCAGTTTCCGTTATGAATCCATAGGTTATTGTCGTGTTGAAGCGAACTTCTTTCGGCACATCCCAGCTCCAATCCATCAAACTTACCCAGCCGTTTGCAGTGCAGTAGTACCTATTCTCGTTCCCATCCGTATCAGTTGCACCTTCTCTTTTTTTTGTGCAACCGTTATTCAATAAAGCATCGATATCATCTGCATAATTCCACAAGCCCACTTTTTCATCATACTTATATTTCTCGGTTTTGGTCACATTGCCACTTTTGATTTCTCCATCTCGTCCTGCAATCCAATGATACGTATCGTATTCAATAGTAGCCGCTTTTACCCAAGCATTCAGTTTGCAAATATAATATGAGTTGTTGACTTTGCCTACAGAATCCTGTATAGCCGTCACGCATCCACCTAGCATTTTTTCAATATCACCAGCAACACGCCATGCAGTCGCATCAAATACATAAACTGCATCCGTTACAGAGCCTTTCCTGAGTTCTCCATCTACACCATTAGCCCAATCTGAGTTATTTACATAATCGTACGTATCATATTCCTGCACAGTTGCATTGCGCCAAACATTATGGGTTGTTTCAAAGATATAGTAAATGGTCGCATTCGTTTGCCCTACACGCACTTCACCATTAAATTTTCCGGCACCCCAAGTAGCGGTATCTTTTTCAATATCCTTTGCATCGCGCCATTTCCCGCTATCACAGATATACCATTTTTTGTTTTTTCCCTGCCCAATGGTATTCTGTCTAGCAGATGTACATCCTCCCAAGCCCAGGCTACAATCATAATAGTTTCCTTTCCGCCAATCATTGTTTTCGTAGACATAACAAAATTTTCCGCAGGAATCACTCTCGGCAAAATAACAACCATAATTAAGAGAAGCAAGAGCATTTTCGTTATTTGTCCAAAAAATGCTTCCATGTGACTGGAATAATTCTCCGTAACGGGATTCACCATCGTTGCCAGAAGTCCAGTTATACGTGTCGCTTATGTAAACGGATGGCACAATCCAAGTTCCATCAACGCAAGTAAATAGTTCATCCTTATTTTTACTCAAAACATTACTATTCTTTTTGTTTTCACCCTCGCGATCAGAATTGCAGACGCCCAACTTGTAGTTCTGCCACCAGAAGTTATTCACGTACTTTTCAAAGTCGGGCACTCCGTTGGAAAGGCCCCAACTGGCAATATTGTTGCGGATGGTGGCGAGCCCGCCTTCTAAACTTTTGGCTGATGCCCAGTCGGCAATGATGGCTTTTGTCTTTTCATCATCCCACTTGCCATCCTGTTCAACATCTGTCGCAAAGTTGGTCAGGCGTTCGGTCAGGTCCGCTTCGGTAAGATTACCTAGCATGAGCACACTGAAGGCCAAAAGGGCCGCATTCCCGTCGCCACTGCTAAAAATATCCAAATCCTCGGAATTTTCAAATTCACCCTTGATTTCAAAAGCGTCCAGAATTTCAGATTCGGCCTGTTTCTTGGCTTCAGAGACCTTTACGCCAGTCCCCACCAAATAGAGAGCCCTTTCGTACTCTAGATGGGTCAGCAAATTGATGTTCACCTTCTCACGGTCGCTTAAGTCCGTAAGGGCATTCAAGGTAATTGTCCCGTTGGACTTGCCTCCCGTAATTTCATTACGAAAGTAGCCATTTGCTTCCAAAAGAGCATATTGACTTGCAAGGGATATGCTGGGTACGGTAAACCTTCCATCATCGCTAGCAATCTTTCCAGGGAAACTTTTGCCCGTGGGAGCAAGGGTCTCTCCGTCCATTTCATAGAGTTTTACACTGGAACCATTCACGAAGGGACCCTTCTGGGAAACTCCGGACACGGTCTTGTTTTCGATGGCGATGATGCCTGCGTCTTCTTCGGTGCCGCCCACCTTAGGGTCGTCGCCACAGGCGGCAAGGAAAAGCAGGCAAGAGATTGCCGCGCCCCTAACGAGGCTCGCAATGACGCAACGCCCTAGATTCTTCGACTTTGCCACTGCGTGGCTTCGCTCAGAATGACGCTTGATGAGAAATTTTTCTTTTGAAAGATTCATTTTTTCCTCCTTGGGGGAGAAGGGTGCTTTTTGTTTAAATGCTTATGATGTTTGAAATTTTGGTCGGAGATTGCTTCGCCTCTTCGAGGCTCGCAATGACAAAGTGGATTGCGAGGCTCTCTACATGATGGTTTGGGAGGTTCGCAATGACTAGTGGCGATATCCGCCATAGGGAACAATTGTATGTTCAGGCGATAAATTTTTTTCACTACAGGGTCGCTTTGGACCAGGGCCACGATACGGCGGCGACATTCCGCCAATTCACGGACCACCTCGGCGTAGCACCTTTCGGACATCCCGAGGGTAAGGCCTGTCATATCCCTTTCCGCCTTCGGGTAGTCCAGGGCGGCAAGGGCAAGTTCACCCATCTGGCGCTGGAGTTCCGTGGCGGCCAGGGACTTTGCCGTAGAATTATCCATCTTCACAGACTTGGAACATTGCCTGTAATTGCCGTTCTTGTCTCTCGTCAATAAACCGTTTTTCACCAGGAACTTAAGGGCGTCGGAAACTTCGACGGCAGAGAGTTCCGGCCTGCAGGCCTTGGCCATGTCCATGGGGCGGGCGTTGGGCATGGCGGGTGCCAGTTCCCTCAGCAACACGTTCTTGTAGGAGTCAAAAAACTTGAAGGACTCCGCCCCCACCACCTCCACCTTGTTCTCTTCGGCGATGGCCACCATTTTCGCGAAGTTCTCGTGACGGGCGGACTCGGTCTTTGCGTGGGCGTAGGCGACCATGGCGCCAAAGTAATCCACCTCGTAGCCCACCAAGTTCATGGCGGCGGCCACGCGGGCAACGGCAGATTCACTCAGGTTGAACTTGCCCTCAGCCACCTGTTTCAGGTACACGGGAGAACCGAAGCCGGCAAGTTTCGCAAATTCACGCCAGGTAAAGGCCGAAGTACGCTTCTTGTAGGCGTAATAGTCAGCGATGTAGGCGCGATAGTCCTGGTATTCGGTAATGGGCCGCATACCTGGGAATATATGTTATTTTTTAAAGAAATGCAATATTTAACAATACAAAAATGCCGTTTTTTTATAATTTTCTTTTTTTTGAATAAAAATTAAGAAAATAGACAATACAATTTAAAAAATTTCCAAATAAAAAGGTGATGCCGGGACAAGCCCGGCATGACAGGTGGGTGTGGGGTGTTACAGAAACCCTTGCGGCTCGGTAAAACCATTTCGTGCGAGCACGATTGGTTTTACCGAGCCTTACGGGGTTTTAGGGGCGGAGCCCCTAGGAGAGGGGGTAGCGTAAGACTCAAGGAGATCCCCGACCAAGTCGGGGATGACATGAGGCTGGAGCGAGGGGGGAGGCTTCCCCCTACGCCCCTTCTACATACAACTTCTTCATCTCGTCGGAAATGGCCATAGGGCGGCCGCGGTTCAGGTCCACCAGCACCCACTGGGTCTCGGATTCGAAAATCACCTTTCCGTCGGACACCCGCTCGAACTTGCACTTTCGAATGGTGGCCACCTTGCCGTAAGCCGCCACCCAGGTGGTGCCCCTGATTTCGTCACCCAGGAACGCCTGGTTCTTGTATTCGATGTGCTGCACGTGGATCATCCAGCCGGCGCCAAGGCTTTTCATGAGGGCGGTGCCGCCTACCGATTCGGAGTGGGCGATGGCGATGTCCTGGATCCACTGCACGGACCACACGTTGTTGAAATGGTGGTTATCGTCAATCATCTCCGGCGTCACCTTGAACACCTGGGTAAACAGCATGGGGTTCACCGTCTCTTCCATCGCAATAGCCATAACGCCTCCCTAAAATCAAAAAACGGGCCGTTTAAATATAGCAATACCCCACCTTTTTAGAAAAAAAACAGCAAGAAAACGGATACTGCACAAATTATCACTCTTTGACAAAAATTTTTGCTATATTGGGGGCAAAGGGCGGACCGGAGCCGCGAGTCCGGGCATTTTCCGCAAGAAATCTCGCGAAATTTCTTAAAATTGGCGAAAAAAGGCATTTTTTTGTTTTGAAAAGGTAGATAATGGCTGTAAAGTACGACAAGGACAGCATCAAGACTCTAGATTGGTACGAACACATTAGGCTCCGCCCCGGTATGTACATCGGCAAGCTGGGCGACGGACAGAGCCCCGACGACGGCATCTACGTGCTCGCGAAGGAAGTTATCGACAACTCCATCGACGAGTTCGCCATGGGCGCGGGCAAGAAGATTGAAATCGACATGGAAGACCACAGCTGCCGCGTGCGCGACTACGGCCGCGGCATCCCGCTCGAGAAGGTCATCGACTGCGTGTCGAAGATGAATACGGGCGGCAAGTACGATTCCGAAGCCTTCCAGAAGTCTGTGGGCATGAACGGCGTGGGTACCAAGGCGGTGAACGCGCTCTCTACAAAGTTTATCGTACAAAGTTTCCGCGACGGCAAGGTCAAGCGCGCCGAATTCAGCAAGGGTATTCTGGTGAAGGACTTCAAGATTACCTCCACCACCGAGAAAAACGGCACCGAAATCTACTTCGAGCCCGATAACGACCTGTTCAAGAACTTCCGGTTCCTCCCCGCCTACATGGAAGAGAAGATCTGGAACTATGCCTACCTGAACAACGGGCTCACGCTGGTGATGAACGGGAAGGATTACAATAGCCCGAACGGGCTCTTGGACCTGCTCCACAGCCGCACCGACGACACCATCCGCTACCCGGTCATCCACTGCAAGGGCAAGGACATCGAGTTCGCCATCACCCACTCGAACCAGGAAGGCGAGCACTACTTCAGCTTCGTGAACGGCCAGCACACCACCCAGGGCGGTACCCACCAGGCGGCATTCCGCGAGGGCCTGGTGAAGGGCGTGCGCGACCACTTCAAGAAGGAATACGACGCATCCGACGTGCGCAACTGCATCGTGGGAGCCGTTTCCGTGCGCATCCAGGAACCGGTTTTCGAATCCCAGACCAAGACCAAGCTGGGTTCTACCACCACGGCCCCCAACGGCCCCGCGCTTCGTACCTGGATTGTGGATTTTGTGGCCCGCGAGCTGGACAATTACCTCCACAAGAACGAGGACACGGCCAAGAAGCTCCTGGAGCGCATCAACCAGAACGAAAAGTTGCGCAAGGAACTGGCCGGCGTCAAGAAACTCGCCAACGAGCGCGCCAAGAAGGCAAACCTCAACAACAAGAAGTTGCGTGACTGCAGCGTGCACCTCACCGATGCCAAAAACCCGCTCAAGAGCGAGACCATGATTTTTATTACCGAGGGTAATTCCGCCTCCGGTACCATCACTACGGCACGTAACCCCAAGACCCAGGCGGTGTTCAGCCTGCGCGGCAAGCCGAAGAACAGCTACGGCCTCTCCAAGAAAATCGTGTACGAGAACGAGGAATGGAACCTGCTCCAGGCCGCCCTCAACATCGAAAACGGGCTCGAGGACCTACGCTACGACAAGGTGATTATCGCCACCGATGCCGACGTGGACGGTATGCACATCCGCCTTTTGGTGATGACGTTCTTCCTGCAGTACTTCCCGGAACTCGTGCAGGAAAAACACCTCTACATATTGCAGGCGCCGCTCTTCCGCGTGCGCAACCGCAAGGACAAGAAGAAGACCTTCTACTGCTACGACGAAGAGGAACGCGACAAGGCCGCGAAGGAAATCAACAAGAAGGATTTGGAAATCACGCGCTTCAAAGGTCTCGGTGAAATGGATTCCGAGGACTTCAAGCTGCTTATCGGCGAAAACATGCACCTGGAGACCGTCACCATGCCAAGCGACGCATCGCTCGGCAAGTTGCTGGAATACTACATGGGCAAGAACACCCAGGCCCGCCAGGACTACATCGTCGAAAACCTGCGCACCGAGGCGGTAGAGGAACTTTAATAGGTATGAGCTACGAGTTATGAGCACGGGCCTTCGGCCCTTTGAGCAAAGTAAGGCGCCACAGGCGCGATTATCTAGCTCAAAGCGAAGCGACCTCACACCTCAAAGCGAAGCGACCTCAAGGCTAAATTATGGATGAAGAACAGAAAACTTTAGGACTTTCGAACGTAAACCACCTGGAAAAGCTTTACAACGGCTGGTTCCTGGACTACGCGAGCTATACGATTCTCGACCGCGCCGTGCCCTACTTCGAGGACGGCCTCAAGCCGGTGCAGCGCCGCATTCTCCACACCATGTACGAGATGAACGACGGCAGCTTCCACAAGGTGGCGGGCATCGTGGGCGACACCATGCACTACCACCCCCACGGCGACGCCTCCATCTACACGGCCCTCGTGAACATGGGCCAGAAGAACCTGCTTATCGAGCCGCAGGGTAACTGGGGTAACCCGCTTACGGGCGACGAGGCCGCCGCCCCGCGTTACATCGAAGGCAAGCTCAGCGACTTTGCGCTGGACGTGATGTTCAACCCCGAGACGACGGAATGGATTCCGAACTACGACGGGCGTTCCAAGGAACCGGTGACGCTCCCCGCGAAGTTCCCGATTCTATTGGCCCAGGGCGTGGACGGCATTGCGGTGGGCCTTTCCACCACCATCCTCCCTCACAACTTCAAGGAACTGTGCCAGGCGAGCATCGACTACCTGCGCGGCCGCAAGTTCACGCTTTACCCGGACTTCTACACGGGCGGCATCATCGACGTGAGCGAATACAACGACGGCCAGCGTGGCGGACGCCTGAAGGTCCGTGCGAAAATCGAAAAGCTCGACAACAAGACGCTGGTCATCCGGGAAATTCCCTTCGGCACCACCACCGATAGCCTCATCGACTCCATCGTGGCGGCCAACGACAAGGGAAAAATCAAGATTAAGCAGATTGTGGACCACACCACCGAAAACGTGGAAATCCAGATCCACCTGCAGGCAGGTTCCGACCCGCAGGTCGTCATCGACGCGCTCTACGCGTTTACCGACTGCCAGACGACACTTGCCGCCAACAGCTGCGTGATTATCGACAAGAAGCCGAAATTCAGCAGCACCACCGAACTTCTGAAGCTCAGCACCGACCACACGGTGCACCTGCTGGACTGGGAACTCAACAACGAGCTCAAGCACCTGCAAGACCAGTGGCACATGACGAGCCTCGAGAAAATTTTCATCGAGAAGGAAGTCTACGAGGTCATCAAGAAGGCGAAAACCCACGACGAGATGGTCCAGCTGATTGACGAAGGCCTGAAACCCTATGTGCGCAAGCTCCGCCGGGAAGTGACCCGCGAAGAAATCCTGAAGCTGGCCGAAATTCCGGTCCGCCGCATCAGCCGTTTCGACCGCAAAAAAGCCGACGAGTTCCTGGAAGAACTGGACAAGAAGATTGAAGAGGTGAACTACAACAAGGAACACCTCACCGACTACGCCGTGAACTACTTCAAGAATATCCTGAAGAAGTACGGCGAAGGTCGCGACCGCAAGACAGAAATCGGCGAATTCGGCCAGGTGAGCGCCGTGCACGTGGCCCTCGCGAACCAGAAACTCTACGTGAACCGCAAGGAAGGCTTCCTGGGCACCGGCATGAAGAAGGAAGAATACCTCTTCGACGTGTCCGAATACGACGACCTCATCGTGTTCAAGGCCGACGGCAGCTTCAAGGTGGTGAAGGTTTCCGACAAGGATTTCGTGGGCAAGAACATTGTGCTCGTGGAAAAATTCAACAAGGACGACGAGCGCCACATCTACAACGTCATCCACCAGGACGGCAAGGACGGCACCGCCTACATCAAGCGTTTCAACGTAGGCGGTGTGACCCGCGACAAGGACTACTACATGGGCAAGAACAAGCCCGGTAGCCGCCTCCTGTACATGTCCAGCAACCTAAACGGTGAAGCCGAAGTGGTAGAAGTGACCCTGAAGCCCCGCCCCCGCACCAAGCTCAACTTCGAAGTGGACTTCAGTTCCATCGAAGTGAAAGGACGCGGCGCCATGGGCAATATCGTCACCAAGTACCCGGTCAAGACCGTCAAGCGTATCCGCAAGGGCGTAAGCACCCTGGGGGCCCGCGTGCTGTACTTTGACGCCCTCTCCGGACTCATCAGCACCCAGAGAAGGGGCGACCGCATCGGCGAATTCGGCGAGAAGGACAAGATCCTCATCGTCAAGGAAAACGGCAGGGCCCGGGTTCACGATATGGCAGACCCGATTCTTGTGGGAACTGGCATCAAGTACATCCACAAGTTCGACCCCACCCAGGTCTTTACCATCCTCTACTTCGAGGGCGGAAACTTCAACTACATGGTGAAGCGTTTCAACTTGGAAGGCTGTCCCATGACAACGGAATTCAATCTCATCAGTGATCACAAGGATTCCCAGATGATTGAATTCTTCGCCACAGACGACGCCCGCCAACTGATGGAATACCAGGTAGGCCGCGAAGTCCAGAAGGAAGAACTCGACCTCACAGAAGTCGCCGACATCAAGAGCTACAAGGCGCTCGGCAGCAAGTTCACCGCGAAGAAGGTCAAACGCACCAGCCGAATCAGCCCGGCCGACACCTTCGACGACGGCACGGACGATTCTGCCACCGGTACAGAAGTATCTGTCAAGGACGAAGACGACAACGACCTGTTTAAATAGGTCCGTAAAAGTCCGAGACAGACAAGTCAAAAATTAAAGGCCAGGGCATTCGCCCTGGTCTTTTGCTAACACTCTTTCAAGCCGAGAAACTATTCCCAGTCGCCGTCATCACTCTTTGCTGGGGCGGGAGCTGCCGGAGCCTTGGACGCTGCCGGTTTCTGCGACTGCTGGGCCGCAGGAGCCTGCTGCTTAGCAGGAGCCGCAGCGGGTTTGGCCTGTGCTGCAGGCTTCTGTTCTACCTTCTTCGCTTCGGGAGCGGCAGGAGCTGTAGCCTTTTCTGCGGAAACCTCGGAAATATCCACATTGCCAATGTAATTACGGATAATGCGAGGTGTAACAAAAATAACCAGGTCTTTTTTGACCACAGACTTACGAGAATACTTGAACAGATTGCCAAACAGCGGAATATCCTTCAAGAAAGGAATACCGCTTTCAGATTCCTGAGTCTCGTTACGGGTCAGACCACCGATAACCACGGTTTCACCGTCGGCCACCACAACTTTTGTCTTGGCTTCCTGGGTACTGATGACAATTTCACCCTTGGAGTCATAGTCATAAGAGTTGTTTTCGGGATGCAGGTCCAGCAAAATACGGTTGTCGCCAGAGACATGGGGCGTTACTGTCAGTTTGATACCCGTTTCCACCAGCTGGGTAGAAGACTCACCGCTATCGTCAATCACGCGGATAGAAACCTTGTCACCCATAAACACCTGGGCTTCTGTGTTATCCAAGGTAGAAACCTGAGGACTGGCAAGCACCTCGGTAGAAGCATCACCCATCAGGTTAGAAATAGCCAACTGCAGATGGTTATCCAGCACACTGGTTGTAATGGCCGTAGAGGCTCCACTTACAGCAGGGGATACACCATTGTTGGGGAAAGAACGGATGGCCGCACTGGTACGGGTATCGCCAGCGCCACTTCCGTTAGGCGTTCCGGCAGTACCGGGAGTAAGGGCTGTGCTTCCCATAGTAGCAGTCCAGTCCACTCCCAGCTCACGAGCAAGTTCGCTGTTCACCACCACAAGCTTAGCCGTAATCATAATCTGGAGAGTTTCAATATCAAGTTCACTCAGAGCATTGTCCATTTGCTCAATGCGAGAGTCGGTATCATAAACGATGATAGAGTTTGTACGTTCCACCACAGTAATGCGACCACGATTGGACTTCATGCTTTCCAGCACCTTCACAAGCTCATCAGCCTTGGCATGGTGCACCTGGAAATTCTTACGAACCAGAGGTGCATTCTGCTCTGCCTGAGCTTCCTCATCGGCAAGCTTTTTCTGTTTGGCCTGGTAAGTACTGGAACGCTGGATTACAATGTACTTGTCCTGAATAAGCCAGGTCAAATCATTGATTTCGCAGATAATGTCCAAAGTTTCCTGCCAAGTTTTCTTGGTAATCTTGAGGCTCATCTTGCCCTTAACATCGGGAGCAAGCAAAATATCCACGCCCGCAGTCACGGAGAGGGAACGGAATACGGCATCAAAATCCATATCCACGAAGGTGAAGTTATACAGCTTCTTGTTTGGCTCCGAAGGGCCATTGTCCGCAGGCTGCTGAGCGAAAGACGCCGCAAAGCCAACGGCCAGAAGCAGGATTAAAACGATCTTGACTACTTTTTTCACTTTTTACCCCCATACTTATCGGGAAGACCCATGGAGTAGCGACGGCTCACGCCAAATTCTTGAATCAGGAAGAGCACGTCTGTTTCTGTAATTTTCAATACCTTACCATTCAATATCTTATCCCCTTCCTTGAGGGTATAAGAGATGGACGGATTTTTGGATTCAACCAAAATGGCCATAGGCACATCGGATTCCCAAATAATGCCCACCAGTTCCACCTGATCGATGTTAATGCCTTCTTCAACCAGTCCCTTCACTTCTACGAAGGGGTCACGACGTCCAAAGGAACTATAAGTGACGCGATCTTCGTACATACCATCCAACTGGCTTGCAATGTTAATCGAACCTTCGGCAAGTTCTCCCCGTTCCTTGTCTACCTGTTTGAGTCTTTCCTGCTGGACAGCAGAAAGTTCATCCTTGTAGCTTACGGAACGACGGTTTACAAATCCCACACGTGCACCACTCTGAACCTTGTAGTAGAGACCAACCAAGTCCAAGTTCACCAAGCGGTCGCCAAATGAAAGGCGATTGATAATCTGGGAATTATCGTTGGGACCTGCGTACATATCAATTTCATCCTCAACCACAATAAGTTCGCGCACCACCGGTTTGAGGTGGAACACCTGGGCTCCGGACACAATCTTCTTACTGTCCTTTTCAAATTTATTCACAAAGGTGTCGAAGTTCTGGCTCGCTTCGGCAGCCTTCATCCAGTCACGCACAAAGATTCCTTCGGGTTTTGCCGACCAGAATATGAAACCGTCCTTCTTTATGGCGTTTTCGGAGGTCTGCAAGACCAAAGCTCCATCCTGGACCAAAACAACCGGCCGTAGTCCCACCGGCAACTGGAGCTTTAAGCCATTGGCACCCCAAGTTGCGGATTTCACAAGGGAACCTGCTCCTATCTTGAATACAGGAGACTTTTGCGGACCGGCAACCCCAACCGTAATGATAGACGCCTTGTCAGGACCAGACACATACTTGATATCAATGGCATCATCCGTCACCAGCCGGAACTGTTCCATGCCAGATCCCATGAGTACCGTAAACTCCTTGACACCTGGCAGAAGAGCCGATATAGCGCTACTATCCTTGGCAACTTTATCCAGATTTTTCTGTTCGTCAGCCAGGCGTTTCGCCTCTTCAGCGGCAGCCTTCTTAGCAGCCTTTTCTTCTTCGGCTAGGCGCTTCTTTTCTTCGAGAGCAGCCTTTTCAGCAGCTTTCTTTTCTTCGGCTAAGCGTTTCTTTTCTTCGGCTGCGGCCTTGGCAGCAGCCTTCTTTTCTTCGGCTAAACGTTTCTTTTCTTCGGCTGCGGCCTTGGCAGCAGCCTTCTTGTCTTCGAGAGCCTGCTTTTCGGCAGCCTTCTTTTCTTCGGCTAAACGTTTCTTTTCTTCGAGAGCAGCCTTTTCGGCTGCTTTCTTTTCTTCAAGAGCTCGCTTGTCGGCTTCTTTTTTCTTCTGTGCAAAAATCTTAGAAAGCGTCCAAGCCTTGCCCTGATTTCCCTTAAGATTCAGCAAAAATTTAGAGCCATCCAAAGAGATTTCGTTCTTGTCGCTTGCAAGAGACGGGCCTACAGACATTTCGATTTTCAAGAAATCCATACCGCGATATTTATCCTTGAAAACCCTCATAGATTTAACCCATTCGGAGGCAGCGTCTATATCGTAAGATCCTTCGCCCAGAGCAAATTCCGTATTGGAAAAACCAACCGTAAGTTTTTTCGAAGCGGCATCGTACTTCTGGAAAAACGTGGGTAAATCCTCTTCGGATGCAAACTGGTATTCCAGTCCGCATTTCTTGGCATCACAGACAAAACGAACATCCTTAATCTGGGCCGCCAACGAAGATGCGGCAAAAGCAAGGAACAAAAGGACAAATACTTTTTTCATCATTTTGCTACCTTCTTAGATGTATAGGTGGTCAAGTTGAATGTAACCGACATGGTGATGGGAGTCCATCCATGGGTTTCCGCCTTCTGGAGTTCAGCAGCAATGCCGGAATAACGGTTCAGGCGCAAGTTGGAAATTGACGTCGGGTAATTGAAGTTCGCAATCTCCGCAAATAGGTAGCCAAGCATGTGGTAACCGGAATTAACCGCAATGGAATAGCGGTTTTCCTTATAATGTTCCTTCTCGCTGCCACCTTCGGGATTAAACCGCTGGATCTGCACCCCCGAACTGCGTAGCACAGAGTACAAGTCCTGCAAACGCAGAGGAACCTTTTCTTCTTCGGGGAACATTTCTTTCAGTTTTTCAAAATCCTTTTCCGCCTGAACCAGCAGCATTTCCAACTCGGCAATACGTTTCTTTTGAGCGTTAATCTTGTCCAGTTCTGCTTGGGCAGATTGCAACTGATTTTCAAGGCTGGTTCGCTCTTGGACAAAAGGATCCCACATATAGGTATATACACAGTAGGCAGCCGCCAAAATCAGGACGATAATGGAGAGAGCGTATATATTCTTTTTGTCTTTCCAATCTATGTTACCCATGCTACCCCTCCATTCCCAAATCTTGCTTCAGGAGCACCTTGATAGTGAAGGTATACGCTTCTTCCCCATCAACCTTCGAAGTAGAAATGTTCACCAGCGAAACTTTTTCGACGCTCACCTGCTTCTCAAGCTTCACCATATACTCGGCCACTTCGGAAAAATCAAAAGTGGTTCCGCGCATTTCCAAATCATTGTCGCTTACCTGATTCAAGCTGGTAAGCCACATATTAGGCGGCAGTACCGATGACACGTTTTCAAACAAAATAACCCAACGTTTCTTGCTTACCTGAATAGACTTGAGAGCGTTTATCTTTGTGTTGATAATACCTTGTTTCTGCTCCAAATCGCTAATCTTTGTGAGAAGCGGGCGTTCCCGCTCCACTTCGGCCTTGACCCGATCCAGTTCTTGGTTAAGCCCAGAAAGAGTTTCTTCAATGAAAGAGAACAACATCACTACACTAATCACCGCAGCGATGAGTGCAAGGGTCGGCCACACCACACGACGATCCGTAATCCAAGAAAAATCCTTGACTGGCTTACGGTATTCCCTGGGAAGCAGGTTAATGGAAATGCAAAGAGATTTCCTTGTAGCCACGGAGGATTTTGCATCTTCCTTTTTCTTTTTCGTAGCCATTAGAACTTCCTCATCGCAAGGCCCAACGCGGGGGCATAAATATTAGAAAGGCCAAGAGAAATGCCATTTGCACCAAACACCTTGGCATCGCACTCCACATAGCGGAATGGGCTCACTGTGTCAGTTTCAAGCCCTGTGCGCTCTGCTATATAAGCCTTCATTCCAGGGATCGAGGCTCCTCCACCGCCCAAGAAGATTTTTCCAAGAGACTTCGAATCCTCCGAAGATTCGAAATAACGGATACCAAACTCAATCTGCGCCATTAGGTCTTCGAAAGCAAGCTTCATGGCTTCTTCTACTTCGGCTTCGGAGAATCCATCCACCACCCCTAGATCGCCCTTCTCAAAAATTTCGTGACACTTGGCAGCATCAATACCCAAATGAGTTCCCAGCTTGGAAATCACCAAATCCAAGGAACCGCCAGTCATGGCACGCATGGAGTGGAAGGCTCCGTCTTGCACAAAGGCAATACTCATCTTCTTTTCGCCAATGTTCACAATAGCGCAGGTGGTATTCAAATCTTCTTCGCTGGCTGTCGCCATATAGGCATTGAGAAGTCCGAAGATATCCACATCAATTGCAGACAGCTTGAGGCCCTTTACCGTAAAGAACTGGGCCCATGAGTCCAGCAAGGCGTTCTTTGCCGCCACCACATTCACTTTTACTTCATCGTTTTCGCGGGAAGCCACTTCGTAGTCAATGACGTTATCCTGGTCATCGAAGGGCGGACGGGACTGGGCGGTCTGGAGAATAATGGCGGCCTCATCTCCATTTTTAGGGAGTTTTACGCTCAACCGGTCCACCAGGACGCCACCGGCGCCAGCGCCGCAGTTCACAGAAGCCACCAAGTCCGTAGATTCATCCAGAGGATGACGTAGCATAAGCTTGGTCATAGCTTCGCTCAAGAGCTCATAGCCGTCTTTTTCCTTTTTGGCGTTCGGATCTTGGGGTTCGTCACCGCCTTCGCGACGTTGGATTTCGCCGTTGACAATGGCACCCTCGGGTACCGGTTCAAGGTCGGCATCGACCACCACCTTACCACCGCGGCTATTATGATAGACTTTAACATACTTGATGCTGTAATGCCCAACATCAATGCCTACGGTCACGCGTTCACCGCGAATCTTAGCTAGCAGACTTAAAGCCAAAATAAACTCCAATCGGAAACTATACTACCCTAATTCTACCTTTATAAAAGCCAAATGTCAAGCAAAAAATTCATCTAAGTCATTGAAAATGAACTACTTAGGACTTTTTTAGACCTCTTCGGGGGCCTTTTTTTGCTTGTGGACCTCGAAAATGTACTGCAGGACCCTCTCCTGGGTCCACCCGAAGGCCCCGAAAAAGGAGGCTGTCAAGAAATAGTAATCTGGAAATTTCGGATTTTTTTGCCCCAAATTGCGCAAAATCTCAATTTCCACATCTTCTTCGCCAAAACTGGGCAACTCAAACTTGATTTTCAAGTGCTGCCCCGAAGAGCAGTCTACTGGGAGCCCAAGAAGGATACCACCCGCAGATAGGTCCAAAAGCACCCCATTGCTGGTAGAACCATCTTCAAAGGTCGCCACCACCGGGAAATCCACCGGTTCGCGAACCCAACGGCGCAATTGCTTCTTTTCGAGGTTTGTCGCATGAGATAGCGTAAGGCGGCCCGAATTGAAGGATTTGACAGCAACCTTGGCCGTGTATACGGCATCTTCTGGCCGGGTCCAGCGCAACCGGACATTCCTGCCCACCAGGGAGCGCCCCGAACCCACAGATTCGTCGTATCCGACCACAAGCCCCAGTTCATCCGTTCCAAGAATCGTCGAATGGAACATTCGGGTTCCACCGTCCAAAAGAACATCTACGCGGTTCGTCTCGTTGTACTGTCTTGTAGAGGTTACTGTAGCAAGATGATTTGCTGCCGTAAAATTCAATTTTCTACGGAGCCTCGCAATAACCTCAAGCACATCTTTTTTGACATTTTCTTCGCCCTTGAAATCGTAGTAGTTGGACACCGCCGATTCAAAGAGGGTTGCCGTATTCAAGATGGCGTCTTTGTTTTCGTACTTCGAAGAACGGACTAGCTTTTCAAGGACCCTGATTTCATCAGGAAGAAGTCCCAACTCTTTAATCTGAGCATCAAAGAGGGGCGTCCCGAACATGACCTCGTGTTCCCTGCGATAGTAACTGCGCTGAATTTCCCACAGGGCCACCAGTGTAAGCACCAGGACCACAATGCCAAAAATCCAGAACAACTGCAGGGGTTCAATCATTTAGCCTAGACCTCGGTCCAAAGACCGCCCAAATAGGAACCCTTGATTTTGCCAGAGAGAGTTTGACCCAGAAGCGGGCAATTGCGAACCTGACCGGCAAACAAGGACGGAGCTACCACCGTTTCTTCCTTGTCATTGAACACCACAAGATTCGCCTTGGAACCCAGAGACCGGTCGGAAGAATCAGCGCCTGCAATCTTTGCTGGGGCAAAGGACAACAGCTCCAGAGCTCGAGCCTCGCCCAGCTTTTCTACCAGGGACTTCCACAAAGCAGGGAGCGCTATTTCCAGGGAGATTGCGCCTGGCACAGCATCTTCAAAGTTCACTTCTTTATCTTGACGGAGCACCGGATCGTGGTTCACGCTAATAGCGTTCACCGTCCCGGACTTGAGTCCCTGCCACAGAGCCTCCTTGTCGCTTGCCGAGCGGAATGGCATCACCACGTTGCAGTGAGAATCCAGATTGAACAGACAGCTGTCGTCTAGCAACAGGTGATAGATATCCACATCACAGGTAACGTCCACGCCCTGTTCCCGAGCGTTTTCGATTAGCTTCAAGGTTTCGCCACAGCTGACCTGCTTGAAATGCACAGGAACTTTTAAGAACCGAGCCATTTCAAGAATGCGGAAAGCAGCGATGGTTTCTGCCACACGGGGGATTCCCTTCATGCCAAGTGTATCGGCGTAATGGCCCTCGTGGACAAGCCCGTGATGGCGGAGGGATTCGTCCAGCGGCATAAAGAAGAAACGCTTGCCCGTCATGGAACCGTATTCCATGGCAAGACGCAAGAACCTGGTCCGGGTGGCGTCCTGGTTACCGTCGCCAAAACCGACAGCCCCCTCTTCGGCAAGCTCGATCATCTCCGTCAGTTCCTTGCACTTGTAGCCCACGCTGAAGGCGCCCAAGAAGCTGAACGCAAATCCGGCAAAACTGCTAATCTGCTTGATGGCCGAAAGCTTGCGGGAGTCGTCGATGGCATTGTCAGAACTTTCGTAAAGACCACCGTAGAATCCACCACGACGCATGGCATCTACGCCATCCTTGAAGTCGTAGATGTCGTCACGAAGAGGTTCCTTAAAGTCCAGTCCAAGGCCGAAAAGGGCCGGAAGCGCAAGAGCCCCACCGGCATCAAAGACGGTCGCATCGGTCAAATCTTCCTTGACCCACTTGCCGTCGGCAAGGTTCATGGTGGTAGGAGATTCAAACTTCCCATTTACAAAAGGACGAACATTCTTGAGTACAATCTTATTCATGGGCACGGCCTCCGGCCAAAAGGTAAAGTACCGCCATGCGGACGGCAACACCGTTTGTCACCTGGTTCAAGATGACAGAATTATCTCCATCGGCGATTTCGCTATCCAGTTCTACGCCGCGATTGATAGGGCCCGGGTGCATAATCAGCACCTTGTCCTTGGCGCATTCCAAAAGTTCGTGGGTGATACCGAAGGTGTTGCGGTATTCACGCATGCTAGGGAGCAGGGCGTCGTCCATGCGTTCCTTTTGCAGGCGAAGTGCGATAATGGCGTCGGCATTCTTTACCGCCTTTTTCACATCGCTTTCCCAGGTGACACTAGACATGAGTTCCGTGTTGCGGGGAACCAGGGTGCTAGGTCCGCAAAGGGTCACATGAGCCCCCATGGTGGTCATACCCCAAAGGTTACTGCGGGCAACCCTGCTGTGGCGGATGTCGCCTACGATGGTCACGTTCTTACCTTCAAGAGTCCCAAGCTTTTCTTCTACGGTAAGCATGTCCAGAAGCGCCTGGGTCGGATGCTCGTGGGCGCCATCTCCGGCATTCACGATGATGGCCTTACTGTTGTCGGCCAAAAACTTCGGAACGCCCGTCCCCTTGTGGCGGACCACCACGATATCGATTTTCATGGCCTCGATGTTGCGGAGGGTATCAACCAGAGTTTCTCCTTTCTTGACGCTGGAGTTGCTGCTGGTAAAGTTCACCGTGTCTGCAGAGAGCCGCTTTTCCGCCAGTTCAAAACTGGTGCGGGTGCGGGTGCTGTTTTCAAAGAACAAGTTCACCACCGTCATGCCCCGAAGGCTCGGCACCTTTTTCACGGGGCGTTCAAGGACTTCTCTAAACTGTTTTGCGTGGTCAAGAATCAGGCGAATATCTTGTTTCGATACGCCGCGCAGTCCAAACAGGTGCTTAATTTCAAGTGCGCTCAAGCTAAGCCTCCACTTCTACGAGATAGACGGAATTTTCATTGTCAATGGGTTCGATGTTCACCCGGACTTCCTGGTTCTGTGCGGTTTCAACGGTGAGTCCCACGCAGTCGGGTGCGATGGGCAGTTCCCTATGGCCCCGATCCACCAGAACGCAGAGCCGAACCACCGATGGGCGTCCAAAGTCCAAAATGGCCTGAAGGGCCGCTCGAACGGAGCGACCTGTGTACAGGACGTCATCTACCAGAATCACCACCTTGCCTTCTACGCTGGCGGGCATCTCGGTAAAACGCATTTCCGTAGAGCCCAGTTTTTTGCGGTAGTGAAAATCATCGCGGTAGAACGTGGCGTCCAGGCTGCCGGTCTCAATGGGTTTCCCGAACTTTTCGCTCAAGCGCTTGCTGAGCTTTTGAGCCAGGGGAATCCCGCGGCTTGCCATGCCGAGAACAATCATGTTGTCGGCACTGGGGTGCATCTTTGCAATCTTTGCAGCCATCTCGTCCAAGGCAAATTCCATAGCCTGGGCCGAGAGGAGTTCTTGAAGTCTTTTGCAGTTGTCTTTCATATAGGCATCAGCGCGGTCGCAAGCGCCCTCTGAGGTGTGAGGTCATTCGCTCCGCTCATTTTGAGGTATTTTCACGCTAGAAGTTAGATTTTTTCAAGGACTTTTTTCTTTTGCACTCCATAAAATACACCTTGTTTTTATATATATAAGCAGGACTTTGCGTTACGTCGGAATGCAGCAAAAAATTGCCCATACCTAAAAGCGTAGCGACCTCATACCCCATTCCTAAAGGAGTTCCCATGTTCAACCAGCTCGACAAACCCCAGGCAGGCGAAACTATCGCCATCATGAAAACCAACCACGGCACCATGAAGCTCCGCCTCTTCGAAGAACGGGTGGGCGAATGCGCCACCAACTTCATCGAACTTGCCAAGCAGGGCAAGTACGACGGCGCTCCCTTCCACCGCATCATCAAGAACTTCATGATCCAGGGCGGCGACTTCACCAACAGGAACGGCACCGGCGGACACTCCGCCAAGGGCCCGGGCACCACCATCGGCGACAAGTACGACCCCTGCCTTTCCCACATGCGGGGCGCCCTCAGCTGGGCAAAGACCGCCATGCCCAACTCCATCGGCAGCCAGTTCTTTATCGTCCACGGCGACGACGTACATTTCTTGGACCACGACCAGGTGGGCCCCGGCCCTGCCGACGGCTACTCCGTGTTCGGCCAGCTCTACGAGGGCTTCGAGGTCCTGGACGAAATCGCCGGAGTCAAGACGGACCGTAGCGACCGTCCCTTCGACGACGTGATTATCGAAAGCGTGACCATCGAGAAGGCTTAGGAGAGGGAACAGGATCTAGGGACTAGGATCTAGGGGGCGGCTCTGCCGCGATTATCTACTCTAGCCCCTAACCCCTAGCCTCTAGCCCCTTAATTGAAAAATTTTCATTTTTTCGAAAATCCCCCCTTGACAGGAGCCAAATAAATTTCTCTATTTGGCTCACCTTTCGGGGTTATAGCTCAGTTGGTAGAGCGCCTGCATGGCATGCAGGAGGTCAGGAGTTCGACTCTCCTTAGCTCCACTCAAAAGACCTGCCTATTTGGCGGGTCTTTTTGTTTTCCCTGTATTGTCTTTTACTTGCTGGACTTGTCCTGCTTTGTATCCGTGCTGCCCGCATTCAGCTTGATATCGGGCAGGTCACGCACATAGATGGCAAAGCTCCAGCCGGCGGCAGGACCTGTGGGCGTCCAGGTGAAGTCCAACTGCCAGCAGTGGAGTGTCCGGTTAAAGGTAAACCGGTGGGTCACGAACTTGCCTTCGTTGTAGTCGTACTGGGTGCTGTAGCTCATCTCCCAGTTCACCGTAGGCTGGAACGTGGCGGTAATGCTTGTGGAGTGAGAAATCTGGTCCTGGAACAAGTCCTTAGCCACCCGGGTACTGGAGAATGTGTATCGGTAATCGAAACCGAAGGACCACTTGAGCATCTCGTACTTGCCCATCTGGGACGGCAGTCCGCCGTTAAAGTTACCGCTCCAGCGGAAAGCACGGGACAGCTCGTAACCCCAATACGTCAGTTCCGGCACCTGGACCTTGTTGGGGTCATCGCTAAACTTATGGTAGACGCTATGACGGGTATTGACCGTAAACATGTAATCGGGCAGTATCTGCAAGCCAAAGCTAGAGGTAATGTCCGAGAAATTCAGGGAGTCTGCTGCAAAGTTGTACGACACATTATGCCGAGTCGTTAGCACACGACGGTTACCGTACTGGTCTTCTACCGCCCCCGAACCATCTTCCCTAGTCGTGTCTGCAGCGCGGCCCACCACCTTCAGGTACTTGATATCGAAGTCATTGTTCAAGCCGAAGCCCACGGTTTTCTGTTCAATCTGATAAGGGGTCTGTCCTAGCAAAGGGTGCGGGGCAAAGGTCTTGACCGTATCTATTTCTGGAGCGTAGGTGTACGAAACACTTGGCGACAGCACATGCCTAAGCCCCGTAAAACGGCCTATTTCTGGAACCCAGATTCCATACAGTTTGGTATCCGCCGTAACGCTATAGTTATGGTTGTAAGCCGCTTCGCCATAGGTATCGTGTTCCGGATCCAGGCTCATGTAGCGCTTACGGTAGATCAGGGAATCTTCGGGATTGCGCCAAGAGGTTCCCGTCCAAAAGCCTGTGAAGTCCGCCCGTGGCGTCAGGTTTATTACCCGAAGGACCCGCAAGGAATAGTCCAGAGAATAAGTTCCCGTGTAACCCACATACTTGGCCGTAGTGTCCACCTCGTTGACGGTATCCTGCGCCCGAACGGTATAGAAATTGAACCTGTTGTTGAAACTGTAGTTGAACTTTTCCAGGTAACTTGCGATGGAATGGTCGTCGTAGGCTTCTTCGTCTTCATCTATGTCAAAATTGAACAGGGGGCCGCTCATGCGGTACTGGATATCGGGGATTTCCCTCTGCATCATGTCCGTCACCAGGTTATGGTCCTGACGGACCTTCACCGTCAGACTCTTGTTGGTACCGAACTTGCCGGAATAGGTCATCTGGGCGTTGGCCTGCTGGTTCAATATGGTCTCTGCATCCAGGGCGTTGTCCTTACGGACGCTCTGGCTAGAAACGAAAGAGCCCGAGCCGCTCAAGGTGTGTTTTCCATCGGGAGTCAAGTTCTGGTTATGAGAAAAACGGATGTCATAACCACTGTTGGCCATATCAAATTCTTCTAAGTAGCTTGTGTAAGAAACGTTTCCTTCTAGCACATAGCGCAACTTGTACCGCACCTCCCCCGTCAAGGTAGAGCGTTCAAACCGGGCCTCCTCCCCTTCGATGATGTCGCCCTTGACGGTAGCATCCCAATAGTCATTAGGAGCGTAGTAGAAACCCAGGTTACTCATGTAATAACCCTGCACTTGGTCACCACCAAACTTGGGCGTCAAGATACCAGACTTACGTCCGCTCTTGAGAGGAGCCACAATCATGGGGAGTACCGCTACCGGCACATCGGCAATGTTCAGAACTACCGGCCGCGCCGTAATGGTTTCCTTGGGCTTTACCACCATGCGGCGGCCATAGAAGTAAAAATGCTGGTGGGTAGAATCGTTACAGGTACTGAAATCACCTCGAGCAATCTGGATTCGCTGGTCCGGCAAACGACGGACCTCCATACCGTTCAGCTGTTGGTTATCTTGGTATGTTGTGGCGTAATAGATTTCACCGATACGGCTTTTCATGTTGTACTTGAGCCGCATTCCCGAAAGGGAGGGGTTCTTGGTTTCCCTGAGAATAGGATCGCCGCTAGCCGCAAGCACGCTGTTTTCCTGGTCGAACCAAATGGTGTCGGCATCCAAGGTGGCGGTACGGTATTTTAGCTGGGCACTGTTATTCAAGTTGAAAGTAGACTTGTCCACGTCGTAAACCAGGTCCACTGCACGATACTCGATGGTATCCACTCCAGAAGTATCGTTCATCCAGTTTACTTCGGTGGTATCCTTCTCCTCTTCTTGAACCTGTTCCTCCAACTCAAACCGAGTCATCTCCTGGCCAAGGGCGGGGAGTGACAAGACCGTCACGGCAAACACCAAAACGGCCCACAGGAGACTATGGGTTCTCATCAAAAACACGTTGCGCACAATTTAGAAAAACAAGCCGGCCTATAGAGTCACACCTCGTCTGGATAGTCCTTGAAAAAGCTATATTCATAATTATGATTTGCGACCACATTCTCGGGACAATCCACCATGGCTCCTATAAAAAAGTCATTGATGTCCTTTTTGAAAATAAAGAACTCAAGGAACACTCCATTCGAAAGATCGCACGTGACGGCGTTGAACTCGAAATCGAAGTGAGCGAAGACCTACAGGAAGGCGACATACTTGCAGAAACAGAACACTATGTCTATGCCGTCAAAATTTACACTCCCAAGCCTCCCAAAGAGAACTTGAATGAAGAAATTCGCATAAAAAACTATTTGTAAACAGATAAAAACGTCTTTCAACCCTTGTCGCTCAGCAAAAAACAAGCTAAATTGCATAGTCCCAGGCCCTGAACAATGATTATTTGCGGGCAAATCGCCAGGGCGAAAGCAGCAACGGACTTGCGAATCTTTATGTGTTCAGGTCGCCTGGGATTTTTTTTCTTATGGTCTACGTCTTTTTGATTCTTGCAAGCCTCACCGGTATCGCCATATCGGTGTTTTATTTGCGCAAGAACATTATTCGCATTCGCGAAAAAAACAAGAACGAGCCCAAGGCCTATAAGCGCGGTCTCAACTATGTTATGACCTACCTGTGGTATGGCTACCTATTGGTATTTTTCACAGGTCTAACTGTTAACAACCTTGGGAACTGGTAGCCTGTTTCCATCGTTCGTAAAGGAACAGCGCTATTAAGTTCTTTCCGTCAATAAACTGACGGGCGGCCTCCTCGTACGGAAGCACCACGGTCTTAATCCACTCTATTTCTTCGGTGTACTGCTGGTCCTTGCCGTCCATGGCGGCAAGTTGTTCTGGAGTCACATCCCGCTCAATGGCATACAAACGGATACGTTCATCTAAAAGGCCACAACTGGCGGCAAAACCTTCGCTCCTACCCTGATACCAGAAATCCATCAGGTCGATTAGTTCTGAATCATCGGCCTTGATCTGGGCTTCTTCCTCCAGCTCCGCAAGGGCCACCTTGCGGTAGTCCCCCGTCCAATCCAGAATCCCTGCCGGAATTTCTAACGAAGCTTGCTCGCTGATGGCAAACCTGGGTTGCTTTACCAGCAACAGGTATTTTTTTCCTTCGCAACGAAGCACCACCAAAATTCCGACAGCATTTCCGCGAACAAGGACAATACCGTGAACCGGACGGCCATCAGGGAGTGTGGCCGTGGCGTTCAGTTTTATAAAGAGCGGCTGGCGGCCATTGCGCAAGAAATCCACCGAGGTAAAATGAATCTTGGTAATATTGAATTTTGCACTAGTCGCTGCAAGCCATTCCTTGAAAATACGACTTTCCAAAATCAAAGGATAGTCGGACTCGGCAATTTCAGAAGCAAAAGAGTATTCCATAGTTAGTTCTCAGTTACTACTCAAAACTCACAACCCACAACTACTTCCGCTTATTCGGATTCACACTTGTCACTACCGTAGCCTTTTCCCAAACCCCACGCAGGGAATCCATACTGATGGTGTCAGGAACCATACGGTTGTAATTCAAGTCAAACCAGAACATGTCCTTTTGCGTAGAAGGACCGCAGAATGATTCTGCAGCATCGGGAGTGTACAGTTCACGTACCGCAATCATTTCACGCTTTGTTCCATAAGCCGAGATGGAAAACCTATTGGGAACCACATTGACAGCACCACACTCGGGAATCTTTTCCACATAGTACAAGTGGGTATGCCACAGGGTATCCAAGCGCTCTTGCACATCTTCCAAAGCATTGGAATCATTTTCCCACCCGGCAGATTTACAATAAAACAAGGTGGAATCGGCACATTTCTGGCGCAACGGAACTAAGGCCGTATCGGTCAAGCTCCAGCTTCTAGGAAAAAGTGTATCGGGAACCATCTTGTCGCATTTATCCATGGTAAACTTGCAAACCGATTTCATAGGACGCCAATAATAGACCCTTGGAGTCAAGGAGTCCAAGACCTTCAGAAACGAAGGAGACCCCTTTGTCCGCAATGGCAAAGTCTTTATGGAATCAAAAAGGGAATCTATATAAACCTTAAAAGTATCCAGGCTAAAAGAACCATGACGAACAAGAATCGTATCTAGCAGGGAATCAACATCGTTATAAATTTCTATTTGGGATATTCCCTTCAACGAATTCCTATCGAAAAGCACTTTTAGAATGGTGTCCGGCCGAAACATCGGAGAAGCGCAGTCTTCTTTCTTGGTCTGGTACTGAATGATGGGTTCCAATTCTAAGGCGGTATCTCGCCACGCCGTATCAATCGTTATGGATTTCAAGGCACAATTGGAAAAAGACCAGATACTGTCCAAATGGATGTACAGGGTATCATCTGCCAGGTGAATCAGGCTTCCTGAATCCAGTTCCGCACTCAAGAAAAATCCTTCGCCACCAAAGACATCCGAAGCACTGTAAATATCAATGGGGCCGTCATCATCCTGGGTACAGGCAACAACCAGCAGCAGCCCAAAGACAAAGAACAACGGCACTTTCTTGATAAAATTCACAACGACTCCAGGCCCAGTTACAAGCCAATCTGTTCCTTGAATTTAGAAATTTTAGCAGAATCTACCGGATGGCTTTCGGCAAAGAAATCGTTCCAGCGGACAAAATGTCCATTGCGACGAATCGTCAAGTAAATAGCGGAACTGTCCCTAGGTGCAATACGCCCAACCAGGGTTTGCAAGTCCACCCAGGAACCCGGCTCAAAGGAAACAGAATCCTTATCGTAGCGGAAAAGTCCAGACATCTTGGAGGTTACATTATAACCATGATCCAACTCAACATAATAGCCCAAGGAATCCTTGCCGGTTGCCAGAACCTTTCCCGAAAGGATTGGCCTAACGGGAGCCTCCCCTATGCCGCGCAACTTATCCATAGCGAGCAAGGCCTCTTGACCACTAAAGTCAAAGTCATCCGAAATGGATAATGACGACCATCCCAATGGCTGTTTTGGGCAAAGCCCCGGAAAACGACAACCCGTAGAAGCATCTATCCATATCATTGAAGAATCCGCCGCTGGAATATGCAAGTAAGCACTGGATATGGAGTCCTCGTGAAGGACAAAAAGGGCCTTTGAAAAATCCCCTATTGAAGCAACCCAATGGATAGATGACGCAGCCCCCTTGCGAAGCGAAGCCACATAGCGCAAGAAACTATTGGGCAATTCTGCCATAGAGTCCCGAACAATCCAAGAGCACTGGCCAAGACTGCCGTCTAGCTCAAAGGCTTTCCCTGAATATTTTTCGCAGGCGACTTTCCAAGAAGGTTTATTGTTCATCTCTGCCGAACCGGGCAAGGGCAGCAGATCCACCACCATGGAGAAAAAGCCCAAACGATAAGCCAACAAAAAGGCAAGTCCTAAAAGGATTAGCCGAAACAAAGGAAACTTGTGGGATCCCGATTTGTACTTACGTTTACAGCGGTATTCCGAAAATTCGACGGGCATTCATTACATCAAGATGAACACCGCCAATGCGGCAAAAATCAAAAGGACGACTGCTATCACAGGTGCAACCTTGTGAGTCGTGGGAGGTTCCTCGAATGGATCCTTAATCCCTTGATTTTCCAGGTTGTCCTTTTTCTTGATAATCGCGTTGAAACTCTTGGTAAAGCGCCTGTTGAGGCCTGTCTTTCTTTCGGTCCGCTTTGCAGGGGCCGCACCGCCACCGATGTTCTGGGAAGCAACCGCTGCGACAACTGCAGGTTCCTCAGGAGCACTGGCAGAACTTTCCTGTTCGGGAGACTGGCTGTGCAGGGAGAAAGACATCATTTCCGCTTCGAAGGAGAACACCTTCAACTTTGAGGCGAGGCCCGCCTTCATAAGACCATCGGCAATGGTCTTGCTATTGGAGAGCAAGGCCAACATGCCGCCCTTAGCAGACAGTTCCTGCTGGAACTGGATAAAGGCGTTATAGGCGTCACTATACACGAAATCGAGGCCCATCAGATCCACAGCAACAAACTTGTCGTCGGGGTTAGCATCGATCAAGGCGCGAGCATCTTTCTTGAACTGTTCCGCATCAAAAGCTCCAATCGGATTCAAGGGAGCAGACAAAAGGTCAAATATTCCGACTTCGCGATAGTTCTTCAAAGAATTCATGGTCTAAATATAACCAAAAATTAACGAAATTAAAGGTTTTTACTCTTTTTTCTTGATAAAACGCCAATTATTCTTCCCAATAGACGCCACCAGCAGGTGCATTGTAGAGGACTTCATCTGAAGATTCCTTTGATTCATCGGCACCTTCTTCAGGTTGGACTGGATTTTCGTCGGGAACGGTTCCCTCAGAGGCTGCCGTTTCCGGATCCGGGCTGGACTTTTCTTCGACCTCAACAGAAACAACCTGCTCCACAGTCTCCCTTGCCGGATCGACCCGATGTTCTACCGGGGTTGGCTTTTCTGGATGGGAGAACAGGTACGGGCTGATGCTGACGCTCACCCGATGGATCGGAGAGAGCACCGGGTGAGATTCAAAGGCGTAGTCTACCCGTAAAAACTTAGCGATGACGAGACCCGCACCTGCGGTTACGCTTTGAAGGGTCGTAAAACTGCTGAGGCCGGCCCTGAGAGACAGTCCGAAATCAAAGGTGAATTCCAGACCGCCGCGACCGCCGGAAAGCCAATCCACCGGGTCGTCCCAGAGGCGGCCGCCGCTATCCTCGTCGGTATCAAAATCCAGACTGCGGGCTTCGTGATGGAACAGTCCCGCGCTCTGCCAGTACAGTCCCAGTGTTCCATAGAGGTACGAAACCGGAAGGGAATAGCTTGCCGCCAGGTAAAATTCCGGCGAAGAGTATTCCACCTCCCCCGACTCCCAGGTTGTGGCAGAAGAGGTCCAGCCCTTCAAGAGGCCCGACAGGTAGAACTGGTCCAGCACCCTATAGCGAAGGCCTGCATCTCCCCGAAACCCCCAACCGGTCTGGTCCATCTCACGGTACAGCCCATGAAATCCAACGCCAATATCCAGACGAGGCAAAATGCGCCGACCAAAAGTGACAGAAAACATCCAATCCGCATAGGACAGAGTATTGTAATCGCTCCCTTCGGGTATGGATTCTCCTTCGCGAATATAGGGGATGTCGTCGGCGCCAAATCGAGCAAAGGAAATCCCCAGGCCCTGACCCTCGCCCAAAGGTAATGCCGCCGAAGCAAAATCGTACTGGGTATCTTCGAAATAAGCCGTATGGGAAAAACTAGCCCACCCATAGCGGATATTGGATAGCTGGTACGGATTGGAAACCAAACCTAGGTAATCCCCGTCTACCGCCATAGTGGCCGACCCCAAAGCCGCAGAACGGGCTCCGGGCTCTGTATCCAAGGTCGCATTCGCTCCTGACACACGGTCCATGGCGAACGCCTGAACCCCCATCCCGAACAAAAGGATGGCGCACCACAAACGTGGTCGGCTGAGCGCCGCAAAAGATTTTAATGTCATTGACATTTTCTCCAAAACAAAATAGATTTTTTTATCGACTCAGATGTAATTCAATGAATCTTCAAAACCACATATCCAATTTTTTGACCTACCTGGAAACCCAGCGCAGGTTTTCCCCCAGGAGTATTGACACCTACCGCAAGAGCCTGGACAAGTTCCTTGCTCTAGTGGGTGAAGAAGCTCTCCTGGAGTCTTTCTCGGAAATGCAAGTCAAGAATTTCGTGTGGGATTTAAAGATGCGGCAGAATCTTTCGCCAGCAAGCATCTGCGAACATTTGGCCGCTTTAAAAAGTTTCGGAAAATACCTCGTCCGTTCTTCTATTCTAGAAATCAATCCGGCCGGAAATGTACCTATGCCCAAGAGACCAAAACGCCTAGTGGCATTCCTTGGGCAAAAGGACCTCGCCGAAAAAAATTTCGACGATCTAGAGTGTTCAACATTGCCTCAAATTAGGGCCCGCGTACTGCTAGAACTCATCTATGGTTCCGGACTCCGCATTTCGGAATGTCAAAGCCTCACCTGGGACCGCCTGCGGGAAAAGGAACGGTTAGTCCGGGTACTGGGCAAGGGCAACAAGGAGCGGATTGTGCCCATCACGGACTCCCTTGTGGAGCGCCTAGGACTTTTCAAGGCCAAGCTGACCGAAGCAGGCCACCTGATTTCGGCCACAGGATTCGTCTTTGTCAGCGAAGATGGCAAGCCCTACAGTATAAGAACTCTCCGTAACGACATTCAAAATCTGCTTCGGGAAATTGGTTGGGAGGGCAAGGCTAGCCCACACGTGCTGCGGCACAGCTTTGCCACCCACCTGCTGGAAAACGGAGCCGAAATCATGAGCGTCAAGGAAATGCTCGGACACTCCAGCATTTCCACCACACAGATTTACACTCACGTGAACGCGGAACGGCTAAAACAGGCCTTCAAAAAGACCCATCCGAGAGCATAAAGAACAGGTTTGATTTTCTACAGCGAAAAGACCCGCTTGATGTCGTCCACCCGTTCCGTTACCGTAAGGACGAGCTTCAACAGCACCGCCGCCTTCTGGGGTGCAAGTCTCCCTGCGCAAATACAGCCGGGGGCAAGAGTTTCGTTCAACGTCACCAGCCCGTGATGGGTGCGACTCGCGATGACCACAGGAATGTCGATACGTTCCAGGACCTTGGCCCAGGCCTGACTGAACTCACCCGAGCCCGCCCCCGCAATCACAAGACCGTCCGAAACGCAGGCGGCGTATTCCAGCACCTTGGGGTTTGCATCTACCGTAAAATAGACCACGTTCACCCGTGGCAGTTCCTGGAGTTTCGACACGTCAAAAAAGTTCTGCTCCTTGAGGGCGTTCCAGTTGGAGCCTTCGCCGGGAGCATCCACCCCCATGGCGTTTATGGCCGAGGCGCTGCACTTTTGCACGCTGCGGGCATCGAAGAGTTCTCCTGCAAAGAAAACCCACACCAGGTTTGCCGGAGGGTCGTCGTCGATGGCAAATCCCACCGCCGCACGGACTGCACCCAAGAGGTTCGCCGGGCCGTCGGGGTCCTTCGCCGTGGCGGGCTTCATGGAACCTGTCAAGACCACGGCTTTTTCGCACTTGACCGTAAGGCTTATAAAATAGGCCGTCTCGTCCAAGGTGTCGGTACCGTGGGTCACCACGATTCCATCGACGGTTTCGTCTTCTTGCAGTTCCCTGATGCGGTTCGAAAGCTTAATCCATAATTTGTCCGTAATGTCGTCGGAATTCACGTTGCAGATTTGCTCCGCCGTGACTTCGGCGTATTCCGAAAGTTCGGGCACTGACTTTACCAGATCTTCGGCAGAAATCTGACCCGAAACATAGCCCGTGCTCTTGCCGGGCTCGCCTACGCCGGCAATAGTTCCGCCGGTGGCCAAAATTGCAATTCGCTTCTTTCCGTTCGCCATCTTTCCCCCTACAAGTCCCGCGAAGAAACGTTACCCGAGTTGGACTTCTCGTCACCTAGCTCGTGCTTTCCGCCACCCATCTTCTTGAACTTCTCGCGGATGAGTTGCAAATCGTGCTGGTAAGGGTTCCGCTTGAAATCTTCAAAAGCCCAGGCCGTAGGGTGGAACTGTCCCTTGGCATAAGTCAAGAGCATGTCCAGCCACACGCCTCCGCCCGCATAAAGCTTGAAGGGGCCCCGCTTGTAACTGGGAAGCACCACCTTGTCCAAGTCCATGTAGCCGATGTCGATATTCACCCGGCGGGCCTCGGGGTGTGCCGCCTGCGCCATGGTCAGTTCCAGGGCGTTGCTCCGCTCCTTCTCCAAGGCGATGGTCTCCGGCGGGATTTCCTTTTCAAATGATACAACTCCACGATACAGACCTTTCCCCATCTCGGGCGTGTAATAGGGAGTCTGGTCGAAGGGAAACAACTTTCCCTTGTGGCGGATACTCCCCCAAGTGCGTTCCAGGGCGTCAATCACCTCCGGAAGCCACTCGGGCCCCGGCTGCAGCACAAAGGCCAGCAGTTGCGCATTTTCCGAAAATTGCGATGCTTTCACCTTGCCCCCACTACTTGCCGTTGTAGCGTTCCATGCACTTTTCCATACCGAGCTTGAAATAGCATTCCACCAGGGCGGGAACTTTCGCGATGGCTTCCTCAAAAACGGGCCGGTCCTCGGGCGAAAACTTCGCCAGCACCCAGTTACTCAGGTCGAACTTGGGCGGACACTTGCCCACGCCAAAACGGATTCTCGGGAACTTGTCCCCCACATGCTCGATGATGTTCCGAAGCCCGTTCTGCCCGCCGTGACTGCCGTCCTTGCGGCAGCGGATACGCCCCACATCCAGGTTGACATCGTCGCTGAACACCAGCAGATGGTCCACCTTCACCTTGTACCAGGTCATCAGGGCCTGCACCGCCTCGCCCGACAGATTCATGTAGGTCTGGGGCTTTGCCAGCAGGCATTCCTCCCCCGCGATGTTCACCTTCATGGTAAGCGCCTTGTGCTCGCTTTTCCAATCCTTGTTCGGGTCGGCCAATTTCTCGACGGCCATAAAGCCCGCGTTGTGGTGGGTGTTGCTATACTGGGTTCCAGGGTTTCCGAGTCCGACGATGAGATACATGTGAGGAATTAGGGGTTAGGATCTAGGGGCTAGAGGTGAGAAATGTTTGGTACTGGAAATTTAATTTTTTGTGAATGGGTGGGGGAAGTCTCCCCCTGGTTGCAGCCCCGCCCAGCGTTTGTCATTGCGAGGAGTGAAACGACGAAGCAATCTCATTCCCGATTCTTTGCCGGGGCTTCCACCACCCCCTCCATCGTGGAGAGCTTGTCGAACCATAGCGGGAACGCCCCGTGAACACTTTATTACCGTTGTAAGAAAATTGTAACAAAAAAACAAGGAACAACTGCATTCTTGACTTATATTTAGGACAAACTTTTAACATTGAAAAAAGGAGCAAAAATGCTTTCCAAAAAGATTCTTCTTTCCTCTGCTCTCATCTCCATGGCCGGTTTCGTGGCCTGCGGTGACGACAGTTCCTCCAACTCCGGTTCCGGTGAACTTCCCAAGAGCGTTCCCACCTTTTTTGACCTGGCCGATGTGGAATGTAACGCCGACCGCAAGTGCGAAACGATTATCGTGGAAGAAGGTCCCGACACCTACGAATGCGATGGCGTCAGCCAGTGGAACATGTTAATTAACAGCATGCCCTCCAAGGTCTGCCCCGCCAAGGAAGAAGAAAAGGGCACCGAAGATGACGAAGAAGGCAAGACCGAAGGCGACGACAACAAGGCCCCCGAATCCTCTGCAAGCGAAACTACTTCCACCGATAGCGGTGCCGAATCCACTGACAGCAACACTGAATCTACCGACAGCGGTGAAGGTTCCGAAGGCGGTGAAGAAGGCGGCGAAGGTTCCGAAGGTGGCGAAGAACTTACCGGCCCCACTGGCGACCTTTACTCCTGCCTCCAGGATTCTGATATCATGGGTATGAAAACCAAAATTTGCACCGAAACAACAGCAAATTCTGCCACCGCAACTGAACTTAAGGCCACATGCACATCTTTCGACTACGACGGAATGAAAATGACCTCTACGGAAGGTACGGGCTGCAGTGCCGAAGCGGGTTACGTCAAGAAATGCGTTGTCAGCAACGATGCCGCTGTCTACTTCTTTGATGCAGATGCCGCCGACAAGAGCTGCGAAGATTTGCTGAAAGACAAAAACTAACGCCCTTGTACTCCATAGACAAAGAAAGGGTTCCGCAACTTTGCGGAATCCTTTTTTGACATGTGTTCAACAGAATTTATCGTTCAATCATCCGAAGTGCTTTAAAGCCTTCTTGCGGGAATACATCTGCCTATCGGCGCGTTCGAACACCTGAGCCACATTCTTGTCATTGGCGGGCTCATAGCAAGCCATGCCGCAGGCCACCACCACGCCACCCTTTTTCTGGTTTTCCTGAACAATTCCGTCAATCTGTTCCTGGAGGTCTTCGCGCCTTTTGTAGTCAAAGTCCCGAAGGATTACCGCGAACTCGTCGCCGCCTATGCGGAACACCGGGCTGTGCTTGAAGATTTCGCAGACCAGCTTGGCCGCCCCGCAAATGTATTCGTCTCCGGCCTTGTGCCCCTTGGTGTCGTTCACCTCCTTGAGGCCGTTCACGTCGCAAACGGCAACGGCAAATTCCTGACAGGCGCCAGACTGTATTTCATGGTCCAGCCTGTTCTCGAATTCCACGAAGGCATTCTTGTTCTTGACTCCCGTAAGGCTGTTCCTATGGGATTTTTCAAGAGCTAGGCTCAGGGCTTCGGAAAACTCGTGTTCCCTGCGGACCTGGGCGTCGATGTTGCTCACCGCAATAACAATATGTTCTTCGCCGGAGGCCACCGCTTTCATGTTCATGTACGTGGGAACGCCGTGGACCAGCAGGCGATAGGTGTAAGAGAAACTGCCGCTGTTGTCCAATTCCTTCAGTAGAGTTTCCTTCACGAGAACCGCAGAAAGCAGTTCCCGGTCTTCTTCGTAGATGACCCTCTGCAAGTTTTTCTGGCAATCGCCCCAAAAATCATCCCCGCTTTCTTCGATAGCCAGTTCCTTGTAAAATTCCTTGGCCTTGTATTCCGCATAGTGGTCGGTCTTGCGGTTCACGCGGTAGATGGTGACGTACTGGTTTGCAAGGGCCAGGGCGATTTGACCATAGGTTGCGCTCTTGGTAGTTTCCTGCTCCAGTTTCTTTTGCTGCCTGACCAGGGAGTCTACGTTGCAGACGCCCACCACCAGGTAGTTCTTGTCGCCGAACTGGATGTGAACCGACTTCAGGGTGTACCAGGTGGGTTGCCCGTCAATCAGCAGGCGGTAGTTCAAGGTGAAGGGGCTGCCGTCTGCCGTTTCGGTAAGCACGTTTTCCTTGGTCAAGGCCCTGGAAAGCATGCCTTGGTCCGCCTCGAAGACCACGTTCTTCAGGTTTTTCTGCACATCTCCCCAGAACTCGTTACCGGAGTAGTCCAGTTGCAGCTGGCGGTAACCGCCACGGGAGGAATACTCCGCATAACGGTCCGTCTCAATATCTACAAAGTACACGCTTTCGTAATCCAGGGAAAGCGCCATAGCCATTTCAGAAAAAGACTGGGTTCCGTCCATGGTATGGACATCCTCCTTATAAGACTCTTTTGGATGGAAATCTATATATTTTCCCAGGTTTAAAACCACCCGTCTTATAAAAAAGGGACACTTGTTGATTCCTATCGACCTGTCAATAGGTTTTTTCTACATTTTGCCGCAGAGGTTCCTATGGCCGAAGAAATTGTAAAGCAAGACAAGAAAGAGACCCTGAAAAAGATATCGGAAAAAGCTTCCACCCTCCTTTTCGAGCTGATTACGGATATCCCCGGTTCCCTTTATACCCCCATCCAGAACCCCGACGACAAGGCCAGGCTGTTGGCCCAGCGGGCCGCCTGGAAGTCGGCTACGGTCAGCACCTCCCTTTCTATACCTGCAGGCATCACGGGTATCCTTACCGCCATCCCGGACATTGCCGCCATCTGGAAAATACAGGCCCAGCTGGTAGCCGACATTGCCGCCAGCTACGGCAAGTTGGCCCTGCTCAGCCGGGAAGCCATGATCTGGTGCCTGTTCCGGCACAGTGCCGCCCAGCTCCTGCGGGACATTGCCGTCCGCACGGGCAGCAGGATTATCGTGCAGAAGCTTTCCGCCACAGCCATCAAGGCCATTCTTGCGAAAATCGGGGCCAGCATCTCCTCCAAGCTGCTGGGCAAGACCCTTCTGCGGGCAATCCCTGCCATCGGGGCTCTCGGGAACGGTGCCTACGCCTTCTATGACACCTTAGAAGTCGGAAAGACGGCTGCCGCCTACTTTAGGGCTCTTTCTGACCAGGATGGGAAAAACAGCGACGAGCAGCATTCCGACGAACCTACCGCATAAAAGCCTTTCTTTTCCGAATTTTCGGGGTGGTGAGCAACGAAGTGCGAGCCAGGGGGCTAGGGCCGGAGTTCATTACCTACAATAGCCCCCTTATAAAGACCGCAAACGCCCCAGTTTAATAACTGGGGCTTTTTTGCTCACTATAGGCACCTGTGGATGACAAGCCCTTGAGAACGGGGGCTTTTTTTTCTACATTTGGGCGCAACTCAAACAAACATCAACTCCATTTGTGGAATAAAAAATGAAAAACATCGAAAAACACAGAAACATCGGTATTTCTGCCCACATCGACTCGGGTAAGACTACCCTTACCGAACGCATCCTCTACTTCACAAAGCGTATCCACGCTATCCACGAAGTTCGTGGTAAAGACGGCGTCGGCGCCACGATGGACTCCATGGAACTTGAACGCGAACGCGGCATCACCATTCAGTCCGCCGCCACGTTTGCTAACTGGACCCACACCAAGAGCGGTGAACAGGACTCCATCAACATCATCGATACCCCGGGGCACGTGGACTTCACTATCGAAGTGGAACGCTCTCTCCGTGTGCTGGACGGCGCTATCCTGGTGCTCACCGGCGTGGAAGGTGTCCAGTCCCAGTCTATTACCGTTGACCGCCAGATGAAGCGCTACCATGTGCCGCGCGTGGTGTTCGTGAACAAGTGCGACCGCTCCGGTGCAAACCCGCTCCGCGTGTCCGAAATGCTCCGCGAAAAGCTGAACCACAAGCCCTGCGTGATGCAGATTCCTATCGGTCTCGAAGACCAACTGAAGGGCGTGGTCGACCTGGTGGAAATGAAGGCCTACTACTTCGAAGGCGCCAACGGCGACGACATGATCGAAAAGGATATCCCCGCCGAACTGGTGGACCAGGCCAACGAGTACCGCACCAAGCTCATCGACTGCTGCGCCGACTACAGCGACGAAATTATGGAAAAGGCCATGGAAGGCCAGTACGGTGTGGACGAAATCGACAAGGCCCTCATCAAGAAGACCATCCGTGAAGCCACCATCCGTCTGGACATCACTCCCGTGTTCATGGGTTCTGCCCACAAGAACATCGGCGTTCAGAAGCTTTTGGACGGCGTTATCGACTACCTCCCCTGCCCCACCGACGTGGAAAACAAGGCCCTCGACCTGGACAACAACGAAGCCGAAGTTGTCCTGAAGTCCGAAGACAACGCTCCTCTCGTCTGCTACGCGTTCAAGCTGGTGAACGACCGCTATGGCCAGCTCACCTACATCCGCGTGTACCAGGGCACCCTTAAGAAGGGCGACATGATTACCAACATGGCCACCGGAAAGAAGGTGTCCGTGGGCCGTCTGGTGCGTATGCACGCCGACGAAATGGTGGATATCACCGAAGCCGGCGCCGGCGACATCGTGGCCCTGTTCGGTATCGACTGCGCCTCCGGTACGACCTTTACCGACGGCAAGAACCACTACAACATGACCTCTATGCACGTGCCGAACCCCGTGATCGAGCTCGTGATCGAAGCCAAGAACCGTGACGACCTGGACAACATGTCCAAGGCCCTGAACCGTTTCACCAAGGAAGACCCCACTTTCCAGGTGGAAGTGAACAAGGAATCCGGCGAAACCATCATCAAGGGTATGGGCGAACTTCACCTGGACGTGTACATCGAACGTATGCGCCGTGAATACAAGGTGGACGTGCAGACCGGCGCCCCGCAGGTGGCCTACCGCGAAACCATCACCCGCGAAGCCAAGTTCGAATACACCCACAAGAAGCAGACCGGTGGTTCGGGTCAGTTCGCTAAGATGTCCGGCGTGATGCGCCCGATGCCTGTGGAAGGCGACTCCGACAAGGTTTACAACTTCGTGAACTCCGTCGTGGGCGGCCGTATTCCTAAGGAATACATCCCCTCTTGCGACAAGGGTTTCCAGAGCTGCATGGAAGCCGGTTCCCTCATCGGATTCCCGGTGGTGGGTATCGAAATGGAAGTCCAGGACGGTGCGTTCCACCCGGTGGACTCCTCTGACATGGCGTTCCAGATCTGCGCCCGCATGGCTTTCCGCGAAGCTTTCGCCAAGGCCGGCGCCCAGATCCTCGAACCGATCATGAAGGTCGAAATCGCCACTCCGACGGAATTCCAGGGTAACGTCGTGGGTAACGTGTCCCAGCGCCGCGGTTCCATCACCGGAACCAGCGAAGAAATGGGCACCACCACCATTACCGCCGAAGTCCCGCTTTCTGAAATGTTCGGTTATGCTACCGACCTGCGTTCCATGACCCAGGGTAAGGCCGAATTCACCATGGAATTCGCCAAGTACTCTCCGGTGCCGAAGAACATCCAGGAAGAACTGATCAAGAAGTACGGCGACAAGGCCAAGGCTAGAGCATAAGCAAAAAAGACCGTTTGCGCTAGAAGCGGAATTACAAGTTCCGGGCTGGCGCAAACTCTCGCAACCACGCCTCGTTAATACGAGGCGTTTGTTGCTCACGGCACTCGCCTAGAAGCGCTCGGTTTCAAGACAACATAAAACGCAGGCCCATGAGGCCTGCGTTTTTGTCTTGCCTTGCGGCAAGTTTCACCCTACATTCTTCAAAACTCAAAAAAGAGAGTGCTTCCGGTAGGTCCTACCCCGCGGTTCGATCCGGCATCCCTTCTCCAGAACCAGGACTTACTGGAAGCACACCCATAATATAACCCCAAAATAAAAGCCCGGACAAAAAAATCTGTCCGGCCCATAATCCACATTGGAATGTTCTTAGTTAGGCGGTAGGGGTTAGGTATTAGGGCTGCAGGGGACAAGATGTGTCGCGCGGGTTAAAGGATGCACCAACCTCAACCTCACGGCCAAAGATGGCATTGCTGAAAACTGACAACTCACAACTCATCACTGACAACTGCCTTTGCCTGTTTCCACATCTGCTGCAGGCCTTCCAGGCCCACCTCGGGCATTTCCTTGCCCATCTCCTTGCACATGGCCTCTACCTTGCGGAAACGCTTCTCGAACTTGCCGTTTGCCCGCTGGAGCGCTATGGAGGCATTGAACCCGCAGTGGCGCGCCACGTTCACCAGGCTGAACATGATATCGCCGAATTCGTCTTCCAGACGGTCGATATTTGCATTTTTTTCAGAAATTCCTTGCATTTCGGCGCGAAATTCTGTAAATTCTTCCTGGGCCTTTTCAAATACAGGTTCCCGGGCGTCCCAGTCGAACCCCGCCCTAGCGGCTCGACGGATGATGTCCTGGGCCCGGGCGAGCGGCGGCATGCTTTTGCTTACTTTGTCCATAACGGACCCGCCGGCTGTTTTCAGATTGTTCTTTTCGGAGGACTTGATTTTGTCCCACTGCCGCGAGACACCGGCGGCGTTCTCCACGTGGGCATCCCCGAACACGTGAGGGTGCCTGCGGACCATCTTTTCGCAGATTCCCTGCACCACGTCATCGACGGTAAAGCCCCCGGACTCCTTCATGACCTGGGCGTGGAACACCACCTGCAAGAGCACGTCTCCAAGCTCTTCGCACATGTGGGAGGCGTCCCCTTCTTGGGCGGCATCGATAAACTCAAAACTCTCTTCTACCAAGTAAGGGAGCAGGGAATGGGTGGTCTGTTCCTTGTCCCAGGGGCATCCGTTTGCAGAACGGAGGCGCTCCATAATTTTCACCAAGTCGTCAAAGGAATATTTCATACCATGAAAGATAGAAACACCACCGCCTGCATCACCGAACATTTTCCCCTTTTGCTGGATTCTTCCATTTACCGCCCGAACAGGCTGTTCATCAAGGGGAACATCCCCGAAGGAATCGGGGTGGCCATGGTGGGCACCCGCAGGCCTTCTAACAGCGGGCGGGAACTCTGCCGCCATCTGGTCAGGTCTCTCCAGGGGACCCGCGCCGTGGTGGTGTCGGGACTTGCCCAGGGCATAGACTTTTACTGTCACGAGGCAGCCCTGGATTTCGGGATTCCGACCATTGCAGTTCTTGCCCAGGGGCTGGAGGCCGCCATACAGGGGTCACGAAAATTCCTAGCCGACCGGATTCTGGAAGAGGGCGGGGCCCTGGTCAGCGAATACGAAGGAAACACCTCCAGCTTCAAGGGAAACTTTGTCGCCCGAAACAAGATTATCAGCGGGCTTTCCAAGTGCACCGTCATTGTCCAGAGCAAGGTCAAGGGCGGCGCCCTCCTGACCGGCGAATTCGCCAAGAAAGAAGGCAAGGCGCTCTACGCCTGTCCCGGAGATTTTGACAGCGAGGTAGCCGGAGGCACCAACCAGCTGCTGGACCAAGGCCTTGCCTCCCCCATCTTTATCCCCGAAAATCTGTACAAAGTAATCGGTCTTCCTCGCACCCAAGGGCCGCAGATTGCCGAACTCGAACGGTCGGGCTGCAACCTGACCCAAGGCGCCAAGGAACTGTTCTTCAAGTTCAAGGGATTCCGGAAAACATTTTCGGAGATTCAATCCGAGTTGACCCTAGCAACTCCCCAACTTTTAGCTATATTAACAGAGCTGGAAATCGCAGGCCTTGCCGAGAGCAAGGACAACTTCCAGTTCTATTTCAACGGAGAGCCCTGATGCACAAGAAGAAATACATCGCCATCATTGCCGTGCTGTTTCTGCTCTCCATTGTCGTAGCCGAACTGGCCTTTGGCAAGAACAGTTTCCCCAGGCAGAACCAGGTCAAGCAAGAAATTGCCATGTACCAGGCCAAGGTGGATTCCCTCAACGCCCTCATCGAGCAGTACAAAAAAGAAATCGAACTGCTCGAAAACGACTCCCTCTACAAAGAAGGAGTCCTCCGCAGCCGCTATGGCATGAGCCGCAAGGGCGAAAAAGTCTTTCAGCTGGTGGAATAAAGGCTAGGCCATTGTGAGCCACAAAGCCACAGTTATTAAACTGTGGCGGTGGCGATAGTGAGCGCCAGCCCTGTACTTGTTGGCTTAACTCTAGCGCGAACGGCTAGGCCATCTTCGAGGCGTCGCTGGTAGAAACTTCTACCTTGCCCGCAAAGAAACTGTAGGCCGCAGGCACAATAAAGAGAGTCATGAAGGTGGCAAAGGTAAGGCCGCCTGCGATAGCGATGCCCATGGCGATGCGGCTCGGGGTGCCGGTGAGTATCAGCGGCACCGCGCCCAATACGGTGGAAAGGCTAGTCATGAGGATTGGGCGGAAGCGGCGTTCCGCCGCTAGCCGAGCCGCCTCCAGCTTGGAACATCCCGTATTGGCCGCAATCTGGTTTGCAAATTCCACAATCAAGATACCGTTCTTGGTCACAAGGGCAATCAAAAGAATCAGGGCGATTTCGCTAAAGATGTTCAGGGTCTGCCCCGTAATGAACAGGCAGGCAAGTGCCCCCGCCAAGGCCAGCGGCACCGTAAAGAAAATCACGAAGGGAGCGCGGAAACTTTCGAACTGCCCCGCCAGCACCAGGAACACCAGCGCCAAGGCCAGCAAGAACACGATGTAAAGCCCGCTGGAACTTTCTTCGAATTCCTTGGAAGAGCCACTCAGGGCGGTACTCACGCTGGGGTATTCCTTAAGGACCTCTTTTGCAATCCGGCGCATTTCTTCGACGCCGTCGCCAATGGTCTTGCCGGGAACGAGGCCAGCTTGAATCGTAGCGGCGCTGAAACGGTTATACCGCGGAAGCGACGGCGATGCCGACTGTTCGCTGTAGGTGACAAAATTCTCGACGCTGACCAGCTCACCCTTGCCGTTCTTGACCGTCAGCATAGAAAGCTTTTCGGGAGTGCTGCGGTACTGGTAGCCTACCGCCCCGATGATGTCGTACTGGCGTCCGTCCTTGTAATATTCCCCATAGGTTTGGTCGCTTATCGCCAGCTGAACCGCCTGGGCAATGTCGTTTACGCTGACCCCTTCTTCGTTGGCCTTGTCACGCAAAATCTCGATATGGAGTTCCGGCTTGGTAAATCGCAAGTTCGTGTTCACCACGCTAAATACAGGACTCCTGCCCGCCGCCTCTTCGAACTTGGGAACCAACGTCCGCAAGACTTCGATGTTTGGCGCCTGCAACACGAACTGCACCGGAAGCCCACCGCGCTGGGTACTGATACTCTGTGGCTCAAACACCATCACCCGCAAATCCGGGTATTCACTGCCCAAAATCTGGATAGACCGGGCAATCTCGCTCTGGGGGCGACGGGCCTTCTTGTCGTTGTTCAAGAAGATGCGCATTCTGGAGTTACCCGCATTCCAGGCACCCGCCTGGATTTCGGTATATTCGTTGCTGTCCATCAGGGCAATCACCTCTTCGGCAAAGGCATCGGCCATGCGCTTGGTACGGTCCAGGCTCACGCCCTCGGGCATGTTCATGTTCACCATGACAGCGTTAGAATCTTCCGTAGGAGCCATTTCACTACTCATGTTGGTGTAGCAGAAATAGGCCACCGCCAAAAGCCCAAGCACCACAGGAAACAGCAAGAAACGCAACTTAAGGAAAACGCCCAGAAGTTTTGAGTAAATTTGGTTCAGCCCGTCAAAGAAAGGCTCCGTCACCCGGAAAAACCATCCCTGTTTCTGTTGCCGCAAGAACTTGGAACAGAGCATGGGCGAAAGCGTTAGGGCGCAGAAGGTAGAGAGGAACACCGTGCCGATCATCACCGCCACGAACTCCCGGAACAAAAGCCCCGTAGTTCCGCCCAAGGCAAGCACCGGCACGAACACCGCCATAAGCACTACGGAAGTGGCGATTACCGCAAAGAAAATTTCGTTGGTCCCTGCCACGGCCGCCTGCTTGGAATTCATGCCCTGCTCAATCTTGTGGTAGATGTTTTCTACAATCACTATAGCGTCGTCCACCACAAGGCCAATGGCAAGGACCATGGCAAGAAGGGTCAGCACGTTGATGGAAAATCCGCACAGGTATAGCACAAAGAAACTCCCCACCACGGAAACGGGAACCACCACCATAGGGATAAGGGTGGTGCGGGCTTCCCGCAAGAAGGCAAAGATAATGGCGATCACCAGCAAGAAGGCAATAAAGATGGTCTCCACAACTTCCTTGATAGAGGCGCGGATATTGATGGAAGTGTCCCGACCGTAAAGCACCTGCACCCCTTCGGGAATTTCCCTGCGGATATCCTCTACCCGCTTGTAAAACTCGTTGGCAATTTCCACATGGTTAGAGCCTGGCTGCGCCATCAGGGCGAGGGTAATGGAGTTCTTGCCGTTACGGCGGAATCCCGTGCGGGTATCCTTGGGTTCGTAATGAACATCCGCCACATCCGAAATGCGGATCACGGTTCCGTCGGCAGCGGTCTTGACCGCAATGTTTTCAAAAGCCTTTGGGTCCAGGATTCGTCCCAAAGTGCGGATAGAAAGGGTGGTCTCGCTGCCCTCAATAGTGCCCGAAGGCAATTCCAAATTGCCACGACTGAGGGCCGCCGACATCTCGGCCCCCGACACGCCCAGGGCCTGCATACGCACCGGGTCTATCCACAGGCGCACCGTCGGCCGCTTTTCGCCCCAGATGGCCACTTCCGACACTCCGGAGATAGTCTGCAGGCGTTCCTTCACCTGGTTGTTCGCAATTTCCGAAACCTCCATGGGGTCCAGCTTGTCACTCACCAGGCTCACCATCAGAATCGGGTCATTATCGCTGTCGGACTTATAGACCGTAGGTTCGTCCACATCGTCAGGAAGCTTGCGGCGCACGCGGCTCACGCGGTCACGGACCTCATTGGCGGCCGCCTCCAAGTCCATGCCGGTCTCGAACTCAATGTTGATGGAGGAAAAGCCGTCGCGGCTGGTAGAGGTAAGGGCCTTGATTCCCGAGGCGCTGTTGATGGAAGCTTCCAGAATTTCAGTGACTTCGGCTTCTACCACGGCGGCATTTGCGCCAGGGTAAGAGGTTCTCACCTGGATCAGCGGGTAATCCACGTTGGGGTATTCACGCACGCCCAGGTTGGACGCACCGAAAAAGCCCAACAGCAAAATCACCAGGGCAACAACGCTCATCAGTACAGGGCGGCGGACCGAGAGCTGGCTGATGCTCATCAATCCACCTCGTAATTCATGGCGTGTCTGATTTCCTTGATATTAACATCCACCCCTTCCCTGAGGCTGATAATCCCGGAAACAATTACCGTATCGCCCTTAGAAAGCCCCGACGTTATTTCTACAGAAAAGGGAGTACGAAGCCCTGTCTTCACATGCTTGATATGGGCCTTGCCATTCTGGACCACAAACACATAGGCGCCTTCTCTGTCGAGAATCAACGCCTCAGCGGGAATAGTGGTGCTCTTGGTTTTGCCGGCCTTCATCTGGATAGTGGCGCTCACGTAACCGCCTGCAATAAGCTTTCCGCTGGAATTATCGACGGTAACCACCACCTGTCTGGTACGGCTACTTTCCGAAATGGTGGCGTCCAGGGCAGAGACCTTGCCCTTCTTTTCCACATTCCGTTCCTGGTCCTTCAGGGTGACCCTGTCCCCAACCTTCACGCTGGAGGCATAGCGCTGGGGCACGGCAAAGCGGGCTTTCAATTTTTTCACGTCGCTCAGTTCGGCAACAGGGGCACCTGCGTTCAGCCACTGGCCTACCGAAACATCCACCAAGCCAAGCTTACCCGCAAAGGGAGCCCGAACCTCTGTCTTCTCAATTTGGGCTTTGATATACTCTACACTGGCTTCCGCCGACTGCAGATTCGCCACCGCCGCTTCCAAATCTTCTTGAGTCGCACCCCCCTGCTGATACAAGGTGCGGGTGCGCTGTTCCCGCTGTGCAGCGAGAGAATAGTTGGACTCCGCCTGCTTCAGCTGGGCCCTGAGTTCGGAATCGTCCAGCTTGGCAAGGAGAAGCCCCGCAGGCACGCTGGCACCGTCCTTGGCATGAAGTTCCACCAGACGGCCAGAAACGGCGGCACTCAAGGAGACGCTGTTGTTCGCCTCCAGAGTAGCCATGGTCTGGAATTCCTGCTTCTGGTTCGAGAACTCTGCGATGTAACCCTCTACGTTCAGGCTGCGACCGCCCTTCGCAGGCTTTCCGCCTGTACCCTGAGGAGCGTCCTTGGCGGAACAGGCGACAAGCATCGCGACAGTCAAAAGTAGCAGGAACAGGTTTCTCATAAAATTTTTCAGATTCTCAAAAATTCACTTATTTAGATGATTATAAAGTACATATGGTTACAACAAAATCTAATTCCGAGTTCTGAATTCCGAATTCTGAATTTCCTCAGAATTTCACGTTCACCAGGAGCCCGCCGCCATCTTCGCCAAACTCCGGCGCAAACTGCATCCGCTCTCCGAAGGACTTGGATGATGTCTTGCGGTAAATGCGCATGGCGTCCAGCATGGAGACCACACGGTTCAGCACCAGTGCCCCTACCGACACCTGAAAGACAATCCGGCTGATGCGGTAGTTCCGCAGGCGGTTCTTGTATTCGTCGATATGTTCCGAAGTCTCGGGATTGTCGCTACTCCCCCAGTCCCACTGGATGTCATCAGAAAATTCCTCGTTTGTCGCTTTGCCGGCGCGAATCATGGACTGGTTGTAGTCCTCGTCGTTATCCGGAGATGAATTCTGACCAGCCACGCCGCTACGGCTACGGTAGTCCCCTACCGTATTCAAAAGCGAAACTTTCTTGCTGGAGGTGTTGAGACCAGCGTGGCGCACCGCATAATCGTGGGCCGAAGAAATGTAACGCTCCCCTATGTAGTAAGACCCCACCGCCGCCATCCAGAGGGCAATGTCTGTCCACATGAAGGGGCGAACCATCTCGCGCTCGTCCAGGTAAAGTTCACCCATGCCAGGCAAAAGAGCAGAAGCACCCAGCGCCACGGCAAGGCTCTTCTCGCTGTTCTTGCTCACGCTTTCGTCAACAGAAATCACCACCTGGGAAAAAGCACAGGCCGCACAAAACAGGATGGCGAGAAAGATGCGCATTAGAATCCCCAGCTGGCCTGGACTCCAACATCAAATCCATCGAAGAAGCTCATGTAGCTTTCGAAGTGGAGCTTGTCGTACCAGGAAATGTCTTCGGAATAGAGTTCCTTGTTGTGGGCGTTGGCCGCAAAGGCCGCATCCACGGCAGAGACCAGATGGTTCAGGATAATACCCCCGAAGAACCAAACCTGCAGGTCGGCATAGTCGTTGGCTTTGCTACGCATATCGCGATACTTGGACTGGTTCTTGGACTTGCCAAGAGGAACAATTTCATCAACAACGGCCTCTTCCAGAAGCAGGTTCTGACCCAGGGCTACGGAATCCACATCGTCCCAGCCAAGCACATAGGATCTTTCGCTCACCAATTGATAAACACCGGAGTTGTCGTAGAAGTTCTTCTGGCTTGCAATTTCTTGACCTAGAGATTGCGGGTTCGTCACAGAAAAACGATCCGTATGGGCCTTGTCATTGGTAAAGAGTTTGCCCTTGGTGTAGCAGCCCGAAGCGTTTGCGTCACCATAAATTGCCTTGCAGAAATCTTCCCGGCTGGTCATGTAGCGGGTCTCGAACCTTGATTCTTCCGTTTCATCTGAAAGTTGGTTCAAGTAGATATCGCGCATCTGGGATTCGTAGCGGCCAATGGAGAAATGATTCTTGGCAAATTTCTTGTACTTGTTCACCTGCTTGTCGTACTTGTAAACGGTAAAGTAATACCAGCCACCCCAGAGGGCTGCCTCAAGAGCGAGGTAGGCCGCACCGCGGGCATAGTTGAAGGTAGAGCCACCTACATAAAGCTGGCCCGAACCGGGAACCACCAACGACATGAACAGGGCCTTACGAGGACTCCGGTACTTGCCTTTCATTTCGTCAATGCTATGAACCTTCGAGACCTTCACCGGGCCAAGCAGGTCGCGACGGCTGATGCTGCTGGAAGACGGGACGACCGCAACCTCGACAGAACTGGAAGAAACCTGCGAACTTGAAGACTCGACCGAGCTGGAGGATATAGCCGAGCTAGACGACACCTCGGAACTAGAAGACAGGCTATCCTGAGGAACATCGCTAGACGAAGACTGTTGCAGAGAATCCGCCACAACGCTGCTGGAAGACTGCTGAAGGGTATCTGCCACGGCGATACTCGAACTAGACTGTACAGAGCTAGACAACGCTTCGGAACTGGAGGATTCCTGAGCAGCGACACTGGAGCTGGAAACGACACTACTAGAAGAGACTGCTGCAGAACTAGACAAGACTTCCGAGCTTGAACTCTGGGCCGTCACCGCCGCCTCGCTGGACTGGGCGGCCTCGGTTTCCGCCTCGAATTCCGCAAACAGGTCGCGGGGCTGGGCAAACGCCGATACCGCCAAAAGACTCGCCACGCAGGCGATAAAAGAAAACTTGCGCATACGGGAGTAAAATAGAAAAATAGTAGGTAGGGGCTAGGATTTAGGGGCTAGGATTTAGGGGCTTGAGACAGAAATATAAAAGAAAAAGCCGTCCCTTTTCAGGAGCGGCTTTTTAAGATTTCTAGCAGTCAGAGAGAATTAAGCCTTCTCAGCGACTACCCAAACCTTGACCTGAGCTTCAACATCGCTGAACACCTTGATAGCGACGGTGTAAACACCGAGCTGCTTGATGGGTTCGTCGAGCTGAACCTGGGCGCGGCTAATCTTGACGCCGGCCTTGGTGATAGCTTCGGCAATGTCGCCTGCAGTGACGGAACCGTAGAGGCGTTCGCCTTCCACAACCTTGCGTTCCAGGTTGACGGAAATCTGAGCGAGCTTGGCGGCAACGTCGCCGGCAGCAGCGAGTTCCTTCTGGAACTGGGCTTCGAGGGCGGCACGGTTGGTTTCAATCTGGAGCTTCGCTTCCTTGGTAGCACGCACGGCGAGCTTGCGAGGGAACAGGTAGTTACGGGCGTAACCGTCCTTAACCTTCACGACGTCGAGCATCTTGCCCAGGTGAGGAACATTGGCCTTAAGAATAATTTCCATAGTCTAGTTCCTCCTATTAGCGAACGCTGTCCGATACAAAGGGGAGAATCGCCATCTGGCGGGCACGCTTGATAGCCTCGTTCAGCATGCGCTGGTACTTGGCAGAGGTGCCGGAGATGCGGCGAGGAATGATCTTGCCGCGTTCGGAGATGAAGCGGCGGAGAGTCTTCTCGTCCTTGTAGTCGATAAACTTGACATTGTTTTCCGTGAACCAGCAAGTCTTCTTGCGGCGGATACGGGGTGCCTGTTTCTTATCTTCAAAAGCCATTATTCAGCCTCCCCTTCTTCTGCGTCAACCGGAATGATTTCTTCGGTGGACTGAGCCATATCCTGGTTGTAAACGATTTCGCTCATGGGATAGTCCACGAGGGTCATCCAGCGGAGAGCGTTTTCGTTGAGCTTGAGAGCGGCTTCCATGTTTGCCACTACGGCGGCTTCGGCCTTGTAGTAGAAAATCACGTAGTAGCCGTGCTGGCGCTTCTTGATGGTATAGGCGAGCTTGCGCTTGCCCCAATCGTCGCGGCGGAGAATTTCGCCACCGCCGTTGGTGATCATGGAGGCGATGTTCTCGACTTCGGCATTGATAGCGTCGTCGGAGATCATGGCATCGATAATCACCATGGTTTCGTACTGTCTCATAATGAGTCCCTTTGGTCTTTCGCCCAGGTCCACCATTGGCCCTGGGAGGGTTCCGGTTTTAAAAACCGGTGGACCAAATATAGAAAAAAGGGGTCTTTTGTCAAACCTCGGGGCTACATTCCCAGGGTAAACCCGAAAATCAGGGCCCTGTTCCAGTCCGAGACCCCCCTGTGGAAATACCTCTGGAAGCCCCCTTCCACGGTAAACCACAGGGAATAGGTGTTCTTTTGGGCCCAATCCCAGACACTCCGCAAATTGAAGCCCAAACCGGGGGTCATGGTCAGGAGCTGGGAATTGTTGAAATTGTGCTCGTAATGGACTGCCCCGAAAACCCCAAGGTATTTGGGGAACGCATACCCCATGCCAAACTCCAGCCCCGCCGAAAAGCCGTCCAGGGAGAACATCTTTTCGCAGTTGGTCGCCTTTATCGCAGAATCCGCCACCGAGGCGATTTCGTCATCATCGTCGATATCATCAATGTCGTCCCCATCCTTGGAGCGGTTCTTCCACTGCTCCCGAAGCTCCGAAATGTCCGTAGTTTCTAGCCCCACCAGAGGAGAAAGGTACATGGAAAAGTTTGAAAAAGACAGGTGGAACTTGCCAAACAGGCGGTACCGCTGGTACAGGACCGATGTCTTGGAATCCATCTCGCCTCCAAAAAAGCGGACCTCTACCCCGCCCGAAAACCAGGGCGTGTAGAAGTAATCCATCTGCCCCTGCCAGATACCCACGCAGTCGCATTTCTCGCTGGCGTCAAACAAGCCCATGCCGATACCCACCGTAAAGCCCTTGCCCGTATAGGCAGACTGTTTCGGGAGGGGGATGTCGGATACGCTGTCCGCAGATTCGGCGGCAAACGCAAAGGAAACCCCTGCCAATAGCAGGATTATGGCATAACGCGCAAACACGGGTAAAATGTACAAAAATTGCACAAATTTCGTCTCTTTTTCATTTTGCCGTGCTTTTCCAATGGAAATTTCGTATTTTAGGGTTTATACTAGGAGTTTTACCGCCAATGCTCAAACGCTTTTTCGCTCTCGTGACCCTGACTGCCGGACTTTGTTTTGCACAACTCGCCGCCGAACCCAAGGTGGCAGATGTCCAGCTCATGCAAGATTCTACAACCCATGCCCCCATGAAGATGGACTTTTCCAAGCCCCTGGTGGGCATCAACGATCCGGGCATCCTGTTCAGCCATTTCAGCAACCGTCCGCTGCTCATCTACTACTTCAGCCCCAAGTGCCCCCACTGCCAGCGGCATTTTCCCGAAATCCAGGACCTGATGAAGGAGTATGAATCCGCAGGCCTTACGGGTATTGCCATCGGCCTTGGCGGCGGCATCAAGAAAAACGACATCCGCATGTTCATTGACCAGTTCCACGCCGTGATTCCCGTGTTCCAGGACGCAAACAGCAAGTTCGGTCCGGCTTACGGCACGGGCTACATCCCGGTGCTCTACTTTGTCCAGAGTGACGGTACATTTTACCGCTATGAGACTTTGGACGAAGCCAACATGAACCACCTGAAGGCCACGCTGAACAAGGTGTTGAAGAAATGACACAACGTGTCATCCTGAGCAAGGAGCCGTAGGCACCGCGTCGAAGGATCTCAATTCAAAGAAATCTCAGCAGATTGTACATCGCAGAAAACCCGGGCCTTGCGGTCCGGGTTTCTGTTTTAAGGAGAAAATGATTGTTCTCTTGACCGGCGACGATTACATCATGCCGCCCATGCCACCCATGCCCGGGTCCATGGCCGGAGCAGCCGGCTTGGGTTCCTTCTTCTCGGTAATCACGCAGTCTGTGGTGAGGATCATCGAGGCAATGGAGGAGGCATTCTTGAGGGCCGTGCGGGTCACCTTGGCCGGGTCGATGACGCCAGCCTTGATGAGGTCTTCGTAGGTGTCGGTCTTCGCGTTGTAACCGAAGGCGTCCTTGCCTTCCTTGACCTTGTTCACCACCACAGAGCCTTCGAGGCCAGCGTTCTGCACAATCTGGCGGAGCGGTTCTTCGATGGCGCGGCGGATGATGGCAGCACCGGTCTTCTGGTCGTCGTTATCGAACTTGAGGGAGTCGATGGCCTTCTCGGCACGGATGAGGGCAACGCCACCACCCGGAACGATACCTTCTTCGACGGCAGCGCGGGTTGCGTGCATGGCGTCGTCGACGCGGTCCTTCTTTTCCTTCATTTCAACTTCGGTAGCGGCACCGACCTTGATCACGGCAACGCCGCCGGCAAGCTTGGCCAGGCGTTCCTGGAGCTTTTCGCGGTCGTAGTCGCTCGTGGTGGTTTCAATCTGCTTCTTGATCTGACCGATACGGCCCTTGATGGAGGCAGCATCACCGGCACCTTCCACAATCGTGGTGTTGTCCTTCGTGATGGTGATGGACTTGGCCTGGCCAAGAACGGTGACCGGAGCATCTTCGAGCTTTGCGCCCGTGTCTTCGGAAACCAGCATACCGCCAGTGAGGATAGCGATGTCTTCGAGCATGGCCTTGCGACGGTCACCGAAGCCCGGGGCCTTGACGGCGGCGACCTTCAGGGTACCACGCATCTTGTTCACGACGAGCGTTGCGAGAGCTTCGCCATCCACGTCTTCGGCGATGATGAGGAGAGACTTGCCCTGCTTTGCCACGTGTTCAAGCATCGGGAGCAAATCCTTCATGGTAGAAATCTTCTTGTCGTACAACAGGATGTACGGATTCTCGAGGGAGACTTCCATGCTGTCGGTGTTGGTGACAAAGTAAGGAGAGAGGTAGCCGCGGTCGAACTGCATACCTTCCACGACGTCGAGCACCGTGTCGGCGGTCTTGGATTCTTCGATGGTGATGACACCGTCGTTGCCGACCTTTTCCATGGCGTTGGCCAAGAGGTCACCGATTTCGGGGTCGTTGTTCGCGGAGATGGTAGCGACCTGGGCAATGTGTTCCTTGCCGTTGATCTTCACGGCCATCTTGCCGATTTCCTTGATGACGGCGTCAACCGCAGCGTCCATACCGCGCTTGATGTCCATCGGGTTTGCACCGGCGGCCACGTTCTTGAGGCCTTCGCGGGTGATGGCCTGGGCCAAAACCGTAGCGGTGGTGGTACCGTCACCGGCAGCGTCAGAAGTCTTGTTCGCGACTTCCTTGGCCATCTGGGCACCGAGATTTTCGTAGGCGTCTTCCAGTTCCACTTCCTTAGCGACAGTCACGCCGTCCTTCGTCACGTTCGGGGCACCGAAGGAGCGGGCGATCATCACGTTACGGCCCTTGGGGCCGAGAGTTACCTTGACAGCGTTGGCGAGCTTATCGACACCCTTCATGAGGGATTCGCGAGCCGCCACATCAAACTTGAGTTGCTTTGCCATTTTGTTGTTCCTTTTTTTTATAAACTTTTGGGTGATTAGGTGTGAGGTATGAGGTCGGCGCTCCGCGCCTTTGAGGTATGGGCTCGATAATCGCGGCTTCGCCGCCAAATTTTATGCCCAAAGCTCTCGAAGAGAGCGCGCTCATACCTCAGAGCGAAGCGACCTCACACCTCTTACAGAGTAGCGATGACGTCCGGTTCCTTCACAATGAGGTAGTTTTCGCCATCAACGGTGACTTCAGTGCCGCTGTACTTGCCGTAGAGCACCACGTCGCCCACCTTGACTTCCATCGGGACGATTTCGCCCTTGTCGTTCTTGCGGCCCGGGCCCACGGCCACGACCTTGCCCTGCATGGGCTTTTCCTTGGCGTTATCCGGAATGAAGAGACCCGAGGAGGTCTTCTGTTCGGCTTCTGCCGGCTTGACAACGATTCGATCTGCTAAAGGCTTGATCATTTTACTTTTCCTTTTTTGCGGACGGCCGCTTTCGCGGGGCCCTTTGTTTAAACACTGCCCAGAAGGGCGTTTTTGTTTTCGCCATCAAATCAGCAATTTCCGTGCCAAAACTTGCAAGTTCCATATCAAGGGGCGAAAACCGCGTTATGCTCCCCGATAACGACAAACGAGCTTCCGATTTATGGTGTTTTCTGGCCAAATTCCCGATTTTTGGCAAAAAATTTGCTACTTAGGAAACAAGCCCACCTAAAATCCCATTTCACTTAGATTTTTGGCGTTTAATTTTGAAACGCATTTTTACAATGTTTCAAATTTAACCACTTTGGGCCTTAGCCCCGGAGTTGTTTTATGTATTCCGCACTGCGGACCTTGTCGGCCGCCAGCAGAACCTCCTTCCTGGAAAGCCTCCTCAGCTTTTCTTCCATGCTACGATACTCCCTTTCGTAGATGGAACGAAATTTCTCCGTCATTTCTACCGGAGAAATACCCAAACCCCGAGCCAGAAGGCAAAAACTTTCGAATGAGGGAATGCGCTTGCCGCTTTCCATCATGGAAATGAATTGCCTCGTCAAACCTGATTCCATGGACAGCTGTTTCTGAGATATAAATGACTCCTTTCTCGTCCGCAGCACCAGCTTCTGGAATGCTATGCAAAAGATGTCATGGTTATGAGTCATGGGGCCAATTTTATCAAATCATGACGGGGAATCGTGCAAACAATTGTTACCTAATTGCTACAATTTTGATAAAATCTTATTTACATTAAGCAAATAGGGCGGGCTCCGCCCTCCCTAAAACCCTCCCTGCGCTCGAAACCAGTTTCTTCGCGGCCACCTTCGGTGGCTATACGGTAAGAGAGGGCTCGCCCTATCGTCGGTATAAAAGAAGAATCCCCCTCTTTACGAGGGGGACTCTTCTTTATGCGGGTGCCAGGACTCGAACCTGGAGCAGGGTGACGACCGGACTAGCCTAGATTCTCGTATAAAAGGCCGGACTGGCTAGTCCTCTCGCAACCGCCCCAGTTCAATAACTGGGGCTTTGTTGCTCACAAAGGCCCCAGGTTCTCGCCATATCGTCGGTATAAAAGAAGAATCCCCCTCTTTACGAGGGGGACTCTTCTTTATGCGGGTGCCAGGACTCGAACCTGGAGCCTTTTGGTTCGTAGCCAAACGCTCTATCCAGTTGGGCTACATCCGCATTGGTGCCCCAAATATAGCATTATCGGCCTGCATGTCAAGGGATTTTCTTTAAATTTCTTGAAAGAATTACTAAATTTGGGCAAAAGAATCAAGTTCCGCGCAGAAACATAAAATGGTCAAGAACATTATTTTCAAGATACTGAACGCTCTCAAGTCCGCCTTCCTGAAAAAGAAAGTCATCCTGTGGCTGCTCATTTTGTTTCTGCCGGTCCTGCTTGTGGCAGCTGCCGTCGTGGTCACCTACAACCACTTCTTGCCGGAACTTCCTTCTCTCTCCCAGCTGGAACAGATTAACCCCAAACTGGTCACCAACATCTACGACATGAACGGGAAAATCGCCCACGAATACTACGTGGAGCGCCGCGAATGGGTCAGCTTCGACTCCATCCCCGAAAACGCCATCCGTGCGGTGATGGCCACCGAAGACCGTGAATTCTACAACCACTGGGGCATGAACGTTTGGGCCATTCCCTCCGCCATCATGGAAAGCGTCTCCAGCGGCAAGAAACTCCGCGGAGCCTCCACCCTCACTCAGCAGCTCACCAAGCTATTGTTCCTTACTCCGGAGCGTTCCATTTCCCGTAAGATCAAGGAGGCCATGACGGCCATCCGTATCGAGCAGACCTACACCAAGCAAGAGATTCTCGAATTCTACATGAACGAGGTTTACCTGTCCGCCGGTAACTACGGTTTCCAGGCCGCGGGCAAATACTATTTCGGACGCCCGCTGGATAGCCTTACCATCCCGGAGCTGGCCGTGCTGGCAGGCATGCTGCAGCGCCCGGAGGCCTACCGCCCCGACAGGCACCCCAAGGCATCTCTGGAACGCCGCAATACCGTGCTCTTTGCCATGATGGATGCGGGCTACATCAGCAAGGAAGATTACCGCAAGTACGTAGATACCCCCATCACCTTGGCCGAAAAAGAAGAGGAAAAAGGTGCGGGCCTCTACTTCTACGAAGAAATCCGCAAGTACATGGAAAAGAAGTACGGCGAAAATTCCCTCTATGCCGACGGTGTTTCCATCTATAGCACCATCGACCCCGATATTCAGGCCTACGCCGACAGCGTGGCACAGGTCCAGGTAGAAAAAGTCCGCCGCCGCATCAAGTACCGCGCCACACGCCGTCTGTTCCTCGCGAACAAGTACGATATGCCCGAAGACAGCGTTGTCGCCCACTTCGACAGCATCTATACCCTGTTCAAGAAAGACTACCTGGCAAACGACACCAACCCGGATCCCAAGAAAAGACGTTTCCCCGACAGTATCCAGTACCACCACGCCGAAGTGGCAGCCATCTTGATTGAAAACGAGACCGGAGCCATCCGCGCCATGGTGGGCGGAAGCGACTGGAACAGCTCCCGCTGGAATCGCGCGGTGCAGTCCCTGCGCCAGCCGGGCTCCAGCTTTAAGCCTATTGTGTATGCCACCGCCATGGACAACGGGGCTTCCCCCTGCGACTCCGTGAACGACCAGCCCGTCACCATCCCCGACCCCGACGACAAGGACAAGAACAAGGTCTGGCGTCCGGCAAACTTCGGTCACGACTTTGAAGGAATGATGACGCTCCGCAAGGCCCTCTACAAGTCCAAGAACCTGCCCGCTATCCTTACCGGCATGAAATACGGGCTCAGCAACGTGGTGAATTACGCCCGCAAGTTCGGCATCGTAAGGGCTCCGCTCCTTGCAGTCCCGAGCCTTGCCCTGGGTTCCGTAGGCGCCACCCTGATGGAAATGACTTCGGCCTATACCGTGTTCCCCAACGGCGGTAACCGTATCGAGCCCTACATGATCGAATCCATCGTCGATAAGAACGGCGAGACCATCGAGAAAAACATGAAGGTGGAGCACGAAGTGCTCCGGGCCCCCAGCGCCTACCTGATGGTGGACATGTTGAAAGACGTGAACGTCCGCGGAACGGCCGCCCGCGTTTGGGCCAGCGGTTTTACCCACCCCAGCGGCGGAAAGACGGGCACCACCAACGACTATACCGACGCCTGGTACATAGGCTTTACCAAGCAGTACACCATGGGCGTGTGGATTGGTTCCGACAGCCCGGGCACTATGGGTGCGGGCCACACCGGCACCGAAGACGCCCTGCCTGTTTGGCTTGCTGTCATGACCGAACTCCACAAGGACCTTCCGAGACTTCCCTTCCCCGTGCCTGCAGGCGTTTCCAGCAGGGGCATCTGCAACTACACCGGCAAGGTGGCCGGAGAGTTCTGTTCCGAAAAGACCTACTGCCTCTACACCGCAGGTTACGCCCCTACCGAAGTCTGCGACGGCAACCATTTCGAAGTCAAGACCAAGTCCGCCGACGATGCCACCCTCTTCAGCAACAAGGGTGCAGCGGAGTCCTCTACCGGGCCTAAAAAGACCCGGAAAATGTTCTAGGAATCTGTCCTGAATTTCAGCAAGAAAACGCCTGAAATCCGCTAGATATCAAGGGTTTGAGCATACTCAGCCCTTAACAAAATCTTATATTTTTTCTATCTTTGCGGTGCTATGGATTGGCCGCACAACATAAAGACCCTTACGGGCGACGAGCTCAAGGCTTGGCTTCGCGAACAAGACGAGAAGCCCTTCCGTGCCGACCAAATCCAGAAATGGCTTTTTTGCCAGCAGGTCAAGACCTACGACGAGATGGTGAACATCTCCCCCGCCCTCCGCGAAAAGCTGGCCGCCAAGTTCAGCCTCCGGGCCCTTACCGAAGAGACCCGCATGGAATCCGTCGATGGCACCGTCAAGTGGCTTTTCAGGACCCACGACAACCACCACATCGAGACGGTGATGATTCCCTCCAACGGACGCTTTTCCGTTTGCGTCTCCACCCAGGTGGGCTGCGCCATGAACTGCGCCTTCTGCCGCACCGCCAAGATGGGCTTTACCCGCAACCTGGAAGCAGGCGAAATCCTGGAAGAGATCATCAACGTGAACTGGTTCCTGAAAGATTCCGGCACTCTCGATGCCGACGGTAAAATCGCCCAGGTCACCAACATCATCTTCATGGGCATGGGCGAACCGCTGAACAATCTCGAAAACGTACACCGGGTCTGCTGCACGCTCCACAACCAAAGCCTGTTCAACATGGGCTCCAAGCGCATGACGGTAAGCACCAGCGGCGTAGTGCCCAAGATCAAGGAACTGGTGGACCGGAACACCCCCTGCTGCCTTGCGGTAAGCCTGAACAGCACCAACAACGAATACCGCTCCTCCGTGATGCCGGTCAACAAGACCTGGCCCATCGAAAAGCTTTTGGAAGCGGTGGACGAATACATCCGCCGCACCGACAACTACGTGACTTTCGAATTCGTCCTCATCAAGGACATCACCTGCACCCCCAAGGCCGCCAAGGAACTTATCCGCATTTGCGCCCCCCGCCGGGTGAAGGTGAACGCCATCGTGCTTAACGACGGCGACGACCCCACACTGCACGCACCCACCCCCGAAGAAGTGGAAGACTTCCTTGCCAAGGTGCGTGCCGCCGAAATTCAAATAACGATCCGCAATCCGAGGGGCCGGGACATCCTGGCCGCCTGCGGACAACTCGCGTACAAAAAGGATGGTAAAACATGTTAACGCAGAACCTCCCCGAATTCTGGGACAACCTCTACATGGACGGAAAGGACTACTGGAATTTCAAGAAGGCGACCCCCGCCCTCCTGGAATTCTTCAAGAACCCTTCCTGCCCCGCTACCGGCTCGGTCCTGATTCCTGGAGCGGGTTTCGGCTACGACGCCGAAGCCTGGGCTAATAAAGGTCACGACGTGCTGGCTGTAGACTTCGCTCCTACCGCCGTAGATGAACTGGACCACCTAAGCCGCAAGTACAAGAACCTCCGCTCTTTGGACCTGGACCTGTTCACCCTCTCTCCCAAAGACCCCAAGCGTGGCGGCCAGCTGTTCGACATCGTCTATGACTACGGCACCTTCTCGGCAATCCACCCGGGCCGCCGCGACGAATTTTTTGAAGTCTGCTACAAGATGCTCAAGGACGACGGCCTGTTCATCTGCCTCATGTACCCCCTCGTGAACGGAAAGACCCTGCAGGGCCCTCCCCACTGCACCAGCGAAGGCGAACTCATGGCCCGCTTGGACGGCGTGTTCGACATTGTGGAACGCATCAAGCCCGTAAACAGCATTCCTGGCCGCGAAGGCAAGGAAGAATTCTGGCTTATGAAAAAGGTCATTTAACAGTGACCAAAGCTATCCAGAAAAGCATTAACTAACTTTTAAAGACAAAAAGAGCATTGGGTAAAAGTTCTCATCACTCAAAACCCACTACTCACAACTCATAAGGATTGAACTATGGCACAAGATTTATGTCCCTGCGGATCTGGCAAAGAATACTCTGAATGCTGTGAACCCATCATCAAGGGAACGGCCCTCGCCCAGAGCCCCGAAGCCCTGATGCGTTCCCGCTACACCGCCTATGCCAAGCACGAAATCAAGTGGCTCAAGGACTCCCTAGAAGCCACCCAGCGCAGCGACTTCGACGAACCCAGCGTAGAAGCCTGGAGCCGCGATTCCGAATGGCTCGGCATCGAAATCAAGCAGACCAAGACCGAAGAAGAAAAGAACATCGGCTGGGTGGAATTCATTGCCCGCTTCAAGCAAGGAAACATCACCCGCAACCACCACGAACTGGGTGAGTTCCACAAGGTAGGCGGAGCCTGGTTCTTCTACGATGGCCGTGCCGTCAAGCAAGAAACCGTCCACAAGGAAGGCCCGGACGTTGGCCGCAACGACCCCTGCCCCTGCGGATCCGGCAAGAAGTACAAGAAGTGCTGCGGAGCGAATAAGTAATAGGCATGAGCACGGGGCTTTCGCCCCTTTGGGGTATGAGCACGGTCGCCAAGGCTCCCTTTGAGCAAAAATAATCGCGCCATAGGCGCAAACTCAAAGGCACGGAGTGCCGACCTCACACCTCAAAGCACCGCAGGTGCGTCCTCAAAACCTTTTTCCGAAGGAAAAACCATGTTCAAAGTTTTCGTAGATGGTGAAGCAGGAACCACAGGCCTGCAGATTTATGAACGGCTCGCGAAGCGTAGCGACGTCGAAGTGCTGCGCATTTCTCCCGAACTCCGCAAGGATACTGCCGAACGCAAGAGGCTCATCAACGAGTCCGACGTGACGTTCCTGTGTCTGCCCGACGCAGCCGCCATCGAAAGTGCCGCCCTCTGCGAAAACCCGAACACTTGCGTCATAGACGCCTCTACGGCACATCGCGTGAACCCTGCCTGGACCTACGGCATGCCGGAACTCTCCGCAGCCCAGCGCGAAGCCATCGCGAAGGCCAAGCGTATCGCGAACCCCGGCTGTCACGCCTCCGGATTCATTCTCGGCGTGCACCCGCTGGTCGCCGCAGGGATCCTCCCGAAGAGTGCGAACCTCGCCGCCTACAGCATTACCGGTTACTCCGGCGGCGGCAAGAAACTCATTGCCGAATACGAGGACGCAGCGGCACTTGCACACGCTGCCGGCGAATCGAAGGCCATCATGGCTCCGGCCCCGTACGCGCTTGCGCTCGCACACAAGCACCTCCCCGAGATGAAAAAATACTGCGAACTTGAAAACACGCCGTTCTTCAATCCGGTGCTTGGGCCATACTACAAGGGCATGGCCGTGACCGTCGCCATCTTTGCAAACAAACTCACCAAGAAGGTGGGGCCTGAAGGTCTCACCGAAATCCTCATGAAGCACTACGAAGGCAGCCGCTTTGTGAAGGTGATGCCCTACGAGGCAGCCCCCGTGCTGTTCAATGGTCGCCTTGACGCCACCGTCTGTAACGACACCAACAACGCCCGCATTCAGGTGTTCGGCAACGAGAACGTGATGCAGGTGACGACGATTATCGACAACTTGGGCAAAGGCGCCAGCGGCGCCGCCATCCAGAACATGAACATCGCCCTCGGATTGGACGAAGGGATTAGTTTGGTTTAAGCCAAACCCTTTAAATATTCCTCGACATTCAGATAGTTAATGTTACCGAGCGCTCCCGCGGGGCCTCGGTATATTATGTTTTTGCTCAAAATCTTGCCATAGCGGAATTCCGTATCGGCGCATTTTTTTGCGTCCAGCAAGTGACGGCACTGTTCCCTGGCCACTTGGTCGCTGTGCTTGATTTCGTAGATTTCGCAGCAGGCGTTTTTCGGGTCAAACACCACCATATCGAATTCACCGACGGCAAACTGCAACTGAAAAATTTGCTTTTCGGGCCTAGCCATCTTGGTCTCGAGCAATACAATTTCTTCCATCATGCGACCACGAATCTCGTCAAGAATTCGCTTTTCTATGGACATGCGCTCGGCTATCGGAACATTCCTGAACGTCTCGTCGAGCAACAAACTCTGGATAAGCGCCGATGCCTGAGCGTAACGAAGCCCCGGTTGCGAAAGAACTGTACGCGACATACGCGCATTCAAGTTCGACATGTTTACCACATCGATGTCGCACGTAAGGTCCAACAAGTCCAAATATTCCTTAATCTCCGCACGGTGAGCCTCGCCTATTCCGACAGACAGTTCCGCCTTATCACGAATCTGCAAAAGATGCTTAAGCCTCTTCGTTACCGCACCTATATCAACCCTATCCAAGACATCCGTGGGTCTGAACCTGTCGCGACGCAGATTCTGTGCGGAACGTCTCAAGTCGCCTGACTTAAAGTTCCGCGTCAACACCTCTATCGTAAAGCGATGATTCACGTCCTCCACGACGCGATTAATCGAATTCGTCAGCTCCCCCGCATCATAGAGTTCTTGCAACGAGCGGAAATGCCCCTCATGCTGATAGCACTTCAAGGAATGCTGGATATTGCGGGCAATGGCAGAATCCACATAATCGTCCGCGCTCTCTTTCGTCGCAAAAGTAAACTTGTCCATATTGTAGTTCGTGCCACCCATGCTCATGGTACCGCCGAACTCAATGAACTTGTCAATCCCCGCTACACCAAGGACATTCTCAAATTCACGATATGGGATAAAGGTCGTGTGCAGCAAAATGCAGCGGTCATAAAGCTGTTCATCTTCAGAAAAGACAAACCCCAAGGAATCCGTCCCCGAAAGGACTACCTTCATGCCACCTGCCGCAAACACATCGGAGAACAGCGCTGCTCCCTCGATAAAATCGCTGAGCATGGTCACTTCGTCAATAAACACGTAGCGGTAGCCGAGCGATTCCAGCAACTTGAGATCGTGATTGACATCGGCAAGAGAATGGCGGGAACTCAGCTGGACAAACGCCGTTTTTGCAAGCATCTCGGCGGGCATCTCGCCCATAAGCTGGCGAACAAGCGTCGTCTTGCCTGTACGGCGAAGCCCATATAGAATCAGGACTCGGTCGTTATTTTCGCTATAGATATAGTCATACAGAGCGGCAAAACACTCGCGTTTTTTCCACTTCATTGCAGAGGCGAAAAAACGGGGCAACTGCGCACCAATTTTCACGTCAGTCTTGAAATTCGGAGTAGCAGAATAGGCCGCAACGGGTTCAGCCACCACGCCCTGCAAAATGCCACGCAGCGATTCTTTTTGCGCACGCTCCGCCGCAATCTTCGCGGCAAGTTCCGCAAACTCCCCGTCTTTTACGCGACGGCTACGTTGCTTGCCGTTTTCTGTCCACTGGTAGTAAGCATAACGCTTGCCGTTGATTGTCTTGTAGGTGATTCCGCCGATACTCATAACAGCCTCTTTTAACTTAAATCTAACTTATTAAGTTAAAAAAGTCAATAGGCAAAAGGAAAAGCCTGCCCGAATTAGGCTGGCGATTTTTTAGGGTTGCCGTAGGCAATCTAGTCTTGGACGCAACGAACCGAATAACCGAGGTACTTGCCGTCAGCCTCCAGGAACGGGTCCCCGCCGCTTTTGTAGTACAGATGCATGCGGTACGCGCTGCCACTACCGCTCTCGGTAGAACACCAGAAGTACGCTTCACTGCCGTCCCCCCAGAAACTACCACCGTCGCGACTGATGCCGGCAGGCAAGGCCGAAAAACCGAAGGAGTCGGTGCCGCTGCCATTTTGGTACCAATCGATGACGGACTTGAGCCTGGAAGAATGACCCACCGCCGTGGACAGGGCATCCACTTCCGTTCGGCTGGGCAGGTGCCAGCCACTGGGACAAATACCACTGACAGGATATGTCGGCGAGCATTCCTTGCCATAGCCGCACCCACTGCCGTTCGCACTCCACGTGCCAACGCTATCCATGGCAGCCGCCCAGGTGTACAAGCGACCGTACTTGGTACATTTGTTGCACCAACTGATGGCATCGGAGGTGTAGCCGCCATAGTCATAGGGAACACCGGTGTAGGCGTAGTTCAAGTTTTCAGCCATCCACACCTGATCACCTATCTTCACGGTCTTATAGACTTGGCCGTCACGTTCATCGGTTATTTCGCCATAACTAATTGCAGGGTTCAAATACACCCAATTCGTTTTTCCCGTCAGCAATGTTCCGGTACCCGAGCTTTCAGAGCTTCCCGAGCCACTTGATTCCTTAATCACCACGGTATCACGGTTAACCACCACGACCGTATCGCGAACGACAACCGTATCCTTTTGGTTCACGAAAACGGTATCGTGGCTAGACAAGCTTCCCTGCCCGTCTGCACTATTTTCTCCGTCTTTACCGTCGCTACCATCCTTACCATCGGTTCCGTTCTTTCCGTCCGAGCCATTTTTACCATCGGAACCATCTTTGCCATCAGAGCCGTCTTTCCCGTCTACACCATCCTTGCCATTCAATATCTTCCACTCGCCTTCGGCACAGTAGAACACTGCTGCAGAATCAGACACGTAGACCATCTCGCCTGCATTGTCCTTGGAACAAACGTCTATTTTCTTGCCCGATTCGAGTACCGACATCGCTGGAGATTCGGACGCTGCAGTCGTTTCGTCATCGCAAGCGCACAGGCCAAAAACTGTCAACGCACCCGCAACAATCATGTTAATTCGTCTTGTATTCATTTTTTCGCCCTTTTATAATTAAATTTCGATATGTCATCGTAAAGATGAGACTTTTCAATTGTCATTTCATTTCCATAACGCTTTTTCAAAGTATCCAAAACAACATCTTCGGCAGAGACAAATGCCAAGACATTCGGCTTTGGACAAACCTTGATTGTTTTGACCAGTTTGCCTTCGTACGGAATGATCAAGTACCTTCCTTCGAACGGGAGATTATCGCCATAAACAAAGAAACGCAGCTCTTTCTCAAAGGCAAGCGCCCTTTGCCGCATCATAAGTATAGAGCCGACCGCTGACAAATTTCTTGTCGTTGCAACTCGGCTGTTTTTTATATCTCTCGCCTTCAGCATCATAGCAGTAGCTATGCTTCGTTTCAAAATCCAGATTTTCCGCCATCCAGACTTGATTGCCAATCTTGACAGTCTTGTAAGTTTTCCCGTCGCGCGAATCCGTCATGGATCCCGTTTGTGGGGCAGCAAGAGCTGCAAAAGTGACCATTAATACTAACAAAACTACATTCTTTTTCATAATCAACTTCCTTGTCATTTACCCGAAACACAACCTTTTTCCTCAAGCCCTGTGCGATAGGCCTCTGCCGAAGGGCTATCCCCTTGGAACAGGTCCCAATCAATATCATCGCAGGCGGATGCCTGTACGCAACGGACTGACATACCTCCCTTCTTGCTATAAGTATTCTTATCTATCGAGCCCGCACTGGCACTGTAATAATGATACTTGCCCTTGTCGCCTGCATCATCGGCAGTCCAAAAGTCTGCACGCTTGCCAAGTAGTTCGAACTTACCCTTGGCATTGCGGAATCCTGCAGTTTTTATGCCGAAAGAAGCACTATTGCTCGCCACAGCATCCCACTCCCTATCGGATGCCATTCTCCAGCCATCCGGACACGCCTTTTGGGCAGCGTTCCAAGTATATAGACGACCATATTCATTGCAGTTCTGCTCGGAATTGTCATAGCACCAGCTATCGCCAAGCTTGAAGCTGAGATTTTCCGCCATCCAGACTCGATTGCCAATCTTTACAGTCTTGTAAGTTTTCCCGTCACGCGAATCCGTCATGGATTCACCAACGGGTGTATCCTGTTTTTTTTCAGCAGTGGGAGCCATTGCCTCAGGAGCATTGTCGGATTCATTAGAATTTTCCACCCCCTTGCCGTCGCCATCCTTGACGCAACGGACAAACATATTTCCATAATTATCACCATTATTATTATTGCTTCCACTAAAGCTATGGTAGACACAATGAGTTATTCCCATCCAACCGCCAATATTTCCTTTATCAAATCCCTCTATTTGCAGATATCGGTTTTCTCCATGACCAGAAGTCTCAACGAATTTATTTTGCTTGTGATCATATACTGATTTTGAAGAAGTCCAATAGTTTATATAAACTTCTTTGTCGAAACCATACTCTTCGTACGAGCGCATTCCGCTTAGTTTAGTCTTTGAATAGGCCGAGAAGCCATATATATCATAGCCGCTCACATATTCTCCCGATATAAGCAGATATGGAGCAAGTTTGCCGATGTGACACTGCCCCGATCCTGCTCCAATGCCGTTTGCCCATTTTCGCAACAGCGACTTCTCCCCCATATAGACACCATTCAGGTTTTTCAATTTTAGACCAGGGATGCAGATTCCTTCATCCGAAACTGGATGTTCAAACGTGTATGCGACATCTAAATTATTCCCATCCTGCACAAACTTAAGCAATTTTATAAAATCATCTTCGCTCGGTAAACGCCAACCATTAGGGCAGGCTTTAACAGCGTCGCTCCTAGTATAAGTGCGAAGATTATTCTCGCATACACCATTGTTTTCTTGAGACAAGCATCCACTATGTTGCATTTTGTAATTCAAATTAGAAGCCATCCAAGTTTGATTTCCAATTGTGGTAATCGGATATTTTTGGCCGTCTCTAGAATCCGTGAAGAATTCCTTATGCACGAACTGACCGTTTTCAAATTCGCCCTTTGCCATCAATGTCCCATTTTTCGAATACGCCTCGAATGGTCCATTCAAAGCTTCGTTTTTGATTGTAGAAAAGACCTTTTTCTTTCCATTATCATAATAAGACCTATATTGCCCATCAACCATTTGACCATCTTTGAATTCCGTCTCTATTTTAGATTTACCATTTGAATAGTATTCTTTGTAAGAACCCGTCAGCAAGCCCTTTTTTAACGATGCGTCTATTCGCAGCTGTCCTTTGTCATCATATTTTTCGTAATCACCATCTAAAGTATCATTTGTATACGAGGTTTTGACATTTAATTCGCCGTTCTCATAATAGCTTTTGAACGATCCATGCAATTTTCCAGCCTTGTATTTTTCTTTCTTTTCCAATTCTCCGTTCTTATAATAGGTTTTACGTACGCCATCAAGTTCCCCATCCTTATAAGATCCCTTTATATGAATTTCGCCATTAGAATAATATTTCTTATAAGAGCCATGCTGTTTTCCTTCTTTAAAATTTCCTTCCACTTTGAGATTCCCATTTTCGTAGAATTCTTTGTAGGAACCATCCGGCTTTCCCGTATTCTTGTCGACCTCTATAATTTCCCTTGGCTTGCCACTATCGTAATACTCATAGTGTTTGTCACGACAGCCCGAGAAGATAAAAAGCATCGTAATTGTCAAAAGGACAAGATTCCATTTCAAATGTTTCATAAAGGGACTCCTTTATTTTTCCTTGGTTTAAAAATTCTTCTTGTAAATGCAGAGGATTTCCTCGACTTCCCATTCGGCGAAGCTGTTGAACCATTTTGCAAAGGCTTGCAGCGTTAGCCTATGCGGCAAGGCACCCCGTTTGAGAAGTGCCTTCGCACCGTCCAAAGCCCCGTTGTGCAAGAACACTTGCCGAGGCTTAAACTGACCTAGAGCTTTTTTATGAATTTCGAGAAATGCACCAATTCTCATTGCGGTATCGTAAATGGCAAGTTCCCCGACACCCTTCTTTTTGCAATTTTTCCAGACGCAATCATAGAGAGATTGGAAATCTGTGCATTTTGAAATCGATGCATAGCATTTCTTTAGGTCGTTTAGAAATTGTGACTTGCACACTTTGTAAATACGTCGCTGGTGAGGATCGCAGAGCATTGAATCGCAGTGAAACCTTCCCGCTTCATCAAGGACCGCATCGAGAGACTTCAATCCTGCGTAATAAGCAAGCGTCTGTCGCCAAAAATTTTGACAGTTCTTGTGGTAATCAGCACAAATCACCTTAATACGCTGTTTTCCAATAGGCATTTTTATCCAAACCCAATTTATCTTCATCGCAAAGCTTAGCAAAATACACCCTCTTTCTCTAAAATTACTTTATTTGTAATTCTTATTTCAATAGTATATTTTTTTCAACCTGTCTTTGCTGTTTATGCGTTATGATACGATTTTAGCTAGAATTTTTTAGTCAAAATGGCGATTTTGCCCCCAAAAAAAACGATTTTAATTTTTTCCGTATCATAAAAATTGACAATTTTTAAACATTTCAAAATCCTGTGTTTTTTCTGTTTTCTTCAAATTTGTGATACAAAGCAATGATACAATCGAAATTACATTCTCTTTTTTCTATATTCCTTCAGCTATTTCTATATTTGCAACATGCGCTCCATTCTTGAATACGACAATTTTAGAAAGTACATTCTGGATTTCTATCTTGAAAAGAAAGAAACACAGAACCTTTCATGGCGGGCCTTCGCGGAAAAAGCAAGGATTAAATCTCCCACATTCCTGAAACTGGTTTGCGACGGCAAGAGTGGCCTTGCCGAAGACACGGCCATGCGCGTTTCCGAAGCCATGGACCTGACAAGTTACGAGCAAGATTTCTTTCTACTTTTGGCAAAATTTAACCAGGCAAAACACGACGATATGCGTAACCTGGTTTTTGCCGACATGATGGAAATCGCCAAGGTCCACAGGGTAAATGTCCTTGGGGCGGGACTGTACGACTATTTCGCCAATTGGGTAAATGCAGTCATACGAGAACTTGCCCCGGCTATCAAGAATCCAAGTCCCGAAAAAATCGCATTGGCCTCCTTCCCGAAAATTACTGCCGAAAGCGCACGCGATTCTCTGAATTTTTTAATCAAGAACGGATTCCTAAAAAAACGTGGAAACAGATACAGGCAAACATCCAAATTCCTTTCTACGGGAAGAATTTCCATTGTCGCCCCGTCCGTCCGCAGTTTTCACAGGCAAATGGGTGAGCTTGCGCTGAATACGCTAGACAAGGTTCCCGTGACAGAGCGGAACTTTTCGACACTTACGCTTGGGCTCACCGAAAAGTCGTACCAGAAAATTTTGAAGGAGCTCGCTTACTTTAGGCGAAAGATAATCGCGCTCGCCACCAACGAAGACGAGGTGGAACGGGTCTATGAGCTAAATTTGCAACTGTTCCCGCTCACCAGGAAACTTAACAAGAGAGAGACGAGAGATGCGGAATGAAAAATTTAGAATGGATATGTCACTCTGGTGCACGAAGTGCGATAGAGTCCAATGAGGAGTAAATCTTTTATGAAGAACAAATTAGTTTTAACAATGTTTGCCGCGGCCATATTCTTTGTCGGCTGCTCCAATGGCGACGACAAAAAATCCACCGGCGGTTCCACCGAGGCAGAAAACGCCATCGCCGACAAGACCGTGGCGGGCGTTTCGCAGAAGGGACCGTTTGTAATCGGTTCCACCGTGGTGCTTCACGAAGTCGACGGCGACAACCTGGTGCAAACGGGCAACACGTTTACGGGAAAAGTCGCAAGCAACAAGGGCGAATTCAATATTTCCAACATCAACCTGGACGCCCCCTATGCGCTGCTCGAAGCAGAAGGATACTACTGGAACGAAGTCACCGGCAAACGTTCGGCAAGCCAGATAAAACTGAACGCACTGACCGATTTGGAAGACCGCGAAACCGCGAACATCAACCTGCTCACGCACCTCGCCTACGAGCGCACGCAATGGCTGGTGCGGAACAAGTCCATGAAAATCGGCGAGGCGAAATCGCAAGCGGAGCGGGAAATTTTCGCCGCATTCGGGATTACGGACATTTCAAGGGGATTCGAAGACCTGAACATCTTCGGCGACAGTGAAGGGGACGCTGCCCTGCTCGCCATCTCCGTCTTGATGCAGCTGAACTGCACCGAGGCGGAATTCAGCGAACAGCTGGCAGACTTTGCAAAAGACCTGGAAGAAGACGGATTCTGGAACAGCGAAAAGTTGAAGGCGACCCTCGCCGACAACGCCTTCGAAGCGAACGCCCCCAAAATACGCAAAAATATCGAGACGTGGGATTTCGCGGATACCGTTCCCGCATTCGAGCCCGTCATGGAAGCGTTCTGGAACGATGTTTACGGGCTTGGCCGCTGCACCGAAAAACGCGCCGGCGCGCTGCTCCCCGACACCAGCGAAAAATCCGCCTACTACCGCTCCATATTCCGCTGCCTAGACGGCCACTGGATTCTGGAGCAGAAATTCGATGGCGACACCGTAATCTTCCCGGTCGTAGAACTGGACACAATCGCCGAACTGGACTGCACCGGCTCCATGTACTGCGCCAAGAACTGCATGAACGTGATGGACCCGGACCTTGGCCGCACCTGCAGCCGCGTGAACACGCAAATCGACGACGGCAGCGGACACCTACGGCTTCTTGCATTTCTATACGGATTCCGCATCGGCGCTCAGCTGGCCCGCGGGCGACAAGGGTTACGGCTACGAATCAGCATCCCGCGACAAGTACGGCTACATCTACACCATCGCGCGCCTCGGCGACAGCCACCCCTACGCAAGAATCTTTTTCGAAATTTCCGGCGATGAACAGCGGGGCAACGACCTGACCGAATGGGGCGGCGTATGCATCACCTACACCGCGAACGAAAGCTTCTTTATAAACATCCGTTTCCCCGACGACAACAAGCTGACGGAATACGATTACTACAAGGCGCAACTGCCCGCAACGGAGCAGCTTGTGACCGCAAACATCAAGTGGAGCGACTTTGTCCAGGAAGGCTTCGGGCTCCGCGTCGAACGCGACAGCGTCGTGAAAAACATCAGCCGCGTGGAAGTCAGTTTCGAGAAACCAGGCTCGAACATTTCGTCAAGGATTCATTCCATCAGCAAGTACGGGACCTGCAACAAGTAGAAATGGGTTTTCCCGATAACAATTTTTCTACATTTGTTGCATGTTCCTAGACGAAAAATCCATAGAAGTACGCTCCGGCAAGGGCGGTGACGGCATCGTAAGCTTCCACCGTGAAAAGTTCGTGCCCCTGGGAGGCCCTGACGGCGGCGACGGCGGTCGCGGCGGTCACGTAATTCTCAGAGTCAACGAACAGTATTCTACCCTCCTGGACATGGGGAACGCCCGCCTGTACAAGGCGAAAAACGGCCAGCCCGGTGGCGCCAAGCGCTGCACCGGGGCTTCTGCCGAAGACCTGATTGTGGATGTCCCCCGCGGAACCATTGTCAAGGACGCCGAAGGGCGAATCCTCGCAGACCTCACCGAAGCAGGCCAGAAATGGATTGCGGCCCGTGGCGGCAAGGGCGGCATGGGCAACCAGCATTTCGCCACCCCGAAGGTCCAGGCACCCCGCAAGTGCACCCCCGGCGAAAAGGGCGAAAAGCGGGAACTTTTCTTGGAACTGAAACTCATGGCCGACGTGGGCCTGGTAGGGTTCCCCAACGCGGGCAAGTCCAGCCTGGTGAACAAGATTTCTAGCGGCCGCCCAAAAGTCGGAGACTATCCGTTTACCACGCTGGAACCGGTGCTCGGCATTGTGCAGATGAACGGTCACAGCTTTGTGGTGGCCGACATTCCGGGGCTTCTGGAAGGCGCCAGCGAAGGCAAGGGCCTGGGCCACCAGTTCCTGAAGCACATCGAACGCACGCACACGCTGCTGTTCGTCATCGACGGCTTTGCCGAAAACGCCTATGAGCAGTTTACCGTGCTCAAAAGCGAACTGAAGGCGTTCCACCCGAAGCTCGCCCAAAAGTCCTACGTAATTGCCCTGAACAAGAGCGACCTTGGAATTGAAGAATCCATCAAGGAATTCAAGAAGCACAGGGAAAAGGTCATCGTGACCTCTGCCATTACAGGCGACGGCTGCAAGGAACTGCAGCAGGCCCTGGACGACGCCGTGCCTCACGTGCAAAAGAAAAAAGTGGGCTGGGAAAGCAAGAGCAGTTCCGGCAGCGACAGCAAAAAGGGCGGCTGGAAAAAGAAGGCCTAACCTATGGCTAAAAAGGAACAGAGTACACCTGTTATCGTGAACCGCAAGGCGCAGCACCTCTACTTCGTGGACGAGACCTTCGAAGTGGGTATCATGCTTATCGGTTCAGAGGTCAAGTCCATTCGCGACGGCAAGTGCACCCTGGGCGAAGCCTGGATCGACATCGACGAGAAAAAGAACGAGCTCTGGTTGGTAGGTGCCCATATCGATGAGTACGTTTTTGCAAACCGTTTCAATCATTTCCCGGCAAGGCGCCGCAAGCTCTTGGCCCACGTCCATGAAATCGCCAAGATGCGCAAGGCCAAGGAGCAGAAGGGCTGCACGCTGATCCCCCTGAAGCTCTATTTCAAGAACCGTCGCGCCAAGCTGGAAATGGGAATCTGCCGCGGCAAGGACCAGCGGGACAAGCGGCAAGATATTATCAACCGCGACGCCAAACTGGAAATGGCCCGGGCGGCAAAGGTGCACCTGCGATGAAAAAACTGGTTGCCGCCATATTCGCCTGTTTTGTCTGTGCCACCTTCGCATGGGGGGCTTCCAATGCGGCATCGGTAAATTTTCTGGATGCAGAGATTCTTTCCAAGGACGCCGGCGCATCCTTCCACTGGTTCCCCATCCAAAAAACATTCATCCTGGTTACCGCCAAGGATACGGCCAAGTTCGCCGTCGGGATTCCCTTCGTTTCCCACAACAGCAACGTGATGGTGCTTGCGGCAAGTCCCAAGCTTGAAAACGGCCACCTCTGGATTTCAAGAGACGACGCCTACAAGCTTTTTCCAAACGCAAAACCCAGCAGTTCAAGCGCCGCACCGGTTTCTAGCTCCGTGACGCAGTCCAGCTCCAGCGCAACGCTTATGTCTAGTTCAAGCGCCGCTCCCGCTCCAAGCGCGGCAGCTCCTGCGGCGGTGGCCACACCGGCAAGCACAATTCCCGCCGCCACGCCTGTCGCTCCCCCGAAAAACGAAACCGCAGGTACCCGCGAAGTCAAGACCATCGTCATCGACCCCGGTCACGGTGGAAAGGATACCGGCGCCCAGGGTAAAAAGTCCAACGAAAAGGACATCGTGCTCGCCATCGGAAAGCTCCTGAAAAAAGAACTGGAAAAAGAAGGTTTCAATGTCAAGATGACCCGCGACAAGGACGTGTTCATTGAGCTGGGCCAGCGGGCAAATCTTGCAAACCAGTGGGATGGAGACCTGTTCATCAGCCTGCACTGCAACGCCATCGACGCTACCGCCGAGCGCAAAAAACAAGTCAAGGGCTACCACGTGTACGTGCTGCGCGCCCCCGAAAGCGAAGAAGACAAGGCCATCGCCCGTCGTGAAAACAAGGTGGCCACGCTCTACGGCGAAAAGAACGCCAAAGAAGAACTGTCCCCCATCGAATGGTTCAAGCTGGAAGCCCGCCTAGAAAAGTATAAGCAGAACAGCTACATGTTCACCGAAGAGATGCTCAAGGCCATGGATGGCGGAAAAATCCGCAGGCAGGCAGGCGGCGTGGGCGGCGCCGGTTTCATGGTGCTGGTGGGTGCGCTGATGCCAGCGGTCCTCTTTGAAATCGGGTTCATCAGCAACCCCGAAGACGAAGCCTACATGATAACCGACAAGGGCCAAAAAGACATCGCCGAGCGCATTTCCAAGGCCGTCAGCACCTACAAGGCCGCAGTCCACAGCTACCGTGAAACGCTGGGACGATAGGCCGCGCATAGCGCGGCAGCTACTAATTAATACTTACTAGAATTGGTTAAACAAAAAACCGACTGCACTTGGCAATCGGCTTTAAGCTTTACTCAAAGGGAGCCTGCGACCGAGCTCACACCCCAAAGGGCGTAGCCCGACCTCAAGCCTCTACTCCGCGTCCATGTCCGCTTCGTCGATTTCGGCGTTGTGGTACACGTCCTGAACGTCGTCGTGGTCTTCGAACTTGTCGATGAGCTTCAAAAGCTTCTGGGCGTCGTCATGACTGAGTTTTACAGGGTCGTTGGCAACGTAGCTGAGTTCGGCACTCATCATTTCGATTCCTGCAGCTTCAAGAGCCTTGGAAACAGCGTCGAAGGCTTCGGGGCTGGTGGAGATTTCGTGCACGCCGTCTTCGGTGGACATGTCTTCGGCACCGGCTTCCAACACCAGGTCCATCACCTTTTCTTCGGGATACTTTTCGGCATCGACGATAATCACGCCCTTGTAGGTGAAAGCCCAAGAAACGGAACCGGATTCGCCCATGGAACCGCCGTTCTTGTTGAAGATGTTGCGGACTTCGGCAACGGTACGGACCTTGTTGTCGGTCAGGCACTGCACCATGATGGCAACACCGGCCGGACCGCGTCCTTCGTACAGCGGCTCCGTCATTTCGGTACCGGAGTTGGCACCCGTACCCTTGGCGATGGCGCTTTCAATGTTCTTGGTGGGCAAGCTCTGGCTCTTGGACTTAAGGATAGCTGCACGCAGACGGGGGTTTGCGTCGGGGTTTCCACCGCCGAGCTTGGCGGCAATGGAGATTTCCTTAATCAGCTTGTTCCACGCCTTGGCGCGGGCGACGTCAGTCTTAGCTTTCTTGCGTTTGGTAGTGGCCCATTTGGAGTGACCAGACATAAATACCTCTATCGGGGTTTAAAGTTGATGTTTTGTTAAACTCTTCAGGAATACTATTCCTCTTCCTCGTCATCTTCGTAGACGACTTTTTTCTTTTTCTTCTTTTTCTTCTTCTTTACGACAGGTTCCTCTTCATCTTCGTCGTAAGATTTTTTCTTCTTTTTCTTCTTCACGACAGGAGCCTCTTCCTCGTCTTCGTCGTAGGAGCGCTTCTTCTTTTTCTTCTTCACGACAGGAGCTTCTTCCTCGTCTTCGTCGTAGGAGCGTTTCTTCTTTTTCTTCTTCACTACGGGTTCTTCCTCTTCTTCCGCCTCTTCTGCTGCGGCTTCGCGCTTTTTCTGCAGCATAGCACGGCGGCGCTTTTCCTTGACCGTCAGGTTAGAACCATCCTCATCTTCTTCGTCTTCGTCATAGGAGCGTTTCTTTTTCTTCTTTGCAACAGGAGCCGGTTCAGCTGCAGGTGACGGCTCAGGACGTTCTTTCTTCTTCAAGTTGGCCTGAAGCTGTTTTTTGTCCATCGGAACGGCAGAAGCCTTGGTGATTTCGTCTTCGTAAGCGCCACCCCAAACGGAACCCAGGGCCGTACCGGAGGCTATAGCATCCTTGAAAATACCCATGGCCCATTCGTCATTGGCCGGGGGCAGAAGACGGAACTTCACGTTTCGCACCTGAGTGGGTTCGTCTTCCAAGAAGAGCATCATGTCGAACACGCCCACCTGATATTCCTTACCGTCGGTCCCAGCAGCAGGGGCCGGAATATAGGCAACCACGGAATAAAGCGTTCCATCATAAAGGGCCGAGTTCAACAGTTCTGCATCACCAGCCACAATATGGACCTCACCAATCGCCTGGAATGCCCAAGGAGCCACTTCAACCTTGAGAGAGAACTTCTGCCATCCACCTTCGGCAGGTTTCAGTTTCAGAAGCGAACTCGAAAAAGCCTGGAACTCAGGCTTCGTATTCCCCTGTGCAAAACTCAGCACAGCGAGCGCCATAAAAAGCACGCATAGCAGTTTTTTCATCATCCTATCCTTTTTTGTTTAAACTCAAACATTCCTTAATTCTTGAAGAATAGAGCCTTCGCAGCCTCGAACATCGGGTCCTTTTCATCCGGGTTGCGGCATTCCGTATAAATGCGAACCTTCGGTTCGGTACCGGACGGACGCACCAGCATCCAGGAGTCATCGTCGAAGATGACCTTCACACCGTCGAGGGTGAGGAGCTGTTTCACGGTCTTTTCGTTGTTACCGACCATGACCTTGGCACCGGGCTTTGCGATATCGGCAATAGCGTTCACCTTGGCCTTCAAAGGTTCGCCCACCAGGGACTTGTCCACTTCGAAACCGGAGCGGGTCGGGTAGAAACGGCCATATTCTTCGTACAGGGCGTCCAAGTATTCACCCAGGTTCTTGCCCGTGGTAGCCATAATTTCGAGAGCGATGAGGAGGCCGAACTGGGCATCCTTTTCCAGCGTGTTGTTGAGGCCAGAAATACCGTCGGATTCTTCGAAAGCCACGAGAGCCTTCTGCTTCGCGTTGCGGGAAAGCCACGGGCGGAAGTTCTTGAAGCCCACCGGAGTTTCCATCACGGGCACGCCCAGCTTTTCGGCGATGATGTTCACAAAGTTAGAAGTAGCGACGGACTTAGCAACACAGCCCTGTTCCTTGCGCCAGGTAGCCATGTAGTGGAAAGCGATAGCGCCGAACTGGTTCATGTCGATTTCGCGGGTGCCGTCATAGAAACGGATACGGTCACCATCCGGGTCAAAGATGGCGCCCAGGCGGAACCAGGACTTGCTTTCGTCCAGCACCTTGCGGACCTTTTCGAGGTTCTTGCTGGACGGTTCCGGAGCGACACCGCCGAACAGGGAGTCGTCTTCGTTACGGAGCGTAATGAGGCATTCCGGATTGTCGAGGAGAGCTGCCGGGCGGCGACGGGTAGAACCGTGCACGTGGTCGCACACGAGGGTCAGGCGACCCTTCTTGATAAATTCTTTGATGCGATCGAACTTGATGGTTCCCTGCTTCACAAGGAATTCCTTGTAAATCTTGAGAGAATCGATAATTTCCCAGTCAACCTTGCCCACCGGTTCAAACTTCCAGGTGGCCATCATTTCGTTGCTGAGCTTGGTAATCACGTTCGTGATTTCCGGACCGGCAGGACCGCCATCGGCCGGATTGAACTTGATACCGTTGTAGTGGCTCGGGTTGTGGCTCGGAGTCATGTTGATGGAGCAGGCGGCACCAAGCATCTCAATAGCGGCGCTGAATTCCGGTGTGGGCATTTCGCCACCGTAGTAGACCTTCACGCCGGCCTTCGCGAACTGGTCAGCAACAGCCTCGCAGAATTCGTGACCGAGCAAGCGGTTGTCGTGACCCACGACCACGCCACGCTTCTGGAGTTCGGCAAAATCCTTCACGCCGAGAGCTTCAAAAAGTTCAGGAGCCGCTTCCTTATAGAGGCGGACGATTGCCGCACCCACCACCTGCAGATTGCGGAGCGTAAATTCGGAACCGATTTCTCCGCGCCAGCCGGAGGTACCGAAGCTCACCTTGGCGGGCTCCTGGGAGGTCAGAGCGACCTGTTTCACCTGTTCGACCAGACCCATGTCTGTGGCAGGATTGAACTCGGGGGACTGAATTTTCTTCCAAATCTGGGTAATATTATCCATAACGGTTCCTTTTAAGTTTAGCAAGGAAAATTTAGCAAAATGCATCAACACAGAAAACGCACTTATTCCCAATAACAAGAATGGAAGCCATGGAATCTGGGAAAATCTGTTTTTTTTGTTACAGAAACCCGTCTACATTCAAAAAAAGTTAAAACTTTCCAACTGGACAGGGGATTCATTTTTTGTAACAGTCACCACTATGCTAAACACCGATATTGCTATATTTGCGCTCGTAAAATCAAGAGGACATTATGGCCCAATTCAACGCGCATTTCAGGAACATCAACGGGGACGACACCTACCCGCTGACCGACGTCATTTACCGCAGCAAAGTGGACGGCAGCCTGCTCGAAGTCGAACATGATCGTGCAGCTCTCGCCAGCAAGAGCCCCGACGAATGGAAGAAGCTCTTTGCCGAACGCCGCATGAGCTTTGAACCGGCCGACATGAGCGGCATCTGGAGCAAGCGCGAAATGGTGCTCCCCGATATGCCGCTCGAAGACATCGTCACCATGCGCGAAGGCTGGAGCCCGCTCTTTGACGCGGCCCCGCTCGCAAAAGAAATGGGCATCAAGAGCCTGAAGGTCAAGCTTTGCGGCAACTCCCACACCGGTAGCTTCAAGGACCTCGGCATGACGGTCCTCGTGAGCCAGGTGAACCACATCATCAAGAAGAAGATTCACGAAATCGACGCCGTGGCCTGCGCCTCTACCGGCGACACTTCCGCGGCCCTTAGCGCTTACTGCGCCAAGGCCGGCATTCCGAGCATCGTGTTCCTCCCCGCTGGAAAGACCAGCGTCGCCCAGCTGATCCAGCCGATCTCTAACGGCAGCATCGTACTCGCCCTCGACACCGACTTTGACGGTTGCATGAAGATTGTGCAGCAGGTCACCGCCGACAACCGCATTTACCTCGCGAACTCCATGAACAGCCTCCGCGTGGAAGGCCAAAAGACGATTTCTCCGGAAATCTGCCAGGAAATGGGTTGGAAGGTGCCCGACACCGTGATTATCCCGGGTGGCAACCTCGGCAACGTGAGCGCACTCGCCAAGGGTTTCGAAGACTGCAAGGCCATGGGCCTCATCGACCGCATTCCGCGCATCATCGTCGCGCAGGCCGAGAACGCCAACCCGTTCTACCAGGCCTACGAACGCGGCTTCGACAAGCTCGTCCCCATGCAGGCGAAGAAGACGCTTGCCAGCGCCATCCAGATTGGCAACCCGGTCAGCTATCCGAAGGCCGTCCGCGCTATCCAGAAGACCAACGGCATGGTCGTGAGCGTCACCGAAGAAGAACTGGCGAACGCCGCCCACCGCGGTGACCGCATCGGTCTCTACTGCTGCCCGCACACGGGTGTCGCCCTCGGTGCCCTCGAAAAACTCGTTGCCGCAGGTAAGATCGACAAGGAAGAAAACGTGGTCGTCATCAGCACGGCACACGGCCTCAAGTTCACCGAATTCAAGGTCGGCTACCACGAAAAGAAGCTCGAGAACATAGCCTCCAAGTTCGCGAACCCCGTGTTCAAGGCCCCGGCAGACCTGGGCGCCGTCATGGACATCTTGAAGAAAGAGATGGTCGAAAGACGTCGCTAATTCTATTTCCGACCATTAGCAATCTGAAAAATCCGTGCATTAGCGCGGATTTTTTGTTAAAATAAGAAAGGCCCCCCTCGCGGGGGACCTTTCCTAAGAAGGAGAAAATATTGAGAAATTAAAAGAACTTAGAACTCATCAGGAGGGGAGCAATGATATAAATTGTCCTAAGATTTACCCATTAATATCCCAACGCTCATAATATACCAATTCTTTAGGGCTTTGGAACTTTTGTTTTTCTTATTTAAATTTCTATTTCTTTCTTACAAAGAGTTCTACTCTTCTCTAAATATAATCTTGCACTTAGGCACAAACCTGAACCCGCCACGACGGTGACGTTCAATTTCAAAGTACTTCTTGACGCCTTCCGTGACATTGCCGTCCTTGTCGTCGGTGCCATTAATATGAGCAATGACGCGGTTCAGGCGGCTTTCGAAGTTCGGGCGGAGCGGATCCATACAGATAGCCGGATCCCTCTTGAATTCGCGGTTTTCGTATTCTTCACGACCTGTTGCGGTGTATTCGCGAAGCAGGTTCCTAAGGATTCGAGCAGGCACGTTGCGCATCAGGTGCTTGCTGTTCACCGAAATGGAATCATCGCTCTTATAGTAAATGACCGTCACGGAGTCGTTTAAGCCTTCCAAAAGCTGCTCCTGAGCCTTCTGGATGGGCTTCCAGGAATCAAATTCCTGTTTGACCACGGCACTCATCAGCTTATTGAAGGGCTCCGGAGCCACCACATCGGCCTTGTAATCAAAAAATACGATTGCGGCAGGGGCACCATAGTAACAGCCCTTATGGATAAGGACTGCGCCAACCTTCTCATCCACCACGTCTTCGAGGGCTTTGACGCAGGTCATTTTCTTTTCGGCATCAAATTCCCATTCTAGGCCATTTTCTTCGAGGCAGTCCCCGAAGGTCATATTCTTACCCACGGCACGGCCGTTCACATAAACAAAGCCGTCATCCCGCATTTCAGCGGTAGCCCTGTTTTCCAAGGCTTCAATGAAAGAGGTCTGGGCAGCCTTAAATTCCATGTGTTCGTAGGGCGGAGTATCCAAAAGGATAGGGCCAATTTGTACTAAACCGTTGAACCACCGCATGGGGTTCGTCACCAACATGCCCGGAGAATCGAAACGGAACGAGAAATATTCCTTTCGGTTTCCATCAACAACTTCACGACGGAGGAACTTGGGATCGGTAAGCAGGGGGTAACGCTTGGGGATAATATCCAGGCAGAGCTGACGCACATCCTTGGTGGCATAGAACTGAGACACATAAGGAAGGTAAGAGCGCAGCACACTACGGGCAGGAACCCCTTCAAAAGCGGCGCAGCGGTCAATAATACGCTGCACAAAGGCATCGGGATTTTCGCCCCGCTCATAAAGCCAGTTCACCACCGTATTCATAATCAGACGGTGAACGCTCTCATCAACGAAGGAATCTTCAAAGTAAATGTCATTTAGAGTCTTTACCGTAAAGCGAGGGTCTTTTTTTACCAAAGTCAAGAGGTCCTTGACAGGGTAAGAAATCAGCAGCTCAATATGTGTAAACTGTAAAAACAGATTCGATAACACGATAACCTCACTCCGACAAGCCACCTAGGATTGGCGTTAGTCTCTTGTAGCAATATAGTAAAAAAAACATAAAAAACAAAAAATGGCTATATTTTGGCCATGGAATCCGCCAAAATACACATTTTGCCCGATGAAATCATCAATAAAATCGCCGCAGGCGAGGTAATTGAGCGACCTGCATCGGCAGTCAAGGAGCTTTTGGAGAACGCCATAGACGCTGGCGCAACCCGTATCCAGGTGCAAATCGAGCAGGGCGGCAAGCAAAAAATCGTAGTGTCCGACAACGGCAAGGGCATGGGACAGGCAGACCTGAACCTGTGCTACCTGCGGCACACCACCTCTAAGTTGAGCAGTGCCGACGACCTATTCCACCTGCACACCAACGGGTTCCGCGGCGAAGCGGTAGCCTCAATCGCCGCCGTGTCTAAAATGACAATCACCAGCGCCACGGACCAGGGCGAAAGCAACCGCATTGTGCTTCATGGCGGAAACGTCATCGAAAGAGAAGGTGTGGCCGCCAGCCGAGGCACAACTTTCCTTATCGAAGACCTTTTTTACAACACCCCTGTCCGCAGGACATTTCTCGGAAGCGAGGTGGCGGAATCCTCCAAGATTCTAGACGTCGTCTTGAAAATTGCGCTGGCCCACCCCGAAATCCGTATCGACTACAAGGTAGGCGAAAAGTCCGTATTTATCGGAGTCCCCGGAGAGCTCCGGACCCGCATCGCCGAAGCCATCGGGTCGGGCATTGCCAAAAAGATGCTCCCGGTGGACTACACCGAAGCTGGCGTCCACGTGACCGGCTTTATTTCGCCTACTACGGAACAAAACGGCAAACGGTATCACCAGTACCTATACCTGCGGAACAGGCCCATCGAGAACAAGGCCATCGCCAAGGCTATCAGCCAGGCTTATGAGCCCTACGGCGTCAACTGCAAGCCTGTGACGGTCCTGTTCCTGGACATGCCGGACATGGAGTTCGACGTAAACGTGCACCCCGCCAAAAGGGAAGTCCGTTTTGCGAACCAGAACCTGGTATTCCTGGTAGTGACCCACGCTATCCGAGAAACCTTCCGAGAAGATCTAGAAAAGAACTCCCCCCTTATCGATTTAAGTTCAGAAATAGCAAGCGGAGTCGGAACAGAAGTTCCGACCAATGACCAATCCTCCATTGCATCTCCGAAATTTCAGGAATTCAACGCCTCGGCTCCGCGGTTCAAGGACAGCGGAACCAGCCGTTACACTCCCGACAAAGACGAAGTCCAGGACCTGTTTTCACAGCCCGAAGCGGGCAAGCTTATTTCTCTGGAAGATTCCCTGCAGGACCCCCTCTGGAACAAGGAAGCCCCCGAACCCGAAAACACCCCCTGGGCACCCCCGGCGGTATTCCAGACGGCAAACACTTATATTGTAAGCGAAGATTCCGAAGGGCTTTTGGTCATTGACCAACATGCCGCCCATAGCCGGATCCTATACGAACAAGCTCTGGAGATTCTGAAGAACGGAGGCTCCATCGACAGTCAAGAGCTGTTGTTCCCGGAGCTCACCGAATTTTCCAGAATGGAACGGGAAATTTTCGACTTTGTAAAAGATTCCCTGAAGACCCTGGGTTTTTATGTAGAGCCTTTCGGCGGTTCGGAATTCCAGATTAGGTCCATCCCCTGTAACTTGCCTATTTCCAGAGCGGCAAAATCGGTCCACGAGTTCTTGGAAGACTGCATCGAGAACGGAGGGAAAGCGGATCTCGCCAAGGTTCAAGAGACCATGGCGAAAGCCTGGGCCAAAACTAACGCCTTCCAGGCGGGCGACAAACTTAAACCCGAAGAAATGTCCAGGCTAGTAAGCCAGCTGATGGCTACCGAAGACCCCTTAAAATCCCCCTACGGCACTCCGACCCTTATGCGGATTTCTCTGGACGAACTGGCCAAGAAATTCAGCCGTTAAATAATTTATCCACAAAACAATCCGGAACAAAGCCTTTGCCGAGGCGCTCCGTCAAGGACACGGCCAACTGCCTTGATTTAGCGATGTCTTGGTTGTGCAATGCCGCTAAAATCTGGGGAACCATTTTTTTTGTGCCTCTGCCTATAAATTCAGGAATCAACATTTTTTTCATTAAAATGTTGGGCATGGCGAAAGTTCTGGTTTTCACAAGCAAAGAGCCCAGAATGTAGGTTAAGAAATCGGGCTTTGTAGCAACCACCAGAGGGGCACCCGAAAGAGCGAGCTCAAGTGTTACCGTCCCCGGAGTGGCAAGGGCCATAGACGCCGCCCCGAACAGCATGCGGCGTTCTTCGGAATCTTCGGGCGCCACCTGAACAGAAAACTGTTGGCGCTCCGCCTCCCCTATTTTTTGGAAATAACTTTCCAAGGGCGGTATCAGGGATTCACGAGGGACAATCAGCTTGACTCTTTTACCTGTAGCGACCTGTGGCGAAGGCATTTTTAGCCACGCCTCAGCCACCTTTAAAAACAAGTCCATATTTCGTTTTGCCTGAGAAAGCCTGCTCCCCGGAAAAAGAAGCAAAGTTTCTTCGCTGGAATCCAACTGTTCCGAGTAGGGCAAAGTATGGTACAGGTTTTCGTGCAGCAAAAACGGATGGAGCAGAACGTCGGCATTGACGCCCTTTTGCCCATAGGCCTCTTTTTCAAACTGGAAAAGTACGGCAAGATTCACACCGTCCAGTTTTTGGGCGCGACCCGGTTTCCAGGCCCAAATCTGGGGTGGCGCTACATAAAGTACCGGCTTCCCCATCTTTTTTGCGACCTGGCAAAATTTCATGTTAAAGCCGGGATAGTCGATGGCGATAAAGGCCTTGCATTCCTCAGAACAAAGCAGGTCTTTGAGCTTTCGATAAACTTTTTGGAGCTTAGCCGTCCGAGGCAAAACGTCCAGAAATCCAGAAACGGGAAGCTCGTTAAATTCTGCTATAGGAACAAGTCCCGCATTCTGCATGCGGCCGCCACCCGTACCCACCGGGAGCATTCCCCGCTGGACTATGGACTGAACAAAGGCCTCCCCTAGAACATCTCCGGAATCTTCCCCTGCACAGAAAAGGACAAACGGTTCTTGCACAGAAACTACCTGCGGGGTTTCCCGGAGACCCAGACCTTAGAGGCGCCCATGTCCTGCTTGAGCCAATTCAGTACATCTTGAGAATAGGACAGTTTGTATTTGTGAAGTGTCAGCCCATGTTCGTAACTTGATTCCGTCTCTATGTGCAGGACCAATTCACTGCCAGGTTCACCTTCGAACGCCTCGAACTGTTGCATTCCCATTTCCAGTTTCTGCAAGAATTCTTCTGAAAGCATAGAAGAATAGATGTTGGCGTGGATGTATTTGACCATACGCTCACGGACATAGTCCAGCTGGTAGGCCTCTTCTACCACCACCTGCATCTGCTCGGTAATGTTTTTTTCTCTATCCCGCTGGTATTCCAGCGTTCCCTTCACCAAAATGCGGTCATCTTCGGAAATCTTGTCCCGGAAACTTTCCCAGGTGTCTTTCTTGAAGAACAGTCCCACTTCGCCTTGGAAATCCTGCATTTCGCCAAAGCCGATGGTAGCGCCGCGCTTAGTTTCTACAGAACGCATCCGCGTGACGATTCCACCGACGGCCACCACGCAGCCCTCTTTACGGGCCAGTTCCTCTTGGCTCAGGCTGCAGGTGGTAAAACCGATCAATTCGGGGCGGAATTCGTCAAGCGGGTGCCCCGAAAGGCAAAGCCCAAGAACTTCACGCTCCTTGTTGAGCATTTCTACGCTGCCCCACTCCTCGGCGTCTTCCAAGACTTCGGCAATGTTAGAAATAGAGGAATCAGCCCCGCCCATATCAAAGAGGGACATCTGTCCTTTGGACTTGTCTTCTTGATAGCGGGCAGCCACTTCTAGCGCCCTATCCACCGTAGCCATCAGCACGGCCCTACTCCCCGGCAGGCCATCCAAAGCGCCGGCCATAATCAGGCATTCCAAAGTCTTTTTGCTGAGAGGCGGGCGTTTTTCTTTCAGGGAACCTTGGTATTCCGCCACCCGCTTACAGAAATCAAAGATAGACTTGAACGGTCCACCTTTTTCACGGGCCGCCACCACGTCTTCTACCACGCCGATTCCCACGTTGCGGATTCCCGCAAGACCAAAGAGAATCTGGTGTTTAGTATTGGCGGTAAAAATCCCTTGAGACGAATTGATATCCGGCGATAGCACGGGGATACCCAAGCGCTTGCATTCCTGAATGATGGTGACGATATCTTCGGTCTTGCCCATCTTCGACGTCATGGAAGCGGCCATATATTCTGGGCCGTAATGGGCTTTTAGGTAAGCGGTCTGGTAAGCCACATAGGCGTAGGCGGCAGCATGGCTCTTGTTGAAGGCGTAACCGCAGAACGGAAGCACCGCATCCCACACTTTCTGAATCAACGCATGGTCATAGCCATTGGCTTCACATTTCTTGAAAAACTCCGGCTCCAGTTTTTCCATCTTCTCAGGCATTTTCTTTGCCATGATACGACGAATATTGTCAGCGCCACCCAGGGTGTATCCGCCCAGAATCTGGGCCAGTTTCATTACCTGTTCCTGGTAAACAATCACACCGTAGGTTTCGCCAAGCACCTGTTCCAAGTCCGGGTGGTAACAGTCAATTTCTTCTTTACCCTGCTTACGGGCAATAAAGTGGGGAATCTGTTCCAACGGCCCCGGACGATACAGGGCGTTCATAGCGATAAGGTCGAAAATTCGGGTAGGTTTCAGTTCCCGCAAATACTTTTGCATACCCGGCGATTCGAACTGGAACACCGTCGTGGTCATGCCCTTGCCCAGCAGGTCAAAGGTTTCCTTGTCATCCAGCGGGATATGGCCCATGTCCAGCTCGATGCCACGGTTCTTCTTGACCATGTTCACCGTGTCTTGAATGATGGACAAGTTGATAAGACCCAAGAAGTCCATCTTCAGAAGCCCGATATCTTCGGCGTAATGCTTGTCGTACATCACCACTGGCGTATCTTCGGGAGCGGCACGGTACAATGGCGCAAGGTTATAAATCGGAGTCGGCGTAATCACCACGCCACAGGCGTGCACGCCTGTCTGGCGAGGCAAATCCTCTAGCTTTTTGGCGATGTCCCACAGGTTCTGGTAGCTGGCACGGCTATTGATCATGGCCTGCAGGGGTTCCGGGCTATAACCGTCTTCCAGGTTATTCCCTTTCTTGTCTTTACCCGTCCAGGCCTGCTTCAAGCTGAAATTCAAAGTCCGCTGCGGGAATAACTTGGTAATCGCTTTCGCTTCTTGCGGCGGAATACCCAAAACGCGGGCCACATCGGTAATCACCGCCTTGGACTTGAGCATACCGTAGGTGATAATCTGGCCCACGCACTCCTTGCCGTATTTTTCGGTCACGTAGTCAATCACGCGACCGCGGTCCCTATCCGAAAAGTCCGTATCGATATCGGGCATGGACACGCGTTCCGGATTCAGGAATCGTTCAAAAAGCAAATCAAAGGTCAGCGGGTCAATGTCGGTAATACCGATGATGTAGGTGACAAGAGATCCTGCAGCAGATCCACGGCCAGGCCCCACAGGAATTCCGTGTTCCCTGGACCAGTTGATAAAGTCCCACACAATCAAGAGGTAGCCCGCCACATTCATGTTGCGGATACAGTTCAGTTCCTTGTACATGCGGGCTGCCACTTCGGTATCGTGGGCAGGGAACTTAAAATCTTCGTTGGGGAAACGCCATTTAAGACGCTGGTTACAAAGGTGGGTAATGTAAATATCGGCGTCACCACCCGGTTTGCACCAACGACGAACGTTTTTCTCCCAGGCCTTATTGTCGTCGTCGTCAAAAAATTCAGGCTGGGACAGGCGCTCAATTTCTGCCTTGTCTTCGTCGGTCAGGGCGTCTTCGGCAATTCCCTTGTCGGCACAATAAGATGCCGTCACCTTTTTCTTTTTATCCTTGATGACTCCCTTGAGTTCCCGTTCGCGAACAACAGGGTACTCCGCATCGTATTCCGCCTTCATGATGGCCTTGATATTCTGGTATTCCTCAGAAGCGAGGAAGTCTTCCGGAATCTTGAACCGGGGCCAATATTCGTCGCCAATACCGGTTTTTACCGTAAAATTACAGCGTTCTGCAATCTTTACCGTGTTTTCGATAGCGCCAGGAATGTGGCCGAACAGTGCCTGCATTTCTTGTTCAGTTCTGAAATAGAACTGGTCCGTAGGGAACCGTTTGTCCGTGAAATCGTTCAGGGTTTCTTTAAGGGAAATGCAGCGCAAAACCTTGTGGGCCTGGGCATCTTCTTGCTTAATATAATGGACATCGGCTACGGCCACCACTTCACGGCCTAGCTCCCCCGCCAACTGCACATTGTAGTCATTCAGCAATTTCTGCTGGGGAATTCCGTTATCGCAAACCGAAAGGTAAAGATGGTCCCGGTCAAAAATTTTGTCCAGGGATTCTATGTATTCCCGAGCAACACTGTTACGGCCGGCAGCCACATTCTGACCGTAGCGGCTAAAGAAATCCCCTGCAATGGCGATAATGCCTTCTTTGTGTTCATTTACCACCGACAGCGGGACCGACGGAATTTCGGCCCAGCGGTCTCCATCTTCGTAGCGGAAACTCACTATACGAAGCAGGTTGTAATACCCCACATCGTTTTCTACCAGGAGGGTTAGTCGTTCATAAGTTGTCGGGTCTTTCTGGTTTGCGCTTGGCGAATCCACATAGACATGACAGCCGTAGATGGTCTTGACTGGCGGGAGTCCCTGTTCCTTGCGCTTCTTGTTCAGGTCTTTTCCGCGGGTCTGGATTTCCAGGATGCCAAACATGGCGCCGTGGTCGGTAAGGGCCACCGCAGGAGCATTTTCTGCAGCGGCAGCTTCCAATATGCCGTCGAGACGGGCCGATGATTTTAAAACGGAAAACTCGGAATGAACTTGCAGGTGAACAAAAGCCATAGCTGCAATTTAGTAAATTCATAATTATTTATATTTACCCACATGAAACGTGCACTTATTACTGGTATTACAGGCCAGGACGGTTCGTACCTGGCAGAGTTCCTTCTTGAGAAGGGTTACGAAGTTTACGGGCTTGTCCGCCGCAAAAGTAAGCTTGACTTTAACAACGCAGAGCACCTCAAAGGAAAAGTCACCTTTATCTTCGGCGACATGACCGATTCCGCATCGCTCCTGCGCGCCATGGAAATCGCAAAACCCGACGAAATTTATAATCTCGCCGCACAGTCTTTTGTGACCACCTCTTGGGAAACACCGCTTTCTACGGCAGATATCAACGCCATCGGCGTTACCAAGCTTTTAGAAGCCGTCCGTCTGTGCAAACCCGATACCCGCGTATACCAGGCTTCCACCAGCGAAATGTTCGGCAAGGTTCAAGCGGTCCCGCAAAACGAAACGACGCCGTTCTACCCGCGCAGCCCCTACGGAGTTTCCAAACTCTACGGACACTGGATTATCAAGAACTACCGCGAAAGCTATGGTATGTTCGCCTGCTCGGGCATTTTATTTAACCACGAATCTGAACGCCGCGGCGCCGAATTCGTGACCCGCAAAATCACTATCGCTGTTGCAAAAATCAAGGCCGGCAAGCAAGACTTGCTTGAACTCGGCAACATGGATGCCAGCCGTGACTGGGGCCATAGCGCCGACTATGTACGGGCCATGTGGCTCATGCTTCAGCAAAAAGAAGCCGATGACTACGTGGTGGCCACAGGCGTAACTCACAAGGTTCGCGAATTTGTACAGCTCGCCTTCAAGGCCGCTGGCATGGAAATTGAGTTCCACGGCACAGGCGTTGACGAATACGCCACTCTCAAAGGAACCGACAAGGTGGTGGTGAAGGTGAACCCGCAGTTCTTCCGCCCCGCCGAAGTGGACCTGCTCATCGGAGACGCCAGCAAGGCCAAGAAAGTTCTCGGCTGGAAGCCCGAAATCAGCTACGAACAGCTGGTCAAACGCATGGTGGAAAGCGACATCAAACTCCTTGCCGAAGGAAAGATTTGATGGAAGTCGTCATCGTCGGGGCATCTGGATTCGTAGGGGGGTATTTAACCCGCGAACTTGAAACCGCAGGGCATTCCGTCGTTCAGGCGGACCTTCCCGAATTGGACTTGCTGAACGCAGCCCAAGTGGATTTGCTTATCGCAAACAACAAGCCCGACGCCGTTGTGAATCTCGCCGCCATCAGTTCTGTTGGAGCCTCATGGAAAAGCCCAGCCGACACCATCAGCGTGAACGTAAACGGAACGCTGAATCTGCTAGAAGCTGTCCGCAAGCATGCACCGCAGGCAAAGACACTTTTAATCGGGAGCGCCGAAGAATACGCCGTTCCCGAAGGCGCAACAAAGCTTAAGGAAACAGACCCACTAGAGGCCAGCAACCCTTACGGCATCTCGAAAATCGCACAGGAAAACTTTGCACAACTATACCGCAAGAAATACGGTATGAAAATTGTGTGCACCCGCTCTTTCAACCACACAGGCGTCGGGCAGACCACCGCTTTTGCGCTTCCGAGCTTTGTAAAGCAGGTCGCCGAAATTGACAAGTCGGGCAAGCCCGGCAAGATTCTTGTAGGAAACCTGAGTGCCCGGCGGGATTTTTCAGACGTAGAAGACGTGGTCCACGTCTACCGCATGCTACTTGAGAACGAAAACGAATTCGACATCTACAATGTAGGTTCCGGTATCGCCCACAAGATTGAAGACCTGCTGAAAGAAGTAATCTTGAAATTAACGTCTGTCGACATAGAAATCGTAGTAGACCCCGAAAAGGTGCGCCCTGTCGAAACACCTTACCTCTGCGCCGACAATAGCCGTATTCAAAAATATTGGAACGGCACCGACATTCGAAAAACACTCAAGAAAATGTTTGACCATTACAGGTCTGAGGTCTAGGAGCCACGATGGGTGATTTCCCGAAAATCGCCATAGACGCCCGCATGGTGAACCGCTCCGGAATCGGTACCTGTATCCAGCATTGGTTGCGTGACGTAGGCTACAGCGTAGCCCTCGGTGATCAGAAAGAACTGGAAGCGTACAGAGATGTTCCGACGCATATACCCTTCAAGTGCGGCATCTACGGCTACAAGGAACAGTTCAAGTTCCCCTACTGCAAGCTGCGCAAGCAAAAAGCCGACATTTTGCACATTCCGCATTGCAATGTGCCGCTCTTTTACCGCGGGAAGATGATGGTGACGGTCCACGACCTCACCCACTTGGTGTATCCCGAATTCTTACCCATGAAGTTGGTGCACCTGTACTTCAAATTTATCTTTTGGTTTATCTGCAAACGTGCCGACCGGATTCTCACAGACTCTGAAAGCACCAAACGAGACCTTCTCCGCTTTTACAAGGCAGATGCATCTAAAATGACGGTGGTTCCCCTCGGCGTCGGAAGCGAGTTCATTCGAAAGCCTCAAAGCGAAATTGAATACCTGTACGCAAAGTTCAATCTTCCCCGCGACAAGAAGATTATACTCTATGTAGGGAATCTACTCCCCCACAAGAACCTAAACGGGCTCCTGGAAGGATTCGCCCAGATGAAAAGCAGAGAAAACTGCAGGCTTGTTCTTGTGGGCAAGGCTTTTGACGGACGCACCCGAGAGACCCGGGAAAAGGAACTGGGCTTAGAAGGACTCACTATTCATGCCGGTATGGTAAGCCAAGAAGACTTGGTAAATTTCTACAACCTTGCCGACCTGTTCGTATTGCCTTCGCTGTACGAGGGATTCGGGCTTCCTGTTTTGGAGGCTTTCGCCTGCGGCTCACCGGTCGCCTGTTCCAATGTTTCATCGCTCCCCGAAGTCGGCGGAAATGTCGCAAAATACTTTGACCCGAAAGACCCGGCAAGTATCGCCCGTATACTGGAAAGCTCCATTGAAGACAAGGGTAAGTACGACAAAGAAATTGACGCCTGGGTAAAAAATTTCACTTGGGAAAACAGCGCCAGGCAAATCCGAGAGATTGCGACTGAAATTGCAGCAAAATAAGGTACAGCGTGGAACAAGGCAAGATAAAGAAGATTCTTCTAAATGTTCTGAAATTCGTCGTGAGTTTCGGTGGCCTTGCCTACATTTTCTGGAAAGTTCCCTTTGTCGAAGTATGCGGTCACTGGACAGCAACCGCCTTCCCATGGATTGGCCTGATTCTCGCCTGTACTGTGTTCAGCATGGCCATACAGGCCAACCGTTGGCGCGGGCTTCTACTTGACGAAGGAAAAAAAATCAAGTTCCGCACCTTCTACGCCTACATCGCCCTCGGGTATTTCTTTAACAATCTGCTTCCAAGCGGTTTTGGAGGCGATGCGGTAAAGACCATTGCCTTCGGGCGACGTTTTGGAAATATGGCCAATTCTGTCGCTGCCGTGGCCATTTCCCGAGTGATGGGACTCTTGGCCATGTTCCTCTGTTTTTTTGCAACACTTCCCTTCGTAATTTCACGCTACCAGATTCCAGCCCTGTACACGGGAGCGGTCTGCGCTGTAGCGGTTCTTTCGGCATTCATTATCGTCGGTGGACTTTTTTCAGATAAAATAAAGATACCCGGAACAATAACGAGCAAGGTTCCTTTCCTGCTCAAGCTACAAGAAGCCTTTTCAATTTACCGCGGGTACAAAAAAGCGTTTGCTCTTTCGGGACTGGATTCCATTTGGCTGCAACTCTCTTCTATCGCCATACACTACGCCTATTTCCAGGCTGTAGGTGTCCCTGTTGATATAGCTACCATTACCGTATTCATGACCATCACCATCACGGTATCGATGCTCCCGATTTCCATTAACGGCATCGGCATTCGCGAAGGCGTAAACGTGAGTCTCTTTACCGGGCTACTTGGAATACCTGCCGACACAGTGCTTGCCGCAGCATTATTGGGCTACATACCCATGGTGTTCCAGGCTTTACAAGGTGCCGTGGTACTTGCCGGAAGTAAGAAGGATTAGCCCCAGACTTCTTCCTTGAGTTCGCGACCCCACATGTCCTTGATGACATCGTCCACCTTCTTGCCTTCGAAAAGGAGGGCATGGACGGAGTTCACAATGGGCATTTCTACACCCAGCTTGTCGGCAAGGGCCTTGGTGCTCTTGCAGGTGGGCACACCTTCGGCCACCATTTTCATGCCAGCGAGAACCTGTTCGATGGTTTCACCCTTACCGATGTGTTCCCCCACATAGCGGTTACGGCTGTGCTGGGAAAGGCAGGTCACAATCAAGTCACCCATACCGGCAAGGCCAGCAAAAGTTTCGGACTTTGCGCCGAGGGCCTTGCCCAGGCGGCACATTTCAGCCTGACCGCGAGTCAAGAGGGCTGCACGGGTGTTGTCTCCAATCTTGTACTTGCCGCTGGCTTCAAGACCGTAAAGCACGCCAGAGGCAATGGCGATAACGTTTTTCACAGAACCGCAAAGTTCAATGCCCACGATATCCGTAGAGCTGTACACGCGCAGGTAGCTGCAGCTCATGACCTTCTGCACAAACTTTGCGGATTCTTCGTTTACGCAGGCAGCCACAATGGCCGTAAGGATATGGCGGCTCACCTCTTCGGCATGGGAAGGTCCGCTAAAGGCCACCATCTTGTCTTCGGTAAGCCAGGGAACATTTTCCAATAGCACTTCGCTCATGAGCTGATTCGTGCCTTCGAGAATGCCCTTGGTAGCACACACCACCACGGGTTCTTTACCTTTGGCCGGTGTCCACTTACCGAGATTCTTGGCGACACCGCCCATAAACTGGGAGGGCACCACAATAAGCACCATGTCGCAACCATCGAGAGCGGCGTTCATGTCGGTAGTGTATTTAAAATCTGCCGGGAAAATCACACCGGGCAACTTGTCCTTGTACTGGTGCTCCGTCGAGAGCAAATCCACTTCGGCCTGCGAGTTAGTCCAAAAGGAAACTTCGCACTTATTTTCATAAACCACCTGACCAAGGGTGAGTCCCCAGCCGCCAGTTCCAAGTACAGTTACTTTCATAATTTTGTTCCTAATAAGAAGCTGTGTGCGCGGTCGCCTTCGGCTCCCTTTGAGGTTTGAGGACGCTTCGCTTTGAGGTTTCATAATCGCGCCCTTGGCGCCAAACTATAACTCAAACCTCACAGGGCGAAGCCCGACCTCATAGCTCAAAGCACCGCAAGGTGCGACCCCTATAACAATCTACAATATTTACGCCTTCGGATTCTTCCTTTTAGACCCAAATCCATTCTCCGTGCCGTTCAAAAGCCGCTTGATGTTGGATTTGTGCTTCACAATCACAAAAACCGCCACAATCAGGCAAGTAATCATGAGTCCCAGGTTGATGTTGTCCGGCGGGAACGGCAACTTCAAGTAGCCCATCACAGCAAAAGCCCCGAGGGCAATGCAAGCGCCAATGCTCCCAACCGAAACATACTTGGTAGAAACCGTAAGGACAATCCACACCCCAAAGGCCGCAAGGGCAGTAATTGGGCAAAGGGCCAAAAAGACACCGAGAGCGGCAAGCACGCCCTTGCCTCCACGGAATCCGGCAAAGCAAGTAAAACTATGGCCCAAAATCACCAGAAGGCCCGCCACCAGCGGCACCCAATGGGAATAATCCGCACCACCGGCAGCCACCTGAGAGGCACACATCTGTGCGGCAATCCAGGGGCTAAAGAAGCCCTTGAGCAAATCCAGGAACACTACCGGAAGTGCCGGTTTCCAGCCCAGCACGCGGAACGTGTTGGTGAGACCTGCATTCTTGGAACCGTAGTCCCGAATGTCAAAGTCCTTACCTTTCGCGATTTTTGCGATCCAAATCGCGCTGGGGATCGACCCCAACAAGTACGCTATCGGAAGACTCAGCAAACTGTTCAAGTTCTTCGTCCTTTCTGAGGGTTAACTTCTGGTCAAAATTCAAGCGGAGGGGTGCACCCTGTAGCTGGAATTCTTCGTAAAACTTTTTGAGCAGGTAACGCTTGTAAGATTCGTCCACCAATTCCGGTGTGCGGGTCTCAATGGCAATCACGGGAGGCTCCACCAGAATCTGGCAGGCTCGGGTCAAGGCAACCACACGGGCGTTGTGGCTGGGAGGCGCCTTTTCTTGCAAAAAATTCGCAAAACTTTCGGCCACACGATCACGGCCCAGCACGCGGCGGCAGTTGGCATATACCGTCTGGATAGACTGGATAACCCGATTTACGCGAAGGCCTTCCTTGGCACTAATGGAAAGGATGGGCACGTATTCCAGCATGGGTTCCCGTTCCAGCATTTCCTTGACCATGCGGTCAAAGGACTTTTCGGTCTTGTCGGGCAGAATATCCCACTTGTTCAGCACAAGAACCAGGCCCTTCCCCGCCTTGCGGATTTCGGTAATGATTCTAAAGTCCTGAACCTGGAGCCCTCGGGTGCAGTCCACCAGAAGCACCGACAGGTCCGACCTGCGGATGCTTTCCATGGTGCGCATATTGCTGAAAATTTCCACCTCGTCTTCTACCTTCGCCTTTTTGCGAAGGCCTGCCGTATCGGTGACCACGAACTTGACGCCGTTTACGGTAAAGGTGCAATCGATGGAGTCGCGGGTGGTGCCAGGAATGTCCGAAACTACGGCCCGTTCCTCGCCCATCAGGCGGTTCAACAAGGTGCTCTTGCCTGCATTGGGGCGACCAAGGATGGCGAAACGGATGGGCCGTTCCTCTTTCCGTTCCCCACGCACAGGGGTCGGAAGCACTGCGACAATTTCATCCATCAAGGAAAGGCAGGCATAACCCGTCAAGGCGCTGATGGTACGAGGCTGTCCAAAGCCCAGTTTCAAGAACTCGTAACTTTCCTGACGGTCGCCCAGGTTTTCGCTCTTGTTGGCCACCAGAATCACCTGCTTATCCAGCTTGCGGATAAGCCTTGCAAACTGCTGGTCCAGCTTGGTGATGCCCACGCGGACATCCACCATAAAAAGGACCAGGTCCGATTCCTCGACGGCGTTAAAAATCTGGGTACGGACACTATCGGCCAGGACATCGATGGTATCGTCTGGCAAAAAACCGCCGGTATCTACCACCGTAAACTCGTGGCCCTTGTAATTCGCGTTCTGGTAATGCCTATCGCGAGTCACACCGTCACGGTCAGAAACCACGGCAGCCCTGCGGCCTAAAATCCGATTAAAAAGAGAGGACTTCCCGACATTGGGCCGTCCGATAATACACACCACAGGTAACTTCATCGCAAACAAATATAGAAAAGAATACGGAATCATTAGATTTTCAAACGTAAAAAGCTAAATTTGGGCCATGCCCTTCTACCCTAACGAAGTCATCCAGCAGCTCAAATCCGAAGCCGACATCACGGCCGTCATTGAGCAGTTTTTGCCCCTGAAAAGGTCGGGCAATGGACGCTACGTTGGGGTGTGCCCCTTCCACGACGACCACTCCCCCTCCATGTACGTAAACCCCACCCTGGGCATCTACAAATGCTTTGCCTGTGGTGCCGGCGGAGACGTGTTCAAGTTCGTGCAGGAACACGAAAAAATCGACTTTAACGCCGCCGTAAAATGGGTGGCGGATTTTTGCAGTTTCGAGCTGCCCAGCGTGGGCAACCCCGAACGGGCCGAAATCACCGAAGAGCGTGAACTGGTCCGCAAGTTGAACGAACTGGCCTGTGAGTGGTTCGAAGAACAGCTGACCCGCAGCCCCAAGGCTCTTCAATACCTGAACAGCCGCCATATTTCCGAACCAACCCGCAAGCAGTTCCACATCGGCTACGCTCCCGACGGTCGCGAAGGTTTCGTAGGCTACGCCGCCAAGAAAGGCTTCTCTCCCAAGGAATGCGTCAAGGCGGGCCTTGCCGTAGAAAAGGAGAACGGCGGTATTTCCGACAAGTTCCGGGACCGCCTGATGATTGCCATCCAGAACATTTCCGGCGTGGTGGTGGCCTTCGGAGGGCGCGACCTTTCCGGCAAGAGTCCGGCAAAATACATGAACAGCCCGGAAACTATCCTTTACCATAAGAGTGACATCCTTTTCGGGTTGAACCACAGCAAGAACGCCATCGCCAAAGAAAACGCGGTCATCATCGTAGAAGGATACTTCGACCTGATAAGCCTTTATCAGGGCGGCGTGCAGAACGTGGTGGCGGCCTCCGGCACCGCCCTTACCGAGAACCACGCCAGCATCCTTTCCCGCTATGCAAAAACCGCTTTCCTGGTCTTCGACGGCGACGCGGCAGGCCAAAAGGCCACTCTCCGCTCCCTGGAAATCGTGCTCCCCAAGGGAATCGGCCCGAAGGTATTTGCCCTTTCGAGACCCGACGGCACCAAGATCGACCCCGACAACTTCGTGAACGAGCGGGGCGCAGACGCCTTCCGCGACGAACTGAAGAATGCCGAAGACTGGCTCAGCTACCTTTCCCACATGAAGGACCTTTCCAGCATCGAGGCCCGGGCAAGCTTTATTACCTACGCCAAGTCCCTCATCAAGAGCATCGGGAACACGGAACTCCGTAACCAGTACGTAAAGCTCCTTTCGGAGCGTTTCGACACCAGCAGGTCCTTAAACGACGTCCAGCAAATCCACGTGAAGCACAAACCAACTGCCGAACAGGAACAAGCGAAAGAAGTCCTTCAAGAAGAAGCGGCCATGGTCCAGTGGAACCTGATTCCGCCCCTGGAAATCCGGTTTGCAAACCTACTGTACCGAAACCCCACGTTGCTGGACAGGGCCTGCGAATTTTTCGACATGAACCTGGCCGAAAGCGGCATCCAGCTTTTGGAATCTTCCGTCGTAGATGAATTCGTGAACACCGCCATCGCCCACTACGCCGAAACGGGCTATTTTTCGCCCCAAACGCTTTACGAAATCCTGCCAAGGCAGGGCCAGCTCTTTATGGAAGGCCTGCCCGAAGAAACCTGGACACCGCCCAAGGAAATCAACGAGTTCTACGACACCCTCATGGTGCTCATGTTGCGTTTTTGCGACAGGGGAAAAAAGAACATCCAGCTGGACAGTGCCGAAGGAATCCAGAAACGCATGGACCTCTATGCGTTCACGCAGGAATTGCAGAAACTGGACGCCTCCTACAAGAAGGGCGGCATCGACATCAACCAATTTGCAGACAGAATTATCAGCAGCAAGGATAGGCTCATCCATGTTATCCATTAAAGACTTAAAGGCAAGCATCGAAGACGGAACCCAGATTCTGAAAGGAATCAATCTGGAAGTCAAGGCGGGAGAAGTCCACGCCATCATGGGCCCAAACGGCTCCGGTAAAAGCACCCTCTCCAAGGTTATCGCCGGTCACCCCGCCTATCACGTAGATGGCGGTTCCGTCACTTTAGACGGCAAGGACCTGCTCCAGATGGAAATCAACGAGCGGGCCAACAGCGGGCTGTTCATCAGCACCCAGTACCCCACCGAAATCCCTGGCGTAAACAACGTGGAATTCCTGAAGATGGCGCTGAACAGCAAGCGCGCCTTCTTGGGCCAGCCCGAAATCGGAGAAGCCGAATTCAAGAAGCTCATCGACGAAAAGATGGAACTTCTGGAAATGGACGATCGCTACCGTGACCGTGGCGTAAACGAAGGTTACTCCGGCGGCGAAAAGAAACGCAACGAAATTCTGCAGATGGCCATTTTAGACCCGAAAGTTTCCCTGCTGGACGAAACCGATTCCGGCCTGGACATCGATGCGCTGCGCATCGTGGCCGGCGGCATCAACCACATTATGGGCCCCGACAAGGCGGTGATTCTGGTGACCCACTACCAGAGGCTTCTGGACTACATCAAGCCCAACTTTGTCCACGTGCTCCGCCACGGGAAAATCATCTTGAGCGGTGGCCCGGAACTGGCCCTCGAACTGGAAGAAAAAGGTTACGACTGGATCGAGGAAAAGTAATGGACGCCATTTCCCGCATCAAGCAAATCGGCATGCCCCGCCGCAACAACGAGTTGTGGACGTTTTTCCCCGTGGCAAAAATTCCTATGCCAGAATTCCCCGAAACCTGCAACGATACCGCAGACTATTCCGACGAAGAGGATTTTGCGGCACTCCTGCCCATCGCGTTTAATGCACAGACCATGAAGCAGGATATTGCCGACGGTGCAAACGAAATGGCCATGCTCAAGTGCAACAACGACTTTGGCCACACCGTGCTGAACATCGGCAAGAACGCAACGGCCAGCCTCGAGATTCTCGACAACAAGGTGGCCCACGAAATCTGCGCAGAACGGTTCGACATTCACGTTCAAGAAAACGCCACCGTCCACATATTCTTCGCAAACCCTGCCGACGGCGTGCCCCTGAGGTTCCGCCATTTCCGAATCGTGCAGGAGGCGGGTTCGAAAGTTTATTTCTCCGAAATCGAGCGGGGCACGGGAATCAAGCGCACCAGCCTGGACGCCTTCTTGAAAGGAAACGGTGCCCGGCTAGAAATCCGCTCCCTGAACGTACTCGATGGAGACGATTCCGTACACCACCGCATCACCATCAGGCACGAAGCGCCCGAAACCGAAAGCGTCCAGTTCGCCAGGAACCTGCTGAACGGAAAGTCCAATGCCAGCTACGACGGTAGCGTGGTGGCGGGCGCAAACTGCTCCAAGGTGTTTTCGTCCCAGCTGGTGAACACCATCCTCCTTTCCGAAGGCAGTTCCGTGTCCGTAAAGCCAGTGCTGAAAATCTACCACGACGACGTGGAATGCACCCACGGGAACACCTGCGGGGAACTGGATGCCGAACAGCTCTTCTACCTGACCAGCAGGGGAATACCCGTCGAAAAGGCCAGGGAACTCCTGACCCAGGCATTTGCGAAGGAACTGTTCATGCCCATGCCCGACTCCCCCGCCAAGGAACGCCTGGAACAGGTGGTAGCGAGCTTATAGGAAAATTTTAGTCTTTTGAACAAACCATTCCTCTTTTTTATATCTTTATTGATGTATTGTTTAGAGTTCAGCCCCAGGTGGGCGGACAAAAGAGGTTCATGTGAACGGAAAAACGGAAACCCTTTGCGTTTTCGGGCACCCTATTGCCCATAGCAAATCCCCCCTCATGCACAATGCGCTTTTCAAGGCGCTTGGAATCAACGCGGCGTACCTGCCCTTTGGGCCAGAACCGGAGAATTTCGCCCAGGCTATCCAGGGCTTCAGGGCCATGAAATTCAGGGGGGCAAACGTCACCATTCCTTACAAGACTCCCGTAATGGACCTGGTAGACGAACTTAGTCCCATCAGCAAGTTTACCGGAAGCGTAAACACACTTTACTGGAAAGACGGGACCGTTGGCGGCACCCTCTGCGGAACCACCACGGATCCCTACGGTTGTATCCGCAACCTGGAAGAAAACGAAGTGCAACCTACAAACACCACCGTGGCCCTTCTCGGAAACGGCGGAGCGGCAAAGGCCATCGCCTACACCCTGATGGAACAAGGCAACAGGCTTGCCATCGTGTGCCGCAACAAGGACAAGGGCGAAGCCCTGGCTAGTTCACTGAACCCGCTGTTCAAGGACTGCGAAAAAATTTCCGTATTCACCTTCCAGGAATTCCCTAGCGTTTCCAAAGAATACAAGATTATCATCAACGCCACCTCCGTAGGCATGACGCCTAACGAAGACGAATCCCCTCTTGACAAGGACAGCCTGAACCCTGGACAAGTCATCTGCGACATCGTCTATGCACCGCCCAAGACAAAGCTCCTGAAACTGGCCGCCGAAAAGGGCTGCAAGACCGTTACTGGCGAAGGCATGCTGGTGCACCAGGGGCTGGAAAGCTTCAAAAAGTGGTTCCCCGAGCAAGTGAAGGGGCATAGCGACGAAGAACTGCTGAATATCATGCGCAAGGGAATGGAGGGTATCTAATGAGAAGGCATATTTTCTTTACGGGTTTCATGGCCAGCGGCAAGAGCCGCACCGGCAGGGCTCTGGCAGAACGACTTGAGCGCCCCTTCGTTGACACCGACAGCCTTATCGTGGAGCGGGTCGGAAAGTCCATCTCCGAAATATTCGCACAAGAAGGAGAAGCTTTTTTCCGGGCGAAGGAAAAAGAAATCATCGCCGAAATCTGCAGTAACGAAACGCCCCAGGTAGTCTCCTTGGGCGGCGGCGCACTCACCCAGGCCGACAACATCAAGATTATCCGGGAAAACGGCCTCATCATCCGCCTGTGGGCCAAGCCCGAAATCCTTTCGGAACGCATCGGGCGCAAGAACACACGGCCCCTGCTTGCCAACCTGAGTGACGAAGAACGCCTTGCCAAAATCAAGGTCATGCTGAAGGAGCGTGAACCCAACTACGCCCAGGCCGACTTCAGCGTAGAAAGTTCCAACGACTATACCGAAGCCCATGTCATCGAAAAAATCCTGCACATGAAAAAATTCTGGAGCAACCATGCCCTGGATGTGTGCCCCTCTAGTGGCGGGCGCTACCCCATCTTTATCGGCAGGAACATCATTCCCGATTCCAAGGCCCTTCTGGAAGGCCTTCGGCTGGCACCGTCCAATGAATTTCTGGTCTGTACGGACACCACCATCGCAAAGGTCCAGAACGAAATGCTCTCGCAGCTGCGGGGCCAGGCGGGCCGTTGCCCTATCTTTAAGTTCCAGGCCGGAGAGCGGAACAAGACCCTCCATAACCTGAACCAGCTTTTCAGTTTCTTGCTGCACCGGAACTACACCCGAAAGAGCTGTCTGTTACAGTTCAGCGGTGGCGTAGTAGGCGACATGGCGGGCTTTGGAGCCGCCACCTACCAGCGGGGAATTTCCTTTATCCAGTTCCCGACCACCCTCCTTTCTATGGTAGATAGTTCCGTAGGCGGCAAGGTGGCGGTAAACCACCCCGAAGGCAAGAACATGATCGGGGCATTCTACCAGCCCAAGGCCGTAGTGTGCGACCTGGCGGTGCTTGCCACCCTTCCCGAAAACGAATACCTGGCAGGCCTTGCCGAAATCGTCAAGTACGGTGTCATCTACGACAAGGAATTTTTCCGCTACATCGAAGAAAACGTAGAAGGCATCAAGAAACACGACGATAGCGTGTTGCGTCACCTGATTTTCAGGAGCTGCCAGATCAAGGCCGAAGTCGTGGGCATTGACGAGAAGGAATCCGGACTCCGGGCCATTTTGAACTACGGCCACACCTTCGGACACGCCATCGAAAAGCTCACCAACTACAACATGTTCAGCCACGGTATAGCCGTAAGCCTCGGCATGCGGGTAGCCGCCCGTGCAGCCGTACTCCTGGGCAAACTCTCCGCCGAAGAAGATTCCAGGCAGAACGACCTTTTGGACCGTCTCGGATTCCCGAAAACCTACAACGTGGATACGGAGCAGGCCTGGAACGCCATGGCCGTGGACAAAAAGGCCGAAAAGGGCACAAGAGTTTATATTTTGCCTACAGAGATTGGGAAAGTCGAAAAAGTTGTTAATATTGAAAAGGAAACAGTAGCAAAAGCGTGGGAAGCGATTAGGGGTTAGGATCTAGAGGTTAGGATCTAGGGGCTAGGGATGCGGGATATGTAGTGAGTAGTCAGTTGTGAGTAATGTGTAGTGCGTAATGAGAGGAAAATAATATACTGCTTCTGAATTTTAAAGTCTCTTGTTTCCGCTACAACTCGAAACTCATAACCGATAACTGACAACTGATAACAGAGGACTAGAATGAGTATTTTGGTAACAGGTGGTACAGGGGCTCTGGGATTTCATATCCTCTCCAGCTTGAGCGGCACGAATCACGAACTGTTCAGCTTTAGTGACGAGCAGCCCCAGCCTTGGCAGAAGGTGGACGGTGTGCAATACCTCACCGGGAACCTTTTGAACTTCAAGGACGTCTATGAGATGCTCCAGAAGGTGGCTCCTACCCATATTTACCACCTGGCCAGCCAATCTTCTGTAGGGCTTTCGTACCAGAAACCCTACGAAACCCTGAACATCAACCTGCTCGGGACCCAGAACCTGCTGGAAGCGGCACGGCAGGCATGCCCCAAAGCACGAATCATGCTGCTCAGTTCCAGCGAAATCTACGGACGTACAGAACAACACCTGACTTACCTGCACAAAGAAGAAGACCGCCCGAACCCCATGACGCCCTACGCCACTTCCAAGGCATGCATGGAACTCCTGGGGCACCAGTTTATCAACGCCAGCGGACTCCACATTGTCTTTGTGCGCCCATTCCACTTTACCGGGCCCCACCACAGCCGCCGTTTCGTGATTCCCTCCATCACCTACCAGCTGGTAAAAATCAAGTTCTACGGTAGCGAACCCGTTATCTATTCCGGAAGCCTCGACATCAGCCGTGACGTGGTGGACGTGCGTGACGTGGCCCGCGGCATGATCCAGGTGCTGAACACCGCTGAATCCGGCGAGACTTTCAACATCTGCAGCGGCAAGTCCTACACCATCCGGGAACTTGTAGAAATGCTGGTGGACATCGCCGACGTAAGCGTGGATTTCCGTTTCGATTCCAAGTATGAACGGGTCAACGACATTCCTCTGCTGATTGGGGACCCCACCAAGATGACGAACCTGGGCTGGAAACCCATGATCAGTATCGAGGACAGCCTTACGGACCTTTTCAACGAAATGGTAATCCGCCGCCGGACCGAACTGAAAATGGGCCTCGGGAAAGACTTGCCTCTGTAGCGCAGCCACCTTTTTTCTAAATTTGAGCCCGTAATATTCATCCACTTTTAATAAAGGTTTTATCATGAAAATCAAGACCCTTTTGATTACCCTGTCCGCTTCTGCCATGGCCTTTGCCGAAGAGGCCGCTCCCGAGCAGCCCAGCGCCATCGCAAGTTTCTTGCCCCTTATCCTTTTGTTCGTGGTCATGTGGCTGTTCTTTATCCGCCCCAAGCAGAAAGAAATGAAGCAGATGGACCAGATGCGCAAGGAACTGAAGAAGGGCGACAAGGTGATGACTACCGCCGGCATCATCGGCACCATCACCTCCATGGAAGACAACATCGTCACGGTCCGCACCGGCTCTACCACGCTGATCGACTTTGAAAAGAGCGCCATTCTCAGGATCATGAACGCTCCTGCAGCCGACGCCAAGACCGAAGAAAAGAAGTAATCATGGCGATTTTACCTATCCGCATTTACGGTGACCCGGTTCTCCGCAAAAAGAGCGAACCCGTCACCGAGATTACTCCGGAACTCCGCCAGCTGGCCAAGGACATGCTGGAAACCATGTACGACGCGCCGGGCTGCGGCCTTGCCGCACCCCAAATAGGTAAGAACATCCGTTTGGTGGTCATCGATACCGCTATTCCCGGCGAAGAGGATCCCAAGCCCTATGTGATGTTCAATCCGGAATGGGAAGCAGAAGAAGACGCCAAGCCTGCAGATTACGACGAAGGGTGTCTTTCTTTCCCGGACATTTTCTGCAATGTGGTCCGGCCCGACAAGGTGTGCGTCCGCTTTTTCGACATCAACGGAGAGCCCCAAGAAATCCACAACTGCGAAGGCCTTTTTGCCCGCTGCATCCAGCACGAATCGGACCACCTGAACGGCGACCTTTTCGTGGACAAGATTTCTACTGCCGACCGCACCATGAACCAGTCCAAGCTCCGCAAGATGGCCAAAGAGACCCAGGCGAAGCTGAAGAAAGGTAAATAGGTATGAGGGCGCTCGCAGGCTCGCTTTGAGGTGTGAGCTATGGGTAATGTCATGCCCGGTTACAAAACAACATTTCTTTTTCTTCTGGCGCTTATCGTAACGACAAGTGACGCAGAGGATTTTGAGCTGCCGGACATGCCCGCTCCTGCGGTCAAGACCGTCAAAAAAGACTCCAGCGTCGAAGAACCCGAGATTGTAGATTTCAGGCCCATCGAAGCGACGAACGTTTCCGACGTCCAAGCGAAAGGCCCGAGGGAAGCCCCGGCGTCCACGCAAATCAAGACGGAATCCGGAGATACTTTGGCCCGAGTCCAAGCGGAAAAGATACCGACGAACTTGAATAGGCCTCTTCGTGTAGGGGTCTATACCGACGTCAAGGAACTGTACCTTTCAAAAGGCGGAGAGGTTATCCACATTACCGTCAAGGGCAAGGAGCTGAAATTCCAGGGGAAGGAAAATTCTTTTACCGCCGTTAAAAAGGATATCGACGACGGCAAGTGCGTCTCTATCGCGCCGACACAAAAGCAGCTTGCCAGTTCCTGCTATCCGGGATTTTTTACCATCTCCTACAACAACGGGAAAATCAACGCCATCAATACGGTGGACATGGAAGATTACCTGCGGGGCGTGATCCCTTACGAAATCGGACAGCTGGACAGCAGCCGCTTCGAAGCGCTGAAGGCCCAGGCGGTAGCCGCCCGCACCTACGCCTACAAGCATTTCGGGAGCCGGGAGTCCCTGGGCTTTGACGTGTTCGCCGACACCAAGGATCAGGTGTATAAGGGCCTCCAGAGCGCAACGTCCCTGACAGACCGCGCCGTCAAGGAGACCAAGGGCGAAGTCATGATGTATAATGGCGAGTTCATTACCGCCTACTACCACTCCACCTGCGGAGGCATGTCCGAGACGCTGGACACCTGGGAAAAGCCGAACCTCCCCTACCTCAAGAGCAAGCCGGACCTGCGAAGCGATGGAACGCCCTGGTGCAAGGAGTCCAGCTACAGCAAGTGGGAACGGACCTTCGAAAGTGACGAACTGGTGAAACTCTTTGTCCAGAACGCCAGGGATTCCAAGGCGAAAGTCGCCCCCTTCAAGAAAGTCAAGGACATTACCGTCAAAGACCTGCTTAAAAGCGGGCGCATCTTGACACTTGCGGTCACTACGGACGCGGGAACTTTCGAAGTCCGCGGCGACAAGGTACGCTGGCTTTTCCGCAAGGGCGGTACAATCCTCCCCTCCAGTTTCTTTACCGTCAAGAAGGACGGCAGCAAGTGGATTCTCGAAGGCAAGGGATTCGGCCACGGCGTAGGCATGTGCCAGATGGGCGTGCGGGCCAGGGCCCAGGCGGGTCAGAGCTACATCGAAATCCTGAGCCATTACTATCCGGGAATCACCCTGGAGCGGTTCGAAAGATGAGTTCCGCCGCATCGCCTGTCATTGCAGTTCTCAGCCAGGGCTGTGCCGCCAACTTCGGCGACGGGGAAAAAATAGCCCGGGCGCTGTCCGCCCAACATCCGGACTGTTCCATCTCGTTTGAATTCCCGACGGAGCAGCCCCTTGCCTTTTACCTGAACGTGTGCACCGTCAAGGGGAACGGAACCGCACTGAAGCTTTTGCAGCAGGCGATAACGACTTTTCCGCAGGCACCCGTCTTTATAACAGGATGCGCCCCTAAGGATTTCCAGGAAGAAGCCCGCAAGATTTCGGACAAGATAACATTCACGAGTTTGAGGGCGTTAGAGTCCTTGGATTCTATCGCCCCAGAGGGGCTCCAGAATGACATGCGAATCCTCCGGCAGTCCCCCTTCGTAGGCATCGTGAACATCGAAGAAGGCTGCCTGGATGCCTGTGCCTTCTGCTCCACAAAGCTGGTAAAAGGACGGCTCCAAAGCATGCCCGAAGACGCCATCATGGAACAGGTCCAGCGTCTGGTGGACGACGGATGCTTGGAGATTCAGCTGACCGGGCAGGACTGCGCCTGCTACGGTTTTGACACCGGCACGAACCTTGCAAACCTCACGCAAAAAATTCTCGTCCAAGTTCCCGGAGACTACAAGATCCGGCTGGGCATGGGAAACCCGAGGCACATCCTCGGCTATAAAGATGCATTGCTGGAATGTTTTCAAGACGAACGGCTCTACCAGTTCTTGCACGTGCCTGTCCAGAGCGGAAGCGAGCGCGTTTTGCAGCTCATGAACCGCAAACACTCCGTAAAAGACTTCCGTAACTTTGCGCTGGAGTTGCAAGAAAAGTTCCCGCTGTTCACCCTCAGTACAGACCTGATTGTGGGATTCCCCGGCGAAACAGATGCCGACTTTCAAGAGACCCTTGACCTGCTGAAAGAGACCCGCCCCACCGTCTGTAACATTACGCGGTTCGTGGCCCGCAAGGGAACTGTTGCCGCCCGCATAGAAAAAGCAAACACCGCCGACACGCCTGCCGTTTCAGACAGCGTAAAGCACGATCGCTCCGCAAAGCTGTTCGACGCCTTCCAGCAAATCGCCCAAGAAAACAACCAGCGCTGGGTCGGCAAGACCTGCACGGTCGTGACCGAAAAACAAGGCCACCGGGCGGGCACCACCATCGCACGGAACGGCGCCTACCGCCCCGTGGCCCTGCAGGGGAACATCCCGGCGGGCAAAGCTCTACAAGTGCGCATTACAAAAGCAGAGCCCTTCGCCCTTATAGGCGAAAGGCTCTAGAGATTTCAGCAAAGCAACCGCGTTTAACGCAATCGCCGATTACTTGAGCACGGCGTTCTTACCGCTAACCGTGCCGTTATGTTCAATGGTTACCATATAGCGGCCACTGGGTACATTCTCGGCATTCCACGTGACGCTGTTAAATCCAGGTTGTGCATTTTCTGCCACCACGGTAGACACCACGGCTCCATCCGTGTTCATAACGGTGACGATTGCTGTGCCCGCAGACTTCAAGTCAAAGCTGATCGCATTACGAGTAAAGCCCTTGAGCTTTGCAGAACCGGTTTTATTCGTCTTGCTTTTGTCAGCAGCTTTAGGCGCAAATGCATCGGCCTTATCCACATAAATCCCGTTGATGTCAACGGCATTCACCGTTTCGTCATTCTTGATTAGGGATCCACGCTTGAGAACGGCTACTAATTGCTTGTTGCCGCCATTGGCACTGGCATAGGTTTCCAGTTCCTGGGCATCGAATTCTTTCTTTTCGCCATACCAAGACTCGACCTGGTCGCTCTCAAACTCTTTCACCGTGATTTGAGTGCGGCGGAGAGTGGCCTTCAAAGTATCTCCGGAATTCACAAAGGTGATTTCTACCGGCTTGTTCACCTGCCCACGAAGCATGGCTTTTGATTCATCGATGTCCAGCCCTTTCAAGCTCATTCCATCTACAGCAATAATATCATCTCCGGCCTGGAGTTCCGTTTCGGCCGCAGGGGTTCCAGGAATTACCTGGACCACATGGACGCCCTGAGGAACCTGGTAGATAGTTATTCCCAGGCCGCCGAACTGTTCATCAGCAATGCTTGGCGCAGCCAAAACTGCAGCCACAAGAGAGAACTTGACAAAACGATTCATGGAATGCTCCTTATGCAATCATCTTTTCCTTAAATATATAATAAAAACAGGAGAAAATCAAAAAGACACCAGCCCATTTACCATTTTTTGAGGAAATTCGCTAGTCAAAAGGCCTTATTTCTTCAGTTTCTTCGGTATCGTCTCCACCCTGGTCCTCGGAGTCTTCTTCATCTTCCTCATCTTCATAGTCTTCTATTGTCTTATCCCCAGGAACAATTATCAATCCTAGAGTCACGGGCTCCCCTTTTAGGTTCAGGTACGCTTCCAAAAAAAGATTTGTAGAAAGGCGAAGCAGGCGTAAATCCAGCATAGTTCCACCCTTGTGGATGCTTTTAGGATTCAGATTAAAAAACAAAAACTTTTTATTAATGTACTCGAACCTATCCTTTTCGTAATTTATCTGCCATTCCGTATTTCCGTCATTTTCCTGCCGATAGAGACACCTATCTTTGTCAATGTCACATTCAAAGCTGGCACTCTCTTGATATCGTTTGTTCCATTCTCGGCTAAAGGCACAGCTTTGGACCCGACCAGTCCCGTTGCGCTGCTTATTCAGTTGATCATTGATAACCACATAATCCATTTTCTGGTTCTTGACTTGTTCATACACATTCATCAAAATGATATAAGCTTCAATATCTCCTGGACATTTTCCCGTCAAGTTAACATCCTCGTGAGCTTTAAGAAGGGTCTGCTGCAAGTCTACATCTATGGCATCTGGGATTTCGCTTTCCTTAATTTTGTCCAAAACCTTTTTGGGCGGGACAAACACCACCTTGTCACCCTTCTTGACGGCATAGCCCAACTGGTCCCGCACATAATCCAAGCATTGCTGAACGTGAATATGTACAGTGTTAGAACCTCCCGAAACAAAGTCTACACCGATACGGACATTCCACTCACCTGCGTTGCTCCCTGTATTTTTGTCTATTTCACAAAAAGGTTCTTCCCGAATACCATCAATGAAAATAACCTTCGCGTTGAGTTTGGTCACCAAGGATTCTTCTTTATTCAAAGCCCCTCCCAAGCTCCAAAAATTCGGATTCAGTCGAAGGACCTCCGCAAACGCCTTATCGCCATCTAAAGCCGGGAGCAACGAATCGTTCCGAGCATTTTTCTCTTTAAGCAGCTCAGAATACTCCGTCGTTACCGTCATATTGTTGAACCCATTACGAACAGCCGGAGCAGGTGCAGCAACCGCTAGCATCGAACAAAGAAAACTAAAAAAGGCAATAAAGGAAATCAGACGAATCATTTTCAAAAGATAGCTTTTTTAAATCACATAGACGGACTCAATATATCAGGCAAGTTCAGCAAGTGCGGAATATGATAGTCCACCCATTCAGGAGTTTCTGGGGCGGGGTTCACATAAACCGTCGTCCAACCTCGGTCATGCGCCGGTTTTAAGTTACGAAGGGAATCTTCAAGCAAGACTATATTAGAACCCTTTTCCGAAACCCATCTTTCCATTTTTGAGTAGGCACTGGCATGTGGTTTTCCTTCCCAACCAAGCTGTTTTAAATCAAACACTCCATCAATTTCGCCATCAATTTCCATATGAGCCATTCCCGCTTCACTCCAATCATGCCTACCATTGGTAAAAACATATCGGCGTCCCCTTAGGCTCTGTAAAAGCTTCTTTTTTTCAGGAGCTTTCTTGGGATAAATCAAATATTCCGGTTCGTGAATAAAATCAAAAAAAACATCCGGATCTACGTTGTTCCTTGCCATAAGTCCCGCAAGAGTGGTGCCGAACTGTTCTAGATAGTCTGTTCGTATCTTGTGGGCCGTCTCAAAATCCGTTCCGACAGTCTTTTGGACAAAAAGCGATATCCGATGATCAAGGGATTCTATAACACAGCGTTCCTCAGCACCATATAGTGTAAGGTCATAATCAAAAAGCCAAATCTTATCGGGAGTATTTCGAAGCATTACCTTAGACTACGTATCCATTCACGCTGATGAAAAACGGGGACTTGCAGCAAAGCAAGCTTGCGGGCGATTTTTTTCCCGGCGTCGGTGGCCATCTTTTCTTCTATGGGGTAAATCCCGACACGGCCCAAATCCAGACGGTCTGCGTCAAAACAGGTATCTATGGTAATGTCGCCAGTTTGCCGCTCGGTGGTATGGAGGCGGCAAGCCTTGCGGAGTTTTTCCAGCCTTTCTGCATCTAGCTCGAACCGTTTTTCGGCGATGCACCGGTCTATAAACTCAACCGCCCGTGGGCCGTGTTCGCCATCGTAGGCGTCGTCCATACGCCTGCAGTCGTGGAACAGGGCAAAAAGCCGAACCACCGTAATATCCGCCCCCGTCTTGGAAGCGAGCAACAACCCGTTGAACTCCACCTGATGCCAATGTTCCAGCCCATGGTAGGTCGAATCATACAGGCGTTCTGCAAAGGCGTAATCTAGAAGTCCGGTAAAGTCAAGCATGGGTTAGGGGTTAGGATCTAGGGGTTAGGATTTAGGGGTTAGGATTTAGGGGCTAGGATCTAGGGGCTAGGATCTAGGGGCTAGGATCTAGGGGTTAGGATCTAGGGGCTAGGATCTAGGGGTTAGGTAGTAGGTTACAGGTTGTAGGTATTAGGGATGCAGGTTGCAAGAGGTTCGGGGTTCGAGGCTTGTGTAGGTTCCATAAATTTACCTACATTTCTGTCAAATGTCCACCGTTATCCTTTTCAACAAGCCCTACGGAGTGCTGAGCCAGTTCACTCCCGAGGCCGGCCACCCCGCCCTGGACACCTTCGGATTCCCGGCCGGTGTTTATGCTGCTGGCAGGCTGGACCATGACAGCGAAGGGGCACTGCTCCTGACAGACAACGGCAAGCTTATCAAAAAACTCCTGGATCCGGAATTCGAACACCCCCGGACCTACCTGGCCCAGGTCGAAGGGCAAATTACCGAGGAGGCCATCAGGCAACTACAAAAGGGCGTCACCATCAAGGGATACCGTACCAAGCCCTGCAAGGCCGAAATTGCCACCGAGCCGGACTGGCTCTGGCCCCGGAACCCGCCAGTGCGGTTCCGGGCAAACATTCCTACCAGCTGGGTACAGCTGACCCTTATCGAGGGCAAGAACCGTCAGGTGCGGCACATGACCGCCGCCGTCGGGTTTCCGACGCTCCGATTAATCCGTATAAAAATCGGGAATATCGCCCTTGGCGATTTACAACCCGGACAGTGGCGACAAATCACGACCCCTATCCTAGGGTAACCTTTTCCCAGGCCCTACTTTCCTTAAACAGGCCTAGAATTTCCCCATCCAAGTCACCCGCTTTCACCATGCTTTCCAAAATGGAAAATGCCTTTTCTATAGGCATTGGCCTCTTGTAGGGGCGGTCCTTTGCCGTCAGGGCTTCAAAAATATCCAAGATGGTCAAGAGGCGAACTTCTTTTGGAATCTGCTCACCGCTCAAATGGTACGGATAGCCCCGTCCACTTAAGAGTTCATGATGTTCAGAGGCCCATATCGGCACGTGACAATATTCGTTAGGGAACTGAATTTGGTCAAGGATTCTCCCGGTCACAACCGCATGGCTCTGGATAACGGCACGCTCCCTGTCATTCAGCGTTCCTTTTCGGATAGAAAGATTTTCAATTTCTTCTTCCGTTAAAATAGGCTTTTCTTCGCCGCTTTCATCATGGTACTTTTCCACCATAATTTTTTTCAGAAGTTCCAGTTTTTCATCGGGAACAAACTCTGCACGATTGATGCGACGAATTTCGTCCAAAGCAACATCCCGATCTTTCTTGCGGACTTCCTTTTCTTCGGCGGTAATTTCTCCGCGGTATACGGCAATTTCATCCAGCAGGGAAATCTTGACAAACCGGTCCTCGATTACCTTCATCTGGGCGCCCAGCTTGCTTTCCTTGTCCATGATTTCTAGAGGCACGGCAAGCTTACCTACATCATGGAGCCAGACACTCATGAGAAAACTGCGGCGACGGGATTCCTCAAATTTCCAAGGATGGTCCATCTTGTCCAACCAATCCAAAAAACTTTCGGCAATCTGGACCATGTTACGAGTATGGTTTGCCGTATAAGAAGATCGTTCATCGATAGCCTGAGAAAGAGTCCGGACTACGGAGTCCAGCAACCGCTGGGTCTGTTCTGCGGCGCGGGCTCTCTGCTCTACAAATTCCGTCACATCTCCAATCACCACAATGACCCCAACCTTCTTCCCATTTTCACGAAGAATGGAGGCTATCATGTGCAATTGGATGATTTTTCCATTAGCACAGTATGGAACAAGGCCTTCATGTACAGCGCCATCCTTGTCATAAATGGCATCCATAATAGTCTGGTTGAACTCGTCATTGATTTCAGACTCAAAGAAAGCGGACACCACGGACTTGCCTTCTAGCTGGTCCCTTGTTTTTCTGAGAATCATCTCAGTGGCGTTGTTCACATAGCTGATGACACCTTCGCAATTGACGGCAATCACCCCCTCCATCATGTCCTTGACGATGATGTCACTGATTTGCGAATGAATTTTTCCTTCCATAACCAGACCCGACTTGCTTTAAGCTAAAAGGCCTTTTTTACCACGATGTCTACTTGTCCACCCTGCAGGGCCACTACCACGTCATCAGCAAGGTTTGCTACGATGGACTTTTCCAGTTCGTCCCAGGTTTCGCCCTTGGCCTTCTTTGCCCCTTCGCGATAAGCATTGAGGGTCCACAGAGGGTCTGCCAGACTGACCACCGAGGGTGTTCCCGGGATATAGAAGGTTTCCGGCATGCTGGCGCTCCTTTCGTAATCTACCAGCATAAACTCGGCGGCCAGGCGAATTTTGGCCATAATACCTACGGCAGCGGCATTGGTCTTGGATGTCGAAACATCCAACAACTTTTCACGGCGTTCCGCGGTCAGGAGTTGGTTCGGGCGCAAGGTCACATGAAGTTCAAAACTCTTACCTTCGCTTTCTACCCAGAACTTGCCTTCTGAAAAACGAAGCAGTGCCGGAAGCATTTCCACCAGCTCTTCGGCCAACAGACGAAGGCGGTAGGTTTCCTTCTTGTCCAGTTCCCTATAGGCGGCGGACTTGGCCGTTTCTTTCAGTATTGTTTTAAGGTCGGTGGCATTGACGGAAAGCTCGCAAACATCAGATTTCATCTGAACCCTCTTTAGTATAAAAGAACACTCTAAAAATAACATTCCCCAAAAGAAATGCAATTCTTTTTTTGTACATAACCGGCAAAATAAGGTAGGCAACATCAAAAACGCCCTGGATGGCTTTCATCCAGGGCATCGAGTCTAATTAAAAAACCGTTTCCGAAGTTTTTTTTGACCGACTACTTCTTGATCCTGTGGTAACCACGGGTATGGGTTTCAGAAGTGCGGCTGTAATTCTGTTCCAGGAGCTGCGGAGTCTGGCCAAAGCTCATGTAGCAGGGGGTTGCTTCTTCACGAATAACGGTAATCTGGTAAATGTAGGGGCCCGTTGCAAGCTTGCGTCCCTTCTGGGAAACAGGATACAACTTCATGGCCACCAGCATGGCACCAGAACCATAGAGTTTAACCGGTATTCCGTTAATCTCGCAGCCAGCGACAATAGAGGAATCACCCAAAGCCTTGTTGAATTCCTCGGCGGACATCTGCTGGTTATACTGGTTCACAAAGTGACCCATGTGGTCAAACACGCGAACGTTTACACGGAAAGGCTGGGTCGTGGTGAATGCATAACTCACGCAGCTTTCTATGCCATTTTCGGCGAAGCACAGGGGCTGCCCGTCCGGGAGGCCCTTACCGGTCTTGGTGAAGGTCCCTTCGGCACCGGCAGTAGCGTACTTTAACATATCAGCCTGAGACATATTCATGGGGTCCTGACCAGGAACCACAGGAATGGAATACATCTGAAGTTCACCCGTAGCCGAAGGAGAAAGGTCGTCGCCTCCGGCAATATCCGTCAGTTTCTGGGACTGCTGGGCAAAATCCGGACGGTTGATAGACTTGTCCTGAGGCACCGAAACTTCTTCGTAATCCACGGAGAAGGTCGCCTTCGCCCATTCTTCAGGGAACCCTTCCACACTCTTGCCCGACACTGAGGTAATCTTAAAGGTCATCAATTCATTCCAGATACCGGTGTAGTTTTCGGCCTCCGAACTTGCGATATAGTTGAACGCCATACCGTCACCACCTCTCAGGCCAGAGGCGTCCACCTTGCCGTCCTTGTCCACCAGAACGCCGCTGAAGGAATACATCACACCATCAGCGCCCTTGTCTTCGCCAGCAGACATTTCCGTCACCACAAGGCCCAAGGTATCTTGTCCGATAACATTACCATTGGCATCATACTTGTTTCGAGTCACGATAATCACAGGAACAGCACCACCGGCGCCAAGCTTGCAAGTGCTCTGACCAGCACAGGCAGCTGCGGCTGCGGCGTTGGCCCTGATAGCATCTAGAGTTTCCTGGTTCAAAGCCGTGTTCAAGAACATACTGGCCACCGTCTTACCATCCTTGATGGTCACCATCACGTCGGTCACAGTGGGCTGGCCATACTTAGAAGGAGCCAGTTCCGAAAGGGAGGTTCGCATGAACATGTTGGAGCCGTCGGTCTGACGGTCGGCATAGAAGAAGTGCAGGTGGTGCCAGGTATTGGGCTGCCATGTTGCAGACCCGGCAACGCAGTTGCTATAGCCGGCCAATGGTTCACCCTCGTGGCAACCGTGGTTGTTCTGGGCCAAAACTTCTACATCCACACGACCAGGGGCAGCCAAATGGGTGCCGCCCAAATCCACAGCCAGCACGCCATCCACGAAAATCCACATATCGTCGTCACCAGTGAATTCAAAGACTTCGTGGTTAGGATCCTGATTTTCGGGCTTATACTTGAACTTGGCATAACCCATCATAGTAAAGCCGTAGTTGCGGAGATGCTGGGAGCCAAGGACGCCATTGGCGTCAGCAGCGGCCTGTGCAGCCCCTTCTACCTTCGGGCCACCATTGTCAAGCCATGATGTGCAAAGGGCATAGGTGTTAGCACCACTAAAGTCCGTTTGTTTATCAGCATACTGGTATCCATAAGGCGGGCAGAAAATTGACAAGGACTGGGGACCATACTGCAAGCATCCCTTGTTGCTCGCTTCTTGAACCTCAGGAACACAAGCGGCATTTCCAAAACGGGTCCGGTCCGCATTTACAGAATCCAAGGGTGAGTAACCACCATTGTTGTAGTTGTAATCCACCTGATAGTAGTTGGTTCCAGCCACCTGAGGCAGGTCTAGAGTCCGGTTGATTCGATAGTTCTTGTAAGGTCCATCGTTTATATCGCTATACCACCCTTCAAAAAGAGTGTTGTCGCAGAGATCTGCAGCTTTCTGGATATGCACACCGTCGTACATATCGTATTCCCCATTTACCGGTGCATCAAAAGCGAGATGACTATTCACCATGCCTGGAGTGTAGTAAACGGGGTTTTCCCAGGTTGCTTTTTGGCATTTTTCACCATTCACTTCAGCAGTAGCGTTGTGATAACCACGCGTCTTTCCTCCGGTTTCACTACAGTCTCCATAAACCAACACCGGGCCAGGGCTCGTTTGCTGCAAGTAAGCCGGGAGAGCGGCATTAATAGACATTGGCAAGCCATTTGCACCAATTTGGGCTCCACTCAACGAAGTTCCATTTCCGCAACTTCTATGCATGGCTTCATTATTAAACCAACCAGCATCATAACCAGGCTTACCATAGTTCATGATATCTCCGCCATGGCCTGCAGCATATTCTTCCGAGAAGTTCTCGAAGTCCGGGTGGGTCACGGAAAAGTCGCGGACCACAATGTCCAACTGGGCTATTTTTTCAGCAGAAGAAAGGGAAACTCCCGCCAGAACCATACCTGCCATTAACCAGGAATACTTTTTCATATAACTCAATCTCCACCTATATGCATAGGTATAATTAGACCTAGGTAAATATAACCCCAAAAAAAGGATTCTGCCAGCACCTTTTTTGAAAAATTACGGAAATAAGGGCCTTTGTCGTTTTTCTGTGACCCAAAACAAGCCTATTTCCTATAATTTTCCCCATGAATTGGACTCTTATCGTCACCCTGCTTTTTGTGTTGCTCTTTGTGCGCATTTTCTGGGCGCATGTCAAGGCAAACAACGCCCGCGGCCAAGCCTACAAGCACCTGGCTCCAAAAGACAAGCTGGCCGTACTCAAGGAATGCCTGCTCAACGACCCCACCGAAACAAATCTCTCAAACTTGGGGTATTTTCTCAAGGAATCCGGGTCGGACCAAGAGGTCCAGTCCTACAAGCCCTTACTGGAAAAACAGCTGACTCTGGCCAACCAAAAGGCCGGACTAGAGGCCTGGGACGAACTTTACGTAGAGCAATCCAATTGGATAGACCAGATTCGTCCCTTGGAGTTTGATGATGCCGAAAACGCCCTGAAAGAGGGGGACAAGAAGGCCTACATCGAGCACTCCCTGGAGGGAATTTCCAGGCTATATTCCGACCGGGCCATCGAGGAAGCTCTTAAACATCTCGAACCAGACTATCCCAAAGCCGAGACACTTTTGTTGAGTTACAGGCAGCTTGTAAACGCCTGCGAGGAAAGCCGCGCCGATGAAAAGTCCCTGGAAACCCTCCGAAAAAAAAGGGATGCCTGGATAGAAAATCTACTCACCATAGAACCATAAAAACGGCATCTTCGTGTTTAAATTGGCGATTTTCGGTCAAAATCATCAATTTTAGGGTTCTTCGGCTCCCCTAGCTCAACATTAATTTATCTGTAAAGAACGGAAAAATTTTACATTCCGTCCTTTACACACAAGTTTTTTGTTGTTATATTTGGCCTCAAAAAGAAACAATCAACCCTAAAAGAGGTTAAAATGGCAACTGTTATCCGTCTCGCTCGCTTTGGCAAGCGTCACAACCCCATCTACCGCGCCGTGGTCATCGACAGCCGCAAGGCCCGCGACGACAGCTTTATTGAACAGGTGGGTTTCTACAACCCCAACCTGAAGAAGCCCGAAATCCGCTTCGAGCAGGAAAAGGTCCTCAAGTGGCTCCAGACCGGCGCTCAGCCCTCTGACACCGTCCGCAGCCTCCTGAAGAAGGTGGGCATCATGGAACTCTTCCACGAGCTCCGCGCCGGCCGTTCCATCGAAGGCAAGGTCGCCACTCCTAAGGCCGACAAGGCCAAGAAGGCCAAGCTCGGTCCCAAGGCTCTCGCCAAGATCGAAGCTGAAAAGGCCGCCAAGGAAGCCGCCGCTGCCGAAGCCGCTGCAGCCGCCGAAGCTCCTGCCGAAGCCCCGGCCGAAGCCTAATCGCACCCTTTTGCAGAGTCCTGTGCCTCGTGCGCAGGACTTTTTTCGTCTAAGGACGTTTCCCTCACACCTCAAAGGGCCGCAGGCCCGACCTCACACCTCCCTAGATCCTAGCCCCTAGATCCTAACCCCTATCCCCTACCCAATGCCCGACTACTCCAACTACGTCACCGTCTGCGAACTCATGGGAAGCCATGGTGTCAAGGGCTTTATCAAGGCCCGGCCCACGACCCACGACCCGGAGCGGCACAAACTGTTGAAGGCCGTGGTGGTGGAAAAGGTGAACGGGCAGTTCGCGGAACTGGAAGTGGAAGAGTCCAAGCAGGCAGGGGCGCTCTGGCACCTGAAGTTCAAGGGTTTCGATACTCCGGAATCCTTGCGGCCCCTGGTGAACGGCAGCCTGATGGTAAGCCCCGACGAGCGGATTCCCGCCCCCGAAGGGGAGTTCTACCTGGACGACCTGGCGGGCTTTGCGGTCAAGCTCTCGGACGGACGCACCGTAGGCGAAGTGCTGGAGGTGCAGGAACTGCCCACTGTAGACGCCTTCCTCATCAAGTTTGCCGAAGAAGCCCAGGCGGAGTTTTCCAAGAAGCCCATCCTTGCCCCCTGGATTGAGGACTGCGTGTCAGAAATTGACGAAGAAAACCGGGCCATCGTCTGCGACGGCGACTACCTGCGGGCGCTGTGCCCCGAGGAGCGCTCATGAGAATCGACTGCATCACCATATTCCCCGAGATGTTTGCCCCCATGAAGCAATCCATCATGGGCCGCGCCCAGAGCAAGGGAATTCTGCAGTTCAACACCGTGTTTTTGCGGGACTTTGCCGTGAACGACTACGGCCAGGTGGACGACGTGCCCTACGGCGGCGAACCGGGGATGGTGCTCAGACCTGAACCCCTGGCCCAGGCTATCAGGAGCACGGGCGTCAAGGAAGACGGCGGCAAGGTCATCTACATGACCGCAGATGGTACACCCCTCACCCACCAGATTGCCGCGGACCTTTCCAAGGAAGAACACCTGGTCATCGTGTGCGGGCACTACAAGGGAATCGACGACCGCATACGCCAGTCCGAGGTGGACATGGAAATTTCCATCGGGGATTTCGTTGTGAGCGGGGGCGAACTGCCCGCCATGCTCCTGACCGACGCCGTGGTGCGGCTAAAGGACGGGGCCCTCGGGAACCGTGAATCCGGCGACACGGACTCCTTTGCCCAGGGGCTACTGGGTTGGCCGGTCTATACCCGCCCCGAGGTTTTCGAGGGCAAAAAGGTACCCGAAGTGCTGCTTTCGGGTCACCACAAGAACATTTCTGAATGGCGGAAGCAGGAATCCTTGAAAAGAACCGAGGAAAGACGCCCCGACATCCTTGAAAAATTCAAATTAAATGCTAAATTTGGCGACAAATAATTAAGAGGTACACATTATGTCCCTGAACATCGAAGCTATCCATAACGAAAACGTAAAGGCCGAAGCCCCCAGCTTCCGCGCCGGTGACACCGTCACTGTGAACGTAAAGGTTATCGAAGGAACCAAGGAACGCATCCAGCCTTTCAAGGGCGTTGTGATCCAGCAGAAGAACTCCGGCATTTCCAAGACCCTCACGGTCCGCAAGATGTCCGGCGCCGTCGCCGTGGAACGCATTTTCCCGGTGAACTCCCCCCGTATCGAATCCATCGTCCTGGATCGTGCCGGTAAGGTCCGCCAGTCCCGCATCTACTACATGCGTAACCTCCGCGGTAAGGCTGCCCGTATCGACGAACGCGAGGCCTGATTAGGCTTTCGGGGGTGATTTCCCGATGAACGGGAATTCCCGACAACAAGTTATCCCGCCCACGCACTCAAGCGTGAAGGCGGGTTTTGTTGTATATTCCCACGACGACCAGGAGCGAAAAATCATCATCCTGGACAAGGGCGAACTTGCGGCAGTGGACAATTCCCTGACTCCCCGCAAGGTGCACTTTACCATGCAGCCCGGCGACCTGGTAGGGGTAGCCGCCCTGTTGGAGCGGGAACCTTTCCGTTACGACCTGGAGGCCACCAGGGATTCCGAAATCACCGTGGTGGGCGAAGACTGCATGGAGTCCGAACTCAAGAGCATTCCCCTGTGGCTTTTGGCCGTTATCCGCGAACTTTCGGCCAGAAACCGCCAACGGAAAGAAGCCCTCCGCCGTAGCCGGGCCGCTAATTCCCTCGTGAGCCTCTCCGAATTCTGCAGGCACCTGAAAAAGGGCGAGCCCTACCCGCTAGAAAGCCTTGTGCAGGAATTCTGCTGGCAGACCAAGGCCTGCGCCCCCGAAGTCAAGGAAGACCTGAAGGCACTCAGCCGCCGCAAGTTCGTGGAGATTGCCGGGATGGACCCCGTGGTGACGGTCACCCAGCCCGAACTTTTGGAACTGTTCGTAGACTACCTGGAATCCGAAGCGCAAGAAAAGCCCTGGCCGCCCCTGCAGCTCACGCTGAACCAGAAGAAGGCTCTTGTTAGGTTGTCTATAACCGAAAGTGACTTGTCCCAGGACCCTCCGGCATGGCTCGCCTTTTTCCAGAAGAACAACATCGCCCTTACCGCCGCCGACTGGATCAAGATGCAAGGGCTCGGCTGGTTCATAAACTCCAAGGGCAACCTCTTCGCCCCGGATTCCAAGAAGATTGAATATTTTCTCCTGGCGCTGCGCTACGATATCAACCTGAGGGGGGTGCTGTAATGAAACTCTCCGCCGGTGATTTTCTGTGCCTGGAAGGGGACTTCGCCAGTTCCCTCTACATCGTCATTTCGGGCACTCTTTCAGGGACAGGCAGCGCCCACACGGCCGCGACCCCAAGGCTGTTCGAGCCGGGCGACATCATAGACGTGTTCAGCCTGCTGGAACACGCCCCCAGGGAATACACCCTGAAGGCCGAAGAAGACTGCGAAATCCAGGTGGTGGAACACGAACAACTTAAGGCCATCCTGGACGAAAAGCCCTCGTGGCTCCGGTCCATCATCGAATTTCTGATCCGCCGGAACCACATCGGCGAAGAAAACGCCCGCAAGAGCAACCAGGTGCAGGCCCTGCCTTCGTTACTTTACCTGCTCTCTGGCATTCTGAAGGAACAGGGCGGCAACACCGCTCCCATGGCAACTGTTTCTGCACGGGCCGCCCGCATGAACGGCACCCGCCCCGAAGAATGCCACAAGCTGTTCAAGGTCCTCCAGGAACTGGGTGTCCTCAAGATTCAAGAAAATTCGCTGCAGGTGCAGTCCCCGGAACTGGTGCATCTGCTTTACGAGACGCTGCGCTACCGCGCACTGGAACAAAAGATCAGCCCCAACATCCTTTCCATGACCGACCAGATGGTGCTGACGGTATTCATCAGGCTTTCGCAGCGGAGCAAGGACCCGCTTAGAAACGGGCTCAGCGCCATCTCTACGGCAGACCTAAAAAAGGAATCCAAGAAATCCATGCACGGCATGACCCTCACCACCCGCACCATCGGCGCCCTGGTGGAAAAGGGCATACTGACGCCCTCTACCTCCCTGGACTTTCACCAGCCCCTGGACCAGGCGGAATTCTTTTTCGGGGATTTCGACCGGATTATGGACCTGCTGGAACTGAACCGGATTTTCCCGCTGCTGGACAAGAAGCTGGTGGAGTAGCCTCTGTGATTTTAGGCACAATGTATCACGCGTCACAATCCGACTTAGGTGAAATAATCTATATATGTCATTGGGTGAAAAATACAAAAACCTTACAAAAGGAGAAATCATGAAAAAACTACTCTGGACGTCGGCGATGGCCCTCACGGCTGCCGCCTGCATGACCGCCTGCGACGATAGCAGCAGCGGCGCCAGCAACAGCATCCCCGAATTCAAGACCGAGGCCGCCCTCCCCGACACCTGCGAGATGGAAGTGGCCAAGGCTGGCGATACCTATTTCGCCTGCTTCGAGAACAAGTGGATCGAAGTCACCGACTCCGCCACCGTGGAACAGTTCAAGGAAGGCCTGGACGAAGACGAAGTCAAGGCCAAGCTCGAAGAACTGGAAGACCTGCTGAAGCCCGCCACCCCGGCCAAGCCCAAATCCTCCAGCAGCAAGAATACGGACGAAGACGTGGAGTCTAGCGACAGCGAAGAGCCCGAAAGTTCCTCCAGCGAAGAATGCACGGGACGCCGTTGCAAAACCGGCAACTCCAGCAGCTCCAAAAAGAGCAGTGGCGGAAGCGGCTCCGGTAGCGGCGAAGGTGGCTCCGGTGAAGGCGGTGAAGGTGGCGACAGCTCGCCCTCCAGCACGGACTCCAGCGGCGACAGTTCGCCCTCCAGCGCCGAAAGTAGCTCGCCCTCTAGTGCAAGCAGCTCCAGCCTCAAGCGCCACGTAAATTTCAGCGTTATTGACGACTATGTTACCTGGAGCGAAGACGGAACAAAGGCCACACTAAATGACGATATCAGTCTTACAACGCTTGAATCGATCTTTACAAAAGCCAATAAATTTGAAAATCTCAATATTACATCTAGAAGCCTTTTAACCACAGCTAACAAGGCTCTGGATAGGTGGGGATCATTCTTGGTTCCTGACGTGGGATACTTCCTTACAGAGAAAAGCGTATATGCAACTTCTGACTCCAACGTCTTCGTTCTGATGCTTACTGGTATGGAGAAAGGAGATGCCGTTTACACGGATATCGCACCGCAAGGTAAATGTGGTACATCCGTTTACGCCAAGAGGACCAAGTTCTGCAGCAATGGCACAGCTTATCCCCTGTGCGATGGCAAAACGTACGACCCCACTAAGGTATTCTGCGACACCCGTGGAACAGGCACGCTCTATAAGCATGTCACCATTGGCGAACAGACCTGGATGGCCGAGAACCTGAACTACGCGACAGCGGAAGGAAGCTTCTGCTATAACGACGACCCCGACAATTGCACGGAGTATGGCCGTCTCTATGATTGGGATGTAGCAGTCAACACCACGTCCCCTGTTTGCCCGACTGGTTGGAAGGTTCCTTCTGCAAGTGACTACAATACCTTATTGGCTTATATCAAAGAAGATTCGGGTAGTGATCGAACAAACTACATGCTTAGATCAACCACTGGTTGGGATAAATATGAAGGTTCAGATGAAAATGGTAATAATCAATACGGCTTTAACTTAAAGCCCGCAGGTGACCGTATGAATGGAAAATATGAAAACCTGGGAAAAACAGCCTATCATGTGGTCACGGATGGTACTTATACGTATTTTCTTTCAACCAAAAGTCGTAGTGACGCATACATGTATACGTGGACAACTACCACTTTTGCTCGCTCCGTCCGCTGCATCAAGGACACTGCTGGCGAAGACTAACACCTCGCAGCATTTCAACTAAACACAAGACCCGCAGGCCCCTGCGGGTTTTTCTTTTTCCTCGTGCCCCGAGCCTCGCGCCTCGAACCTCAAACCCCACATTCCACATTTCCCTAACCACTAACCACTAATACCTAATACCTACGACCTATTACCTAAAATCTATCCCCTAAATCCTAGCCCCTAAATCCTAACCTCAAACGGATCCTCGCCTTCGCGAGGATGACAATCCTAGCCCCTACCCCCCCCTATTTACTACATTTACAACATGACTCTGCAGACGCACATCCTAGTTCGGGCCGTGTGGCTTTTGGCCGTTATGACGGTTTTTGCAAGTGCCGGCGAGGTTACTCCCCCGCAGGGTGCCGTGCGCAACCTGACCGTAGGCGACTTTATGCCCCACCCGAACGTGGGCAAGGACTTTAACGAGACCTGGAGTTACCAGTTCGTGTTCGACAACGGCACCCGTGCCTTCGTGAACTACGCCCTGCTGCAGGTGCCGGCATCCGGGCAGAAGGTGACCTGCGACATGACCTTCTGGAATTTCAAGGGCAAGACCTATACGGTTGGCCGCCAGTATCCGCCAGAACGCCTGAAAGCCGACAAGAATTCGGGCACCATCGACATCAAGGGCGAATACAAGATGGAAAACAAGCCAGGCAAGGGCCACCGGGTGTACTTTACCGCCGACAAGGGCGGAAAATTCTTGCTGGACGTGACTTTTGAAAGCGCCGAGACGGGCAAGGTCATCGGCAACGGCGTGTGGAACGTGAGCAAGGAAAAGCTTGGCCAATACATCCACATTCCCTACGGTCGCGTGTCGGGCAAAATCGCATACAACGACGACACCCTTACCGTAAAGGGCTACGCCTACATGGACCAGATCTGGCAATCCGCACAGGCTACCGACATGGTCCGCCGGACCATCAACTTCAGCACCAACGCGCGAAACCCCATGTACGCCGGGCGTGTATCGCTAAGCACAAAGGGCGAGCTGATGGGATATGTCATCTACAACGGCCCCGAAGGGGCGAAGGTGGCCAGGCCCACAAGCCTCAAGGACGGCAGCAGCGATTACGACGGCAAAAGATTCCCGAAAGAAGCTCTTGAAATCCAGTGGACAGATGGCGTCCCTGCCCTCACCTTCGCCGTGAACAAGACTTACCAGAAGGCCTCCCTGCTGGACAAGATTGACAGCTGGGTGGCAAGGCAGGCCATGAAGCTTGCCGCCGGCGGCGAGATTCTCTTTTACAGGGGCCGTTCCGAAGGGCCCCAAGCCAAAAAAATCGACTGGGCCGTAACGGGGGTCAAGGACTGATGACCAAGTTTCGCCCCTGCATAGATTTGCACGACGGCCGCGTCAAACAGATTGTGGGAAGTTCCCTCAGCGACAGCGGTGCAGGCCTCAAGACCAATTTCGAGACGGACCGCTCCCCCGCCTGGTTTGCCGAACTCTACAAGAAAGACAGCATCAGGGGCGGACACGTAATTATGCTGGGCAAGGGGAACGAACAAGCCGCCAAGGCCGCTTTGGCCGCCTACCCCGGCGGACTCCAGGTTGGCGGGGGCATTACCGCCGACAACGCGAAGGAATACCTGGACGCAGGAGCAAGCCACGTGATCGTGACCAGCTGGATTTTCCCCGAGGGTCACCTGGACCGAGAGCGCCTGGAACGCCTGACCGAGACCATAGGCAAGGAACACCTGGTGCTGGATTTGAGCTGCAAGCGGGTTTGCGGAGCAGACGGAATTGCCGGAAAAGACGGTGCGGCCCCTCGCTGGAAAATCGCCGTGAACCGCTGGCAGACCCTGATTGACATCGAGATTAATGCCGAGAACCTTGCAGACCTTTCAAACTACTGCGACGAGTTCCTGATTCATGCCGCCGATGTGGAAGGCAAGCAGCAGGGCATGGACGACGAGCTTATCGTGTTCCTGTCGAAGCACAGCCCCATCCCCTGCACCTACGCAGGAGGCGCGCGGACCCTTGCCGACCTGGAACACTGCAAAGAAATTTCAAACGGAAAGATTAACCTTACCATCGGATCGGCGCTGGACCTTTTCGGTGGAACAGGAGTGAAATATGACGACTGCGTCAAGTTCAACAAAGCTTAGGCCGACCGACACGCTGGACAGCCGTCCTGAAATTTTCGGGCGCAACGTCACCAGTACGTTCAAGAAGATGTTCAGCTTTAGGCACCAGCCTCCTGGAAACCTGCGGACCTGCATGATTCCTCCGGTGGTGTTCGGCACGTTGATTCTCAACCTGCCCATGCTCCTGAAACTCCGTTTCTACCTGAAAAAGGAGAGGCAGTCCCACCCCGCCGACGACGTGCGCATCCTGTTCTACTCCGACAACCTGGACGAGACCAACGGAATCGCCAACAACCTTAGGAACGTGATCCCCTACATGCGGGCCCACGGCATGAAGGCATTCCTTGCCGGAAACGCCTTCAACACCCGCCCCTGCGGCGTGGTGGAAAACGGATACTGCCTGCTGCTCCCCCGCATTTTCAGCATGGAACAGCTGGGGTACGCCAACAGCGAACTGGCCATCCCCAGAATTGGCCCGGTACTCAGGTTACTCAAGCGCTACCCCGTTGACCTGATAGAATTCGAAACCCCTAGCCCCGGTGCCTGGTTGGTGTGCTTCTGCGCCAAGGTGGCGGGCATCAAGGTGTTCAGCCACTACCGTACCGACGTGCCCACCTACACCAAGACCCTGGTGAAGGCGAAGTGGATGCACAAGTATGTGCTCTGGCTCATGCAGATTTTCTACGGCATGACAAGGCCCGTGATAAGCCCCTGCAGGGACTACGCAAAAATCCTTACCTCGCAGCTGAAGGTTCCCGAGAACAAGGTGCAGATTCTGCCCCGGGGGCTCCCGCTAGAAAAGTTCTCCCCCGACATGCGGGGCAAGGGCACCTGGGAACAGTACAATGGTAACGTTGCAACGCAGGTCGGGAATACTGCAACGCTGGTCGGGAAGGCGCGCAAGGTCCGCTTCTCCTTTATCGGACGCATTTCCAAAGAAAAGAACCTGGAATTCTTGAACCGGGTGTGGAAAAAATTCGCCGCCCTGCATGACGATGTGGAACTCATGTATGTAGGCTACGGCTGGTATCTTGAAGAAATCAAGAAGTTCTACGAGGGCGACGACAGCGTGCACTTTGCAGGAGAGCAGGGCGGAGAGACCCTGGCTGGCCTCTACGCCGATTCCGACTTTTTCCTTTTCCCGAGCACTACCGACACCTTCGGAAACGTAGTGGTAGAGGCCATGTCCACAGGCACCCCTGCGTTGGTCAGCGACTACGGCGGACCCCACGACATCGTGATGGACGAGGCCGCAGGCCGAATCCTTCCCATCGACGAAGACGCCTGGCTGAGCGCCTTGGAAGAATGCCGCCGGATTTACCTGGAAGAGCCCGAGACCTACGCCAAGATGCGCGAGGTGGCCCATGAGCGCAGCCTCAAGTACACCATGGGAAGTTCCACCAAGGCCCAGTTCGAATATTTCCGCAAGCTGAAAAAGGAAGCCTACGGGCTGTGAGCTCGCAAGTATTCCAGATTGGAACGCCTACGGGACTTTTTCCATTCCGAAAAGCGACCAATTAAATTATTTTATCCAAGATACAAACGCCCTGGGAGCGCCTATGTCCAAACAAAAAGTTCTTTTCCTATTAACGACTATTTTGTTGTTTTCCAGTGCCGCCTTTGGGCAAATTGGCGAGCCTTTGGTTGAAGAACAGCAACCTACATCTGTTGAGCAGGCTCCTGCAAGCGAGCCTGTTGTTGAACAGTCCGCAATTGCCACCGAACAGCCTGCCGCTGTTGAATCCCAGCCAGTTTATGCCGAGCAGACTCCTGTCGCCGCACAGCAACAGGACTCCGCCCAGGAAGCACCCGTGCAGCCTTACGTAGAACCAGCCCCTACCTACGAACCTCCCCAGCAGATGTATGTGCAGGGCTACGGAAAACCGCCCGAGGGATTCTACGGATATTTTGGCTACGCTCCCCCTGCGGAGAATTCAAATGACGGGTGCTGCTGCAAAGAAGCCGACAGTACGGCAAAAAAAGAGGAGAAAAAGGACTACAAGAGTCTGCAAAGCTTTAACTTTTCCATTCCCATCCAGTCCGAAACCTACGGTCTAAAAAGCCCCGATTACGATGTAGACGCCAGCCACTTTGGATTTGGCATCAACTGGAACCGCGTCCGCGTTGAAGAGAGCCTGTATTCCTCGGTGGTGGGCCTTGGCATCAGCTACATCATGAGCGAATGGGACGGTGGCGGAAAAAAGAACATCGAGTTCAACGGGCTTGACGCCAACTTCAAATTTGGCTTTGGCATATCTCCACTTACGGACCGTTTCATATTGGCCATCCACATGATTTTCGCCTTTGACTACAAGATGCAAAAGGCTGTGTTCAAAAAGGAGCTTAGCGACTTCCAGATGTTCCAAGGCTTCGATATGCCCGACGAAATATCCAAGACTAGCCTTGAACTGAAATACACGGCTCACAACCTGGATTTGGAACTTGGAGGCGATTTGGTCATTGGCTACCAGTTCACCAGCAGTTTTGGCGTGTTGGCCGGTGTAGACATTACCACCAACATGATTGGCGTAGGCGCGTTGATGTCCAGCTCTGATGCCCCCGACGGACTTGAAGATAGCGCAAGAGCCATGGCGTCGTCTCAATATTCAAACTATTCTGACGAAATAAAAGAACTGGAGGCCTTTAGCGAAGGTGACGACATTAGATTCTTCTTGTACAACACCACCGGTTTGAACATTGTGCCTCGCATAGGCATATTCTTCGCATTCTAAAGAATAGAGAGGTACCAAATGAATACAACCAACCTAAAATTCTTTACGGGATGCGCAGCCGGTTTGGCTTTGCTGTGTTCGATTACGCTCTGCGGGTGCAGCGGAGCAGAAAACGACATTTCTGCCCTGGAATGTTTTGCCGGTAGTTGCGAGGGGGAAGACGAAGAAAACAACGACGACAAGGATCATGGAGATAACCACGAAAATAACCAAGACTTCAATGGCAACAATTCCAACAATGGACGGTATACGAACCACGAAGACTGCGACGACCACGGTCTTGTAGAAGATTTCAACTGTAACTCCTCTAGGGTTGGCAAGACACTGTTTGAAGAAAACTTCAACATGATATTTGTTTGCGAAGAGACGGTCAACGGAGCTACCTGGGAAATACACCCGGAGTTTTCCAATTGCAGCGATTACAAAGCAAACAATAGCGGGAAAGGATCGGGCGGAAGCAGCGATTCTAACGGGAACAGTTCTTCATCTGCAGGATCCTCTAATTCTCAATGTGGCAATCTTTGGTGCGGTCCAGACCACGACGAAAGAGTGAACACCGATTTTGACGATGGCTCCAAGACATCTGGCATATGGAATATTTTTGGCGATTACGAAATAGGCGGAACATCGGAAATCAGCCTGATGGAAGACAAAAAAATTTGTCCAGGGATCTGCGGAGATGTTCTCCTTGACAACTCCAGTTACAGCACGCCCTATGCCGGATTTTATTTTAATCTGGTCAATGAAAAACGCGACGGCGCGAACATTTCATCTTGGGGAGGAATCTGCATGACCAGTAAAATTCATATTGAAACAACCATAGAGCTTGTCCATCAGCAAGGAGACATAATTGCTCCGTTTGTCGTACATTTTGAGCCAACGGAAACTTCTGCAAACATCAGTTGGAATAATTTTGTCCAAGAACAAAAAGAAGGACTGATTTCCCTTGAACGGGACGAATTTTTATCCCAGGTCGCCGCCATCAAAATCTACTGGACATCTTCGCAGACACTTTCAATTCCTTTTGAGATAACGTCCATAGGAACCTACGGCAGCTGCCCATAATGGATGTTACAACTCTAAAAAAGTTACGGGATTGGTTCCGTAAAAACGCCGCAGAATTGCCCTGGCGGCCTGCCGACCTTGACGCACCGCGGGACCCATACGCAGTATGGATTAGCGAGACCATGCTGCAGCAGACCCAGGTTGCAACCGTGCGGGAGTATTTTATCCGTTGGATGAAACGGTTTCCCGATATTGAAACACTGGCCAAGGCAAGTGAAGAAGAAGTGTTCAAGTATTGGCAGGGGCTTGGGTATTACAGCAGGGCAAGGAACATTTTGAAGACGGCAAAGGCTGTCACCCTGGAGGAGCGAAGCTCCGATAGGGTCCATAAGAAGACTCTTCCGGTCACCCGCAGGGAACTGGAAGCACTGCCGGGAATCGGGGCTTACACCGTAGGGGCGATACTGAGTCTCGCTCACCACCAGCGGGAAGCGATTCTGGACGGGAACCTGGTGCGGATTTTTTCGAGATTGTACGCGCTGGACTTTTTACCGACGGACAAGCTGGAAAAAAGGAGATGCCCGACTAAATCGGGCATGACAACCAATAAGCAAATCCAAAGTGCATCGGAAATTTACTGGGATTACGCGCGCGAAGTCGCTGACTCGCCCAAGGCCTACATGCACAACGAGGCCTTGATGGAACTGGGCCGCACCGTGTGCAAAGTCAAGAACCCCGACTGCGCCAATTGCCCGCTACGGAACGCCTGCCGCGCCGCTCTGGAAAACCGGACCGACGAATTTCCGCCCGCCAAAAAACACTTGCAAAAAAATTGGCACGGAACGGTCTTGGTGGTAGAAAGTGCGGACCACAAGATTCTAGCTGTCCACGGCGGTCAAAAATTCTTCAAGAACCAGTTTACCCTCCCCCACTTTGAAAGCCCGCGGAACGCCACCGCCGGCCTCCCCGCCCAGGCGGAACGCTACGTCGACGCCGACAAGGTCCTGTCCGTCGAGAACATCGGCAAGTTCCGCCACAACATCACCGTCCACAAGATGGAATGCGACGTACTCTACATACGGCTAAACGGCAAGGCCACAGCGCCTGCGTCTTCTGAAATCAAGTGGATCCGGCGCGAACAGGCCCAGGACTTTTTTGCCAACAGTTTCAGCCTGAAGGCGCTAAAATTTGTGTAACCCTTTAATACGCCGTAGGGTAAGATTTTTCCTTGGATATTGCGCTATCTAAATCAACAAGTGGAAATTTCAGGACACCCTCCCAGTTGGCGAGGTACAGGGTGTCACCTACGGCAATCATGTCGTAGGTGCCGTCATTTGCGATACATTTCCAGTCATCGCACCAATTTCCATTTACGAGTCGCCATCCTTTTTCCTCGTTTCCGTATGGCGAGCCATAGTCACCCATATACACCGCTGGGAGAGATGGATCGTCTCCTGCGACAAGGAGATGATTTCCATCAGAAGCAAGGGTGTACCGCCTATAAGGAGTATTGTGAAAAGTTCTATAACCTCTATTAGGATCCGCCAAAGGATCGTTAGGGTCTATGGATTCATCATAAGTCGCAATAACGCTATCTATGGGAATCCATTGATCAAGAGCCTCGTCATATTCAAGGACATTGGTCGAAAATTTTTCACCTATCACATATAATTTTCCTTTATGTACTATGATATCCATTGCAGTGTCGTTAGTATCATTTGCAGGAACCCAGGTTGCCCAACTTGGATGGGGAATTCGAGCAAGCCTTTTCCAACTTCCATCATAACGCCAAACCCCGCGGGCCCCGCTAATGGCATACAATTTACCATTCAGTTCCACTCCCTTGTGAAATTGGAAGGGATATTCCTTGGACGAATCGTAATCATAAGTAATATCTACCCAGCCCGTATCGGTCTGCATTTTCATGAAAAGCACAATATTGTCGTCCCGCCTGTCCGCATTATCAGCATAGCCGGCAATGCAGACAACAGGCCTTCCCCTATATGTCGTAATTCCATAAATATCAAAGGCACCTTTAGGGTCAAACGGAAGCGTGTATAAATCAACCCAGGATTTCTTTTCAAAATCATATTTCAGCACTTTGCCGCTAAGCTGCGTTCCAGCATAGAGGCCGGTTGAATCTCCATAGATATACCGAATCCATTCGGAACTGGAAAGAGTATCCCATTGCGTAGAACCTATTTTTGAAGCAAATACCCTTGGAGTGGTTGTTATTTTTCCTGGTGAAGTATATTCGTTACTTGAATAATAGTCGTCCATCAGTACAAGCCATTCACCCACATTATAAATTTCGCGCAATCCTCCATACATTTTTGAATCATGCGGAATGGGCTTGAAATCATCCCATCTCCAGCCGAAGACTCTATCATCATTGTAATCATTCGGCCCTGTAGATGAACGGTCTGTGCAGGCTTCCAAAATAAATGCAGCAAGTATTGCTAATATCAACCTCACACTAGAACCTCCACACATACAAGGGTTGCAAAAGACTCGGAGTGTCATAGGACTTACACTCACTTACGGAAGGTATATTTCCATAAACGACATTCCCGTCCGAGTCCATCAGGGCAATACCGCAAACGGTCTTGTCAAACGCGCTCCAATCTTTCAGATGAACACCGACATTCCCTTCTATCACGGAATCTCCAGGATAAAGAATATACTCATTGAAGGACAAGTCTAGTTCCCATACGTTTTCTCCATTATTTCGAAGCGTAGGCCTAGAATAAGGCGTATACCAGTCATCTACGGGAATATAGAGTTCCTTGCCCTCCGGGACACGGAACCACAATTTGGCATGATAGTCCTTCAACGCGACGGAGCCAGTATTTTTCACGGTGACCTGGGGTTTGAACATATTGTTCTCCCAAGGAGCGACATCCGACCAGGAAATGATTCCCTTGGGTGCCGGAATCAGGCCGTCATCGGAACTCCTGAACGGTTCTGGTTCCTGCCCCCACAGAATCTGACCGTCAACTCCGTAAACGACAATTTTGGAATTCATCCTGGGAACACCGATGTTATAGTCGGCAGACCAATCATCCAAATAATTGAAGTCGCTCCAATCTCTTTCGTAGTAGAGTCGTATTTGCCAGCCGTCTAAACTGGGAGACACGGACATCGCGTTCAAGACGGAATCGCTTGCGTCAAGCACAAACCGCCATTGGTCGCCGCCCAAATTCTCTAGAGTCACAGGAATCTTGGGATAGTCAATCACAACTTTAGGGTTCCTTGCAGGGTCCGCCGTAAAGTAGTATGCCACCTTAAAACCTTCTATATTCTTGTCAGAAACGTTTGCAACAAGAAATCTTGGTCGGGATGTATTACTTTCATAATCGCCCCTCGCTTCTCGGTGCATTACAAAAACATTTTTCTTCGTTTCCCAAGATTTTGAAGAAGTTGGAGCAACCTGTGTATTTAAATCACTGACATTCCCTACACCAGGCATCACTGCGGGCAAAGACGCTCCTTCTTCCCCTATAATGGAGAGAGTGACATTGGAATTTATTCCCGACATCGTATAATCTTTGGAGAAGACTTTTCCCGAATAATTTATAAATTTCGCCGAAATACTTTGGCCAACCCTTTGTAACCGAGGATTAGTGGAAATATTCGCTTGAAGTATCATATCATGTTGTAAATTACCATCCTTGTCGGTGTAGTTTACATAGGAGCCAACGCCCGGCTCATATATGGCCTCTAACAAATTCGCTCCATCCGACACCCGTATGCCCTGCACTCCTTTACTCAAGAAAATCGGTGCAACATCGAAGTCTCCCGTCATGCCGACACTTCCATTATTCAAATAAATCATCTTCACACCGGCTTTTTCCGCGAGCAGGGAATCACAACATAAATCCAAGGCACAGGCAATATCCAATCCCTGACGGGTTGCGGGCACCGCTCCAGGAATACTTAAATGGGCAACAGGTTCATCGGGCGCCAAGGCGTCGTGAAGCAAGTAGGAACGGCTTTCTTCCAATTCAGGAATATCTTTATGTGATATGCCTAAACTTTTACTTTCATACTTTTGACTTTCAACTTCTACAATCAGGTCGCTATTCGTAAGCCAGGTTTCCCGAATGTCGTTCAATATGGTCAATAGGGTATCGTTTGGATCTATTTCTACGTCTATTGTTTTGCGGGTATAAGCCCTTGAAATTCTATCGGCCATAGTCTGTAGATACACATCCAATGCGACGCAGGCTTCCTGTTCATCTTTAGACACTTCGGGACACTTTATTTTTAAAGCCTCGTCGTACTGTTTCAGCATTTCTACAACCACCATGGAAACATCGCCTGAATATAACGGCAAGATAACCAGCCTCTTTCCATTGGGCAATCTTGGATAAGATTCTCCGTTTGACCCATAATTCAAATCTGTTATAAATTTATCCTTATTATATAAATAATCACCCAAGATTCTATTTTCAGTTGCCATGTTGCGATAATCATCCAAGGGGTCTAGTTCTATGGAATATGGAACATCAAAACTTCCCGGTCCAAGCGGGTCCATGTTGAGCCCTATTTTATAAGGTCCTAAAAAAGGTCCTACTGTATAAATATTATATTCGAATACAGATGCGGTAGCAACACCAGTAGCAGCGGCAGTAACTACAACAGCACCTGCAGCTCCAGCAGTGGCTGTCACTGTAGGCACACTTGAAGCAACAGGCACAGCTATGCCCAAAAAGCCCAATGCACCACCCACAACCCCTGCAGCCGCACCGGAAATCAAAGGAATCATCGGGCTAAGATAGTCCACCCCTATCTTAATATTCATCAACGGGTGGTTTGTGGGGTCTCCAGAAGCATAGTCGTTCAAGTCGTCAATCAACTTGCCCAAGCCCGGATATTCTGTTCTAATGTCTTCAGAACTCCTTGCAGCCGTAGCCGCCCCTAAATGTGGAGTATCGACAGTAACGAGTTTTCGTATGTGATTGGCAGGATTGCTACATGACGTATCTACACCTTCTGCCCGGAGTCCCCGTAACATTTCGCGGACGACAAGGCCGCCCTGACTGTGTGCAACAATGTCAACGACTAATTCAGGGCGTTTTCGCCATTCTAGATTTGAATCAGCATAAAAATCGTCCAACACTTCTATCAAGCGCTGATACAGCTTGCTAGACTGGGAATTATCTCCATTTGCCCCGTTCCAATGTGGTTTGGCATCTCTCCATTTACCGTTTTCAACATTTCCCGGAGCCTGAAAAAAATATATCCCGTTATGATTAATGCTTTTTTCTCCATTATCAATATTTAAGTATCTAGCTAAAATATCAGGTGCAGAACCATTATCGTATGATTTCACCAATCCATTTTGGAATTTTTCGTCACTCTTATTTACACCTTTTTCACCCTTATCAACCAAAGGTTCGACGCCCCAGGTTGTATAATCGTCATTCAATCCGTGAACAAATACAACGGGGCGGGACAACCTACTTGGACCCGGGATATACACCCAATGGGGGTAGGGAACATTCAAATTTTTCCAATATTCAATTAGCGCCGACCTATCAAAGACATCATAATTGTTAAATCGATACTCCCTAGTTTTATCGTAGAAAACACCTTTCTCATTCAAACAATCCAATGTTTTATCTTCAAAATCATGGACATGGGCTTTAAAACGTTTTAAAACATCATCGTCTTGAGCAATAGAGCCATCTATCTTTTTGGGATCACTAAAAAGATATTGAACACCCTCATAAGATAATTTATTCAAACATGTAACATTATAAGTTATTCGAACAATGCTAACAAGGGCGTAATAATGTCTTGTATCCAATATACCATCTTTGTGATCGTAATAGTATTTTACCTTTTCCTCTATTTTTACGACTTTTAAATTCGTCACCTCACTACATTTTTCATAAGGTAGATATGACTGGTCATAAGGTTCCAACCATTTTAGATAACTATCAAGATCCTCGGCTTCTTCAGGAAGATTTTTGTACATCTTTATCGCATTGTCGTATCAACTTCAGCAGATACAATGGAAAAAGCCACAAAAGCAAATAAAAAGATTTTATTCATTTTCAGATTCTTTACAATATGTTCTTTCAGTGCAGTTAAGCAGAATTAGAGGTACGCCAAATATAGACAATTCTTCAAGAACCAGTTCACCCTCCCACACTTTGAAAGCCCGCGAAACGCCACCGCCGGCCTCCCCGCCCAGGCGGAACGCTACATCGATGCCGACAAGGTCCTGTCCGTCGAGAACATCGGCAAGTTCCGTCACAGCATTACCGTCCACAAGATGGAATGCGACGTGCTCTACATTTTGCTCAGTACAAAAGCCCCCAAGCGCACGGCACCAGACATTCGGTGAGTTACGTTAGAAAAGGCAAAAGAATTTTTCGCCAACAGCTTTAGTTTGAAAGCGCTAGAACGTCTTCTTCACCGTACAGACAAACCGTAGGTGGTTTTCGGCGCCGTTAGGCGTTTCCACCACTTCGTCGCCAATCACGTGAAGCAATGTTCCTGTCAGGTAAAGTCCCTGTTTGGGGAATTGCTGTTCGAAAGTGGCGTCCCAGAACCAGTCGCCCTTGATGACCATCGGGTCGCGGCTCCGCAAGTTCCATTGGGCGTCACTCCTGTAGCGCAAGGAATGGGAAATCCTGAAGCTCTTTCGCAAGAGCCAGTCCGCTGAGAACGACGCAAAATATTCCGCAGGAGTTACCTCGAAACGTTTTTCTTCGCCGTCGATCCGCTCGAAACCGCCCAGCGCCTTGAAAACGAACATTTCCTTGTACCAAATGCTCATCCAGAGTTCCCCGGTCACGCCCTTGATCCAATCGTTGATACGGCCTATGTCGCCATGGCGATAAACCATGATGTCGTCCACCACGTATTTCTCTACGTCGAAAGTTTCTGCACCGTATTCCGCCCAGAAACTCCCGCGACCACCCATTTCCAGATTGCCCACGGTATCCGTGAAGGCTGCATATCCCTGCACCAAGTCCATCCGGCCGTCCGCCGTCAAGGAGATGGTGTCGCCGTCAAAGAACTCCCTGGTATCTGCCATAGGGTTCAGGCGGGTTCCCGAAATGTTTTTCACGCCCAGGGTTATTCCCGATTTCGAGGGAACGACAGGACTGAACTCGATGCTGTCCTGCACCAGCCAGTCCCTGTCGTTTACGGCAAAGGAGGCTCGAGCCGCAAAGCGGTTCCCTACCCTGAACTGCATTTCCATAAAGGGAAGCAGCACCCGGTCGTCTTCCAGGGAACTGTAAACCGTGCCTTCGTCATCAACAGCGCGGAAAGCCACCCCTGCGGAAAGATGCAAGAATCCCTTGCGGCAGGCATCCCCACAGCCATAGCGCAAGGAACCGTTCCATTCCTTGCGACTGCCCGTCTCTTTCTTTTTCTTGTTCTGGTACTCGGCGTCTTCGTAAACGACGGTAGCGGCCAACTTTCCATAGTCCAAACGGGTCTCGACCCTCGGCTTGTAATGCACGGGAATCCAGCGGGAACTTTCGTAGAAAAGCCACAGGTATTCCTCCCCTGCCAAGGCGGACACGTTCAGCTTGGAGCCTGTATAACCTGCCCCCGCATACACGGAGCTGAACATGGGGTAGTTTTCGCCAAAAAGAGCGAATTCGCTGTCTACAAGTTTCTTGCGATAGGCGAATGTCCTTGTAGAAAAATGGTCGTCCTGGAAACCCCGGGCCGTCACCCAGAATCCCTTGAAACTGGGGCTACGGAAACCACCTTCCAGAATAGGGGTCCTGTTCTTGGGTCTATCTTCGGTGGTGATAAAATCCTGGTAAATCAGGTCACCCAGTTCGTTTCCGGTCTTGAGCCAGACCGAGGGCGGCAACACATCCCAGCTGGGCAAGACGGACAGGCGGCTGAACAACAGGCGCTGCCTGATTTTTGAAGGACTCCACAGTTCACTTTCGGAATGGAGTCCGCCACTGCCGAGGGCACGGTCAAAATAGAAGGTGGGGCTACCGACCAGGAACGTTCCGTCGTCCCGTTGATCTACTTCCATGCCTTCCATTTCGGCATCGACAGCGGCAACGGAAACAACGGCACAGAATATGACCGCACTCGCAACTTTCGTCAAAGAATTTCTGCCTGCAAAGGAGAACATTACCAAATCCTCCTTTCAACGTAGAATCCTATAGTCAACATGTTAGAGCGTTCAGGCTGGGTCCACAACTGTTCCCAAAGCACGTTCAAGCCCGCACGGTAATTATCCAGCGTAAAAACCGGCAAGTTCAAGCGGGCAAACCAACCGAATTCCGTCTCGTTGTCCGTCAGTGTCGCCCCTGGGTCATGGTTATAATCAAAATCTTCCTTGTCGCCCTCGTAATCGGCCCGGGTCCAGTTGCAAAGGAACCCAGCTCCAAAAGCGATGGGCGAAATCAGACGCCAGCGGTAATCCAGTCCCAGTTTTCCGCTGGCCTCGTGAACTCCGTTGATACGGGATACTTTTCCGTGGGGTTCAAAGTAGGCGTACTGGAAAAGAATGATTCCGTCGAAATCTTCCCAGTAGGTATAGCGGACTCCCAGGCCCGCATAAAACGCATTGTCCACTGCGTCCACCAAGTCGCCGAAGGGGTATTTCTCACCGCCTTCGATAGAAACGTAGAGGTTAGAAAAGGCCACGTCCTGAACTTTTGACGAATCAGCCAAGGACTGAACTTTTGACGAATCGGGCAAGGACTGTGCCAAAGCAAAACCGGCAAACGCAAGAACCAGAGCAAAAGCTTTCGTCCAAACAAACATTCGCTACCCCTTCCGCCTCAGAGCCTGTGCAAAGAATCCGTCAAAGCGGGAATCCTCTACACCGGGGTACACCGGTTCCCCCACCTTCTCGAATTCAGGATGTTCCTTGACAAAGCGGTTCACCACCTGTGTCGTTTCCATGGGGTCGGGACTGCAGGTGGCATAGACCAGAACGCCACCTACTTTCAGCGCCTGCGACACCGACGCAAGCAGCCTGGACTGCAGTTCCGCAAGTTCCTTCACGGACTCCGGCGTAATGCGGTATTTCGATTCCGGACGGCGGGCGATGACCCCCATGTTGCTGCAAGGGACGTCCAGGAGGATGCGGTCAAATAGGCTTGAGGTCGCACCTTCGGTGCTTTGGGGTATGAGGTCGCTTCGCTTTGAGGGTTCAGAGGCTAGCGCTTCTTGGGCCCTATCGGAGCATTGTTCCTCCAGGGTGACAGGCCATTGAGGCGAGAGTGCGTCGATGCATTCCAGCCGCACGTTCACAAGGCCCAGACGGTCCAGCAAGTCCTGCATCTTTTCTACGCGGAACTCCGAAACGTCACTGGCCAGAATATCCAAAGTCGGGTCCATCTCGGCCATCAGCGCGGACTTTCCGCCTGGAGCGGCACAGGCGTCCCAGACTTTTTGGCCGGGCTTTAAGTCCAGCAGTTTCACCACCTCATAGGCGGCCGGGTTCTGCAGGCTGAATTCGCCGTTGGCAAAAGACTCCGACTCCAGAATGGGCTTGAGTTTTGCATCTTCGGGAACCTGGATGTAACGGTCATAGAGGTATGAGGTCGCACCTTCGGCGCTTTGAGGCACGAGGTCGCTTCGCTTTGAGGATTCAGAGGCTAACGCTTCTTGGACCCTATCGGAGCGTTGCTCCTCCAGGGTGACAAATAGTTTTGTCACAAGACTCTCTACAGTCGTCTTCTGCAAATTCACCCGGAGCCATTCGGAGGGGCGCTCCAGAGTAGCCTTCGCAAGGGCCTCGGCACGGTCCGCTCCGTAAATATCGAACCACCGGCGCACCAGACTTTCGGGAACGGAATTTTCCACGGAAACGCGACGCACCCGCTGGGGAGGAAGCTGCGGCAGGCCGGACCTGCGCGCGGCATGCAGCACGGCGTTCATGAGCCGCGCGGAACCTTCTTGAAGGTTCGCCGCCTTTGAAAGTTCCACGCTTGTCGAAACGGCGGCGTGGTCCGGCACCTCCATAAAGAACATCTGGAAAAATCCCATTTCGAGAATGGTGCAGACTTCCAGGGAGGGCTTCTTTTTGACCAGCGACTTGATGAAATACTGCAAGTACAGGTGCCTGCGGCACACGCCCAAGGCAAGTTCCATCGCAAAAGGCGAAAGCCCGCTTTCCTTGATAAAAGTTCCTTCCTTTTGCCACAGCAAAAGGACCCGGTACGCGTCCATGCGTTCTATCAGGGAATCCTCTAGCAAAAGCAAAGTCCTTCGCGGTTCTGGATTCCCCGCATAAAGTCCGCCACCGGCATGGGCTTCTTGCCTTCGGCCTGGATTTCGATGACTTCCAGCAGGCCCTCGCCCGTACCTACGTAAAAGCGGTTATCCTTGAATTCCACCGTGCCGGGGGCAAGCTTCGGGCCATTCTCCGGAGTGTCTGTCTTGCGCAGATAAACCATGCGACCACCCAGCTTTCCGTATCCGCCGGGCCAAGGGTTGAATGCCCGGATCCTGTTGTGGATTACGGCAGCAGGCAGATTAAAATCGATAAGGCCTTCTTCTTTTTTCAGTTTCGGGGCGCCGCTGGCCTGCGCATGGTCCTGGGTCAAGTCCTTCTCGCGGCCTTCGAGCAACTGGTGAATCGCATCGTCCAGGGCTTCGCAGCCGGGAGTCACCATCTTTTCCAAAAGCGAAGCCGTGGTGTCCTGATGGTCAATGGCCACCGTACGCTGGGCGAGAATCGGGCCGTGGTCCATCTTTTCGTCAAGGCGGAAAACCGTCACGCCCGTTTCTTTAAGGCCGTCAGCAATGGCCCGCTGCACCGGGGCGGCACCGCGGTACTTAGGCAAAAGACTTCCGTGAACGTTCACGGCGCCGAACTTCGCTACGGCCAAAATGTTCTTCGGCAAAATCGAGTAGGCCACCACCACGAAAAGGTCCGCACCGTAGGCCCGCAGGGCGTCCTCGAATTCGGGGGCCTTCAGGTCGGTGGGTTGCAGCACAGGGAGCCCGAATTCGAGGGCCAGTTGTTTCACTGGCGGCGACGTTAGCACGCGCCCACGCCCTGCCGGCCGGTCCGGCTGTGTCACCACAGCCACCACGTCCGCAAAATCACATTCCTTGAGATGCTTCAAAAAACAGGCCGCAAATTCCGGCGTTCCCATAAAGACGATTTTCATAGGGATAAATGTAAAAATTCAATTTTTTTTCTTCTTCAACCCCAAAAAAAGAATGGGATTGTTTTCGACAAAAAACATACCAAATCAAAAAAAAAACGCTTGGCCGCCATTTCACAAACAAATTAATTTCCAGCCAACCAAACAGATGTTTTCTGACTTTTATCCGCCGATTTTTAAACAATCAAGTCTAAAACGCCTCAATTTTGGCACAAAAACTCTTTTTTTTCGTCCAGAATTTATATTTACAACGAATAAAAGGAGTTTTTATGGATTGGAATGATTTTACCACGCTGACCCGCGACCAGATGCTGCCCATTTGGGATTTTTACTGCAGTGACCCCTTCTCGGTGCTGGGCATCCACCCGCTGGAAACCGACAAGGGTATCAAGACGGTCATCCGCACCTACCAGCCCCAGGCGTCCTTTGTGCGGGGCGAGTCCTGCGACGGCGAGGTGGAATTCGACTTCGTCAAGCTGGGCGACACCGGCTTTTACGAAGCCATCCTGGACATGGAATTCGAGCCCTTCTTCTACAACCTGATTATCAAGCAGGCCGACGGCAACGAATACACCCTCACCGACCCCTACGCCTTCCAGCCCGTGCTCTCCGAATTCGACCGGCACCTGATTTCGACCGGCACCCACTACGAACTCTACCGCAAGCTGGGCGCAAACCTGGTGGAACACCAGGGATTCAAGGGCGTGCAGTTCGCCGTCTGGGCCCCCAACGCCCGCGCCGTCTCCGTGGTAGGCAGTTTCAACAGCTGGGACGGACGCCGCCACCAGATGCGCATGCTGGGCAGCTCCGGCATCTGGGAAATCTTCATCCCGAACATCGGCGAAAACGAACTCTACCGCTTCGAAATCCACGGCGCCGACGGCAACCTCCATGTGAAGGTGGACCCGCTGGCAAAACTTTCCGAAGTGCGCCCGGCCACCGCCTCCATCACCACCCACCTGGACGGCTACGAATGGGGCGACGAACTCTACATGAAGACGCACTGGGCCACCAAGGTCTTCGGTTCGCCCATGAACATCTACGAGGTGCATGCCGGCTCCTGGAGACGCGACCCGGCGAACCCCGACCGCTTCCTCAACTGGGACGAACTTTCCGAACGCCTCATCCCCTACCTCAAAGAGATGGGCTACACCCACGTGGAATTTTTGCCGCTGGCGGAACACCCGCTGGACGAATCCTGGGGCTACCAGGTGACGGGCTACTACTCCCCCACCAGCCGCTACGGCACGCCCGACCAGTTCCGCCACTTTGTGGACCTGTGCCACCAGAACGAAATCGGCGTGATTCTGGACTGGGTTCCGGCCCACTTCCCCAAAGACGCCCACGCGCTCGGCCGCTTTGACGGCACCGCCTGCTACGAGCACGCCGACCCCCGCCAAGGCGAACACCCCCACTGGGGCACCTACATCTTCAACCTGGGCCGCAACGAGGTCAAGAACTTCCTCATTGCAAACGCCATGTACTGGCTCAAGGAATTCCACTGCGACGGCCTCCGCGTAGATGCAGTGGCCTCCATGCTCTACCTGGACTACGGCAAGGGCCCGGGCGAATGGGTGCCCAACAAGGACGGAGGCAACATCAACTACGACACCATCGAGTTCCTGAAGCACCTGAACAGCATCATGGGCCGTCTCACGCCCCACGCCATCCTCATCGCCGAAGAATCCACCAGCTTCCCCAGCATCACCCGCCCGCCGGAGCAGGGCGGCCTCGGCTTCCACTACAAGTGGAACATGGGCTGGATGAACGACTTCCTGAGTTACATCCAGCACGAGCCCATCCACCGCAAGTACCACCACAACCAGCTCACCTTCAGCATGGTCTACGCCTATAGCGAAAACTTCATCCAGGTGTTCAGCCACGACGAGGTGGTCCACGGCAAGGGCTCCATGCTGGGCAAGATGCCCGGCGACAACTGGCAGAAGTTCGCGAACCTCCGCCTCACCTACGCCTTCCAGTACGCACACCCGGGCAAGGTGCTGAACTTCATGGGCAACGAGTTCGGGCAGTTCCGGGAATGGAACGAGAAGCAATCCCTGGACTGGCACCTGATTACCTGGGACAGCCACGGAAAACTGCTGCAGATGGTGAAGGTGCTGAACCACCTGTACAAAGAAAACTCGCCCTTCTGGGAAATCGACCACTACCACACCGGTTTCGAATGGATCTGGTGCGACGACGCCGACAACTCCATCGTTTCCTTTGTCCGCAAGGACGACCACGGGAACCAGATTCTCTGTGTGTTCAACTTCACGCCGGTGGTCCGCAACGACTACCGCCTGGGCGCCCCCACCCGCGGCGCCTGGAAAGAAATCTTCAACACCGATGCCGAAATGTTCGGCGGCTCCAACGTGGGTAACCTGGGCGAAGTCTGGACCCAGGACATCCCCTGGCAGAACCGCCAGTGGAGCCTCAACATCAAGCTCCCGCCCCTGGCCGCGGTGTTCTTTAGGCTGGAGAGATAGTAGGATTTAGGGGCTAGGATCTAGGATTTAGGGCTGCTGGACACAAGAGGTTCGGGGCGCGGGATGCATCATTCCGTTACTGAAAACTCATAACTGATTACTGATGACTAAAAGGGGAAAGCCTTCCCCTGGTTCGCACTTCGTTGCTCTCCACCCCTTCGTTCGTCGGGGGCAGCCCGTCTCTATCTATGGAGTATGGTGTCCTGGATGGAGCCGTACTTCACCTGAACGCGGTCCCACAGGATGGCGTTCTTGATGGAGCAGTTCTTCAGCACGCAGCCATCGCCTACGGCCACGTTGGGCCCGATCTTGCAGTTCTCGATGACCACGTCTTTTCCGATATGGCAAGGACCTTCGACTGTGGTTCCCGGGAAAGAGGCATCCTTGGAGTTGTCGTTCCTGTTCAAAATGTCGGCATTGGTCGCCAGGAGCGTTTCAATCAGGCCGCAGTCCAGCCACTTCTTGACCGGAGCCGTATGGAATTTGCAGCCCTTCTGGAGCATCATCTCCAGGGCGTCGGTCAGCTGGAACTCATCCTTGGTACGGACGTTGTTGTCCATCAGGTACTTCAGGGATTCCTTCAGGACCTTCACGTCCTTGATAAAGTAAATGCCCACAATGGCCTCGTCGGAGACGAACTCCCGAGGCTTTTCCACCAGTTTCTGGATAGAACCGGTTCCGTCGGTCACGGCCACGCCAAAGCGGGAGGGGTCCTTCACCTTGAAGGTGTACAGCACGTTTTCCTGTTCGTTCTTCAAGATGGACAGGTCCGCCTCGAACAGCGTGTCGCCCAAGATAATCAGCATGGGCTCGTCGTCGTTCACGAAAGGCAGCGCCAGGGAAATAGCCTCGCCCAGACCCTGGGGATTCTCCTGGCGGACGGTACGGGTCTTGCCCCAGCATTCCCGGTCCTTGAGGAAGGCGTCCATCTGGTCGGCCTTGTAGCCCGTGATAAAAATTGTCTCGGAGGGCTCCAGCGGGAGGGAGTCCTCTACAATCCAGTCTATAATCGTCTTGCCCGCGACGGGCAGCAAACACTTGGGGCGGTCTTCGGTATATGGACGGAGCCTCACTCCGCTACCGGCAACCGGCAGTACAATCTTCATAAAAAATCCTTGACACAAAAACTTTGCCGCGGTCAGCGGCAAAGGTGCATATAAGAAAAATATACATAAAAAAGGAGAAATAGACCTCACCCCAAGTTGAAAAAAAGACTAGGGAGGGCGGAGCCCTCCCTAAGACCCTCCCGGCACGCTCATATTTGCCATATCCTTGGGTTTGGGTTTTCCGGAAGGCAATTATGAGCGTGAGCGCATTCGGCGCTTGAACGACTAGGGAGGGCACAACCCTCCCTAAAACCCTCCCTGCACGCTCATATTTGCCTTATCCTTGGGTTCAGGTTTTCCGGAAGGCAATTATGAGCGTGGGCGCATTCGCAAGCGAATGCGCAAAGAATGCGCGAACAAATAAAAAAATGCCGAAATCTTGCGAAATTCGGCACTTTAGTGGATGATGCAGGGGTCGAACCTGCGACCCGCTGATTAAGAGTCAGCTGCTCTACCAACTGAGCTAATCATCCATTGTCGCTTGGACGGGGTCAATTATAGAAAAGGGTAGTGCCGCTGTCAAGGGGATTTTTGAAAAAAAATTGAATATGAGGCCCCTTACGGAAAAGTCCCAGCCTTGCGACTGGGACTTTGTTTGGAGGTGTAGAAAACCAAACCCTACTTTATCATTATCCGTTGGGTCTTCACGGCGCTCCCGCTTGCCACCCGGACAATGTACACGCCCTTGTTCAGGTGCCTGAGGGATACCACGTGGTCTCCAGCGGGTAGCGCAGCCCATCAAAGACCAGGGCATCGCCCGCTTCAGTATAGTGGGCGTTATAGGAACTCTTGGGATCTTCATCCTCATAGCGGAACGCCTCGTGGTGCCCCACATTTCTTCCGTCAAATTCAGCGTAGATGACCTTGCACTGCAGCACGCCACTCTCGATCCCCACCATGCGACCAGGGATTCCCACCTTGAAGAGGATACCGTTCAGAGTGCTGTTTTCTTCGAGCATGCCCTCGTAAAAAGACTGTTTCTTGACTACAGGCTTTTCGATAAGCTGATAGGTAAAGCCGGTGTCCGTCTTGCTTACCAAGTGGACGGTTATGGGGTTGGGCGCATAGCGGAAACGCTGTACCCTGTTAGTAGAGTCTACGGAAACATAAAAGATTTCACCGACGCGGAGCTTGAATTCCACGCTATCCTGCATGGCGGCATAGACACGGCCTAGGTCTTCTTCGCCGTGGCTCACCTGGGCCTTGAGCCTTGTGAACAAGTGGAAGGGGCCTTCCCCTGCGCGGACCGTATCCCGAATGACACGGACATTTTTGACGAGAGCCTCAGAGCGGGCAATTTGGGCATTCAGGGAATCTATCTGGCTCTGCAAACCATTCCTTTCCATTTTTAGGCTCTGGGTGATCTCCTCTTCGTTACATGCCGAAAGGGAAAGGACCAACAAAAGGGATAACGCGGCTTGCCAAAACAACTTCATACCCGCAAAATAAAAAAATCCCGGCCCATGCAGGTCGGGATTTGTTTTCAAGGCTGTTGAATCTGTTTGGTTTGGTGAATTGGCGGATACAGAAAGCCTAGTTTCCTTCTATAACTTCAATATCACATTTTGGTTGTAACATGCCTAAACTATGAAAATAAACTAAAACGTTACCCATTTACCCTTTTCTGCGTAAATTTCTGTTTATAGTAAAAACAGGAATGCCGTTTTCCGATAAATTAATGGCATAAGCATTCCAATTTGGAATAGGAAAATCCCGAGTCGTAAGGCTCGGGATTTTTTCTCAAGAGAAGAGAATCTGGTTAGGTCAGCAGATGCCCAAATGCGGTAGGGCTACTATTGCATACATTCTGAATCAGATAATACATCACACTCGAGACTAGCCTCCTGCAGTAAATTTTCCCTACAAAAGAGTTCCACCTCCTCCATCTCGGGCGTTACATAGTCCTTCTTCTGTGTCATTTCGATATTCATGAGTTTTTCTCCTATTTAATAATCTTTTTCTTGCCATAGTAGACACCGCGAGCGGTGGGCTTACCGTTAAGCTTGCGGCCCTTCAGGTCGTAGTCCTGCATCATCTTGAACTCGCCGGTGCGGGTATTGATGCCGCCGATAACCGTCTTGCTCTCCTCACCTGTGGCGCCACGGCTCACGACCACCACATCCATGTAATCGGGAAGCGGTTCGGCACTGACATAAGCATGGCCGGCAGACTTACCAGCGGAGTTGCCTTCATTGTATATCATGTAGGCCCTGAACGGATTAATCCAAGCACCCTTGCCAGCCTTTACAAACTGGCCTATACGCACATTATTCGCCTCCTTGGCAGAGAATCCATAGACACGGCCCAGGTCAGGATGCTTCTCATCCCAGACTATCTTGCTGAGTGTTCCACGGAATTCCCAGCCGTCATCACCCTGGACAACGGTATTGGCCCCCTCCGTCGGCTGGATTACCATGGAGTTGCCATGGAACACGAGGCTTCCTTCGCTACTCAGTTCCACCATGTAGGGCTTATAGGCACTGAGTTCACCGTTAACCTCTTCCATCTCGACCTGTTTCTTCCCGTTCTCATCGTAACCAATGCCAGTGAACGTCAGGACCTTCGATACCCCTTCAATAGCATTTCTGTTAATGCTGAAGGGCAGCGTGATGGTAGAATATCCACTGGCCGAGAAGGTGCGGTTGAAGACTACGGTATCGACGTCTATAGACGCCGGGATATTCACTACATCCCCATCCGTATAAGAACCCTCGATAGTGGCCGTCTTCTTCCCGTCAATGACGCTAACTGCAATGGCACCATAGTGGGCAGTGGAGTCGTAGGTTGCCGTATAGACCTGCTCCTGGGTCACTTGCGTAACCAGGGGGCTCCAGCCACTGAATTCGTAGGTGTATACTCCCGCAGGATCCCTAGTGGGATCATCCGGAATCACAACGTCCGCACCGTATTCATAGAGGGTCGCCGCCTTGAGCACGTCGCTGTTGTAGTTCAGGAAGGTCACGGTGTACTTGCGGACAAACTGGCTGAATTTCGCCTTGAGGGTCATATCCGATCCCAACCAGGCATCCATATCAACGTCCGAGCCGTCCTCAGCAACCCACTTCACGAACTCGTAGGTGTACTGGGCATCGGCAGCCTTGACGGGGTCAACCTTCGGCAACATCGTAGAGATTTCCGTACCGTAGTCCCTGGTAACGGTTGCATATTCCGTAGTTCCGTCATCAAGCACGAAGGTAATAGTGTAGGTATTAACCGTTTCCGTATATACGGCTGTATAGCTGACATCGTCCGTCACTGCCGTCGCAATCGTGACAGCAGGATTCCAGCCCGCAAAGGTGTAGGAGTACTGGGCGGTAGCGGCCTTCGTGGGAGTCGGTGCGATAGAGGAAACTAGCGTACCGTACTCATACGGGCCAGCCGTCAAAGCCACAAGAGACGTAGTACCGTCTTCATCATAGAATACCACGTCGTATTTGTTCTTTGTGGAATCATAGGTTGCCGTGTAAATGGCATCGTCTGTCACCTCTGCAACAGCGGGACTCCAACCCTTGAAGGTGTAGGTGTATTCAGCGGTAGCGGCCCTAGCGGGGGCGGCTCCATAGTCGGGCGTTTCGCCTTCGTCGAGGAAATCCGTCCACAACACGTTACCATTGTAATCCTTCCAGGTAATGACGAACTTGTCGGTGTATGTGGCTGTGTACACGGCCTCGCCAGTAACCCTGGTGAGCCCCGGGGTCCAGCCTGCAAACTTCTTGCCCTGAACTCCGGGTGCAGTGGGGGCGTTGATTTCGTCCGCAAGCGTTCCATATACTTCGCTCACAACCTCAATCACACCACCATCCTTGTTCTTGAACGTGATGTCAAAGGACTTCATGGTCGGTTCGTAGGTCGCCTTGTAGGTGACCGCCCCTTCCACGATGGTCTCGCTATCAAAGCTGGGATCCCAGCCCGCAAAGGCGTAAGTGCAGGAGTCATCAGCTACCTTGGCAGGAGCCGACGGCGAGAACGAAGCAACCCTAGTACCATAGGCATAAGTATCAGACATAATCATCTCATCGTTATCCTTCAGGAAAGTAATCTCGTAGTAACGGAGTTCCTCTGTGAATACCGGCGTATAGACGGTATCGGCAGTCACTCTTACAGGCTCGTAATGTTCGTCCACAAGCGACGGATTCCATCCCGTAAAGAAGAATTCATACTGTGCGGTAGGCTCTTTCGTGGGAGCAAGATCCGGGAAGTACAGGTAAGAATTTTCAGCCCAAGTCTGTGTCTCCATGGTTGAGCCATCCCCATTCTTGAATGTCACAGTGTAGTACGGCGTCTCGCCAAGACCCACACAGCGGATGTTGTCGATGGCGAGGGAGTCCACGAGACCGTCAGCACCGTCCACACGCCAGTCAAATCCATCTACACGCTTCATGATAGTATCAAGAGGTATGTAGCTTCCCCAATAGCATTCATTTTCATCGCAGTACTGTTGACGCAAGCTGCTCAGGGGTATGGACACTGTCTGCCAAGATTCGCTGCGGGATTCCACGGCGAAGGCATGGAAATTCCAGTCTAAATTGAGTCGGTCATTGATTTGCCTACTGAACTTTATGCGGAACTTGTGTGCCGCACCCTTGTAATCGTAACGCACCTCGGTGCAATTGCTTAGGTTAAGGTCATCGAAATTGTTGCTGCTAATGGCCGCATACGGGTCATAATCAATATTCGAGCCATCCAAGGTAAACTTCACCTGCAATGCCTTGGAAGACTGGCTACCCTTCACGGTTGTCATCGAAGTCCCAGTCTTAGGTCCTGCATAGTCAATCCACCAGTTTCCGACTGGCCACAGTGGATAGTTATCCCCATCCTCGAAGTCGTCCACCAGCGCCGTATAGGTGGTAGGCGCCTTCGGTTCAGGCAGTTCCACAGCAGGTTCTTCAAGCACGCACTCCACGTCATCAACGTAGAGGTAGCCGGAGTCAGGCCGACCCAAGACTCTGAACCGGATATCCGTGATCTCTTCAGGGGAACCGTATCCCGCAATGGGAACCATCTTGACTCCCCATTCCGTCCTAGCCATAGCCTCATCCACTTCATAGGTATAATCATCATTTTCATTATAGCGAAGCATGACAGTGTGCCCAGCCCCCTTGTAGGCATATTTCAGAGTCTTGCAACCTTCCAAATTGGGCACGCGAACGTTGAGTACAGCAGCACCCTCACCAGGGTCGTTGCTAGTAGGTTTAGTAGACGAAATTCCCACAAGGGCGGCACCATAATCACCCGTATAGGCGGCATTCTGCAACACCACAACATTGCATCCGTTTCCATCATCGCAACTGGCATCCCAGGCATTCGTGAATGATGACGCACCATAGTTAAAGACATAGGAATAAAGCGCCGTTCCGTTCCCGTCAAAGTCGGATACCACGTACTCGTAAGGCTCTATCGGGTCTTCTGCCGGTTTTTCAGCCAGGCACTGCACGTTGTCGACAAAGAAGTTGGCTCCAGACACCTCGTTCATCTCCCAACTAATGGCATTTATCTTGGACATGTCCAATTCCTTTGGGGTTCCCCAATTCTCCTGTTCCAATCGGGAAGCGTCAATTAAGGCGGTTTCCCAATCAGGCGCCTCGTCCTGGACCATGACGGAATGGAAGTTACCATCCATGACACTGGGCATCTTCACCCTGAACTTATGACCCGGACCCTTGTACCTGTAGGATATCCACGAGCACCCGGCAAGGCCAGGGACTTCTTTTTCCAGAGATACCCCCGAATAAAGGTCTTCTTTAGGAACATTGGATGCCGAGGCACCCACGACTCCAGCGGCAGCGCCACCCCCTTCACCTGGGAAGAACACATTGAACACTCCCGGCTCCAGGAGTTCATTGCCGTATGCGCCATTGCCATATGTGGCGACATAGATATACCCTTCCACCTGATCGCCGTCGAAGTCGTCAATCATATAGGGCGGTACCGGCGAGTCATTGGAACCGCTTGCCGGCTCTCCGCACTGTACGTCGTCAATAAGGAGGCTGTCACCACTAGACGGACCAGTCACCTGCCACTGAATAGTAAACGGAGCGTCAAGGTCAGCGGGATCTATGTCGGTCAAATCAAAGGTCATTTTGACCCAGTCGCCGCTTTCTGTAACAGATTGTGCGACCTTGTCACCGAGCGTAAAGCCATGGGCAAGCCCCCTGAACCTGTAAGAGAACGTTTCGCAGCCCTTCAAGGATTCAACATGGACGCCATAGCCGGCCCAACCGTTGTTGCCAGTAACCACGCCCACGACACCACCGACATTGGAGCCATCTACAAAGAACGTACTCTCACCATTATTGCCGTTAGTCCAGTCGCCCTCCTTGCCACTTTCATAGTAGTAGTGATATTCATTAGCACTGTTGTTTCCATCAAAGTCGTCAATCACGTAATCATGACTGATAACCTCGTCTTCATAGATATTGTCACCAAAGTCATCACCAGAATCGTCAAAATCGGGATCGTCAGCCGGAACAGCGGGCAGGTCTACATAACTTGCGCATTGGGAATATGTCATAGCAGAAAGTCCGTTAAAGACATTGGCATTTACCCACTCACCACTGGCAGAATAGGTCCAGTTAGCAGGAGATGTGTTATCTACGTCGAAGTCGGCAAAGTACTCGCTATTTTCGGCCCCATCCTTGGTCATATTCCTGCCTGCGTTCCAGTTAGCCGATGAAAGTTTCTTCAAGTTCATCCAGGTTTGCCACTGGGGATTGTTCGCCATGCTGGGAGCGCCATCGCCGCCATAACCCACAGTTCCCCATTCTGTCACAAACACGGAAAGTCCGGCCCCAAGCGCGCTGTTCACGTCGGCCGACATCGAATTAAAATCATGAGCTTCAGTGCCATCGTTCTTACCCGCATAGTAATGGAACGTATAGGCAATATTATCATAACCGGTAATCGCATTTCCAACGACCGCACCGGGATTTCCAGACCAACTGGGAGTTCCCACCACAATCAGGTTGTTGGAATAGCGGCGGATAATGGGAATCACCTCGTTGGCGTACGCCTTGATTTCTGGCCAAGTAATCATCGTGCAATTGGAACTGTTGCCATGGCCCTGACCCGCCTTGCATATGGGTTCATTGTAAATTTCAAAAATCACATTGGGATAAGAGCCCCATTTTTTCGCCTGAATCTTGAAGAATTCCTTGGCACGACCTACATTGTCCACCGCCGTGTGGGAGTGATAGTCGATAATCACGTAAATATCTTGCTCAATAGCCGCCTGGACCGTCTCGTCCAGCAAGTCCTGATAATATTCAGTCTTGCCATTAATAAAGTAATGTCCATTTCCCCAGCCCTGGTCGTCTACCGCCATGGCGGCACGGATTACCTGGATGCCCTGCTGGCTTACCATTCCCGTAATGACATCATTTCTCCAAAAGCGGTTCTGGTTTTTTTCATTGCTCCAGAAAAGGCTCATGCCCTTTACCTGGACCTCGTTTCCGCTGGCGTTAGAATAAGCATTACAACTGCCATACACACGACCTTCGTTTTGCGAGTTTATGCCCGTCATTAACATGCCGTACTGGCTCACGGGGCCAACACGCAAGGGAGCGACTTCGGCGTAGGCGGTGGAGAAAAGGCCCAGGGCAAATGTGCCCAGGGCTACCAGTTTGGGGAGGCGGAGTTTTAGCATAGAACCTCACTTTCGCTGACTGCAAAAAAAGAAATTTAAACGGTAAGTTAGTTTATAAATATAATTTAAAACAAACTATATTTTGTTTTTTTTTGTAAATTTATTTTTACACAATATGTTGTTAAGCCTTTTCCCATAATTTCGGCGGCCGACAATTCCAATTTGGAATAATCAATCTGCGGGTCCCGAATCATACGCAACGAAATCACCCCAATAAGAGGCTTCAATTATCGATTTTGTTTATCACTCCACTTCGTTCCACTCGGAATGCCCCCGAATAAGCCTTCATTTTTCTACATTTGGCAACGCAAAAACTATAGGGGACCACCCTCAAAAAAGGAACGAATCATGGCAAACAAAGTCTATAACTTTAGCGCAGGCCCGTCTGTCCTGCCCGAACAAGCACTCAAGGAAGCCTCGGCTGCCTGCATCGATTACGCCAACAGCGGCATCAGTATCCTTTCCATGAGTCACCGTTCAAAGCCCATCGAAAGCATGTTCGAAGAAACCGAACAGTTCCTCCGCGACCTCATGGGCATTCCCGAGAACTACGACATCGTGTTCCTGGGCGGCGGATGCTCCCTGCTGTTCTGCATGCTCCCCATGAACTTCTTGGACCAAAACGCCACCGCCGACTACGCGCTGACCGGCGTGTGGGCCAACAAGGCTTGCAAAGAGGCTAAGCTGTTCGGTAACGTGAACGTGGCCTGCGACACCAAGTCCGAAACTTACAGCCGCATTGACAAGAACCTGAAGATGAGCGACAACGCCACCTACCTGCACATCACCGCCAACAACACCATCTACGGTACGGAATGGCACAACATCCCGAAGCCGAAGTCTGGATTCCTCATGGCCGACGTGAGCTCCGACTTCCTCGCCCGTAAGATCAACGTGTCTGACTTCGGCGTTGTCTATGGCGGCGCCCAGAAGAACATCAGCTGCGCTGGCGTGACCGTGACCATCATCCGCAAGGACTTGCTGGGCAAGGTGAACCGCACAATTCCTACCATGCTGAACTTCCAGACCCACATCGACGCAAAGAACATGTTCAACACGCCGCCGGTATTTGCTGTGTACGTGATGAACCGCACCCTCAAGTGGCTCAAGGATTTCGGCGGTGTGGAAGCCATCGAAAAGGTGAACCGCTCCAAGGCCGCTCTCCTTTACAGCGCTCTCGACAACTCCAAGGTGTTCGTGGGTACCGCTGCCAAGGAAGACCGCTCCATCATGAACGTGCCCTTCGTGTTCAACAAGGATGTTGTGGCCGCCGACAAGGCCGATGATCTCGCCAAGGAATTCCTCGAATTCGCCAAGGCCCGCGGTCTGCAGCAGCTCAAGGGTCACCGCTCCGTGGGCGGCTTCCGCGCATCCATCTACAACGCGATGCCGGTGGAAGGCGTGCAGGCTCTCGTGGACTGCCTCGGCGACTTCGAGAAGAAAGTTTTGGGTTAACCCAAAACTTGGCCTCATACGAAGTGTGAGGCCAATGTGCAAGGGGTAATATAGATTAGGGAAGGCTTCCGCCCTCCCTAAAACCTACCTTACACAAAATAACCCGCTTAACTTTGAGTTTGTTCTCTGGTTGGCGGGTTATTTTTGTGGGCGCCTATCGGCGCAAAAGAGATTAGGGAAGGCTTCCGCCCTCCCTAAAACCTACCTTACACAAAATAACCCGCTTAACTTTGAGTTTTGTTCTCTGGTTGGCGGGTTATTTTTGTGGGCATACGCCTTTGGCGTATGCGGATAAATTTATTCAGCATCAGTCTTTTTGCTGAACTTGTTCACTACGTCGGGAACAATGTCCATGACCTTGGACACCAGTGAGCTATCCTTGCTAATGGGCATCACGCGAACGTCATCGCCCTTGATGACCAAGAACGCTACCGGTTCAACAGAAGCCCCACCGCCAGAGGCAGAGGTATCGCCCTTGCCGGCATGACCGCCAAAGCCGAAACCCACGGACACGCGGCTCACGGGAACCACCGTAGATTCGCCCGCCTGGATAGGTTTTCCGATGACTGTTTCCGCCTGGGTAATAAAGCGGAGTTTTTCCAAAAGAGTTTCTGCAAGTTTTTCAATAGCCATAGTTTTAATATAATAAAAACAGGTATGGGGTATGAGGTCGGTGCTTTGCACCTTTGAGCTATGAGCAAAAATAATCGCGCCAAAGGCGCCTAACTAACCTCAAAGCCTTGCTAAGCAAGGCGAGCCCATTCCTCAAAGGCACATCGTGCCGAGCTCACAACCGCTAATATCGTGCTTCGAAAATCCGGTCGCCTGCCACCAGGAACTTTTGGTTCAGGTCGGGCCAGTCCATGTAGCCCCAAACCACCACCACGCGTCCACCGGAGAGCTGGGTCGCCATCCCCCGGGCACCATCTCCAGCCGTGAAATAGCAGACATCTTCGTCCGGTTCGATATTCCGGGGAATCGCCCGCTTCAACTGCTTTACCCACTCCAGGTAGCGGGATTCCTCTACCAAGTCCCAACTGCGGGCCACGTTCCAGGCCAGATTGTCGTCGGAATAGCTCTGCTCCAGCACAGGGAAAAAGGACTTGACACCCAAGAAATTTTTGGTCTGGATGGTAGTCCTACCCGTCTCCCGATGTTCGAAGGGCAGACTCAGGAACTCCTGAGGGAAGCCGATGCGCACCCCCGGCACCGAACGGACGAAGTTTTCCAGGGTGCGCCGTTCGTAACGCCTGAAACTGTCATGCCGGAATACGAAAATCCGGTAGTCGGCGCGAATGCTCTGCTCCAGATATTTTCCGCGCAAAATGGAATGGGCCCCCTGGAACCGCCCGCTGTTGGTGTAATAGTCCAACGCATAGACGTCGCCCTTAAATTCTAGCACGGAGACATTCAGCGTATCGCCCCACTGGGTTGCATAGCGCAAGTCCACCTCACGCACAAAGCCGTTCCCCTGCACCTTGGCGGAATCCACCGAAACACGCATAGGTTTACGGCCTTCGAACCGGAGCTTGGAATAATCCACCTTGACATGCTCTTCGGAGCAACCCCATAATGCAAACAAGGCTATTGCGAGAAAAAAACGGATCATGATTCTTTCACCCCGTAATCACAGAACTCGAAAATCGGGCAGTTGGCACAACTCGCCTGACACTCACGGCACATAAAGGATTCTTCCCCTTCTTCCAGGTAGAACTGAAGCGAATGAGCCACGGCATAGGGATTTTCTGGCAACAGGGCCACGCAAAAATCATTCAGCATTTTCTGCTTCTGCTCAGGCGAAAGGTCTGCAAAACCGCCTTCCCGGGCAGGCCCCATGATAGAGAGGAATCGTCTCGCCCCCATGGTCAAAGGCAGGTCCGGCCAACGGAAACGCTTGAGCCCTCGCCCCACCCCATAGCCAAGACCAGCGGGAGACTTTCCGCACAGGCGGTAAATGGCGGCACAGGCCTTAGGCCGCGCGCCACGCTTTCCCATAAAATAAATCTCTCCCAGGTCTCGCCACATCTCTTCGGGAGTGGAACTTGCAATCCAGTTTTTCAAGTCTCCATGCCGGCGGACAAAAAAGCCCACGCTCCAAAAGATTCCCGCCACGTTCTTGAACAAAGACCAGTCCCGGTTTCCAAGGGCGAACTCCACAACTGCCTCGATATCGCCACCCTTGGGCACAGGCAAAGTCCAGAGTTTGTCTCCGGGGAACTTGCGACAAAGCGCCACAAGCAGTGCGGCAATTTCGTCCATACGCAGGTCCTGATACAGGGCCGTTCCAAGCAGAGTCCAGGCGATTTTTTCGTCGTCTGTTTTTGCATGAGCCGACACCTGCAAAACCGGGTCGTCCAGATTGGCAAAGCGTTCTACAAACAGGCGAAGCGCCCTGCCAAGGACAGGTTCGTCTTGCAGAAATCGTTTTGCAGAGACCATAGGGGCGTCACCAACGATTCAGGCCTTAAAGCGCCTCGCCCATCTTGACGGCAGAGCCCAGCCTGGACTTGAACAGGTCCGGATGGCGTTCCCGGATCTTCTTGTCCACCACGAGAATCACGGTGCTGCCCATCTCGAAGCGTCCCAGTTCCCCGCCTTTTTCCACGCGGATTTCGCCGGAGGGTTTCCAGTCGTAACGCTTGCAGTCCCTAGGGAGCTTGCCCGCATTTACCAGAAGCTCATCGGCATAGGCCACACCGATACGGCCCACATTGGTAGCCCCGACCTTGACCACAAGCATCTCCGAGCCGTCGCCCAGACGGATATGGCTGGTAAGGCGTTCGTTGATGCAGAACAGACCCTCCACACGTTCCACGCTGCCCACATTTACCGGCCAGAGAGTTCCCGGGCAGTAGCTGGCACCCACTACCGTTCCTGCAACAGGACTGTGAATGCGATGGTAGTTGAAAGGAGCCAGGTAAATCGTCGCAAAGGCGCCGCCCTCAAACCGCTTGGCCATTTCGTCATCGCGGAGGAGGTCCTTCAACGTGTAAGTCTTGCCTTTCGCCTGAATCATCTCCTGCTTTTCGTCGAATGTGGCCGTCTGGGAAAGCACGCCATCTACCGGAGAAACAATTTCAGAGTCCGCAATCGGGCGGGCACCGGGTTTCAAGTGCCGGATAAACAGCTCTCCGATGTTGGCGTAATGTTCCAGCGGGTATTCGGCCTCTTCCATGTTCAGCTTGTAATAGGCGGCAAAGGCATTGCGGGCCACCTTCGAAATCACAGGCAGACGGAGGCGAGTCAAAGCACCGAATGCACGGCTAGCGGCATTCTTCGGCAAGAGTTTCATGAAAATGTAGAAGGGAGTGTTCATTTTAGGGGATAGGGGCTAGGATTTAGGGGTTAGGGGTTTGAGGTCGCTTCGCTTTGAGGAGTGAGGTCGGGCCTGCGGCCCTTTGGGGTATGAGATGCGAGTGGCTAGTGCCTCGCAACCCACAACTCACAACTCATTACTCACAACTCACGACTTAATGATTCTCTATACTTTTCAAATTCGTAGAAAACATCTTCCAGAGGCGGGGGGCGAAGGGTACGGCCCACTCCTTTTCGGGAGCTACGCGGCTGGTTGTCTCAGCGGTAAATTCAGAATAAACCAAGAACACCAACTCTCCATAACGGGCATCCCAAAGACTCCAAAGGATTTTCCAGGTATAGCCTCCGCTACTCCCCAGATCTGGGTCCATATACACATCCAGCCGCACCGGCATAGAAACATAACGCAGTTCGTACCGACTGGCCAGTTCGTTCAACAAGTTCCGCAGGGCTTGGGGCGGCTCGCGGACCAGCTTCTGTTCTATATTGTCCCGCTCCTGCCAGGGCGCAAAGTCTTCCAGCTTCTTGCCATCGGTAAATTCCGTCTGCAAAAGCAAAGCCGAAAGGCTGTCCATATACAGGGTGTCCGATTCCGGCAGGCGCATGCCGGGCAGCAACAGCTCCCGACGCATCTTCGGGAATGCCTTCACAAACAAGGAATCTTCGATACGGGCCAGGTCAAAGTCCAGGGCGTCTGCACTATAGCTGTGACACATGCGGCAAGTTTCCGGACGGCCAGCCGTCACCTTCAAGGTGGGCAACACGCCAACCACGGCTGTGGAATCCAAGCGACCGTAGGCGGCTTCGTTCCACTCCCGATAAAACTTTTCCTTTGAAATTCTCAGCTTGATTTCGCCCCGTTCCCCGCATTCGGTGCAAGGGGCATCGCCCATGCCAGAATCACCCGAAGCGCCGCCCTCGCCACCTCCATTCTCGGAGCCGGCGCAGGCCTGCAGAAGAAATGATAAGCAAAGCAGTAACAAACCAAGCCAGGACATCAATCTGGTACTCATACGATAAATATACTTTTTTACAAGGCCTTACAAAGTTAGGTGACACCCCTATTTTCATCGGTTCAATCACCTCGAAGGTCAAAAGCACACAGGGACTAGGACAACAAAAAGGCCCAGGCACAAGGCCTGGAGCCAAATTTCAACTATAGTTCCAACAATGCTGGAATCTTCATTGAACTCAATCGAGGGGTACTACAACTCCGATGTGGGGATGGTGTATTCCACAGCCTTGGCCTTGGTCACATCGGCAGTGCCATTGGTGTTGTAAGGAATCAGCTTGAAAGAAAGTTTGTCTCCTTCCTCTCCAAGATTAGTCAAGCGAACAGTCACCTTCGAATCAAGAGTGCTCAAGGTATAATAACTAGAATTGACAACCTCATAAGCACTCATTTTCTGAGTGACATTCTTGTACCACAAGGTATAACCGCTCACAGCGCCTTTAGGAGCAGTCCATGTCAGGACAACCCGAGTCTCGGGATAATCTTCATCGGCTGTAGCCTTCAATGTTACATTTTCAGGAACAGCGCCAGCTCCGGAGGCTCCGACTTTGAAATTCTTATTCACATCTACAGAAGCACCTTCGGTAGAATAGGCATAGCCTTCAACATAGTAAGTGGAGGTCTTGCTCCAGAAGCCATCAATCAACTTGATGGTAATGGACTTCTTGTCGGAACCCAGGGACACGGACACCATCTGGTCGCGGCCGTTTCCATCTTCAACGCTCCACTTGCTGGTCTTCACAGAGTCCGCAACCAGTTCTGCGGAGAATGTCAGGGTGACAGAAGAGTTGGAATCAATCTTGTCCAAGTTGCTGGAAACAAGCACCAGCTGACCGGCCACCTTGCTCATGCTGATTAGAGGAATCTTAATGGCATCGCCAGCCCTGTAAGTAGAGCCCCCGACAGTGGTTTCACCCACGACAGCATAATTCTTCTTGTCAAAGGAAGCCTGGCCCACCGAAATGTCGATTTCAACACCTTCGGGGAGATTATCGAACTTATACTCACCGTTCTTGTCGGTCTTGGTAGAAAGTTCCGACGGAACGAAGGAGGAAGGCAGGGAGGCATACACCGTCACTTCCTTGGCCGCGACCCTATTTCCCTTGTCATCCGTGTAGAGGACCGTGCCGCTGGCGGTCACGCCAGTCTTGTACATTTCCACCGGAACAATTTTGTCACCGACGCGGGCCACGTTGCCCTGTCCCTGTTCGTCCAAAGTCACCGCCGTAAGAATGGTGGCGTAACCTTCCTTGGAAATCTGGAAGGCGTGAGTGCCAAGCACCTGCTTTTCCCAGATAGATAGGCCAAGCTCGTCGGACTTCACGGATTCGTCGTCTACGACGGAATAGACGGTGGCACCCTCGATGGCGGAACCATCGTGGTTGTCCATCACTTTCAGGGTGATGGTCGCCTTGTCCTTGGCTTCGTCGTTAATGTTGACAACTTCGTCAGCACCGCAAGCGGCCAGGAAGGTGCCAGCGGCGAGCAGGGCGAAAGCGGATTTCAAATTCATAGAGAACTCCTTTGGTTTTTAGTTGCCTTAAAAATAATAAAAAATGCGCAAAACAAACCAAGACACAATATATTTTTTTTCTAACAAAAGAAACAAATGCAATTAGGGAACGTTTAGAGAACACTTTCCAAGGAATTTTAGCCAGTGTAATTTTTTTATTTACATAAGAGACTGAATCTTAGCAGATAGAAATTCTCGATGAATCTGCTTATCCCCGTATTTGTCTTCGGCCTCATATTTCAATTCTTCGTCCGTATAGCCACTGCTAATTTGTTGTAAAACAACCTTGTTGGCGGCTTCGTCATAGCAAAAATGAATTCGGAAGGTGCGGTAGGCAAGCACACCGGTTTTTGCAATTTCATCGATGGTCAGGCGGCGGCGCGAGCTGTCAAAAACATCTTTGGAGAAATTCCCGCGAGAAAGTTGAACACGGGCGAAACTTTCCAAATCAAAGTCACTGTGTTCCGCAATCCAACGGGACTGGACTGCAAATGTTTCAGACGATTCTACTGTCCACGGTTCCCCCTCCTGTTCCTCCACCCAGCCCGCCTTGGCATCGGGGAAGGCATCCGCCATGGGGATGTAGGGTTTGATGTCCAGCACCGGAGTTTCATTCAGCAGGTCCGCTTCGTCCACATACAAAGTAAGTCCATCGACTTTCAGAAGTCGCACGCAACTAAGCCCGATGGGGTTCGGGCGGTAAGGGCTACGGCTGGCGAATGTCCCTACGCGGTCCCTGCCTTTGGGCGGCACCGGCGGGCGCGTCGTCGGACGCCAACCCTCGTTTTCGTGAAACAGGAAAATCACCCAGATGCGTTCGAAACCTTCCAGGTCTCGGAGCGCCATCTCGAAATTCAGCCCCGGCTTCAGTTCGATACGGCCCGGATGCCCCACAAAGAGCCTCCCCTGCCGAGGAGCGTCATACTTATAAACTGCATCACCGTAGAATGTGCCGATTGGGGTCACCTGCATAGAGGACAATATAGAATTTACCGTCCTTTTTTCTACATTTGTGCCCGATGAAAGACAAGGCAAAAAAACTGATTGAAAAGTACGAGGAACTGGAATCGGAACTGGGGAATCCGGAGGTTCTCGCCGACCAGGTCCGATACAACAAGATCCACAAGCAGTACAAGGGTATCGAAAAGGCCGTGGCAAAGGCCAAGGAATACCTGCAGATGCTTAATGACCAAGAAGAATGGAAAGCGGCCCTTGGCGATTCCGACCCCGAAATGGTGGCCATGGCCAAGTCCGAACTTTCGGACATCGAAAAGAAACTGCCCGGCGTCACCGACGAACTGCAGATTCTGATGGTCCCCAAGGACCCCTGGGACTACCGCAACGCCACTCTCGAAATCCGTGGCGGTACCGGCGGTGACGAGTCGGCCCTCTTTGCTGGCGACCTGTTCCGCATGTACCAAGGCTATTGCAGCCGCATGGGCTGGAAAATGACCATCCAGGACGCCAGCGAAGGTACCGTGGGCGGCTACAAGGAAATCCGGGTGTTCATCGAAGGCGACAGCGTCTATGGGACCTTGAAATTCGAAAGCGGCGTGCACCGCGTGCAGCGCGTGCCCGAAACCGAAGCCCAGGGACGCGTGCATACCTCCGCTGCGACAGTGGCCATTCTTCCCGAAGCCGAAGAAGTGGACGTAGAAATCCGCGAAGCCGACATCCACATGGATACCTACCGCTCTTCGGGTGCCGGCGGTCAGTACATCAACAAGACGGACTCCGCCGTCCGCCTCACCCACATTCCCACAGGCGTGGTGGTGAGCTGCCAGACGGAACGTAGCCAGTTGCAAAACAGACTCCACGCCATGGAAATGCTCCGTTCCAAGATTCTGGACGCCGTGATTGCGAAGAAGGAACAGGAAGAAGCGGCCAGCCGCAAGGCCCTGGTGGGTACCGGTGACCGCAGTGCCAAAATCCGCACCTACAATTTTCCGCAGAACCGCGTCACCGACCACCGCATAGGCCTTACGCTCTACAATTTGGACAAGGTCATCACCGGCGATTTGGACGAAATCATCAACGGGCTCCAGATGGCCAACGCCCAAGAGAAACTGGGGAAGTTTAACGCGTAATGGAGATGCCCGGTCAAGCCGGGCATGACAATAAAATGCCGCAGATGACAGTGCTTGAAATCTTGAACCGCACCAAGGTATTCTTCGAAAAAAAGGGTGTGCCCGACCCGCTGCTGGACGCCCAGTACATCATCAGCCACGGTCTCAAGATGAAGAACCGTATGGACCTGTACCTGAATTTCGAGAAGCCCCTGACCCCTGCGGAACTGGATACTTTGCGCCCGCTGGTGGCCCGCCGTGGAAATCGGGAACCCTTACAGCACATTATCGGCGATACCAGCTTTCGTGGATTTGTCATCAAGTGTGACCCTCGGGCCCTGATTCCCCGCCCGGAGACCGAATCTCTGGTAGATATGGCGAAAGACGCCCTGAAAGGAATCGAGAATCCTTTTGTCGTGGAAATCGGGACTGGCACAGGGGCCATCGCCATCGCCTGCGCTAAGGAAATCGAAGGTGTGAAGGTTCTTGCCACCGACATTTCCGATGACGCCCTGGCCCTGGCCCGTGAAAACGCACAGGCCAACGGACTAGACGACACGCTCAACTTTGCCAAAGGCGACCTGCTGGACGCCGTTACACTCGAGGCAATCAAGAAGGCCACCGGCGATGTGTTCGGCGAAGCCTCCACAAAGATAGACTGCCTGATAGCGAACCTCCCCTACATCCCCGACGGAGAAAAGGGCAAGCTCCAGCCAGAGGTGGACAAGTTCGACCCGGCGCTGGCGCTGTACGGCGGACCCGACGGACTTGACCTGGTTCGCAAACTCTTGCAGCAGACCGAAGGCAGACTTAACGCTGGGGCTCCTATCTTCTTGGAAATCGGGTCGGAACAGGCCGACGTCCTGAAAAACGAAGCCATAAACTACCCCTGGCTGGAATTTACGGGCGCCCACAAGGATTATTGCGACAACATCCGCTTTGTAAGCTACAAGGCCAAATAGATTTTTGTTCTATCTTTCCAGGAAGTGTAGGGGTACATGAGAAAGATTTGGTATACAATTCTTTTTGCTATGGCGATATTTCTCGCCGGCGGTACTGCTTTTGCCCAGGACACCGTTTATGTGATTCAGGTGGTGACTCCTGCGCAGGCGGAGGCTCTGCAAGCCCAGGACAAACCCGACCAATCTGCAAAAGAAAAACGCCCCAAAAGGCGGAGCAGTTTCTACCTGAACGGCGGTTTAGGATTTGATTACTCCTACATCTATTACGACCACCGCTATTACGACGAACACACCCAGTATGACGGTACCGGGGCGGGTATCGCAGGGGAACTTTCGTTAGGCTTTCTCTTCAAGGAGCTTATCGCCGTCCAGGGAATTTTCGACTTTTCCATAACCAACGGAGAGTACGATTTGGAAAACGGGATTCGGGAGCGGCCCGTACTCAACGGCGGATATTACCAGAAAAGCGGAAACGACAACGACGCCTTTGGTAACGACTTTGAAACAACAACCATCATGGGTGGCGCAGGAATCACGTTCTTCCCTTGGCTGCACAGCAAGCCAGATTCCTTTATGGGCGGGACATTCATCAATGCCGACCTACTGATGGGAATCATTTTACTGGACGACCCTTACTACTTTGACATTCGCGACAATAGCCAAAGCAAGGACTGGTTCGCCTTCGCCATGAATCTCGAAATCGGAAAGGACTGGAAGGTTTCGGAAAGGACCTACGTCGGGCTAGCCCTGAAATGGCAAATCCTTGCTATTGCTTCTGGCGATGACATGGAAGGCGAAGAAGACTACGAGGATTACTACCATCACAACCACGTGATGAATTCATTCCAGCTGCTGTTCCGCGTAAACCGTAAGTAATCACACCCCTACAGGGCAGCCGAGAGCGCCCAGCACATAGATTTCGCTTTCGCCGGCACGGTAAAAGGGCAAAAGCATATCGTCATCTACAAAACTGCTATCTACCCCGCCCAGCTGGAGCTGTTCGTTGATACGGCGCCGGAATATGGAGAAACCACTATCCCAGGGGCTTTTTTCGGGGAGTTCAACAGAGTGGGTTTTATTTTCACCACGATACTTGCGATTCATACAGACCTCTTTTTTAAGAAAGACACACAAACAAGAAAGTGTCTTTCTGTGCAGGTAAATATAGAATCTACAGTATGTCAAAAAGTGACAAAATGAAACATATATAGATCCTCGCCTTCGCGAGGATGACGAGAATAAGGCTTTATTCAATCACCGTGGCAGTAACCTTGGCGTGACCCACCTTGTCAAGGCCGATATCCTTGCCGGCGGCCACACTCAAGTCTAAAATTCGACCGTCCACATAGGGCCCACGGTCATTGACCCGTACCACCACCGAAGCCCCCGTATCGTCCCGAACCACCTTCAGTTTTGTGCCGAAGGGCAGGGACTTGTGGGCACAAGTGTAATCGTTCTGGTTAAAAATTTCGCCGCTGGCAGTCTTTTTTCCATGGAATCCCGGGCCGTAATAGCTAGCTTCGCCTTGAAGTTTGGTTCCGATTTCCGCTTTTTCCTTAGAGGCGTAATGTTTTTCAGGAAAACGCACATAACCCTTTCGGGAAGCAATTTTCGCATTGGCAGCCGCACAGCCCGACAAAACAAATGCAAGTCCGACGCACAAAGCCCACAGCGACAGCCGTAACCGCACACCCAACTTACTCGAAGTCATACATGCTGTTGTAGGTGTTCTCAAGGATTTCATCTTCCTTGCTCTTGACCTCAGCCTTCTTTTCTTCGGGCTTCTTGTTAATTGACTCGTGATACTGGGCAGACATCTGGTCAATGTGTTCTATACTCTGTTGAACACGCCTGCGAAGCCGCTCAATTTCGGAATCGGTAATGGCAAGCCTATGGTCCAGAACCTTGGCTGCGTATTTTCCCCAAGGGGTATCCCTGTGTTTTGAACGTAATTCATTCAAGACAACTCCGACACTGTCTCCACGCTCTGGATCCATCTGGAAATACACAAACTTCATGTAAAGGGCCTGAACACCCGATTCGGTGTCGGGATAATCCCTGTACAAGCTGTCAAACGCGGCAAAGGCCGTAGCGTATGCCGAATCCACCTGTTCCATCTGGTCCAGCGGCACTTCCGACGCCACCGTCCATAGGCTTTCTGCCTGCAAATACCGTTCCTTTGCCTCGTCGTCACGGGTCTTGATGGTCACCCGCATACCCAGGTTCGCCTGAGCTTGCTTGGCATATTCCGTACCCGGATATTTTTCGATGATTTCCTTGTAAAGTTCTTCGGCGGTATCTTCGTCACCCTTGTACTCGTCGTAAATAAATGCCCGAGCATACGTGGCAAGCATCACCCGCGCAGAATCATTCGAATTTTCAATAATACCCGTCAACCTGTTTACCGCGCTATCTACCTGGTCAAGCTTAAACAAGAAAAGCTCCGCTATCTGGAATTCTGTCCCGAAGAAATTATCCAAATTGGGAACAGAATCCTTCTTCAGCGAATCGTTCATATTTCGCATGGCAATCAGGCGCTTAAGCGCTTCGCTTAAAGCCCGGCTCTTTTGAGCCCAATCGCAGTAATTCAAGGAACTATAACTACTATCGTAATAAACTACAGCCTGCTCATAATTCAGCGTTTTTTGCTGTTCGTAATCACCCATATTGTAGTAACTACGGGCCGCATACTGAGTCTTGGGATAATCTGAATTCACCTTCCGCAAGATGATAAAGGCATCGGGGTAATGTTCCGCCATCAGGGTCACCTCCCCCAGGCGGACTAAGTACTCCGGCTGTTTCTGCTCGTAATCGGGATTCTTGAAAAGAGCCTTGTATTCGTCGGCGGCCTTCAGGTATTCTTTCTGGTTTACTAAGCACTCCGCCGCCTGCTCACCGGCCGTCTGCCGTTCTCGAACATTCAGTTCCTGGATTTCTTTGGCCGTATAGTGTTCCCTAGATTTCGCCCAATCTTCTTTCTTGAAATAAAGACCGGCCAGGCGGAAATGAGCCTTACCCCGCATAAAGGGGGTTCCTGCCGTATCTGCAAGAACTGCTTCCAAAGCGGCAATGGCCTGGTCCGGGAATTCCGACTGTTCGTCTAAAAGCGAAAGCAGGTTCAAGCCCTGAAAATAGTACGGGTGGTTCTTACTTGCAATCACCGGTTCCAGGGCAAAACGGCTGATATTGTATTCGTGATTGCGATAAAGGCAGTAGGCCCGTTGGTATTCCACAGCCCGCATAGAGTCGTAATCGGCAAAATACCGCTCGTACTCATCGTACTTGACTATGGCCTTTCCCCATTCCCCCTTGTGGCGGAACGATTCACCAATCAAGAAAACTGCCTCGGCGGTCCGTTTCTTGTTGTTGGGGAAGCGTTCCAAAACTCTGGAACCTTTCTCGATAATCTTGTCGTATTTCTGGCGTTCTTCAGCTCCGGGGCTGGAATTAGTTTCATCGGGAATGCTGTCTAGCCGAGCTTCCCTAAGTTCACCCGCCTCATCATACAAACGTTCCGCATTGAACATGTGGTTCAAGTAAGCACAGCAGGTGCAGCCCTCTAGGAAAAGGGCGAGCAAGACTAATGCCATGTAGCGGAAGCGAAGCATAGGAGTAAAGATACAAAAATAGACGAGAAGAAGGGGAAAACTGGCTAGTTATCAGTCATCAGTTTTCAGTCCTGAGAGTTGTTGGCTCCAAGAAGTTCCTTTCTAATGTCTCATTACCCGCAACTCAGAACTCTTTCAAGTATGTGCTGTAGTCGCAGAGTTTGAGGCCAGCCGGAAGAACGGACTTGTCGAAACGCACCATACGGATTTCTTTAGGCGTCCCGACAAATCGAGCAAGAATTTCAAAGTTATCCTGAGTTTCCCAGACCGCAGCATCAATCACCAGGTCTTCCCCGCAATCCGTCTCACCGGTACTGTTTCCGATACCAGAAATCCTTGAATTCTGTTTGAGGAACCTGGTGAAAACCTCTGGAGCAAGCCCCAAGTGATTAGACGTGTTGGAAGAATCGTAAACGACCACATGAACCTCACGAAAACGATTCAAGGAATCGAACACCACCGTATAGGTGTGCTTGTAGGGAGCGTCGTAGAAGGATTCCTGCCAAACATTTTTCTTCACAGGCCTAAAATTCTTGATGTCGTATTTCTTGAAAAACTCAGCTGGAGACGCACCGTAACGAACAAGGTAATGGCCGAGCATTGTGGAAAAATCGTGGGTTGATGAAGGAGCAACGGACTCTCGCAAGCTATCCACGGCCCGATTCAAGTCTGCCGCAAGTCCTGTCCCCTGTGTAGGGAGCGACGGACGAGTCACGTTGCATTCCTGAATGCGCTGTTGGATATCCGGATACTCCGGATCCCTGTTCTGTATCTCGCGGAACTGGATGCGGGCACGATCGTAGTCGCGACCTTTCAAATAAGCAAGCCCAAGAGCCTCTCGCAAAGGCATGTTTTCTGGATACTTTTCAACCAAGGGCTCAAGGATTTCCCGTGCCAGCTGGGAGCGGTCCATAGGAGAAATTTTACCACCACCTGCTCCAGGAACCGTCTTTTCGCCAACGGTAGAAAGGGCAAGTGCCGCTCCCTCGAAATCAGGCCTAAAGGCCAGAATCCGCTGGTAAATCTTTTCCGCTTCGTCATATCGACCCTGGTATTCCCACAGGTACCCCCGCAAAAGCATAAGTTCCGCATCCAAGGGGTACTGAGTCAAGCCATAATCCAGTAGCGACGAACAGCTGTCCAGGTTCCCCTGATCATGGAAAAGACGAGCTAAAAATTCATAACCTCGAGGTTCGTTGCCTGCCGAAAGGCTTATAGACGTACGAGCTTCTTCTATTGCCTGAGGCAAGCGATTGTTCTCCTTCAACAGGCGAGCATACCACAAGCGAGATTCTACCAAGGCAGGGGCCTGATCCACGGCAATCTTTGCCATCTCAAGGGCCACCGTCTTGTTGCCAGACTTGTAGGTCTTACGGCTTTCCAGGTACTTGGAAAGCCCAGACTCCGGATACTTGCCCTGCAACTTTCCAACCAGTAAATTCAACCGGTTGCTTTCCAAATCAGTCAACGAATCCATCTCAAACAAAGTATTCGTTTCGTTCCACAGAGAAACCACCGATTCAGGATACAACAGCGACACTGCATTGAAAATTTCGTTTGCCTGGGCATAAGCCCCACTACGGAACAGTTCGGTCGCCCGGCGGATTTCACCTTGAGTCTGGATAGGGAGTGATGCCAGTTCCTCACGCATGTCGGGAGAATCGCCTTTCATAAATTCAGTACCGGCCTTGATTCCAAAAGGAACTTCCGGTACCGCCACCTTCGCAGGCGCCATATTCAAATAAAGCTGGTAACCGCCCAAGCCCAAAACAGCCAGACAGCAAAGTATCAGGAATAAGTATGCCGCTTTCCGCGATGTCTCGGACGCTAAAGGCATTACAGCTCCAAGAAGTCGGAAAGTTTTTCTTTATGTTCCTTGCTTTTCTGCAAACGCCTAAGGGTCTTGTTCTTAATCTGGCGCACCCTTTCGCGGCTCAAACGCAAATCTTCACCGATATCCTTGAGAGTGGTGTCCTCCGTAGTATCCAGACCATAGAACATCTTCAGGATTTCTTCTTCTCTACGGGGGAGCGAGGCCAAAGTTTCGTCAATCATCTTGCGACGCTCTTCTCGCTCCATTTCCTCTTCTTGCTTACCGTCGTTGCCAAGGACATCCATCAAGGTACTGACAGAATCTGCTCCGGAGCTACTGCCAGGATCATCTCCGATAGGGGCATCCAAGGAGATGTCCACAATCTTTTCCATGACCTCGATGATGTCCTTCTCGAAAGGAGCAAACTCTTCCATGGCCATGGTTTTCGCATAGTCACCACCGTTCAGCATCAGGGCTCGCTTAAAGCGGTTCACCAGAGCTAGCTTGTTGGGCGGAATTCGCACGGACCCCACCTGTTCAAAAAGGGCTTTCTGGATAGACTGGCGGATCCACCAAACGGCATAGGAAATGAACTTGACATCCTTGTTCATGTCAAAACGCTTGGCTGCCTTGTAAAGACCGATATTGCCTTCATTAATCAAATCCAGCAGAGCCAGTCCTCGCCCCTGGTACTTGCGGGCGACAGAGACCACAAAGCGAAGGTTACCCCGAATGAGCCGTTGGAGGGCCGATTTACGAATTTCCTCCGTTTCGCCGGTCCGGATAATCGTCAACAAAGCCTCTTCCTCTTGTTGAGAAAGAGTCGGGTAACGATTCAGATCGCGAAAATAAAGTGATTCGTTAAACTCGCTCATATTTTTTTCCAAATTATTCGGAGTAAATATTGTTTTTTAAGCGTTTTTCGTCAATTCCTTCAGTTTGTCGTAGGGGTAAATTCCCGAACGGTGACCATCGCTAAAGGACAGGCCTGCGGCATAGCGTCCGATGGATTGAACCCTCTCCAGTTTAATATCGTCGGGAACCGTAGAATTGTCAAGCAATTTTTCACCGGTATGTTCATCTACGCACAGAGCACAGGGGCAAGCGAGACGAAGTTCCCGGGCCGAACAGACGCCCCGTGTTCCATCGTTCCACTCAAAGCCAAGCTTTCCATCTTTCGTCCTGAAAACTTTCTTGGGCTGGATCATACATCCTCCTCCGGAAGTTCATCAAAGGCATAGTTGAAGTTCTTGAGTACGCCATCTCCGACCGACTTGAATACCGAAAGTGTTCTCACGACTGCATCTGCCGCCTGCAAAAAGGCCTTTGCCGATTCTGAATTCGGATAGCGGAGCACCGCAGGTGTTCCTTCGTCTCCGCAATCGGCGACCGCAGGTTCAAGAGGAATCTTTGCGATTAACGGTACACCCCAATTTTTGGCTATGCGTTCACCGCCGCCTTGGCGGAAAATGTTGTGGTGCTTGCCGCACCCGTCGCAGATGAAATAACTCATATTCTCCACGACTCCCACCACGGGAACTCCAACGGAGTCGAACATGGCAAGTCCCTTGCGGCAGTCGGCAAGAGCCACCTCTTGCGGGGTGGTCACCACCACGGCACCAGCCATAGGGCAGTTCTGGGTCAGCGTCAGCTGGATATCTCCCGTTCCAGGAGGGAAATCCACCAGCAGGTAGTCCAATTTGCCCCAGCGCACCCGGTTCAAAAAATGCTGGATCATCTGGCTTGCCATAGGGCCTCGCCAGATGGTGGCCTTCTCGGAACCGGCAAACATACACATGGACACAATGGAAATACCGCCCTTGGCTTCTACCGGGGCGATGGTATTGTCTTCGAAAACCTGGGGGTCCTTGTCGATACCAAACATAAGGCCCATACTGGGGCCATAAATATCTGCGTCCAGAATCCCCACGCGGGCACCGGACAGGCTCAGCGCCATGGCGAGGTTCGCCGTCACCGTAGATTTTCCTACGCCGCCCTTGCCAGAGGCCACCCCAACGATATGAGAAACTTCGCCAAGGAAAGAAACCTGGGGCTGTTCGGGAGCATCGCCTACGCGGCCGGCATTGGAGGTAAGGGTCACCTCCACCTCAGACGCACCCAGCCCCATCACAATAGAAATGCACTGGTCCTTGAATCGGTCACGGATGGGGCATGCAGGAGTCGTGAGCACTAGGTCAAAGGTAACCTTGGTCCCTTCGATTTTCAGGTTCTGCACAAAGTTCAGTTCCACGATGTTCTTGTGCAGATCGGGATCCTGGACGGCCTTGAGGGCGCTTAAAATATTTTGTTCATTCAATTGCATATCTTTCATTTTTAAACGTCATTCAGAGCCCAGCAGGGGCGAAGAATCCAGTTCCGAATTAATCAAGCCTGGATGCTTCGTCGCTACACTCCTCAGCATGACTTGTATCATTTACACATCTAAGAAAATCTCGGCATGCGAAGAAGGTGGGTCATACAGGGCGGCCATTCCTCTTCGTAATGGCTCACCAGAATAATAGTCGTTTCTTTAGAGAGCAGGTCCAACAGGTGGAAAAACTTGTCCCGATAGCCCTTCTCCAGCCCCTGGGAGGGTTCGTCCAGCAGAAGCACCTGGGGCGGGCGGATAGCGGCTCGGGCCATAAGAATCACCCGCTTGTCTATGGGCGAAAGCTTGCGGACATTTTCTTCGGGGTCTTCAAACCCCAGGTAGGCAAGCCATTCCTTCGCCTTGGCCCGTTCTTCCCAGGTGGTGTTGTCCGCCTTGCAGAGGTTCGGCGTAAAGCCCGTGCAGAGCACCTCCAAAAGGCTCAGGTCTTCACGGTACTGGAGCGCCAGTTCCGGAGAGAAGAATCCCAGTTTCGCCTTGTGGTCCCAGATGTTCAGACCATGCCCCGGACGCTCGCCCAGGAGTGTAATGTCGTTTCCATAAATCTGGGGGTGGTCCGCCGTCAAGAGCCCGAGCAACGTACTCTTGCCTGCGCCGTTCTCCCCCATGACCACCCAGTGTTCGCCCTTGCGGACCTGCCAGTTCAAATTCCTAATAACCGTCGTTTCACCAAAGCGGACGTTGACATTTCTTAGATCGAAAAGGACTTCCCCTTTATTGTCATCCCCGCGCAGGCGGGGATCTCCAAGCCTACACTTCAGGTCTACAACCTCGTAGTCCGTCAGTTCCGCCTTGCGGAATTTCGGCTGGACCGCCACATCGGGCAACGAACCGGCGTATTCCTTGAACACCTTGTTCTCGAATACAAAGGCGGGAATCTCCGGAATCAGTTCGTCTTCTCGGGCAAGACGCACCACCACATTCAAGTTTCCCCGTTTGGCAAGACCAGCCACACAGCCAGCCAAGTGCACGCGGTACTCCGGGTCCAGACCGCCGAACAGGTCGTTGAAATAAACCCACTCCGGTTTTTCCATCCACATGCGGGCCAGCAGCACCCGGCGGAGTTCCCCGTTCGACAAACTCAGAAGTTTTCTCTCCAGAATGTCCATCGGCAAGTCCGCAATGGCCATGGCCTCGTCAAGCTTTGCAGGATCCGTTTCCGGAAACGGCACGTCGTCGATATAGCGGTCCGTCTGCAAAAAGAATTTCTTGTTCAAAAGCAGGTTCTTGACCAGCGGAGCCTCCGAATCGTGCAAGCTGATAAAGCGCTGCTGCCAGAAAGGCGCCAGGGCCTGCTGGATTTTCCGCTGCATGGATTCGGACATGGTAGAGACATTCTTGCGCTGGTTCAAGAAATGGGTAATGACCCGGTCCAGATCCGCACCGTCGGTGCTGAAAATCTGCACCTGAGGAAACTTTTCAATCAACGCTTCAAAACGCCCGAATTCCATAAGCCACACCAATCTAGATTATTAAAAGAACATGGGCCAAAGGCCGTCTATAAAAAGCACCGTGCAGCAGGCCACCAGGGCAACGCCCACCAGCCCAAACCGGAACAGGGACGCCACCACGGCCGTTACAAGGGCAAGTACTCCCGACAGCATGGAATCCGTAGAGTAGAAGATGGCAGGCACCGTCATGGCGGCAAGTACCGTGCAGGGGATGTAGGCCAAAAAAGACTTGACAAAGGGATTGCTCAGCTTCCCTTTCAAAAGCACAAAGGGGACTGCCCGCAAAAGGAAGGTCACCCCCGCCATCACCATCAAGAAGGCAAAGTATTCCCTAAGGTTCATCGTCTGACTCCTTGACCGGGAAGAACATGGCCCCAAAGAGAGAGGCCACTACCGCACAGATGATGATGGAAAAACCGTAAGAGACGCCCTGCAGCACAGGGACATACTTGAATGCAAGACTCAAGGCGATAGCCACCAGCACCACAATCAATGTGGACAGATGTTTTTTGCAGGGGGGCACCACAATGGCCACAAACATGCCATACAAGGCGACACCCAGGGCGTTGGTAATCCAGGAGGGCAAAATCTCTCCAGACACAGCCCCCGTGAGCGTCCCCAGGGACCAACCGATATAGGGCAGCACCATCAGGCCAAAGAAATAGCGGGGAGTCACGCGGTTTTGCTGGGACATGGAAACCGCAAAAATTTCATCGGTGATTCCCGTGGCCAAAAGCAGGCGGTAAGGTGTCGTAAAATCAGACGAGACCTTCTGGGAAAGGGTGATGGCCATCAGGGAATAGCGCAGGTTGATAAAGAAGGTGGCGATAGCCATCTCCAAAAAAGTGCCGGCGGCATCCACCATGATGTTAAGGCCCGCAAACTGCCCCGCCGAAGTCAAGTTGGTCATGGAGATGAAGGTCACCAAGAACCAAGACATGAACTTGGAACCAGCAATGCCAAAAGAGAAGGACACCGCAAAATAGCCGATGCCTATGGGTAACCCATCTTTCACGCCCTTCAAAAACATACGGGCCAAAGATAGTAAATAGTGGTTAGGGTAATGTGGAATGTGAGATTAGTAATGAGTAGTCAGTTATGAGTTGTGGGGTGCGGGGCACGAGGAATGTCATCCTCACGAAAGTGAGGATCCGCTTAAGATTTTTTCGATTAGGTGTTAGGGCCGATAGAAACAAGAGGATTTAATGTGGTATGTGGAATGTAAGATGACAAATTGGGAATTATTCATTTCTCACTACACACTCCACATTACACACTTTTAAGCACCAAGTACTGTCAGCAAAAGGCTTACCGTATGTTGATACGGCTGGTCTTTGCAGAACTTCCGGTCACAACGCGAACCATGTAGCTACCCTGCGGAAGTCCCTGGAGCGACATTTCCATGGTCCCTACGAAGGTTTCCTGGAAAGTCTTCACACGATTGCCCAACATATCGAACACCTGCACACGAACTAAAGATTCTCTAGGCGCATAAATCGCAAGGCTGTTGTGAGCGAAGGAAACCTTTAATTGCGACTGCAGTTCCGCTACGAACGCTTCGGGGCTACTTGCACTAGAGCTGCTAGACACAATGGTTGTTGCAGAACTGGAGCTGGGAGGAACAAAGTCAAGGCAAGAGGTTTCCACCCACCATTCCCTATTTGAAGCATCCGTATTCATCCACTGTAAACTTCCTGGACGTGTGGGGGAAATAGTGTAGCATGTTTCCGCAGTCATATTGTTCAAACCAGAATTATAGCAGTGTTCCGCATAGCCCCCGACACCGTTCACAAAGGCAATGCAAGGGCTTTCTTCGACAGAACTACTTGATTCTGCCCCGCTGCTTGAACTTTCCTCGGAACTGCTGGATTCTTCAACCACTTCGCTGGAGGAGGACTCTGCTTCAGAGCTGCTAGACTCCTCAACCACTTCGCTGGAGGAAGACTGTTCTTCGGAGCTGCTGGACTCCACAACTTCGCTGGAAGAAGATTGCTCTTCGGAGCTGCTAGACTCCTCAACCGTTTCGCTGGAGGAGGACTCTTCTTCAGAGCTGCTAGACTCCTCAACCGTTTCGCTGGAGGAGGACTCTTCTTCAGAGCTACTGGACTCCACAACTTCGCTGGAGGAGGACTCTTCTTCAGAACTGCTAGACTCCTCAACAGAACTGCTAGAAGGAATTACAACGGCTTCCTCGCGGAACACCGCCATATAAGAAACATCTTCCGTCACAGACTCTATGCCCGGAGTCCAGTAGTCAAAGAAATAGTTGTAGGTAGCAGTGGAGGGTTTGACCGGAGTCTCACCCATGTACTCAGGCATTTCGCCGTAAGCCACCTTGGAGCTTTGCAGTTTAGAATTATCGTAGTTCAAGAAGGTCACTGTGTACTGATTCACAGTTGCTTTGAAGGTCGCCGTGTAAGTGGTCTCTCCCGTAACCTGCGTCAGAGTCGGAGTCCAACCTGTAAAGGTGTAGGTGTACTGGGCCGAGGCCTTCTTGGTGGGATTTTCAGCAAGCTGAAGGCTCTTGGCCGGAGTGCCATATTCGTATTCCGCCTTCGTAAAGACTGATCCGTCTTCATTCAGGTAGGTAATGGTGTATTTGCGCTTGAATTCCTTGTAGGTGGCGGTATACGTGGCGTTGCCCGTAACATCGGCAATCTTCGGGCTCCATCCGCTGAATTCATAGGTGTATTCCGCAGTAGCGGGCTTTTCGGGGGTCCGAGGCTTTACAATGTCGGCCGCGATGGTACCGTAGGGATACGTAGCAGTTTGAATGACCGTGCCATCATCTTTCACGAAAGTCACGGTATAACTATTAGTAGAAGAGGTATAGGTGGCGGTATAAACGACGTCTTCCGTTACCGCAGCCAGGGCAGGAGTCCAGCCCGCAAAGGCGAAGGTCTCACCCGCAGTCCCCTGTTTGACAGGGTCAGCGGGCTTTGCGATGTCCGCAGGAGCCGTGCCGTAATCGTACTCTGTCGCAGCCAGCAGCACCGTGCCGTCTTCGTCCTCGAAAGATACAGTGTACTTGTTCAGCGAACTGTCCACCACGGCGGTATAGGTTGCCACACCTGTCACAGCCGCAATTTCAGAATCCCAACCTACAAACGCATAGGTGTACTGGGCCGTGTTGGCCGGGGTCTTGCTTTCGGGGGCCACAGGCACCGTACCATACTCCATTTCCGCCGTGGTTTCGGTACCGTCACCGTTCACAAAGGTGATGGTGTACTTGTTCTTCGTAGAAGTGTACGTGGCCGTGTAGGTTGCCTCCCCCGTCACCATAGCAATCTCAGGATTCCAACCCGCAAAGGTATAAGTGTATTCTGCCGTGGCCTGCTTTGTAGGATCGGAAGGCTTTTCGATGTCAGCGGGTCTCGTACCGTAATCATACTCTGCCGCAGCCTTCAAAACCGTGCCGTCTTCGTCCTCGAAAGTTACAGTGTACTTGTTCACCGTGCTATTCACCACCGCAGTGTAGGTTGCATTACCAGTGACAGCAACAATTTCCGGAGTCCAACCCGCAAAGGTATAGGTGTACTGGGCATCGTTGGCGGGAGTCTTGCCCGCAGGTGCGACAGGCGTTTCGCCGTATTCCACCTGGCTACTGCTGGATGTACCGTCACCATTCACGAAGGTCACAGTATATTTTTTCTTAGTTCCCTTGAACTTGGCCGTGTAATCCTTATCCTGCGTAACGGCGACAATCTCCGGATTCCAACCGTCGAATGCGTAAGTGTAAGCGGCATCCGCATCCTTGGTGGGCGTCGCACCGGAATATACAGGTGTTGTCCCGTAGGCCACAGACTGCGTTGCCAACACGGTTCCGTCATTCAGGAACCTGATGGAGTAGTAATTTGTCACCTCATTAAAGACAGCCTGATATGTTGCATTTCCTGTCGCTGCAGCCAGCGCAGGTTCCCATCCGCTAAACGTATAGGTGTACTGGGCCGTTGCTGTCTTTGTCGGTTCTGCCCCGGTATACTCAGGAATAGAACCCTGTTCCACTTCTACCGTCTGCAAAGTGACATTGCCGTTCTTGAAGGTGATTGTGTATGTCGGAATGGATGAACTACTGGATTCTTCGCTAGAGGAACTACTTTCCTCAATACCACAGGACGTTTCTACCCACCAATATGTTTCTGACACAGACTTGTTTATCCATTGCGGAGCGGGGTTACGTTCCGGATTCATGGTATAGCATTTGCCTGGCTCCATATCGTCAAGACCAGAATTGTAGCAGTGGTCGCCATAGTCCCCGGACCCATTCACAAAGGCGATGCACGGTCCACCCATAGAACCGCTGGAAGACACCGACGAGCTGCTGGATACGCTCGAAGACGAGACGGAACTGGACGAAACACTGGAGGAGGAAACGCTGCTGGATGACGCCACAGAACTGGAAGAAACACTTGAGGAGGAACGTGCAGAACTGGACGAAACGCTGGAACTGGACTTTGCTGAAGAACTGGAGGCAGCCTCGGGCAACCCTTCGCAACGGACATTGTCAATTTCCAGAGAACCCGTGGCACCGGTGGTCCCGGAAACCTGCCAACTGAAAGCCTTCACATTCTGCCGAGCCGAATTCACATCAACAATCATTTTCGTCCAGTCGGGCTGGCTCATGGAAGTGAGTGTCACCGTTTTCTTGGTCCAGCTATTTGTCGTGGCGGCAGATGCCTGATGGTATGCATAATCTGTCACCAAAGGAGACTCCATACGCACCGAATGGGCGGCACCCTTGTAATAGTAACTGATACTTGTACAAGAATTCAAATTGACAGTGCTCTTGTCTGCAAGCAAGTCAACCGTTATACCCACCTGCGGGTCATATGACAAATTGCCCTTTTCCAATGCATAGGACGCCTTTAGAGCCTTCGAAGAATTATATCCCGTCGAGAAAGACGTCGTGACAGTAGACTGTCCACCATCTCCGGCATCAGTATACGTGGACCACTCGCCACCCCATTCAGAGAATTCATCGCCGTCTTCAAAGTTGTCGATGAGTGCGGTCAAATTGCTGGGAGTCGGAGCAGCCGACGAACTGGACGGCCTGCTAGAAGAACTCTGTGCGGTTGAACTGGAAGAATTTCCTCCGCCACCGCCGAGAGAAATGGGATGCTGTGCCGCAAATTCATAAAAAGCATCACCCGGATCCTGAATGGTTATGCCGATAACACCGTCAGAAATACGGTTGTTCAGGTTATTCACGTTCATCCAATCCTGGTAATCGTTATTGCTGCCACCACCTACACCGTAACCGTCATCAGCAATAATTTTCTTGCCTCCCATGGCGGCACTGGCCTGGGCCCATGTCAGCAGGTTGTTGTTGTCGCTGCGAATACGGCTCTGGTCACCCTGGGTACGACCACCCGACGAGAAAAGGTAATCGACCTTACTCTGGTCAAAATTGGCATACCAGCCAACGATGTCACCATTCAGCCACGGGGAAATATCCACCGCAATCTTGGCATTGGGCAGGTACTGCTTGATGGCCGCCACAATTTGGTTAAACCGGGTGCCGCAAAGTTCGGCGTCGGGAATGCCGCCCCCCTGCTGGGTATAAGGGGAACGAGCATCCCCCGAAGCGGAATACTGGAAAAAGTCCGGTTCAATCAACCAGATGGTGGTTTTTGACGTACCATAATCCTGTGCTATGCCTTGGGCATATGACTTGTAGCGAGCGAGGATATCACTCCAATGGTCCCGAATGGTCTGGGCACCATTGGTACAATGATTGGGCGATCCCATATCACAATCCGAGAACCCCTGGTCTTTGTCATATTCAGCAATCACATAGGCATAAATTACCGGTGTCAGGTCATACTGGGAACAGGCCCGTACCATATCGCCTTCCCAATATGTATTGTAAGTCGCATTATCACCAAGCCAGATTGCCAAATGGGAAAGGCCCTTCCCAGACAGATTAACGCCTTTAAGTTCACCTTTCCACTGTCGCCCATAATTGAAATGACTTTCGTCAAAGGCGGCGAACGCAAACGCCGCCAAAAGCGACAGCGCCAAAGCAAAAGCTTTCTTCATAACAACACCCGTGTATTTCCCATGTATATTCGTATAAAAAATAATTTCAAAACTCTTTTTTTCCTTGTAAAAAAATGTAAAAGCCCCTAGTCGCAAGGACCAGGGGCAACGACATCTTTTAGGCAAAAGCGCTTAATTTAGCGTGATTTTGCGGTTTTGCACCCGAGTGCCGGACTTGACCCGCAGGATATAGCTACCGGCATTGAACTTTGTAAGCTCTACGGCGCCGGATACCTGGATGAAGCGAGCCAGCGGACGGCCCTGAAGGTCGAACACCTCAACAGTAGCCTGGCCGCCCTCAATCAGGAGCGTACGGCCATTCACGACCACAGAAACGGGGAACTTCATAGCCCCGCGCAAGGCCATCGTCGAAGAACCACTGGAGGCCGGAGTCACGGCACTGGAGCTAGAACTCGGACGACTTTCGCTAGAATTAGATGTTTCATTGGAACTGGAGCTAGAGGCCGCAGAGGATTCCGGCTCCACCACGGTCACCTGGATTTCATACGTGGTCCCGTTGACATTTATCTTTTCGTTCCAATCACCGGCCTGCAGCCACTGTGTCGACTGAGAATTGCTGATGGTGAGTGTATTGCCCACGTAATCATAAGAAAGCCACCAAATGTAGTACGTCTCCTTGGTAAACGAAGTCACATTCGTAAACGTAACCGTCTCAAATTCGGCACCCTTGACCACATTTTGCGTAAGGTTTCCGGTGACAACGACTCCGGTAGAAGCGCTGGAAGCAACAGACGAACTGCTCGTTTCGATACTGCTGCTGGACACCTGAACAGAACTTGAACTTTCGCTCAAGGGGATTTCGTTATAGGCAGCAGTGTAAGAAGCCTTGCCCACAACTTTTTTCAGTTCGGGATTCCAGCCCTTGAATTCATAACGGTAAGACTTACTAGGTTCACGAGTCGGCTCGGGTCCGCCATACACGGGAACCTTTCCATAGTTCACTTCGGCCCACCACAATTCCGAATTGTCGTAATTGAGGAAGGTAATCTTGTAGGCATTGATTGTCTGAACGATATTGGCCGTGTAGGTGGCGGGGCCTGTAACAGCAACAATCTCCGGAGTCCAACCGCCAAAGCTGTAACTGTACTGAGCATCATTCTTGGGCAGTTCTACGCTTGTGGGAGCCTCGGGAATTTCACCTTCTGCCACCTTGATCGTCTGGATAACTTTTCCGTTTACGACAAACTTGATATCGTACTTTACTACTGCCGCTGAAGAACTAGAAGGTGCTACAGAAGAACTGGACAGCACCTCGTGACCATCAGCCAACTTCAGGGAAAGGTTGGAAATTGTCACCGATTCCCAGCGGGAACCTGGCATGGTCAAGGTCAACACCACGTTTTCGTTCTTGGTAGCCTTGAAGGTACAAGTATAGGCTTGAGCACCTTCGCTTGCATCCAATTCCACAGTGCCACTGCAATAGGAATTCAACGAAACGGCCATGTCCATGGTGTTCTGCTGGATAGAGGCATCAAAACTCAAGGTGTAAGACTTGTTGGCTTCAACCTCGCCCAATCCTTTAGTTACTACGCGGTCGGGAGTCCATCCATTCGACTGACCAATAACCGCGTCACCATTGCTATTGACCGTAAGCTGGGTGTTGGACTGCCAATCGTTGCTCACGGAAGCGGAACTTGCTGCAGCTGAGCTTGCAGGAGTCTGCGAAGAAGAACTGACAGATGACGAACTCTGGACAGAACTACTGGAGATGTCGTTTACGGTCAGCACCATTGTATAGGCCGTTCCGTTCACCGTAAAGTTTTCACGGAAGGTTCCCAAGTTCGCACTTGTGGGAACAACAGCGTCCAAGGTAAGTACATTGCCGGAACGAGTCATATTCAGGTAATAGACATTCTGAGAATTCCTCTGGAAGCTATTGACATTCGTAAAGATTACCGGGCTTATAGAGCCTCCACGAAGCACCGTCTGCGTCAAGTTTCCGGTAATCACCAGCTTGGCGCTGCTGGAAGAAGCTACGGAGCTAGAAGATGGTTTTACACTAGAAGAAGACTGTACGGAACTAGAAGACGGTTTCACGCTAGAAGAAGACTGGGCTACACTTGATGAACTGGCCTCTTTAAGGCCCAGGCACTTCACGTTGTCTATCTGCAAGGTGCCCGTAGTTCCCGAGGTTCCCTGGATTTGCCAACTGAAGGCGCGTACCGCCTTCTGGACATCGTCTATAGAAGCCACTCTTCCCCAGCCCGTTTCCTGGGCCAAGTCCGTCCAGTAAACCGTCCGGGTTTTCCAGCCGTTGCTGGACTGGGCCGCCGACTTGTGGTAGTTGTATTTCACATCGACAGAAGATTCCACCCTAAAGTCGTGTGCGCCACCCTTGTAATCGTACTGGATGGCGGTACAGGCCGACAGATCTTCGGTGGTCGTTTCATCGGCATTGGCGGAAACCACCAAACCCACAAACGGGCTATACTCATATGTGCCTTTATCCAGACGATAGGTTATCTGGACAGCCTTGGAGGAACCGTTTCCAGAAACCATGGTGGTATCGATAGTGGAATTTGCCTGTTTGTCATTATCATTATATATTCCCCACGGGCTGTTCCAAAGAGAGGTGTAGTTGCCGTCTTCGAAGTTGTCCACCAGCAAAGGCTTGTTGGTACCGCCCTGAGAAGCGGAAGAATTCGGATTGCTCGCCGAAGACGTGGGATTGGAGTTGCTAGAAGAAGGAGCGTTTCCGCACTTCGTGTAAGACTTGGGGAGCTTGGAGAAGATGTTGGTGTTTACCCACTGACCACTGTTGGAATAGTTCCAGGCGCTACCGCTAAAGTAAGAGGCGCCCTCATTCTTGTTGGAGACGGACCAGTTGGCACCGGAAAGTTTGTTGTTATTCATCCAGGTAAGCCAGCTGGATGAATTACCGCTGACTCCGCCACCACCGTCGGCATTCACCGTACCCCATTCGGAGACGAACACGGAAAGGCCCGCATTCATGGCACGGTCAGCATTTGCGCCTTCACCACCCACAGAGTGGGAGCCCGCATAGAAGTGGAATGTGTAAGCCACGTTGTTCTTGGAATCGCGAACCGTGTTACCAATGGCATAATCCGGATGTTGGTCCCAATCAGGGTTACCTACCAGCACCAGGTTGTCGGAATACTGACGGATAGTCTCGATGACAGACTCGGCATAAGTCTTGATGGTGCCCCAGGACTGGCTGGTGGGTTCGTTGAACACCTCAAAAATCACGTTGTCGTAGCCGCCCCACTTCTGGGCCATGTAACTAAAGAATGTCTTTGCGTTGTTTACATTGTCGCTGGCCTTGTGGCTATGGTAGTCGATAATCACGTAGATGTCGTTGTCGATAGCCGCCTGCACCACCGCATTCATCAAACTCTGGTACTTGTTCATATCACTGAAGTAGTTGCCAGAGCCCCAGTTTTCATCTACACCCATGGGGGCACGAATAATCTGGATATTCTGCTTTTCTACTAGGCCACTCACGATGCTGGATGTCCAGAAGGGGGAACCCACGTCGCTAGAGATGGCCCAGAAAAGGCTCATGCCCTGCACGGCAACTTCTTTACCAGATTTAATGCCCTCACAGGAGCCGTAAATCTGGCCTTTGCTACCGGCCTTGCCAGCCATCAGCTGGCCATACTGGCTTACCGGGCCCACGCGCCCGAAGGAAAGAGAAACCAGGCACAAGGCCAGGAGAAGGAAAAGAGTCCTTTTCATACAATACCCATCTCTAGATTTGTGATATATACCGTCTAAAAAATAATTTCAGAGACAGCATTATTCAAGTCAAATTATGGTAACAATCTGTTGCTGATGTAAACACGACACATTCTATCTTGTCTTGGGGCACCACAATCGAGCACATTCTTTAACAAAAAAAACACCCCAGCGCAGTGCCGGGGTTATCTCTGACGGATCCTCGCCTCTGCGAGGATGACAAGTGTGCTACACAGACAACTTAGTTTTCGTTGTTGTGCATTTCCATCTGTTCGCGGTCCATCGTGTGCTGCAGGTATTCCTTGAAGTCACGGTCGATGTTCACACCGTCGAAGTCGATGTCATCGTTTTCCAACACGAACACGGCGCTGGGGTTGTCGAGCCAGCCGACCACGTCCACGCCTTCCAACTTCATGGACTTGTCGCCAGCAGCCTGAGCCACATATTCCACCTTGGACTTGGCCACCCAGCCCTGGCCGCAGTTACCCTTGACCAGCACTTCGGTGTCGCCGTCCTTGACGATGGTAAGTTCGTCGTTAAAGCCTGCGGTGCAAACCACAGATCCACCGCCCTTTTCCTTGGTCAAGTCAATATCGCCCAGCTTGGACTTCACTTTGTTCGGTGCAGCAAAAGCAGCAGCCACCATCAGGGAAAGAGCAACAAATAAAACCTTTTTCATGTTATTCCTCAATAAACATGGTAAAATATACAACTATGCAGTAGGAATATACCTTTTATTTTGGCAAATTGGGAGATTTTCTTTTAAATTTTTACGATATGAAGAAGATTTTTACCATTTTCGTGCTTTTGCTGGTCATTTTGGCGATTTTTGCCGTTTTTCAAGGAAAAAAACGCATAAATGCGGTATCCGACAACCAAGAAACCGTGCTTTTGGAGATTCCCAAGGGCAGTTCGGCGGCCAAAGTATCTCAAATTTTACAAGAAAAAGGGGTCTGGAAGGACGGACTGGCATTCAAGGTCCGGAACAAAATGGACAAGCCAAGCCTCAAGGCAGGATGGTATGAAATCCCACCACGGCAGACCCTGGAACAGATTTTCGCCCTGCTTGCAAGCGGCAAGAACGCCGTACGCAAGGTGACCATCCCCGAAGGTCGGGCCAGTTGGGAAATCCCCGCCTACCTGAAAAAAGCGTTTCCCGACCTGAACGAGGACCGCTGGAACAAGTTGGTCCAGGACCCGAAGTTCGCCCAGTCCCTGGGCGTAGATGCAAGTTCCCTGGAAGGCTATCTGCTGCCCGACACCTACCCCTTCGCCATCGATGCAAACGAAGAGACCATCATCAGACAGATGGTGGCGGCGAACCTGAAACTTCGGGACGAGATGAAAGATAAGCCGAACTCCAAGTGGGCGACTCTCGGCAACTGGCACAAGGTGCTTACCCTTGCTAGCGTAGTAGAAGAAGAAACCGGCAAGCCCGACGAACGATTCTTGATTGCAGGCGTTTTTCACAACAGGCTTGAAATTGGCATGCCCCTGGGGGCCGACCCCACAGTGCGGTTCATCTTCAGGAACTTGACCGGGCCTATCTACAAGAGCCAGCTCAACAGCGACAGCCCCTACAACACCCGCAAGTTCAAGGGCCTGATGCCAGGACCTATTTCAAACCCGGGACGCAAGGCCATAGAGGCGGCGCTATTCCCCGCCGACACCAAGGCTCTTTACTTTGTTGCAAAGGACGATGGTTCGGGCACTCACTTCTTCAGCAATACGCTCACCGACCACAACAAGTTCAAGGACGTAGCGGCGAAGAATAGAGGGGAGTGAGGACTTCATTCACACTGATTGCTTTCTAAAAACAATTTCCCTGCCATTATCGTATTCACAGACCAAGCTGTCGGCGCAGACCACTTCGTAGTCCGATCCACCGTTGAACACGTTGGCATTGCCGTATTCTTCGTGGAGCTTTTCCATACGGACACGGCACGCAAACCTACGGGACAGATCGGCGCAGCAAGTGGAAATTTCATCGTCAGAAATTGACACCGCCATAGATTTATCCTTAAGGACTATTTGGATTTCGTTGACACCCGCAGCCGAAAGCAGGAACACGATGTCGTCTATGGCGTACTCACGGCAATCCGAACCCTGCAAAACCGATTCGGCGTTATCGACCCAAAGCCGACCTGAAATGCTATACTCGTGATCCATAGTGGAAATTTACTATTTTTGACCCAAAGGCGCACTGCGCCGACCCCAAACCTCAAAGCACCGTAGGTGCGACCTCATACCTGAATGGCACGCGCACGCAAGACAATCACACCCGACCCGTATGCGAAACCGATAGCGAAGCCGCTACCGCCCGAACAGAGTTTGCCGGGTCACCTCAAACAGTTCCAATCGCCGACCCGCGCGAACTTTGAACTGGTGAGCCCTTACGGTGCAGCGGGCGACCAGCCGAAAGCCATTGAGGAATTGACGGCCGGATTCAAGAACGGCGAACAGTTCCAGACGCTGCTTGGCGTCACAGGTTCCGGCAAGACATTCACGATGGCGAACGTCATCAAGAACGTGGGCAAGCCGACACTGATCCTTACGCACAACAAGACGCTCGCTGCCCAACTCTACCAGGAATTCAAGGCGTTTTTCCCGCACAACGCGGTGGAATACTTCGTGAGCTACTACGACTACTTCCAGCCCGAAGCATACATCCCGCACACGGACACGTTTATCGAGAAAGACGCGAGCATCAACGACGAGATTGACAAGCTCCGCCTGCGCGCCACCGCAAATTTATTGACCCGCAGGGATGTGATTATCGTTGCCTCCGTGAGCTGCATCTATGGTTTGGGTAGCCCGAGCGAATATTTCGACTTGATGGTGCGCATCAAAAAGGGTGACGTTTACGACCGCGACAAGATTCTGCATGACCTCGTGCGAATTCAATACACGAGAAACGATTTCAGTCTGGAACGCGGTTCTTTCCGCGTGCACGGCGACGTGATTGAAATCCACCCGAGCTACGACGAAGAAGGCCTCCGCATTGAGCTTTTCGGCGATGAAGTCGACAGGCTCGTTCGCTTCAACATCATTACCGGCGAAGTCACTCAGGAAATGGACGAGATGACCATCGCTCCGGCAAAGCACTTCGTGACGAAAGAAGAAGGCCGCGCGGGAATCTTGCGGCGCATGCAGGTGGAACTGACCGAGCGCCTTGCGGAACTCGACAAGGAAGGCAAGGTGCTGGAATCGGCCCGCCTCAGCAGCCGCACCCGCTACGACATGGAAATGATTCGCGAGACCGGCATGTGCAGCGGCATCGAAAACTATTCCCGCATTATCGAGAACCGCGCCCCGGGTACGCGCCCGTTCACGCTCATCGACTACTTCGGCGACGACTGGCTCTTGATGGTGGATGAATCCCACGTGAGTATTCCGCAGGTGGGCGGCATGGCCGAGGGCGACAAATCCCGCAAGACAACGCTTGTGCAGTACGGGTTCCGCCTCCCCTGCGCGCTGGACAACCGCCCGATGAACTTCGCCGAATTCGAGTACATGTACCCGAAGCAGGTGCTTTTCGTGAGTGCCACCCCCGGCGATTACGAACTTACCAAAACGGGCGGCGTCGTTACCGAACAAATTAACAGACCCACCGGACTTCTGGACCCGAAAATCGAGATGTTCCCCATCAAGGGCCAGATGGACGTGCTGTTGTACCGCATCGAGGAAGTCGTCAAGAACGGCGACCGCGTGCTGGTCACGACCCTCACCAAGAAGATGGCGCAGGACCTTACCGACTTCTTCGTGGAAGCGGGTATCCGCGCGCGTTACTTGCACAGCGACATCAAGACGCTGGAACGCCACGAACTCATTCGGGGCTTACGCACCGGAGAATTCGACGTGCTGGTGGGCATCAACCTGCTGCGCGAAGGCCTGGACCTGCCCGAAGTGAGCATGGTGGCCATACTCGACGCCGACAAGGAAGGATTCCTGCGCAACTACCGCAGCCTGATTCAGACCATGGGACGTGCGAGCCGTAACGTGAACGGCACCGTGCTCTTGTTCGCTGACAACATGACCGACAGCCTGGAAAAGGCCATCACCGAAACCGCCCGCCGCAGGGCCGTGCAAGAAGAATTCAACAAGGAACACGGCATCACGCCCAAATCCGTGACCCGCAAGCTGGAAGACGATTTGAGAATCAACGACCCGCTCGGAATCGACGGCGACGATGCTGTCGAAGAGGACGAGGAGATCCCCGCCTTGGTTCGGCTACGCTCACCACAGGTCGCGGGGATGACAAATGGGGAACCGGGCATCCGGCCGATGGAACCGCTGCAGCCCTCCAAGTTTAGACGAGAGAACGCTCGCAAGCGAGCTACAGGCGAGAGACGAGAGAAAGGTTCGAGGCCCGGGGCTCGAGGCTCGAGGCACGATGTAAGAAAGGAGATCCCCGCCTCCGCGGGGATGACAAGTTCGCTGGAAGACCTGGAGCGCCAGATGAAGGATGCCGCCGCGCGCCTCGATTTCGAGGAAGCGGCGCGCCTGAGGGACATTATCCGGAATATGCGTTAGGGACAGTGACCCCGTAAGGGGACGAGACCGGACAACGGACGGGCTCGGTGAGGCAGGGCGGGAAGCCCTGACGAGTATGGCCCGACCCGCCCTTCGTGATGAATTGCACTGAACTTTGGGGCGGGGAACGCCAAAAAAAGCCGTTTTCCTCGAAAATTTCGCTTTTTCGTTTGCTTTTTCGTCCATTTTTGTTTATTTTCAGGGGAAGAAATCTTTTTACGAGGAAATAACTATGAATTTCAAGTTCTTAAAAACTTTCCTGGCGGGGTCCGTTTTCGCGCTGGGATCTATTGGTCTCACCGCCTGCGGCGACGACAGTTCTAGCGCCAGCGACGAGGGAGACTCTTCTTCTTCGGCAGAGGAACTGGTTCTGTCTTCTGTTTCGGAAGAATCTCCCCTTGCAGAGGGTGCAGCCATTACTGCAAATGTCGCAGAAGATGGTCACAATGGATTTTACATGACTCTACAGGGCATACTTACCATCAACAACGAGGATAGCCCCGTTGCGGAACCGGAGGGCTATGAAGGCGACGATCGTGTATACTATGCCATCGATAGCCTTTCCTTTGATGTCGGACGCAAGGAAGGGAACTCTATCATTAAGGTCGGAAATCTTCCAGTCCCGCTCAAACCAGGCACCTCTTTTGGCAAGGAATCCGTAAATCTCATCGCCACCGTCGACGAGATTCCCCTAAATCGTGATGAAATCGGCTGCGGGGATTTCGTCTTGTACACCACCGTTTATATGAGTGGCGATACCGAAGACACCAAGCAATTTGCGTACACTGCTCGTGTTGAATCACCCTTCACCTTGCAGTGCAAAGTCATCGAATCCTCCTCCAGCGGCGAAGAAGTCTGTACTGAAATGGAACTGGTGAAGGATGTCGTCATTTCCAACAAACTGGGTAGTGACGTGCCGGCCATCAACTTTGCCACAGGTACCAGCGAAAACCCCGACGTGACCATGAGTATCGAAGACCGGATGCCGTCCTTCACCGCTTCCGCAGGTGTGAAAATTATCGAGGAAGGCTCCCAGAAATCCGGAGTTATTCCCGAAGGAAAGGTATGCCTCGAAAGTTTCACGGAGGCCTATAACGGCGAAAGGAACCCCATGGATTTGGAGAATATGGCCTGGTACCTCGTGAAAACCGCCTCCGGCACCTACCCGGTCATGATTGTCAAGTTCATGGCTCAGGATGACACCAGGGGTGATTTGACTATCAGCTATTTCAAGAAAAAATAGGACTTCGGTATTTTTTGAAGGGCCCCATTAGGGGCCTTTTCTTTTTTTGTGTTGGCAAGCTTTCCACCAGTTTCTAAATTTACGCCCGTAATTTAACACGCCTGCACAGACTGCGCGGGCACAATACGGAGTAAACTATGCTCAAGAAGCTTTCCAATTTCCCCGGCATCAAGGGCCCGGTCGTAACCATCGTGATGGATGGTTTTGGTATCACCGATAAGGTCGAAGGCAACGCCATCAAGGCAGCCCGCACCCCGACTCTCGACAACCTCTTCAAGATGTACCCGAACGTACTTTTGAAGGCTCACGGCCGCGCCGTGGGTATGCCGACCAACGAAGACATGGGTAACTCCGAAGTGGGCCACAACGCCATCGGTGCCGGCCAGGTGTACAACCAGGGTGCCGCCCTCGTGCAGGACGCAATCGTCTCCGGCGACATCTTCGGCCGCGACGCCTGGAAGGAAATCGCCGAGAACGTTCGCGCCAAGAACAGCGTTCTCCACTTCATCGGCCTCTTCAGCGACGGCAACGTCCACTCCAACATTTCTCACCTGAAGGCCATGGTGGCCCAGGCCAAGAAGGAAGGCCTCAAGAAGGTCCGCGTGCACATCCTTCTCGACGGTCGTGACGTGCCGGAAACCTCCGCTCTCGATTACGTTGGCCCGTTCGAAAAGTTCCTCGACGAACTCCGCAGCCCGGAATTCGACGTCTGCATTGCTAGCGGCGGTGGCCGTATGCAGATTACCATGGACCGTTACAACGCCAACTGGAAGATGGTGGAACTGGGCTGGAAGACCCACGTGCTGGGCGAAGGCCGCTACTTTGACAACGCCACCCAGGCTATCGAAACCCTCCGTGGCGAAACCAAGGCCATTGACCAGGATCTCCCGCCGTTCGTGATTGCGAAGGACGGCGCTCCGGTGGGTACCATCAACGACGGCGACTCCGTGGTGTTCTTCAACTTCCGTGGCGACCGCGCCATCGAAATCACCCGCGCCTTCGAAGAAGAATCCTTCAACGAATTTGACCGCAAGCGTTTCCCGAAGGTCTGCTACGCTGGCATGCTCCAGTACGACGGCGACCTCAAGCTCCCGAACCGCTTCTTGGTGCCGCCTCCGGCCATCAAGGAAACCAGCGGCGAATGGCTTTCCGAAACGGGCGTGAAGCAGTTCGCCTGCTCCGAAACGCAGAAGTACGGCCACGTGACCTACTTCTGGAATGGTAACCGTTCCAGCAAGTTCGACGGCGAAACCTACCTGGAAATTGAATCTGACGTTGTTCCGTTCGAACAGCGCCCGTGGATGAAGGCCGCCGAAATCACCGACGCCATGATCGAAGCCTTGAAAAGCGGCAAGTACCAGACGCTCCGCTGCAACTTCCCGAACGGCGACATGGTGGGCCACACCGGTTCCTTCCGCGCCGCCACGATGGCTATCGAAGCTGTGGATATCGGCCTTGCACGCCTGCTCCCGGTGATTGACGCTCTCGGTGGTGTCGCCATCATCACAGCTGACCACGGTAACGCCGACGAAATGTACGAAATCGACAAGAAGACCGGCATGCCGAAGGTCAACAAGAACGGTACCTTCAAGGCAAAGACCAGCCACACCTTGAACAAGGTTCCTTGCATCCTTTACGATAACGTGACCGGCGGCAAGCTTTCCCTCAAGGAAGGCGACTGGGGGCTCTCCAACATCGCTGCAACGACCGCGAACCTCCTCGGCCTCGAAAAGCATGAGGCGTGGGATGACAGTATGCTGATCATCAAATAATTGATGATTAACATCAGACAAAATTAAAAAGGGAACCCACAAGGGTTCCTTTTTCATTCGGGGTTTTAGGGGCAGGGCCCCTAGGAGAAGGGGTAGCTCCGGAACAAGTCCGGGGCGGGCACCTGGCCCGGCTTGGTCTGGAGCAAGGGGAAGGCCTCCCCCTTACCGCAAGCGGCGTAATCCCTTGGGCATGGGAACTTCGGTGCCGTCCTCTTGCAAGAGGTAGATGTTGTCCAGGCTGATGTAGCCCTTGCCGCTGTAGCGGGCTCTGAAGGCGAAGTTCTTGATTTGCTTGGGGTCCAGCTGCGGGATGGTCTTGCCCCAGCCCTCTTGAGCCATGTTTTCCCAAATGAGGGTGTCACGGACCCAGCTGCCGCGGGTATTTTTCAGCCGGACCATGAATTCGTCGTAGTCCTTCACCTGTTCGCTGGCGATTTGCACCTCGAAATAGCCGTCGGGATTGTTGTGGTTGGTAGCGTAGTCGAACACGATGCCAACGGAATTCTTGACGGCTTCGGGAATCACATAGTAAGCTCCGGCAAAATTGGGCCAGCCCTGTGCAGGAGGCTGCTCGATGATAAAGTCGTGACGGATGAATCCGCCGTGAGGGGGTGCCCCGTTAAAGACCTTGGCCTCGATACTGGTAGCGTTGTCGCCGTTGGCCACCGGGTACCAGTCCACCGCATCCAGGCCGTTGTCGAAGTTCTGCATGACGCTAGTGGTGCGGTAGGCACCACGAATGCGGAAGGGGATCTTGAATTCCGTAGCCTTGCCGCCAAGGCCGCGAATCTTCAGCGTCGCCGTGGCAGGCCCAAGTTTCACATTTGCAGACATGGGAACCTTCACATGGAAGCTTTCGATGGAGGCGTTCCACAGGCCATCATCGGGCTTGAACCACTTGACGATTCCCAGTTCCGGAATTTCAAGCTTTCCTTCTGTCAGCTGACCGTACTGCTGGGCGGCGGTGGCGAACAGGTCCAGGGTATCGCCTGCCAGCAGGACCTTCTTTTCGAGAGCGGCGGCAATGACACGCGGGTCTGCCGCAGAACTTTTCGTCGCCGAATCCAGGCCCACGACCTTCGGGTTGATTTGCACAACGGCAAGTCCAAAGGGCGGTACGGCAATGTCCCTGGACTTGGACGGATTGATACGGCGACCGCTGGGGCCCATTTTCGGGTAGGGGTAGGCGCTCTGGGTCGTGCCGTTCCACTTGAACTGTTCTTCGCCAAAAATTTCTACTTGGGTACGAACCAAATCGCCTTTGCCCACTGTCTGCTGAGCAGAACCGTCTGCTTTTTGCGGGGCAGAACTGTCCGCGACCTGTGCGACGCTCGCCCGGTCAATCTGCACCAGCTGCGTTATGTCGGAAAGGTTCACCAGCATCACCCGGGCGGAATCCCCCTTGCCGATGGCGTAAGCCACCACGTCGGGACTGTTGCTCTCTACCGGCAGCACCGCGAACCCGCTTTCCAAAAAGTCCATGAAGGTCATGTAGACGCCGTAATATTCTGCCGTAGGCTCCAAGGACTTCCAGTGGTTCCAGGAACCTTCCTTGAGGAGCGCCGTCATGCTGATGGTTCCCCAGGTGTCGTCGGGACCCTTGAACAGGTTGCCGAAAGCGTCCCAGGGAAGCACCTGCAGGCGGTTGCCAAACCGCATGGCGTGCTGGGCAAAGACGCTGGCCATAGCGGTGGCCTGAGGATAATCCATCAGCAAGCTGTAGCCCTGCACGCAGGTGCTAAACTCCGAAAGAAACACCCGGCGCTCCCCTTCCAAGTGGCGTTTCATCCACATGTCCAGCGTGTCCATGTTAGGGCCAACATCCAGCATGGAACGTAGCATGTCGGCGGGCTTCGGGTCGTTTGGCGTCCAGTAGGGGTAGTTGTGCAGGTCCACCACGTCCAGGTAGCGCTTGCCATCTTTCTTTTCGGCCTCCCCCACAATCCGCAGGAACTCTTCCATCCAGTACTTTCCATCCAGAAGGCCCGCGCCCTTCTGTTGCATCTTGTGGGTGCTGAACAGCGGGCCATGCAAGATGATACTGGAATCCACCGCCTTCATGGCGCGGGCGTATTCCAGATAGCGGGCCGCGTACTGCCTTGCCGAAATGGGGCCGGACTCTTCCCATTCGCCGTCCAGTTCGTTGCCGATTTGCCACTGCTTGATGTCGTAGCCCTTCACCTTGTTGGCATAACGCACCCAGGCGGCGGCCTCCTTGGAGGTTCCCGTGCCCGCGTTCACGCAAATGACGGCCCTGGCATTGGGGAGCGTCTTGATGTATTCCATGAAAGTCTCGAAATCCCACTTGATGTCAGTCCAGTCCGTACGGGCGATGTCGCCGTTCCTGGTAGACATGGCGTAGAACTTGTAGTTGTTGCCGCCCAGCAAATCCGTCTCGCCGCTGTAGAGTTTCATCTCGCAAATCTGCACGCCCTTTGACGGCAGGTCCGTGGTCTTGAAACGGACGGCCACGTAGCGGGTATTGATTTGCTTGAACTTGTACTTGGTGGTAGCGGAGTTCACCCGCACCGTGGCTTCTACCTTCAGCTTATTTTCAAGAGCCTGGTGTACGCCAGGGTATTCGGCGTAGTCTTCCGTCCAGTAGGCCAGTTCAAAAGCCTTAGGTCGGAGCTTACCCCAGTCGATCTGAATGGAATCCAGGTTCACCTTTTCAGGGAATTCCACCACAATCCAGGGCGGGTCCACCGGGTCCAAAATTTCGCCCCACCACATGGTCTCCATCTTGCCGTCGGCCAGGTGGCTCCGGCGGACAAAGCCGTAGTTGTCCTTGGTGGTGCCACGGTAAGCGGTCTCGCCCAAGAAGCCACGGGCCCACTTGGTCTCGTCGGGGGTCCAGAGTCCCGTTTCGTCGTACTTGCCGATACCGTTCCAGTGGTAATCGTTAGAGAGGCTTCCGTTAGGGAAACGGAACAGGGTGTAGCCGCCATCGACGAAGGCCGGAGTCATATCGTAATAGCGGCTAGGCGGATTCCAAATTGCCAGGTCGGCGGACATCATGTTGTCCTTGTTGATGACAACGCCGGGGTGCAGGTCATCGACCTTGACAACATTCTGGGACGCGAAAGCCGGCAGGGCAAAAAAGGCCGCAAGGGCAGAAACAACAAAAGTTTTCATAGGAACCTCTTGATACAATATACATCAAAAAAAAGAGATCCCCGTGATTCTATCGGGGCTTTGCCCCTCCAGAATGACAACGGGGATGACAATCGCCGCAAAAGCGGATGACTTTCGGATTACTTCGCGGCGGCCAGTTTTACTTCGCAGCAGCTTCAAAAGCCTTGCCGAGTTTCGCGAGGGCCTCGTCGCATTCCGCGGCGGAGACATTCAGCGGAGGCAAGAGACGCAGCACGTTACCCTTGGCGCTGAGCACCATGAGTTTTTCTGCGCGGGCGGCGGCGATGATGTTACCGACCGGCATGGATTCATCGAGAGCCACACCGAGAATCAGACCTTCACCGCGGATTTCCTTGGCGAAGCTGTACTTTTCCACAAGGGCAGCCAAACCGGCCTTCAGCTGGGCAGAACGTTCAGCCACATTCTTGAGCAGCCCCGGAATCTGCTTCACGACAGCGAGACCTGCGGCGCATGCAATCGGGTTACCGCCGAAAGTCGTGCCGTGGTCGCCAGCCTTCAGCTGGTCGGCAATCTTCTGGCGCAGCAGCACCGCACCCAGCGGGAGACCGCCACCGATTCCCTTGGCAAGCGTTACGAGGTCCGGATTCAGGCCGTACTTTTCGAAACCAAGGAAGGTTCCGAGACGGCCCACGCCTGCCTGCACTTCGTCGACGATGACGAGGCAGCCGCATTCCTTTTGCAGGCTATTGATCGTTGCAACCATCTCGGCAGAAAGCGTCATCACGCCACCTTCGGCGGCCAGCGATTCCAGCATGATGGCACAGGTATTGCCATCCACCTCGGCCTTCAAGGCAGCGCAGTCATTCCAAGTCACATGAACGAAGTCGCCCGGCATGGAGCCGAAGCCTTCCCTGATGGCCGGCTGGCCCGTCGCAGAAAGTGCAGCATACGTCCTTCCGTGGAAACTGTTCACGAAGGTGATAATCTTCTGCCGATTCTTTTCACCCTTCCGGTCGAAGTACTTACGAGCAAACTTGATTGCACCTTCGTTGGCTTCGGTACCGGAGTTGCAGAAGAAGGCCTTGTCGAACTTGGTGATTTCAAGGAGGGCCTTGCCGAGTTCAATCTGCGGGTAGTTCGGGTAGAGGTTGCTGATGTGGTTGAAGTGGTTCATCTGTTCCACCACCGCATCCTTGATGGCCTGGTTCTGGTGACCGAGAGCATTCACGGCGATACCCGCGACGAAGTCCAAGTACTGAGTGCCCTGGTCGTCATAGAGGTAAGAGCCCTCGCCCTTCACGAAGTTGATGTCTGCCTTGCCGTAGAGCGGCGCGATAATTTGTTTGTCCTGTTCCAGCAGGTTAGCGTAAGATTGTGCCATAGTTTAAATCTCCATTAATTTGTTTGCCAAAGTGTTCCGCGTCCTTCCATCCCACAATGTGGATGCTCTTGAGTCCTCGTCGAATTGACTTGAAACTCTCGCGGACTTTGGGAATCATACCGCCGGAGATGACGCCAGCCTCGATCAGCTTTTCGGCGTCCGCCTCGCTCAGTTCGGGAATTACATTCTTGTTTTCGTCCATCACGCCCGGCACGTCGCTCACCAGCACGAACTGGTCGGCCTCCAGCGCCACAGCCAGTTCGCTTGCAGCCGTGTCGGCATTCACATTCCAGCTCACAACCTTGCCGTTAGCATCTGGACCGATTGAAATCGGGCTCACCACGGGAACAAACCCCGCACCCCAGAGCGCGGTCACGATGCCCGGGTTCACCTTCTTGATTTCGCCTACCAGGCCAAGGTCCACCTTGCCCTGCTTCTTGACCACCTGGAACAGGTTTGCATCTACGCCCGAAATACCGACTGCACCGCAACCGTTGTTCAGGAGCATGCGCACGAGCTTCTTGTTCACATGACCGGAGAGGGTCATCTCGACCATCTTCATGATGCCGGGGGTCGTGACTCGGAGGCCGTCGATGAATGTCGGTTGTTCCTTGAGCAAGGCGATATTCTCGTTAATGTCCTTGCCACCGCCGTGAACCACGGCCACCTGACAGCCACTACCGGGGAGGGTAGAGACTGCCGACACAAAATCAGCCAGCTTGGCTTCGTCGATTGCCAGGCTGCCACCAATTTTTACAACCACTTTCTTCATCGCGGGTGCTGTCCTCTCGATTTGTTCGCCTTAAAAGACGATGAATTTCCGCCCGCAAATTTAGAAAAATGCTTGCGGGCGGGGCCCCAGCTCGGAGTTGCGAAGGCCGCACGGGCCCCTCCCTGCACCCTCCCCATCCTTGGCCGACGCTTTTTTTTTCTCACAGCGCCCTTTTTTCTGCATAAATTGATTCTATCTTCTTTTTCACATTCAATTTTTTTATATTGTGCTTATAACACAAACCAAAGACACAAGAGGTAAATTATGGCTATTTCTAGAGTTTGGCTGGATGAATCCAGTGACGAATGCGTATCTTGCGGCGCTTGCGAAGCTACTTGCGACGCAGTGTTCAGCGTTCCCGAAAAGATGCAGGTGAAGGAAGGCGTTGACTATTCCGCTTACGAAAGCGAGATCAAGGACGCTGCCGACTCCTGCCCCGCCGGCGTCATCAAGTACGAGTAATGCGATTAGGGAAGGCTTCCGCCTTCACTAAAACCTACCTTACAAATTTAAAAAGACCTCCCCTACGGGAGGTCTTTTTTCGAATATCCGTCATAAATCACTTGATACGGCGGTAGCCCATGGAAATTCTCTTTTCCTTGTTCTGCTTTTTCACCGTTCCAGCGCGATGTTTCTTGTTGGCCGTAGGCGCAATGGCCACTTCCTTCGTATGGAAGATGAACTTCGACACGTAGGGGCCTGTCGCGATGGCCCTGCCGTTTGCAGCAGCGGGATTACCATCGTGAGGCAGCCACTCAAGCTTCAGGTGGATGGTTCCGTCGGCAGACAACTTGTCAATTCCAATTTCATCCAGATCAAATTCGTATTCCGTCTGGGTTACATGGGCTCCCATGTTGGTGTAAATGTCCAACGTAAATGCGATATGAGCTTTCCAGGCGAAATTATCCAACGAATCCTTCTGGAGCAAAATCGGCATCTCCACATCGATGTTAAACACCGGGCCTCCATGCTTGTAAGCGGCAGTGTCGTAAGAGAGCATGGAACTGTACGGAGTCAACTTCTTCTTGCCATTTGCGATAAGGGTTTCCTCTGAACCGCTCAACACGCTCAGGCGGAAGTCCTCGTCCTTTTCGGGCATGTTGCCTGCAAACAGGTCGTCACCCTTAGCTGTAGTGCTTACACCCTCGGCCATCTTCACCCTGAATCGGACATCTTCAATCTCACCCACCACAGGGACCCAGGGACTTTCTTCACCCGGCAACAGGTTCGCCTTGTCCTTTGTAATGGAGTTGACCTGTATCGGCAAGCGCAGAGAATCACCGATATGCACATGATTATCCGCATCTTCTTCACGGAAAGCGAAAGTCCAATACATCACATCTAGATACTTGTCCAGCTTCGTGTCAGCCGGCTGGTAATAGGACTTCAGGCCTTCGTGGAACCTTTCAAGGAACTGGGCTTTTTCGTTTCCGGAAGCCACCAGAGGCTCCGACAGTTCTACACGAAGGGCGTAAGTCGAGCCATACTTACTAAGCCTTGCAGCCGTCAGCACCGGCGGGCAATCGTCATTAAGCATATAGCTCTTGTCGAAGAAGCCTCCTTCTTCGCCCTTGCGGGGCATTACGGAGCCCTTTCCACCACGGCTACCATAGGTCTTTTTCAAGAATACACCTTCGGGAATCTTGATACGTATAGCCGTATGTTTCTGCAACAACGTGTCATGGCCCGTCGTATCAATCACGTAGTTCCAGATGGTGTCGTTCTTCACCGCATTCTGGGTCTTGTCCTTATAGCTGCACGCGTACTTGACCGGCAAGCCTGTTATAGGATCCAAAACATCCACCTCCACCATCGTGTGGGTGGTTGTATCTTCCACCATTGTAGTCTGGTTGCACCATACTGTATCCTGTCCAATAACTTCTTTATAAGAGACCTGCTTTACTTCCATAGAAGAATCTATCTTCGCCAAAATCGGCTTGATGACCGGATCTCCCTGGATAGTGTCCAAAGACCAGTCTTTCTGATTCTTGAACGCTCTGTATATTTCAGGAGAGCCCCAGTATACATCAAAGCTATCCAACATATCTTTTTCACGCAACAGAGATTCGAATTCCAGATAAATCTCTTCGGGTTGGCCATCGCCCATCTTATCGGTGATGCGGGCAAAGGTAACAGGCACAGGACGCACAGATTCCGTGACGGTCACAGGGCCGGCACAATTGCTCAGACTGTTCATTCCCAGGTCAGACACACCAAAATCTGCAAGAATTTCAGCCTTCTGCCCTGGCTTGAATATTTCTCCATTTGAATTTCCTTCGATAACATAGAGCCAGCTGCGTCCATTGTCCGAAGTGGTGGCGCTTACCACGGAGATGCCTGCCTGAGAAACTTCGGCAGAACCGTTGGTGACCCGCAGGGGCCAAACGCTATAAGAGGCTAGCATCACCGGCTCCGTGAAGATAATCTTCAAGGTATCCTGGGCATACTGGTGATTTTCATTTTCCAGAATAGTCACGCCCTTGAGAGTCGGGGCAATGCCATCCTTGATGGGAGCCTTTTCCGTAGTGACAACGCCCTTCTCCGTAATATAGAACGTCACCAAGCCAGTCGGTGCTCCGGTCTGCGGAACCTGGCCCGCATTCGGCGTAAACACGGCCTCGGCGCCGTTGACGCTAGAGGGTTTCAGCAGAACAGCCAAAGGCTTGGTGGTTGCCGTGGAATCAAACTCAAAGAGGGCGCTGTCCAAAGTTATACCATTACCGAAAGTGCTGCCGCTGAAGGTGGCTACAATCTTGTCACCCCTAGCGTTGCAGTCCGTATCCTGCACCACAACGTCCTGGGGTACCGGGTGCGTGGGATCCGCAAAGAAGTACTGCGTTGCCACATCTTCTTCGTCTTCGGCATCGATGTAGGTAATCGTAATCTCGTCACCACCAAAGAACGACACCTTGGGGAGTTTCACATCTTTTTCAGCAATAGCGGTAATCAGATCGCTCTTGAATTCACCTGTTGTTTCGTTCACGCGATTGAGGGTCAATGTATCGATAGCACCGGTCCTGGAATTTTCAATCAGAACCTTAATCGTCTTGTTAGAACGATTGTCCTTATCCTTAACCACCACGTAGAACTTCAAAGAACCATCTGTAGCAGCGGGGCTAGAAACAGAAAACCCGTCTTCCCTGACAAGGGTCAAAATGCCCGCAGTACGGTCCCCCTTGCTAAACTGCACATAGTAGCTGCGGTTCACAAAGGCACAACCGCCGTTTTCTTGGCATTCGGCACATTCGGGATCTGGGCCCGCAAAGACAGTAACGTCAACCTTATTGGTTCCAATAGTCATCTTCACTGGGATATCCAAATCGTACTTGCTGGTTTCATAATTATAAACAGCAGCAGTCTTTAATTGGTCCTTGGTAAGAGCCACGCCATTCACCCAAATGGCATTTACATATCCACTTTCAGAAATCAATGCGGTGCCCTTAAGGTGCATGGTGCTCTTTACCGAGTCAATCTGGATATAAGAACCGTTAGACACGTTGAAAGGGGCATCAAAGGCCACGGTCATATCGTAATGAGCCCGCTTAGTGGTCATTTCCTGATAAGAGGGACTGAATCCCGAAATAAACTCATTCTTGCGATAAACTACGATGTAGGGGTTTTTCGGAGCCTGCTCTATATCACCCTGGTCTTTATCCCATGCAGGAACACCCGCATAATCGGCACCATCAACGTCACGCTTGTGCGCAGCCCAAGACCAGTCCGAAGAAGCCCCTCCCGCCACAAAACGTTTCTTGGCAGGCGTACGTAAAGTTTCGCAACCACCGTTCTGGTAAATGCCACTAGAGAAGCCTATGTCAATACGCATGCGGGAAGACGACTTGATGGTTGTTCCTCCCAGCGGAATAGGAATGTACCAGTCATAGGTTCCCGTGGCTGGGTCATAGGTATCATCCAGTTTCACAGGCACGGCGTGTCGCAGGTAGTAGCGTATGGAATCATCTACACTTTCACCATTCTGGTTCACGCAGGGTCTATTGAATCCTGCTTCATCATAAGCCTGACAAATATCTTCGTCTGCCAGCAAGGGGCAGGAGCCAGGCTGGTTGTTTACACCAGGTACAGCCTCGATTTCGTCGGGTCTTGCCGTCACATACATGCGTAATGTCAATTCGTTAAACGCACGGTCTTCGTTATTGATAAGGTTCAAGTTCAAGAAGTCCATGCCGCCAAAATCGTACTGATACACACTAACGTCAAAGTCGTAATGCGTCACGGGGGTTGTGAACTTCAGGGGTATTCCTTTGTCATCAGTACAACGTTGCACCCCATTACTTTCAACACAATAATAATAGGTAGTCTGTTCCTTGAGGCCGCCAATTTTCACATAATGGAAACTGGTAGGGATTTCGCTCACATCTGCATTGGCGTCCCCGGTATTCCAGTGCATCTTGTCGTAGGTGGTAAGGACCGTATCCCAGTACATCTTGGATTCGTACTGGCCATTAGGCGTGTACCACATGACCTCGGCACTGTCGGAACTCAAGTTACACACTTTCACGTTCTGGATATCTGCCGCAGGAGGTTCGCTAGCTAACGTGGTAAAGTTGAACGGCGTAAGGGTGGAATCCACCAGCCAGCGTGTAGCGTACTTTTCGCTCCTGGCGTTAATGGCCACCACCTTAAAGTAATAGGTGGTCCCGTTCTTCAGGTTCTTCATGTGAATGGTATGCTTGACCCCGGGAATAGAATCCACCGCCATGTTAGCGAAGGGGCCTGTCTCACTTTCGCTATAAAGGATCATAGCCTGTCCGCGAATATCTTGGTTTATGTTCACAATGGCGGAATCATAGCCTACATAGCGAATTTCTACATCCACCTTGGAAGGGGGTCGGTTGCGGTCTTCTTCGCGAACCGCCACAGCACAAGAGGCCACGAACATGGCCGTAGCGTCAATACAAGTTTCCGAAAGGTGGTAATCTTCCCAACTCAGCGTCGAAGGAGACCAAGCATTCTCAACACCGGGGGTCACACCACCAAACAAAGCACCGGTAGGCGGATTGTACTTGTAGCCTGCACCAGGCATGTTCTTGCCTTCGGGGTTAGAGGCGCGGTGATGCGGGTGGGCATCGTTCTTGTCGCCAACACCCAGCAAGAAGGACACATCCCAGGGGTTCACGCCCAGCATGTAGTTCAGCTGGTTTAGGCCCAACTGCTTCATAGCGGCGGAATTCCAGTTCTGCACGCCCTTCTGTGGAAGTTTTACGCCATCGAAATCTTTTGCAATGTCCGAATAAGCGAGAACCTCGAAAATGTTGCCAGCCTGGTAACGGTTGTAAATCCAGGTCTGATCCGTCTGCATAATGTACCAGATATCATCATAACTCAGCGTGAGCGGTGTTTCCGAATTGGGATTCGGCAAGTCAATGGGATTTGAGCCCGAACCCGACAGGTAAGACACATTAGCGGCCATGGTATAAAGAATCTTTTCAGAATAAAGCAATCGGTCCTGTTCGGAAATGCCGTACTTGGCGGCGGTTTCGGTATCGCGAAGCAACACTTTATAGAAGCCATAAAGGGCGTATGTATAGGCGTTGGCCCAGCTGGTATTCTTGGAGGACTTTGTCATACCGTTGCTGGAAGACCCCATCCAGCCACCTTTAAACTTATCTGCCCCGGGCCCCGAAGATTGCACCATTTCTTGGCTGGAAATAGCTTCCTTCAGGTAGTAATCATCGCCCGTCTTGGGGTAGGTAGCATAGTGCAAAGCCCAGGCGGCAAGGGCTAAGTCATCATGGTATTCGTTGTTTCCATTATAGGCCGGGCTAGACCAACCCGCAGGAACGGTGTTATATACATAGGGCAACCCAGTTTTGCCATATTTTTCCATACCATAGGTTGACTTACCAAGAGCCAGATTCTTAGCAAAGTCGTAAAGCTGCTCCGCAACCATCAAGCAGCTATCTGCAAAAGCCTTGTCGTAAACGGCGTAATCAACACTCAGTATAGCAAGGCCCGCCGCAATCTGGCCCGAAATATTGGAACCCAATTCGCCCAAACGGACATCACGTTCATGGGGACCACCACGCCCAGTCAAACTTGCAGGGAGTGCATCCTGATTTTCGGGCCTACCCCACCAGCCGTGGTCCGCACCAAAGTTACCCACGGACACGGCCATATTGTCTATGATGCCATCGGCAAATACATAGGCACGCATAAAGAAGTCCGCACCATGCTTGGCTTCGCGCAGAATGTCGGGGATACCGTCGGTATTGACCGTTTCGCCCATATTATAGGCATAATGGTCTTCGTCGCGGTCTGGATTAGCAGCCGCCATCACAGCAAGCACCATAAACGCGTACGCCTGGGTCTGAGACTCCTTCAAGTGGTCACCGCAATCGTACCATCCCCCCTGTAAGGCCCCTTCCTTGGGCGTAAATCCAGCAACAGCGCCCGCCCCCTTCGTAAACGGGCCCGCTCCATCCTTGGTGTGGCTTGGTTTATGGAACCAGGATTCCGAATTGCCGGAACGGTTTATCCCATAGAACTTGAGGGTGGCATCACGAACCATGGAGTAAACTTTGTCGCTGATAATAAAAGTCGCCGAATACTGGTTAAGGACCTTAACACGATATCGAGTGTCTGCATGGAGGCCGGTTGCCTGCGCTAAGTTGCCTATACAGATTTCCCCCGTAGGACCTGTAGCACGGGCCGTATAGCGGCCCTGGTTGTTCGTGGCAGCATCGGTTCCCGCCTTGATATCCCAACTGGACTTGGTCAGCTGGCCAGAGGGCATGAAAGTCCCGCCATCAAACACAGTTTTCCCATCCAAATCCACAACGGAAAACTTTTCGCCGCAGGCTCCTGCAGACACATAATAAAATTGCTTTTCTGGATCGTCCGGCAAATAACCAGCCTGGTTAATACGAATTCGGCCAATGCGCAAATTCTGGGCGTCACGGAAGGCCTGGTTCAGCGTATCGGGAATAATACCATTAGCGACAAAATCCTGGGGCATGGTGCCCACTGGCGGCACCGTATTATGTTTCTTGGCATTCGGCGTGTACTTGCTGAAACTTTCGACAGTTCCGCCGTCGTCCGTGGCGGACGTATCCCATTTCATGGGCCAAATCGGGCGGATAAGGTCGTAGGGTGTAGGCTGTTCTTGCTCAACAGCCAAAGCCAGAGCACTGAGGGCACATAACAAAACGGCAAAGAATCGCACGACAACTCCTTTTAGCACCCGAATCCCAAACGTGCTAATTATAGTATCTTTTTTATTAAAATCGGCAATGTAGCAAAAAAATTACACCTGACACCATTACATTTTGACTATATTCTACCCCATGACTGATAAAAACTTGCTCAGGATTGGGTTTTTTGGGGTCTTTTTGGGGTGTTTGATTTCTTTTTCGGCCTGCGGGTCGGATTCGTCTTCGTCATCCGGCGACGACCTTCCTTCTATTGAGTCCAGCGAAAGCAATGGCGACGGTTCTGCCGATTCCGGCAATGACGGGTCGTCGCAGTCCGGAAAGACTGAGGGCAGTTCCACCAGTGCGGCGACTTCCGGCGGCTCTGCAGCCCAAAAGTCCGAGACCGTCAGTGGCAAGGAGACCCTGATGGAAGCTCAAAAAATCGTGAACGGAACCTGTGGTCCCTCCCCCGCCAAGATCAACAAGGGCGAAATTGCCACCTGGGAATTCTACCGCAGCGCAGGCGAAGTTTACAACCAGATCATGGCTCCATTCGTATGGACTTTGAAAGGTGCAAAAAACGAATCCTTGCAAGGGAACGGTCTAAATTCCGTAAATGTCCGCTATGCGGACGCCGGCACATACACCGCAAAACTAAATGTTGACGGTAACGAAATCACTTGCAGCGAACTACAAGTCCAAGGGGTTCCTATCACCGTCGAATATTGTAAACCTGTAGGCGGTAAAGAAACAGCCAATGCAGGCGAAACCGTAACGTGGGAAGTAAAGGCGTCTTCGGATTCCGAGATTACCGGTTATGTCTGGAGCTACGAGGGTGAAAATATTCCTGGCGACAAAACAAAAACCTTCACCCTAGGATCCGACCTGCACAAGGTAAATGTGGCCCCCACGGTGACAGTAACGAACAAGGACAAAACTTCAGAAAAGTACGTTTGTGCTTCCACCTATGTAATCAACCCCAACAAGGTGGACTACACATTTGTCAAGGGCGGCGAGGCCATAGCAATTCCTACCGGCGAAGTCTGGGTTGTTCAAATTCCCGAAGGTGCAAACACTCTGGTTTGCCAAGGCCCTCCAGGAGGTGGTGCGACTATGAGTGTATTCATTAACGACGAAGCACTAAGTGAACCCAAAACAGATTATTTTGACGCCAAGATTGGTTCTTTTAGCGGACAGAAGGTTCAATTCAAGATTGAAACAAACGCAAGTACAATTGATTGTAACATTCCCTCATGGTAATACCAGTTTGCAATTCATAAACAAATGAAATTCAAAACGCAGGCTCGACCGAGTCTGCGTTTTAATTTTACCGGATGTCACCCTGGAGCCCCAAAGGGCGACCGATAGGGTCCAGGATTGCGATGATTATCTCACAACCTTGCGGTCGTCTTCGGTCATCTTGAGGAATTCGGCAGCCTTCATAGATTCCTTGGGAACTCCTGCGGAGTCCTTCCCGCTCGCTTTCCTTCACGAGGGCTGTTGCCAAAATCAGCCATGAAACTGATACGACAAACCGAGATACGCCCCCAAAGGGCATACCTGCGTGAGCGTTCGCCTTGTTCTCGGTAAAGTGAAATTTGCAGATTTCGTGTAGAGAACAAGAGCTAAACTCTTTTACTCTTTACAAATAACATAAAAACAAATAGAATGACCAAAAAGTTTACAAAACAAGCGTTTTTTATGTCGAAAATGGCGAATTTCCGCTATTTTGTAAAGCCAAACCGGTATTCCAACTTGGAATGAGCCTTCCTAAAGCTTGCCTTTATGGGGCGAAAAAGGTATATTTAGAATGATAAGGATAATGCAACCCAATGGAAATTGACATCCAAATAGATTCCCTAACGAATTGCCTAGTGTGTCGAGAAACAGGAGAACAACTCGATACCGAATTTCGACTTGTCCTAAAAACTATTTCAAAAAAGGATGCAGCAGCACTACAACGAAAAGGATGGAAATTCGATTGGAGCATTCCCCATCAACATGATTATGAGGTTTACGAGCTACTGTTAAAAGGCGACCCGCAAGTGCAGGGGATGATCGCCCTAAAGCACATTCGCGATCAATTCTATACACATGTAGATATCGTAGAAGCAGCTCCAGAGAATATTGGACATTTAGGGAAATACAAAGGTGTAGGAGCACACCTCTTTGCAATAGCCTGCAAACTAAGCTGGGACGTCGGTAACGAGGGCTATGTTCAGTTTACTGCGAAAACGAACCTTGTTGAACATTATCGTGAAACTTTAGGAGCACGAAACATCGATGCTCAAAAAATGTACATAGACAGCTATGGAGCATTAAAACTAATCAAAACCTATTTTCCCGAGGAGGCATAATATGATTGTAGCAGAACTCGAACCCGTCGTTGCTTCACGCAAGAGTAATACGCTGCGAGAAAATTTCGACCGCTTCGGAGAAGAGTTTTCTGATGGTCGTTTAACCGAACCGTCTCCGACAGAACGACATTTCCGTTTGCATGAAGCGATCGCCTATTCAAACAGTTTGGGGCGTCCGCTCACAGAGCAGGAAATGAAACTGTTCGAAATTTAATCGTTCAACATATTTTTCAGAAGGCCATTGCTGATAAAGCAATGGCCTTCTGTTTTGGGCGGGTGGGCGGGTAAGCCCGGGCGTTGCGGGTGCGGCGACTGAGCACCCGCTAGAAAGGGTGGTGAGCAACGGCGTGCGAACCAGGGGACAACTGCATAAGGCGAGTATCGCGACAGACCGCTAGCGGGCTGGCGTGATCGAGCCGAGCAGTTGGGACTATAGTCCCACGCTTTCCCCTTCATAACAAAAAACATCCGCCTTGTTAAAGACGGATGTTTGAATTTTTATGGGCTGTTTTGAGACTAGCGCACAACCTTGCGGTCGTCTGCGGTCATGTCAAGGAAGGCCTGAACAGTCATAGAACCCTTGTCGCCGTCCTTGCGCTTACGCACGGACACGACGCCATCGGCAACTTCTTTCTCGCCGACGATTAGGAGGTACGGCACCTTCTGCAATTCGCACTGGCGGATCTTGTAGCCGAGCTTCTCGTTGGATTCGTCGACTTCCACGCGGACGCCGGCGTTCACGAGTTCCTTCTCGACCTGCTTCGCGTAGTCAACGAACTTTTCAGAAATCGGGAGCACGCGGGCCTGCACCGGAGCGAGCCACAGCGGGAAATCGCCCATGAATTCTTCAATCAAAATGCCGAGGAAGCGTTCGATGGAGCCGACTGCTGCACGGTGCAACATCACCGGAATGTGCTTCTGGTTGTCCTTGCCGACATATTCGGCACCAAGACGCTGCGGGAGGTTGAAGTCGACCTGGATCGTACCGCACTGCCAGTCACGACCGAGGGAGTCCTTCAATGTGAATTCGAGCTTCGGGCCGTAGAAGGCACCTTCACCCGGGTTCAAAATGTAGTCGAGGCCAGCGAGCTTCGTGGCTTCGGCGAGGGCGGCTTCAGCCTTGTCCCAGATTTCGTCGGAACCCACGCGCTTTTCCGGGCGGGTGGAGAATTTCACCACGATATCGTTGAAACCGAAGTCGTGGTAGATTTCCTTCACGAGGGCGCAGAAGTCGGCCACTTCGCTTGCAATCTGGTCTTCGGTACAGAAGATGTGAGCGTCGTCCTGCACAAAGCCACGCACGCGCATCAGGCCGTGCATCGTACCGGCAGGTTCGTAACGGTGGCACTTACCGAATTCGGCAAGGCGCATCGGAAGGTCACGCCAGCTGCGGAGACCCGTGTTGAAAATCTGGATGTGGCAGGGGCAGTTCATCGGCTTCACGGCCATTTCCACGTCGCCAGCGAGCGTCTTGAACATGTTCTCGTTGTACTTGTCGGCGTGGCCGGACTTGATCCACAAAGTCTTGTTCACGATTTCCGGCGTGATGACTTCCAGGTAGCCACGACGGTCAATCTTACCGCGGATGTAGTCCTTAAGGGCGTTCACCATCTTGGTGCCCTTCGGGTGCCAGAACACCATGCCCGGAGAATGGTCTTCGATGTGGTAAAGGTCCATTTCCTTACCAATCTTGCGGTGGTCGCGCTTTTCGGCTTCTTCGAGGAACTTCAAATAAGTTTCGAGACCTTCCTTGTCAGCGAAGCAGGTACCGTACACGCGGGTCAGCTGGTCGCTGTTCTGGTCGCCGTGCCAGTAAGCACCCGACATCGAGAGCACCTTGAAATTCTTGAGCTTGCCAGTAGAGGGCACGTGGGGGCCGGCGCAGAGGTCTTCAAAGTTCTTGCCCGGTTCGCCAGTCACGTAGAAGCTGAGCGTACCGTCGCTGCCTTCGCGGGCGAGAGCGCGCTGAGCGTTGTCCGTCTTGTACTTGTCGCCTTCGGTGCGCTTCAGGCCATCGGCGGCGCTGACTTCGCAACGGGTAAACGGACGGTCTTCCTTGATAATTTCCTTCATGCGCTTTTCGATGCGCTCGAAATCCGACTGCTGGATCGGGGTCGGTGTCATCAAATCGTAGTAGAAACCCTTTTCGATAGCCGGACCGTAGGCGAGCTTGGTGCCCGGGAAC